>FLOH01000020.1_pt1 | contig 700074 bp, 679 predicted proteins | sample 756751 | NCBI WGS metagenome assembly FLOH01 (sample SAMEA4026879, study PRJEB14308) | marine metagenome | biome: coastal water; material: water | depth 74 m
CGCGGCCTGTCATAACTAGGTCGATCAGACCTAGGCCTATCCGTTCTGGGCCCATCAGACCTAGGACGATCAGAACGCGGAGCATCGCCACGCGGCCTGTCATAACTAGGTCGATCAGACCTAGGCCTATCCGTTCTGGGCCCATCAGACCTAGGACGATCAGAACGCGGAGCATCGCCACGCGGCCTGTCATAACTAGGTCGATCAGACCTAGGACGATCAGAACGCGGTGCATCTGAACGTGGACGATCAGAACGCGGAGCATCTGAACGTGGACGATCAGAGCGAGGCTTATCGGATCTTGGTCCGCCGGAAGGCTTGCGGCCAGCGGAAGGTCCCCGATCGTCGGGCCGTCGGCTGCGTCGCTCATCGTCGGAGCGCCCTGATCCACCCGAATTACCGGGCCTGCGTGGCCTGTCGTTGCCTGTCATCGATGTTCCTTAGTTAACGCAAAATGGCCACCCTTGCGGGTGGCCATTTCACAAAGAAGTCCGGCGGTGTCCTACTCTCCCACGAGGTCCCCCTCGCAGTACCATCGGCGCTGAAGGTCTTAGCTTCCGGGTTCGGAATGGAACCGGGCGTTTCCCCTTCGCTATGGCCGCCGAAACACTATTGATTTTTCAGTCTGAGGATCACCAGTCACGCTGGTGATCAATCGGTTCTCGACCGTAAATCGAGAACCACAAAGTGGACGCGAGCACCACTCATGTGGTGTCAAGTTATCGGCTTATTAGTACCGGTCAGCTGCATGGGTCTTTAGTCCCCACTTCCACATCCGGCCTATCAACCCAGTCGTCTACTGGGAGCCTCTCGCCCCGAAGGGCATGGAAGTCTCATCTTGAGGCCGGCTTCCCGCTTAGATGCTTTCAGCGGTTATCCATCCCGAACGTAGCTAATCAGCGGTGCCCTTGGCAGGACAACTGACACACCAGAGGTTCGTCCAACCCGGTCCTCTCGTACTAGGGTCAGATCCTCTCAAACTTCCTACGCGCGCAGCGGATAGGGACCGAACTGTCTCACGACGTTCTAAACCCAGCTCGCGTACCGCTTTAATGGGCGAACAGCCCAACCCTTGGGACCTACTCCAGCCCCAGGATGCGACGAGCCGACATCGAGGTGCCAAACCATGCCGTCGATATGGACTCTTGGGCAAGATCAGCCTGTTATCCCCGAGGTACCTTTTATCCGTTGAGCGACAGCGCTTCCACAAGCCACTGCCGGATCACTAGTCCCGACTTTCGTCCCTGCTCGACCTGTCAGTCTCACAGTCAAGCTCCCTTGTGCACTTACACTCGCCACCTGATTGCCAACCAGGCTGAGGGAACCTTTGGGCGCCTCCGTTACTTTTTGGGAGGCAACCGCCCCAGTTAAACTACCCACCATGCACTGTCCCTGAACCGGATTACGGTTCGAAGTTAGATATCCAAAGCGACCAGAGTGGTATTTCAACAATGACTCCACAGACACTGGCGTGTCCGCTTCAAAGTCTCCCACCTATCCTACACAAGCCGCTCCGAACACCAATACAAAGCTATAGTAAAGGTCACGGGGTCTTTCCGTCCTGCTGCGCGTAACGAGCATCTTTACTCGTAGTGCAATTTCGCCGAGTTCGCGGTTGAGACAGCTGGGAAGTCGTTACGCCATTCGTGCAGGTCGGAACTTACCCGACAAGGAATTTCGCTACCTTAGGATGGTTATAGTTACCACCGCCGTTTACTGGGGCTTAAATTCACAGCTTCGCACAAGTGCTAACCGCTCCTCTTAACCTTCCAGCACCGGGCAGGCGTCAGTCCGTATACATCGTCTTGCGACTTAGCACGGACCTGTGTTTTTAGTAAACAGTCGCTTCCCACTGGTCTCTGCGGCCTTCTAGGCTCTGGGAGTAAATCCCGTCACCCGTCCGGCCCCCCTTCTCCCGAAGTTACGGGGGCATTTTGCCGAGTTCCTTAACCACGATTCTCTCGATCTCCTTAGTATTCTCTACCTGACCACCTGAGTCGGTTTGGGGTACGGGCAGCTAGAACCTCGCGTCGATGCTTTTCTTGGCAGCATAGGATCACTGATTTCCCCCGTGAGGGGTACGCGTCGGATCTCAGGCTTATGTGAGGAACGGATTTGCCTATTCCTCGCCCTACATCCTTACACCGGGACTACCATCGCCCGGCTCAGCTACCTTCCTGCGTCACACCTGTTAATACGCTAGCCGCACCAGAATAGGTTCGAGTGCTAGCTCCCAATCCTCACCCCGAAGGGATCAGAAAGAGAATTCGGACTCTTAGCATTACTGGATTGGCTCTTGCGGTTCTTCGCCGGTACGGGAATATCAACCCGTTGTCCATCGACTACGCCTGTCGGCCTCGTCTTAGGTCCCGACTTACCCAGGGCGGATTAGCCTGGCCCTGGAACCCTTGGTCTTCCGGAGGACGGGTTTCTCACCCGTCTTTCGCTACTCATGCCTGCATTCTCACTCGTGTGGCGTCCACGGCTGGATCACTCCGCCGCTTCACTCGCCACACGACGCTCTCCTACCCATTCACACGGCTGGACCACGAAGGCCTACCTAATATATGAATGCTACGACTTCGGTGGTGTGCTTGAGCCCCGTTACATTGTCGGCGCGGAATCACTTGACCAGTGAGCTATTACGCACTCTTTCAAGGGTGGCTGCTTCTAAGCCAACCTCCTGGTTGTCTATGCAACTCCACATCCTTTTCCACTTAGCACACGCTTTGGGACCTTAGTCGGTAGTCTGGGTTGTTTCCCTCTCGACGATGAAGCTTATCCCCCACCGTCTCACTGCTGCGCTCTTACTTACCGGCATTCGGAGTTTGGCTGACGTCAGTAACCTTTTAGGGCCCATCGGCCATCCAGTAGCTCTACCTCCGGCAAGAAACACGCAACGCTGCACCTAAATGCATTTCGGAGAGAACCAGCTATCACGAAGTTTGATTGGCCTTTCACCCCTATCCACAGCTCATCCCCTCGGTTTTCAACCCAAGTGGGTTCGGTCCTCCACGACGTCTTACCGTCGCTTCAACCTGGCCATGGATAGATCACTTCGCTTCGGGTCTAGGACATGCGACTGAATCGCCCTATTCAGACTCGCTTTCGCTACGGCTACCCCTCACGGGTTAACCTCGCCACATATCGCTAACTCGCAGGCTCATTCTTCAAAAGGCACGCTGTCACCCCTACAAGGAGGCTCCAACGGTTTGTAAGCAAACGGTTTCAGGTTCTATTTCACTCCCCTCCCGGGGTACTTTTCACCTTTCCCTCACGGTACTTGTCCGCTATCGGTCATCTGGGAGTATTTAGGCTTACCAGGTGGTCCTGGCAGATTCACACGGGATTTCTCGGGCCCCGTGATACTTGGGATCCTCTTCACGTTAGTGCTGCATTTCGACTACGGGGTTGGCACCCTCTGTGACTGGCCTTTCAAGACCATTCGTCTATACAACAACTATCCGTGTGGTGTTCAGCAGAACACCGTAAGAGTCCCACAACCCCGACCATGCAACGCCTGCTGGCTATCACACATGACCGGTTTGGCCTGTTCCGGTTTCGCTCGCCACTACTACCGGAATCACTGTTGTTTTCTCTTCCTGTGGGTACTGAGATGTTTCACTTCCCCACGTTCCCTCTACCCGCCCTATATATTCAGGCGGGAGTCGCTAGGTAGCACGAAGCTCCCAGCGGGGTTTCCCCATTCGGACATCCTCGGATCAAAGCTCGCTTATCAGCTCCCCGAGGCTTATCGCAGATTGCTACGTCCTTCTTCGGCTCCAGATGCCAAGGCATCCACCGTTTGCTCTTAGAAACTTGACTACATGAGTATGAATCGATCGTGAAACTCCCCGAAGGGAATTTCAGATTGACCAATGATCTATAAATCTAGATCTGTAGAACGACACCATAAAGGTGCCTTTCTAAGATGCTCGCGTCCACTGTGTAGTTCTCAATATACGGGCGATACCAGCCAAGGTCGCAGGTAAATACCTGGCCTTATCCTGGTCCGATTGAGGCCGGAGTCCGATTACTCGGAGATCCCGGTCCCTCAGGACCCAACAGTGTGCAGGTGGTGTTAATGGGCACTGCCGAACTTTCCTAACCCCGAGGGGTTGTACTAGTGCAGCTGTGCGCTTGGCACCACCAAAGTCAATGTTCCACCCATGAGCTAACCACCCTGGAACATATGTCCAGGCTGTGGCTCTAGACACCCCGAGGGGTGCCAGATGCTCCTTAGAAAGGAGGTGATCCAGCCGCACCTTCCGGTACGGCTACCTTGTTACGACTTAGTCCTAATCACCGATCCCACCTTCGACGGCTCCCTCCAAAAGGTTGGGCCACCGGCTTCGGGTGTTACCGACTTTCATGACTTGACGGGCGGTGTGTACAAGGCCCGGGAACGTATTCACCGTGGCGTTGCTGATCCACGATTACTAGCGACTCCAACTTCATGAGGTCGAGTTGCAGACCTCAATCCGAACTGAGACCGGCTTTTTGGGATTCGCTCCACCTTGCGGTATTGCAGCCCTCTGTACCGGCCATTGTAGCATGCGTGAAGCCCAAGACATAAGGGGCATGATGATTTGACGTCATCCCCACCTTCCTCCGAGTTAACCCCGGCAGTATCCCATGAGTTCCCACCATTACGTGCTGGCAACATAGGACGAGGGTTGCGCTCGTTGCGGGACTTAACCCAACATCTCACGACACGAGCTGACGACAACCATGCACCACCTGTATAGAGACCTTGCGGGGAGTGTATTTCTACACTTTTCCTCTATATGTCAAGCCTTGGTAAGGTTCTTCGCGTTGCATCGAATTAATCCGCATGCTCCGCCGCTTGTGCGGGCCCCCGTCAATTCCTTTGAGTTTTAGCCTTGCGGCCGTACTCCCCAGGCGGGGAACTTAATGCGTTAGCTGCGACACGGAATCCGTGGAACGGACCCCACATCTAGTTCCCACCGTTTACGGCGTGGACTACCAGGGTATCTAATCCTGTTCGCTCCCCACGCTTTCGCTCCTCAGCGTCAGTTACGGCCCAGAGATCTGCCTTCGCCATTGGTGTTCCTCCTGATATCTGCGCATTCCACCGCTACACCAGGAATTCCAATCTCCCCTACCGCACTCTAGTTTGCCCGTACCCACTGCAGGTCCGAGGTTGAGCCTCGGATTTTCACAGCAGACGCGACAAACCGCCTACGAGCTCTTTACGCCCAATAATTCCGGACAACGCTTGCGCCCTACGTATTACCGCGGCTGCTGGCACGTAGTTAGCCGGCGCTTTTTCTGCAGGTACCGTCACTTTCGCTTCTTCCCTGCTAAAAGAGGTTTACAACCCGAAGGCCTTCGTCCCTCACGCGGCGTCGCTGCATCAGGCTTGCGCCCATTGTGCAATATTCCCCACTGCTGCCTCCCGTAGGAGTCTGGGCCGTGTCTCAGTCCCAGTGTGGCCGGTCACCCTCTCAGGCCGGCTACCCGTCGTCGCCTTGGTGAGCCATTACCTCACCAACTAGCTGATAGGCCGCGAGCTCATCCCTGACCAAAGTTCTTTCCACCCTCACCAGATGCCTGGAAGGGTCGTATCCGGTATTAGCATCGATTTCTCGAAGTTATCCCAGAGTCAGGGGCAGATTGCTCACGTGTTACTCACCCGTTCGCCACTAATCCAGCCAGAGCAAGCTCCAGCCTTCATCGTTCGACTTGCATGTGTTAAGCGCGCCGCCAGCGTTCGTCCTGAGCCAGGATCAAACTCTCCGTTATTAGCTTGTTAGCCGGTATTGCTACCGACAGACTTGCTGCCGAATGCTTGCGCATTCAGGCGAGTTTGTTCTGACTAAATGACTTGTCATACTGACTTGTCTATCTAATCCAAAGGAATCTCTGTGGCGAGATTGCTCTCACCACGGAGGTTATTTGGCATTGACTTAGTGCACACTGTTGAGTTCTCAAGGATCGGGCGTCTCTAACTCCGCTGCCAGTTTCCCGGCAGGGCGTCGGACGTTGTGTCCAGTTTGTTTCTTACCCAACGCAGCTTTCGGTGTCAGGACATTTCGTAGTCATAAAGACCCGTCTAGTCCGACGCTGTGAAACGTTGGAGTCACCACTCTAGCGCCTTATTTCCCCTACTGCAAGCAAAGGAAATAGTGACTGTCTGAAGTTCCGCTTGAGGCTGGTAGGGCACTTGGCCCGAACCAAACTTTGGGGTGGCAACTTGATAACTATAGGGGCGTATTCATTCCCTTCCAAATTACCGCAATCCCGGGCGTGTCGGGGGCATCGGGCCAACGAAAACGCCGGCGGCTCAAGACCTTTTTTAGACCAAGTGCAGTGCCGCAAAAGTCTTTTTTCCCCGCTTAAGCAACAGGGCGCTGGGGTGAGGCGGTCTGGCTTCACCCAGAGCTTGCGTTTCCTCGGCCACGGCGACGTTATTGAGGCTCACTCCCCCTTGGCTAATCGCCCGGCGAGCCTCCGAGAGGCTCTGACACAAACCGGTGGCCACAAGGGCCTCAGCAACGCTTGTTTGGGCGCTGAGCGACGCTGTGGGTAATTCAGCCAGCGCCTGGGCAAAAGCGTCAGGGTTTAGATCCTCCAGAGATCCTTTTCCAAACAACGCTTCGGAAGCTTCGCGGACTGCGATTGCCTGCTGGGGGCCATGCACCAAAGAGGTGACGTCAAAGGCCAACGTCTTTTGCGCCAAACGGGCGTGAGGTTGATCTGCCACAGCCTGTTCTAAGCTCTCCATCTCCTGGCGGGGCAGGAACGTGAAAATTTTGAGCCGCTCAATCACATCGCGATCATCGGTGTTGAGCCAAAACTGATACATCGCATAGGGGCTAGTGAGCTCACTATCCAGCCAGATGGCGTTGCCTTCAGATTTACCAAACTTGGTCCCATCCGAGTTCGTGATCAACGGGGTTCCCGCGGCGTGGACCGAAACTCCCAGCGCCTTATGGATGAGATCTGTGCCGCTGGTGAGATTTCCCCACTGGTCAGACCCCCCAGTTTGTAGGACACACCCATAGTTTTCATACAGGCGCAAGAAATCCATGCCCTGAAGAATTTGGTACGAAAACTCTGTATACGAAATCCCGGCATCCGAGCTCAACCGAGCAGCAACGGCATCTTTTTTTATCATGGTGCCCACGCGGTAGTACTTGCCGATATCGCGCAGGAAATCAATCGCGGAAAGATCTTTGGTCCAATCCAGGTTATTTACCAAGGTCGCCGCGTTGGACCCCTCAAACGACAAGAAACGTGACACCTGCAGGCCTAATTGATCAACCCAGGAAGCAATAACTTCGGGCTCGCGCAAGACGCGCTCAGCGGTCGGCTTAGGGTCCCCAATTAACCCAGTAGATCCACCGACCAAGGCAAGTGGTTTATGTCCAGCTAATTGCAGCCTGCGCATCAGTAATAACTGCACCAGATTCCCTAGATGCAAACTTGGGGCGGTCGGGTCAAAACCGCAGTAATACGTAATCGGGTCCCCCTGGAGCACCTGTGCTAGAGCCTCGGGATCAGTGGAGACATGAATTAGTCCACGCCAGAGCAACTCCTCATGCAGCGTGGCAAAAGAATCGTCGTTGGACTGATGGTCTAGGTGGGACGCGGTTGGTGGCACGCGGATAAGGCTATCAACCCCGTTGCTAGCGCAAAGACTCCAGAGTGCGAACCAGCGCGGTGTGTTGCTCCGCAACCCGCTCCGGCGCCGTACCTCCAGCACCATTTCTAGCAGCGATAGAAGATTCAGCTGAAAGTCCTTGGACCATCTCCAGAGTGAGCAGGGGAGAGAGCGAGGCAAGATCTTCGGAAGTGAGTTCTTGAAGCGTGATTCCACGCTTTTCACACAGCGCCACGGCGCGACCTGAAATTTCATGGGCCTGCCTAAAGGCGACACCCTGTGTGACAAGCCATTCAGCTACATCGGTAGCCAGAGCAAAACCATCAGTGGCGCGTGCGGCGAGGGCTTGCTCATTAACGCCAAGAGTTTCGATCAGCCCACGCAGTGCGGGTAAGACCAGTTGCAAGGTGTCGATGGAGTCAAATAAGGGTTCTTTATCTTCTTGAAGATCCCGGTTATATGCCAGGGGTAACGCTTTCATGGTGGCTAAGAACCCCGTGAGATTACCGACAAGACGACCAGATTTGCCCCGGGTGAGCTCAGCAATGTCCGGGTTTTTCTTCTGCGGCATGATGGAAGAACCGGTGGAATAACTATCGTGCAAGCTGACATAGCCAAATTCTGCGGTGGACCACAAGATGATGTCCTCCGCCAACCGGGACGTATCCACGCCCACTTGAGCGCATACGTAAAGAGCTTCCGCCACCAGGTCCCGCGAGGATGTAGCGTCCATGGAGTTTTCAGATGGACCATCAAAGCCAAGCTCTTGCGCGATGGCGTGAGGGTCTAAACCCAGGGTAGAGCCAGCCAAAGCGCCAGCGCCATAAGGGGAACGGGTCAGCCTGGTCGCAAGGTGTCCAAACCGCTCGACATCGCGCACCAGTGGCCACGCATGTGCCAAAAGGTGATGGGCAAAAAGGACCGGCTGAGCGTGTTGCAGGTGCGTCCGCCCGGGCATCACAGCAGTGGCGTGCTTCGAAGCGAGATCCGCAAGTGCTTGAACAAGATCTAAGAGGGCGCTGCTGATTTCCCCCACTCGATCGCGCATATACATGCGGATCAGGGTCGCTATTTGGTCATTACGGGAGCGGCCTGCGCGCAGTTTTCCCCCAAGCTCCAGCCCTAAGTTCTCCACCAGAATGCGCTCGAGCGCCCCGTGGACATCCTCATCATCAGGATCCGGTACCAGGCCGCCCTGGTCCACTTTGTCTCTTAGCCGCTCAAGTTCCCCGACGAGTTCGGTTGCCTCAGCGGCGCTGAGGTACCCAGCTTTTTCCAGAGCGTGGGCGTGGGCAATGGATCCGGTGAGGTCGTAGCTTGCCAGCACCCAATCAAAGTGGGTCGATTGACCCAGCGCCATCATTTCCGGCGCAGGGCCCTCTAGGAAGCGACCGCCCCACAGGGCTCCCTGCTCTGTCTCACCAGCCACACCAAACCCCTATTTCCGAGCTCGCCGCTTTGCAGAAATTTTGCTGGGCAGCGACCAGATTTCAATAAAGCCCTTCGCGTGGGACTGATCGAAAGTGTCTCCGGTGTCATAGGTTGCCAAATCAAAGTCGTAGAGACTCTCGGGTGATGTGCGCCCGGTGACCACTGCCATGCCGGCGTGGAGACGAACCCGAACGTCACCAGATACATACTTCTGGGTATCTTCAATAAAAGCATCGAGGCTCGACTTAAGATCCGAGAACCACAAGCCATCATAAACCAGGTTGGCCCAATCCTTCTCAATCTGTGCCTTGTAGCGACCCAGATCGCGCTCGAGAACCAGGTTCTCCAGTTCCTCATGTGCGTTGAGCAGCGTCAGCGCCGCCGGTGCCTCATAGACCTCTCGGCTCTTGATGCCCACCAGGCGATCTTCGATCATGTCGATTCGACCCACACCGTGGCGGCCAGCCCGGGCGTTGAGCAACTCGATAGCCTGCAAAGGTGTGACCGCCGCGCCATCGATGGCTACGGGAATACCTGCACTAAAGGTAATGGTGACATCTTCAGGCGCAAGTCCCGCCGCCGGGCTATCCGTGTACTCCCACACGTCATCACCAGGAGCGCTCCAAGGGTCCTCCAAGGGGCCTGTCTCCACCGCACGACCCCAGACATTTTTGTCAACGGAGTAAGGGTTCTTCTTGCTCTGTTTGATCGGCAAACCGTGCTCTTGGGCATAAGCAATAGCTTTGTCCCTGGTTAAAGCCAGGTCACGAATGGGTGCGATGCTCAAAAGTTCAGGGGCAAGAGAGGTCACCGCTGCTTCAAAACGAACCTGATCATTTCCTTTACCCGTGCAACCGTGCGCGACGCTATTTGCGCCAAGCTCCGTTGCTACAGCAACCAGGTGCTTGGCGATGAGCGGACGCGAAAGCGCGGAAACGAGGGGGTAGCGCTTTTGGTACAACGCGTTTGCCCGCAGTGAGGGCATCACAAAGTCATTAGCGAACTCGTCCTTGGCATCGACAACGATGGCGTCCACTGCGCCACACGCGAGAGCGCGTTGACGAATCTCTTCCATGTCCTCGCCGCCTTGGCCCACATCAACGGCAAGCGCGATGACCTCTTTACCGGTGGCATCTTTCAACCAGCCAATACCAACAGAGGTATCTAAACCACCGGAATATGCTAAAACGACTCGATCTGACACAGCAGCTGACTACTTTCTACTAACGCCTTCTGAGAACATGGCGTGCAAGAAGACCAGTCTACAAGCTGGGGGAAACTACACGCGCTCCAATAACCACACCATGAGGGCTTTTTGCGCGTGCACGCGATTTTCTGCTTCATCCCAAATGACACTCTGGGGGCCGTCTATCACCTCTGGTGCCACCTCGAAACCACGATCTGCTGGCAAACAGTGCAAGAAGATCGCATCCTTTGCTGCCAAAGCCATTTTTTCTTTATCGACTTGATACTTGCCAAACGTGGCCACCCGTTCCGCTTTTTCATCTTCTTTACCCATTGATACCCACGTGTCGGTTACGACCACATCGGCGCCGGCTAAGGCAGCGCTTGGCTCTTCGGTAACAGTGAGCGAACCACCAGTCTTTTCGGCAATCGCTCGGGCGTCTGTGATCACTGAGGTTGCCGGGGCAAACTCTTTAGGGCAGACAATGCTCACGTGCATTCCCGCGGTGGCACCTGCAAGCGCGTAGCTGTGGGCCATATTGGAGCCACCATCGCCTAAGAAGACCACTTGGAGACCAGCCAGGCTTCCCTTGTGTTCCAAAATTGTCAACAAATCAGCCAATAATTGGCAGGGGTGGAAATCATCGCTTAGAGCGTTAATGACGGGCACTGTGGCACCCTGAGCCATTTCCTCTAAACCAGATTGCGCATAGGTACGCCACACAATGGCTGCCACCATGCGCTCCAATACCCGTGCGGTATCCGAGGGGGTTTCTTTACCCCCCAGTTGTGAGTTCGCCGTGGAGATAATGAGCGGCTGTCCGCCTAAATCAGCAATCCCCACAGCAAAAGACACCCGGGTTCTTGTCGAGGACTTATCGAAAATGACCGCCACGGTTTCAGGGCCCGCTAAGGGGCGCTTAGCCCAGCGGTTGGCCTTAATCTCTAAGGCTAAATCTAAAATCTCTTGTTGCTCACTGGGGGTAATGTCATCATCGCGCAAAAAATGGCGGGTCATGTGGCAATTACCTCAGTTCCTATGCCCTCGCTTGTGAAGGCTTCCAACAAGATGGAATGAGCAATTCTGCCATCAATGATGGCCGCCTTGTTCACTCCTCCCGCTACAGCATCATGGCAGGCTCTCATTTTGGGAATCATGCCGTGCTCTAACCGGGGCAAGAGGACATCGAGTTCACGCAGAGTGATACTAGAAATGAGTGAATCAGTATCTGGCCAGTTGGCATAAAGCCCGCCAACGTCCGTGAGTAACACGAGCTTCCTGGCGCCTAAGGCAACAGCCAGCGCTGCCGCCGCGGAGTCGGCATTCACGTTGAGCAGCGACCCCCCTGCCTCATTGGGCGCAATCGAGGACACAACCGGAATTTTTCCCTGAGCAATCAGTCGGGTAATCGCCACTGGGTTAACCCTGACCACATCCCCCACCTGGCCAAGATCAAAATCCACGCCATCAACAACGGCTCCCCGCTTGGCCGCTAAGAACAGTTCTTCGTCTTCGCCCGAGAGCACCACCGCCAAATCGGTGCTCTCGTTACCGTGAGAATTAATGCGCGTCGCCAGATCTGCGCTGATCTGTTCGCGCAACACGGACCGCACAATGGGGATCGCCTCCGTGCTGGTCACCCGGTAGCCGCCACGAAACTCGCTAGGTATCCCCCGCTCGGCAAGCGCCTGTGAAATTTGCGGCCCACCACCATGAACCACTACGGGGTGCACCCCGATCGTGGCAAGAAACACCATGTCATCGGCAAAAGCCTGCAAGAGTTCGTCATCGACCATCGCATTGCCACCGAGTTTGATCACAAAAATGCTGTCTTGGAACCGCCGAATCCAGGGCAATGCCTGGGTAAGTGTGGCGGCTTTTTGGAAAGCTTCCGCGTGAGTGTTCATCTAACTAGTCCTCACTAGCTCGAGTACGCGCTGTTTTCGTGGACATACTCTTGGGTGAGGTCGTTAGTCCAAATAGTGGCGGAGTGCTCCCCTGCCACCAGATCAATCAACACATGAGTATCCCGCGGGGTGAGATCCACATCGCCTCGTGGCTTATCACCGCCACCAGCGTGACAGACGCGAACGCCGTTAATGCTCACATCAATATCAAACACATCACCTTTGGCGTCTACCGTGCCAATAGCGGCGAGCACTCGACCCCAATTGGGGTCGTTGCCAAAGATTGCCGTCTTGAACAAATTGCTTCTGGCTACCGCTCGCCCCACCGCCACCGCGTCGTCTTCACTAGCTGCCTGGATTACTTCAATGGCAATGTCATGACTGGATCCTTCAGCATCGGAGAGCAGTTGCATCGCCAAATCCCGGCACACACCCAACAGCGCTGCACGAAAAGCCTCCGTTTCGGGGCTTATCCCGCTAGCGCCAGAAGCCATCAGGGTGACCTGATCATTAGTAGACATGCAGCCATCAGAATCTAAACGGTCAAAGCTCACCCGGGTAGCGTTTCGCAATGCACTATCGAGCTCACCCGATTCCATCACCGCATCGGTAGTGATCACTACCAGCATGGTGGCAAGACCAGGAGCGAGCATCCCAGCGCCTTTGGCCATGCCGCCGATTGTCACCACACCGTGATCGGTGGTGATTCTCGTTATCGCCGTTTTGGCACGAGAATCAGTGGTCATAATCGCGTGTGCGGCGTCCAAGCCAGCCTCTGGCGAAAAGTCCCGCTTGGCAAGTGATGCTTCCACACCGGTGAGAACAGAACCGGCGGGGAGCAAATCGCCGATGAGACCAGTGGAGCAGACTTGAATATCTCCAGCACCGCAATCCTCGAGCAGCGACGCCGCCTTTTCCGCTGTGGCGTGGGTGAGTTGAAAACCATCGGGTCCGGTAAAACAGTTAGCGCCACCGGAATTGAGCACAATGGCTCTTGCGCGACCGGTCTGGATAGCCTGTTTAGACCACAAGATCGGGTTTGCCTGGGCACGATTAGAGGTAAACACGGCAGCCACACTCGACAGTGGACCCTCATTGACAATCACGCACAGATCTAGCCCACCGCTTGCTTTGAGCCCCGCTGCAACACTTCCTGCAGAAAACCCCGCCGCAGCTGTCACGCTCATGGCGCCAGCCCATTGAGGCTTAGGCCCAGTAGTTCATTAAAACCAAAAGCTAGGTTCATGCTCTGAATCGCAGCGCCCGCTGTGCCCTTAACCAAATTATCGATCGCTGCGATGACCATCACCCGGTTGACACTGTGATCAACGGCAACGCCTAGTGCGATCGTGTTGCTGCCCATCACGTCCCCTGTTGTGGGAAAAGAACCCAACGGCCGCAGCACCACGCAAGGGTCCCCCGCGTAAGCCTGAGTCATCAGCTCATGAATATCTTCTGCGCGCTGGTCGCCGCTGAGCACAGCGCTACAGGTTGCCAAAATCCCTCTCGACATCGGCACTAACACCGCCGTCAACGACAGCGTGGTCTCGAGACCGCTTGCGTGATGAAGGTTTTGAATAATCTCAGGAATGTGGCGGTGCACTCCCCCCACCGAATAGGGGTTAGCGGAACCAGAAAGTTCTGAGCCCAGAAGATCAACCCGAGGCGTTCGACCAGCACCGGATGAACCCACAGCAAGAACGGCTGAAAGATCAGTGGGCTGGATGACCCGGGCGGCCACTAGTGGCGCTAGCGCCAATGTGACAGCGGTTGCGTTACAACCCGGAATCGCCACCGCTTCGGTGTTAGTCAGAAGCGACCTCGACGTGGGTCCGGTCGCTCTCGGTAGCTCGGGCATGCCGTAGGTAAAAGGTTCAAAAAAATCGCCACCATAAAACTTTGCCCACGCTGTGGGGCTTTCTAAACGCCGATCAGCGCTGAGATCAAGAAGCAACCGGGTTGCACCAGAGTCAATCAACTCCTGACCCAGCAACCCCGATTGCCCGTGGGGCAGGGCTAAGGCGATGACGTCATGGCCCGAGAGGGTTTCAACCGATGTCTCGCGGAACTCATGGTGGGCATAGTCCACCAAGTGCGGGTGAACGCTGCCTACGCTCTGCCCACTCGAGCTGTGGGCGCTCAATGTGGTCAGTTCGAATTCTGGGTGGGCAGCCACCAACCGAGCTAGTTCCCCACCGGCATAACCACTGGCACCCGCAATAGCCACACTCAACGACATAAGACAACCTTAGAGCAGGTATTGAAGGTCCCCTGGATGGCGTGACCACGCACAGTAATCAGAAAACCAATAGGGGCGATTGGGTTTTCTTAGGCGCGCAGTGTGGCTCCGTGGCGTTTGGCCGCAAGGGCCACCCCTGCCTCTTTAGCTTCGGTGGCCTCACCCTGGGTGAGGGTTCGATTAGATGCTCGAAAGCGCAGTGCAAAAGTCAGTGACTTGAGCCCAGCCTCAAGATTATCGCCTCGGTAGTCATCGACCAGGTGGAGATTTTCCAAAATCTCACCAGCACCTTCGACCAGCGCCTCCGCAATTTCTGCAGCCGGGGTGGCCTGGGGCACCACCAGGGAAACATCTTGGGTGGCAGCGGGATAGGTGGACAAAGGATGGGCAACATGGGGCGCCTCGCCCAGGGTGCCCATGACGGCATCGAGATCAATTTCGTACACCGAAACCCGCTCGGGAAGATCCCTTGTTCGAGCTAAGGAGGGCAAAAGTTCTCCCACTCGTCCCACGACAACCTGGTTGCACAACACCTCGGCGTAGCGCCCCGGATGAAAGGCCGGGTGGGTGCTCTGCTGGATCGAAAAACTGGTGTTCACGGCACGGGCAACAACGTTCATGGCGTCAAGAACATCGCCCACATCACTGTGTGCTCCAGGGTTACCCGGCGAGCGCTCTTGAGAATCACCAATCATCACACCGGCAACGCACCATGGTTGAGCAGGCACTGATTCATACAACTCGGCAAGTGTTGCCTCTCCCGGTAACTGATTTCCCACAGGGATATTGGCAGTTCCCGGAGTTTTCTTACCCGAGTCAAAAACCAAACCTGTTTCATACAGCGAGAGTGAACTAAAGCCTCGAGAGTAGTTTCTCCCGGCAGCCGCTAAAAGCCCAGGTAAAAGTGAAACTCGCATTCGATTTGTTAGCGAATCCAGGGCATTGGCCACCACAATGCCCCCCGAGACGGCGCCGGTGGCAAAAAGGTCGTTCTCGGCAGCTGGCACGAAGGGATAGGACAACACCTCGGTCATACCAAACCCCGCTAAGGCAAACGAAACACGGCGCTTAGCTTTTTGTGATGCGCTCAAACCACGACCTGGGGGGGCCGTAGGAAGGAGCGAAGGTAGCGTGTCATATCCGACAATCCGAGCAACTTCTTCGACCAAGCCTGGGGCATCCACAAGATCGGGTCGCCAACTAGGCGGGGTGACCTGGTATCCACCGTCACCGGGCACAACATCTGCACCGATATCGCTAAGAATCTCACGGGTTCGCTCGGGTGAAACATCCATTCCCGAAAGCCCCGCCACCGCATCCAAGGCCAGGAAAAGCTGTGGCATAACCCCTGCTGAATCAGCGATCACACGAGAACCTAAAGAATCCCGGGTTCCTCCGGCGTAGAGTTCCAACAACCCCACCGCGCGCTCCGCTGCCGCCTCGGCAACGAGGGGGTCAACACCTCTGGAGAACCTTTTCGAGGCCTCACTGGGTAATTTGTGGCGGCGTTGGGTGCGCGCAATAGTGACCGGTTCAAACCATGCAGCCTCAATCAAAACATTGCTGCTGGAATCCGTTATTTCGGTACTCAGCCCACCCATCACGCCGGCTACCCCGATCGGACCAGACTGATCGGTAATCAGGAGGTCCTCGGGATATAAAGCACGCTCTTGGCCATCAAGCGTGGTGAGCTTCTCGCCTGCTGTAGCTCGGCGAACAGTGATCCCCCCGGCGAGACGATCAAGGTCATAGGCGTGTAGAGGTTGACCCATTTCCAACATCACATAGTTGGTGATATCCACGGGAAGAGAAATCGATCGCATTCCCGCAAGGGCAAGCCTGGAGACCATCCACGGTGGAGTGGGTTTGGTGACATCGACACCGCGGACGCAACGAGTAATAAACACCTGGCAACCAATGACACCGCGCACCGGGGCGTCATCGTTGATGGCAATATCAAAACCAGTGCCCACTCCGGGGGTGATCTCTGCCGCTGGGTCACGAAAAGCGACACCGGTGGCATGGTGGTATTCCCGGGCAATACCGCGCAAAGAGAGCGCATACCCGCGATCCGGCGTCACATTTACTTCACACGCCACGTCATCAAGACCCAACAGTGACAGGGCGTCAGTGCCCACCGGTGCTTCGATACCGAGAGCCGCCAAGCGAAGAATGCCATCGTGATCTTCGCCAAGGCCCAGCTCTTTTGCCGAAGCGATCATGCCATCAGAAACATGTCCATAGGTTTTTCGTGCAGCAATAGGGAAAGGCCCTGGCAAAGAAGATCCCGGTAACGCCACCACAACGAAGTCACCGATTACAAAGTTGCTAGCCCCACAGACAATGCCGCGGATGGCAGGAGCATCGGGACTATCCGAAGCCCCCACACGAACCTGGCACCAGCGAATTGTTTTGCCATTGGACTGAGGCTCTTCAACAAACTCAAGAACTTCACCGATGACCACAGGCCCGGTGATCTCAATCCGGTGAATATCTTCTTCTTCTAAGCCAATCGAGACCAGCGAGTGATGGACATCCTCAGGGGTGATGGCATCGGGAAGGTCAACGAATTCGCCAAGCCACGTCAGTGGAATACGCATCAGACCACCATCCCAAACTGTTGGGAGAACCTGACATCGCCTTCGACCATGTCCCGCATGTCGGCAACGTTGTTGCGGAACATCAGGGTTCGCTCAATTCCCATACCAAAAGCAAACCCTTGATACACATCAGGATCTATTCCGGCTGCGAGTAAAACGTTGCGATTTACCATTCCGCAGCCACCCCATTCAATCCATCTGGCACCACCGGTGAAGGTGGGGTGCCAGATGTCTAATTCAGCACTGGGCTCCGTGAAGGGGAAATAGTTTGCCCGCAACCGAATCTTGGCGTCCTCACCGAACATGGAGCGCGCCAAATGCTCGAGCGTGCCACGCAGATGAGCCATGGTGAGTCCCTTATCGATGGCGATGCCTTCGATCTGGTGGAAAACAGGGGTGTGGGTGGCATCGAGTTCATCGGTGCGATAGACCCGACCAGGTGCCACCACATAAACCGGAAGTTGTCTGGAAAGCAGGGAGCGAATCTGAACCGGTGAAGTATGAGTTCTCAGCAAAAGGTGGCGCTCGATGGGCTCAATAAAGAAGGTGTCCTGCAGGGCGCGAGCAGGATGGTCTTCATCAAAGTTGAGAGCATCGAAGTTGAACCATTCGTGCTCCAACTCGGGGCCTTCTGCAATTTCCCAGCCCATGGCCACAAAAACATCAGCCATGTCTTCCATCAGCATCGTCAACGGGTGTCGAGCGCCGTGTGGTCGCCTAGCCCCCAAAGAACTCAAATCAAGAGCTTCAGCGGCAAGTCGGGTTGCTTCTTCTGAGGCCGCGAGCTCACTTTCACGCGCGCCACAAGCACTAACAACCTGGCCCTTGGCCTCACCCATGAGCTTCCCGGCTTGAGCTTTAGACTCCGCAGAAACATCACGCATGGTCGCGTTGAGAAGAGAGAGGGCGGATTTCTCCCCCAGGTGCTCCGTTTTAGCTTTCTTTAGCTCAGCCAGACTGGTGGCAGCGCTAAAAGCGGCCACGGCGGCATCGACGGCCGACTTGACGCTCTGCGGCGTGATTTCAATCTGGGACACGAAAGAGCAGTCTACTGCGAGCCGGCCGAAGTACCCGAGAACCCCGGGCCTGGCGTGCTCCATACCCCGCTGGGTATCCAAGAAACCGTCTGAGCGCACGCGATACGCTAGGAAAACTAGCGCCAATCGAGGAGATATCACGCAATGGAAAAAGCCGACAAGTGCCCGATCGTCCATGGAGCCGCCACCACTGAAGGTGTCGCCAACATGGAATGGTGGCCGAACGCGCTGAATCTCGACATCCTCCACCAGCACGACGCTAAGACCAACCCACTGGGTAAAGACTTTAGCTATCGGGAAGAACTCAAAAAGCTTGACGTCGGCGCGCTGAAAAAAGACCTCCACATCCTCATGACCGACAGCCAAGACTGGTGGCCAGCAGACTGGGGTCACTACGGCGGGTTGTTCATCCGCATGGCCTGGCACTCGGCAGGAACCTATCGGACCGCCGATGGTCGCGGTGGCGGGGGAACTGGTTCCCAGCGCTTTGCGCCGCTGAACTCGTGGCCAGACAACGGCAACCTCGATAAGGCCAGGCGTCTGCTGTGGCCCATCAAGAGGAAGTATGGAAACGCAATCAGCTGGGCCGATCTGATGATCCTCGCGGGAAACATTGCCTACGAATCCATGGGACTTAAGACTTTTGGTTTTGGTTTTGGCCGCGAAGACGTCTGGCATCCAGAAAAGGACACCTACTGGGGCTCGGAAAAAGAATGGCTAGCACCGAGTGACTCCCGCTATGAATCGGTTGAGAACCCTGCCACGATGGAAAATCCCTTGGCTGCTGTGCAAATGGGTCTCATTTATGTCAACCCCGAGGGCGTAAACAGCAACCCCGATCCACTCGCAACCGCCGGGCAGATCCGCGAGACCTTTGCGCGGATGGCGATGAATGATGAAGAAACCGTTGCTCTGACCGCCGGCGGACACACCGTGGGAAAAAGCCACGGAAACGGCCGTGCCGAAAACCTCGGACCAGAGCCTGAGGCCGCGCCAATAGACGAACAAGGCCTGGGTTGGAATAACCACACAAGCCGCGGCATCGGGCGCGACACCGTGACCAGTGGAATCGAAGGGGCATGGACCACGGAGCCGACCAAGTGGGACAACGGATATTTCTATTTACTCTTGACCTACGACTGGGAACTCACGAAGTCTCCAGCTGGCGCATGGCAGTACAAACCGGTGGGAATCAAAGAAAGCGATAAGCCAGTCGACGTGGAAGACCCCTCGATACGCCTCGACCCGATGATGACCGACGCCGACATGGCGATGATCAAAGACCCCATCTACCGGGAAATATCCGAGCGTTTCGCCAAAGACCAAGATTATTTCTCTGAGGTGTTTGCTCGCGCCTGGTTCAAGCTGACCCACCGTGACATGGGCCCCAAGGTCCGCTACTTCGGACCCGATGTTCCCAAAGAAGACCTCATCTGGCAGGACCCAGTTCCGACCGGGCGCAGTGACTACGACGTAGCGGAGGTAAAAGCGCGTATCGCCGGCACTGAGCTCACCATCGCCGATATGGTCAACACCGCGTGGGACTCGGCCCGAACGTACCGCGGGTCAGATATGCGCGGTGGCGCAAACGGCGCACGCATTCGGTTGGCGCCCCAGCGCGAGTGGGAGGGCAACGAGCCCGAGCGGCTGAACCGTGTGCTCGCTGTACTCGAGCCCATCGCCGAGGAGTTTGGCGTGAGCGTGGCTGATGTCATTGTCCTCGCGGGCAACGTCGGTGTCGAAAAGGCGGCCAACAATGCTGGGGTTGCCATCGAGGTGCCTTTCGCACCGGGACGCGGTGATACCACCCAGGAACTCACCGATACCGACTCGTTCGAGCCCTTGGAGCCGATTCACGATGCGTTCCGAAATTGGGTCAAGAAGAACTACACCGTGCCCGCTGAAGAGCTCATGCTCGACCGCGCCCAACTGATGGGCCTCACGGCACCGGAAATAACGGTTCTCGTGGGTGGCATGCGAATGATGGGAACCAACCACATGGGGACCCAGCACGGTGCGTTTACCGACAAGCTCGGAGCGTTGACCAATGACTTCTTTGTCCACCTCACGGACATGTCGAATGTGTGGGAGCCCGTTGGCGACAACCTCTACAACATCCGCAGCCGTAAAGATGGACAGGTGAAGTGGAGTGCCACTCGAGTGGACTTAGTTTTCGGGTCCAACTCGATCCTCCGCTCCTACGCCGAGGTCTACGCGCAGGACGACAACGCACAAAAGTTTGTCGAAACCTTCGTCGCGGTGTGGAACAAAGTGATGAATGCCGACCGGTTCGACTTGGTCAGCTAGTTCACGGAACTCCCAGGGAACACTCTCGGCACCCTAAAACGGTGCCCCACGTGCCAGTAAAACCCGGGGGCGCGGCACTTGTGGAACAAAACTAAGCCTTCTGGGCAAACGCGGTTTCATAGATACACACCGCAGCCGCAGTGGGCAAACTCAATGATTCGGCCGTGCCATAAATTGGCACCGAGACGACCACATCGGCAAGTGCTTCTGCTTCATCCGAGAGCCCGTGTGCCTCGTTTCCCAGCATCCAGGCCACCGGCTTAGCCAGTTCACCCGCGCTACGAAGCTCAACCAGGTCACGACCCCTCGCGTCTGCTGCCAGCACACGAATACCTGCGTCTTTTAGCTGCGAAATAGTAACGGAAAGATCCGCTTTAGTTACCAACGGAATATGGAAAATGCTTCCCGTACTAGCTCGCACGACTTTCGGGTTGAACACATCGACGCTATCTCCCGTAATAATGACCGCATTTGCTCCAGCCGCATCCGCAGTTCGAATAATGTTTCCGAGATTGCCGGGGTCTTTGACCTCGTGCAGGATCACCAGGTGGGTGGCCCCTGTAGCGAGAATGGTTTCTAACTCCACCGAGTGGAACTGGCACACAGCAACAATTCCTTGCGGAGTGACCGTATCGGCCATGAAATCGACTACGGCATCAGTAGCCAGGCTCAACTCGATGCCCTCGCTGGAGGCAAGTTGGACGATATCGCTATAGCGATCTTTAGCTCCCGGGGTGAGAAAAACATCCACCACCAGCTCAGGGCGATGCGCGAGAGCTTCCCGGATGGCTTGCGGGCCTTCCACGAGAAACATCCCTGCTTCCATCCGGCGTTGCTTCTGGGCAAGTTTCGCTACAGCACGAACCTTGGGCGAGCGCGGATTATCCAGCATCATGCCAGCGTAAGAGCAACAGCTATAGAACGGGTGATAACCCGCCCTAAGCGCCCAGGATGCACTGAGGCCTCGCACACGTAGTGTGCGAGGCCTCAGAAAAGCAAACTAAGACTTGAGGGCAGGCGCCGACGTGTCTTTGGGTAGAGCCTTCTTTGCTTCTTCCACCAAAGTGGCGAAAGCACCAGGCTCGTTCACTGCAAGCTCAGCGAGCATGCGGCGATCGACCTCAATACCTGCGAGGCCAAGACCCTGGATGAAGCGGTTGTAGGTTAGCCCGTTTGCACGAGACCCGGCGTTAATACGCTGGATCCATAGGCGACGGAAGTCACCCTTGCGTGCGCGACGGTCGCGGTAGCTATAAACCAGAGAGTGAATAACCTGCTCTTTGGCTTTACGGTACAGGCGTGAGCGCTGACCGCGGTAACCTTTCGCGCGCTCTAAAATCACCCGACGTTTCTTGTGTGCGTTGACCGCATTTTTTACACGTGCCATGATTCTTTTCCTTCGTTTTCGGGTCTACTTGGCGAGCAATTTCTTGATGACCTTGGCATCTGCCGGGGCGAGTACCTGCTCCTGGTTGAGGCGGCGGGTTACTTTGCTGGATTTCTTTTCCAGGTTGTGACGCATACCAGCGCCCTGCTTCATCACCTTGCCGGAGCCGGTGATCTTGAAGCGTTTTTTAGCGCCCGAATGGCTCTTTTGCTTAGGCATCTGTCTCTTCCTTCTCTGTTGCGGTCTTAGGTTTCGTGGCGGTGGCGGTCTTCTTCGCCGCCGCGGTGCTGGGTGCTTTCGCCCTGGTGGTCTTTGGTGCAGCGGCCGCTGGAGCCTTCTTAGCTGCGGGGATTTTCGCCGCAGGCTTTGTCGCGCTCGTTGCTTCCTTTGCCTCTGCTACGGGAGCATCTGGCGTTGGAGCCTCCACCACTGGGGCTGCTGGTGCACTCGCTGGCGCAGGTGCCGATGTTGCCCCAGCCGCGCTGGCTTCTCTCTTGCTGGCTTTGAGCTGCGCTGCTTTAGCGTCTGCCTTGGATTTCAGAGGTCCGATGACCATCACCATGTTTCGACCATCAATGGTCGGGGTGAATTCCACCAGGCCGTACTCTGCAACATCTTCGGCAAAACGTTGAAGCAAACGCACTCCCTGCTCCGGGCGTGATTGTTCACGTCCGCGAAACAGAATCATGGCCTTAACCTTGTCGCCAGCTTTCAGAAAGGATTCTGCACGCTTGCGCTTGGTTTCGTAGTCGTGGGTGTCAATTTTCAGTCGGAAACGAACCTCTTTGAGGATCGTGTTCGCCTGGTTCTTGCGGGCTTCTTTTGCTTTCTGCGCCGCCTCGTACTTGAACTTTCCGTAGTCCATTACTTTGACTACCGGTGGGTTCGAGTTCGGTGACACCTCGACGAGATCTAGGTCAGCTTCTTGGGCTAAACGAAGAGCAATGTCGATGCGGACTACGCCGACCTGTTCGCCTGCGGGCCCAACGAGGCGAACCTCGGGAACCCGAATGCGGTCGTTGATTCTAGGATCGCTGATGCCAATCTCCCCTTCTTTTTGCGGATAATTCACGCAAAAGCGGGCGAACCTCAAAAAGCCCAACGGCTTTCTCGCACCCTTAACGCTGTGAATTACAGGTAATTCACGGAGTACAACGACCCGGTAACCTTAGACTTACAGGCATACGCGGGTGGGAGGTTTCTCCTCTTTCGCTAGCTTTCAACATTACTGCGTTGAAAACCTGGGAAAGACTACCAGTCTTTGCCCAGCAACGCGAGCAGAGAGGTGGCCCTCGTGGCTTTCACTAGTGAAGATTTCAGTCGTGACCTTGCTGAAGTTCCCGCCGTCGAGGTGATCACCACCGTGGCCGTGCATTTACTCTCCGCGGCTGCCATCAAGTGCGGGCTCTCGGACAACCCCAAGGAAGAAACCGACCTCGCGGAGGCTCGCAAACTGATTATTGCTCTGGCGGGATTGATTACCTCCGCGGCCCCTGAAATCGGTGATCACCACGCCCGCAGCTTGCGCGATGGCCTGCGCTCACTTCAACTGGCATTCCGCGAAGCCTCCACTTACCCCGATGCCCCGGGCGAAGGCCCTGGCGAGAAACTTACCGGCGCCGTTAACTAACTAGCTGACCAGTGCCATGGCGCTTACGCCTGGAGAATGGTGAGCCCCATTCCATCCGCGGCGGCAGAAATAATTTCGCTCCCACTCAACGCCGTGGTTATCGAGGACACCACCGCCTCCAGCTCAACACCATTTAATCCGGGCCTCAGAGCCAGTTCCACCGTCACTTCAGGCCCAGCCAACTGTTGGCCGGGGTCACCCGGAACCACGCGGTGGGACACAACATCACTCGATGCCAAAAGCAGTGCGTTAGCGATAGCTCCCAGCACCTCCGGGTTGGACCATGGGGGAATATAAGGGAGCCCTGTGGCGATACTCGAAAGAGCACTTCTTCTCAAGACCACGGAGTATTTGTTCCCCGGGTCGAGAACAACCAGCTCCAGTCCGTCCGCACCCGCGGCCAAGGCAGCGCGCGCGGCTTGAACAGGGATGGGCCTCGCCTGGGGATTCCAGGCAGACATTGTCTCGGTCGAGGAAAATATCGGTGCCACAGCACGCCCATCGGGGCCCTCAACATGGATAACCGAAAGCTCTTGGGTTTTTTCCACCGTTTTACCTTCGGCGGTGAGACCCACATCGCCCGCCTGGGCAATCAGGGGAATCAGAACTCGTGCACTGCGCAGTCGCTCAACCACCGAGCACCACGCGGCTTCTAGAACCTCAACGGCGGGGGTTCCCACCCCGGGAACGAGGGCATGAAAGTTTTCTAGAGCTGCAAGGAGAACCGGGTCTGCTTCGCCGGTGTCACCGGCGAAGGGTTGCGGGCTAAAGCTTCGCCCGTGAAAGGGCTGACCGGCAGAATCAGTGGCCGGCGACATCCAAAGCCTCAGTGAGGGTGAAGGCGCCAGCATAAAGGGCCTTACCCAAAATCGCTCCCTCCAAGCCCAGCGGCACAAGTTCACGTAATGCGGCGATGTCATCGAGGGAAGAAATTCCTCCCGAAGCGATAACGGGGTGGTTGGTTGCCCCCAACACACGGGTCAAAAGACCAATGTTAGGGCCTTGCATGGTGCCATCTTTGGTGACATCGGTGACCACAAACCGAGCACACCCGCACTCATTGAGTCGATCTAGGGTTTCAAAAAGGTTGCCGCCTTCTTGGGTCCATCCCCTGGCCGCCAGGGTTTCACCACGAACATCAAGACCCACAGCGATGGCCTCGCCGTATTCAGAGATAACGTGAGCCGTCCACTCGGGGTTTTCCAACGCAGCCGTTCCCAGGTTCACTCGAGCCGCACCAGTGGAGAGAGCATCCTCCAGGGATTCGTCATCGCGAATCCCACCAGAGAGCTCAATATTGACTTTCTTACCCACTGCTCTGACTACCCGTCGAATAACAGCTCGGTTGCTCCCTCGCCCGAACGCCGCATCAAGATCAACCAGGTGCAACCACGTGGCACCCTGTTTCACCCACTGCTCGGCAGCTTCGACGGCATCGCCATAGGAAGTCTCACTGCTGGCTTCGCCTTGAACTAGTCGAACTGCTTTGCCTCCAGAGACATCGACCGCGGGAAAGAGAGTCAGTGCTGGAGATTGCGAGAATTCGTTCATAGTGACTAAAAGACTGAACCTTATGTAGTGAGGATTAAGTAATTGCGCACCCTCGTGGGCACAAGAAATAAATACTACCCCGGTTTGAAAACCCCCAGGTTCTCCGCTACTGGTTAGAGACTAGAAACCCAGTTTTCTAACAGCTTGAGCCCTGCTTTTCCCGATTTTTCAGGGTGAAATTGGGTAGCACACAGTGGTCCATTTTCTACCGCCGCGACAAACCGTTGGCCATGTTCTGCCCAGCTGACCACCGGCGCGGGCAAGGGGGCCGTATCCACCAGTGACCACTGGGTGGCCGCATATGAGTGGACGAAATAGAACCGCTCGTTTTCCACACCGCGAAATAGCGCGCTACCAGGGGCAACATCGACGGTGTTCCAGCCCATATGCGGCAGGCGATCCGCATCCAGTTTGTCCACACTTCCTGGCCACTGGCCAAGACCCGGGGTGAGCACACCGTGTTCACTGCCAGATTCAAAGAGCACCTGAAGCCCCACGCAAATTCCCAAAACGGCACGAGACCGGGCAATGCGTGCATCAATCACGTCCCCACCGCCGACGCTGGTGAGTGCCTCCATCACACTGGCAAAAGCTCCCACGCCTGGCACCACAAGACCATCAGCTTCAAGTGCTGCCTTGCGGTCACTGGTGAGACTGACGCTGGCACCAGCGTGCTCGAGCGCTTTGAGCGCCGAGTGAACGTTGCCCGAGCCGTAATCGTAAACAACAACCGAAGGCGCCACGCTTAGAGGGCGCCTTTCGTGGAGGGCACGCCCTCCACGCGCTCATCAAGTGCCACGGCTTGACGCAGAGCCCTGGCAAATGCCTTGAACTCTGCCTCGGCAATGTGGTGAGGATCGCGCCCATCGAGCACTGTGATGTGAACGGTTAGCCCCGCGTGCATCGTGATCGCTTCGAACACGTGGCGGACTAATGAACCGGTGAAGTGGCCCCCAATGGCGTGATATTCAAACCCTTCAGGTTCACCCGTGTGGACCAAATAGGGTCGTCCCGAGATGTCCACCACAGCGCGAGCAAGGGCGTCATCTAAGGGAACCAAGGCGTCACCAAAACGTGCAATTCCTGCCTTATCTCCCAGCGCCTCTTTCAACGCTTCACCGAGGACAATCGCCGTGTCTTCCACCGTGTGGTGAACATCGATATCGGTGTCGCCTGAAGCCTCAATGGTGAGATCAATCAGGGAGTGCTTGGACAAGGCGGTCAACATGTGGTCGTAAAAGGGCACCGTGGTCGAAATAGACGACGCTCCGGTGCCATCAAGATTGAGCGAGAGGCGAACAGTCGACTCCGAGGTGGAACGCTCTTTGGATGCGGTTCGAGAAACGGAAGTCACGCCCCCAGTGTAGCTAGTGTCTCAAGGAAGTAGCTGGTCTCTTGTTCCGTTCCAGCGGTGACTCTGAGGTGATTTTCAATCCCCACATCGCGTATCAATATGTCGTGTGCCAAAAGTTTGCCAAAAAGCTCCTGCGGATCGCTAACCCCACCAAAGAGCACAAAGTTTGCCTGAGAATCGCAGACCGGGTAGCCAAGCTTGGGCAACTCACGCAGCAGTCGATCGCGTTGGTGGCGAATGTCATCCACCATGCTCAACATCGTCTCAGTGTGGGACAACGCTGCCACCGCGGCGGCCTGGGTGAGAGAGGAGAGGTGATAGGGCAATCGCACTAGGCGAAGCGCATCAATAACTGCGGGATCGGCCAGTAGGTAGCCCACTCGTGCCCCGGCGAATGCGAACGCTTTCGACATCGTTCGCGACACCATCAGTCTCGCTCGCCCAGCGAGCAAATCAGAAGCCGTAGGACTGCCCGGGGCCAAGAATTCAACGTAGGCCTCATCGACAAGAACCATCCCTCGAGATGCTTCATAGGCGGCCTCGATGATCTCCAGTGAGATGGCCGCACCCGTGGGGTTATTAGGTGTGCACAGGAACACCACATCGGGATCCAGGCGCTTGATTGCTTCGCTCACAATCTCGGGGCTTAGCTCAAAATCATCGCCCCGCATGCCACTAACCCACTTCGTTCCCGTGGACTCGGCAATGATCGAGTGCATCGAATAGGTGGGAGGGAAACCTAGGACCGACCGCCCTGGACCCCCAAAAGCCTGCAAAGCGTGCTGGAGAACTTCGTTTGACCCATTGGCCGCCCACACCATCGCAGCATCCAGGGGGACACCGTCGTGGGTGGAATTTGCGTAGCGGGCGAGTGCCTCACGTAAATCGGTGAACTCGCGATCCGGATAACGATTGATAGATTCCAGCGCCTGCGCGAGCGCCTCCACAATCGAGGCGCGAACAGAAGCGGGGATCGGGTGGGTGTTTTCATTGACGTTGAGGGCATACGCCACTGGATTCATCGGCGCCCCATAGGGCTGCTTGCCGCGCAAATCATCGCGAAGCGGCAAGTCATCCAGGCTAGTCACTACTCCATCGTAGGCGAGAGCCTGATGCTCTAGCGAGGTATCGCTAGTTCTTGTCCCGGCATGAGCGACGCACTGGTGAGTCCATTGAGTGACATGATCTCGGATACCACGTCACGGGGATCCCGCTCAGGAGCAATCATTTCTGCCAAGCTCCACAAAGTGTCTCCGGAGAGAACGGTCACATAATCAAAGGTGTTGTCGATGGGCTCGCTCCCGGCGCTCGCTGCCGATGAGGCGAGGAACATCGAGATGGTCAAAACCGGTATCGCAATCAATGCGCCTAGGACGACGCGTCCTCGGGTGGTGATCTGCAGTGTTGGTTGAGCGTTCATGTGGTGTTTTTCCTCTTCTGGGAGTTTGAGTTTCGGGCCGACCCCTCGGCCGGGAGGAACCGGCCCGAATCTCTGTTTCGAATATATGTTCGAATGATGACAATGTCAAGCACCCGACAAGCTCTATTTGACCAGGGACCACCGACACGCTCGCAACATATTCGAACGCTTGTATAGAAAAACTGTTCGATTAGCGCTACCCTGGTGGAATGTTGACGCCACAGCAGGAAAAAATCCAGGCCTTTATTGAGTACTCACTTGACTCACGAGGCGTGCCACCGAGCATGCGAGAAATCTGCGACAACACCGGACTCTCGTCTACCTCAAGCGTGTCGCACCAACTCAGCCAACTAGAGCGAGCCGGCTACATCAAGCGCCACGCCAACACAGCACGCACACTCGAAATTCTGCAGCGCCTCACCCCCCACGCGGAAGCAACCATTACCCCGCTGGGTTCTTTCAATGACAACATCGTGGCCGTTCCCCTGGTGGGTCGGATTGCCGCGGGTGTTCCAATCACCGCTGAGCAACACGTTGAGGATGTGGTGGGTCTGCCGCGTCAGCTTGTGGGCAATGGAAACCTGTTTATGTTGAAAGTCGTCGGAGATTCCATGATCGACGCCGCGATTTGTGATGGTGACTGGGTGGTCGTTCGCGAACAAGCCACCGCAGAAAATGGTGACATTGTGGCCGCCATACTCGATGACGAGGCAACCGTGAAGGTTTTCAAGCAGCGCGATGGACACACGTGGTTGTTGCCCCAGAACAGCGCCTACGAGCCAATCTTGGGTGATCATGCCAGCGTGATGGGCAAAGTCGTCACCGTGTTGCGCAGTTTATAAGTTAGAAGGGGCCGGCCGATACGCCGGGTTCTGTCCCGAGGCGAACCTCGGTGGCAATCATCTTTCTGGGGTTACTGTTACCAGCAACCTCTAGCGGCCTACCCAACACTCAGACGAGCAACCTGATGGGTGTCTGTTTGACCTTGCTCCGGGCGAGGTTTACCTAGCAGATTCGGTCACCCGAACCCCTGGTGGTCTCTTACACCACCTTTTCACCCTTACCTGGCGAACCAGGCGGTTTATTTTCTGTGGCACTATCTCGCGGATTACTCCGGGTGGGTGTTACCCACCGCCCTGCTCTTTGGAGCCCGGACGTTCCTCGGCGTTGCATACACAACGACGCGATTGCCTGGCCGACCCTTTCTAACGCTTTTTAGACTAGAGCGAAAAGCTGCAACTGGCTAGGGCTGACGGTAGGACGCTTTGCGATCAAGCGCAGCGTTTGCCGCGGCATCTGCTCGCTTGTTCTCTTCTCGGGGAACCCATTCAAAACTCACTGATGCACCCCGAATCACTTCGTGGGCTCGGATAGAAAGGTCTTTCATATCTGGATGCTTGATTTTCCAACGCCCCGACATTTGCTCAACAACCAGCTTGGAATCCAATTTCACATGCAGTGTTGCCTCCGGCGCTAACTCTCGCGCAATTTCAATGCCCTCAATCATGCCCCGATATTCAGCGACATTATTAGAGGCATGTCCGCAGAGAACACCGGCGGTGACCAATATTTCTCCGGAGCTTGGATCGATGACGACAGCTCCCCCGGCAGCGTCACCAGGATTCCCCCGCGATGCTCCGTCAGCTTCGACGACCAGGCGTTCCAGGCTCATATGCCCGACTCAGCGGTTCGCACCAAAATTGCGTTGCTATTAGGGCACATGACAACCTCATCCAGCGGTGCTTCACGAACATGTTGCAGATCCGATTCAGTCAGCGCCACCCCACTGGCACTAGAGACACCAAATCGCAGGTGCGAAGCGCCTGCGCCGTAGCGCTCACGCTGGCGTTCGTAGAGCTCCACTAAATCCTGGGAAAGATCGGCCACGATGGCGTCTCTAATCTCACGTTGCCGGCGAGTTTCGGCGGTGAGTTCCTGGGTTTGGCGATCTTGTTCATCCCGTGCACCCAGCAAAGCCGCATCAGCGGTGGCTAATTCAGCATCGCGCCCGGCCAAAGCGGATTCGGAAACCTCCAGCTTTTCCATAATGGCTAGCTCAATGTCCTCTAAATGGGCTGCTCGGGTGCGAAGCGACTCTAATTCGTGTTCTAGGCCCATTGCCTCTTTGGCGTTGGCCGTGTGCTGCAATCGCTCAGAGTCTTTGGCGATGCGCGCCTGGACCAGTTTCACATCAGATTCGGCTCGCTCAAGTTCGGAGCGGATTCCTTCTAGTTCAACAAACGTGTCGTGTCGACGTGTCTTAATCTCATCAATGGCGGCTTCTAGCGTTGGCACGTGCAAAGCAACCGGCAACCCTCGCAGTGTCGCCTGAGCCCGGGCAAGCGCCAGGTCGCAATCGGCAAGTTCCAACAGCCGTGCTTGTTTTTCTGGGGGAGCTACTAATGCCATTACGCCTCCACCCGCTGAACCTGGAAGGTCCACGGATCCGTTGTTAGGTCGCTCACCACCACGTCGATGCCAAGTCTTTCGCGCAATTGCTCGGCTGCGGTATCCAACCACAACCATTCTGCGCCAAAGTGGGAAATATTTATAAGGGCAGGGCCCGAAGCCAGCAGGGCCTGTTCTCGTGCCTCACTGGCGGGGTGATGCCGAAGATCACTGGTGATATAAACATCACTTGCCAGAACTGCAGGATGGGACAACAAAGAATCTCCTGCTCCGGCGCACAAAGACACCCTAGAAACCCTCTGTTCAGGATCCCCCGCAACAACGGGACCGACAGCGGTCTGGGGCAACACTTCCCCCAGTGCAACCGCTAGCTCATACAAACTCATCGATTCTTCTAACACACCCACGCGGCCCAGACCGTAACCGGGACGCTCTGATGGGGCAAGGGGGACCTGGTTTTTCAAACCCAAGGCATCGGCTAATACTGCAGAAGTCCCGGTAGGGACAACGTCGGCATTGGTATGGGCGGCATAGAGCGAAGCGCCACCGCGAATAACTTTGGAGACGATACTGCCCTTATAGTTCGACTCAGCAACCGTCGTTACGGGCCGGAGCAACAAAGGATGATGGGCAATGATCAAATCAGCGCCCTGCTCGAGTGCCTCATCAATGGACCCCGCAACGGCGTCGACCATCAGGTGAATGGAGTTCACTCGTTGGTGGGGATCGCCCACCACAAGACCGGGGCTATCCCAGGCCTCAGCACCCGATTCTGGCCACAGATCCTCTAGTTGCTCGACAACGGTGGCCACCGTCCAGCCCTGTGAAGGTGCCGTTTTGGCGGTCTTAGGCATCTTCTACTGCGATTCGATTCTTGTTCAGGCTTATCGCAGCAGCAACAAACGACACCACAGCGCCAGAGACCAGCGCCAGGAGAACCCCCGGCTGTGCGGGAGCGAGATCAATTAGTCCAGCTTGTTCGGCTAAGGGGAACAAATACCCCTGCCAGGACAACCACGCCACCGACGATGAGGTAGCGCCAAGGCCCAAGCCAACACCGAGCATCATTGCAATCACCGGTGCGGGGTTGAGCCTAATACCGGGACGATGGGAGCCCTCGGTTCCCATCGCACCTTCGACCACAACGAATCCAGCCCATGCGGCCATAACGACACCGAGGGTGAACACCAGATCGGGCAGAGTCGAGCTGACATCAAATTCAAGGACCACCAGTGTCGCCAAGCCAGCTGCGATCAGTACGCTCACTGCAACGGTGTGGACCCGACGGTCTCCAGGAATTCCCACGCGGGTTACTTCCGAACCGGTGGAATATGCCACCAAGGAAGCAAGACCCACCAGCGGCATCGCCAGAACCAGGATGGCCGGTGCGGGATACCACAGGGGCAGGCCTTCGATGATGGTCTGAATCGGATCGGCCAATAAGCCCAAACCGGCCAGCGCGGAACTCTCTGCCCACCAAGCAAAAAAGAGCGTCATCAGAGCCAGTGGAACCATCGAGACCAACCCGCTGATCACACCAGGGACGAGAGTTCGTCGAGTGGAACTAGGCGACAAGCGCAGCTGATCTCCACCGAGTGAGCCGATCATAAGTAGTAGGCCAGCAAGCACGAGAGATACCGAGGCCAGCACGGGCATCGCACTGGAGCTCCAGGAGAGATTGATCCCCATATTCAGATCCGGCGCGGCAATCACGATAAGTGCCGCCATGCCCAGAACGCCAAGACCCCCACTGACAAACATCGCCACCCGAAGCGTGCGACCGCCCAGAAGTGCTAAGGCGATGGCCACCGCCGCGACGAAGGCGCTAGCAATGAGCGATAGCAAGGCTGTACTAGCAGTCCATAGCCCAGAGGACAGAACTACAGTGACGACCACGGCCTGGGCCACCCAGAGCAGGGCAAGGGTCACACTCGCGCGCAGTAAAACAAGAATCACGGCCATGACGCCACCGCCAACGCTACTCAGCGCTGGCGGGGCAGAAAGATGACGAGAGGGTCCTCTCGCAGCAGATCGTGCCATCTGGGCAATAACTAACCCTGTCAACACCGAGGCGCTGGCAACACCCACAGCCACCTCGAGGACACCCAGGCCACGGAACACCAGATAAGCAGCCGCAGAGAGAGCCACCAGGGGAACGGCGGAAACAAACCATGAGAAGAACAACGCCAGCGTTCCAGGAGAAGCCACCGAGGCAGAATCAGCGACTGACCCTTCACTATCCAAGGGCTCCACTGCAGCTTGAGCCAAAGGCCAACGCTCTTTGTTCACGGGCATAACCGGTATCGAATCCTCATCGTCGAACTCTTCGACACTGGTATCGGAAGCAGAGGGCATATCGGGCAGAATTTCTCGAAGCAGTCCGTCTTCCCTCTCAGAAACATCATCGCCAGGCTCGTCGGTACTGGGCTCGTCGGTACTGGGCTCGTCGGTGCTGGGCTCGTCAGTACTGGGCTCGTCCGAGGAGAGAACTTCATCCACCTCCGGGGGGAGCACCAAAGGCCCGGGAACTCCCCCATCAAAAATGATGCGTTCGTGATCGATAATCGCTTGTGCATCATGTGGCCTGAGTTGGCGAATCACTGCCGACCACGATTCGAAAGCTTCTTCGTCATCCATCTTGAGCGCTACTTGACGCTCCAGGGCCATCAGCAGGTCGGTGGTGGCCGAAGCCTCGTTATCAAATCGGGCAAAGATTTCTGCCTCACTCAGAGACTTCCGCACCGGCGGGGGCAAATACTCCGGCGCTGCGCTAAGGCCAGAGGGTTCGGGGGTGGGGTCAACAATCCCGAGTGGATTAGTGCTCTGTGAATCAGCGGCGTATGGATCAAAACTTGGGAGATCAGAACTTGGTAGACCACTACCGGGTGTGTCGATACTGGGTGAATCAAAGCTTGGGGGGTTGACGCTTCGAAGCTGATTATCTGCAGTGTTATCTAGGGGCTCAACCCCATCAAGAATCGGGATTGAATCAGCGAAGGCTTCCTCTGGCGCAGGCGGTTCAAAAGTTTTGCGCCGTGGAGCATCGTCAAGGTCGCTTACGTCCATGTCATCAACCATTGCTCAAGAATAGGCGCTTCGCGACGAGTCCCGCTCATCAACATGGAGCGCCAACAAAACCAGGGAAACCAGGACCAGCGCCATGCCTGCTATCGCAAGCGCGCCCAAGGATTCTCCGACGATGACAATCGCCAAAATCGTCGCTCCCAATGGCTCAACGAGAGCAAGCGTCCCCACACTGCTGGAGCGCAATGACCGCAGCGCTGCGCTAAAAGCCAGATACGCAACGACAACAGGCCCAACCACGAGATAACTCAGTAGGCCAAGCGTGCTCCAGGAGAAAGTGAGGCTAGAACTACTGAAGAACAACACCACCAGCAAGATCGGTGCAGCGGCGCCAAAGAGCGAACCTGAAGCGGATCGCGAAGGATTCCCGGCACGAATAATGCGGGAGAGAGCGAAAGTGTAGGTCCCATAGGCCACTCCAGCGCCCAAGGCGAAGAGCAGCCCCAGCGCGACGTTGGCACTTCGTCCACCGCCAAGTTCAATATCGGAAAAGCTCATCAGGATCACTCCCCCCATTGCACCGGCGGAGGCGAACCACCACCGAGGTGATGGAGGTCGTCGATCAAGGGTCCATTCGAACACCGCCGAGGTGAGAGGGCCAAGAACCAGCGCGACAACATTTCCCAACGCAATTCCGGCAAGAGACATGCCGGCATAAAAAAACAGTGGGTAGGCGACAACTCCCAAACTTCCCAGGACCAGCCATGGGCGAAGCGAGCGCTTACGCCAAATATTAAGCGAACCGCGCCCGCCAATGACCGCTAGTAGCGCGCCGCCGAAACCAAAGACCGCTGCACCAATAGCGAAGGGTGAAGCATTCTCTCCCAGGAGAAACGCGGCGGTGCCCGTAGTCGACCACAACAGAGCGGCAACCACAACAAGAATTATCGATCGAGACACTGTCGATTCCTTAGGGAAAAGCGTAGAAAAAATGGTGGGCCCGGAGGGACTCGAACCCCCGGCATCCACGGTGTAAACGTGGCGCTCTAACCAACTGAGCTACAGGCCCAAGGCTCCATGCTAAACCACAACAGGATACCTGCGATGCGCACTTTCCCCCCGCATTCTCGAGCACTAGACTTGCTCACCACTATGACCTTGGCGATCCCGGGGTCAGGATAAGTCCCGATCTACCACACACAGGAAGAGGTCAGGGTGGCCGTAAACGACCAAGATCCCTATTCATTTCACCAGATGGACTCGGATCCACAAGAAACCAACGAGTGGAACGATTCCCTCGATGCTGTCGTAGCGCAGTCCGGTCATCAACGGGCCCGAGAGATCATGTTGAGCTTGCTCAAACGGTCCAAAGAGCTTCATCTGGGTGTGCCCATGGTGCCCACCACCGATTATTTGAACACTATCGCGCCGGAAAATGAGCCTGATTTCCCGGGTGATGAAGACATTGAGCGCCGTTTTCGCGCCTGGATTCGCTGGAATGCAGCGATCACCGTTCACCGTGCACAGCGCCCGGGTATTGGTGTCGGAGGACACATCTCCACCTATGCCTCCTCAGCTTCTCTTTACGAAGTTGGCCACAACCACTTCTTTAGAGGTCAAGACCATCCCGGTGGCGGCGACCATATTTTCTACCAGGGCCATGCCTCACCGGGCATGTATGCGCGAGCTTTCCTAGAAGGACGCCTGAGTACCACGCAGCTTGATGGCTTCCGCCAAGAAAAATCTCACGCCGGTGGCGGATTATCGTCCTACCCTCACCCTCGCCTGATGCCCAAGTTCTGGCAATTCCCCACAGTGTCGATGGGGCTAGGTCCGATCAATTCGATTTATCAGGCACAAGCAAATCGCTATATGCACAACCGCGGAATCACCGATACCAGTGAGCAACACGTGTGGGCGTTCTTAGGTGATGGCGAAATGGACGAGGTGGAAAGTCGTGGCGCGCTGCAGCTAGCTGCCAATGATGACCTCGACAACTTGACCTTTGTCGTGAACTGCAATCTGCAACGCCTCGATGGCCCTGTTCGCGGTAACGGCAAGATCATCCAGGAACTGGAGAGCTTCTTCCGCGGAGCCGGATGGAATGTCATCAAAGTTGTCTGGGGTCGCGAATGGGATTCGCTCTTGGCCGCGGATAGCGAGGGTGCTCTTCGAGATTTGATGAATCGCACGCCTGATGGTGACTACCAAACCTATAAGGCAGAGAGCGGTGCCTACGTTCGCGAGAACTTCTTTGGGCGCGACCCGAAGACTCTTGCCATGGTCGATCACATGAGCGATGACGACATTTGGAATCTCAAGCGCGGCGGACACGACTACCGCAAGGTCTATGCAGCGTTCAAGGCCGCCGTAAATCACAAGGGTCAGCCCACCGTAATCCTTGCCAAGACGGTCAAGGGTTACGGTCTAGGGTCCAGCTTCGAGGGTCGAAACGCCACCCACCAGATGAAAAAGCTCACCCTGGAAAATCTAAAAGATTTCCGGGATGACATGAGAATCCCCATTACCGATTCAGCCCTAGAGGCCGACGTCTATCAGCCTCCCTACTATCACCCGGGCGAGCAAGATGAGGCAATCGAGTATCTGCTAGAGAAGCGTCGTGCTCTCGGCGGTTTCGTGCCCGAGCGCCGATCCAAATTCACTCAGGTTTCCTTGCCTGGAGATGACACCTACGCGATATCCAAGAAGGGTTCGGGAAAACAAGAAGTCGCCACCACCATGGCCTTTGCCAGGCTGTTGAAGGACTTGCTAAAAAATCCGGACTTCGGTCACCGCTTGGTACCGATCATTCCCGATGAGGCGAGAACGTTCGGTATGGACGCCTACTTCCCTACCTCGAAGATCTATAACCCCCACGGCCAGAGCTACACCTCGGTCGATCGTGAATTGCTCCTGGCTTACAAGGAAAGTGTTGAAGGCCAGATTCTGCACACCGGAATTAATGAAGCCGGCGCTTTTGCCGCATTCACAGCGATGGGCACCAGTTATGCCACCCACGCCGAGGTGATGGTTCCGATCTACGTGTTCTATTCCATGTTTGGTTTCCAGCGCACGGGTGACGCCATCTGGGCTGCCGGCGACCAGATGGCCCGAGGGTTCATCATGGGCGCCACGGCGGGACGCACCACGCTCACCGGTGAGGGGCTTCAGCACGCTGATGGCCACTCCCCGCTGCTGGCTTCCACCAATGCCGCGGTGGTCACCTATGACCCGGCCTACGCCTATGAGATTGCCCACATCGTGAAAGCTGGGCTTGAGCGGATGTATGGCGGTCAGCACGAAGACCCCAACGTGATGTACTACATCACCATCTATAACGAGCCAATGCTGCAGCCCGCAGAACCAGAGGACCTCGATATTGAGGGTGTCCTCAAGGGGCTCCACCTGGTGTCCCCGGGAACTCATCCCAGTAGCGTTGAGGCCACCATTTTGGCTTCGGGTGTGGGTATCCGCTGGGCTCTTGAAGCTCAGGAACTCCTCGCTAACGACTGGGGTGTGAAAGCGAACGTGTGGTCGGTGACCTCATGGAATGAGTTGCGTCGCGACGGTGTGGCGGCGCATCGTCACAACTTCTTACACCCCGAGCAGCCAGCTCAGGTTCCCTATGTAACCTCGAAGCTTCAGGGTCAAGCCGGACCTTTTGTGGCCGTGAGTGATTTCACACACGCAGTCCAGGACCAGATTCGGGAATTCGTGCCGGGCACCTACCTCACCTTGGGCGCTGATGGCTTTGGCTTTAGCGACACCCGCGCTGCCGCCAGGCGCTATTTCGCCATTGATGGACCCTCTGTCACGGCACGCGTCCTCCAAGGCCTAGCCGCTGAAGGCTTAGTGCCTGCCGATTCACTCCAGCGCGCCATCGACAAGTATTCACTGCTCGATGTCACCGAGGGAACCAGCGGATCTGTTGGCGGCGAGTCCTAGGATCATCCCGCACATTCGCCAGAAAGGCTATTGATGGGCGCTGCAATGACAAAAAAGCAGACCTTGTCATGGTTGCGCACTATTTCTGGCGAGATGTCTAGTGCGACCCTAGAGAAACTCGGTGAGACTCTGCCCTGGTATGGGAGCATGCCCCCAGGGCGGCGCTCGGCTGTGGGCATGGTTGCTCAGGCCGGTATTACCTCTTTTATTAGCTGGTTTGATGACCCCCAATCAACACCGTGGATTGCCTCGGATGTGTTCGGGGCGGCACCGCGTGAACTACTACGTTCGGTGAGTTTGCAACAAACGCTTCAGCTGATCAAAGTCACCGTGGAGGTGGTCGAAGACCACCTTCGTGACGCGCCCAGCGAAGTGCGCGAAGCCATTTTGCTCTATTCCCGCGAGATAGCCTTTGCCGCTGCCGATGTCTACGCTCGTGCAGCTGAAGCCCGGGGCTTGTGGGATGCCCGCTTGGAGGCTTTGGTGGTCGATTCGATCCTGAGTGGGGAGTACGACCAAGAATTAACCTCTCGGATTGCGGCCCTGGGTTGGACAGGCGATGGGGGAGTCGCAGTTTTTGTGGGTACCAGTCCGCGTGCGGTGGATGTTGACGAGATTCGTCGCATTGCCCGCCACCATCAGGCAGATGTTTTGGTTGGAGTCCAAGGCAATCGCTTAGTTGTCGTGGTCGGCGCAAACGGCCCCGACGAGGAGCAACCCACCACGACACCGCCGTCTTTTGCCGAGATTGCTACCGCACTCGATGGCTGTTTTGGGCCAGGTCCCTACGTGTTGGGCCCGGAAGTGGACTCTGTAGTCGATGCGGTCAAGAGCGCAAAGGCCGCACTAGCTGGCTTTACCGCAGCCAAGAGCCTGCGTGAGCTTCCTCGCCCACTGTCTGCCGATGAGGTGCTACCCGAGCGGGCACTGGCCGGAGACCCTCTGGCGCGGCGGGCATTGATCACCACAATTTATGAGCCCCTGCGTGATCATCCTTTAGACCTCTTGACCACCATGTGGACGTATTTTGAGACAGGTCATTCGTTGGAGTCCACCGCGCGGGAATTGTTTGTGCACCCCAACACAGTGCGCTATCGCCTCAAAAAAATTGCAGAGTTGGTCACCTGGGACCCCGGTGCACCCCGGGATGCGTTCACCCTTCACATGGCCATCATTCTTGGCACGATGAACGAACCTAAAGCACCCGCAAAACCGCGGTCTCGGGCCGCGCTGTAGATTACCTACAGTATTTCTCCGTATTTATCGGTGATTACCTACCACGTCGGGTTTGCCCATCACGGAAAGACTAGAAACCATGTTCGTTATTGCTTCCCCCGGCCAAGGGTCTCAAAAACCTGGTTTCCTCAGCCCCTGGCTGGAGCATCCCGAACACGCCGCGACCGTGGGACGCTGGTCTGAGTCCTTAGGGATTGACCTGGTCACCCACGGCACCACGAGTGACTTAGAAACCATTACCGACACCGCCATAGCCCAGCCCCTGATCGTGGCGGCGGGTATCCTCACCGGTCGCGCTCTCCTTGCGGCCCTTCCTGAAGATCAACTCTTAAGCTTTGCCGGACACTCGGTGGGCGAATTTAGCGCAGCTGCCCTTTCTGGTGTCCTCACGGATGAGGATGCTCTCTCTCTGGTGGCACTGCGCGGTAAAGCCATGGCGCAGGCCTCCGCGCTGGAGGCCACCGGTATGGCCGCCATCATCGGTGGCGAAATCGACCAAGTAGAGGCAGCCCTGGTGGCCGCTGGTTTACACCCCGCCAATTACAACGGTGGTGGGCAAGTTGTCGCAGCTGGAGCACAGTCGGCTCTCGATGCTTTTGCCACAGCGCCACCGGCTGGCATGCGCGTTATTCCGCTCACCGTTGCCGGAGCGTTCCACACTCCTTATATGGCAAGTGCGGTGCAGGCTCTCGCTGAGGCAGCAGCCAAAACTCCTTCCCAAGACCCCCGCTCCCCGCTCTATACCAACCGCGATGGTTCCCGAGTGAACACTGGCAGGGACGCACTTGCCTACCTGGTGGACCAGGTTGCCAGACCGGTTCGCTGGGATTACTGCATGGCCTCCTTTGAGAAGGACAACATTGAAGGCATGATAGAACTTGCTCCCGCGGGAGCCCTGGCAGGGCTCGCTAAGCGAGCGTTGAAAGGGACACCGACTGTGGCGCTGAATAATCCCGATGACATTAATACGGCACGAGATATGGTGATCGCCTCATGAGCCCTCTACTGCAATCCGTGGGTGCAGCCCACACCAAAATCCTCTCCTTGGGCGCAGCGCGAGGCGACACTGTGGTGAGTAACGAGGACGTCGCAGGACCCATCGATTCCTCGGACGAATGGATTCGCCAACGCACCGGCATTATTGAACGCCGCCGTTCTAGCGCGTCGCAGGCCGCCATCGATTTGGCGCTAGAGGCCTCAAACGAAGCGATCGCTAAAGCAGGAATTGATCCCACCGAGATTGGTGCGGTCATTGTTGCCACCATTAGTAACCCCGTGCAGACGCCGTCTCTGGCAGCTTTGCTAGCCGATCGGGTGGGAGCAACGCCCGCTGCTGCCTACGACATTTCTGCCGCTTGCGCAGGCTACACCTACGGGATTGCTCAAGCCGATGCCCTGGTTCGCGCCGGAAGTGCGAACTATGTTCTCGTAGTGGGCGCCGAAAAACTCAGTGACTTTGCCAAACCCGATGACCGGAGTATCTCCTTTCTACTCGGTGATGGAGCGGGTGCTGCCATTGTTGGGCCCAGCGATGAGGTAGGAATCGGACCCTCAGTGTGGGGCTCAGATGGCTCCAAATGGGATGCCGTGGGGATGGATCGGCCCGTGCGCGAAGCATTTGATGACCCTGAGGGTGAATTTCCTACTCTGCGCCAGGACGGCCAAACTGTGTTCCGCTGGGCTGTCTGGGAAATGGCCAAGGTTGCCAAAGAAGCGCTTGATGTTTCCGGTGTCAGCGTCGAGGAGCTCACTGCCTTTGTCCCCCACCAGGCAAATATGCGCATTATTGATGAATTTGCCAAGCAGTTGAAACTGCCCGAGAGCGTGCTCATCGCCCGTGACATCGAAACCACAGGCAACACTTCAGCGGCATCTATCCCCTTAGCTATGCACCGGTTGTTGCAAGAGCACCCCGAAGCATCTGGTGGGTTGGCGCTTCAGATTGGTTTTGGCGCCGGATTAGTCTTTGGCGCACAGGTCGTCAAACTGCCTTAGAGCCCACCACTGGCTCTAAGATTGGAGCCGGTCCACGACACACGAAAGAAAGAGAACACTTATGGCACACACTACGGACGAAGTTTTGGCTGGATTGGCTGAGCTCATCACGGATGAAACTGGCATCGCTGCTGATCAGGTCGCATTGGAAAAATCCTTTACCGATGACCTCGACATCGACTCCATCTCCATGATGACCATCGTGGTCAACGCTGAAGAGAAGTTTGATGTGAAAATCCCCGACGATGAGGTCAAGAACCTCACCACTGTGGGCGAAGCAGTCGACTTCATCACCAAGGCTCAGGCCTAAAGTTTAGGGCGCAGCTAACTCACTCATGACCACTGTCGTTGTCACCGGATTAGGTGCTACCTCTCCCCTTGGGGGCGATGTAGCGTCCACCTGGAAAGCCTTGCTGGCCGGGGAATCTGGCGTCACGACATTGGAACATGATTGGGTCGCCGCCCATGAACTGCCCGTTACTTTTGCTGGCCAGGCCAAAGTGCCGGCCGAGGAAGTACTCACACGTCAGGAAAGCAAGCGCCTGGACCCCTCGGCTCAGTTCGCCCTGGTTTCCGCCCGCGAAGCATGGGCGGATGCAGGCTCACCTGATGTTGATCCTGAGCGCATCCTGGTCGACTATGCCACCGGAATCGGGGGCCTCTGGACTTTGCTCGATGGCTGGGACACACTGCGTGAAAAAGGTCCCCGACGCGTATTGCCCATGACGATTCCCATGTTGATGCCCAACGCCTCAGCCGCTGCAGTGAGCATGGCACTTGGTGCCAGGGGTGGCGCCAGGACAGTTGTTTCCGCGTGCGCCTCCGGCACAGAGTCCATCGCCAACGCGTATGCGCACCTCCAGCTCGGGTTAGCCGATGTGGTCGTAGCAGGGGGAACCGAGGCCGTTATTCACCCACTGCCCATTGCCGCTTTTGCCGCCATGCAAGCGCTTTCCAGGCGCAATGATGAGCCCCACCGCGCTTCGAGGCCTTATGACGTTGATCGCGACGGTTTTGTCTTAGGTGAGGGTGCCGCGACCTTGGTGTTAGAAACTCTGGAGCATGCCCAAGCTCGCGGAGCTCGAATTTATGCCGAACTTTCCGGTGGTGGAATCACCAGTGATTCGTATCACATCACCGCTCCGGACCCTGCTGGCTTAGGCGCTTCCCGTGCTGTCCATGCAGCGTTGAAGCAATCCGGTGCGACACCGGATGATGTGACCCACATCAACGCCCACGCAACTTCCACGCCAGTGGGAGATATCGCTGAATTTGCCGCACTCAAATCTGTCTTTGGTGATCGCGTCGGGAAAATTCCCGTATCGGCTACCAAAGCTGCCACTGGTCACCTCCTCGGTGGAACGGGAGCACTCGAAGCTCTCTTCACTGTCAAAGCAATTTATGAGTCAGTGGCACCACCGACCATTAATCTTGACAACCAAGATGAGGCCATCCCACTCGATGTTGTCACCTCGCCTCGAGACCTGGGTAACGGTCCTCAGCTGGCGATTAGTAACTCCTTTGGTTTTGGCGGACACAACGCTGTTGTGGCATTTCGCAGCCTCTAAGCCGAGTATTCACCGAGTGGTGACGGACTTAGTCCTACTCGGTGGATCATTCCTAGTCTCCGTGGCCTTGTCGTTTATTGCACTTCGGTCTCAGCGCAGCGCTGCGGTGCGCCGGGAACTAGGTCTCAGCCTTTCGGTGATGAGGATGGCCTAACCAACTCGGTGAAACCAGACCACCGGTGTGGCATCGCCGGCGTGGCGAAAGGGCTCTAACTCTTCATCCCAGGCTCCACCGAGAGCTCGCCTGATTTCGCGCTGCATCTCTAGGGCGTTACCGCCGGCAACCTCTAAGGCGTAATGAAGGCGGTCCTCAGTCATCACCGTGTTACCCGCGGCATCCATCTGTGCAAAAAAGACACCCAAATCAGGCGTGTGCATCCACCTGCTACCGTCCACTCCCGGTGACGCATCCTCGGTCACTTCGAAACGCAAGTGCTCCCAACCACGCAAAGCGCTAGCCAAGGCAGCACCGGAGCCGACAAGCCCACTCCAGGGTGTCTGGGTGCGAAGCGTGCCGGGTAGGACAGGCTGGTCTTCCCAATCAAAGTTAACGGGGTGGCCGAGTGCGCTACCGGCTGCCCACTCTAAATGGGGGCACAGCGCTTTGGGCGCAGAGTGTACATAGAGCACTCCACCGCTGGTGGGTAGGGTCATCGTCTTCTCTCATTTCCTTGGGTGCGACTTCCCCATCGACCATGGAAATGCGAGTGACTATGAAAATAGTGGCAAGAGCCACCCCTTCATTATGCGACCTGGGGCCCTAACCCCGCAAGTAGGGCTAAATCTCGTGAAGCAGGGAACCGTCTTTAGTGAGCACGTTCTTCTCACCGGCTTCGATAGCGAAAGGAAACCGATTTTGCGCCGGTGGCAGCGGGCAATTAAACGCGTAAGAAAAAGCGCACGGAGGCAAAATGGCGTAATTGAAGTCCAAGGTAATGGTGCCATCAGGGTTGGGGGCTAAAAATAAGAACCGGCCAACGCTATAGGTGCTATCGCCACTAGTGGCATCAGAAAACACGAGTTGGAGGGCCCGGCCTGCTTTGAACGCAGCCAAAGAATAGTCCTGGCCATCATGGCTAAAACTTATTTCGCCCGGCACTACCTCATCGCGCACCACACCTTCATCTTTGAGGTGTTCAAACCCGACACTTTTTCCCCCGGGAATCTCATGCCAGCTTCCCGTGATGACCCACTGTGGCGCAAACTCAAAAGCATCAATGGTGCCAAAACTTTCGATTCCCTCCGATGCGCTATCCCACACCCGCAGGGCGTAGCTGTCCCCGCTCGCAATCACGTTGGCGCTGAGGCTGCCACCAAACTCGATTATCGAGGGTGATTCATCATCACTGCCTCGCACCAGCACATCACCCTCGGCAAGAACGCCATCCACAGTGATGTGATCTCCAGGCGCAGCACTCAAGGCAAGACCAGATCCGCCATCGCCGCGCGGTGCCCACGTTCCTGGCACACCCCAAATGGTTTGGGACATGTCTACCCATTGGGTGTTGACCAGGGCCAGTGGCCCTCTCGGTTGCACGGCGGCAAGATCTCGACGTTGACGAAAAGTGGCAAGTGCAGCGATGGTTTCACTCATAGATTCCTAGGCCATCAGGGTGGGGCTGGGCACACCGGGAGTTCCCGGGAAGTAATGAGCGATTGGTGCCATGTCAGTGCCTTCCCAGTAACTGAGTTTTAGCGTAACGGGCGTCCTAGCCAAAAGAACGAGGCTCGCCCACTTTTTCCTCATATCGCGCATAACCAGGAGATTTAGGATGAAGCATGCTCAGACCTCCGGTGTTAATCGCAATCGATGTACAAGTTGGTTTCCTCGAACCTGCCTGGGGCGCAACAGATAACCCGGCTGCCGAGAACAACATTCGATCGCTCATCGCACGATGGCGCGGCCTGGAGTGGCCCCTGGTCCTAGTCCGCCATGACTCGCTCCAGCAGGGCTCTCCCCTCTCCCCCACTAATCCTGGCAACGCATTCCAGGAGGGAATCTATGGCCCCCACGATCTCCTAGTTACCAAAAGTGTGAATTCCGCTTTCTATGGTGAACCAGATCTGCACCAGTGGTTGCGTGACAATGGCCACACCGAAGTGGTGATCTGTGGACTGACCACCAACCACTGCTGTGAAACGACAGCTCGAATGGCCGGAAATCTTGGCTACGACGTGACATTTGTAGCTGATGCGATGAGAACTTTCGATCGCAAACATCCCGATGGTTTCTTGATCAGCGCAGCCGAGATTGCCAGGTCCAGTGCGGCAAGCCTGCATGGTGAATTCGCCACCGTCACCACCACCGCCGAGGTCTTAGCTACGTTTGCAGATTCTGTGTGAAACCGTGACTTCTTCACGCAAAAACACAGCAAGAGGCGCTATCGTCTTTACATCTAGACGGTGTGATCGTCTTTCAGGCTGAGAAGTCCCGACGCATGAGACGAGTCCCCTATGTCACTAGTACTTGACCGAGGCAACAACAACCCCTCTCAAATTGATCCCGCCGCGCACCCTTACACTTCAGACTTCGCTGGACTGATGAAAAGCGTCAAGTCGGCCGGTTTATTGCGCAGGCGCCATGACTACTACGGCGTTCTTGCCCTGATACTCAGCGTCGTTCTCGGCATCACCGTCACCGGGATTATTTTCCTGGGAACCTCGTGGTGGAGCGTAGCGCTGGCACCATTACTAGCCATCGTGCTCACCCAATTTGCTTTCCTTGCTCACGAATTGGCCCATCGAGCTGTGTTTGCTAGCGGCAGCTCGAATGACGTCTGGGGACGGGTCATAGCAAACCTGGTGGTGGGTATTAGTTACTCCTGGTGGATGAATAAACACTCCAGACACCACGCCAACCCGAACACAGTGGGCAAAGACCCCGACATTGAATCTGATGTCATCGTGTTCCAGGAAGACATTGCCCCGACCACCACGGGTTTGCAGCGCGCGATTGTCAAACGTCAAGGCTGGCTCTTCTTCCCCCTGTTGACCTTGGAGGGACTAAACCTCCACATTCAGGGCTTCAAGATTGCCTTCTCCAGAGGAACGGTAGAGGGTCGCGGTGCTGAAATCACGATGTTGCTCGCCCGCCACATCATCCTCTTCGGGCTGGTCTATTGGTTCATGCCCTGGGGAGTAGCCAGTGTGTTCTTGGTCACCCAATTAGCTGTCTTTGGGGTCTATATGGGCGCCTCTTTCGCCCCCAACCACAAAGGCATGCCCATTATTGGGCGCGACCACAAAGTGGACTTCCTGCGCCGTCAAGTGCTGACTAGTCGAAACATCACCGGGGGTACCGCCATGGATATCGCTATGGGCGGCCTCAATTACCAGGTCGAGCACCATTTGTTCCCCAATATGCCTCGCCCCGCCTTAGCTAAGGCCGCCAAAATGGTGAAGGCTTACTGCCAGGAGCGCTCTATTGCTTACACGGAGACCACCTTGGTTCGCTCCTATGGCATTGTCATAAGCTACCTCAACCGTGTGGGTCTCCAAGCCCGCGATCCTTTTGATTGCCCCATCGCCCAGGGCGCCGGTCGCTAAACAACGCGACGACGCGGCAACACGATGATGGTGCCGCAGAGCTCACCACAGCCAGGTCCGCATAGCATCAGGCGCATTGTGCCTGTCGAATGCTAGAAAACGAGACGACACGGTTTGCTGAGGCGATGATCAGGCACTATCGCCGGTATGCTTACCCCTGGTCCACCTCTAGTTAATCTCTCGTTTACTGTCAAAAATATTCGGTCTTACTAACTAGAGTCACCGCACGTTTGCTAGTTGTGACCCATCGATGTGTCCAGAGCAGCAACGGCGCACTCCGGCACTTACTCGTGTCAGTGCGCCCCGGCGTGCCCTCGTCAGTATTCCCACCAGAGTTTCCTAGGAGCATTGTGCGCATCCATCACGGCAAACATGTGGCATCACGGCGCACCCCCTCGTGGGTGGGCGACGGCGTTGCCTCTTTTCTGTGGTGGCTTGCTAGCCTCATCACGATTGCCAACGTCTGGATTGTGCTGAACTTTGGACCTCTTGAGTTGTCCCAGTTCGTCTATCACCTGGTCAACATCGCCGAAGTAATCCGGCCCATGGGTGCAGGTTTCATTGTCATATCGGTGATAGCCATCATCGTGTTACCGATCACAGTGGGAATTATGGGACCTCTGGTGACCCGACGCCTCGTGGCAGGGGCAAAACAGGCTTATGTTGCTCATGTCGAGACACCTCGCAGCCATTGGTATTCACGCTTGGGTCACCGCGTACTCTCCCCCGGGCTTGCCGTGACGCTTCTGGTCCCCGGCCTTGTACTGGGCGCATCAACGCCCGCATTTGCTCATAACATCGGTGCTGTTTCCTTTGTTCAAAACGCCAAACCGTCGTCGTTTATCGAGGCCTTCTATGAGTTCCCAAAAGACATCTCGACCCCGGCAAAGCCTTTGAACCTGGTGATGATTTATGTCGAATCCCTAGAGAACACTTATCGCAACCCCGATTTATGGGGAGAAAACCTTCTTGATTCCCTGGACTATGAAACCCGGGACTGGGTAACCTTTCCCGAATTTCGCGAGGTCGGTGGAACCGGCTGGACTATCGCTGGTCTCGTTGCCAGCCAGTGCGGTGTTCTACTCAAAGAGAAAAACCAGTTCGATATTCGCCAACAGCTAGGGCTCAAAAGCATTAACCGCATAGGCGAGCAGGTTGATTCCTTTATGCCCGGTATTACCTGTCTTGGTGACATTCTTGATGATGCCGGGTACACCAATCACTTCGTCGGCGGCGCCGACCCCGAATTTGCCGGAAAAGGTAAATTCTTTCAAGAACACGGCTATGACAGTGTCAAGGGCCAGCCGTACTGGGAATCAATTGGCGAAGCCGACTTCACTAAATGGGGTCTCAACGACGACAAGCTTTTGGGTTACGCCAAAGAAGAATTGGACGCTCTTCATGCCACGGGTGATCCATTCGCGCTGACCGTTCTGACCGTGGACACCCACCGGCCCGAGGGCTATCTCAGTGATACGTGTGAGCGTAAAGGCGCCGAGGACTTGCCCGGTATCGTCGCGTGCACCTCAGACATGTTGGCGGAATTCCTCCGCTACATGAAGAAGAACGGGTACCTCGAGGACACCGTGGTGGTAGTCACCGGAGACCACCTTTCGATGCCTAACGTCGTCCAAGACACCATGGACCTCGAACCCCACCGCACCATCTACAACCGTTTCTGGTCTCCCCGAGGTGCCCAACCCAACCGGTCCGAGCTGGTGCACTTCAGTATTTTGCCCACCGTTTTGGACCTGCTGGAGTTTGATTTTGGCGGCACGGAAATGGCTCTGGGAGTGTCCGGGGTGGGCCCACGCGATACTCGAAAATTCAGTATCTACGACGTTGGTGACTTAGACGACAAGCTCCGTCGACCCTCAGAACTGTATAAAATCTTCTGGGACACCAAGGAATCCAAGAGCAGCTAGGCCCCGGCACCTGGACCAGTGATTGGATAGTGCCCATGGCTACTTTTCGCATCACGATTCGGGTTAAACCAGGATCGTCTCAAGCGAGAGTGGGCGGCTCATACGGTGATACCGGCGCACTGCTGGTCAGCGTGCACGCCCAACCAGTCGATGGCGGGGCTAATAGCGCTGTGATCGCGGCAGTCGCCTCAGCCCTGGGTGTTCACAAAGCCGACGTGGAGGTAGCGGGAGGCCACACGAGTCGCACCAAGATTCTTGCTATCGAAACCAACGATGCCGATCTACTCCAGCGGCGCCTTGAGGAGTTACTCAAGCTCTAGCCCTGCCTGATTAACAAAGAGGGCCTCGCGGAAAGTTACCGAAACCACTGGTGTCTGCCTCACCTCCCGGGGGTGAGATAGATACGGCCACCATCGGTATCTCTACCCGACGCGACATGGCGCACGGCGTCTAGCCACCCGGCGGGACAACCAAGATTAGGGTGTCCCCTGCGCGAATCCACTTATGTACAAATAAGCACTTCAGATGTACACTAGCTAAATGTCCAAATACAGTGCCGCTCGTGCACGAGAGTATTTTTCCGAGGTCATCACTCAGTCGCAGACTGAGGCAGTCTTCATCGAACGACGAGGTGCCGTTGCGGCAGTCGTTATTAGCCCCTCGCAGTATGAAGCGATGCTCGACGCCCTCGAAGAAATCGAAGACATCGTGGCTTTTGACCAGGCCCTCTCCGAGGAAGGACCAAACATTCCCTGGGATGAGATCAAAGCCGATCTCGGCTGGGCATGACCTATCGAATCGAACTAAGGCCCGCTGCTGCTCGTGCGCTTCGCAAACTGGAAAAAGAGGAGAGCAAACGTATCCGTGGCGCCATCGCGTTACTCGCCCACGACCCCAGGCCGCCCGGCGCAAAGAGCCTGCATGACCGCCCTGGCTACCGGGTCCGTGTTGGCAACTACCGAATCCTGTACACAATTCGCGACGAAGCGCTCCTGGTTGTGGTGGTGTCGCTAGGGCATCGAAGCAACATCTACAAGAGCAAATAGACATGAATGCGAGCTCCACATAGGCGCACCGCTTTCTGAGTGCCCATTGCGCCCTGAGAAGAAAAAGGAAATGCTTCGGCTTGCCAGACGGAAATTGCAGTAGCATTAGGTAATCGGTGAACAATTCATTGTTCCCTGCGTCGTAGAACGCTCCCTCACCACAGCGTGGTTGATAATTTTCTTGCGGCGAACGAATGCATCACTCGATGTGTTCGCCCCCAGCCCGGCTTTGCCGGGCCGTAAACGTGATGAACATCATCACCAGAAAGTCCTTACTTACTATGTCTGACAAATCTTTTTCCCAACTTGGCGTGCCCGCCAACATTGTTTCCGCTCTCACCCGCATGGGTATTGACACTCCTTTTCCCATCCAGGTCGATACTTTGCCCGACACTCTCGCCGGCAAAGACGTTTTGGGCCGCGGTAAAACCGGTTCCGGCAAGACTCTTGCCTTTAGCATCCCGATGGTCGCAAGGCTTGCTGGCGAACTTTCGGGGGGAAACCGCCGCGGCGGACGCCCGCTGGGTTTGGTTCTTGCCCCCACACGCGAACTTGCCACCCAAATCACCAATGTCATGCGCCCCCTGGCCGAAGCCATGAATCTTCGCGTCACGACCATCTTCGGAGGGGTGTCGCAAACGCGCCAAGTTCAGGCGCTGCGCGACGGAGTCGAAATCGTTGTGGCAACACCGGGTCGCGTAGAAGACCTGATGAGGCAAGGATTTCTCCACCTCGATGCCATCGAAATCACTGTGCTGGATGAAGCAGACCACATGGCAGACCTGGGCTTTCTGCCCATTGTGACGAAGATCCTGAGCGCCACGCCCTCTGGCGGCCAACGCTTGCTCTTCTCGGCAACACTGGACAATGGCGTCAACAAACTGGTTCAGCGTTTTCTTCAGAACGAAGTGATGCATGCTGTCGACGACGAGCACTCCCCCGTGGCGCAGATGACTCACCACGTTTTTGAGGCACCTGATGTCGAGGCAAAAAAGCTGCTGCTCTATAAACTCGCCTCGGGCACCGGGCGACGAATTCTCTTCATGCGCACCAAACACCACGCTAAAAAGCTGGCGAAGGCACTCACCGAAGCGGGCATCCCCTCCGTTGATTTGCACGGAAACTTGTCCCAGCCGGCCAGGGATCGCAACCTTGCTGCATTTAGTGATGGGTCGGTCAACGTCCTGGTCGCCACCGATGTCGCTGCCCGCGGCGTGCACGTCGACAACGTCGATCTGGTCATCCACGTGGACCCACCCATGGAGCACAAAGCGTATCTGCACCGTTCAGGTCGAACTGCCCGTGCTGGAGCAGAAGGTGATGTCATCACCTTGTGTTTGCCCACGCAAAAGGGCGATTTGGCCTCGCTTCTGAGAAAAGCTGGAATTGCTGTGACTCCTATCAGCGTGAATGCTAACTCGCCTGAAGTGTTGGCTTTGGTGGGAGACATTGCTCCGTATGTGAAGCCGACACCCCAAGAACACAAGCACCATGGTGGTGCTCATCGCGGCGGGGGAAGCTCCACTGGAGCAAATGCGCAACGCAAGAGAGCAAATCGAAGCGGTGGCGCTCCCACCACACGCGAGCGCAGCGAACAATCTGGGCGCCCAGGTAAGTCAAACCAGTCTGGCCGCGCTAACAGTGGACGTCCCACCACCACCGCCCGGCGCCCGCAGCAGCGTTCACGCTAAAAACCAGACCTCCTTGGCAAGGTTGAGCGCCGGTCTACTCGGTTTGGCCAAAACAGGGATAAAGGCCTTAGACCGCTCTGGAGTCGCTAAGCGATGATGCCAAGCACCACAAAGGCACCAATGTGTGTGCCGGCGTGGGACATCATGCTGGCTGCGAGTGAATGCCTAGCGAACAACCAACCATAAATAAGTCCGATCAGTGCATTGAACAAGAAGACTAAGGCGTAATGGATGGGTTGCGCGTTGGGTAAAAGCGATAGTGCCGGGAAATGGCCGAGGGCAAAAACGGAGGCCGAGACCACATTTGCCCACACAATTAGCGAGCCTCGATTGCCACCGCTTTTATCAAAAACCTTGAGCAGTAGATAGGCAATCAAGCCCATTAGCCCCCAGCGGACTAACAGTTCTTCTGTGAGTCCTCCGTATAGAACGGCAAACACCACTGGGGAGTCCTGCGTTGCTGCCTCCAGGAGGAATATTTCTGCCACCAGATACCTATAGGCAAGTATCAGTATCACCGCGATGGATGTTGCCCCCGAAATGTCTCGAACTACACCCCCTGCCGAAAAACCGGAGCGGGATAACCCTTGGAAATGCGTCAGGCGGGAAGTTAAGGCGCCAACAATGACGGCAACGAGCAGAAGAATGGTCACTTGAGCCATTTGGGCAACCTTGAGAGTTGAAAGCGATATTCCCGCCTCCGCCGCTAGTTCGGCCAAGCCCAAGTCGGCAAACCACAGCTGAGAAATGCCCAACGCGCCCAGAAGGAACAGTCCGAGGTTCTCAATTTTCATGACGTTCTTCATGTTGATGAATCTAATCGAATCTGGTGCGCCGAGGGCGAGAAAGCTATGGAGTCTTTGGCCGGCGGGGAGCAATCGGTCTCACTGAAAACGTGGCAGACGTCCTCTAGCGAGACCGGCTCAGCAGCACCGCCGTGGCGCTTGCCCTCGCGCCCTAGACTTGCGGCGTGTGGGTCACGAAGCTACTGCGTCTCCTGGCACGAGTGGGCCTTGGTGCTGGCCTGATTTATGCCGGTATCAGTCACCTGAGTTTCTCTAGGCTGGAATTCCAGGCCCAGGTTCCCCTCTGGCTGGCACTAGACCCTGACTTTGTGGTGATTGCCTCGGGGGTTGTGGAGATACTGCTCGGCCTGGGCCTTCTGAGCTTCGGGAAGCTCGTTCCCCTGGCAGGGATTGCTGCCGCAGTATTCTTTGTTGTAATTTTTGCTGGCAACATTAATCAGTACGTCGAAGGCATTGATGCCTTTGGTTTAGACACGGACCAGGCCAGACTGCAGAGGCTCTTCTTTCAGCCGGTTCTGGTTCTCTGGGCCTTGTGGTCCACGTCGGCGTTTTCCGTTCTGCGTGCCTGGGCATCCCGGGCGTAGACGGGCGCTCGCGGACAGTGTGAGGGGAGCTCCTGTGAGGAAAAGAGTGCTGGCTGTTAGTGCCCTCGTCACCGATGCCGCTGATCGCATCCTGCTGATTCAACGCGGGCATGAACCTGCCAAAGGTTTATGGTCGGTCCCCGGGGGCAGCGTAGAAGAAGGAGAGAGCTTGGAGCAAGCCCTGGTGCGTGAAATGTGGGAAGAGACGCGGTTGCAAGTCGTCGTTGGAGCGGAAGTCTGGGTGGCCACTGTCGCGCTGTCGCGCGAGGCCGACTACGAGATCCATTGCTTTGGTGCCACCGTCACCGGCGGAACTCTTCAGGCGGGAGATGATGCTGCTGCTGCATGTTTTGTCGCAGCGGGTGACTACCTAGCCTTGGACACCACGCCCCAGCTCACCTCGTTACTCGCTCAAGCGGGATGGCCAAAAAGGCCACAGCTTCGCCCCACAGAAGGTGCGCCACTGTGACCCGGACAGGGCTCTTGGCATGATGGATTCTCGTGCAATCGACTTTCTTTCCGAAGTGGATCTTGGCACACGCGTTGTTGTGCGTTCTCGAGTAGAAGGCGGGTTCACTGATGCGCTGGGTGTGCTTCATTCGCGCACGTCCTCACACTGTGTGATTGACACCAAACGGGGTCTGACCACCGTTGCTTTTGGCGAGGTGGTCCTGGCCAAACAAGTTCCCCCGCCGCCAGAGAGGCGCCCGCCCGCCCAAAGGCGCGAGAGCCCTAAAACCCCACCGTCTGAGCGCAACGCAAAAGAGTGAGTGCCCGGGCCGCGCATTTTAGGAGGCCCCGCGCAACGAAAACCAGGGGCGAGACAATGTTGAGTGCTCGGCTAGTAGCAAAGCACCCGTCGCCGAACCCCAGGGACTAGCTGTTCAGGGGCTTGCTCGGCAATGCCGTAACCGGCTGACGTAGCCATCTTACGAAGGCCCCTAGCGTCACAAGCGCTAGCACTGGCAGCAGGATTTGGGCCGTCAGAATGATGCTGGGATACGCCGAATCCCATTCTGTAGCAGAAAGATGGCGGGAGAGAATCCCCCAAAAAGCCCACACCAGCACTAACGCATACGTGGGAGAAGAATTCAGCAGCGCAGTACTGGAACCAATCGCGACTGCGACAACCAAGATGACGATGGTCCAGGCCTCTGCTGAGAGGCCAAAGCCGTCTGCCAACCCAAACTGCACCAACAACGCAGAAATATTGGCCACTGTTGCCACGGTGACCCAGCCGAAGTAGACCGCGAAAGGCACCCGAATAGCTAGGGTGCTTCCCAACGTGGTCCGCACCGCTGTGGTGTGCTTATTAATGGAGATCAAAGTCCACAACAGCGCAACAATGATGAGGGCCGCTACCCACAGTTGTTCGTAGTGCCAGGCAACTATCCAGATGCCGTTGAGCAAATTGCTCGCGATAAACCAGGGAGTAATGGCTCGAATCACAGAATTGTCGGCTACCAATTGCACAACCGTATAGACACCCAACAAGAGGTAAATCACACCCCAGATAGCGAAGGTAAAGCCAATCGGCGCAAACAGCGTGTCATATCGGTCAGAAATTTCGTTCGTGGCCTGACCATTGAGTGGAAGGGTCGTGGCCAACACGTTCATCAACAGCATGAACGCGAAGGACAGCAAAGCTACAAGGCGTGGCGCGAGAGTGGAGAGCATGACATGAGTTAACCACACGGGGGACGCCTAGGCCCACCCTGCGTGCAAGGATCCGCAGAGACAGGTGGGGCTGATTGATTTTGGTGATGAATGGTATGCGTTGTGACACGTTGAAGTGGGTTTCGGCGACTTACTGCTGGCAGTCCTTTCCCGGTAAACAAAATATGGTTTTGATACTATATTTATGCGATACTTGTGCCATGAACAGATCCTCGACGCTGGTCCGCGCGGCGCGTAAGAGCGCATCGCTTACGCAGGGTGAACTTGCTAAGAGAACCCGGGTTCATCAAGGCAATATTTCAGAAATCGAGAGTGGTCGCGACCTCAGTGTGAGGACACTAGAAAAGTTGTTGAGCGCTGCGGGATATGGACTTTTTGCCCTCCCGATCCGCAAAGCCGACGCCTGTGAGGTAGCCGGAGTGATCCGCCGAGAACTCAGGCGTGGAAACAAGGACGCAGCACTGCGGGCGCTGCTCCAGCTAAATGACAACCTCGTCAGCGAGCACGGCTTACTTCGGGGAGTTCTGGGTCTTAGTGAACCCGCACCAACCGGACGCCTCGAGTGGGATGCCGCTCTCGCTGGCCTTGTCGCATGGCGCCTTGGTGAAGAACGCCTTCCACTTCCAGCCTGGGTTGAGTACGAAAGGTTCTTCCTTGGCCACCCTCGAACACTCGAAATAGACAGCGCGGATCCTGTACCGGGAATTACCGACGTCCCCCGCGAGTTTGCAGAAAGAGGTGTTCTCGTGTGGGAGGACACCTTCAATAGTGTGTGACGATGAAGGTATCCCTTACTCGAGCTGATTTGGTGGCAGCACTTGGGGAACTCATCACAGAGCTTCGCGCTCGAGGTGAAACCGGTGGAATTCGGATTGTCGGAGGTGCCGCTCTAGCTCTGTCCTACTTTGACCGCGACGTGACACAAGACATTGACGCGATTAACGCCCGTGGCGTTAGTAACGAAACGGTTGCCAGCGCAGTCAGAGCAGTCGCGCAAAGACTTGATTTCAACGAGAACTGGCTCAACTTCGAAGTTGCCCAAGCCGACGCGCTTCCTACGCTTGGACGGGAGGTGGAATGGAAGGCAATCTACACATCGCCGGACATCACGCTCCATGTCGCCTCAGCCGAGGCGCTCCTAGTAATGAAATTGCGCGCAAATCGACCAGGTCGAGACGTTCCCGATATTCGACGCTTGCTGTCCTTGTGCGGCATCACTGAGAATGAACATGTTCAAGGGCTCTATGAATCTTTCTACCCGGGAGATGTCATGCCTGATCGGGCCATCCAGATCGTCACCTCAATTTTCGCGGAAGTCCCGCCCATCAATGTGACCAGCCCTCCCCCGCCCGAGTTTCCCGGAATATAGAGGCAAATAGCAGAACAGGCTCCACAACGCGTTGCCCAGAGACTGATCTGCCTGACCATGGAGAAAGGCTCCAGGATGGAGCGACAGAGAGGTGTCAACCATCGCCCGCGGCAATACAACTGCATCGAGGGCCGGTCGGGGCTTGAACCCGTCACCGAGCGAGTATGACTCTCTGGCCAAGCAATTAGTTTGTGCGAGAAGACGCCGCCTGGATTTTCGGAGGCCCGCAATCAGTAATAAAGGTGTCTTTGCGCTGATGGTTAGCGGGACTGGTAGCCGCTAGCAATTTCTAACACGGTCAACGCACCAAGTCGAAGAGTTCTACCATCGGCACTATCCGCCAGCGCATCAATCTCAGTGATGTCCACCGAGACCACATGGGGAATTTTTCCCAGTGTGCGAGCAAACTGGCGCAGCTCGTCGGCGCTGATTCCACCCGGTGCTGCCGCTGGGCAAGCTGGGACCACGCTTCGATCACAAACATCCATATCAATGTCAACGTGCAGCCTTTTGTCTCCAAGGATGGAAAGTGCTTCATCCATTACCGACTGGGCGCTTCGGCCGCGGAGCGCTTCGCGCGTGATCACGTGGATGCCAAGCTCTCTCGCTCGTAAGGCATACTGTGGCGAATTAGAAAAGTCATTGATGCCGATTTGAACAACACTTGTCCCCGGCAAACCAGCCTCGATAAGCCTTCGAACAGGGGACCCGTTAGAAACCCCATCACGGAGATCATGATGGGCGTCCAAAGTGATGAGCCCAGCGCGAGAAAGCTCTTCACCAAATACACCTCGCATCACAGCATAGGTAATCGAGTTATCGCCGCCAAGCGCGATAGTCAGCTCAGAATTATGGGCGACCCGTTTTGCCAGGTCCATGGTTCTTGACTCACCTTCGGGACTATCGGGTTGTTTAGAATCGCCGAAATCAGCAAAGGACACTTCTCTAAGGTCCTTTTGTGATGAATAGCTAAAGGTGGAAAAGCTCGCTAGGGCTGCACGAATCCCAGCAGGAGTGTGATCCGCACCGGTAGCGGAGATCGAGGTCCGAGCCGCGGGCACGCCCAGGAGACCAAGTTGGGTGGGAAGGTCATTTGCCATCTGCAGCCAGCTGGAGGCCCTAGGCCACAAGGAATCTTCGCTCACGCTGTTCCATCCCTCATAAAAGTGCTAAAGCTCGGGTGATTTGACATTACTCTGTAGAGGGAAGATTTCGAAACACCAATGCTGATGGAGAAGACCATGTCCAGTTCCGCCCGTGGAAACCTCCACGCAGCCACAGGTTCCTCTATGACCGCTAAAGGGTGGGGCCAAGAAGCGGCGCTTCGGATGCTGCATAACAACTTAGACCCTGCAGTAGCCGAGCATCCCGAAGAGCTCATTGTCTATGGCGGAAGCGGAAAAGCCGCCAGAAACTGGGCAAGTTTTGATTCCCTGGTGAAAACTCTCACCACTCTAGAAAACGATGAGACCATGTTGGTCCAGTCCGGAAAACCCGTGGGTGTATTCCGCACCCACGAGTGGGCACCGAGGGTCATTCTCGCCAACTCGAACCTCGTTGGTGATTGGGCCACCTGGCCAGAGTTTCGTCGTCTCGAGCAATTGGGATTGACGATGTATGGACAGATGACGGCGGGCTCATGGATTTATATCGGAACCCAAGGCATCTTGCAGGGAACCTACGAGACGTTTGCGGCAGTGGCCGCGAAAAAGTTCGGTGGGACACTCGCCGGAACGCTGACCCTGACAGGTGGTTGCGGAGGAATGGGTGGCGCCCAGCCTCTCGCCATCACCATGAACGAGGGCACCTGTTTGATTATCGATGTTGATGAGTCGCGGCTTCGAAGAAGAATTCAGGATCGCTACCTCGATGAGCTCGCAGATAACCTGGATGACGCAATCGAACGAGTGCTCAAATATAAGGCGGAGAAAAAGGCGATATCGGTTGGGCTGACGGGGAATGCTGCCACCATCTTCGCCGAACTCTTGAAGCGTGATGTTCCCATCGATATTGTGACGGACCAAACGTCCGCGCATGATCCGCTCTATTACATTCCTGAGGGTGTCAGCGTCGAAGACGCCAGAAAAATGGCCGACCACGACGCGGTGGATTTCACTGATCGCGCAGAAGCCTCCATGGCTAAGCAGGTCGAGGCCATGGTGGGCTTCATGAATAAGGGTGCCGAAGTGTTTGACTACGGCAACTCGATTCGCGATGAAGCCAGAAAGGGTGGTTTCGCCGACGCCTTTAAATTCCCTGGCTTCATTCCTGCCTACATCAGACCGCTATTTTGTGAAGGTAAGGGACCCTTCAGGTGGGTTGCGCTTTCGGGAGACAAGAAAGATATCTATCGCACCGACCAAGCTATTCTGGAACTTTTCCCCGAAAACCAGCATCTCCAGCGCTGGATCAAGATGGCACAGGAAAGAGTCGCCTTCCAAGGGCTTCCCGCACGAATTTGTTGGCTTGGTTATGGTGAAAGAGATAAAGCTGGAGCTGTCTTTAACGACCTGGTCAAAAAAGGCGAAGTGTCAGCTCCGATCGTTATCGGCAGAGACCACTTAGATTGCGGTTCCGTTGCCTCGCCGTATCGCGAGTCCGAAGCCATGCTCGATGGATCAGATGCCATCGCTGACTGGCCACTACTTAACGCCATGATCAATGTTGCCTCTGGCGCGTCCTGGGTTTCAATTCACCATGGCGGCGGAGTAGGAATCGGCAGATCCATTCACGCCGGTCAAGTGTCGGTGGCAGATGGAACTGACCTTGCGGGGGAAAAACTACAGAGAGTTTTGACTAACGACCCAGGAATGGGAGTAATCCGTCACGTTGACGCCGGATACCCCGAAGCGGAAGGCGTCGCTCGAGCGCGACACGTCCACGTTCCCATGCTGGACACCGAATAATCGTTATGGCTGTTGTCATCACCAACATTGGTTCTCTTGTGACCAATGATCAATCTCTTGGGTTGGGCTTACTCGGCGAAATCAACAACGCTGCGGTTGTCATCGACGACGGAAAAGTTGCCTGGCTGGGGAGCGCATCGGATGCTCCGGCCGCTGACCAATCAATAGATGCAGCGGGTCAAGCGGTCATTCCCGGCTTTGTTGATTCTCATGCCCACCTCTTATTCGCTGGGGATCGCGGAAAAGAGTTCGAAGCCCGCATGAACGGCCAGAAATATTCCGCCGGTGGAATCGCATCAACGGTGGCGGCCACCCGCAGTGCCACCGACCAAGAATTAGAAGCCAATATGCGTCGTCTCGTGTCTGAAATGACGAGGTCTGGCATCACAACCTTTGAATCAAAATCCGGTTACGGTCTCACGACAAAAGATGAAACCAGGGCGCTTGCCATCGGATCGAAGTTCACACCAGAAACTACTTTTCTCGGCGCCCATGTTGTTCCCAGAGAATACGCACACCGACCCGATGCATACGTTTCGCTCATCATCGACGACATGATCGATGCGGTATTGCCACACACGAAGTGGATTGACGTCTTCTGTGATGAAGGCGCTTTTGATGTTGATCAGTCCCGAGCCATTCTTCAAGCCGGCAAAGCCAAGGGTTTGCGCCCGCGAATCCACGCCCATCAATTGGGTCGTAATGGAGGGGTGCAACTTGCGGTGGACCTTGATTGCGCCTCCGCTGATCATTGCACGCACTTAGATGATTCCGACATAGACGCACTAGCCGGTAGTCAGACAGTGGCAACTTTGGTTCCAGGGGCAGAGTTTTCCACCAGAGCCCAATATCCGGATGCGAGACGGCTATTTGACGCAGGTGTGAGTGTTGCCATTGCCACCGACTGCAATCCAGGATCTAGCTTCACCACGTCCATGCCTTTTTGCATTTCCGTTGCCATCAGAGATATGCACTTCTCTCCCGAGCAGGCCTTGTGGGCCTCGACCATGGGAGGCGCCAAAGCTCTCCGAAGAGATGACATAGGACACCTGGCTATTGGGGCGGTTGCGGACCTGACTATTTTGAACGCGCCAAGCTATCTCCACTTGGGCTACCGCCCCGGAGTTGATATCGTCAGCCGCGTTATCAAAGCCGGAAACATTACCTACGAGAGAGTCGCATGACAATCACACTAAATTCCACCGGCATGACCATGGAGCAGGTCGTGGCAATTGCACGAGACTGCGAAACGATAGAAATATCACGCGAAGCCCTCGACCAAATGGCCACCACCCGTGCACACATCGAATCACTAGCTTCCGCAAAGACGCCTGTTTATGGAATTTCAACAGGCTTTGGTGCGCTCGCCAGCAGACATATCGCACCCGAAGACCGAGTTCAGCTTCAAAAATCTCTAATCCGCTCCCATGCTGCTGGCATGGGCGATCCTGTGGAAAGAGAGGTCGTTCGCGCTCTGATGCTGCTGCGGCTGAAGACGCTGGTGAGTGGACGAACTGGCGTTAGGCCGCTTCTTGCACAAACATATGCTGCGTTGCTCAACGCGGGCATCACTCCTATCGTTCACGAGTACGGCTCGCTCGGTTGCAGCGGGGATCTCGCACCGCTTGCTCACTGCGCGATGGTGTTAATGGGTGAAGGGCGAGCAACCGACGCCGAGGGCGTCGAAAGGCCAGTTCTTGACCTGCTGGGCGAAGCCGGTATCGAACCGGTTGAGCTGAAAGAAAAAGAGGGCCTTGCTCTCATCAATGGGACCGATGGCATGCTGGGCATGCTGATTCTTGCCCTGCACGATTTAGAGAAACTATGTGACCAGGCTGACGTTATTGCAGCTATGAGTGTGGAGGCTCAACTGGGTACGGACCAGGTTTTTCGCCCGGAGCTTCACGAGCCCCTTCGCCCCCACCCAGGCCAAGCCAAAAGTGCCGCCAACATGTTTGCAGCACTGTCAGGTTCTGAAGTAGTGGCCTCGCATCGCGTGGGCGATGACCGCGTGCAAGATGCTTACTCACTTCGCTGCGCACCCCAGGTGACAGGTGCTGTTCGTGACACCGTGACGCACGGAAACCTGGTCGCATCAAGAGAGCTTGCGGCAACAATCGATAATCCCGTGGTTTTGGAATCGGGCGAAGTTACCTCTAACGGAAATTTCCATGGAGCACCAGTGGGATACGTCTTGGATTTTCTCGCCATCGCCGCCACAGATTTATCTTCTATCGCCGAGCGTCGAACAGACCGGATGCTGGACAAGCACCGCTCACACGGCCTTAATCCTTTTCTAGCCGAAGACGCTGGGGTTGATTCGGGGCTGATGATTGCCCAATACACTCAGGCTGCGCTGGTGTCCGAAAACAAGAGGCTTTCTGTTCCCGCCAGCGTTGATTCCATTCCCTCCTCAGCAATGCAAGAAGATCACGTCTCTATGGGGTGGCATGCAGGACGAAAGCTACGAAAAGTGATCGACAACGTGCGTCGAGTTCTCGCTATCGAGCTGGTCACAGCGGCGCGAGCAGTGGAGATGCGGGCTCCACTGGCGCCCGCTCCCGTGACCGGTGCGATGATAGCGAGCCTTCGCAACCTAGTCCCAGGGCTAGGTCCAGATCGTTTCCTCGCCCCCGAGCTCGACGCCGCAGAGAAGCTACTACGAAACTATTAGCCCCCCAGCTGCTATGAGCGCCGACTTCGCATAACGCCCAAACTGACGGTGCCAATGCCATCAAACTGGCATGGTCCATGGATGGTTAGGGGCAGATCTAGATGTCTGAGACAGTGTTCACTCGTCTGTGAGAACAGTAGGCTCCATAACTACCGATAGCTACCCTGACTACACTGCATCCATGCGCAAAATTGTGGGCCTCACCCGATACACCGTCTTTGTTCCCGCCATTGCCGCCATCCTCGGTGCCTTACTCCTGATGGCGCAGGGATCCATCGCTGTTGTGTTCGCGGTGATCGACTCGATAGTGAGCCAAACCCCGCTGAAAGAAGTCATCGTCGAGGTTCTGACCGCAGTAGATGCCATCTTGCTCGGCACCGTGTTGTTAGTGATCGGCTATGGACTTCTACGAACTTTTTGTTGACACGGAGGTCGATGTTCCCCCGTGGCTTGAAATCCGCGATCTCGATGATTTGAAGTCCAAACTAATCGGCGTGGTTGTTGCCATTATCGCCGTCGTCTTTGTTGGCGTTCTGGTGGACTCCACCCGGGCAGGGGATGTCCTCGCTTATGGTGCGGGTGCTGGCGCCCTCGTTCTGGGGCTCGGGGCTTTCGCGTGGGCAACCCGGAGAAAAACCGGCCCCACTAGCAAGGACTAGACCAACGAATCCAGCCACGCGGTGTGAAGGGTAGCGAAGCGACCTTTACCGGAGCGTAGCTGGGCTGCCGGGCCATCCTCGACAATTTCTCCGGCGTCCATCACCAGGATGCGATCGGCGATTTCGACCGTGGAAAGCCGGTGGGCGATGATGATGGCGGTTCGATTGGCCAATAACGTTTTCAAACCGTGCTGCACCAGACGCTCACTGGGGATATCCAGTGATGCCGTCGCCTCATCAAGGATGAGAACGCTTGGATTAGCAATGAAGGCCCTGGCAAACGACACCAACTGTCGCTGTCCCGCAGAAAGCCTGCCCCCTCGTTTATTCACATCGGTTTCATAACCCTCGGGCAACGCCAAGATGAACTTGTGTGCGCCAACAGCGCGAGCTGCTTGTTGCACCTCTTGGAAACTGGCGGAGGGTTTCCCGAGTCGAATGTTTTCTTCAACGGACCCCGAGAACATATAGGCCTCTTGGGTCACGAGCACCACAGCTTGACGCAGGTCGCTATCGGAAATCTCGCGCAGGTTCACCCCATCGAGGGCCACCACACCTTCGGTGGGGTCATAGAAGCGGGCAATGAGTTTTGCGAGAGTGGATTTGCCCGCTCCAGTGGCGCCTACCAGGGCAACAATTTGGCCGCCACGAATCTCAAGATCAAAGCTCGGCAAAACCACCGCCTGATCGTTGTAAGCAAAGCTCACACCGCGAAACGAGAGTGCACCCATGCGGGATGTGAACGCTTCAGGTGCCACAGGTTCAGCCAACGCCGGCTCTTCTTCCAAGACGCCAGAGATTTTCTCTAACGCAGCGGAAGCAGATTGGAAGGAGTTATAGAACATCGCCAAGTTTTCAATGGGGCTAAAGAAGTTACGGGTATAGAGAACCGCGGCGAGCAACACACCAATCTCAACACCGCCCTCGAGTACTCGGAAAGCACCCAAAAGCAAGACCACAGCGACAGTGATGCTTCCGATCACTTTGAGCATCGGGTCATAAACACCAAAGATAGCGATGGTGCGCCTCGTGGCTTCGCGGTAGTCCTCGACCTTGACGCCATAGGTTTCACGGTTGATGTGCTCCCGACGGAACGCCTTGACCGCCCTAATCCCAGCCATGCTTTCCACAAACTGAATGATGAGCCTCGCGGAGTACGTACGGGAGGCTCGAAATTCGCGCCGGGATGAGATGGAGAACCACCATGTTGCTGCGATAACCGGCACAATTGCTCCCACCAGAGGGAGTGCGCTCCACGGGTCGAGTAAGAGCAAAGCCCCTGTGGTGAAGCCCATAAAGAGCACACCCTGAACCAGGTTGCTCACTCCGCCGTTGAGGAGTTCACCGAGTGTTGAAATATCACTGGTTTGGCGAGCAATAATGCGCCCAGAAGTGTATTTCTCGTGAAAACTCATGCTGAGGCGCTGGGTGTGAGCAAAAACCCTCAGACGCAACTCGTTCATGATGTCTTGGCTAATGGTGATGGACCACTTTGTGTAGAGAGCAAGCAACACGGCAGCACCAAACCCCGAAATCAAGAACCCTCCAACAATGAGCATCAACGGAGTGAAGTTGCCTTGCTCGGTGGCAGCAGGAAGGCCCTGATCTATTCCTGCAGCAATAAACGCAGGTCCGGCAACCTGCATGGCCACACTAAAAACAACAACAATCATGGTGGCGATAAATCTCCGCCGATGTGGACGAACAATATCGAGCAGCAGGGCGAAGGACCGCCGCCTAATCTGGGCGCTTTCCTTTTTTGTCAGCGCGCTGCGATCTTCGCCAGAGACCCCGTGCATGCTCATCGGCTGACCTCGTCATCAAGACCGCCCGATTCAATGATCTCCAGTTCCACTGTGGAATCTGTGATGTCACGGTCTTCACGAGGCGACTGATCGGTGTCCGCCAGTGAGGAAATAACGCTGCGATAGGCGGGTGATGATTCTAGTAGCTCGGTATGCGTTCCCACCGCAACAATGCGACCTTTTTCCAGTAATGCCACACGATCCGCCAACATCACGGTGGAGGGCCGGTGGGCCACTACCAGCGCAGTCGTGGTGGCTAGGACTTTACGAAGCGCCGATTCCACACGGGCCTCGGTTGCCACATCCAACGCGGAGAGCGGATCATCCAACACCAATACCTCGGGACCAGCGGCAATCGCTCTCGCGAGCGCCAAGCGTTGCCTCTGCCCCCCAGAAAGGCTGAGGCCCTGTTCGCCAATGATTGTTTCCACGCCATCAGGCAAGTCATACACAAACCCTGCTTCGGCCACCTCGAGTGCTTGAGCGAGGATGGCCTGCGCCTCTAGACCATGAAGATCAGGCAGGTCGTGCCGACCAAATAAAACGTTCTCGCGGACACTGGCCGAAAAGAGGGTGGCATCTTCAAAGGCCAGGGCGATGCGCTCTCGGAGAGAAATCAGGGGCATGTCCCGGACATCGACACCATCGAGCAGAATCCGGCCACCGGTAACGTCATAGAGGCGCGCGGGCAAAGCAGTCACGGTTGTTTTTCCGCTTCCCGTCACGCCCACCAGTGCCATGGTTTCGCCTGGTTGGATTTCCAGATTGATGCCGTTGATCAAATCTGGTCGCCCAGGCTCCGTGTCGGCGTGGCGAAAATGCACGTTTTCAAACACCAAAGAACCTCTGCCTTTTGTTGCAGCGATGGCCCCGACACTATCCACAATGGTGTTGGTGACATCCATCACTTCAAAGATGCGGTCTAAGCCGCTGCGGGCTTCCAAAGTCAGAGCCAACAGGAAAGCAATCGAGGCAATAGGTCCGGCTAGGACGGCAGCGGTCGCAAAGAAAGCAAAGAGCTCACCCGTGGTGAGCTCCCCGACACTGGCCAACCACACACCCAGAGCCAAACAACTAGCAAGTGCGAAATCGGGAATCCATCCCAACCAGAAGCCCAGAGTGGCCAGAGTGCTACCTTTTTCGATTTCGAGGTCTCTCCCCCGCGAAGCGCGAGTGGTGAAGCGAGCAAGGGCATCAGGCCCACGCCCAAAAGATTTAAGAATGCGGATTCCATGAACAGATTCCTCGACTGAAGTCGCAACATCGCCCCACTGGTCTTGAGTAATGCGGGACAGGCCAGAGAACTGTGAGCGAAACCTCGAACCAAAGACCAACATGGGCACGGAGCACAGGGTGAACACGCCGGCCAAAAGGGGGCTCCAGGTGAACAAAATGGCAACACCCAACACAATCGTGATCGAGTTAGAAACCAGCAACACAAGACCAAACGACATCCAGCGTCGAACCAGGCTCACATCTGTTTGGGCGCGTGAGAGAAGCTGTCCACTTTGCCAGGCATCATGAAAAGACACCGGCAGGTCTTGAACGTGGCGATAAATTGCGGTGCGCAGTTTGGCGTCAATTCTGGTTCCCGGTGTCAAAACGGTGATCCGGCGCAAATAAACAAACAACGCTTCCAAAAGCCCCAACAGCGCCACAAGTCCCGCTGCGCCCCAGACCAACGAGGTATTCCCCGTTCGCAGGGGGCCATCAACGAGGGCTTCCAGCGTGAGGGGAATAGCGAGCGCAAAGCCACTAGAAATAAGGGCAATCAGCATTCCCAAGCCCAAGCGAGGCAAATCTGCTTTCGCGTAAGGGAGAACCCGGGCTAAGGATCGAAAGACCCCCGGCTGTTCTGGAGGGAGCGAAACAGGCTGAGTCATAGGCATCTTCACAATACTCCGATGGGCTGTTAGAAATCAGGGACACTAGCCGGGGCACAAGCAAACCCGCGCCCATTATTCTCAGGCGCAGGCCTGACTGGTCTAGAGACCCTCCGCGACACCTTCGGTCAAACCGATGGAGCCACCGCCGGTGGAGCCGTCTCTCGCCTCACCCGATACGCCTAGAGCTGTAGCAATAGCGCCGCGGATGTGGCGTTCTCCAATGCCGTAGAAATCTTCCAGGTAAGCACCGGTGCCACCGTGGGTGAAGGTGTCTCCCACCCCCACGGTAATCAGTTGTGCTCTGGACTGTCGTGCCATCAGCACTCCAGCAACGATGCGCGCGAGGCCGCTTGCCACCCAGTGGTTTTCAATCGTGATGACAACCCTTGCCTCAGCGAGCTTCTGGATGAGCACCTCATCGTCAAAGGGCTTCAGGGTTGCGACATTAATAAGGCCAAGTCCCGGGTGCTCAGCCTGGAGCTCATCGACAATGGACTTCGCTGCCACAGTGAGGTGTCCGGAGACTAGGACGATAACGTCCCTGCCATCGACCATGGTTCGGTGGTGGCCAACCCGCAAGGGCTCGTCAAACAGGCGAGGAACTTCACCGCGCAGCGCCCTCACATAGACGGGCCCTGGCAGCGGGTGAATCGCGTCGAGAATGGTTTCCATATCGGTGGCATCAGCCGCCTCGATCACGGTCATGTTCGGCAGGCCGGCCATGAGCCCGAGGTCATCAAGTGCTTGGTGGGTGACACCGCCTGGTGTGGTGAGGCCTGGAAGAAAGCCAAATATTGCGGCCTTCTTGGCGGGGTATGCGAGTGTGAGGGCGACCTGTTCATAGGGACGCCTCGTGCAAAAGACTGCAAACGATGTGTAGATCGGGTAGAGGCCCTCGGCCGCCATCCCCGACATGGCACTAATCAGACCCTGCTCCGCCATGCCTGCCGAAACATGGCGATTCGGGAAGGCGTCTCGGAAACCGTCGGCCTCGCAACTAGCGGTCAAGTCATTCGTGACGACCACCACATTGCTGTGCGCTTTACCGTGCTCGAGCAATGCCCCATAGAAAGGCTTTAGGACACTTGGCGCCATAGCTCTGCCACCTCCGACTCCAAGAGCGTGCTCTCCTCGCGGGTAAGCCTTACGAAGTGCAGCTTGTTGGTCTCCCAGCGAGCGGGCAAAAAGCTAAAGCCCCTCCACGGCTCGGAGTAACTGACAAGAACCGATGGGCCAGCAGAACCCTGCATCGCTGACATAGTGGCAAATAGCCCATCAATGTCGTGAGCATCGTGCTCATGCACATCAAGCCCAAACGCTCGGAGCTTGGTGGCGACATCGCCAATGGCCATGACGTCGTGCATCTTGCCATCAACTTGCATGTTGTTGCGATCAAGAACAATGCGCAGGTTATCCAAGCCCTCAGCGACAGCGAGCTGGAGGGATTCCCATGTGGCGCCCTCTTGGAGTTCACCATCACTAATGAGGACCCAGATATTGCCCGGTGCTCCCGTGCGCTTGCGCGCGATGGCGCGCCCGACGGCAACGCCAAGAGCAATCGCTAACGACCCGCTGGTCACGACCATGCCCGGGGAATGCTCGGCACCAATCATTTCCAACACCCCACCATCGGTGGAATGTTCGCCAAGCGCATCAGGGTCCAAGCGCCCAGTCGCAGCAAGGGTTGCGTAATGGGCAGTCGCGTAGTGAGCTGGCGAAATAATCAGCAGGTCGGGCCCAGCGCCCAACCAATCTTCACCACGAAGCCCGGGCTTTCCAGGCTGCGGCGTGCCCTCAAATCTCGGGGGAACGAGCGAACCCAGCGAGGGGCCCAGGTCCAGCACCCGGGTATGAAGAAGTGCAAGGATCTCAGCTGTTCCACAGGCCTGCGCCAAATACCCGCCGTTGGCGCGAAGGGCCCACTGCGCAGCGAAGCACCTTATCTTCCCTGCAACGGCAGCGACCTCTTTGGTCCCTTCGGGCCCGAGGTTCCCTGTCGCCATCGAGGTCTAGGCGCTGATCGCTTGGAATGAGCGCCAGATCACTGTCGCTCCAGCGTCAGCAAAGCCCTTGGCGCGCTCGCCAATCCATCCGGCTCGACCGTGTTGGGGGTCCATGCCTTTCGTGGCCTCAGCACCTTCGCCAGACTTCTCAGCGACAGCGCTCAGCGCACCGGCCATGTCGACGGCCTCGTGGGCGGCCCTGGTGGCTGGCCCCAAGGCATCCAGGAGGGTGCGCTGACCTTCCTCCGACTTACCACGAAGAGCAATCTTGTCTAGGGCAGCCTGCAAACCAGCCCGCAACTGGGTCAACGCGTCGTCGTCATCGTTGATGGCGAGACCGGCGGCCAAGAAGCCACTGGCATAGAGGGTGCCAAAGGTCGAGGGCGCGGCCTTTGAAATCTCTTTCCCGAGATTCAAGACCAGCTGCTTAACGGAGTCACCGGGTTCCGCCAACACCAAGCGAATGCCCACGGCAATCTTTCCCGCTGTCAGGCCAAGATCGCCGTCGCCAGCATCGCTATCAAGCTGGGTGAACTCGTCGCGGTGCTCTTCCAGCCCGTCAGCCAGCTTGTTCAGGGCCGCTACAAAGTCCTGCATCACGCTTGAGTGAAGAACGGCGTGTGGACGGGGTGGTCGATGTACTTCTTGAGTTCATCGTCGAGCCTGATCATGCTAATCGAGGCTCCAGCCATTTCGAGCGAGGTGGCAAACTCGCCGACGTAGGTGCGATAGACCGAGATCTTCTTGGCGCTGAGAATCTGGGAGACCTTGCGGAACATGATGTAAAGCTCTTCTTGAGGAGTTGAGCCCAAACCATTCATGAGCACAGCGACTTCGTCGCCACCAGTGAGTTTCAGGTCTTCCTCTAGCTTGTCCACGAGTGCCTGGGTGATGACATCGGCGGACTCAAGCTTCGTGCGGCTGATGCCTGGCTCGCCGTGGATGCCCATACCAATTTCCATCTCGCCAGCGGGAACCTCGAAGGTCGGCTTGCCATTGGCGGGAAGGGTAACGGGACTCAGCGCAACGCCCATGGTTCGAGTGTGCTCGGCCGCCTTCCTGGTGGCTGCAACAACAGCGTCTAGATCTAGGCCCGCATCCGCGGCGGCACCGGCAACTTTATAGAGGAAGAAGATGCCCGCAATGCCGCGACGACGAGCTTCTTGGCCAGCAGGGGCGGAGGCGACATCGTCAGCGCCGAGAACAGTCTCGACACGGATGCCCTCAGCAGCAGCCAAGTCAGCCGCCAGATCAAAGTTCAAGACGTCGCCGCCGTAGTTGCCATAAAGGTAGAGAACCCCGGCACCACCATCTACGCGCTTGGTTACCTCGAGCATCGTGTCGGCTGAGGGGCTCTGGAAGACATCGCCGACGGCGACTCCATCGAGCATGCCTTTCCCTACATAGCCAAGAAAAAGAGGAAGGTGGCCCGAGCCACCACCGGTGGCGACGGCAACTTTGCCCTTCACGGGGGCGTCCTTACGGACGAGCGCGTGATTGTCGCCTCCCACAGCATCAAGGGCTTTGGGGTGAGCGAGCAAAATACCGTCGAGCATCTCCGCTACGAATTCGACCGCACCATTCAAGATTTTTTGCATTGCGACTCCCTTGTCAAATAACAAATCGTCACATTATTGTGACCGATTTCTCACATTATGGAACATCTACCCACCCTAATGAGTGTAATGTTTCCTTCACCTAACCAACAACTCGGTCATCCCGATCGGGTTATTGCCAACATAGGAGGCAAAGTTGAAAAAGACCAAGTACGGAGTAGCGCTGGTCGCTACCGCTCTGGTTCTGTCCGCATGTGCGGGCGGCGGGGCAACAGATAGCTCCGCATCAAGCGACCTGCGTTTTGTAAACGTAGTCAAGCTCACTGGTGTGGGCTGGTTCGACCGTATGGAGCTGGGCGTTGACGCCTTCGCTGCAGACACCGGAATCGACGCAACCCAAACTGGCGCTGACGACGCAAGCCCCGAGAAGCAGGTTCGTATTGTTGAGGACCTCATCGCTCAGGGTGTAAACGCCATCACCGTAGTACCCAACTCCCCCGAGTCCCTCGAGGGTGTCTTCCAGAAGGCTCGCGACGCTGGTATTTTCATCGTCACCCACGAGGCTTCCGCTCAGAAGAACACCGACGCCGACATTGAGGCGTTCGACAACACTGCCTATGGTGCAACCATCATGGACAACCTCGCAGAGTGCATGGGTGGCGAGGGCGAGTACGTCGCATTCGTTGGCCAGGTCACCGCTGCTAGCCACATGGAGTGGGTTGCTGGTGCTCTCGCTCAGGCTACGGCTGAGTACCCCGGTATCGTCCGCATGGAAGAGCCACTTGAGTCCAAAGAAGATGCCAACGTTGCTTACGAGCAGACCAAGGAACTCATGAAGAAGTACCCGAACCTCAAGGGTATTCAGGGATCCTCTGCTAACGACGTCGTCGGTGTTGGCCAGGCTATTGAAGAGCTCGGTCTGCAGGACTCCGTCTGTGTCATGGGAACCTCGCTGCCTTCTATGGCTGGCAAGTACCTTGAGACCGGCGCAATCGACAAGATCTTCTTCTGGGACCCAGCACTCGCTGGTCAGGCCATGTTGAAGATCGCCCAGATGCTCGTGAACGGTGAGGCACTGTCCTCCGGCATGGACCTCGGTCTCGTCGGATACGACGACGTTCAGCAGAGCGCCGATGTCGCTACCACTTGGTACGGCACCGCTTGGGTCATCGTTGACAAGGACAACGTAGGCGACTTCCCCTTCTAAGGGAGGGTTAGTCTTGGCGCAAGCCAAGAACGCTAAAGTCCAGGGGTGGGGCGCCAGAAATGGCGCCCCACCTCAGTCAACGAAGACTTAACGAGAGGGACCCAATGTTTGGGACACAAGGAATCTCAAAGGCTTTCGGTGGAGCCAAAGCGCTCACCGACGTAAGTTTTACTGTTTCTCCAGGCGACGTTCACTGTCTGGCCGGAGAGAACGGTTCTGGTAAATCCACCCTCATCAAAATTATGAGTGGTGTCGAGACACCGGATTCAGGCCTCATTCTTTTGGGCGACGAACGCCTCAAGTCGCTAAAACCGCGCGACGCAGTGGCCAAGGGCGTCCAAGTAATTTTTCAAGACTTTTCCCTCATCCCCAACCTGTCGGTCGCAGAGAACATTGCACTCTCGACCTCTGTGCTCGAGAGAAAAATCTTGAGCAACCCCAGGCAGAATCGGGAGATTGCGGCGAGGGCCCTCGAACTGATCGGCGTGGACATTGACCTCGATGCCACCGTTCAGTCCATCCCGGTGTCCTCCAAGCAGTTAGTGGCAATTGCGCGTGCACTGAACCAGGGCGTCAAGCTCTTGTTCATGGATGAGGCCACCACAGCGCTTACGCGCAAAGAAATCGACCACCTCTTTGGTGTGGTTAACACCCTGAAAGACCGCGGCGTTGCGACTGTCTTTGTCAGCCACAAACTCGACGAGGTTCAAGAAATAGCCCAGACCATCACAATCCTGCGAAACGGTGCGGTGGCTGCTGAGGGCAAGATGAAGGACTTCGACCGTCTTGCCATCTCCATGGCGATGACGGGCAGTGACATTAATGAAGTGCGCCTGGCACCAGAGGTACCAGCGAACGCACCAAATGTTCTGGAAGTTGATTCACTTTCGTCCCCCGGACAGTTCAAAAACATTTGTTTTGAGGTGAAAGCCGGGGAGATTCTGGGAATCACCGGACTCTTGGGATCTGGCCGCAGTGAAATTGCTGAAGCGCTGTTCGGCATGGGGCGGGTTTCCTCCGGCTCAGTGCGGATTAACGGTGAAACAATCAAGCTCAGCGGCCCGCAAGACGCAGTTGCTGCGGGGATTGGTTATGTACCCCAAGACCGCCTGACCCAAGGCCTCTTTCTCGACCAGTCCATTTTGAAGAACGTGATGGCCTCCGCCATTCAGCGCTTCGTCGGCCCCTTTGGCCTCGTTAAGACCGGAAGCATCAACGAGACCATCACTGGCTGGATCTCTGACCTTCGAATCAAGACCGACAACCCCCAAAACGTTGCCACGTCACTCTCTGGCGGAAACCAGCAGCGAGTGGTATTGGCCAGGTGGCTAGCCATGTCACCCTCTGTGCTGATTTTGAACGGCCCCACAGTGGGCGTTGACATTGGTTCTAAGCGCGAGATTCTCGAAATTATCCGTCAGAAGGCGCTCGAGGGCATGGCCGTCATCATCGTCTCGGATGACATCCCCGAAATCGTTCAGATCGCCAACCGCGTGATCGTAATTCACCAAGGCCAGACGGCGGCAGAGCTCTCAGCATCTGACATTAGTGAGGTCCGACTTTACGAGGAGCTAGCAGCATGAGTTACATCACCCCTATGGCCAAGCGCAAAGGTCTGAAGTTGTGGGGCTCCCCCAACGAGGTCTTCCTCGTTCTTGCCATCGTCGTCCTCTCGCTCATCATCGGGTTGTCGAACCCCGTGTTCTTTAGCATCGCAACCCCCTTTGACCTGGTGCGAAGCTCACTGATTGAGGTTCTTTTTGGTCTGGGCCTCCTGATCGTTTTGGTCAGCGGTGGTATCGACATCTCGTTCCCGATTGTGGGCATTTTTGCCGGCTACACCAGCGTCGTCATCATGCAGACCTATAACCTCGACACCTACAGCCTCTGGATTCCCCTCGTCTTGGCGGCGATTGTGGGGGCCATCCTGGGAAGTATTAATGCGTTGCTGATCGCCGGGTTCGGCTTGCCCACGCTGATCGCGACCCTCGGCACCGCGGGGATGTTCCGTGGGTTTTTGCTTACCTATGTGGGCTCCGCCTTCCTCGCCAACATCCCCTTAGGTCTCGATCAGTTCGCCACTGCAGACCTGTTCTCGGTGGAGACCGCCCAAGGCACGCTGGCTCGCCTGCACGTCTTGATTATTCCCGTGCTGATTCTGGCTGTTGCAATCGCGTTCTTGATGCGCCGAACGATGTTCGGGCGCACCATCTTCGCTATCGGTGGCAACGAAGAATCAGCCAGGCGCATGGGCATGAATGTCCGTTGGGCTAAGGCGCAGATCTACATCCTCGTGGGGACCCTCTCCGGCATCGCCGGAATCCTCTTCATCTCCTTGCAGCGCAAAGCTGATCCCTACGACTTGGCTGGCTCAGAGCTCGAGATCATTGCCGCTGTGGTACTCGGTGGCGCCAGCATCATGGGTGGCTATGGAACCGTGACCGGCACGATCTTGGGTGTTCTGCTCATCAACTTGATCAAGGACAACCTGATTCTCCTGGGTGTTCCTGGCTCCTGGCAGCGTGCAGCGATTGGTCTGATGCTCTTGATCGGTGTTGCGTCACAAGCTATTTCTGACAAGCGCCGGATGAAACAGGCCGTGACCGTCTCAGAGGAGAAAGCATGAAAGACATCAGCCGCGACCTCACCAGACGCCTACTGAGTGACCGCAAACTGACCCAGCTTGTCGTGGTAGCCCTGGTTGTTTTTGCGACCTTCGGTGTCTTGGCGCCTGACCTGTTCCTGACACCCAGAAACTTCACGTCGATGGCCTTCCAGGTGCCTGAGATTGCCCTACTCGCACTCGGTGTGATGCTGGCAATGCTCACCGCCGGGATTGACCTCTCGGTGGTCTCCATGTCCAACCTGGCCGCACTATCCACTTCCTATCTGCTGGTTACCCAGGTCACCGAAGGTGGTGGGAACGTCTACGTTTGGATTTTCATTTCTATCCTCGTCGGCATGTTTGTTGGTTTAGTCGCTGGTTTCGCCAACGGCGCCATCATCGCCGGAATCGGGGTCACCCCGATTCTTGCCACCCTGGCCACCCTGACGCTCTATAACGGTATTGCCGTGGGTCTGCGCAACGGCCAGTCCATCACAGGCCTTCCCGAAGAATTTGTGGCCATTGGCAACAGCTTGCTCTTTGGCATCCCGATGCCGATGGTAATTCTCTTGGTCGCCGCCGTGGGTGTTGCGATCTACATCAACCGCACCGGCCTTGGCATGCAGTCCGTTCTGGTGGGCGCCAATGAAACCGCAGCGCACTACAGCGCTATTGGCGTCAAGAAGGTCCTGTACATGACCTACGCGCTCTCCGGCGGCCTCTCCGCTCTTGCAGGTCTCATCATTGCCTCCCGCTCGGCGAGCGCGAACCCTGACTATGGCGCCTCCTATGTCTTGCTCGCCATCGTTATCGTCGTGCTGGGTGGAGTAAACCCCTACGGTGGGTTTGGCACGGTAACCGGTGTTGTTCTTGCAACCGTCGTTCTGCAGATGGTGTCCTCTGGCTTCAACGCGCTGCGCTTTAGCCAGTTCTTCTACCAACTGGCCCAGGGCTTTGTGTTGATTGCGGTCATGGTGCTCAACACCTACCTCGATCGTCGCCGCCTTAAGGCCAAAAAAGACAAGGTGGCTAAAGAATCGTGAGTTTAGAAAGCCGTCTTGAAAAGTACTGTCTGACTATCGCCACCTCAGGCAGGGAAGAACCCATGATTGAGGCCCTCAAGGCCGACCTCGGTGCTTTCACCAAGGACATCACGGTGGACTCCTTTGGCAACGTGATGGCCCGCTTCGAGGCAGCAAAACCCACCGACCAGACGGTCATGGTCTTTGCCCACACCGACCAGCTCGGCATGGTCGTCACCAAGATTGAACAATCCGGCTTCATTCGGGTTGTTCGCCTTGGCGGCGTCCCCGAGCGAGTCCTGCCGGGCAGCGTGGTCACAATCCGTGCCCACAACGGCTCACTAGTAACGGGTGTGATGGGGACTCCCCCTCACCACCTCACACCAGAGAACATGAAATATACGGTTCCAACGATCGACAAGGCGTATATAGATGTGGGCGCCACTACAGCCTCCGAAGTTGCCGATCTCGGCATCGCCATTGGCGACCACGTGGCCTACGAACCCCGCTTTGAGAGGCTGGCTAACAATCGGATAGCCGGAACAAGTGTTGATGACCGTGGGGGTTGCGCTGTGCTGGTCGGCTTAGCCGAGCGCCTCGCTGCTCACCCGGTCGCCGTCAACGTCTTCTTGGTCGGCACCGTCCAAGAGGAGTTCAACCTTCGCGGTGCTGCATTGGCGGCAGAGAAAATCAGGCCCGTGGCCGCCATCTCTCTCGATCTTGTCGCCGCAGGCGACACCCCAGAGATGGGCGCCCCCAATGGCGTCCAGGTCGGGCACGGACCCGTCATGGGTCTCTACAGTTTCCATGGTCGGGGAACACTCAACGGTGTGATCCCCCACCCTGGTCTTGTGGCGCACACAGAGAAGTCCGCGGCGAAAGCCAAGGTTTCTCTGCAGCGCCACGCGACGGTTGGTCTTTTGACCGATGCGTCGTATGTCCAACTGGTCAATGGCGGGACCCCGTCAATTGAGCTTTGTTGGCCAACCCGTTACACCCACACCGGCGTGGAAATGTGTTCACTGGACGATCTGGAAGGCCTCGAGACGCTCGTGGCCGAAATCCTGTCATCGTTCCCGGCCACATGGGACTCCGCGCGCTAACTCACAGGGGAGGCAACCATGACAGATGACCTGTTAATGGGGATTGACGTAGGCACCTACGAAACAAAAGGTGTTCTTGTCACGCCCCAAGGAAAAGTGGTCGCCACGGAGGTTCAACCCCACAAGGTCATCTTCCCCCGCGCTGGCTGGGCTGAACACGACCCCGAGGGCACCTGGTGGGGCGATGTCACCCACGTGAGCAAGGCTCTGCTGGCCACCGAGGGAATTTCCCCCGACCAGGTCAAGGGTTTGGGCATTAGCGCCATCGGGCCAGACGTATTGCCCATGGACGAAAACTTTAAGCCGCTGCGCAATGGCATCCTCTATGGCGTTGATACCCGTGCGGTGGACGAAATCGCCGAAATGAATGACCGCTTTGGCGAGGACTATATTTTCAACGCCTGTGGCAACGCCCTGTCGGCCCAGGCCACCGGCCCCAAGATCATGTGGATTAAGAAGAACGAGCCAGAAATCTACAAGGCGGCCCGCTGGTTTGTGGATGCCACCACCTTCATCGTGGCTCGCCTTACCGGCCGCGTTGTGGTCGACCACTTCTCTGCTGGATCCCACCACCCCACCTATGACCCCTGGAAGCAGCAGTGGAACGAGGAACTCCTCGACGGTGTCGTCGAGTCATCCCGCCTCCCTGAGCTTGCCTGGAGCCATGAGCTTGCCGGTGGCGTCACCGAATGGGCGGCGGCAGAGACCGGTTTGAACGTTGGTACGCCGGTGTCAATTGGCACCATCGACGCTGGTGCGGAAGCGCTCAGCGTCGGTGTGACTGAGCCCGGCGAAATGATGCTGATGTATGGCTCGACCATCTTCATTATTCAGGTCACCGGCAACGACCAGGCGAGGGACAAGCGCCTGTGGGCTGCGCCCTACCTCTTCCCAGGAACCTGGTGTCTCCTAGCCGGCATGGCAACCTCTGGCGCGCTGACCCGCTGGTTCCGTGACAGCTTTGCCGCCGACTTGGTCGCTGCTGAAGCAGACGGTGGCGAGCCCGCGTATTCGATTCTGACCCGTGAGGCTGCGGAATCAGCCGCCGGGTCCGGCGGCGTGATTGTCCTCCCCTATTTCTCGGGTGAGAGGACACCCGTGAATGATCCGCGCGCCAAGGGCATGATCTTTGGTTTGAGCCTGACCCACACCAGAGGTGACCTGTTTAGGGCCACCCTGGAGGGGATGGGACACGGCATCAAGCAGCACGTGGACTTGTTCACCGACATTGGCGCTCCACCCCACACAATCCAAGCCGTCGGCGGTGGGACGAAGAACCCCGTGTGGTTACAGAGTGTGAGTGACATCAGTGGTGTGCAACAAAATGTTGCGCCACTCACCGTAGGAGCCTCCTATGGCGACGCTCTCCTTGCAGGCGTTGCTGCGGGGCTCGTCAGTGGCCCAGAAGCAATCAGGGAGTGGCAGGGGGCTGGAACCGTTGTGAAACCTAACCCCAAAATGGCGCCTACCTACGCACCACTGCACGAGATCTACACCGAGCTGTACCACGCGACCAAGGAGCAGATGCACAAGCTCCACGACTTGGGTTACTAAGAGCCCTGCTACTAAGGAATCAACGCCACCCGGTAGGACGGCTTCGCCGAGAGATACTCGAACGCAGCCTGGGCTTCTGCTAGGGGGAACGTCTTTTCCATAATCGGAGTCAGATCGATCTCGCCGGAGGCAATCATGTCGGTAGCCCGCTTATGGTCCTCAAGATCGGCGCTAACAGCGCCGATGATGCGCACCTCGGTGTTGTGAACCCAGTTGGGGTCAATCTCGAAGGGCTCGACTGGGTGGGCTGAGGCAAACAAGCACAGCGTTCCCCGAGGCTGGAGAACCTTGAGCCCCTGCTCGTTCACGGCCCTAGAGCCAATCGCAGTGACTACGCCGTCAACACCGCCAGGAAACTCGCTCAGTATGGCTTCAGTGGCGTCTCCAGAGCTAAGAATTGTGCGGGGGACGCCATACTTGCGAGCTAGCGCCAGGCGCTCTTCTTCCATATCCACAATTGCGGTGTCGACACCAGCGTGCACTAAGACCATGGCGTTGAGTAGCCCCATAGGACCTGCACCAAACACCACTGCTGTGTCGCCCTTCTTCATGCCCATTAACCGCACGCCGTGAACAGCACACGAAAGCGGCTCTGCCAAACAGGCAAGTTCATAGGGCGCATCTCCAACGTTGAAGCAGCCGTCCTCGCGGTGGACTTTATATTCCAAGAACCCACCGGGTCCAAGTTCGCCACCCTTGAGAGAGAAGTACTGGAAGTGTTCAACACAGGCCTTGTCTTGGCCACGAAGACAAGGACGACACTTCCCACACTTGGTAGGGCCGAGAGTCACCCGGTCGCCAACGGCCACCATGGTGACATCGGGGGCAACAGCCACGACCTCGCCAGCGTTCTCGTGACCACCAAGGAACGGGAAACCAGGCTTCTGCTTACCGATGAAGGTGCGCTGCTCCCACGAACAAATCGAGGCAGCACCAATCTTCACCAAGACCTCTTTGGGCCCAAGCTCTGGCACAGGGATGTCGTGAATCTCCACTTCACCAACGCCAGTAATGACGGCCGCTTTCATGGTGTTCACGCCGGCTCCTTCACGAGCGAGAAGGCCTCATCAACCGAAGCATTGCTGTGGACGATGGCAACAAGGGCGGCAATAAGTGAGGCGGGGTCCGGATGTTGCACGACGTTGCGTCCATAGACAACACCCCTGGCACCCACCTCCATGGCAGTTTTGGTGCGCTCGAGCAGTTCACGGGTGGTCACTTTGCCTCCGCCGCGAACCAGTACAGGGATGGGCGTTGCAATTTCGACAACTTCAACAAAGCGCTGCATCGGGTCAACCGGATCAACCTTGATGATGTCGGCACCAAGCTCGACAGCCTGGCGAACCAGGGTGGCAATCTGCTCAGCGTCAGAGACCGACGAAGACCCGCCCTCAGAGTTGGTCTTCATCACGAGTGGCTCAACCATCAATGAGATACCGCGCTGGCGAGCCAGTGCCCCAATCTCTTGGATGTTGCTGATGCACTGCTCTTGCAGTTCAGCGTTGGCATCGAGCTCCAGGAGGTTGAGCACCACAGCGCCAACGCTGGGGTGATTGGCATCCTCAAGGGTGTTGGCATGGGCGGTGTCCCAAGCTTTGCTGACACGCCGTCCTTCATAGACGTTTGTGACATCAAGGCGCAATGCCACCGTGATTGAATCTGCCAAACCGGCGTCTTTCAGGGTGCGAAACCCACCAGGGTTGACCTGGATAACATCGGGGCCGGCGCCCACAATCGTGGCAAACGCGGCCGACATATCTTCAATGCCATGAGAGAACGACCGGGCGCCAAAAATGCCGAGGTCCATCGCAATGTTGATGCAGCGTCCGGAGGACGCGTGGAACATTTTTTCGGCGCTCTTACTGAGCAAGGTCAACGCCAGCTTCTTTGGCGATGGCGAGAATCATCGCGGAGGCGTTCTGTTCGCCATGGCCATCGTTGATGGCTTCCTGGATGTATTTCTGCGCAGTGGCTGCGGTGGGAACCGGGGACCCCAGACGGTCAGCGAAGGCCTGGATCAGTTTGGCGTCTTTAAGCATCAAGTTGAGTGCAAAGTTGACCGTGTAGTCGCCGGCCTGTGCCCCGCGGCCCACGCCGTAATAGATCGGGGTGCGGAAGTCAGCGACATCGAGCACGCCCTGAACATCAGCAAGTGCGAGCCCAGCTTTTTTGGCCAGGGTGAGTGCTTCCCCGAGCGCCTGCAGCTGTGAGGCAACCAGCAGGTTTCCCACCAGCTTCATCGCAGCACCCTTACCGCCCTCGCCCATGTAGTGGACAGTGGCGCTAATCGCGTTGAACAGTGGCAAGACTTTGTCAAAGACAGACTTTGGGCCACCAACGACGATCCAGAGACCAGCACCTTCAGCTTCACCCTTGGTGCCAAATACGGGGGCGTCTAAGAACTCATGGCCCTTGGCTTCGAAAGCAGCACGTTCACGGTCACTGGTGGCAGGGTCAATCGTGGAAAGGTCCACCACGATGGCGCCTGCGGGAAGGTGGTCGACGAGTTTGTGGGCCCCAAAGACGAGGTCATCGACAGCTGTGTCCTCAGAGAGGCAATACATAACGACCTCTGCACCAGCGAGCGCCGCTGCAAGGTCAGTAGTAACGCTGAGGCCTGCGGCCTGAAGGACAGGAGTGGTCTTGGCGGATCGGTTCCAGGCGGTGACGTCGTGTCCGGCCTTCTTGAGGTTCGCGGCCATTCCGCTACCCATTGTTCCCATACCCAAATACGCGATCTTCGTCATTTTTGACTCCCTTTTTTATTCCCCATGGCTTAACTCGATAAGAACGGCTCTACTACGACCCACAACCAACAGTGTCACACGCCAAAGGTACGGTGTGGCCTCACGAGTTAGAACACAATCTAACATAAAAAGTGTTAGAAACTGTGAATTAGTGGTTCCCCCTGAAAGGTAAAGGGCGACAACGGGGCGCTGATGACTTCGCACATGCCCGCGACTTCAAACTCAAACAAATCCACACCATCGTGCGTTGTCACGATGGTGTGGACCTCTTCAAGATTCAGCGCGTGAAAAGGACTCGTCTCCCCCGCCTTGGACAGGTCGGCTAGAACCCAGGTCTTATCGGAGTGCTCAGTGAGCAGACGATTCAGTTCGGCAATCTCAGGGTTCACCTCGCTGAGGCCTGTTTTTTGCGAAATTCCATGGGCCCCGATCACCGCCATATTGGCGTTGTATCGGGAGATGCTCCACGCCGCAATCGAACCGCTTTGGGCTAGGTCCTCGGTAGCGACCAATCCCCCAGTGCTAATTACCCGAACACCCTTTGTTGCTAAGAACGAAGCGTGGGGTAGCGACGGTGTGATCACCGTCAAGTTCTGGTCCGGGCTCAAAAACTGGATGAACTGCGCAGTAGTAGAGCCAGTGCCCACAAAGATCACATCGCCTGCGGTCATATTGCGCGCGGCGAATTCACCAATGCGGGCTTTGGCAACGCTTGAGTCAGAAGCCCTGGGGTTGACCAGGATGTCCAGCGCACGAGAGAGTTGCGCAGAGGCCCCGCCTCTAGTGAGGGTCATATAGCCCTGGTCGACCAGGTTCTGTACGTCGCGGCGAACCGTCATGACAGAAACGTCCAAGAATTTCGCCATGCTTGCAAAGTCGATGGCTTCCTCGGCAGCTACCCACTCAAGAATTTTCTGCTGGCGCTCCTTGGCTAGAAGCTTGCGCCGCTCAAGTTGAACATCCATGCCTAGTGGGCCTCTGGTTCATTTCCTGACAACCACTTGATGCCGCAACCCATTGCAGGGCGATGGGGCAAAGACACCTCACGTCCGGCGAGCACACTAGTAATGGCGCCATCCAAAAGATCGCCGGTGACGGGGTTGCCATTCTTCGGTGATGACGCATCAAAAGCCCCTCGATACGCCAGTTCGAAACCAGCATCGAAGAGGAAGAAATCGGGGGTGCAGACGGCGCCAAGCTCGAGCGCCAAGGATTGGTCACGATCAATGAGGTAGTGGAAGTCCCAGCCAGCACGCGCAATCTGGGAGCGAACGCCAGGAACGTCATCGTCCGGGTAGGCCTCAAAATCATTACTGACGACCGCAACAGTCCGCAGCCCAGCTGTCTCGTGACGGGCCACCACCTGGCCAAACGCCTTCTCAACGTGCTGGACGTAAGGACAGTGATTGCACACGAACGCCACGAGAGTGGCCTTCGCTCCTGCTTCACGCAGCGCCACCATCACACCATCAGCATCGGGCAAAGAACGCTCGGGCAAGGGCATCCCAATAAGGTCGCCGGCAGATTCAACAGCCATGTTTAGAGCGCTCCCTTTGCTCCAGCAGAAAAAGCGCTGGCCTTGCCTTGATACACAACCAGCTCACCCTCGACCATCTCGGACAAGTCGGCAATCAGGGCCTTCACGTGATCGGTCGCCAGGTGGTCGTCAAAAGCCTGATCTGAGGCGTAGACCTCAACCATCATGAACTGTCCCGGCTGGTCAACCACATCGTGCACCGCATAGGTGAGAACGCCCGCTTCGTCCCATGACGCCTTGGCAACACCCTCAAGACGGCTTTTGAGCTCTGCTTCGTGGCCGGCTTTGGCTGTTGCGACCGCCACTACTACTCGGTGTTGGTTAGTCATCTGCGCGAACCTCCTTGTTCACTGGTTGCTTCCCCTGGTTTCTAGAGTATCTCCGAGCCGGAGAGTTAGAGACGCAATCCCTTCACCACTGCCATGAGTTCTTCAACTCGGGACTGGTCGGCAGCGTTCTCAAAAATGCCGTCTTTCTTGAAGTAGGTACCAATCACAGCGCCATCGGCGATGGCCAATTGCTCAGCAGCGTTGTGTGCGCGAACACCCGTGTTCACAAAGACTGGAACATCGCCAGCTGCCGCCTTCACCTTCGCAAGAATCTGGGTATCAGTAGCAGCCCCCGCGGTAAGCCCCGAGACACAGAGGCCATCGGGCATGGTGGCGAAAACCGTGGTCTGCGTGATGCTCTCGATATCACGGTTTGCCATGTACGTGGCAGATTCTGGGACGATGTTGAACAGAAGCTTCACGCTCTGAGCCCCCAGCCGAGCGCGGTGCCGGGCGGCCTGGCCAACGTTCGTGTCCCAGAGACCGAAGTCACTGGCGTAGACGCCAGTGAAGATTTCCCGGACAAAGGAAGCGCCAGTTCCGGTAGCAAGTTCAATGGAGGCCATGCCATCCCACAGGACGTTCACGCCAAAGGGAACCTTGATCTCGGACATCAGTTGACCAATGACGCGTGCCATGGCTATCGACGTGATCGGCTCAGTCTTGGTCAGATAGGGAAGGCTGAACTCGTTGGAGAACATCACGGCATCAACACCACCCGACTGCAGAGAGTCGAGTTCGCGCCGTGCGCGATCGACGACAGCCTCCATGCCCCCAGCAGAATCAAAACCCGGGTCACCCGGCAAAGCCATGAGGTGAAGCATGGCGATTACTGGCTTCTTTACTCCGAACACGCCTTCTAGCCACATGGGACTGGGACCCTTTCACCCGAGGATTGATACAAACAGTGACACCCTATGTTGTCACAAAAAATAACATAAATCCTGTTACATATGACATGGGATGTTCCTTGCGGCGATAGCGCAAGGATGCAGCCACATGTGACCCATTGAGGGCAGTGCCGAATGCCTTCGCTTTGCGATGGCCGGCCACCGCGCAGACTGGCCCTACTTTGCCGACCGTTTCGCCGTGACGGGCGGGCGGGACTTAAACCCGCGCCCGATGGATTATGAGTTTGATGCCTAGCTATCAGCTGGCGTTAAAGGGCGTTAGCTGATGTGACGGATCGCTGTAAACAGGCGATGTTTAGCGTGGATTACGCCGGGAGCGAGCGAAGCTCACACTTCTGGGTGCTACTTTGCAACGGTGGTGAGAATCCTGAGTGTCGAACCGGCTCTGCCTGACTATCCGCATGACCAAAGGGAAATCACCGACCAACTTGTCGACGGTCTTGCCACTGATGACACTATGGCGGAGGTGATCAGGCGCATTCATCGCTCCACAGGTGTTGACACCCGGCACCTCGTGATGCCCATTGAGCAGTACCGGGGCATCGAAAGTTTCACCCAAGCGAACACCCTCTTTCGTGAACACGCCTTGGCGTTATCTGCGACCGCTGTAACTGGGGCGTTGGCGAAAGCTGGGATAGCAGCCTCCGAAGTTGATTACCTCTTTTTCACCACGGTCACCGGTGTGGGGGCACCCTCACTCGATGTGGAATTGGTGACCCAACTGGGATTTAGAACCGACGTCGTGCGGGTGCCAAGTTTTGGCTTGGGCTGCGTGGCCGGGGCATCCGCAATTGCTCGAGTGGCCGATTACCTTCGCGGACACCCCCGCGCTATTGGCTTAGTGGTCTCGGTTGAACTGTGCTCTCTCACCATCCAATGGGATGACCCCTCCATGGCCAACATCGTGGGAACCGGATTGTTTGGTGATGGTGCCGCCGCCGTCGTCATGGTCGGCCAAGACTCCCCCCACACCGGTGGAATCAGAGTCACGGCTTCCCGCAGTGCGGTCTATCCCGAAAGTTCCGAGGCCATCGGTTGGCGAATTGGCAGCACCGGCTTCCGCTTGATGCTAAGTCCCGCGGTGCCCAACCTGATCGACCAGCACTTAGCGGGGGATATCGATGCGCTGCTTGGCGATAACGGCCTCGAGCGCGCAGATATTGGGTCCTGGATTGCACACCCGGGTGGGCCACGAGTTCTCGAAGCCTTCTCGGAGGCCTTAGATCTTGCCCCAGCAGATCTTGCTATGAGCTGGCAGGTTATGGGAGAAGTCGGGAATCTGTCCTCCAGTGCTGTTTTGCACGTCCTTGCCCGCTGCCTAGAGCGGCCATCCGGGCACAAAGCACTCTTGTTTGCCTTGGGCCCAGGGGTTAGCGTTGAAATTGTGTTGTTGGAGTGGCCATGATTGCCTACACCGTCTTTGTTTTCCTCACCGGGCTGGAGCGCCTGTGGGAGCTGCGTATCTCCAGTCGCAACGCCGCCCTTGCCCTTGCCAAAGGCGGCAAGGAATACGGCTTGTCGCATTTCCCATGGATGGTCGCTCTCCACACAGGGTTGTTGTTTGCCGCGGTAGCAGAAGTATGGATTTTCCAGCGGCCCTTCCTCGCCGTGTGGGGATGGGTATTTGTAGCACTGGCCTTATTAGCCCAGGTGGGACGCTACTGGGTGATCTCGTCACTGGGCGAACAGTGGAACACCCGGGTCATCGTGGTGCCTGGAGCACCTAGGGTGAGACGCGGCCCGTACCGCTACTCCTGGCTTTCCCACCCGAACTATTGGATTGTCGCCATCGAGGGAATAGCCCTGCCGATGATTCATTCAGCGTGGATCACCGCGCTCGCGTTCACTGTGCTCAACGCCATATTGTTGCTGGGATTCCGCATTCCCACCGAAAACCGGGCGCTAGCAGAACTGTCATGAGCGTTGTGGACGTGACCGTCGTGGGGGCAGGCCCTATCGGCCTGGCCACCGCCATTTTTGCCCGCCAAGCGGGGCTTGGCGTCACCGTGTTAGATGGTGGTCCAACCGATGGTGACAAAGCCTGTGGCGAAGGCTTGATGCCAGGCGTCGCACCGCTCTTAGCGGAACTCGGGATTGATCCACCCGGTCATCCCTTAGAGGGAGTGGTGTATCACCAGGGTTCCACCCGGGTGGAACACACCTTCCCAGGGCTTCCCGGACGCGGGGTGCGAAGAACCCAACTTCGTGACGCACTACTCGAGAGAGCGCTAGAGAGTGGTGCACACATTGAGCGTGCCAAATATGTCTCCCTCACCCAAGAGCGCGAGAGCGCGAGGGTCCTTACTGATACCGGTGATCCCATCACTTCGCGCTACGTGATCGGCTGCGATGGCCTGCACTCGAGCGTTGCCGCGGATCTTGGCGTAGTCAAAAAGCCAGCGCGATCCGCGAAACGTTACGGAATTCGCCAACACTTTTCTACCCAACCCTGGTCGTCCCACATCGAGGTCTATTACAGCCCTGACGCCGAGGTCTACATCACCCCGGTGTCACCAGACACTGTGGGCGTGGCTGTCCTTGGGCCCAAAGGCATCAACCTCGAGACTGCGATAGCGGGAATACCAGAACTTCATCGCCGCCTAGTGGCAGCACCCCCTGCATCACCGCTTCGCGGTGCGGGGCCTTTCCCACATCGGGCACGAACCCAGCGGGTAGGCCGCGTGCTCTTAGTTGGAGACTCAGGTGGTTATGTCGATGCGATTACCGGTGAGGGACTGCGGGTTGGTTTTGCTCAAGCAAAAGCCGCTATCGCCGCCATTAGCAAAGATGCACCCGAAACCTACCCCTTAGCCTGGAAACGTGTCACGCGTGAGTTTCGAATCCTCACCAAGGGTCTCGTGGCACTTGCTTCCTCGCCGCTTCGCACCAGCATTGTGCCACTTGCCCATACATTTCCTGGGCTCTTTGGCATGATCGTCAATCGTTTGGCCCGCTAAATGCCAACAAAAGCCTGGGCGTTTGTGCGCTCGACTCACCCTGGCCCCTCAGTTTCGGTCACTGTGCTGGCCGCCATCTTGTCCTGGGGCTTCTCCTTAGGAGCCACCGAGGCAATCGTGGTGGTTCTCTCAGTGCTGCTCAACCAGTTCTCGGTGGGGCTCTCGAACGACGCCATTGATGCCGCTCGCGATCGTGAAGCCAAGCGAGGGGACAAGCCGCTGGTGGCTGGCGAGATTTCCCTTAGGTCCGTGTGGGTGTGGGCGCTGGTTTGCGGTGTTGCTTCGCTCGCCCTAGCTGCTCTCCTTCACCCCGGTGTACTCATTGCCCAAACAGTGTTTCTCCTTGCCGGCTGGGGATATAACGCAGGCCTCAAAGCCACTGTGTGGTCGGCACTTGCCTATGCAGTTGGATTTGGGGCTTTGCCCGCGATTATTAGTTATGGGGCAAGCCCTGCAGGTTTCCCCCCATGGTGGACAGTCCTGATTGCGGCGGGGCTCGGGATCGCAGCCCACTTTGGCAATGTGGTGCCCGATCGAGAAGATGACGAGGCCCAGGGAGTCAGAGGTCTTCCCCAACGCTTGCCAGCCACCCCTGCCGCCATCGTGCTAAGCGTGTTGATCATGGTGATGTCGGCTGTTTTGGTGGTGGGTGCGGGAGAACAAGCCCTTCCCGTGTCTCTCACCTCTGGAATTATCGCCGCCCTGGTGGCAATCGCCGGTGGAATTTTCGCAATAAAACGCCCAAACTCCAGGGCGGCCTTCAGGGCCTCGATACTGGCCGCACTAGTGCTGGCAGCAGGGCTAACCGGTTCGCTCCTCTTAGCGAGCTGAAAACTGGCCCCCTAAGTCTCAGGCGAAACTCTCAATCCTGAAGCAGGCCCACAACAACTTGGCCCCAGTCCGGGCGGGAACCCGAATCCATCACCGACGAATTATGAGTTCGCCACTCCTACCAGCTGTGGGACGAGCTGGCGTGAGAAGCGCACCGTCTTCCGAGAGGGAAAGTGAATCGCCCAGTTACGTTCGGGGAATCAGGGGTTTACATTCCGCGCAATGATCCTGAAAGCAGCAACCTCGACGGCCCCAAGATGGGGAAATCCAGAGGTCGCGATTTCTGCAATCGATTGCTAGGATGGCGGACAGATTCCGGTTAGAAAACGCCCACCCAAAATATCTTCAAACGCCTGGAGTAAAAAATGTCAAAAAGCATTCAACATTCAGAAATCTGGACTTCCATCGTTGATGGCAAGAAAGTATTCCCAAAGAATCAGACGAGCTTCGCAGTCCACGAGCCACCTACCGGACTCGAGATTGCCCAAGTAGTCAATGCAGACGCTGAAGTTGTGGCTGCCGCGGTGGCGTCATCCCGCCATGCATTTGAAAATACTTGGGGTGTCATGTCCCCACGCGAGAGGGGCGCAATCCTGAGGCAGGTCGCAAGAAAGCTCCAGGAAAACGCTGAAGAACTGGCTGATTTGGAAGCGATGGAGGTGGGCAAGCCGAAACGAGATGCTGGACGCTTCGACGTAGCTTTCAGCCACGCGTGTTTCGACTACTTCGCCGGATTGACCGACACTCTCCACGGCGAAATTCTTGATCAGGGCCCGATCGAGGCCCGAATCGTCTACGAGCCCTACGGTGTGGTTGCCGCTATTTTGCCTTTCAACTGGCCCCCCATCCACTTCGCTAAGAAGAGCGCGCCAGCGCTCGCAGCAGGCAATACCGTGATCATCAAGCCAGGCGAGCAAGCCCCCCTTTCGGTGCTGCGGATGACGGAAATTGCTAACGAAGTTTTGCCGCCCGGGGTTCTGAACGCTGTCACTGGTATGGAGGCAGGTCCCCTCCTCGTGGGCAACAAAGATGTTGAGCGAGTGACCTTTACTGGCGCAACCGCAACGGGAATCAAGGTACTCAAAGCCGCCGCAGAAAACGTGACTTTTGCGACCATGGAACTCGGTGGAAAGAACGCCCTCATCGTGATGTCAGATGCCGATTTGGAGGTAGCCGTCGATGTCGCCATTGAGGGCATGTTCTATAACCAGGGTGAAGCGTGTACGTCGACGGCGCGAATTCTGGTCGATGAGACAATCCACGATGAATTCCTCGAGCGTTTCACCGCTGCCACAGAGAAACTAGTAGTTGGGGACGGGCGTGATGCTGCTACGGACATTGGAGCCATGGTTGACGCTAAACAGCGCGACCGTGTTCTTGGATATCTGCAGTCGGCTGTCGATGAGGGAGCCCGTATCGTCGGACAAGGATCTATCCCCACCGAGGAACGACTCAAGGATGGCTTCTGGGTGGCGCCGACTGTTCTCGCCGATGTGACGGAAAATATGAGGGTCGCAAAAGAGGAGATTTTCGGTCCCATCGCGTGCGTGATGAAATTCTCTGACATCGAAGAGGCGATCCGAATCACCAATGACAGTGAATATGGACTGACAGCGGCCATCGTGACCCGAAATGAAGACCAGGCCTGGAAGCTTTCACGGCGGCTTCGAGTCGGCATGGTCTTTGTGAACAACTACATGCGTCGGTCTTTCCTCGGCGCACCTTTCGGTGGCGTCAAGGGCAGCGGCTTTGGTCGAGAGAATGCTATTGAAACACTTCACGAGTTCGTGCGGTCAAAGAACGTTCGCTTCCCTTCGGGCAAGGGCGCCATTCCAACCTGGCCACCGGTGGACTAAGTCCAAGGGAAAGCACCCATGACAAACTCTTTCACTCCCGAAAGAATCGGGCTTGGCCTCTTTAAGGTGCCAGTGGAATCCACTCAGGCGCTGGTGGAGGAAGCCCTCGATGTTGGCTACCGGCACTTTGATTGCGCAAGCAACTATGGGAACGAGGCTCAACTGGGAGCGGCCCTGAGTAACAGCGGTCTCGATCGGTCCAATTTTACGGTGACGAGCAAAGCGTGGATTGATGAGCTTGGCCCCACCGGTATTCAAGATGCGCTCAAACGGTCATTGGATCGGCTGGGGCTGGATTCGGTGGACATCTACATGATTCATTGGCCAGCTCCCGAACGCGACCTCTACGTCGCAAGTTTTCAAGAGATGCTCTTGTTGCGACAAGACGGCCTGATCAAGAATGTCGGAGTCAGTAACTTTCACATCGATTACCTTGAACGTCTGCGCCAAGAAATTGGGAGCCTCCCCGTGATAAACCAGGTAGAACGCCACCCCTATCTGCAGCAGCAAGAGTTGTTCACGTATCATTCCAAACACGGCATTGCATCACAGGCATGGGGGCCACTTGCCCGCGCGGAGGTATTCGCAGACTCCCGACTGGCTAGCTTGGCAGAGAGAGTGGGAGCCTCGATTGCTCAACTTGTCTTGGCCTGGCAACTAAGTTCAGCAGTGAGCGTGATTCCAAAAGCAAGCAGCCGTAAACGATTAGAGGAAAACCTTACTTCAGCTGATTTAGTGCTGCCAGAAGACGTCCTGAAGGAACTAAACGGGTTCGACCGCGACTACCGGACCGGACCAAACCCTGCGGATAAGAACTAGCGATCGCCCAACTACCCCGGAACAGCGCTGAGAGGCGCATCGTTCAGATAGATTTTGAAAAAGGTGAGCTAGCAGCTAGAGCGGTTGCTCGGCAACTACAACGCCGGTCTTTTCTTCAGCTAAGACTTCGAAGTGGTTGAGTCTGAGGGTTTTAATCCACCGTTGCTGACCAGAGGTCAAAGCAATAAAGAACCCGAGCTCCACTAATTCAGCCTCGCTGTAGAGCGCGTTGAGGCGCTCCCAATCCTCGTCGGTCGCAATTCCAGCGTCCCACACGATCGAATCAGTGTAGATCAAGGCTAGCTTTTCCGCCTCACTGAACTGATCCGAGGTCCTGAAATTAATCAGTTGATCAAGCTGGGCTTCATCTCTCCTAGAAGCAAAAGACGAGCGCTGAGCGCCGCAGTATCCGCACTCGACGGTTTTGGTCACATAGAGTCGACACAGTTCCTTCAAGTCGTGAGAAACAACCCCGTTGACGAAGGTCTTCTCCCATGCTTCGGAGAAGGTTTTAATAACGTCGGGCACCCACGCCCTAAGCGCCTGACTCTCAGGCCGCGGTGTGCCGACCCGCTTCGCCCGATCGAGAATTTCGAGGATTTCAGGGTCAGTAATCGCGTCCAAGTTTGGATACCCAATACGTCCCATTTCAGCTCCTTTTTTCTAGCGGTTGATAGTTCGTGGATTAGGGGTACTCGAGCTTGGGGACCACACTCACATATTTTCTGGAGCGATGATGACGAGCCTAGGCGGCCAGCATGAGCTACAGATTTTCTCCCAACAGAGTGCGGAGCTGGTCTTCAGTAGGTGCGTAAACCGCGGCCTCAGTTCGGATTGCAGCGAGCGCTGAGAGTTGCTGGAGGCTGATCACGTTCGTCTCGAGCAACCCGAAATCTTCCGACTGGAGAATCGATACGTATGCAGCGGAGGCGAGCGTGGGCGCCGCTCTTCCCAGTAATTCAATGAGCTCATCCGCTTGTGAGCTCAGGATCACATGGGTGCCCTCCTCCCACAGCTCTAGAAAAGCTTTAGTCTCATCGCTAAGGGGTCCTTCCAGCTGTGCGAGTACCGTTCCCAAGTAGTGCGGGGTGACATCGACGGAAGTAGCCCAGCGCTTGAGGCCCGATTCTTCTGCCGCTACCGCCGATTCAGCGTTCAGAATGGTGCCGTGTATACCGCCCGCCACAACCGCTTCGACCCTTTTGGGTGTGGCGCCGACTGCCTCAAACGTGACTTGCTGGAGGTCAACACCCAACTGCCGAAGCATGCTGAGCAACAGTATTGCAAAACCCGAGCTCATTACGTCAACGCCCAGTGTGGCTCCATGAAAATCGTTGACCGTGGCGATTTTAGGGCTGGTATAAAGCGCCAACCCCAGGCCCCGATCAACGGGGCGCAAAAAGCTAAGGCCAAGCTGCTCATCCAGCGGGTTCTTAGAGGTCGTTGCATACAGAATGACGTTGTCGGGGCTCGTGATGGCGAGATCTATTTCACCATCACGCAACATCTGGAACTGGCCTGGCGAAGAAGGCACCCGCGTGGTCTCCCACGTGACCTGATACTTGTCATCCAGGCCAAGCGCTCTCGCCACTGCAAGAACTGGGGACTCGCTGAACTGACCCACACGAATTGACTTGAATTCTTTCGCCATGCCTCAGTCCCTCCTAATCCTCGGAGACGATTTTCTTGACGCTCTCAGAGTCGCTCCAGGGATGATTGGTTAATAGTGTTGTTCTACTTAAGCCCGTCAGAAATATCAGATTTCTCCGATTTCAGTTCGAGCCCAGCAGCCTTCGCCACGGTCAGAATCAACGTCGCAAAATCATCTTCAGTATTTCCTGATTCAACCTCTTCAGCGACAATATGCCGGGTCAGAGACGAAATCGGCATGGGTACGCCCAGACGGTTAGCCGCATCCAGAGCCAAATCAAAGTCCTTTTGCAGAAGAGGCATGGTGAAGGTCGGCGTGAAGTCGAGATTCACCAAGGCGGGCGACTTATAGCGGGAGAAAATGGATCCCATCACAGACTGATTGATGAACTCCATGACTGCTTCGCGACTCACTCCCCCCTTCTCAGTGAGAACGAGAATCTCTGCCAAACACTGTGTCACGACACCAAGAAGAACATTGTGCGCAATCTTTACCAGGCGGGCGGCTTCGCCCTCGCCGACATAGGTAACCCCATTACCAAAGTGTTGAATAACAGGAGCCACCACATCAAAAGTCTCTCGGGGACCGGAGACCGCAACTGTGAGCTTGCCGGCCTCGATCACGGCCGGGTTTCCACTTACTGGTGTGGCCAGGAAGGAAGTTCCGCGCTCTGTTGCTGCCGCCCGAACGATTTCGGACATTTCAACGGAAACAGTCGAGGAGTCAGCAATGATCCCGGGGGCTACATCGCCCGTCAGGAGCCCACCCTCGCCGAGCATCACGTGCTGGAGGTCTTTGGAGGCGGACACCATGCTGAAGACGAGGTCCCGGCTTGCCAACTCAACTGGGCTATCGACGACAGTCGCGCCAAACTCAATAAGTGCTTCAGCCTTCGACTTGGTCCTGTTATATACAGCAACGTCATAGCCGGCAGCCAACAACCTCGTGACGAGCTGGAATCCCATCCGACCCACGCCGATCCAACCAATGGTGAGTGCTTGTGTCCCCATTACACATATCCCTTCAAATTTTTCGGACGACTAGGGGACTATTAGTCCCAGTTGTCACCTTGACTTACCGATGTTAGGCAATCGATTGCACTTAGCGTAAGACTTGCTCGAGAACATGTCAAGTGCAAGCTCCCACGAAGACAGCACCCACAACGTCCAGGGCCGCGCTATCCGGAAGAATCTCTAATTTGCGAGTGGCTTCTGCCTAGTGCGCTTGACCATAATGCGGTCCACGGGCAGTTGAGTTTCTCTCCACCAACGCAACCGGCATAGTGAGCACACTTGGTGCTAAATCCTCACCGCCGAGGCGGCGAACGAGGAGGCGAGCAGCCTCCTCCCCCATTTCGGCCAATGGGACTCTCACAGTCGTGAGGCCAGGACCGAACTCCTCAGTAAAAGGCATGTCGTTGAAGCCAACCACCGAAACTTCCTCTGGGCAAACCACACACTGGCGCCGCAGGGATTTCAACACTCCCAACGCGAGTAGATCTGTCGCCGCTACTACCGCAGTAAAGTCTCGGCCCTCAGCGAGCAAAGAGTCCATTGCTGCTTCACCGGCATTTGCTCTCAGAATAGTTGCGGCAAAGACTCGCCCATTCAGCCCGGAGTCCCGGCAGGCTCGAAGAAAGGCTTTGGTCCTGGCTCTCGTGGTCGAAAAATTGGAGGGACCGGCAACATGGACGATATCTCTATGGCCAAGATCCTTGAGGTGCGCTACAACTGCGCGAATTCCTGCCGCGTCATCCCCAGTAACCAGTGGATAGGGAACCTTACCTGCTCCGCGGTTGACAAGGACCACCGGCGTTCCTAGATTGAAAAGCTTCGTAACCGCCCGATCTTCCTCGGTTCCCGTAGCGACGATAAAACCGTCCACCCGCCTCTCCAGCAAAGAGGTGATCGCTAAATCTTCAGCATCCGAAGACTCATCCGTATCGGCCAAAAGCACCGTGTAGCCATGCTGAGACAAATAGTTCTCTATGCCTCGCACCATCGGCGGGAAAATAGCGTTGGTAAGGTCGGGTATGACGACGCCCACGGTCATCGTCGTTTGAACCCTGAGGCTCCGGGCAGTAAAATTTCGCACGTACCCCAGGGCCTCTGCAGCCTGAATGATTCGACTGGCCGTTTGCGAATTAACGATCGATCGGGTGCTTGGATTGAGCGCCCGAGAGACGGTTGCCTTGTTTACCCCAACAACTTTCGCGACATCTTCAAGCGTGACTTGCTGACTCATGAAAACCACTCCAGATCGCCTTGGCGTATTATCCACATCATCTTTTTGCAACAATCCCAATGTTAGTTGCAGTCGGCGTCAATCGGGGGCATCAATCGCAACATCAAGGACCATAAATTTGCCTCAAATTCCGGGCTAAAGTTCCTTTTTCTTCGATGTCACAGCCGTATAGAATCATGCAATGGCCCAAATTCGTGAAGCAGACATCGTCGTCGCGGGAGCAGGGCACAACGCCCTAATTGCCTCCGCCTACCTGGCAAGAGCAGGTAAAAAGGTAGTAGTTGTCGACGCACGAGCTATCCCTGGAGGGGGTGTCGCCACTGAAGAACTAATCCCCGGTTACTTCATGGATAGTTGCTCCACGGGCCACACCATCATTCAAGACAATGCCGTCATCTCGCAGGATTCACTTGGCCTCATAGCAAACCATGGTTTGGCGTACGTGGATCCCGACCCTGTTGCGCGCGTAGCGCTGCCCGACGGCGAGCAAGTCGCTATGTACCTGGATAAAAACAAGACGTATGAGGAATTTGCGCGATTTAGCCGTTCTGATGCGGACCGCTATTTGCTCATGCTGGAGGACTGGGACCGAGCGAAACCCGCTTTTTCGCAGTCAAATAACAATCCCATTGGTTGGGCCACCCCCATTGATCAAGCTTTAGCCGAACTCCCCAACGGTGGTACCTGGCGCAGGCGTCGAGCAATGAGCGCGCTAGATGTCATTACGCACGAATTCAAGGAAGAACACATCCAAGCCTTTCTCCTGTGGGAGGCCTGTCAAACCTTTGGCTCGGTCGACATGCCAGGAACAGGTGTCCTTCCGTATTCGATTATGGCGGGGAGACAGAAACGAAGCTGGGCCATTCCACTGGGTGGTTCAGGAAGGCTCACAGACGCTTTGGTTTCAGTTATCGAAGAACATGGTGGGGAAATTATTTGTGACCTGGTAGTTGACTCACTTGTCCTAGAGGGTGGTCGCTGCGTCGGCTTCAGCACAACGGACGGTTCACAGTTTTTCGGTAAGGAAGGGGTCCTCTCCACTATTCACGTCAAGCATTTGGTGGATATGGCCCCAGCAGAAAACTGGGGTGAGGATTTTATTTACGGTGTCGAAACCTATGACATCGGCATCCCCTTGCTGGCCATATTTCTGGCGATGAACGAGATACCAACTTTTGCTGGGAAGAAAGAGACAGACACCGCAGTTAGCAGCGGACTCGGACTATGGCCAAACGAAGTTGCCTCCCAGCTCAGAGACATCCGTGACAAGAAACCAGTGGACGGCTCAGCTTGGACACTAGTGGCAACCCCAAGTCTGGTGGACCCTACCCGCGCCCCCAAAGGCAAGCAGACTGTGAAAATTCTGGTGCCAGCCTCCCACGTAGCACCATATGGGGCCCAGAACTGGGACGATGCCAAAGAACAGCACGCCGATCGAATAATTGACTACATCCAGACTGCCGTTCCCAATCTGAACGCGTCCACAATTGAGCACAGAATTGTGAAGAGCCCTCTCGACATTGAGCGGGCCAACCGGCACATGATTAATGGTGCGGCCCACGGAGGCGACAAGACATCCGCATTTAGCGGGCCGCTTCGACCGGTGCCAGGATGGGCGTCACACAAAATGCCAATACCTGGTCTTTACCAAACTGGCGGAACAACCCATCCGGGTGGTTCTATTACTGGCTTCCCTGGACGAAATGCTGCGATGGTGATGATGAAAGATCTAGACCTACCATTCCCTGGCTAGGCGTTGACCTCGACGGCGAGACCCGGCTTCAGCTGCCATCTCACGTCGACGGTAACACCCGCATCAATTAACAGGTTCATCACCGGGCACCTGGCTTCAGTCTCCTCGATGACCGCGGCAAGTGACTCCTCCGATTGACTCGTCACGACCGTAATGAGCAGTTTCACGGTCTGAAAATGTGGCCGCACATCGCGGTCCCCCATCCTCCCGCGAATATCGATGGTGAAAGCTCCCTCGAAGCGTAACCGCTCATATTCAAAGGCCATCTCTTGGGAAGTGCGACGAAACGTCACTGCTTCACATCCGCAGAGAGCACCTAAAACGGCCTGAAGAGGAGAGGGGCCTGCGCTGCCGCCCCCGTGCGCGATCGGCTCATCGGTGACCCCGATACCGAACTCGCCATAATCTACGATTGTTCTCATCGCGCCGTCAGATTCTGCGGTGAGGGTCTTGCGTCGTAAGAAGTCCTCCGGAATGGGAGAAAGTACACCAGACATATGATTCCTATCTTTTATGCTTACCGGGCTTGGGTTGTCACAAGTTGGGGCCCACGAAATCAGGCCTGAGTGTTCTCAGAATTTCTTAGCTCGAGGGGAGCCGAACTCCGAGTTTTGCAGCCATCCAATCAGCTGTTTTGTTTCGGTGCTTGGCCGCAACGTTCATACAGCCATGGTTGCCATCTTCAAGCATCAGCAACGTGCCACCGGTCTCGCGGGCAAGTCGTTCAGCACCATCTTTCGGTATGAGCCGGTCCATCGCGCCGAAAACGATCAACAGTGGGCACTGGATCGACTCGGTACGGCCTTCCAAGGTCAGCAATTGACTATATTCTTTTGCGTCGTCTTGGTTGGCAAGGTGGGAGCGGAATGTAAAGGTACGTCGGGTGAGTTCAGGCAGCTGATCCCATACATCCCCCCACGCATAAGGTCCAGCGAGTGCTGCGCACGCACGGATTCTGGGTTCTCCCGAAACCATACGTGGGGCGTAATACCCACCCAGAGAGACACCCCAGGCGCCAATCGCATCGGAGTCAAGTTGCTCGCGCTGCTCGATCCAATCCACCACCGCCGTGCCCACGTGCTCCCAGTCCGCGACGATAGGAAAGTGATATTCACTCTCCCCCTGGCCAGGACCATCTAAAGCTAGAGTCGCCATTCCACGGTCGAGAAAGAGCTGCTCTGTGCTTCTTAACTCCTCTTTTGTGGAGTCAAGTCCACTAATCATGATCACCACCGGAGCTTTGCTGACACCCACAGGCAATCTGAGGACCGCTGGCAATGTGGATTCTCGGTAAGGAATCTCAACCCGTTGCCCGGCGGGGTTCAGGTGTGGCAGCGCCGCGTTCAGCGCTGATACCGCCAGTTCGTGGGCGGCCTTCATCTCATCCGGGTAATCGACAAAAACAAATTTGGCAAAATGGTAGTAGACAGAGGCGGTGCTGAGGTGATGACCTGCAGACAAAAAACGTTCCTCACCAAGAGCCTCGCGCCCCAAATCATGGTGAATGCTTCCCGCAGCAACCCAGGCGTCGGCCCAATCAGCCCAACGCTTGACCGAGGCAGTGATTTTATTAAAGTCTGAAACAGCCACCCCGTTAGTTGTGAACCGTGGAGCCCAGTGCGCGGTAGCTTCTTTCACCAAAAAGTCTTCATCGCTCGCCATCATTGTCGCTCTCCCTTGTCCATAGCAGTGAACCTCAATTCTAATCGCTTTGCGCAAAGCTGGCTTGGAAAATCATCCGGAATATCCAACAGATCTATGGACACATGGCGATCACGACCGCCGTATGTTCAGCCCAGCCAACTATCATTGTGAGTGATGGGACAACCGTATAGCGGGCTGTTCTCGCCCCACTTTGGGGAAACTTACATAATGAGGAAATCATAGAGATGAACCCACAGTTTTCAAGCGGTGAATTGCACCGACGTCGCCTCGCTGTTCTCGACATTGCCGAAGGTAAGGGCTGCGCCGGGGTTCTGGGCTTTGGGGAAAACAAGAGTGGAGTAGCAGTCACGTACCTCACCGAGTGGCCGGTCACTAGGGGCGCAATATTTTTGTTGACGCAATCTGAGCTGCATTTGTGGGTCTCGTTCCCCAACCACGTTCCCGCCGCTAAACGTCGCGCACAAGTTGACTCCGTGCGCGACATCGCTGGGGATTATCTCAATCAACTCTTTCTCCCGTTCAGCTCAGGTGACAGCGTTGGCACACTCGGTCCCGTGCCAACGCCGGTGCGGCACTTTGCCTCCGAGCGGGGCGTTATTCTGGTCGCGCTCGACAAGGAACACGCCGAACAAAGATTGATCAAGTCTGGCGAGGAAATCCATGCCCTTGAATTGGGAGCGCGGGCGTCAGATATTGGAGCCAGGGCGTTGATTGATGCCTGCCGAGTCGGTGCTTCTGATTGGGACCTTCTTGCCGCCGCGAAAGGGGCCTACACCGCGGCTGGAGCTCTAGACCATATCTGTTACATCTCGATCACAGATATGGCCGACCCCGACCGTGACGTCCCCAGCCAATTCCCCGAGGGACGGGTAATTTCGCCAACTTCGATGATCACCTTCGAACTGAGTGCAGCTGCAGTGCCGGAGTACCCAGGTCAAATCTTGCGCACGATCGTCATGTCTGACCCGAGTGAGGCAGTAAGAGACCTTTCGCAACTGGCGGAGGAGTGCAAGCAAAAAATCAAGGCCGCCATCAAGCCGGGAGTAACCGCGACCGAGCTCATCGAAATTTCAGGCAGGATTGAGCAACTCGGGTACACCACCACTGATGACCTATTCCACGGTTTCGGGATGGGATACCTGGAGCCCATCGCTACTTCGGTCTCGAGGGTCCCAGTTCACGCACCAACCATGACCCTCGAAGAGGGGATGGCGATCGTCGTGCAACCTAATGTCACCACCCTTGACCACAAACTGGGCGTCCAAACGGGCGAACTAATCATCGTTGAGCTAGCGGGAGCGCGGGACCTCCACTCGCTGCCCACCGGACTGGTGCGGATCTAACAATCAGAACCTAGCTCGAGCCTGCCTTGCCTTTCGCTGACACGGTCTTTCCCAGGTACATGGCAGCAACCTCAGGGTTATCGGCAATTCCTGCCGCAGCTCCCGAAATTCGATCCTTACCTTGCTCCATCACCACTCCATGGGTGGCAAGATTCATACCAAGTCGGACGTTTTGTTCCACCAGCAGGACGGTCCGTCCTGATTCGGCCATCTCCCGAATCACCTGAGAGACCTTGGCCACCGATTTTGGATCGAGGCCCAGAGAAGGCTCGTCCATCAGGACCAGGGCGGGGTCTAACATCAGTGCACGGCTGATTTCAACCATGCGACGCTGCCCACCGGAAAGGTTGCCTGCCTTTTCTCCGCCTTTTTCTTTTACCACGGGCATCATCTCTTCGACCAGGGCGATTCGCTTGGCCAACAGGGCGCGGTCCTTTCGAATCGTATAGCCACCAAGAAGGACATTTTCCTTAACAGTCATGTCCGGGAATAGAGCGCTACTTTGAGGAACTTGGGCAACCCCCAGTTTCAACAATTCTGCAGGACCTTTGCCCACCAGCGACACGTCACCTAGTTGAACCGTCCCCGAGGAGACTTTAAGAAGTCCACTAATGACTCGCAACACGGTGCTCTTTCCCGCACCATTGGGACCGACGATGCAGGTGATAGTTCCCTTATCAAGCGAAAGCGAAAGCCCTTGAAGAACTAATCCCCCGCCGTACCCGGCCTCAACGTTTGTTAGCTCTAATGCTTTAGTCAACTGGTACCTCCAAGTTTGCATCCGGACCGAGATATGCCTCTATCACCTGCGGGTCGTTCCTGATTTCCTCCGGTGTCCCCGATGTCAAGACTCGGCCACCCGATAACACGTGGACTTCAGTGCACAGACTCAAGACAAGTGGAATGTTGTGTTCCACAATCAGGAAGGTGGTTCCCTGATCATTGAGACTCCGAATCACATCCGAGAGCTTCCCGATTAGTGTCGGGTTGATACCGCTTGCGGGCTCATCTAGTAACACAATGCTTGGTCTCAGCATCAGCACTTGAGCTAGCTCAACCAGTTTTTGCTGCCCGAAGCTCAGGTCAGAACCTTTTTGTTTCTCGAACTCCTGCAGACCCATAAAGGCAAGAACCTCTCGCGCCCGGGAAACTTCCTCCCCCGAGTACCGGCCCGCAGCCATCTCTCTGGGTGAGGTTCGCTCGAGCGGTGCGACTAAGTTGTCCAGCACTGTCATCGAGCGGAACAAACGAGTGATCTGGAACGTCCGCCCCAGCCCCCCGTGAGCCCTGGTCCACACTTTGTGACCGGTGATATCTTCACCGCCCAGCAATACCGAACCAGAATCTGGCGTGTACACACCTGTCATGCAGTTGAAAAGTGTAGTTTTACCCGAGCCGTTGGGGCCAATGAGCCCTGTAATAGAGCCTCGTTTGATTCCCAGGCTCACGCCATCTACTGCTTTGACACCACCGAAGGACTTCCGAATGTCACGCACCTCGAGCAGGTTTTTACCCTCAATTTGCTCAATAACAGCCCGGGACTGAATCGCCGCAGTGTCAACTCTTGAGGTCGATGAGGCAATGGAGGTTTGGTCGATAAATTTGACCGCGACATTGCGATTGCGATGTTTAGCCCATTTCTCACTCACCGTTGGCAACAGGCCAGCGGGTAGAAACATCACGACAAGAATCAAAATGATCCCCAGAATGAAAACCCGCGCGCTGGCTCCGCTGGAGGTCACGGTTGCAAACTCGTTGGCGAGCGCGATGATAAAACCGCCGATTACTGGCCCCCAGAGAGTTCCACGTCCACCAGAAAGTGCAGCGAGCACCAGCGTGACGCTGGCAAGGATCCCAAAAGCGCCTAATGGGTTTACAAACGAAAGGTACTGCCCATAAACCGCTCCTGCAACGCCAAAAGGTATGGCGCTCAGGGAATATGCGGTGATCTTATACAAGGTGGTGTTAATACCTATGGCGGCCGCTTTCCCCTCATCATTGCGAATTGCGACCAGCCCTGCTCCCAAACGGGAGTTCATGACAAAACGGGCGAGCAAAATCGTCAAACAAAGAATCCCGAAGAAGATATAAAAGTACGGGGTGGGGCCAAATTCCTTTGCCCACGAAGGCGGCCGAATCACAAGCCCATCGGCTCCACCGGTAATCGGCTTAGCAATCTGAGCAAGCAACTGGATGGTCCACAGCGCGGCAATCGAAATAATCACGAATGAGTGAGACCGTGCCCTGAGGACAATAGCTCCAAGCAACGCCGCCACGATCGCGGCCACTAGTCCACCAACCGGCATCAAGTACATCGGGGCGATTCCCCATGCTTGGCCGAGGATCGCTCCGGTGTACATACCGATCCCGAGATACACCGAGTGTCCCAGCGAGACATAGCCGGCTAACCCGCTAATCAGATTCCAGCCAGATGCCATAATCGCGAGAAGCATGCATGCGATGAGGACGGTCTGCTCGTACTCGCTATCAGGAATGATAAAGGGAGCTAAGCCGAGCAGTAAGAGTAGTCCCAAGGGCACAAACACCTTGGGGTTTTTCATTTTTTCGATCATGCTACGTCCTCCCTTGTCTTCACGCCCATCAAACCCTGTGGTCTAAAAACTAGAATGAGAAGAATTGTTCCGTAGAAGAAGATGGGAGCCCATTGAGGGATAAACGTCGTGGCAAAAGCTTCCATTGTTCCAAGCAATAGAGCGGCGAGAGCCGCACCCGGAATACTCCCAAAGCCTCCCAGAACGACAACCCCAAGCAAGCGTGCAATCCACTCGTAATGTGTTGCAGGGAAAATTGGATACATGATGGCCAGGAGCACACCGCCCACTCCAGCGACACCAGCACCAATCGCAAAGGCATATCCCGCTGCCTTCTTAGAGGAAATCCCTACCAGAGCGGCACCATCAGCGTTCTGGGACGATGCCCGCAAAGCTTTGCCCGCCCAGGACAACCGAAGATAAGAATACAAACCCAACAGGACAAGAATGGCCATTCCTCCGGCAAGGAGCTGAGGCATTGGGAAAACAAGCCCGCCAAACTTGAGCGAGTCGGTGAAGTAATCAGGGCTTACCGATTTGAACTTATTCCCAAAGACAAGATTCAAGATGCCTTCAATTGTGAGCGCCACACCAAACATCAGAAGAACTGTCATGCCCGGCCCCTGGGGAATCACCCGAACCAACATCCCGCGATAGATCGCCCACCCGATTGCTCCAAGTAGCACACCCATGACGGGTATTAGCAACAATGGCTCAATTCCGGTCCACGACCAAATCTGCCAGGTGAGAAGAGCGCTGAACACCAGGAACGCTCCTTGAGCGACGTTGACTACGTCAAGAACTCCAAAAATCAGAGTCACGCCGGACGCAAGAAGTGCGTAAATACCCCCGATTAACACTGCGTATACGAGGACTTGAAGAATCAACATGACGGCTCCGTCTATTGGTCAGTGAAAAACTTGTTCGTTCCATGGGAAAAATTTTTGGTAAAGGGAGCGCGGTGGCCTCGATTAAAATTCGAGGCCACCGCCCCCTTGCTACGTGAGGGTTTTTACAACCCCCGAGTTACTGCTACTTCCAGCCTGGTTTCGGCATGACGAGCTGGTCGGTAGTCGTAGCTCCCGAAGGGGCCACAATCTCGACTGTTCCCGACTGCCACTGAGCCAGCAAGAAGTCTCCAAGCGGGCGTCCGATTTCATCCCAAGCGAGACCACCGAGGATGGTGGTAACGCTGTTGGAGTGCAACCATTCCTGAATTGCAACGTTGTCTAAGCCACCTGTTCCCTCAACTGCAGCAGCAAGCACCTCAGCTGCGGCGTAGGCGTCAGCTGCGTCTTCCGCAGGAACACCTGCTCCAGGGTTCAAGGCCTCATAGGTTGCGAGGAACTCGGCATTGCCGGGCGTGTTGGCCTTTTCAGACCAAGACACAGCGTAGAAGACTCCCTCTTCGTTACCAATGCCGACTCCATCGGTGTACTGGTCACCGTTACTGGGGGCAGAAGTTTGGAAGAAGATCTTCGGTGAGTAGCCCACTTGCTGCAAGCTCTTGGACAAGTTGACCCCATCCTCGAAGACTGCACCCTGAGCAATTAAATCAGGCTTCGCGTTTGCAATGGCACTCGCGATGGGCTGAAAGTTGGTTGTCTCAGGTGGGTATATCTCTGAATAAACAGTCTCAATGCCCATGGCCTCAAGCTGCTCCTGCATCGACGCAATCACTGGCGCCGCGAAGGGGTCATCCTGGATTGCATAAGCCGCTGTCTTTGGCTTCTGGTCCTCAGGAAGGTTGGCAATCATCTCGACAAACGGATTTGCCTGGTTAGGAGCGGTGGCCTGCTGAGCAAAGAAGTAGTACTTGAATTCCTGCTCAAAGATCTTCGGTGAGCCACCAGCTGGGGCAATCAAAACCATCTCGTTGTTTTCAGCAACAGCCGAAGCGGGATAGTTAAGCAGTGAGGAGAACGTGCCCAAAAGTAGGTCTACTTTCTCTTCGCTGATGAGACGGGTGTAGTCAGTGACAACCTGTTCTTGACTACTCGCGTCGTCAAGAATGACGAGTTCGACCTGGCGGCCCAGGAGTCCACCAGCCTCATTGACGTTGGCAACCCATGCTTCGTAACCGAGTTTCGCAGCCCCACCAGGCTGAGAAAAATCGCCGGTCAGGGGCAGAGAAATGCCGATTCTGATTGGGCTTTCCACTGCTGCCTCTTCAGACGCTGGCGCTTCTGGCGCCGTAGCCGTAGCAGCACAACCAGTACTGAAGAGAGCTGCAATTGCAATCGTTGCAATCGATAGCAAACTTCTCGAACGTGTAACTCCAATGCTACTCATACCGTTCCTTTCATTTGGGAAGCTGAGAACAGCTTGGGAGTACACTACTCCTCCAAGGGGAGCCCCTGTCAAGCTCAAGGGCACAGATCTTAATTTTCTTGTAATCGTTTGCAGACGGGTCGACCTAGCGCGCTAATCTAGTTCCAGTTCTACCGGACCAAATCGACAAGACAGAAGCCGTCAAGAAAATTTGAACTGGTGTCACCACAAGGCGCAATCAACCCGGTTGTGCTCCACAGGTTCAGCCAGCGCATCCAGAATGCGCCTTCAAAATAGTCACAAGATCGGGCGTGCACGATGACCAGATGGTCTCCAGAAAAAATGGTGGCGTTTCTGCCATACGCCGCCTTTGTCGCGACGTTTGATCGCGCCGTGGTAGCTCCAATGCTCGTTGGCATGGCCGCTGACTTTCGGGTCGATCTGCAAACCATCACCCTCTCCGCCAGCGCCTACTACCTAGCCTATGGACTTGCTCAGCCCATTTGGGGCATCATTTCTGATCAAATTGGGAGGATCGCCACACTGCGGCTCGCTCTCGTTCTTGCGGGAATTGCGGACTTAGTCAGCATTATCCCGATGGATATTGACTTTTTTATTGCCTCCCGGGCGGCCGCGGGTGGCGTCATGGCAGGAGTTTTTCCTGCTGCAGTAATTTTCTTGGGGGACGCCATTGAGGACCGGGGTAAGCGCCAATCCGCAATAACCCAGCTGCAAACAGGTGTCGCTCTGGGACTAGCCACTGGCACTGCCATAGGCGGAATAGGCATCTCAACCATTGGCTGGCAGGGGTTTTTTATCGCAACAGCCGCAGCTTGTTTTCTCATGACCTGGTACATCCGTGAATTTCCCAATCCAAAACCTGGCGCCGACAGACTAAGCCTGATCCAGGCCTACCGGAACGTATTCACAAATGGTTGGGCGTTGCTCCTGTTTTTTCTGGTCTTTTTCGAAGCAGGAATTTTACTAGGGGCCTTCTCACTGATTCCAGCCGCACTCGAACTAGACGGCTCCTCAGCGTCGGTAGCGGGCCTGGTCACGGCAGCGTACGGTGTGGCGATCTTGCTAACTTCGGTTTTGGTTAGGAAGAAAACAAACAGCGTTCCACCGCACCGATTTCTGCTCTACGGAGGTATCGCCACAACCCTAGGGTTCGTTATTCTCGGCGTTTACCTGAGTGAAATGACCGTCATCGTTTCTGTGCTCTTCCAGGGAGCAGGATGGGTACTCATGCACCCCACTCTGCAAACGTGGGTCACGTCGGTCACTCCGATGGCGCGGGCAACTGCAGTGTCCCTGTTTGCCGGATTCATGTTTTTGGGTAACGGTGCCGGCATCTTCGCAGCAAGCCACATCTTGACTAACTGGGGCCCAGAGGCACTGTTTGGAATCGCCGCCGTGCTGACCGTAGTTCTCACGGCAATCGCAGTCCCCACTCAGCGTCGCCATTTTTTAGCCCAGGGCTAATGGCCTAAGGCTCTGTGGTTTCATAGAAGGCCGGTGCGAAAACGCACCCGGCAGCAAAGTTTAATAATAGGAAAATCTAAAAGTCAACCAGCCTGCAATCGATTGTGTTTTGAGTGCAGCAAGGCTATTATCAGCACAATGTTAAACCAGACCGACCTGAGCACCATTCCGCCTTCGGGCCAGTAAACGAAAGAGTAATGATGACTTCCGATTTCACCCCCGCACCGCTTATTCCCGCTCTTGATTTTGCGAACCGCCAGATTCCTGCGCATGGTTCTATGGGTGTGGATTATGAAGCACGGGTGGATTTCCACCGCTTGCGTGAATACCGCTTGGGTCGGGCGATGAAGTCGTTGGAGGCCAGCGAGTGTGGCGCTTTTCTACTGTTTGATTTTTATAACATCCGCTACACCACGCAAACCTGGATTGGTGGCGCCTTGGGTGACAAGATGTCGCGTTATGCACTTTTGATGCCCGATGGTAAGCCCCACTTGTGGGATTTCGGGTCTGCTTCGAAGCACCACAAACTTTTTGCTCCCTGGTTGCATGAGGGTCACTCTCACGCGGGCATGTTGGGCCTCCGTGGTGCTATCCACCCCGAGGTTGGGTTGATGAAAGAAGCCGTGAGCGTGATTAAGGGCATGCTCACCGATGCTGGTGTTGTTAACGACCCGATCGGTGTGGACATTGTGGAGCCTGCGTTCTTGTTCGAGATGCAGGCACAAGGTCTCAAGGTTGTGGATATTCAGCAGCACATGCTCGATGCGCGTGCGATTAAGTCTGTGGATGAGATTATGTTGCTCTCGCAGGCTGCCGCGATGGTCGATGGTGTGTATCAAGACATTGTGGATGTTCTCAAACCTGGTATTCGCGAAAACGAGATCGTGGCATTAGCCGCAAAGCGTCTCTATGAGATGGGCTCTGACCAGGTTGAAGCTATCAACGCGGTGTCGGGTGAGCGTTGTAACCCTCACCCACATAATTTCTCGGACAAGATTATTCGCCCGGGTGATCAAGCATTCTTCGACATTATTCACTCGTTCAATGGGTACCGTACGTGTTATTACCGGACGTTCTCGGTGGGAAGCTCCACCCCGCCACAGCATGATGCGTACCGCAGGGCACGGGAGTGGATGGATTTAGCTATCGCTAAGGTTCGCCCCGGTGTTGGCACCGATGAGGTTGCTGCTTTGTGGCCGAAAGCTCAAGAGTTTGGTTTCGCAAGCGAGATGGACGCTTTTGGTTTGCAGTTTGGTCACGGTTTGGGTCTTGGCCTGCATGAGCGCCCGATCATTTCACGTTTGAACTCGATGACGCACCCGGTGGAGATCCAAGCGGGAATGGTGTTCGCCCTGGAGACGTATTGCCCCGCTTCTGATGGTGTCTCTGCGGCACGTATCGAGGAAGAAGTGGTCATTACCGAGAATGGTGCACAGGTTCTGACAAGATTCCCCGCTCAGGAACTCTTTATCGCCAACCCCTACTAGCCATACCGGTAGGACATCAACCGGAACGTTCGGCTTATTAATAGCAATCGAATAACGGAGATGGGTTGTGTCGTTTACGCCTCTATTAGCTGGTCTTAGAAGCACTTAGCTGGTGTTGCTGAAGTTGATAAACAGGCACGGTTTAGCGAAGACGATGCTGGCATGTGATGTGTAGTGGTGAGCACCTAAGAGAACTAATGCCAGAGGCGCAAAGGCTCCGCAGCCGGCAAAGCGGGCCTTGAGGTTCTCGTCCCGGGGGGATGGCGGGCTCCCCCCAGGCTCCAAGTTCGCCCTGCTACCGTCGGATATGGAGTATTCAGAACTCAAAGCCGTGTACATCAACTGCACCCTCAAAAAATCCCCCACGCTCTCGCACACCCAGGGACTAATCGACCTGAGTCGCCGAACGATGGAATCTCGTGGAGTTCAAACTGAGAGCTTCCGACTAGCTGATTTTGTCGTTCCCCCAGGGATGCAAAGCGATATGACCGAGGATGGTTACGACCGGGATGACTGGCCCAAATTGTGGCCACAGATTCTCGAAGCGGACATTCTGTGTCTCGCTGGACCCATCTGGCTGGGAGAGAACAGCTCAGTGATGCGGATCCTCATGGAACGGCTCTACGCGATGAGTGGACTGTTGAATGAGCAAGGCCAGTACAGCTTTTACGGAAAAGTCGGCTGCACTCTTTTGAGCGGCAATGAAGATGGCGTGAAGCACGCCGCAATGGGAAACCTATACGGTCTTCAACACATCGGATACACCATTGCCCCGCAGGCGGATGCAGGGTGGGTTGGCACCATTGGACCGGGGCTGAGCTACTTGGACGAAGGTAGCGGTGGACCAGAGAATGACTTCACCAACCGCAACACGGTGTTCATGTCGTGGAACGCAATGCACCTAGCTGCGCTGCTCAAGAAAAACAATTTCTACCCCGCAGTTGGCAACTCTCGACGCGCATGGGACGAAGGCGACAGAACTGGCTTTATTCCGCGCCAGAGTAGCTGATCGAGCCAGAAACACCTCAAAACCTCGAATTCCCAGAGCAGGGGGGCGGGACGTGAACCCGTGACCGTCGGATTACGAGTTTGATGCCTAGGTATTAGCTGGTGTGAGAAGGCGCTGCGCTTTGATTGAGAACTCTGGCGCCGGCCCGACGGCGCCAGAATGTGCCAGGGTAGAACGAAGGCAGGAGTCATATGCAGACCGAAGAGTTTATTTTCCCCGGATCGCAGGGTCCACTATCGGGACGCCTGGTGACTCCGGGTTACCCCGTGGACCACAGCGTTGTGTTCGCACACTGTTTCACCTGCTCACAAGACATTCCCGCGGCGAAGCGAATCACCGCGAAGCTTGCCGCACGAGGGCTGGCGGTGCTCAGTTTTGATTTCACCGGACTTGGCCACTCCGATGGGGAGTTTGAAAACACGTCGTTCACATCCAATGTGGACGACTTGAGGCTCGCCGCTGAAGAGCTACAGCGTCGCGTAGCGCCGCCCAGTCTCCTCGTCGGCCATTCGCTCGGTGGCGCAGCAGTGATCGCTGTCGCCCCACACATCCCCAGCGTGAAAGCCGTTGCGACAATCGGGGCGCCGTTTGAACCAGCACACATCAAGCATCTCTTCTCGGAAAGCCTCGATGACATATCTGCATCCGGGAAGGCTGAAGTGACCCTCGGTGGCAGACCGTTCACCATTACCCAAGACTTCCTTGATGACATCGATTCATCCCGCCTGATTCCAGCGCTCGCGAAACTCGACGCCGCCGTGTTAGTCCTCCATTCGCCCGTTGACGCGATTGTTGACGTGTCTAATGCGGCTGAGATTTTCCAGCACGCCAAACATCCCAAGTCGTTCATTTCCCTCGATGGCGCAGATCACCTCCTGCGCCGCGTGGCCGATGCTGATTACGCCGCGGGAGTCATTGCGGCGTGGGCCGGAAGATATCTGCCTGTGGCCGACACCGGCAAAACCGAACAATCACCTGATGGCGATGTCCTCGTCGCAGAGGTCGACCCTGCCGGATTTGCCCAAGATATTCTCATCGCTAGAACACACCAGTTGCGCGCGGATGAGCCGGCCGACATCGGCGGCACCAACACCGGACCTACCCCCTACCAATTGCTGCAGGCTGGCCTTGGCGCATGCACGACGATGACCATACGGATGTATGCGCGCAGGAAGAATATTCCACTCGAACACGTGTCGGTGACTGTTACCCACGACAAGCGCCACCTCAAGGAATGCGAAAGGTGCGAGGCCGGACCCCACGCTGTCGATCACTTCACCCGGTCCATCGCCTTAACCGGAAACCTTAGCCCTGAGCAAAAGGCAAGCTTATTAAATATCGCGGAGAAATGCCCCGTCCACAAAACCCTCGAAGCGTCATCTCATATTGAGACCACCCTGAGCGAGAAGGCCTAGCGATCATGATCAAGCTGCTCCACATCCACGACTGCGCCAGCTGGCAACAAGCGCAACAGAATTTAGAGGAGGCCCTGGCAGCCCTGGGGGTCACCGAAGGCTTCGAAACTGTGCTGATGACCACGGGCTCTCAGAGTCTCGCGGAGGATTTCGGTGGCTCTCCGACCATCACCCGGGATGGCATCGACATTTTCGGACACTCCGACCCGATCGAGGACCTGGCCTGCCGCATTTATTTCACCCCAGAGGGGCTCCAAGGATCACCCTCAACAGACATGATTCTCCAGGCCTTAGAGAAACGGCCACACCAGTAGAGGCTATTCCCGAGAAGTCCAATGAGACCTTTAGCGCTACTCCCCATATATTTACTCGATTTTATCCGGTAGGGCGGATGGGACTTGAACCCGTGACCGACAGATTATGAGTTCGATGCCTAGGTATCAGCTGGTGGTGGAGTGGAAGAGATGGTGATGTGCAGATAATGTGCACTGGCAGGGGCTAGTACCGATAGTTGGAAGAACCAGCTGTCGCACTCAGCGCGAGCGGGCACCACGGGATTCACCTGCTGAGCGCCAGGAGGAGAAACTTCGAACTGAGCCGGTGTGGGGTTTACGCAACCAGGGGTAGGGGTGGGCCTCGGCGAGGTTTCTGAACTTACGAAATGACGGCACCGGTGCAAAAGTGACCGCCACGGGGTGGCGCTCAGCGTATTCATACGGGTCACCCATCATGACCTTTAGCTCACGCCTTGACGAGAGGTCCTGGAGCGTCTGGATATAGAAACCTAGACGGCGGGAGCTCAACTGCAGTTTGCGCAGTGCCTCCTTGTTGAAGATGAACACCGCGGGAAGTGTTGGATTCGCAACCAGCGCCGGGTCCTCATCACCCAGAGAGTCAATCGTCAACAGAACGCTCTCGGGCGGACGAATCTCCAATGGGTCGCTAGGCCCTGCGGTGCGAATCGGATTGGGGTCACCATCAAGCAGGGGCTCCTTGGGCAGCTGCATTGGCGACACCTCATTGGGGAATTCTTGAATTGGGCAGTTACTGACTAGTGGGCACTCTCGGCACAGACCCGGTGCCCTTTTTTCTACCTGCCACCTCGCAAAGCCATAAGGTTTTCCAGTCCCCGCGCCCACCGTCCACTGCCACCCCAAAAGGTTGGCAGCCCTCGAGCCGTCGATGAGCTCGCGGTGCATGCGCTCCTGGCCATGGAGCCAACCGCGACCGTTTCGAACGGTCCAGTGCGACGCAAGCCACATCCTTGTCTGGTTCACTAACCAACCGTCTGTTTCGAGCTCAGAGACGACTGTGTCCACGCAGAGCATGTCGCGATCCCAGCCATCCCCCGGTGGGTCCCAGGTTGCGTCATAGCGGAGATTCTCAAACAGCCGAGTGCCAACCCGCGCATAAAGATGTCGGGCATACTCCTGCCACAGCAACTCATCTCTGAATTTCTCTCGGTCTCGATAGGGCGCATCGCTGACAGCGCGGTGGACTTGGGTGAGCGTCACAATATTGTGCCGAATATAGGGAGAAAGAAGACTGGCCCCCCGGGTGCGCTCGGGAAGGACCTGAGAGCGGTTTGCCGCATAACCGTTGATATCCAGCGTCGCAAGGGCTCGATCCGCCGCAACCTGGCCCCCGCGGATCGAAGAGAGCCCCAGGTCGCCGGAATAGAGGCCAGCGAAATCACGCTCAATGATTTCAAGCGCATCATCTGAAAGGTCGAGCGGGGCTGTTGCCATAGTGAAACAACACTAGCGAGACAACACTGAAGCTCCTCTGAGCTGTCACAACAACCCTCGGATCATGTACCAAGCCCCTGACGACAGCCATTCCCTCAACGAGGGAGCGCCCTTGTCCACGCCATAACCTCTGGCAATCGCCGCACGGTCGGCTTGATATCGATGTTCCGTGACGCTGACCTCCAAAGCATGGAGAAAGTGTCAAGCATCACCCGAAGTAATTACACAGGCCCAGTAGGGCGGACGGGACTTGAACCCGTGACCGACGGATTATGAGTCCGCTGCTCTAACCAGCTGAGCTACCACCCCGCGCCAGAGCGATTATCACCCGACTTTTCAAGTCTACCTTTGCGTCGTATCCACAAGAAACTGAAGCAACCACGTTGCAGCTACTTATTCGATACACACTGCATGGGTCACGCTTGGATAACAATCATCTCTTCTTTTTGAGTGAGCTGACCTCTCGGGGCTAACTTGAGAGATGCGCATCTCCTGGAGAGTAAAAAATTTCTCTCCTACTGAGTTGCGCTTAATTTACCTAAGGGGAAATATCAATGAAAAGAAATGTTGCATTCATGGGCGCCTTGGCGGCCATGACTCTAGTCCTCAGCGCATGTGCTGCTGAGGCAGATACAACTGCTACTACGACCGAAGAAACAACTACAACGGAAACCGCTGCTGTCGCTGGCTCAGTGCTTGAGTCGGTCAAGGAAGCTGGCGTCGTTCGTTGTGGTACCCGTGACGCCCTTCCAGGCTTCGCAGTCCTCAGTGAGGCCGGCGAGCACGAAGGGTTCGACTCTGACTTCTGCAAGGCCATTGCCGCAGCAGTCCTCGGTGACGCTACCGCTGTAGAAATGGTGGATCTCGAAACGGCTGACCGTTTCACTGCTTTGCAGAATGGCTCCATTGACGTCTTGGTGCGTAACACCACCTGGACCGCTTCTCGTGATGGTGGCGAGGCCGCAACCTTCATGCAGCCCACCTTCTATGACGGCCAGGGCATGATGGTTACCGCTGGTAGCTATGAGTCCGTGGGTGAAATGAACGGCGCAGTCGTCTGTGTTGCTAAGGGAACCACCACTGAAGGTAACGCTGCTCTGGAATCCTCCAGGCTCGGTTTGAACTGGGAAGTTCGTTCCTTCGACGAGACTGACCTCATCCTGGAAGCATTCATTGCTGGCCAGTGTGATGGCTGGTCTTCCGATGTCAGCCAGCTGACCGGTTTCCGCTCCGCCTACCCAGACGGTGCAGCTGCTTTGGTTATCTTGCCTGAGGTCTTCTCCAAGGAGCCTCTAGCTCCTGCTGTTCTCGATGGCGACACTCAGTGGGCACAGGTTGTCAACTGGGCTATTTTGGCCACGATTCAGGCTGAAGAGTTCGGCATCACTAGCGCCAACGTTGATAGCTTCTTGACTTCTGAAGATGTCAGCATCCAGCGCTTCCTCGGCGTCGAGATTGTCTCGGACGACGGATCCGCAGTACTCGATCCAGGTCTTGGCCTGCCTACCGATTTCGCTTACCAAATTGTTAAGCAGGTTGGTAACTACGGCGAGATCTTCGAAGCTCACCTTGCCCCCTTGGGCTTGGAGCGCGGTGTTAACTCACTGTGGACCAACGGTGGACTTCTCTACGCACCTCCTTTCCGCTAAAGCGCTAACGTAGCTTCGTAATTGTGGTCGGCTAGGGAGGGAGTTTTTCTATGAGCTCTCTCCCTAGTGCACCCACGCGTGTACCACTCTGGCGCGATGTTCGAGTTCTTCGGTGGGCCTTTCAGCTTGTTGTCTTAGCAGTGGTCCTTGCCCTGCTGTATTGGCTTTATGGCAATTACCAGGCCAATGTGGCGAAAAGTAGTATTCCGACAAATCTACGTTTTCTGGATAATCCGGCGAACTTCACCATTCCCGGCAACGACCTGAATCAAAGTGCGCCTGTTCGAGATGCGTTCTACCAAGGTTTTCTCAACACCCTGCAAGTGGCCATTGTTGGCATCGTTTTTGCCACCATTTTGGGGACACTAGTCGGTATTGCACGGTTGTCTCAAAACTTTATTCTTCGCACTATCGCCGCAGCATACGTTGAAGTGATCAGAAACATCCCCCTGCTGTTGCTTCTCACCTTCATGAACCTCGCTGTGGTGTTGCAGACTTTTCCCCGCATCGAAGATGCGTGGCTTCCTCTCGATCTCTTTGTCATTTCTAACCGGGGTATTGCGATTCCGTGGTTTACCGGTTCAGCGTTAGTTCTGCTGGGCATTGTCCTGGTAGGAATTGTTGCCGCCTGGATAGTGACCAAGATCCGTAACCGGATATCAGATTCCACCGGGAAACCAGCCTGGGCTGGCACCTATGGACTCCTTGTTTTTGTCGTGATTATGGTGGCTGGTTGGATTGCCACGGGAAACACCTTTACCCTCCCCTTTGTCGATGATCGAGCCACTGCGGGTGGCTTCCGCCTCGATCCCTCATTCTTTGCACTCCTAGTAACCCTGGTGGTCTACACCAGCAGTCACATCGCCGAAATCGTGCGCGGATCGATCATGGCCGTGCCTCGAGGTCAAGGTGAGGCAGCGGATGCCTTAGCTCTCAAACCCAGCGCGAAGATGCGCCTGATCATCCTGCCTCAGGCCTTTCGCATTGCCATGCCGGCGCTCGGAAACCAGTACCTGAACCTGATTAAGAACTCATCACTGGGTGCAACCATTAGCTACTTTGAGCTCACCCAGATTGCCCAAATCACGGTGGGCAATGGCTCCCCCGCCGTGCCCGCATTCACCCTCACCCTGCTGGTGTATTTGGGTATTTCCTTGATTACCAGCTTGATCGTCAACTACTTCAACCGCAGGTTGGCACTGGTGGAGAGATGATGACCTGGATTCGCAGAAATCTCTTCCGTTCCGTATGGGATGGCGTTCTCTCGATTGTCTTTGGCGCGATTGCGGTCTACGTGCTCTGGACGCTTTTTGAATTCGTGTTCATTACAGGTCGATGGGAAATCATCGAAGTCAACCTGCTGCTGCTGCTGGTGGGTCGCTTCCCGGAAGATCAACTATGGCTGGTGGGAACGTCCATCGTGGCTTTGGCTTTCTGGATTTCGGCAGCCAGTTCAGGTTCGCCCAAGAGTCTCGATTCGCAGCCAAGCCTGAGCGCAAGAATTCTTGATTCAGTGCAACGTTTTGGCCTGCTGAGCGCTTTAGGTGTGCTGCTGATCCTCCTTGCTGGCGGCATCACGCCGCTCTACTGGGGCTTAGCAATTATCGGAGGCATCCTCGCCGGTCTAGGGCTGGGTAAAACCAGGCGCTCGATCGCCGCAAGAGCAAAAATCCCGAACCTGCTATGGCATGCGGCCATCATCGCCGTACCCATTACCTTTATTGCCCTAACTTTGAGCCTCTCCACCCTCGATTCGTGGGGCGGATTCCTCATCAACTTCTACATTGCCATTATCAGCATCGTGTTGAGCTTCCCCTTAGGTGTGCTGCTGGCGTTGGGGCGCCGGTCAACATTGCCGATCGTGCGAGTGCTCGCCACCACCTATATTGAGCTCATTCGCGGGGCACCTTTGTTTGTGCTCTTGCTCTTAGCCGGTGTAGCACTGGAGTTCTTTGTGCCCACTGAGTTAGCCCCCGGGCCCATCTTTAGAGCCGTTACTGTCTTTACGCTCTTTACCGCTGCCTACGTGGCAGAAATCGTTCGCGGCGGTCTGCAGTCAGTGACTAAAGGTCAAACCGAGGCGGGTAAGGCTTTGGGGCTTGGGACATCGAAGATAACCTTCTTAATAACGTTGCCGCAGGCCTTGCGTAACGTTATCCCCGCCCAAATCGGCCAATTCATTAGTCTGTTCAAAGACACCACGCTCGCCGGTGCGGCTCTTAGCGTGCTAGAGGTTCTCAATGTCGGTACCGCCATCACTAAACAGGATGACTTCTTAGGCCAGGGATACATATATGAATCCCTAGCTTTTGTTGGGTTGCTGTTTTGGGTTGGCTCGTATGTGATGAGTAGAGAAAGTCAGAGACTAGAAAAACGCCTGGGAGTGGGTCAACGATGAACAACACAGTATTCACCGATGCGACAAAGATGTCGGGTGGGCGATCAAGCAAGGATGCGATTGTCACCCTGGAAAATGTCGATAAGCATTTCAAGGAATTCCAGGCCCTGAAGAAGGTCAACTTCCAGGTAGGCAAACAAGAGGTTGTCGTCGTGATCGGCCCCTCAGGGTCGGGTAAATCCACACTGATTCGCTGTATTAACCGCCTAGAAGAACACGACGGTGGCCGCATCGTCGTCGATGGCACCGAATTGACCATGGATATTCGCAACATCCAAGCAATTCGAAGAGAAACAGGCATGGTGTTCCAAAGCTTTAACCTCTTCCCCCACCTCTCAGTGCTGACCAACGTCGCGATGGGTCCTCGCCAGGTGCGCGGCATGTCCAAAGTCAAAGCCGAAGAGCTCGCCATGGAACTTCTCGAACGAGTCCAGATACCAGAACAAGCCAGCAAATACCCCTCTCAACTATCAGGTGGCCAGCAACAGCGCGTGGCTATCGCCCGTGCTTTGGCTATGAAGCCGAAAGTGATGCTCTTTGATGAGCCCACCTCCGCCCTTGACCCAGAAATGATTAACGAAGTTCTGGACGTTATCAAGGAACTTGCTCATGACGGCATGACCATGATCGTGGTAACCCACGAGATGAACTTTGCCCGCGAGGTCGCCGATCGGGTTGTCTTTATGGCCGATGGTGAAATCGTGGAAGTGGGAACACCAAAAGAACTTTTTGATCATCCCAAAGAGGAACGCACCAAGAAGTTCCTCTCACAAATTCTCTAATCCCCAGCACTTTTGGTCGCTTCTGGCCATCGCCCCTAGACTTCCTAGCGAACACGCAACGAGAGTGATGATGAGATGAACGTTTGGGTAACCCTGGGGATCTCCGCTCTGACCACAGTCGGTATAGCCGCGATCGTGCTGTTGCTCATCTGGCTATCTGTCAGAGTCCTGGGTCGCAAAGTTGAGTGGCTGATTCCTGCCTATGAGCAGATGCGCCCGAGGCTGCGCATTTTTGTCCTCACCCTGGCCTTGTTGGTTACCACCACGGCCATTGAGCCATTGGATTCTCTCTGGTGGTCGATCGTCACAAGGGGCATCAGCCTGTTGTTGATTCTTGCCGGAGGTTTTTTGATCCAGTCGGTGGTTAACTTCACCGTGGGCAGATTCATCACCACGTTTGAACAAGGTGACCAAAACAACGTCGAGATCCGCCGGATTGAAACCCAGTTGCGCATCATAAAGCGCCTCGCTAACGCCATTATCGGCGTCGTGACCGTCGGATTTGCTCTATTCACCTTTCCTCAGGTTCAAGCCGTAGGAGCCGGCCTGCTGGCCTCTGCGGGCGTACTCGGCGTTATTGGCGGCCTTGCCGCCCAATCCGTGTTGGGAAATCTCTTTGCTGGCGTTCAACTGGCCTTTAGTAATGCGATTCGCCGTGGCGATGTGGTGGTCGTAGAAGGCCAATGGGGAACCATTGGCGAGATCACCTTGTCCTATGTCGTGGTCTATGTGTGGGATGAGCGACGCCTCATCGTTCCCTCCACTTACTTCACGAGCAAATCTTTTGAAACCTGGACGAGGAACTCCTCAAAGATGTTGGGCACCATTTTCCTCGACATGAACTGGCGGGTCCCTCTAGCAGAGGTGCGCAAGGAATTTGCTTCCTTCTTAGAAGGCAACGAACTTTTCGATGGCCGCACCTCAGATGTCGTAGTCACCGATGCCACTGGTGGTTTTGTGGAAGTCCGTTTCCTGGTTTCAGCTGCTGACTCCTCGAAACAGTGGGACCTGCGCTGCGCGGTGCGCGAGCACATGGTGACCTGGCTGCAAAAGAATCATCCCGATGCGCTACCTGTTTCGCGGGTGCAACTTGTGGACGAAATCAAGGCCACCAAGCCTCGTACCCGAGCTACGAAAGCGTGAGTGTCTGCCCCATCACCATCACCGGCGAGGCAGTGTTGCACGCCAAGGCGTCGCCCGTGACAGATTTTGGCGCCCCACTCCAGCAGCTAGTTTCTGACATGGTCGATACGATGCGCAAAGCCCCGGGAGTCGGACTTGCCGCTCCACAGATAGGTGTCGGCTTACAAGTCTTTGTGTGGGAATGGAGCGACGATGAGGACCAGCTCCATGAAGGCGCCATCGTTAACCCGACCCTGAGTCGAGGACCACTCCCCCGAAGAGCGGTGGATGGCGAAGCCGACTTGGAAGGGTGCCTCTCGGTACCCGATTTTCGCTATCCCCTGATCCGAGCCGACGATGTGGTGCTCAGCGGGCTGACCCCCACAGGGGAGCCTCTGATGATCTCCGCACAGGGCTGGTTGGCGCGGATTTTCCAACACGAATTTGACCACCTCCAAGGCAAGCTCTATATCGACCGCCTGCCCTGGAAACTACGCTTTAGTGCGCGCAGGGAAATCCGGGAAGAGGGCTTTGGCAAACCCGGTAATAGCTGGCTGCCCGGTGTCGATGCGTATGAAGAATCAGACCATGAGGCCGAGGAAGCGTAATCCGCCTGCGACGACTCCAGCTGCCAGTAACACCACCATAAAAGGCGCTTTGAAATACAGCAGCAGTGCGGCCACACCCACTGCGGGGACTCGAGCATCAAGGACGATTCCCCCGTCTTGGTGCAACGATTGGGACATCACCAGCGAGGCCAGTAGCGCCACGGTCACCAGTCCGGCCACGCGGGACATCAGAGCACCTTCGATCAACCGTTGTGGAACCAGGTAGCCAGCGGACTTCAGCGCCCACACTAGAAGTGACGCCACAACCAACCCAACCCAAATGCTCACGAGGTGCCCCCGTCTGTGCGCTGCGGCGCATGAGGTGCCACACGATGGCGATACACGGCAACAACGATGCCCACCACGGCAGCGGCCAATACCGGTATGCCTGCCGGAACCACCGGAATCAACACCACAGTCAACGCGGCTGCCGCCACGGCCACCGCAATCGGCTCTCGAGCAGTCAGCCTGGGCCACAACAACCCCAGAAAAGCGGCCGCCGCCACAGCGTCCAATCCCCAGGTGCGCACATCACCCAGCGCATCTCCAGCCAGCGCTCCCACCAGGGTGGCAATGTTCCACCCCGCATAAAGCGCCAAAGCGGTGGCCCAAAAACCGTGCCGGGATGAGGTCACGTCACTTTGCGCCACCGACACGGCCGTGGATTCGTCCACGGTTAGTTGGGCGGCAGCGGCACGGGTGAAAAACCCTGGTCCAATAATCGATGACATTTTGAGCGCGTAGAGCCCATTGCGCACACCCAGTAGCCCCGCCGAGGCAATAGCCGCCCCGAGTACCGCAGCACCGCCGGAAGCAACGATTCCAATAAACGCAAACTGGGACGCACCGGAGAACATCACCAGGCTCAGCACCATGGTTTGCCACACACTAAAGCCCAGTGCAACAGAAAGAGCCCCGAACGAGATTCCCGAGAGTGATACCGCAGCGGCTACCTGGAAACCTTGGGTTCGTGCTCGGCGATGATGGTGAGAGTCGAATTCTCTCTCCACTAAGCATCATCCACGTCACGGGTGTTAACACCGTGGACGCCATTATGGAATTTCAAGGTGGGGAAGGCCACAGAAATGCTAAAGCCCACACCCGGCACTCGGTGGGCCGAAAAGACCCCGCCAAACGCTTCCGTGCGCGTTTTCATGTCCTTGATGCCTCGACCGGACATGATCTCAACCAAAGCAGCCTGGTCATCCGCCACGGTGTACACAGGCGCATCGTCAGCGGCAAAACGACGTTGAGCACGAATACCGTCATCATCGACGCGCAGGTGCAAGCCCTGCTGGCTCCAACTCATGCTCACTTTTACCACTGTGCCTGGACCACCATGGGTGCGAGAGTTGTTGAGAGCTTCTTGGAGAATCCGAAAAATCGCCAACTCCGCGCTGGGCGCAACGGGAAAGGCCTCGCCTCGTTCTTCAAAGTCCACGACAATACCTGATTCGGTCATGGCCTCAAATAGGCCATTCATCGAGGTCAAGCTCGGCAGACTCTCCACTTCTTCCACACCATCACGGGAGGCATTAACAACACGACGAATATCGCTCAAAACGGACCTGGCCTCTTCGGCAATGGCCGCGGCGGCCCGAGAAGCCACCCGTGGATCCGATTTCGCCGCGAACTTAGCTCCCTCTGCCTGAGCAATCAGGCGAGTGAGTGTCGCAGCCGCGGATTCGTGAACATCACCAATCATGCGCATCAGATCCCCCTGCTCCACAAGGCGAATTTCCAGCTCAGATTTTTCCAGGTACGCCTGGCTCACCTCGTCGCTCTGCTCCTGGGAAAGCTCAGGGGCGGGCTTGGCGCTGTGAAATTGCCACACCACCACACCGAGTGCTACTAGTAGCGCTAGGACAAGGGCGGGAATAAGCCACAATGCCTGCGCGGTGAGAAACTCTGCCATTCACCGCTCAACTTTCCATCCTAAATTTCTCTGGGATAAGTGGTCGTAACGAGGGGGATGGCTCCTCGACTTGGACTCGAACCAAGAACCTACCGGTTAACAGCCGGTCGCTCTGCCAATTGAGCTATCGAGGAATATGGACTAAGCCCCGATGCTACCAGAGCTTAGAAACGCATTTCCAACTCTCTGAGGCTAGTAGCCCGCCTCAACATCTACAACACCGAGTAGGTCCGAGCCGCTGAGATACGCTTCCACGTTTCCCCGCACACGCTGGGCCAACAGTGGCCGGGTCATTTCCGGGGTGTCAGCTGAATGGGAGGTGATGAGAGCATTGTTAGTTGACCACAACCCGTGCTCTGAGGGAAAAGGTTCCGGGTCCATCACATCAAGACCTGCGCCAAAAAGCCTCCCGCTTTGCAACGCATCCAGCAGGGCATCGGCATCAACGAGCGAGCCTCTGGCGATGTTAATCAAGACACTGTGCTCAGGCATGAGGGCTAACTGCCGGGCACCGATGAGATGCCTAGTCGACTCCGTCGCGGCGGCGGCAACGACCACCACATCGGCATGAGGTAAGACGCTATCTAAGTCATCGACACCAACGGTCGCCTGGGCCCCAGAAACGCTCTTGTTGCCCCGTCTGACCATCGTGACAGTGGCTCTAAAAGGTGCCAGAAGTTCCACAAAGGTTCGCCCCACCCCGCCAGCACCAATCACCACAACATGGCGGCCGAAGAGGGAAAGTCCGCTGCGTTGTTCTTGCCAATGAGCATCCCGGGCTTTTCGTGGAAACTCCCTCATGCAGGCCAGAGTTAGGGCCAGGGCGTGTTCGGCCACGGGTTCAGAATAGGCACCCTTTGCCGAGGTCACCACAGGCCTTTTGTCTACTGGCATGGTGGCAATGTGCGCCAAAACACTGGCAAAAGCATCCACGCCAGCCCACGGAAGCTGCAACCACTCAATCTGGGGTTGGGCATCCAAGATGGCACCCAGCTCGTTGGCTCCAGAAGGGCTAAGCCACACCAAACCGCGGGTTGCAGGGCCAACCTCCATGATCTCGCCACCACCTTCAACCACGGCGGAGTGGAAAAGCTCTTCAGAGAAAGGAGCAAGGCTGAGGGGCCCGCCCACGAGTTTGGGATGAGAAAGCTTCTCGGGAACCACCGGGCTGTGCTGGTTCATACGTTATTCCTCCCGAAAGGCGCGACGTTCTTGTTCAATGGCCACCAACTCTTCCTGCAGCGATCGATAGGTTTGCGGATCCGCTGCGGCATCACTGCGTTGCAAAGTGCCCAGCAGCTCAGCTTTTTTGCGCAAAAGATCACGATCCAACAGTGTTGCCGTCACCCCCAAGCCGTAGCGCTCTGCTTGGTCGGGACTTTGAGGTAGAGGTGCCACAGCGAGCTGGCCCACCAGGGTCGCGAGCGCCTGAGGTGTTTCTTCGGTCACGGCAGTGACCCAGTGTTGCGTTGCGTAGTGCTCCAGGGCGGACACCATGGCATCGCGCACCAGTGCCAATGCGGCATGGGAAAACTGTGTCCCCAGGACCGCTACGGCGCGCTCATGAGGGATCAGGTCTGGATGTTGCAACAACACCATAAGCCCATCGCGCTCAATGGTGGTGACTGGGTCCTTGGCTAGCGCCCCCATGTCGTAAGGCTTTTCAGCGCCATCCTGGGCGCTCTGGGCTGGAGATTCCGATGATGACCCAGTGCTGCCTTGTCTAATAGCGCGGGCAACATCATCTGGGCTCATGCCCAACCAGCCAGCAAGTTCGCGCGCGTAGCCATCTCGAATGACGCGATCGCGAATCCCGGCCACAATGGGGGCCGCGGCGCGAAGAGCCTGGCTTCGTCCCTCGACGGTATTGAGATTCAGTTTTTTCATCACCTGCTTAATCATGAATTCATACATGGGTCGACGCTGGCGGATCACTTCGCGCAACGCCTCATCGCCTTGGACGATGCGAACATCACAGGGGTCTAGGCCCTCAGGGGGAACCGCAACAAAGGTTTGGGCAGCAAAGCGGGATTCTTCGGCGTAGGCACGTGATGCCGCTTTTTGTCCGGCGTCATCGGGGTCAAAAGTGAAAATCACTTCACCCTGGGATGCTTCACCGGGTTTATCTGAATCACCTAAAACGCGACGAACCACGGTGACGTGGTCAGAACCAAACGCTGTCCCACAGGTGGCCACTGCAGTGGTGATGCCCGCTAAATGGCAGGCCATCACATCGGTATAGCCCTCCACAATGACAACCTGGCGACCTTTAGCAATGTCGCGTTTGGCAATATCTAGCCCATAGAGCACCCGAGACTTGTGATAAACCGGGGTTTCGGGGGTGTTGAGGTACTTGGGTCCTTGGTCGTCGTCGCCTAGTTTGCGCGCACCGAAACCAATGGTTTGACCAGTGACATCCCTAATGGGCCACATCAGGCGACCACGAAACCGGTCATAAACTCCCCGGTCACCCTGGGAAAGTAAGCCTGCCTCGAGCAACTCGGCAACGCTGAAGCCTTGTTTGGTTAAATGCTTTGAGGTGGCGTCAAAGGAGCTGGGAGAAAACCCCACCCCAAAACGCTCAGCGGCAAGAGAGTCAAAACCCCGCTCCCCCAAAAACTTTCGACCAATCTCCGCTTCGGCGGTGAGAAGTTGCTGGCGAAAGAACTCTTCTGCTGCCGCATTGGCGGCTAAAAGTCTCGCCCGATTGCCGGTATCAGGAGCAACTCCACCTTCTTCGTAGTGCAAGGGGTAGCCAATCTTGCCGGCCAGGCGTTCGACCGATTCCTGAAAACTGAGGTGATCCATCTTCTGAACAAAGGCGTATACATCGCCGCCTTCGCCACAACCGAAACAGTGAAAATACCCTGCTTGGGGTCGCACATGAAAACTGGGGCTTCGCTCATCATGAAAGGGGCATAGCCCTTTCATCGAGCCCACTCCGGCTGATTTGAGCGTCACATAATCACCGACCACATCGGCAATATTGACTCTTTGGCGCACCTCATCGATGTCGCTACGTTTAATTAGCCCCGCCACAGCCACAGTCTAGTTATCCAGGCCGCCTCCCCGGTGGGAAGGGTTGAGAATGTGGAGAACTATGAGGGGGATAACCGCTCAAAGAACGCCATTGCCGACTGGTCAGTCAAAGAAGCAACCTGATCCACTATCACGCGCTGTTGCTCCTCGGTCGTTGTGGCCCGCTCGTAGTCGTTGGCGAAAACTGGATCCAGGCCTTGTGGGTTGGCCCACAGCGAGTTGGCAATGGCGTCAATGACATCGCGTTGGTGGGCATAAATGGGTTGTCTTGCAGTATCGGACATGACGTGCACGGCAACCAGGCCTTTGAGTAAATCAATCTCATCACGAGTGTCGTGGGGAACTTCCAGTAGTTGTCCCCTATCCGTATCGATAACGGTGGCCATCAAGGCAAAGCGGCCGATAAGAGTACTGGTGAGATTTTTCAGTGCCGCCAGGTGCAACCTCGAGTTATCAAACTCGGTGACCCAACTAGAAACCTGGGAGAGTCGCTCCCATGCCACAGCAACCCGATCTGAATCTCGGTGCCCCACCCACTGTGTAATGCCATCGATAATGTCATCCCAGGTGCCCGGGCGTTGCAATTCTTGGGGATGAAGATAGCCGCTAACGATGGCGTCCTCGAAATCGTGCACCGAATAGGCCACATCATCGGAGAAATCCATTACTTGGGCTTCAAGGGTGAGAGCCCGCTCGGGCAAGCCCTGCCTGGCCCAGTCGAAAACTTCCCGATCGGAATCATAGACACCAAATTTGGCCCGACCACTGGGGTCTATCTCGGGTTGATCGCCACCCCACGGATACTTGGTACTGGCGAGCAAGCTGGCGCGAGTTAGGTTGAGCCCTCGGGCGATTCCTTGTGCATCAAACGATTTTGGCTCCAACGAAACCAGGAGCCGAAAGGTTTGGGCGTTACCTTCAAATCCGCCACAATCACTCGCCCATTCGGCCAGCGCAAGCTCCCCGTTGTGGCCAAACGGTGGGTGGCCGATATCGTGTGCGAGGCACGCGGTTTCGACAACATCAGCATCCAGGCCTAAGCGATTCGCTAGTTCTCGGCCGATTTGTGCCACCTCTAACGAATGGGTTAGACGATTCCTGGCAAAATCTAAACCCGCGGTGGGTGAGAGAACCTGGGTTTTCGCAGCCAATCTTCGAAGCGCCGAGGAATGCAATAACCGACCACGGTCTCTAGCGAAATCACTCCGAGAGGACGAGGGACTTTCGGGAACAAAACGTTCCGCGTCGTGGGAGCTATAGCGTTTAGCCTCCACTGGAATCCACTTCCGCTAAATGCAGAGCCGCACGCTGAGTCTCACTAAGTTCCCGACTTTCCAACCAATGCTCGGGCAGCGCCGTCTTCTTAGGCGTTCCGGCGCGACCCCTGGGGCCTTCCACGCCCTCGCCGGGGTAGGGCTCATCGTGGTCTAGTTCGGCAAGGAAATCATCGATTTGCTGAAGCGACTCCACTGCCGCCAAACGCGCCCGAATAGACCCACCCACGGGATAACCCTTGAAATACCAGGCCACGTGTTTTCTAATATCACGACAAGCGTGGCCTTCATCACCGTCAAAAAAGTCGACAAGGAGTTCTGCGTGGCGCCGAAAAGCGGTGGCCACTGCACCAAGTCCTGGGCGTTGACGATTTGGGTCTCCCCTAAATGCTGCTTGCAAATCGGCAAAAAGCCAGGGTCGCCCGAGGCAGCCACGGCCGACAACGACACCATCACAGTCGCTCTGGGCCATCATTGCTAGCGCATCTTCGGCGCTCCAAATATCTCCATTTCCCAGTACCGGAACGGAGCTGATGCTGGATTTGAGCTCCCCGATGGCGTCCCAGTCGGCCTGGCCCGAATAGAACTCTGAGGCGGTCCTGGCGTGTAAAGCAATGGAGGCAACACCAGCCCCCTCGGCTGCTTTGCCAGCTTCGATAAAGGTCAGGTGGTCCTGGTCGATGCCTTTGCGCATTTTGATAGTCAGGGGCAAATCCCCTGAGGCTTTCACCGCGGATTCCAGAATTTGGCGGAAAAGGTCCCTCTTCCACGGAAGAGCAGCCCCACCGCCTTTGCGGGTGACCTTGGGAACGGGACAACCAAAATTGAGATCAATGTGATCGCACAAGTCTTCGTCTACCAAAAACCTAATAGCCTCAGAGACAGTGTTGGGGTCCACGCCATAGAGCTGGATACTGCGAGGCACCTCTGATTCGTGGTGCTTGATAAGCCTCATACTGCCCGGGGTGCGCTCCACCAGTGCCCGTGAGGTGATCATTTCACTGACATACAAGCCAGCGCCATATTCGCGACAAAGTCTGCGAAACGCGGTATTCGTGATACCGGCCATGGGTGCCAGAATTACCGGGATATCCAAATCCAGTGGCCCAATGGATAACGTTGGAATCGCGGTGGCAGCCCCCGCCATTATTAAGCCCCCAGCAACGCTTCGGCCAGATAGCCCTGGAGCTTATCCAGCGAAACACGCTCTTGAGCCATAGTGTCACGCTCACGAATGGTTACCGCATTGTCCTCTAGCGAATCAAAGTCGACCGTCACCGCAAAAGGAGTGCCAATTTCGTCATTGCGGCGATAGCGGCGACCAATGGCACCGGCATCATCAAACTCCACAACCCAGTGCTGGCGTAAATCATCGGCAATGCGTTGGGCCAACGGTGACAGGTCTTCGTGGCGCGATAGCGGCAACACCGCCACCTTCACCGGTGCCAGGCGACGATCCAAACGCAACACGGTGCGCGTGTCCACGCCACCTTTGGCGTTGGGGGCTTCGTCTTCGGCGTAGGCATCAACCAAGAAAGCCATCAACGAACGGGTCAGACCCGCTGCTGGCTCGATGACGTAGGGGGTCCAGCGTTCATCTGCGGCCTGGTCGAAATAAGACAGTTCTGTTCCCGAATGCTCCGAGTGAGTCTTCAGGTCAAAGTCGGTGCGATTTGCCACGCCCTCCAGCTCACCAAACTCTCCAGAAGGGAACCCAAAACGATACTCAATGTCCACTGTTCGCTTTGAATAGTGCGAAAGCTTCTCTTTCGGGTGTTCATAGAGACGCAAGTTCTCGGGATCAATTCCCAAATCCGTGTACCAAGCAAGCCTGCGGTCAATCCAATACTGATGCCACTTCTCGTCTTCGCCGGGTTTAACAAAGAATTCCATCTCCATTTGCTCAAACTCGCGAGTTCGGAAGATGAAGTTTCCAGGGGTAATTTCGTTACGGAAGCTTTTACCGATCTGAGCAATACCAAACGGTTGCTTCATCCGCGCAGTGGAGACCACATTGTTGAAATTGACGAAAATTCCTTGAGCCGTTTCAGGACGCAGGTAGTGCATGCCCGCTTCATCATCAACCGGGCCCAAATAAGTTTTGAGCAGGCCAGAGAACGCCCTAGGTTCAGTAAATTTCCCTTTGTTTCCGCAGTGCGGACACGCAATATCGGCCAGACCGTTTTCAGCAGCGCGACCCTTTTTTTCTTCAAACTCTTCTAATAAATGATCGGCGCGATAGCGCTTATGGCAGCTCAGGCACTCCACGAGTGGGTCGCTAAACACTTCGACGTGTCCCGATGCGTTCCACACAGCAGTGGGCAAGATAACAGCAGAATCCAGCCCGACAACATCCCCACGTGAGGTGACCGTGTGACGCCACCACTGGCGTTTGATGTTTTCCTTAAGCTCAACACCCAAAGGCCCATAGTCCCAGGCTGAGCGGGAGCCACCATAAATCTCGCCGGACTGAAAAACGAAGCCCCGACGCTTGGCAAGCGCAACAACGCTATCTAGTTTGCTCTTGCCGGCCACGTCATGCTCCCTTGTTCCTGATCAGATGCCTCTGACACAGGCTTCCTATCTTAGCCAGAGCCGTCTTCGCCCTGGCTCGGAACATCAATAGCTTTACCAAATCGTCTTGCCCGCCCTTGGTACTCAGCAATCGCCTCCCAGAGTTCCACCCGAGACATGTCCGGCCATAGCGAGTCCAGGAACACCATTTCGGCGTAGGCGCTCTGCCAGGGCAGAAAGTTACTCGTGCGCTGCTCGCCTGAGGTTCGAAGGAATAGGTCAACATCGGGGGCGTCGGGAAGATAAAGATGGCGTTGCACCGTTTTCTCACTAATACGTGAGGGCGCCAAGCGCCCCTGTGCAACTTCTTCCCCAATAGCTCTCATGGCGTCCACAATTTCTGCCCGGCCGCCATAGTTCACACACATGGTCAGGGTGAGCGCGCGGTTACCTTTGGTCATCGCTTCAGCAGTTTCTAAGTCTTTGATCACACTTGACCACAACCTGGGCCTGCGCCCTGACCAGCGAATTTGAACACCCCAGTGATGGAGTTGGTCGCGGCGGCGGCGCAACACATCACGGTTGAAACCCATCAGGAACCGAACCTCTTCAGGCGATCGATTCCAGTTTTCGGTGGAAAAGGCGTAAACCGACAGGTGGCGGACTCCCACTTGGAGGGCCCCAGCCACAACATCGAGTAACGCTGCTTCCCCCGCTTTATGGCCCTCTACCCGGGGTAAGCCGCGGGAATTAGCCCAGCGTCCGTTGCCATCCATGACTATGGCCACATGCCCGGGGATCCTGGAACTATCCAGCACGGGTGGACTCTGATGGGTCCAATCAATGTCAAGAAATTCCTGCGCTGTCACGATACTTTCTCGCTGACTACCCGCTCTAAATGCGCAAGGGATCGAACATGGCGCTCCAGATGGAATTGCGCATACGCAGCCACGAAGCCTGACACTTGGGCCGACACCTGCTCGGGGGTGTTCTCGATAACACTCCAGTCTCCCTCCATCAGGGCTTGGAGTAGCTCTTTGCCGCCATCGGCCAGTCTTGGTGTTCCTGGCGGGGCCAGAGCGTCGGACACAACGCCACCGAGGGAGACAGCGAAGGCACGGTGATCACCCACATCTCCACTCACCGCACAGCTGGTAATACTGGGCGACCAACCCGCTAATGCGAGTGAGCGCAGAAGATAACTATCGACAATGGCCCCGGGGTTGTGCTCGCCGCGGGCCAAGGAGCGCAATCCACCGTTTAGCAACATGTAGTGGGCCGGAAGAAAATCGTGGTCGGTGAGCTTGTCCGCAGTTTCGGCCATCACCATGGCGGCGGTGTATTTGGCGTAATCCTTACCCATCGCCTGTGAATAAGCATCAATCGTGTCCGCTTGCTGGACGATGTCTAAGCTTTTTCCTTCATACAGCTGAACATCAACAAGTGTGAAAGGCTCCAACCGGGCACCAAAACGCGAACTTGTTTTGCGAATGCCTTTGGCCACCGCACGGATTTTCCCTCTGCTCTTACACAGCAGCGTCACGATTTTGTCCGCCTCACCCAGCAGATGCGTGCGCAGCACAATGGCATCGTCTCGGTAGGTGGGCATAGCTCTAGTATCCCGCGCAAGAGCGGCTAGTACGCCCCCAGGCGCGCTGGTTGCGGCCTACCTGGCGCTTGCCAATTCGGGCACCAGGGTTTCAAAGCGCAATGCGCGATTCACTGCCGAAACGATGGCTTTGAGCGATGCGGTGGAAATATCACCATCAATGCCCACGCCCCACAGGGTTCGGCCATTCACTTCCAATTCCACATACGCCGCCGCCTGCGCATCACCACTAGCGCCCAAGGTGTGCTCCACATAGTCAAAGAGTCGAATAGCGATACCGCGTTCAGAGAGGATGCTCAAGAAAGCAGCAATCGGCCCGTTGCCTTCTGCGCTCGTATCGAGCACCTCATCACCGGCTCGCAATTTGACCTGGAGTGAGACGGAACCATCCATGTCGCTGGCCGAACGGGTCTGGTGAATTTCGTAGTGACCCCACTTTGCTGCCACATCCAGTGCCGGTAGGTACTCGTCTTGGAATATGTGCCAGATTTCGTCACTGGTGACTTCGCCACCTTCAGCATCCGTTTTCGCCTGCACCACCTGAGAAAACTCGATCTGGAGTTTTCTGGGCAAATCCAGAGCGTGATCGGTTTTGAGCAGATAGGCAACGCCGCCTTTACCCGATTGCGAGTTCACCCGAATGACTGCCTCGTAGGAGCGTCCCACATCTTTGGGGTCAATGGGCAAATAGGGAACAGCCCATTCAAGCTGTTCAACACTCACCCCTGTGGCCAAAGCTTTGGCCTCCATGGCTTCCAGGCCTTTCTTGATGGCGTCCTGGTGTGAGCCACTGAAGGCGGTGTAGACCAAATCGCCAGCCCACGGGCTTCGCTCGTGAACGGCCAGCTGGTTGCAGTATTCAGCGGTTCGCTTGATTTCATCAAGGTCACCAAAATCAATCTGCGGGTCGATACCCTGCGTGAACAGGTTGAGACCCAACGCCACCAAGTCAACGTTGCCGGTGCGCTCACCGTTGCCAAACAGGCAACCCTCAATGCGATCGGCGCCGGCCATATAGCCAAGCTCCGCAGCAGCGACAGCAGTGCCCCGGTCATTGTGGGGGTGCAAGCTCAAGATCACGTTGTCACGGTGGTTCAAGTGTCGCGACATCCACTCAATGGAATCGGCATAAAGGTTGGGGGTGGCCATTTCCACTGTCGCTGGCAAATTAATGATCACTTTGCGCTCAGGGGTTGGTTCCAAAACCTCCAACACCTGGTTACACACCTCAAGAGCGAATTCCAACTCAGTTCCGGTGTAGCTCTCAGGGGAATACTCATAGAAAATTTCGGTACCCGGAACCATCGACTCATTTTCTCGACACAGCCGTGCTCCCTCTAAAGCAATGTCGATAATGCCCTGCTTGTCGGTGCGAAAAACCACCTCGCGCTGCAAGGTGCTCGTTGAGTTATAGAGGTGCACAATGGCCGCCTTGGCTCCAACTATGGACTCGTAGGTGCGCTTAATCAAGTGTTCCCTGGCCTGAGTGAGAACCTGAATGGTGACATCCTCGGGAATCAGGTTCTCATCAATAAGGGTTCTCACAAAGTCAAAATCCGTTTGCGAGGCAGAGGGAAAGCCCACCTCGATTTCTTTGTAACCCATCCGCACCAGCAACTCAAACATGACGCGTTTGCGCTCCGGGCTCATCGGATCAATCAGCGCCTGGTTGCCATCGCGCAGATCCACCGCACACCAGCGCGGTGCTTGGGTGATGGTGGCAGCCGGCCACGTGCGATCGGGAAGATCCACACCGAGAGACTCGCGATAGGGCCGGTACTTATGTATCGGCATAGATGATGGTGCTTGCCTGTTTTTCATGAACTCTTTCCCCTACGTCTTGTGGTGATTATCGGCCAAGGACAATCGAGCCGCGACGGGGGGATGGCCTAGAAGGAGACCCCGGCGCGGCGAGGAAGGAGGAGGAGGCTTGTCAACACACTCCTAGGCTAACACGGCGGACGAAATTGCCGCTAGCCCGACGTGCCTCAGCTTCTTTGAGCGCGTAGCCCTTCGTTTAGGGGCAAGCTTGCCTGATGATGGAAGGCAAAATTCCGATGGTCGCAAGACGACACGTCACGAACAAACTCAGAAACGTTTACCTGCGGGCGCCCAAACGCGACAAAGCCAAAATTCTTGATGAGGTGATGTTGACCACGGGGATGGCCCGCTCCACCCTAGACCGGTGCGCAGACCTCTTCGACGCCGATGACGTTTCTGTTTCCGATGCCGTCAATGCACAGATAATTAATCATGTCGGGTCTGACATTTGGGCGCTCGGGCGCGCTGAATGACTTTTGACGGTCCGCTAGTCGTGCAACAGCCCCCAATGATTTATTTTTGACCACCACTTTTGGGGCCGAGCCGCCCCGCTTTGGGTCGGGGAGGATGTTCAATGGCCCCGATTGGCTCAGCGGCCAAGTGGGCCGTTTAATGTCGCTGTTCCCCTACATTAGAGACTTTTTACCCTATAATGACAAGCATGACCGACATTACTCGCACGACATCAGAGTGGCAGGTTTTTATCGGCGAGTCGCTCCGTGACGCGCGACTTGCCCGCGAGATGGATCAGCAAAGTCTGGCAGATAGAGCGTCCATCAGCCGAGCGACTCTGAGCAAGATGGAGAACGGCGCCCCGACCACCGTGGCTGCGCTCATCAAGGTGGTCAGGGCTTTGGGGCGCACCGACTGGTTCGAGTTGCTTGACGAGACTGGTGGGGGGATCAGTCCCCTGGCTTTGGCTCGGGAACTCTCCCGCCAGCCAACCAAGCGCCAACGCGCGCCGCGAAAACTTGTGAAAAAGCAGGAGGGCCCTCATGGGATTTGAATCAGCGCAGCTAATCAAGGTGTATCTCTGGGGCACATACGTCGGTGCGCTTGCGCGCGGAACTCGATCTCGTGCATATGTTTTCGAGTACACGCCAGAGTGGGTGCGAACCGGGATTGAATTCGCACCGCTGACGATGCCAGCTCGTACTCGGCCATACACGTTTCCGGGTCTGCCGACTGAGACGTTCTACGGTCTACCGTCAGCAATCGCTGATGCCCTCCCGGACCGGTTTGGCAACAGCATCGTCAACGCGGAGCTGGGGCGCCAAGGAGCCGATCTCGGCAGCGTCAGCGCGCTGGACCGCCTCGCGTACACCGGGGCGCGCAGCATGGGAGCTCTAGAATTTGTTCCCGATGCGGGACCGGGCGCGCCCGAAGCATCCATGCTCAACATCGGGGAGCTCGTCACCGCTGCCCGTGACATAATCGCTGGCAAACTCGGCACCGACAGTGAATCTCAGACTGCGTTGCAGCAGATTCTTGCCGTGGGAACCAGTGCCGGAGGAGCCCGCGCTAAAGCAATTGTGAATCTCGACCCGGAAACCGGGGCGCTCTATCCTGGCCAACAAGCTGTACCCGGTTTTGAATCCTGGCTTCTGAAATTCGATGGCGTCGGCGAGGACAAGCAGCTTGGCAGCTCGCAGGTGTATGGGCGAATTGAGTACGCGTATTCCCTCATGGCGAGGGCTGCGGGTATATCTATGCCAGAAACGCGTCTTCTGGAAGAGAACGAACGGGCACATTTTATGACCCGTCGCTTCGACCGGTCGGATGAACTGGAGGGCGCACTGGCGCGAGAGACGAAGCTTCACATGCAGTCGCTGTGCGCCCTGAGTGAGCTGGACTACAACGCCATCGGAGTGCATGACTACGCCCAGTACCAGAATGCAATCACTGCCCTTAGCCTCGGGGAAGATGCTGCGGCTGAGGGATTCCGGAGGATGGCCTTCAACGTCGCGGCTGCCAACTGTGATGACCACACCAAAAACTTTGCGTTCCTTATGAACTCGGCCGGGCGATGGTCCCTCGCTCCGGCGTACGATGTCACGCACGCGTTCAACCCTGCCGGCCCGTGGACCTTCCAGCACCTGATGAGCATTGGCGGTAAGTTCCAAGGTGTGACCCACACGGACCTTATCGTGTTCGCTGAGCGACACAACGTCCCCGGCGCCGCAAGTATCCTCAGCGACATCAATGACGCCACCGACTCCTGGGCTGCGTTTGCTTCGGCCGCGGGTGTTGTGGCCAGCGTGCAGGACACCATCGGCGGGGACTTCCAGAATGTGTGACTGAGATGTTTCGAGGGTCGCTAAGAAAGACAACGGCAAACTCTCGGCGAGGTCTGCGAGAGCACGTTTATCTGGGGCACCAGCCACCCTTGTGCGCTCACAAATATGTGGAGCACCCGGCTCCTAGAAATAGAGCCTTATGGTTGTTTATTATCACATATGACAATCTATAAGCATGCAAGAAAACCAGCAACTACCGCGTGACTTTGCGTCGCTGTCCCCGACGCTCCGCAGTGTTCTAGAGTCCGCTGCAAAGCTTCAGGACATCGTGCCTGATGCGGTGCTGGTGGGTGGCTCGGCTGCAGCTCTCTACGCAGGACACCGAGACTCGTTTGACCACCACCATGTGCTCAGAGACCTCGCAGATCGCTACAGCATCGTCATCGATGCGGTAGAGGCGAGTGAAGGTTGGGCTACGTCCCTCCGGGCCTCAAAGCCGCCGTTTACGGTATTGGGTTCACTCGATGGCGTGGAGGCCGGTCTTCGACAACTCCGACGATCTCGCCCCCTCGAGACCAGCCTCTATGAGCTGGGAGATGGTAGGAGCGTCGCAGTCCCCACCCTAGAAGAAACGCTCCGCATCAAGGCGTACCTGGTTGTCCAACGAAACGCTGTGCGTGACTACCTCGACGTGGTGGCGCTTGGCGACACCATCGGTCTCGTTCAGGCGGGCACAATTCTTCGGAGTATTGACACCTACTACCTCGACCGAGCAGAGACTGAAGGGTCCGTATTGTCCCAACTAGTCCTGAAGCTGAGTTTGCCCAAACCCAAGGATCCCGAAGTTACTGCTCAACTAAGGAGTTACAAAGGTCTCGTGCCGCGTTGGCAGGACTGGAGCGTCGTCCAAGAAGCGTGCCGCGAGCTCTCACAAGAGTTAGCGATACTGTGATGGTGGTTCAGTTTAGGAATCTCACCACCACCTGGCATGACCCTATTGACCAGTGGCCCTATGAAGCCGTCGTGACCACAATCGAACGGGGGCTCGTCGCCGATTGGCAGCCCATCGTAAAAGACATCCGCAGGCGCCCGTTTGGGCGCATCGCCAGCTACGTTGCCCACTACGCCAAAGCCCCCGATGACGACGCTGCGGCCGCGTTCTTCTCGGAGGCACTCCGCCGCGCACGAGCAGACCAGGAGGATAGCGAGCGGGATGAAGTGATCAAGCGAATTCGACTCGCAATCGAATCCTCCAAGATGTCCCAAGGAGACTTCGCCAAAGTTGTTGGGACATCAGCATCGAGGCTCAGCACCTATCTTTCGGGAGCGGTGACACCTTCTGCGACGATGCTCATCCGCGTCGAGAATTTCGCGAAAAAACAGGATTAGGCCAGGGCGTAGCCATCTTTGCGAACGAGGCGCGCTATATCGTCAATTCTTGGGGTTCACAGGCTTCTGGCGATGCGGATATGCAAAGTAATCCTCGAGTAAGCGTAGGAGGTGAACTTTCCCTGTGATCAGACATGGCGTTATGTTTCCTGAGCTCTCTTGAGCAAAGAGACCCCCAAAAAGATTCTGGGTCATCATTCAGACGACTACAGACACTACTACCAAGTAATATCGAGCAAGATTGGGGGTACAGGCAATAGAAAGCCTGTTGAGGGCTAATCTAGCCAGATCGGAAACACTCTCAAGAGCGAAGAGTCCCCAAAACCGAAGGGTTCAACCAATGATCGAGCATGAAGCTGATTACTGTCCCGGATGCAACGCTATTTGGCCAAATGGTCAAGTGAAGTGCACTGGATGTGGGTTGGTCTTGCCCGATGATAAGGCTCTGCGAAAGAGCCCCGGGGCAAGTCATTAGAGACCCAGTTTGTCGAGTTTCTTGGGATCACGTTGCCATTCTTTAGAAACCTTCACCTGGAGGGATAAATACACCGGTCTGCCCATGAGTTCTTGGATTCCTGTTCGGGCAAGCTGGCCGATTCCTTTGAGCTTCTGGCCACCCTTGCCGATCATGATGCCTTTTTGACTATCGCGCTCCACCCAAAGGTTGGCGAATATTTGCATCAACCCGTCCTCGCGCTCCCCCATCTCATCGATGGTGACCGCGATCGAGTGGGGCAGCTCGTCGCTTACCCCTTCAAGCGTCGCTTCTCGAATGAGTTCTTGAATTCGCACTTCTAGGCTCTGCTCGGTGGAATCCTCAAGGGAATAGAGAGGCTCAGATTCGGGCATCAGCGCCAGAATTTCCTCCACCACAATCTCGAGCTGGTCACCGAGGAGACCGGAGACGGGAATGATGGTCTCCCACTGCCCCAACTCGTTGACTTCCATTAGCCGCTGCGCTATCTCAGATTTGGAGGCAGCATCAGTTTTGGTTACCAGGGCAATCTTTTTAGCCCGGGGATAACGCTCCAGGCTTTGGGCGATAAACCGATCCCCCGGGCCCACCTTCTCCGTGGCGGGGATGCACAGGGCAATCACGTCCACATCATGCAGAGTTGCCGAGACCACGTCATTGAGGCGCTGGCCCAACAAAGTTCGCGGGCGGTGAATCCCTGGAGTATCCACAATGATGAGTTGGCCGGCATCACGGTGCACGATGCCGCGAATCGCATGCCGGGTGGTCTGGGGCTTCGAGGATGTAATGGCAACCTTTTCCCCCACAATGGCGTTCATCAGGGTCGATTTTCCAACATTGGGTCGCCCTACAAAGCTGACAAATCCGGCTCGAAAGCTCACGGTAGCGTCACCTCACCAGTTCTGGCTTGATCCATTTCATCTCGGATGGCTTTTCGTTCTAACCAGAATTGCGTAGGAGAAACAACAATCCACGCCACGCGTTGATTGCGCCCAGCCGGCTTTTCCGCAACTAGAGCCAAATCCTGCGTTTCTGCCCTCGAACCAGCAACCAAAATGCGACCCACGTGTTTGGTGAGGAGACCGCCGACCGTGTCGACATCGTCCTCATCAATATCGATATCGTAGAGATCAGCTAGGTCATCAACAGAATATTTCGCTGACACCCGATACACATGAGGGCTAAGTTCGCGGATGTGTTCGACGTCCTTGTCATATTCATCAGAAATTTCGCCAATAAGTTCTTCAATGAGGTCTTCCAGGGTGACCAGGCCTGCGATGCCGCCGTATTCGTCGACAACCATGGCCATATGATTTTGTTCCTGTTGCAAATAGCGCAACGTGTCATCGGCTTTTTTGCTCTCCGGGACGAACAGGGCGGCTTTGGCCAATTTGTGGATCGGTGTTTTCGCAGCGGCGGCAGGTTTTTCATGCTTGATCCGCGCCACATCGCGCAGATAACAAATCCCCACTACTTCATCGCTGTCTTTACCAATCACGGGCATGCGCGAAACGCCCTTGTCTAGGAACACACTCATCACACTCTGGAGTGAATCCTCAGCATCGACAGTGACCATATCGGTGCGGGCCACCATGACTTCGCGCACGATGGTGTCGCCAAACTCAAATACGGAGTGGAGTAAATCGCGGTCCTCATCTTCGAGCATGTCCTGATCGGCTGCCTCATCCACCCAGTTACGTAGCTGATCTTCACTGGCAACCGGGGCAAGCCCACCAGCCCCGGGGGTGACAATATTGCCGAGGACTACAAGACCTTCCGCTAGCGGCCCCACCACCACACGAATTCCTCGCACCAAGCCAGCAAAGAGACGGATCATCACGGTGGCATTCTTTGCTCCCACAGAACGCGGTGATGACCCCACCACCACAAAGGAGACCGCAGTCAAAATTGCCCCCGATACGAGCAAGACTTCCCACCATGCTGAAAGCCACAACGACATCGCTAGCGTGACCAGCACAGCCGCTAAAGCGTTAAACACGACCCGAATAAAATCCAACGCAGTCACATGTGCGGTGATGTCCGCCGCCACTCGATGCAGAGGTTGGGGGTTGCGCATCGATGAGGCCTCTTCGAGCAAATCGTTGCGACCCAAAACCCCCAGGGCAGCATTAATAGCGGTCAACAATCCCCCCACACCAATGAGCACAAGTGCGACGAGAACAAAGACAACGCCCATGGCTACACCGTGTTTTCGGGTTGAAAACTGGCGACGATGTCGCCTTGTAGGCCAAACATTATTTTCTCTTCATCTTTTTCAACATGGTCATAGCCCACCAGGTGCAACAGGCCATGAACGGTGAGGATATGGAGCTCACTCAACAAAGAATGGCCCGCTTGCTCGGCTTGAGCCACTGCGAAACTGGGACACAGCACGATATCGCCGAGGATTCCTTCAGCGGAGACCTCATCACCGCGGCCTGGCCTCAACTCATCCATGGGAAAGCTCAACACATCGGTGGGACCAGGCTCATCCATCCACTGGATATGTAATTGCTCCATGGCGGGCTCATCCACGAGGACAACGGCAAGCTCTGCATCCGGGTGAACCCGGATCTGCGCCATGGCATGGAGGGCAATCGCCTGCAAGGACGCCTCATCGACGTCCATGCCAGATTCGTTATTGACCTCAACGCTCACGGGTGCCCTCTTTAGCCGCTTCATGGCGGGCGTACGCATCCACAATTTGTGACACCAACGAGTGGCGCACCACATCTTTGGCACTGAGATACTCGAAATGAATATCGTCAATCATGTCCAAGATTCCGCCCACGGTGTTCAACCCACTGGCGCCACTTGGCAGATCAACTTGGGTGACATCTCCGGTGATAATCATCTTGGAGCCAAAGCCTAAGCGGGTGAGGAACATTTTCATTTGTTCAGCCGACGTGTTTTGCGCTTCGTCCAAAATAATGAAGGAACCATTAAGCGTCCGCCCCCTCATATAGGCCAAGGGGGCCACCTCCACGGTTCCCGTTGCCAGAAGTTTCGGCACCAACTCGGGATCCATCATTTCGTGCAAAGCATCAAAGAGCGGCCGCAAATAGGGGTCGATCTTGTCGGTGAGGGTTCCGGGTAAAAAGCCCAGTCGCTCGCCCGCTTCCACCGCCGGTCTGGTCAAAATAATCCGCTCGACCTGTTTGGCTTCCAAAGCGGCCACCGCTTTGGCCATGGCGAGATAGGTTTTGCCTGTTCCTGCCGGTCCAATGCCAAACACAATGGTGTGGTCATCCATAGCGTCCACATACTTTTTTTGGCCCAAGGTTTTGGGCCTAATCGAGTTTCCCCGGGACGACAGGATGGGAGTGGTCAAAAAACCTGAGGCGCTTTTCCCCGTGGATTCTTGGATGTGTGCAGTGGAGGCAACATCTGCCTCGTTCACCTCAACACCTGCCCTAGCTAGCTCAATAAGGTCGAGCAACAAGGCGTTTGCCTGGGCAACCTCAACGCTCGGGCCTGAAATCTTGAGACTGTTACCACGGGCCACGATAACCACACCAGGGCAGTGTTTTTCCACCTCGCGCAGAACACGGTCTTCCACACCTAACACGCGCACCATCGGAACACCATCGATATCCATCGTGATGGAGCTAACTTTGCTTTGCTTAGCCGGCAAGGGTTCCCTCATCTAAACCACCGGCGAGAACGTGGGCGTGAACGTGAAATACGCTCTGGCCTGCCTCACTACCGGTGTTGAATACCAATCGAAAGTCACCCGATGCGTGCTCAATAGCAAGCTCGTTGGCTAAAGCCACCATTTTTGCCAGTAGCCCTGGGTCCCCAGCAGCTAGTTCCACCACGTTGGAATAAGCCTGGGTTTTAGGAACAACCAAAAGATGCACAGGTGCTTTAGGTGACACATCGCGAAACGCAATAAGTTCGTTCGTTTCGGCGACAATATCGGCAGGGATTTCGCGGGAAATAATGCGCGAAAAAATGGAAGGCTCAGGCGTGCTCATGCTCTCCAGTCTAGAGCGAGCCCTCTGCGGGTGCGCTGAATCAGTCCCCACGTCATCACTACCAACGCCCCAACACTCCACTGAGAACCGCCAAGGCTGCTGGCCCGGCGGTGGAGGTTCGCAATACGGGTTGCCCGAGTCGATACGACCCAGCACCCGCATCGCTTAGTACGCCAAGCTCCTCTGGACTAATCCCGCCCTCTGGACCGACGATGACCATAATGGGGCGATCGTCGAGGGGCAGAAAATCCATCAACCGGCTTGGCGCGGTTGGTTCTAAGACAACAGCAGTATTCGTCGCACACAGGTCAACCAAGTGGGCCGTGGTGGCCACACTATCTACCAGGGGAATCCAGGAACGAAGCGACTGTTTACTCGCCTCGGTGACAATACGTTGCCAACGCTCCACTCCACTCTCGGCTTTATCGCCTTTCCACACAGAGATACTTCGCGAACTTGCCCACGGTATGACCCGATCTACGCCAAGTTCGGTGCAGGCTTGAATGGCACGCTCATCGCGATCGCCTTTAGCGAGAGCCTGCACCAACCATATTTCTGGCACCGGCAACGCTTCGGTGTGGACATCGAGAACCTCAAGAACAACCTCTTTAGCCGAGACCATACTCACTCGGGCGCCCGCAACATTCCCGAGGCCATCTCCGAGTGAGGTCACTTCCCCCACGCTGATGCGACCCACCGTCGCGGCGTGACGCGCTTCAGCGCCCAGCAGGCTCACCTGCTGCCCTGAACGAAGAGACTGCCCAGCATCAAGAAGGTAGCGATGGGCCATCTTTAGCCGCCAAAAAGGCGATCGCGGAACTTTTGGAAGATTCCTTGCTGCGCCCCAGCCAAGGTTGGCGCAGTGGGTTTGCGAAGCTCGCGAAGCTTGGCAATCAGCTCAGATTCTTTAGCCCCCAGTTTGGTTGGCGTCATGACATGGAGACCAAAACGAAGATCTCCCCGGCCACCACCACGCAGTTTGGTGACACCTCGAGCTTTAACCGTGATCACATCTGCACTTTGGGCACCTGGCTTGATGCTAAAAGTGACCTCTCCATCGAGAGCGGGAAGAGTCACTTCCGTTCCCTCAACGGCGTCGATCATGTCTACTTCTAAGGTCGCGACAATGTCATCACCGAGGCGCGAAAATATCTTGTCTCCTCGAACCGTGAACTCTAAATACAAGTCTCCCGCTGGGCCACCACCGTGGCCGACCTCACCTTGACCGGGCAAATGAATCCTCTGCGCGGTTTCAATACCTCCAGGAATATCAACTGAGAGCGATCGGGTGGCGCGAACACGTCCCTGTCCCGCACACGTGGGGCAGGGTGAGCCAATGACTTCACCAAAACCGCGGCAACTGCCACAGGGGCTTTGGGTGACCATGTTGCCAAGCACCGATCTCACTGTGCGCTGCAGACTTCCTGAACCACCACAAATGTCACAGGTTTTCGATGAAGTGCCAGGGGCCGCACAAGAGCCCTCACAGGTTTCACAGACCACGGCGGTATCGATCTCAAGGGTCTGGTTCACTCCGAAAATGACATCTGCCAAGTCCACATCCACCCGAATCAGAGCGTCTTGACCGCGCTCTTGGCGTGAACGGGGACCACGCTGCTGACCCCCACCAAAAAAGTTTTCAAAAATGTCGCCAAAGGGTCCGAATCCACCAAAGCCTTGCTCCCCACCGCTGTCATATCTCTGACGCTGTTGGGGGTCGGTAAGTACCTCATAGGCGTGGGTGACCTGCTTGAATCGCTCTTCGGCATCAGCAGCACCGTTGACATCAGGATGCAGCTCCCTGGCGAGGCGACGATAAGCCTTCTTTAGTTCGTCATTTTGGGCATCCCTTGAAACTCCAAGGACTTCATAATGGTCAACACTCACGTCTTATGCTCTATCTTTCTGTTCATCGCCCAAAAGCTTGGAAAGGTATCTCGCCACGGCTCTCACCGCGGTCATGTTGCCCGAATAGTCCATGCGGGTTGGGCCAATAACGCCCACGGTAGAGGTGCGCTCATTGCCCGAGTGGTAAGCCGAGGCCAAAATGGCAGCCTCCGAGAGCGGCCCCTGATTCTCTTTCCCAATGCGGGCTTGCACCTCCGATGAATCCCACTGCATCTCAGTAAAAAGCTTCAAAAGGGTAACTTGGGCCTCGATAGCTTCCAAGAGTGGGTAGACCGAAGAAGAGAAATCGCGCTCGGTGCGCACTAGGTTCGCAGCCCCCGCCATAACAAGCCGATCGGTTCGGTGACCCTCGAGGGCGTGGGATAACGCATCAGCTAAAGCGCCCACCAGCGCGCGCCGCGGCATCGACACGGTTGCCGCCAAGCCTGCCAACTTAGAAGGCATATCGGCTAACGAGACCCCCACCAGCTGGCCATTGATGTGGGCGCGAAGTTCTGCCACCACCGCAACGTCTAGTTCAGAGGGGCATTCCACAATGTTTTGATCCACCGACCCGCCATCGGTAATGAGCACTGTCATCAGCTTGTGTGAACCCATCGGCAGTAGCTCAACGTGGCGAACAGTGGCAACGCTCAAAACGGGATACTGCAAAATGGCGACCTGGTTGGTCAGTTGCGATAACAGGCGAACTGTGCGAGCGAGAGTGTCATCAAGATCAGCAGAGTCACTGAGAAATGTCTCAATGCCGGTGCGCTGGGAATTCGACAGTGGCTTAATTTTTGCCAGCTGATCGACAAAGACGCGATACCCCTTGTCGGTGGGAACCCGACCGGCAGAGGTGTGCGGTGCGCTAATGAGTTCTTCTTCTTCTAAGAGCGCCATGTCGTTACGAATGGTTGCTGCCGAAACGCCAAAGCCGTGTCGTTCGGCGATGGTTTTTGAACCAACAGGCTCTTTGGAGCCCACATAATCCTGGACAATAACTTTGAGAACTTCCAGAGCTCTATCTGAGACCATGCGCTAACACCTCCACACCATCACTATTGGCACTCACCCGGGCTGATTGCTAATTGTACCGAGGAAGCCATGAAAGAGAGCTCAGGTCAGCTCGCCTGCCAAAAGATCAGCCACTAATCGACCACTTTGAGTCAACACAATTCTCCCGGAAAGTAATGCTTGACCATCGAGTAGGCCCCTGGAGACCCACTGGGCCAACAGCGGCGGGGCCTCTGACCCCACCCATGCGGTGGGGATACCCGAGTTCATCCGCAGGCCAAGAAGAATGCGCTCCATGTGGTGTTGCTCGGGGGTTAGCGTCTCTCGAGCGTGAGCTGGTGAGAACCCCTGTTCCATCCTGGTGGCATAAGCACTGGGGTGTTTCACATTCCACCACCGAAGACCGCCGATGTGCGAATGAGCGCCGGGGCCAATCCCCCACCAGTCATGAGATTTCCAATACGCCTCATTGTGACGCGAATGATGATCTAGCGAGCGCGCCCAATTACTGATTTCATACCAGTGATAACCGGCTGCCATTAGGGTCTGATCGGCTAGGACATACATATCGGCATGGAGGTCCTCATCGATCGGGGCAAGCTCCCCTCGCTTCATCCGAGCAGCAAGCTTGGTTCCTGGCTCGACAATCAAGGAATAGGCCGAGAGATGATCCGGGGCAAGGCCCACCGCGTAGGCGAGGGTTTGCTCCCACTGCTCAAGAGTTTCCCCTGGCGCACCGTAAATAAGATCCAACGAAACCTGCAACCCGGCTGCCCTCGCATCCGCCACTACTTGGGGAACCAGCTTCGGATCATGGGTTCGATCCAATGTGGCCAAAACTTCCAGATTGGCAGATTGAACACCAAAAGAAACCCGCGTCACACCCCCGGTGGCAAGCGCCGCTAAACCATCCGCGCTGACACTATCGGGATTGGCCTCCACCGTAATTTCTGCCCCCGGTTCAACACCCCACAGCTGACGGGCTCGATCGAGGAGCATCACCAGTGGCTTGGGGCCTAAGAGAGTAGGCGTTCCGCCACCAAAAAACACCGTAGATAAGGGCCTGGGGGGCAAACCCACTCGGGTCATCACCTCGTGGGCAAGCTCAAGCTCTCGCGCGGCCATCTGCGGGTAGGTCTGTTGTGAAACACCATCAAGTTCGGAGGCGGTGTAGGTGTTGAAATCGCAATAGCCACAGCGCACCGCACAAAAGGGAACATGAATATAGAGACCAAAATCGCGCTCGTTGGCACCGGGAACCACGCTTTTGGGCAACGAGCCATCAACGGGTGGCAGCTGCCCCTCTGGCAGCACACTAGGCACTATTGATAAACCAAATCTGATGCATCCTGAGAATCATCACGGCAATCGAAGCTCCCAAGAATCCGAGCACCACATTGGCCATCACAGTGCGCTCGACTAACGCCCACAGCATGGCCGCTGGCACCATGATCACAGCGGTAATCAGATACATCCAATACTCGAGCAGGCTTCCGGTGGGCTCATTACCCATAGAGGGGGCCACGATGCTGATGATGATCTGGGCGATCAGTAACGCCCCCACCAACAACGCTGCACCCAGGGTGTAGTCATTGGGGGTTTTTCCCCGAATAGCAAAGCCAATGGCGACCAATGCCGCTAGTGCGGCAACAACGCCTTGAACCCACGCGAACCATTCGATCACCTCTGAATTCTCTCAGAGTTAGCTAGTGGGCACTCCCATCAAGATTCGGCTGCGCTCACCCGCACACTCGATGATGGCAACGAGCTCACCGGTTGCACCATCTAGTGCGGCCAGCGGGACGTTCTGCTCCACCCCGGGGCATGACACGGAGCGTCCATGCTGGATGTCGTTGACCTGATCGGGCACAAGATCAACACTGGGCATCACTTTCGATGCGGCCATTGCCAGAGGCAGCAAGCTGGATTCCTCCAGGTCATCAACTTCCCCGGCGTTTTCTAGTTCAAAAGGTCCCACGCTGATTCGGCGCAGAGCCACAAGATGACCGCCAACACCAAGATCGCGTCCGATATCGCGCGCGAGTGCTCGAATATAGGTTCCCGATGAGCAATCCACTTCGAGATCAACATCTATGTAGCCCGGTGTCACCTCGAGAATCGCCCCGGTGAGCCGATACACCGTGATCTCACGTGAAGCCAATGCCACCTCTTTGCCCTCCCGGGCTAGATCGTAGGCGCGCTTACCGTCAACTTTGATCGCGCTGAAGGTGCTGGGCACCTGAGAGATAACACCCCGGTAGGGGGTTAACGCTGCTTCGATTGCTTCGGGAGTGCAAGTCGAAAGATCGCCGCCTGGCACATCGATGCGCTCGCCTTCAGCATCATCGGTGGTGGTGGCATAACCCAGTCGCATGGTGGCGTGATAAGTCTTACCCAAGCCCACCAGGTAAGTCAACAGCCTGGTTCCAGCCCCCACGCCTAAGACCAACAACCCCGTGGCCGCTGGGTCCAAGGTGCCCGCATGACCCACTTTTTTTGTGCCAAGCGCTCGTCGCGCCCTGGAAACCACATGGTGAGAACTAACCCCTAAAGGTTTATCAACCAGGCAAATACCGCAGAGCACTTATCCCAGTGCCTTTGTGTGCCAGACAGTTTTTAGCTCGGTAAAGAAACCTAAACGCGCAAGCTCTTTGGCGGGGATGCCATCGTGTGGAGGCAACACCCGTTTAAGAGTCTCGGCAGCATCCTGAGTCCACGAAACCCACTCCAAATCCGCTCCACCGCACAGATCCAACGCATTGACATCAGCATGAGCGGCAAGCCAGGGCATGATCGGAGCCGGGTCACCGGTGAGGATATTAACCACCCCGCCTGGTACATCACTCGTGGCGAGTACCTCGGCAAAACTGATCGCCGAGAGCGGCTGCGTGTGGTGAGCCACCACCACGACCGTGTTACCACTAGCGATAATCGGTGCCACCACGCTGGTTATCCCCAGCAAGCTTTGTGATTGCGCGCCCTGCGGGGCAAGGGAAACAACCACGCCGGTGGGATCGGGGGTGCTCAAGTTGAAAAAGGGGCCCGATACCGGGTTGCCATTGCCGAGCACTTGAGCATATTTATCTGCCCAACCGGCGTACCAAACCCAGGTATCGATGGCGTCATCGACCTGCTTGTTAGCACTGCCGGTGCGAACACCCTCACTCGTCACAATTTCGGAAACAAATTGTTCCCGCCGACCTTCCAACACTTCGGCGATGCGATACAAGATCTGCCCACGGTTATAGGCGGTGAGTCCAGCAAACCCAGCTTGTGCCGAGCGGGCTGCCACCACAGCATCCCTGGCGTCTTTGCGACTAGCCAAGGCGGCATTAGCGATAAAGGTCCCCTTCGAGCTGGTCACCTCATAGGTGTGGCCGCTTTCGGATCGAGGAAACTTGCCCCCGATAAAAAGCTTGTAAGTCTTAGGAATGTTGAGGCGCGACATTATTTTGCTCCACCTTTCAGGTTTCCGCTTTCCAGGTAAGCAGCGAGACCGTGGCGCCCACCTTCGCGCCCATAACCCGATTCTTTGTAGCCACCAAAAGGACTGGCCGGGTCAAACTTGTTGAACGTATTGGCCCAGATAACACCTGCGCGCAACTTGTCGGCAATGGCGAGCATGCGAGAGGCCTTCTCGGTCCAAATCCCGGCGCTCAGTCCATAGGGAGTGTTGTTAGCTTTCGCTACCGCCTCATCCGGGGTTCTAAAGGTCAACACCGAGAGCACCGGTCCAAAAATCTCATCCCGGGCAATGCGGTGGCTGGTTTGGACATTGGTGAACACTGTCGGTGGGAACCAAAAGCCCTTGGCCGGAAGTTCGCACGGTGCACTCCACCGGGTGGCACCTTCGGCCTCACCACTGTTGGCGATTTCGGTGATGCGATCCAATTGCGCTTTCGAGTTCACAGCACCGATATCAGTGTTCTTATCCAGGGGATCACCCAATCGAAGGGTGGAAAGCCTCGACTGCAAACGATTCATCACATCGTCGTGGATGTTTTCTTGAACCAGCAACCGAGAGCCAGCGCAGCAGACGTGTCCTTGGTTGAAAAAGATTCCACTGATGATGCCTTCAATGGCCTGATCAATGGCAGCGTCATCAAAGATGATGTTGGCGCCTTTGCCACCAAGCTCGAGTGTCACTCGGGTGTTGGTGCCGGCTAAGTTTCTGGCAATACCGCGTCCCACTGCAGTGGAACCGGTGAAGGCCACCTTGTTGATATCGGGGTGGCCCACTAGGGCCGCTCCGGTGGCACCGGCGCCGGTAATGATATTGACAACGCCGGCGGGGAGTTCGGCTTGCTGACAGATTTCAGCAAACAACAACGCCGTCAAGGGGGTTGTCTCAGCAGGTTTAAGCACCACGGTGTTTCCTGCAGCGAGAGCTGGTGCAATTTTCCAGGCCAGCATCAGTAACGGGAAGTTCCAGGGCACTACTTGAGCGGCGACACCTAAGGCTTGCGGGTTGTTACCTACCCCCGCATATTCGAGTTTGTCGGCCCAGCCGGCGTAGTAGAAAAACCACGCGGCAACGAGAGGAATATCCACATCGCGGGTTTCTCGAATCGGTTTACCGTTATCCAAGGATTCAGCAATCGCTAATTCTCGCGAGCGTTCCTGAATCAGGCGCGCTATGCGAAAGAGGTATTTACCCCGTTCGCTTCCGGGCATTTTCGACCAGGTCTTAGAAAAAGCTCCGCGGGCAGCTGCGACAGCTTTATCAACATCAGCATCGTTGGCATGGGCGACCATGGTGATTGACTCTTCACTCGAGGGTGACACCGTGGCGAAAGCTGACCCACTACCCTCCACGAACTCACCACCAATAAAGAGTCCGTAAGACTTTTTGAGGTTAAGAATCGAGGTCGACTCTGGCGCTGGTGCGTAATCTAAGAAACCCATATCTAATCCACACTCACATAATCGGGGCCACTGTAGTGACCAGTTGCCATTTTTTGTCGCTGTAACACCACGTCATTGAGCAGGCTGGATGCTCCGAATCGGAACAAATCTGGAGTGAGCCAATCCTCCCCCACCGTTTCGGCCACACCCACGAGATAGCGCAGGGCATCCTTACTGGCTCGAATACCACCGGCTGGTTTCATGCCGATTTTCTCTCCGGTGAGGCCATACCAGTCGCGGATCACTTCCAACATGGTGATCGTGACCGGCAGGGTGGCTGCCGGCTGCACTTTTCCGGTCGACGTTTTGATGAAATCAGCGCCGGCGAGAATGGCAAGCCAGCTGGCTTTGCGCACGTTATCCAGAGTGGCTAATTCGCCCGTTTCCAAAATCACTTTCAGATGCGCATAGCTGCCATCGGGTCTCGCACACGCTTCCTTCACGGCCATGATTTGGTCATACACCAGCCCCCAGGAACCCGAGAGAAAAGCACCGCGATCAATCACCATGTCGATCTCATCAGCACCCTCGGATACGGCAAACTCGGTGTCCAAAATTTTTACTGGCAGACTCGCTCGGCCGCTGGGAAACGCGGTGGCAACAGCGGCAATGGCCACGCCATCACTTCGCTGCGAGATGTGCCAGGAACCCAAGGACTCGCGCACGTGAGCGACCATGTCGCCATAGACACACACGGCGGCAACGCTGGGGGCACTGGGATCCATCGGATCGGGCATGGTCGCTTTCTGGGCCAAAGTCTTCACTTTGCCGGGGGTGTCAGCCCCTTCAAGGGTGGTCAGATCCACCATCGAGATGATCGTGTCGAGTCCCCAGGCTTTACTGGTGGTCTTAATCGAACGCGAGGCAAAGCCATCAGCCCGGGCTTGGGCTCCCACGGCGTCCACGCCGGGGATGCCCTCCAGGAAACGCTTCAAAGCTTTTTCGGTGATGGTCCCACCCAACACCGTTTGCGAACGGGTAGTGGGCCTCACGGCCGGAGTGTAGGTGCTCATGAATCGTGCCTTTCTTGATGATGGGCCACTAGATACTCGGCGGTGTCCTCATCGGTAATCATCACCGTAGCTAAAGCGTGTGTGGCTATTGCCAACGCCACAGGGTGTTTACCGGGACCGGAAATTACGGCAATACTTCGGGTTGCATTGCGCAGGTGCTCCAAGCTCAGACCGAGGGTTCGAGAATCCAAGGCCTTATCGGCGATGGTGCCCTCCGCGGTGATGTAGCGACCCAAGACATCCCCCACCGCGCCCTTTTTCTGCAGCTCGGTGATTTCGCCGGCATCGAGGTAACCAGATTCAACGTGAATACTCACCGGGGAGGCAGGCCCAGCGCTAAAGAGGTAGGTATCAGCCTCGCAGGCTTGGTCTAACACGGCACTAATGCTGCGATCAGATTCGAGAGCGTTCTTCGTTTCTTCCCGTTCCAAAATGGCCGGGGTCGGAAGCAGGGTCACGCTCCCTCGAGATTTTTGGGCCATCGTGGTGGCCGTTGCGGCGGCAAGCCCTGGTGCGGCACTCTGACTGACAGCACCGTTTATTTGAACGACCGAAACAGGATTGGCCCATCCTTCTGGCAACGCTTGTGCGACGAGATGAAGAGTCTTTCCCCAGCTGACCCCTAAGCGGTGAGTGCGTGGTCGCATACTCACCAGGTAATCAGCAGCGGCTATGGCAACCCGCTCACCCACACTTTCGTAATCCCCATCGCGGGGAACCACGATCGAAGATTCAAAACCATAGAGATCGTTGAGTTGATGCTCCATGCCCAAACGCCGAGCGCGAGGATGCACAATTTCGATGCGAATAATTCCTTGCTCGCGAGCCTGAATGAGGAGCCGCCCGACTTTCCAGCGGGTTATGCGAAGTATGGAACCAATCTCCTCGTGAGTTTTGTTGTCTTCGTAATAGAGCTCGGCAGCGCGAACGGCGAGAAGCTCGTTGTTACCCTCCGCTGCGAAATCCACACCTCTAGCGTAGGCAGAGTGAGCCCACATTTCAACATTTGTTGGACTATTTGCTCATATGAGCAGAGCCACCGTGCTGCGCTAATTCATCATCAACCATGGTCTCACGGGCCAAAATCCAAATAGCGGGAACCTCAATCAAACTCACGGCCATCAGAATTCCCAGGCTCACAGCCCAACCACCAGTTATCTCCAAAGCCAACCCCACTGCCAGCGGACCCACCGCGGCCATGACATAACCCCACTTGTTCACAAAACCACTGAGCACGAGGGCTGAGAAATGATTAGCCGTGCGCTCACCAATCAGGGTTAGCGATAGCGGGAACGTGAGAGGACCTATACCCAAGAAGACCACCCAGAGGGTGGCGGGCCCGGTGGGGAAAAGGAGTAAGCCGCCCATGCCAATCAACGCAGAGGCTACCGCGATGGCCACCAGCGCACTGGACCAGCCACGCCTTGCCGCTAAGGGTGGAATAACAAGGGCCATCGGCAATCCCATGATCGTGAAGATGCCGAGCGCCAGAGCGGCGTTAGATTCGGAATAGCCGGCGGTATCGATGAGGATCAGCGGCAACATGGAAAACCATGAATAGGCAAGCACACCCGAGCCGCCAAATATCGCCATGATAGCTAGCGCAGTGGGCGAGCGCATCATCGACAGAGACTTCGCAGCTTCGGGTGGAGCGAGCTCAATCTGGGCAATCCCTCGAGCTTTAGCATGGGGCAACAGGAGCAGCCAGGGCAGGACACCGACCAGACTCAGAATCGCCCAGGCAGCAAGCGAGACTCGCCAACCGAAGAGGTCGGCCATCCAGACACCCAGCACGGTGGGAACCGCGGAACTGATCGCCATAGCCACGCCATAGGCGGAAGTGACTGCGGCAATCGAGTTTGGCGCATAGAGCTTAACCAGGCCCGGCAAAATCACATTGCCCACCCCCACCGCGATCATGAGTACTGCAGTGGCAACAAACAACGAGAGATAACCCGGGGAAACCCCTCGCCACACGTGCGCCGCAACACCCAAAACTCCCACCGCAATGGCGGCCTTCTCGAGCCCCACTTTTTTCGCAAACCAGGGTGAAAAAGCAGCAGATACGGCATAAGCAATCGGTGGAATGGTGCCCAAAGCACCCAAGGGCAGGCCTTCTAAGGCAACATTCAGATCGATCCTGGTGGCTAAAGGAGCAATCGCCGCCACCCCAGTTCGAATACTTAACGCCAGGATGATGACGCCGGTTACGGCGCTAAAGACTATGGAGCGGGATGCGTGAGGCATCAGGTTAGCTTATGCCCGCGAAGCGTCACTCAAAATTCCAGCAATCTGACTCTCGTCTAAGCCCATCTGCGTTGAGAGCGCCTCAGGGCTATCAAATTTCTTCATGCCGCGAACAAACTCCACAAACTCCACGGTGATGACCTCGCCATAGAGATCCAGTGTGGAATTCATCAAATGCGATTCAATCGTTCGGTCATTGAGGTCCCCAAAAGTGGGATTGACGCCAATCGAGGTCGCTGCGTCATATCGAATGCCGGCGTGGGTGACAAAAGTTGCGTAGACCCCGTCGCCTGGCACGTAGCCCTCAATGTTTATGGAGAGATTCGCCGTGGGATAACCCAGAGCGCGACCGCGTTGGAAACCTTGCGCCACTTCGCCTCTCACGAAGTGGTAGCGACCTAGCAATGCGCGCGTCGCCGACGCCTCACCCTTTTCCAGCTGTTGGCGAATCATGGTGGAAGAAACGCGCTGGCCCTCTTCTTCGCACAAATCGGCAACCACCTCGACTAAGAAACCACCCTTTGCGCCTTCAGCACGCAGGGTGTCGATGGTGCCACCGCCGCCATGGCCGTAACGGAAATCGGCACCAACGAGAACCATTGACGCCCCAAGGCCATCAACTAAAACGCGATCGGAAAAATCCTGGTGGGTCAACGAGGAAAGTTCGTGATCAAAAGCCAACACGATAACCCGTGCGATGCCCGCTTTTTCTAATAGTTCAATCTTTTGTGCTTCGCTGAGAATTGCTTCGGGTGCATCGCCCGGATTGAGAATGGCACTCGGATGGCGATCAAAGGTAATGACGGTGGGTTCTGCCTCACCAGCGACCGACAACAACTGGTCAATAACTTTTTGATGACCCCGGTGGACGCCATCAAACTTGCCAATCGTGATGGCACGAGATGTGCCATCGCGTGGCAAAGAGTCCAGACCGTAATTTACGATGACGCCAGTCATGGGCTCACCCTTTTTTTCCCAAGCCACCACAAACCCACCATAGGCAAAAACAGGGGGATGAGCAGATAACCCAGTCCAAACTGCGACCACACCGTGGCCTCGGGGAATAGTGAGGGAACCAACACGCTCACCAAACCCACCACCACAACGCCAGTCAACTCAAAGCTCAGCGACAACAGCGCTAGGCGAGCAAACCGGGGGCGAAAACCCAACGCGAGCGAGACCGTGGCCACCACATAGACCACGGCAGCCAGGCCAGAGAGAGAATATGCCAGAGGGGCTTCCTCAAATTTAGTGAGCAGCTGAAAACTTGATCTGCCCAGTGCGGCCAGCGTTAAGATTGTGTAAAGAGCAACGATCAGCCGGTGTTGGCCCGCTTTGCCAAGCGCACTGTTCTGGGTGCCCGATTGCATAGTGCTAATTATCCTTTTTCTTCTCTACGTCACCCGATAGGGCGGCGATGAAGGCATCTTGGGGAACTTCGACGCGCCCCACCATCTTCATGCGCTTCTTGCCCTCTTTTTGTTTCTCCAAAAGTTTGCGTTTTCGGGTGATGTCACCGCCGTAACACTTTGCCAGCACATCTTTACGGATCGCCCTAATGGTTTCTCGCGCAATGACGCGTGCCCCAATTGCGGCCTGAATGGGCACCTCAAACTGTTGACGCGGAATAAGTTCCCGTAAACGCTGGGTCATCAACAAACCATAGGCGTAGGACTTATCGCGGTGCACAATCGCGCTGAAGGCATCCACGCGGTCACCTTGGAGCAAAATATCCACCTTAACCAGATCGCCTTCGGCAACACCTGCGGGCTCATAATCTAGGGACGCGTATCCGGCAGTTTTAGATTTCAGGTGGTCAAAGAAATCAAACACAATCTCGCCCAGTGGCATGGTGTAGCGAATCTCGACTCGATTCTCACCCAAATATTCCATCCCTTGCAGGGTTCCCCTGCGGGATTGACACAGTTCCATGATCACGCCCACATAATCTTTGGGCGCTAAGACTGCCGCATTAACCACCGGCTCAGAGACCGTGGCAATCTTGCCCGAGGGGAACTCGCTGGGGTTTGTGACCTCAACCTCGGAGCCATCATCAAGGGTGACCGAATAAATCACCGACGGTGCCGTGGCGATGAGATCTAACCCAAATTCACGTTCCAGGCGCTCGCTCACAATTTCGAGGTGAAGCAGGCCTAAGAAACCACAGCGAAAACCAAATCCCAGCGCGACCGAGGTCTCCGGTTCATAGACCAGCGCCGCATCCGAGAGTTTCAATTTATCCAACGCTTCACGAAGGACGGGGTAGTCACTGCCATCAAGGGGGTAAAGACCCGAAAACACCATCGGTTTGGGTTCGGTATATCCCGGCAGGGCTTGGGTGGCGCGGTTTTTTAGTCCGGTGACGGTATCGCCCACTTTGGACAGGCGAACATCTTTCACACCAGTAATGAGATATCCCACCTCACCAACGCCTAAGCCTTTAGAAGGGGTCGGCTCCGGGGAGCTCACTCCGATTTCGAGCAGTTCGTGGTGAGCTTTGGTGGACATCATTTCGATGCGCTCTTTAGGCGCTAGCGAACCATCGATCATCCGCACATAGGTCACAACGCCGCGATAGGAGTCGTAGACGGAATCAAAAATGAGCGCACGTGCGGGGGCATTCGCATCACCCTGTGGTGCGGGAACGAGGTCGACTACGCGATCGAGAAGCTCCCCCACACCGATGCCAGTTTTTCCACTCACGCGCAAAACATCATCAGGCGAACCCCCGATGAGACTGGCCAATTCATCGGCGTATCGTTCAGGGTCTGCCGCCGGGAGATCGATCTTGTTCAACACGGGAATGATCATCAAGTCATTTTCCAGGGCCAAATACAAATTTGCTAGCGTCTGCGCCTCAATCCCCTGGGCCGCGTCGACTAACAACACAGCGCCCTCGCAGGCGGCCAAGGAACGAGAGACCTCGTAGGTGAAATCAACGTGCCCGGGTGTGTCAATCATGTTGAGCGCGTACGTTTCGCCCTCTTTGGTCCAGGGCATGCGCACAGCCTGGCTTTTGATGGTGATACCGCGTTCACGCTCAATATCCATTCGATCGAGATATTGCTCGCGCATGTGCCGGGGGTCGACCACTCCGGTGATTTGCAGCATCCGATCCGCCAGAGTCGACTTACCGTGATCGATGTGGGCAATGATGCAAAAATTACGCAGGCGCCACTGTGCAGTGGCCGCCGGCGCGATATCCCGGAGTGAATGAGCAGACATGTGGTTTGATTCTCCCACGCAAATCTGATGGTAATTCCGTTGGCGCCCTGCGCGTCCACCTGGTATCGTTACCCTCTGGCTTGCTTAGCTTCAGACCCTCTATCTCTGAAGCTAAGAACGCATTTCGACCTTCGCCTCTGGCCCCACCGAAATGCCCATGAGCAGATAACACACAACAAAGGACACGAACGTGGCAAACATCAAGTCGCAGATCAAGCGCAACAAGACCAATATCAAGGCAACCGACCGTAACCGCGCGGTGAAGAGCGAAGTGCGAACCACTGTTCGTTCCGCCCGTGAAGCCATCAAAGCCGGAGACAAAGATGCCGCTTTGGGCGCCGTCAAGACTGCTTCTCGCAGACTGGACAAGGCAGTGAGCAAAGGCGTTCTTCACAAGAACCAGGCCGCTAACCGCAAGTCGGCACTAGCCAAGCAAGCAGCGGCGCTCTAAATAGTTTCTCTAAAACGGGTGTCGCCATAAAGGTGACACCCGTTTCTAGTTAAGGAAAGTCGACCCTCTGCAATGATGGGGGTTATGTTTGCCTGCTCATTCATGTTTATCCCCGGCGAGTTAGATGCCGAGTTTTATGCTCTTGATGGGGCCATCGACGACTTCGCACGATCGCTAGAGGGTTTCGTCGGCGTGGACCGCTGGTTCTCAGAAGATGGCACCACCCGAAATTCGGTCTACTACTTTCGAGAAATGGAAACGGTAACAACGTTTTCAAACTTCCCCGAGCACCTTGAAGCGAAAGCCAAATATGCCAGGTGGTACGAGGGTTACCAGGTCGTCATCTCTGAGGTCACCGCCCACTACGGCGATGGACGACTCTCGAGCGCGATCAACGCTGGCTGACTACGCCCCCAACTTTCCCCGCATGGCCACCACACGAACCATGCGCTCTAGCGCATAGTGCGGGTGGGGACTAGCGCCTTTAACTGCCGCATCCGTGGTGGCCACTTCCACGATTGCGGTGCCGAGGCCTGCTTCGTCCCAACCTTGCAGGCTGCCGCGTGCAGCGCGGGCTTGCCAGGGGGCGATGCCCAATTCCGCCGCAATGGCATCAGTGCCGCCTTTAGCTCCGCCCACCAAGGCCATTTGGCGCAATTTGGTGGCAAAAGCGGAGACGACAAGAACGGGTTCCGCGCCGGTGCCCAGCGCATAGCGCAGCAGCGTGAGAGCTTCAGGGAAATGTCCACCGATAGCTTTATCAGCGATCTGAAAAGTGGTGGCCTCCACTCGAGAGCCAAAATAACGATTAACGATTTCCTCAGTGACAGGTTGCCCATTGGCGTCGGTAATCAGCTGTGCAGCCGCACTGGCTAATTCGGTGAGGTTGGAACTAAAAGCATCAGCGAGGGCTCGTCTTGCGCCCGGTGCTATCGTCACTGCGGAACGTTCAAATTCGCCGGACAGAAACGCCATCCGATCGGCATCTTTCTTAATTTCTTTACATTCAACAATCAGCGCAGCAGACCCGGCCACTTTGATCGCATCGAGGAGTTTTTTGCCCCGGTTGCCGCCACCATGTCGCAACAAGACCACGACATCAGATTCTGGTGCCTGAAGATAGGACAGGGCGTCTTCGAGGAAAGGGTCAGAACACTTCTCCACGGCGGCGACTCTAATCAGGCGGGGTTCACCAAACAGGCTTGGGCTCGCTTTATGGAACAACTCACCCTCGGCATAGACCGACGCATCGAGGTCGCTGATTTCGACCTCTGCGTGCCCAGCTTTCATCCGATCGGTCAAAATCCGCATCGCGCGATCGGCCAGAAAACTCTCAGGCCCCATCACTAACACAACAGGAGCTTCCCTAATGCCATGCCAGGGAACCATCGATGCACTAGATGACGCCACCATAACTCCTTGTCATCCGCGCAAGCCTGAGGTGTTCCAGACTATCGAGGTGCAGGTGATTTCTCGGACCACACCACTATCTCGCCTGCGTCATTCTTAGCTAATACGACCATGCCCAAAACATCCGAGCGCAATGGGACGGTGCCACTAGCAACCAGCATTGCCAGAGCAGAATCGGTGGGGTGACCATAAGTGTTTTCACTTCCCACCCCTATCAGCCCAATTTTTGCCCCAAGGGCTTGATAGAGACCCTCGAATTGGTCAGCCGAGCCATGATGGCCTACTTTGACCACATCTACGGGACTAAAACGTTGCCGCCCCTGCAGTATTCGCTGGGGTTTTTCACCAAGGTCGCCTAGGAATAATCCACTAAAGCACTCCTCACAGCTGCTCTGCGATGAAAGAGCCACCACCACGCTCGAATCATTACCAGGCTCGGAAAACGCTGCCGCCACCGGCCACACCACATCGAGGCGATACTTACCCACAACGGCAGAGTCCCCCGCTACCACCTGCTGGACCTTCGCACCCGATTGGGCCAAGGATTGGGCGATATCAATCTCTTTTTGATCAGAGTTACTACCAATCCACACCCGATCCACCCTCGCGGATAGGGCGCGCCAGCCACCAACATGATCAAGGTCAAAATGGGTGATGATCGCAATGTCAAGGCCATCGATGCCCAGAAAATCCAGGCACTTGTTGAGTCTTTGGGCATTGCCGCCAGTGTCGATTAGCGCGACTTGTCCCTCTGAGCGCAACACCAACGAATCCCCTTGCCCCACATCGCATTGGGCGATGCTCCAGTTCCCAGGAACACTCGCCCGCGTGATCAAATTAGGCACACTAAAACTGACCAGCACGATAACCACTGTGGAAAGCGACACTGCTCCAAGAACTCTGCGCCAGCGTCGATGACGCGCTGAACTGAGCAGAATCGCTGCGATTCCCGCATAGCTCATGAGCCCCATAGTCAGTGCGCCCCACCAGCCTGGTGGCCAGGCGAGAGTGGCAATCTCGCTAGCTGCCAAACTTCGACCGGTGGCCGCGATGAAGGCCGAAGGCCACCACGCAATCCCTACCAGCAGATCAGCGAGGGCGGGAAAGAGGGGCCCGGCAAGAGCCGCCATCATGCCCACAATCGTGGCAAGGGGTGCTGCCGGTGCCGCCACAGCATTGGCCACCACCGCCCACACCGGAATGATCGGATTGAGCAAAATCAAAATCGGTCCACAGGCAATCTGAGCCGCCAGTGGTAAAGCAATAACCAGGGCCAGCGCCGGTGGCATTACCACGGAAAGACGCTCCGTGAGTGGCCCAGTGAGGAGCAAGATGCCCCCCGTTGCCACGACAGACAGGGCGAAGGCAAAATCCAGGGCTAGCCATGGATCCAGCGCCAGCAGAATCAGAACACTCAAACCCAAAACAGGAATGCCCCGCACCGGTCGCGCCGTTGCAAGAAAAAACAACACGATGCTGGCCATGATGGAGGCACGAATAATGCTGGGCTCTGGTGTTACCAAGACGACAAAGCCCGCTAACGCGAGGATCCCAGCTGCCATCCTGATCCACAAACCTCCACCGAGCAGCGCAACGACGGCGACTACCAGGGCGACCACAATGGCGCAATTGGCACCCGAAACCGCCACTAAATGGGATAGAGACGTGGCGCGCATCGCCTCGACTAACCCGGCGTCCACCGCAGAGGTGTCCCCCAGAGCAAGCCCTGGCAGCAGGCGACCGCCATCGCCAGGTCTCTCCAACGATCTCTCCAAGAAGCCCACGCGCAGAGCATCAGTGCCAGAGAGAAACCAGCCCGGCGGGGTCACCTGCGTGGCGCCCTCTCGGATTATCAACACCCAGCCAGAGCGCTCTCCGGGGCTTGCCCTTTGGAGGTAACCCGACACTCGAAGAGTGGAGCCCAAGGGGGCCCTCTGCGTCAGGGGAGCCCCCACTACGCGCAATGGTGTCCCACCATGACTAAGAGCGGTGCCATTGATGCCTAAAAGCTGGGAATTTATCGATCGGAGCCCTGGGCTAAAGGTTTTGGATAATCGAATGTCAGCAACAACCTCGGAGTCCACCGCTTTCTCCACAACAGCCTGATTGCGCTGGGCTTCGCCCAGGGCAAACGCCACCAGCATCACCGCGGCAATCACCACAGCCGCCAGAACGTTTCCCACGCGGGCTCGAGGGTAGATGATCAAAACTGACACAAGAACTAGGCAGGCAAAAACGCAACCCACGATGACGACCGTGCCGGGGTGAAGTGAAATTGCCAGAGCACAGGTGAGCCAGCCGATGAGGGCTGGAGTGAGCATCCGAAGATCGCGCGCTGTGGCGACGGGCGCGGGTTCACTCACGGAACGACAAGATCACGAAGCCCATCCAGGGTTGCCGGACCGATCCCCGAAACAGCCAGTAGATCCTCAACGCTGCGAAAGGGCCCATTGGCTTCGCGCCAAGAAATGATGCGCTGCGCGGTGGCGGGACCCACTCGGGGTAGATCTTGTAATTGATCTGCGCTTGCCCGGGACAAACTCACCAGGCCACCACTTGAGACACCTCCCCCGTCTATCTCATCGGTGGTGCTGGGAACCAAAATCTGTTCGCCATCAAAGACCTCCCTGGCCAAATTCACTCCAGCCAAGAGTGCGTCATCTCGCGGCCCACCAGCAGCATCGAGTGCGTCTTCCACTCGTGAAGCGCCAGGTAGAACCACCACCCCCGGATTCGCCACTGCCCCGACAACATGGACCCTGACGCGTTGTGGATCAGCCTCGGGGGAAGCAACCACACCCGTCGCGCCCGTCGGGTCAGCCCCGTTATTCAGGGGCATCACTTCGGCTACCGGGCTCATGGCGCGAAAAAAATACCCACCAATAACCACCAGCACGATAAGCCCGCCCAGTGCTATCGATGCCGTAATTCCTATCCGCCACCGATTCCTGACTACTGCCTTGCCAAAGTAGGCACCCTCGACGTCGTCATCTTGAGTATCGACAAAGCCTGGTGAGCTAGGAGAGGTGTCAAGGAAATCCCAGAGGGTGCGCTTGATCGTCATGACCCAGAAGCTATGAGCGGTGGGATCACAGAAGTAGCCCTCTGCTCACCCCGGGGCGGAACTTACTTGGTTATGTCGCTGTGGACTACTAAGGCTGTGTTTGGATCGAGACCACCTTGGGTGCTCGCACCACCACCTGCACAATGGTCTTGCCCTCCAACGCGCGAATAACAGCTTCAGATTCCAGCGCTAGCTTTTCCAACTCATCACGAGCAATCGAGGGGGCAACCTCTAGGCGTTGCCTGACTTTGCCATCAATTTGGACAATGGCGGTCACGGATTCCTCGACCAACAGACTGTGGTCAGCCTCTGGCCACTTTTGCAAGGCAACGGTTGGTTGGTGACCCAAACGCTCCCACATGTCTTCTGCGGTGTGGGGGGCAAACATCGAGAGAGCCAAGGTGACGGCCTCGGTGGCCTCGCGAACGGCAGGATTGCTGGCGCCTGGCCCCTGATCAATGGTTTTGCGGGTGTGATTCACCAGCTCCATAATTCGGGCCACCGCAACGTTGAATTTGAAACTTTCAATCAGAGGCGGGACATCAGCTAAGAACCGGTGGGTGTGACGACGCAGTGGTGCATCGCCAGCACCAAACTCGATTCCGGGCTTCGATTCGACTTCACCCGACAGCCGCCAGGCACGTGCCAGGAACTTTTGTGACCCCACCGGCGAAACATCACGCCAGTCAATGTCATCCTCGGGTGGACCCGCAAAGGCCATGGTCAAGCGCACCGCGTCCACACCGTAGGCATCAAGTTCCTGGGAGAAATAAACCAGGTTGCCCTTGGATTTGCTCATCTTGGCGCCATCCAAAATGACCATTCCCTGGTTGAGCAACGAGGTGAATGGTTCCGTGAACGAGAGATACCCCAGGTCAAAGAGAACTTTGGTAATGAAGCGGGCATAGAGCAGATGCAAGATGGCGTGTTCAACACCACCCACGTATTGATCCACCGGAGCCCATTTTTCGGCCTCGGCAACATCAAAAGCTTGGGTGTCATCGTGTGGGCTCAAAAAGCGCAAGAAATACCAGGAACTGTCCACAAAGGTGTCCATGGTGTCAGCATCGCGGGTTAGCTTTTTGCCCTCATGGGTGACACTCGCCCACTCTTTGGCTGCCCCCAGCGGGGAAGAACCCTTAGGTCGCAAATCAAGGCCCTCGCCCGAGGGCAAGGTGACCGGCAACTGATCAAAAGGAACAGCGACTTCATTCCCCTGCTCGTCATACATAATCGGGATCGGGGTGCCCCAATAGCGTTGACGGGAAATCAGCCAATCCCGCAATCGATACGTTTTGGCGGCCCGACCAGTTCCGGCTTCCTCCAAGAGTTCGATCACCCGCGTAATCGCATTGTTTTTACTCAAACCATTGAGCGGGCCGGAGTTAATCATCCGACCATCGCCAGCGAGTGCTTCACCCGTAACCAGCGGATCCGCTGGTGGCAGATCGCCAGCTTCGAGCATCTCCTCGGTCACCACCGGAATCGCACCGGTCACAGGTGCGTTGGTATCGAGTACCACCCGGACGGGAAGATCAAACTTCTTGGCAAAGTCGAGGTCACGTTGATCATGAGCGGGAACCGCCATAATCGCGCCCGTTCCATAATCGGCCAAAACATAGTCTGCCGCCCAAATCGGCAAGCGCTCGCCGCTCACCGGGTTGATGCCATACCGGTTCAGGAAGACCCCGGTCTTTTCACGGCTGGCGTCCTGACGATCAATTTCGCTGGCTTTCTGCGTGCTCTCAAGATAAGCCGCGAAGGATGCTTTCACTTCCTCCGTGCCGTCTTCGACCAATTCGGCCGCGAGATCGGAATCGGGAGCCACCACCATGAACGTGGCACCAAAAAGCGTGTCTGGCCGTGTGGTGAAAATCGTGACCGGGGTGGGTCGTCCTTCGATGACGAAATCTACTTCGGCGCCCTGAGACCGACCAATCCAGTTGCGCTGCATAGCCAGAACTTTGGCTGGCCAGCGGCCCTCCAGCTGGTTGAGGTCATCGAGTAGCCGGTCAGCGTATTGGGTAATCGCGAAGTACCACTGGGTGAGCTTCTTTTTGACCACCATCGCACCACTGCGATCCGATGTCCCATCGGGCAGCACCTGCTCATTAGCCAGCACTGTTTGATCTACGGGGTCCCAATTCACCCAAGAGTCTTTGCGATAGGCGAGACCCTTTTCGTACATTTTCAAAAACAACCACTGGGTCCAGCGGTAATACTCAGGATCAGAGGTGTGTAGGACACGCGACCAGTCAAAGGAGGCCGCGTATCTCTTCATTGAAGCTTTTTGCTGATCAATGTTGGAATACGTCCACTGCCGCGGGTCCACCCCGCGCTTGATTGCCGCATTTTCTGCGGGCAAACCAAAAGAATCCCAACCGATGGGGTGGAGTACCTGGAAACCTCGCAAGCGCCAATATCTGGCCACCACATCACCTAGGGCATAGACCTCAGCATGACCCATGTGGAGGTCCCCCGAAGGGTAAGGGAACATATCCAAGACGTATTTCCGGGGGCGATCATCTTCGCCGGCAACAACAGTAAAAGGCTGGTGTTTTTCCCACCAGCTGGACCATTTCGCCTCGAGAGCAACAAAGTCATAGCTTACGTTGTCCCCAGATTCGGGCTCAGGCGCAGAAGTCTTCACCGGTCAAGAGTACTCAACTTGGTCGTGACCTAGGGCCTCTAAGAAAGCGGAGGCCTTAATTCCCACCTCCGTGATCTCACTCTGGGGTTCACTCAAAGCGGTAATACCGCCACCGACTCCCAGGGAAAAGCCTTCCCGGTTGGCAACGAGGGCACGAATGGTCATGGCAAATACGGCGCTGCCATCCACGCGCCACACACCGTAGGTGCCCGAGTAATAGCCCCGCGGGCTTTTTTCCCACGAGGCTAAAAGCTCTACAGCACGTTTTTTGGGCGCACCCGTCATGGAGCCTGCAGGAAAAGTGGCATCGAGCACATCGAGAGGGTCAAGGCCTTCTCTCAGTGTTCCGGTGACTGTGCTGACGAGTTGATGCACCCGGGTGTAGCTCTCCAGCACCAGTAACTCTGGGACGGAAATTGACCCCACCTCGCACACTCGAGAGAGGTCATTACGCATGAGATCAACAATCATCAAGTTTTCTGCGCGCTCTTTATCGCTGGTGAGTAATTCCTCCGCCAGTGCGTGATCCGCACTCGGGGTGGCACCGCGAGGCCTGGTGCCTTTGATAGGTCTAGTGGTCAGAGTCCGCGAGGCTGAAAGATCTAGAAAAGTCTCGGGTGAGGCCGACACAATCGTGGTCTCCCCCAGGCGCAATAACGCTTGATGGTGAGTGGGGTTGGTGCTTCGCATTACTTGGTGAAGGGCAACAGGGTCAATCTGGTCCGAACTACTTACCCGGGTGGTCAAACACACTTGATACGCATCCCCGCGACCAATGGCATCGTGAGCGTGATCGATCATGCCCAGATATTCTTGTGCGCTATCTCGCCAGGTGAGAGTAAGAGGTGGGTCTAGAACTACTGCTGGTTTATCTCCCACTGGCGGCGCAGGTGAGGAGCTTGGTGCCTCTAGTCGTTGGGTGAGCTCATCGCGCCAGAGTGCAAGCTCTCCACTCCATGATTGCCCCAGTGCCACCAGCGTGGCGGTGCCGCTGCGGTGATCACAGGCAATCAGACGATCGACCACCATGGCACACCCAGGGGCGCTGGGATCGCCAGAAAGCGTGACACCGAGAGTCTCGCTGGCAAGTTCGTAGGGCACCACCAGGTGAACGCCCAAGGGGTAGCTTGTCGCTGGGCCAGAAAAGTGCTCTAACAGCTCACGGTGTGCCGCTCTCACCTGGGATCTCCACTGCGGTGAAATCTCCGAGTTCAGAGAAAGTTCCAAGGGTGAGCCCTCAGCGATATAGGAAACTCCGTTGCCTCGATCGCCGTGGTCATCCCACCAGATTGCATAGGGCGATTGCCCGCACAGTGTGGCAAATACCGTGGCGGGGTCATAGGAGCCTCTCAAAGGATGCTCAAGTAGCCCCTTCGTCATAGCCTTAGCTTATGAGTCACGCGCTGTATCAGTTCTCCAGTGGCGAGCTTCGTCCAATCGACTGGTGTGATCCACGAGCGGGAGAAACCCTCGTTGCCGATTCCTGGCTGGTCCGCGATGGGCGTGTTGTAGCACTGGATCAGCACCTAGAGCGTTTTCGCACCAGTGTGGGTGCCACCACCGCACTGGAGAGAACCACCGTGGAAGCGTTTCTTCACTCCGTTCTCCACCAACTAGAAGGCAGTGGGCTCTGGTTTCCTCGCATAGAGGCAGTAGCAACACCTGGGGGTCCGATTTTGCGCTACCGGCATCGCAGCGCACCAGAGATGACAAGCCAGGTGATTCTGGCCACCACCACCGATGACCCCCGCAAAACCCCGCTGGTCAAAGGGCCCGATTTAGACGCTTTGTTGCGTCTACGCACCAGCGTCGCTTCCTTAGGCGCCAGCGAGGCCATCATGGTCGATAACTTGGGCGCTGTGGTGGAAGGCGCCTATAGCACCATCGTCGCCTGGTTAGGCGAGACGGAGGCTCTAGCTATCGTTCCCCACTCAACACCACGGTTGCCGAGCATCACCGAACACGTGGTCGAAGAGATTGCCCAGCAACAAGGAATCCCGGTCTATGAGACCACCCTGAGGCCTGAAGCTTTAGAAAATGCCACCGTGTGGGTGCTCAGCGCACTACACGGGATTCGCCAAGCCACCAGATGGATAAAGGGACCTGTGCTTAGTCCGGACCTCACTAGACGCGATGAGTGGCAACGGCTCTGGCAGGAGCGAGCCCAACTCGTGGGTGAATCCAAAGCCTTTTAGCCCATCACCAGGCGGTGCTTTATGCGTCTCCACAAGGCACAAACGTCACCAAAAATCTACCTTGAGGGCAAATACCCACGTAGCTCCCAATAGACTCCGGCGGTAATGAACGAAATTCTTGACTCCATCCTCAACTTCGTCGAAAGCGTCCCTCCGGTATTGCGCATTGTCCTCGCCGGGGTGGCCGTCATGCTAGAAACAAGCGCGCTCATTGGGCTCATCGTCCCCGGCGACACGGTGGTTTTGGTATCAAGTACGGGTATCACCACCGCACCTCAATTCGTTTTCAGCATCATCGCCGTGGTTGTGGGTGCCCTGGTCGGAGAATCGATCGGGTTCTGGTTGGGAAGAGTTTTTGGCCCCAAATTGCGTGCGAGTTGGTTAGGCCGGAGTGTCGGAGAAGATCGCTTTGATAAAGCCGATCGCTTCGTCAAACGCCGCGGTGGAATAGCCGTCTTTATTTCGCGCTTCTTACCTGTTTTCCACTCACTCGTCCCACTCACCGCGGGAATGTCGGCCATGCGCTATCGAACCTTCATGGTGTGGACAATTCCTGCTTGCATCCTGTGGACCCTGCTTTATGTGTCAATTGGCTCTGGAGCTGCCGAGACCTACCGCGACCTACAAGCCAATGTGTCCTTCGCGGGCTGGATTTTTATTGGCATTGTGGCCGTCTCGATTTTGCTGATCGCCGTGATCAAAGGGGTACTCAACCGATACGCCCATGCACACGACGCCGCCGATCAGATCGAAGAAATCCTGAGTGCCGACGAAACTCACTAAGGCGTCAATCTTTGGCGCACCACCAACGGCTTAACACCTCAGGGGAAGCGATCTAAGATCGCTTCCCCTGAGATAAACCTCGCAAGAGGTGTGTTGCGATTTTCTAACCTGGCTAGAAGCCGTTATCTGATAACCACTGCGCAGCAATATCCGCTGGCGACATTTGGTCTTTCGTGCTCAACAGATTCAATGCCACCAGGCCGGCAGGGGTAAGTGCCTTACTAATCGGGTCGATGATCACCGCTAGCTCATCGGCAATATCGGATGCGACGATGGGCACCACATTCGAGGCCAAGAAAAGCCCTTTGGGGTCGGCTAGTGTCACCAAGGCGAAATCAGCAATGCGCGGATCGCCACTATAAACATTGGCAACGTTGATGAGACCTTCGCGCAGTGCTTCCACGGTGACATCGCCCGTGGCATCAAAGGCAACCGTGACACCATAGGTTTCTAGCAAACCCATTGGGCCATAGGGGCGCTCCTCCAGCTCAGGACTTCCTCCCAAAATCAAGCCGTCAATGCCCGACAAATCAGCGATGCTTTCGAGGCCATTGGCAGCAGCAAATTCGGCGGTGACGTTATAAGAGTCCTGATCCGTCGCGGGTGACATGGCCAGAGCACTCAAGCCTTCAGGCAGAGCATCCTGCAAGGCAGCATAAACATCATCAGCTTGGCGAGCAGTCGCATCGGGAGAGTAAAACTGCAACAGGTTTCCGGTGTATTCGGGGAACAAGTCCACTGCACCAGATTCGAGCTCGGGTAAGTAAGCATCACGCTGACCGATTTGGTATTTGCGCTCCACCGTATAACCGGCGCCTTCTAGGGCCTGTGAGTATATTTCGGCGATAATTTCATTCGAGTAGTAGGCCTGTGAGCCCACCACAATGGTCTCGGATGAAGGCTCCTCCGCTGCGCATCCGGTAAGAACCAGGCCGGTCGCAACTGCGAGGCCAGTGAACAGTTTCGTTCGTTTGTGCAATGTCATCTCAACTCTTTCTATGGAGACACCATTGTTTCCGGTCCGGCTGAGAGTTCCCTCAAAACGCCGGGTTATCCAGCATCTTTGGCACGAACATCCGCCAGACGCCCCGCGCTCACTCCTTTGGGAACCGAAAGCTTGGTGGCAAAAGCTAAGAGTGCGTCCAGGACAAGTGCGAGAGCGACAATCACGATGGCAGTTCCGATGGTTTGATCAAAACGTCTCAACGGTATCCCCTGAATAATTTCGTAGCCGAGTCCGCCTAAGCCCACATAGGCCACCAAGGTCACCGTGGCAACCACCTGCAACGTTGCCCCGCGCAGCCCACCAAAGACCAAGGGCATTGACAGTGGGACTTCTACGTGAAAAAGGATCTGCCATTCCGTCATTCCTTGGGCGCGAGCAGCATCAATCGTGGTGCGAGGGATTTGTTGGACACCCGCATAGGCACCAGCGATGAGGGGCGGTATCGCCAAAATCACCAAAGCAAGAATGGCTGCCCACCATCTGGTCGAAACCCCTAAAACCAGGACCAATAGCAGCATCAAACCAAAGGAGGGCAAGGCTCGAGCCGCTCCGGTGATCCCCACTACCCACAGGGCGCCTCGACCTGTGTGCCCAATGAAATACCCCAACGGTATGGCGATCAGAGTAGCCAGGCCCAGGGCAGCGAAGGTGAAGCAGAGGTGCTCAAGCAATCGAATGGGGATTGATCCATCGCCTGAATACTGTTGAGCATCGATCAGCCACTGCCAGGCTTGGGCCAACAAACTCATGAGATGGCCTGCTTGTGCTCACGCTCGGCGATGCGAGCCCAGGGCAGGATGAGTCGGCCGGCAAGCACCAACAGCAGGTCAAATAACAACGCGATCACCAAGGTCATCACCACACCCGTCATCACTTCAGGAATGATCCGGCGCTGGAACCCATCGGTAAAAAAGAAACCCAGGCTAGGGACACCCACCAGGACACCGACGGTAACAAGGCTCACCGTGCTTACCGACACCACCCGAATGCCAGCGAGCAGAACCGGACCCGCAAGCGGCAATTCCACCGCATAGTGGCGACCCGATTCTGAATATCCCAAGGCTGTGGCAGATCGCAGAAAGGCCGGATCAATGCTGGCAAAAGCATCCGCAGCGGTTCGAACCATAATTGCCACCGCATAAACACTCAGCGCAATAACGACGTTGATTTCCGAGAGGACCGAGATTCCTAGCAAGGGCGGAATCAGCATGAAGAGAGCCAGGGAGGGAATCGTATAAAGCAATCCCACGGTGGTGAGCACCAGTGGCTTTGACCACGCATAACGGTGAGCCACCCAGCCCAGTGGCACCGCAACAAAGAAACTCACGACGATGGGTATGGCGGAAAGCCTGATGTGATCCAGGCTTAGCGATAACACCAAGCCAATGTTGTCGAAAAACCAATCCATGGCTTAGCGCCCAGAATCGAGTCGACCTGCGACACGGCCTGCACCATCGACCACGATGGTGTTGTCATCATCAGAAAGGTGAAGAGATCTCTTGCCTCGATTAGCTCCAATGAAAGCGGCCACAAAATCACTGGCCGGGTTGGCCATAATTTCTGCGGGTGTTCCCCTTTGCACAACGTGGCCGCCAGATTCCAAAATCACCACTTGATCGCCCAAAAGAAAAGCCTCGTCAATGTCGTGGGTCACGAACAATACTGTTTTAGCCAGCCGCTTTTGAATCGCTAGGAGCTCCTGTTGTAGCTCAGCTCGAACCACCGGGTCGACAGCGCCAAAGGGCTCATCCATGAGCAAAATGTTCGGGTCAATAAACAAAGCTCTGGCCACACCAACCCGTTGTTGCTGCCCACCAGAGAGTTGGGCTGGGTACCGGGTGGCTAATTCTGGCTCGAGACCCACCATCGCCATGAGTTCACGCACGCGAATAGCGCGCTGTGCTTTAGCTACACCGCGCAGTTTTGCCACTGTGGCGATGTTGTCTCCCACCGTCTTGTGAGGCAACAGGCCGCCACTTTGCATGACATACCCAATGGAGCGGCGTAATTCGACTGGGTTACGAAGTGAAACATCGGTGTCGTCAATAAAAACTGAACCTGAGGTGGGATCCACCATGCGGTTGACCATCCGAAGCAACGTGGTTTTGCCACAACCGCTGGAGCCCACGAGCACCGTGATAGAACCAGTCGGTGCGATCAGGCTGAAATCTTTCACCGCCGTGGTGCCACCAGCATATTCTTTGGACACCGAATCGAATCGGATCATCGGGGATCCTCTCCGTGGGAAACGAGTGGGCTACCCCATTCAACTACGGCTGAGCACCGCTTGCACTCAGGCAGAGGGAAAGGGTTAAGAACTAATCCCTTGAACACTCGCTTGTGAGACGCGGTGAGCCTCGGCGATCAAGGTGTTATCTCCGCGCTCGGAGTGCAAGAAGGCGCGGCCCAAAAGTGCATCGATAACATCAACGGCCGACTCCACCCCAAGCCGGCCTGCGGAATCCAAACGGAGATTGGACCGGGCTTGCAGGGCTTCTCTCATCGCCTCGGCGATAGCGGCGTTGCCCTGGCGTCCAGAGGGAATCGGACGAATGTCGAGGACATCTCCCACTCGCAAAGAACGGAACCCTTTGACGGATGCGAAAACTTCGACCAAGGTATCTACTGCGACAGTCATGGCGTCACTCAAGTTCCCCACCGATGCTTGTGCCATGTTCTCCCGCAGTGCCACAAGGACATGTTCCAGGTTGCGCGCGGCAACAGCTTGCAAGACAGCGATGCGATCGGGGAAGTAGCGATACACGGTGCCAATCGATGCCCCAGAGCGTTCTGCCACCATTGCAGTGGTGAGCTGCTCGTAGCCCACCTCGTGCATCGTTTCACACGCCGCATCCAAGAGTGCGTTGACTCGTGCAGTGCTCCGAGCCTGGACGGGCGCCACCCGAATGGGTGCAGAAATTGTCATTGTTGGCTGATTCTCCATCGCTTTATTCAGGCTCCCACCTTGTCGACTCTGGCAAGCAAGTCATTTCTAAATTGTGCACTACATAAAATTCACAGCGGGAAGATTTTTCACCGGATCACCGCTGTGACGAGAAATTGCTAGACACCATGATACTGCGCGCGCTGAGGTGCTAGGTCTGGAACACTGGTGTTGTGGATAAGCATCTGCCCCCAACTCACCCTGAACGAGCTGATGGTTCCCATCGGGCTTCGCGCATCGAGGACTCTCTGCAATCTTTGCGGGCAACCCAGGCCGTGCGCCGCGGGCAAACACCCCACGTGATTCCCTATACCGGGTATGGCTCCACTACGTGGATGAGAGTGCTGGCTCGGGTGCTCCTGCTCAAGCCTCGAAAGACTAAGACCGGTCGGCACAAAAAAATTAGAGGCTGGCGCAGCTTCCTGGGGATTCCCCTCGCCGGCGCAGTGGTCACGGTGAAAGTTAATGGATCTCTTTTTGAGCTCGAGGCCGACCGAGGTGGTGTGATCGATCAGGTAATCCCGGTTGAGCTAACCCCCGGGTGGCACACGGTCACCCTCCAAAGCGGAACCCAATCGCCCGTAAAGACAAGGATGTGGATTGTCGACCCCGAGGCCACCACAGGAATCCTCTGCGATGTTGATGACACCATCATGGTGACCGCGCTTCCTCGACCGCTCTTGGCAGCATGGAACTCCTTTGCCCGAGATGAGAATGCGCGGCGCCCCGTGCCGGGGATGGCTGTGCTCTTAGAACGTCTCACGCGAGAGAACCCCAAGGCTCCCGTAATTTATTTATCAACAGGCGCCTGGAATGTTGCGCCAACGTTGCAACGATTTGTTTCCCGCCACCTTTACCCCATGGGTACTTTCTTACTCACCGACTGGGGTCCCACCCGAGAAAGATGGTTTCGCAGCGGGATTGAACATAAGAGAACGAACCTTGCTCGCCTAGCCGAAGAATTCCCCAGCATTGCTTGGATACTCATCGGTGATGATGGCCAGCACGATGAAAAGATTTACCGTGAATTTGCGGCTGCTCACCCTAGAAATGTTAAAGCCGTGGCGATCAGGGAATTGCTCGCACCCGAAGCGTTGCTGGCAGGTGGCCGGCGACATCTTGATCGCACCGCTAACCCCTTAGAAATTCCCTGGGTTTCTGCCCCTAATGGTGCGGGACTTGCTTCTGAATTGGGAAAGCTGGGGATTATCGCCCACGACTCGGCGAACCGCTTCTGACCGGTGCCGCTCAGGACGTGCGCTGGTAGCCTGGGCCCATGAGCGTTCGGATTGAGAAAGTAGATCTACCGGGAATTGGAACCCGGCACGACGTGGTCACCTCAGAAGGGCGACGTCTTGGCGTCATCACTCACCGCACTGGTGAGCGAGAAATCGCTGTCTTTGATCCCCGCGACCCCGATTCCTGCAGTGACTCCATCCACCTCAACGATGATGAAGCGATTGCTCTTGCTGCGGTGTTGGGCACATCGTTGATGTTGGGGCAGTTTTCGCATCTAGGAGACAAAACCACGGGGCTCTACACGGAGCAAATTATTCTTCCCGCCCAGTCGGCTTTTACCGGAAAAACTCTGGGGGACACCAAAGCGCGGACAAGAACTAAGTCCTCGATTGTTGCCATTTTGAGAGACCTAGACGTGATCGCCTCCCCTGCGCCAGAGGTTGGTTTGGAAGCCGGCGACATCATTGTTGCCGTAGGCACCAAGCAAGGCCTAGAGGCACTCAGTTCACTCCTGTCTGACGGTCAGCCCTAGCGCATGCACTCCATTGCCATCCTGCTCATTGAAGTAGGGGCTTTGCTGGTGGTCGCGGGATTCCTTTCCCGGTTTGGCAAAAGGATTGGCCTATCCCCCATTCCCCTCTATTTGGTTCTGGGATTACTGGTCGGCAGCTCAGGCATGCTTTCGGAAGGTTCCAGCACCGAGTTTCTTGAAGTCGGCAGCGAACTGGGTGTTATTTTGCTGTTGGTCATGTTGGGGCTCGAATATTCCGCATCCGAACTGGTCACCAACCTAAAAAGGTCCCGGGCTGGAGGGATTATTGATTTCGCTGCCAACGGAGCACCAGGTTTCGCCTTTGGCATGGTCTTTGGCTGGGGTGTTGTTGCCTCAGTTGCTCTGGCCGGAATTACCTATGTTTCCTCCTCCGGGGTTATCGCCAAAGTGATGCGCGACTTGGGCCGTCTGGGTAACCGTGAGACACCAACCATCTTGTCGATTTTGGTTATAGAGGATTTGGTAATGGCCTTCTACCTGCCCATACTCTCCGTTCTACTCATTGGCGCAGGCCTGGTTCAAGGCGGCATCACCCTGGGTGTTTCCTTGCTGGCCGTGGTGGCCATTTTGTTGGTGGCGCTCAAATTTGGTGATCGAATTTCGAGGCTGTTTAGCGCTGAGCACCCTGAGTCCTTGTTGCTGGGCGTTTTGGGCCTAACCCTCCTGGTTGCCGGCATCGCCCAACAGGTCAATGTGAGTTCGGCGGTGGGCGCATTCCTGGTGGGTATCGCTCTCTCCGGCAAAGTGGCACTCAAGGCGGAGAAACTTCTCTCTCCGTTGCGAGATTTATTCGCTGCCGCTTTTTTCCTTTTCTTTGGGCTCTCAACCCACGCCGCAGATATGGTGCCGATGATTGTGCCAGCGCTGATTCTCGCGTTGGTAACTATGGGAACCAAAGTGTGGTCGGGCTACTGGGCAGCAAAGTGGGCAGGCATTGGTGTGTTAGGCCGTTGGCGCAGTGGCTTCACCCTGACAGCTCGCGGTGAATTCTCTATTGTCATTGCTGGGCTTGCGGTGAGCGCGGGAGCAGAACCCCTTATTGCCCCGCTAGCGACGGCTTATGTTTTACTCACCGTGATGTTTGGCCCCCTGGTCGCCCGCATTCCAGAAGCTACCTGGTTCAAAAACTGGGTCATCAAAGATTAGTGCGTTTACCCTATACCCCAGGGGGTATAGGGTATGGTTTGGGAATGTCAACGGGACACTAGGAAAGGCTCGGCCATGAAGAAACTGCTCACTACACTTCTTGTCATCATGGGAATTACTGCAGGCGTGACGGGGTGCTCATCCAACGAGCCCGCCGAGCTAGCAGAAGGCACCGTGATTATTGACGTTCGAACCCCCAGTGAGTTCGCAGCCGGCCACCTTGAGGGAGCGCTCAATATTGACGTCCAGTCCGGTGATTTTGCGGCCCAGATCAATGAACTAGACACCCAGGGCACCTATTACATTTACTGTCGTTCCGGAAACCGATCCGGTCAGGCCATTGCCCAGATGACCAATATGGGCTTTAGCAACATGACCAACGGTGGCGGAGTCGCCGATGCCAGCAAAGCCAGCGGGATCCCGATTGTAGTCAACTAGCCCTTTAGCTCAGCGTTTTCGCCTAGCTTGCGAGAATATCGCGCACCATAGGAATCACTGTGGTGCCATAAAGCTCGATGCTGTTCATCAGCACCTCGTGCGGCATGGGACCGGTGGAATATTTCAGATCGAAACGACTAATTCCCAGGGTTTTAATCGTCGCAGCCATTTTCTTGGCGACCGTTTCCGCGGAACCGACGTAGAGGGCTCCGTGATGAACCTCGTTGAGGTAATCATCTTTTGATCTAGGTCCCCAACCGCGCTCGCGGCCAATCCGGCCAAAAGATTCTTCATAGTGTGGCCACATGCCCTCGATAGCTTCCTCGTCGGTGGCGGCAATATGGCCAGGAGAGTGAACGCCGATGGGTTGGGGTGGCTTACCAACTTGATCTAACGCGCGGTGATACAAGTCGACATAGGGGGCAAAACGGTCGGCGGATCCACCAATAATGGCCAACATCAACGGCAGCCCAAAGGACGCCGCGCGAACCACAGACTCAGGGCTTCCTCCCACGCCCACCCAGGTACGCATCGCACCCGAGTGCGACTTGGGATAAACCTCCTGATTGGTCAAGGGTGGGCGAGTCGTACCCGACCAGTTGACCGGCGTCTCCTTCAATAATTCCGTGAACAGACTCAATTTCTCTTCAAAGAGAACCTGGTAATCCTCGAGCGCGTAACCAAAAAGCGGAAAGGACTCTGTGAAAGATCCCCGGCCCAAGATAATTTCTGCCCGGCCTTCCGAAAGGGCGTCGACGGTGGCAAAACGCTGAAAAATGCGAACCGGGTCATCTGAGCTCAACACGGTAACCCCGGAGCTCAAAATAATGTTCGAAGTTTGGGAGGCGATGCCCGCCAGCAGCGTCTCGGGGGTGGAAATGGCAAAGTCATCACGGTGGTGTTCGCCCAGGACCATCGCGTCGACGCCCACCTCCTCGGCAAGCACAGCCTGCGCGAGAACATCACGAATAACGTGAGCAAAAGAGTGCGTCTTGCCCTTCGCATCGCGGGTGACGTCTCCAAACGTACCTAGACCCAACGCTACTTCTGTCATAGTCAACCCGCTTCCTGTGCTGAAAAAGTATCAAACCCGGCTGGTGAGGTCCTCTGAAACAACCGCCAAGAAGCGATTTCTATTCCCAACCGTGTGAGATTAGGGGATTCCTAGGGTTGCAGGCGCGAAGCACTCCACCCCTGGGCGCCTTTTTCAAAACTAATTCGATCGTGGAGCCTGGAGGTTCTCCCCGCCCAAAATTCCATGCGTTCCGGTTCCACCACAAACCCACCCCATTTTTCAGGACGTGGGACAGTATCGACGCCCGTGAACTGTGCTTCCATTTCGCGAACTTTCGCCTCTAAGGCACCTCGGGACTCAATCGGCCGCGACTGGTCGCTCGCCCAGGCTCCAATCTGAGAGTCACGGGGCCTGGAGGAGAAATAAGCATCCGAGACTTCGACTTGGGTAGGAGTCGCGTGACCAAAGACTTTTACTTGCCGATGTTGTAAATACCACGGGAACACGACAGAGACAGCGGAATGTGCGAGCAGGGCTAGGCCCTTTCTCGATCCATAGTCGGTGTAGAAATAGAGACCATGCTCATCGATCCCCCGCAATAACACCGTGCGAGAGGAAGGATTTCCATCCGGGTCGATGGTTGCTAGGACCATGGCGTTTGGCTCATAGACGCCCGCCGCATCAGCCTGCTCAATCCACAACCGTAATTGCTCGAGCGGATCAGCTAAGAGCTCCCCCTCTGCCAAAGCATCCGAGCCGTAATCCTTGCGCTTATCCAGCGGATTTAGCGTCGAATCATTCACTCGACACCTCCATAAAATCGTGAGTGGACCTGAGGGGACTCGAACCCCTGACCCCCTGCATGCCATGCAGGTGCGCTACCAGCTGCGCCACAGGCCCTCGTAAGGAAAGCAAACTTCAGCCTACTACAGCCTCTACTCCGGATTGGAGTTGGCAAGCTCTGGGGCGAGAGCAATGACCGGGCAATCACGCCACAAACGCTCCAGCTGGTAAAAAAGCCGCTCTTCTTCGTGGAAAACGTGAACAACAATCTCGCCAAAATCAAGCAAGACCCAACGGCCATCAGCTCGACCTTCCTGACGGACCTTTGAATACCCCTGGTCGTAGAGCTTCTTCTCTACGCCATCCGCAATCGAGAGGGCCATGCGCTCATTTCGCGCTGAACAGATAAGAAAGGCGTCAGTCAGAGGTGTCTGCTCTGAAACATCCAGCGCCAGCAAATCCGTTGCCAATTTCTCCGAAGCGGCGCCAGCTGCGTTCATTACGGCGTCGTAGGCCTTGTCACTCAAGGTCATAGGGTTCCCATCTTTGGCTACTAAGCCAAGGCATCGGTCATGAGGGTCAGAACAACCAGCGCGACCGCCGCAAGACCCAACACTGAAGAGGCTAGCGCAGTAACGATCGCACCTGTCCCCCACCGATTCCGGCGCACGAGCAAAATATCGGTGTCGTCACCTTTAGAGGAGACAGCCTGCATGGCCCCCACGGGGCGCGACATGACTGCGGTTGCACCTGTGGAATAAGAATCAAACTGTTCGTCGTCATCACGATCGGCCCGCTGCGAGCGACTCACACCGGTTTCAGAAAGCTGTGCGGGCATCAGGATTTGCCCGGTCACGATGATCTCTCCTGTGCTACCCAAAGGCCCGGCCATATCAATCTGCGGTTGATGGGGCAAAATTAACGAGTTCGTTGCGACGGGCACATCGCCCACATTCCGACTGAGGCCAAAATAAGGTGCCGCATCTGTAAACGGAATATCTGTCGGAGAGTTTCCCCCAAAAACAGGCGGCAAGGGTGGGGATGGTGCCGGTGGCACAAAGGGTGGCGCGCTCGGTTGCGCCAATTGCGCCAGCGGCGAGAAGTGGGATAGCGGCACAGCGCCAGCGGGAGGGTATTGCGGGCCTACGCCACTAGCTTGCTGCTCCCGCTCACGCATTTCCCGCCGTGACAACGCCGGTGGTGCCGTAGGCGCTGGTGGGGGCGTCGACGGGGCAATAACAGACCTCAGGGCCTCAGCGCTCAAGACGTATTGTGGCTCGGGTGCGACTGGTGGAATGGCACCATACGCTGGCGCAGGGGTCGGGGGTGCTACGGCTTGCTCTGCTAACGCGCGGAGTTCACGGCGCGTTAGAGGTTGCCCTGTATATGGATTAGTCACTAGTTACCCCGGTACAAACGATGCTTTGAAATGTACTGCACCACTCCATCAGGGACCAGGTACCACACCGCGTGGCCGCGCTTTATTCGCGCGCGACAATCAGTGGAAGAAATAGCCAACGCTGGAACTTCGAGCACGGTGACCTTGTCTGAGGGCAATGATCCAACGCTCAGTTCATGTCCAGGCCGGGACACTCCCACAAAATGCGCCAGTGAGGTGAGGTCCTCGGCATCTTTCCAAGAGAAAAAGGCCGCGATGGCATCGGCGCCTGTGATGAAGAACAAATCGGCGTCAGGAAACTCGACGTGGAGATCTTTCAACGTATCCACGGTGTAGGTGGTACCCGCTCGATCGATATCTACCCGACTTACACGAAAACGAGGGTTAGAGGCAGTGGCAATAACTGCCATCAGATAGCGGTGCTCAGAATCGGAAACATCCGGCTTGTCTACCGGCGCACCGGTAGGGACAAAGATTACTTCATCCAGGTCTAGCGCGACCTGCGCTTCACTGGCGGCCACCAAGTGGCCGTGGTGAATTGGGTCGAACGTACCGCCCATAATCCCAATCCGGGGGCGGCGTGACAACGACATAAAGGCCTAGTGGTGGCTAGCGGAATGAGACGCCGAGGTGCTCTTGAGCCGGTGGCGATTGGCGACATTTCGGTAGCTAAAAGTGACCAAACCCAAGAATGTGAAGCCCGCAAAAAACACAACCCCGAAAACAAACGGTGGCCACATCAGCTCATTAACAACCTCGCCCGAGGCAATCACAACGTCGTTCACAAGCTCCATTAGGGCGCCTTTCCGCTTCTGGTGGCTCTAATCTACTAGAGGAGCCAGAATCTGGTGCGTTTTAGGGGCGAATCTGCCCAGAGCCTCGAACAATCCACTTGGTGCTGGTCAGCTCAGGCAAACCCATGGGCCCTCTAGCGTGGAGTTTTTGGGTGGAAATTCCCACTTCCGCGCCGAAACCAAATTCGCCGCCATCGGTAAAGCGCGTGGAAGCATTGACCATGACGGCAGCCGAATCGACTTCCAACAAAAACCTCTCGGCGTTTTGCATATCTTGGGTCAGGATGGACTCGGTGTGGTGGGTGGAATAGGTCTCAATGTGCTCCAGGGCCTCATCTAAAGATTCGACCACCTTGAGTGAGATATCCAGAGACAAGGCTTCTCTGCCCCAGATTTCATCAGTAGCAGCCACCGCTTCAGGAATGAGCACGCAAATCTGGGGATCTGCGTGGATGGTAACCCCCGAGGCCAGGAGTTTCGCCGCCAGGTGAGGTAGCACGCGCCCTAGCGCTTCGCGGTGGATTAATACGGTCTCCACCGAATTACAGACGCTCGGTCGTTGGACTTTGGCGTTGTGCACGATGTCGGTGGCGCTTTTGGCATCGGCGCTTGCGTCAATAAAGATGTGGACCACGCCTGCGCCGGTTTCAATAACGGGAACCGTCGACTGGGTGACCACACTCTCAATCAAAGACGCCGAACCTCGGGGAATCAAGACATCAATGAGTCCCCGACCCCGCATCAAAGCATTTGCGCCTTCGCGCCCAAAATCATCCACACTGGTCACAACCGCAGCCGGTAAGCCCACGCTAACGAGCGCTTCTCGCATGATCTCGACCAGCGCCTTGTTGGTCTCTTCTGCGGCAGAACCACCTCGCAGCGCCACCGCATTGCCACTTTTGATAGCTAGGGCGGTAATGTCCACAGTCACATTGGGTCTCGCTTCGTATATAGCCCCAACCACGCCAAAGGGCACCCGCACTTGACTGACCTGGAGACCATTAGGCAGCGTCATCCCGCGCACCACATCGCCCACCGGGTCCGCCAGCGAGCGAACCACGCCAAGAGCGTCCACCAACCCTTGAACGCGTTCGGGGGTTAGTCGTAGGCGATCACGCAGGCTCTCGGCCATGCCCTCGGCAACGCCGCGCTCAAGATCGCGCTCATTAGCCTTGGTAACCACGTCCGCCTGTGCAGCAACCGCCGTTGCGATAGCCGCTAGGGCGGCGTCTCGGGTTGCGCCAGATGACCGGGCTAGGTCGCGCGAGGCGTTTTTTGTGTCCTGTAAGCGAGCAACAAGTTCGGCAGGAATTTCACGATCGGTGGCATTCATTAGCCCCTAGTGTAAATCGGATGCCTCAAACCAGGTACCAACATTTTTCCCACTGACAACATCAGCTAGAGAAGTGGTGGCGGTCAAAAGGGTTGGTATGCCCGCCGCAGTGGCCATCCGGGCGGCACTGACTTTCGTCACGGCGCCCCCAGTTCCCACGCTATTTACTAAGGCCTCACCCAATTCGACACCGGCAAGGTCGTCGCCAAAAGGCACGACCTCAATGCGTTTGGCCCGGGGGTCAACCGGCGGATGGGTGTAGAGGGAATCCACGTCGCTGAGGAGAACGAGCAGGTCGGCAGAAACCATCTCACTTACCAAAGCCGCCAAGCGATCGTTATCACCAAAGCGGATCTCTTGCGTCGCCACAGTGTCGTTCTCGTTGACAATCGGAATCACTCCTAAACCGAGCAGTCGCTCAATCGTGCGCAACGCGTTCGTTCGAGAAGTCTGATTTTCCACATCCCCCACAGTCAGCAACAGCTGCCCCGTGATAATCGAATACCTCGAAAACATTTCCTGATACCTGGCCATCAACAGGTTTTGGCCCACGGCAGCGGCTGCCTGCTGAGTGGCAAGGTCTTGAGGGCGATCACTCAGATTTAAAAATGGCGCCCCAATAGCGATAGCACCCGAAGAAACCAGCACGATGTCGCGACCGGCGTGACGCCAGGAGGCTAACGCTTCCACGAGGCCTGGGACCTGATGTTCTCGCTCACCACTAATCGATGAGGAGCCCACTTTGACCACGATGCGCGAAGCATTATGTTGCGCGCTTCTAGTCGTCATCTGAATACATCCCCGCCTCGCGTTCCTCCGTAAGCTCTTCTCGCGCGCGTGATTTGGCATCCATACGCTCGTGGTAAGTCGCTTTGCGCTGCAGTCGTGTTGGTCGAGAGCGCTCATCCAGGCGAGGGTCGCTACCCCGCGGTGCGGTCATCAACTCGGCTGCACTGGAGAGGGTGGGCTCCCAATCAAACACCTGGCCGTGACCCAAACCGATGACCACCGCACACCCTGGGGTTGCCCCGGCAGCAAAGAGCGCGTCGTCAATGCCAATTTTCATCAAACGGTCGGCTAGGTACCCTACGGCTTCGTCGTTGGAGAAATCAGTTTGTTCCACCCAGCGCTCAGGTTTCTCACCGATAATCCTAAAGAGTGGATCTTCGAGCGAGCCATCTCTCTTCACGTGGAATAACGCCTCATTGACTGCTTTAGGCCTCACCACAATGCGCGGTGGATTAGCCGCAATAATTTCTTGGGCTGCGCGATATTGCGCCACTAACGCAGCTGCGGCATTGAGGAAATCGTCAAGGCCTTCGCCGCTAATGGCGCTAATAACGAAGACTTCGTAGCCACGCTCGCGTAAATCAGGTGCAACCATGGTGGCTAAGTCTCTGGCATCGGGAACATCGGCCTTGTTGAGAACCACCAGTTGGGGACGCTGGGTGAGCGGAATCTGCTTTTCGCCCAGGGGGTAGTTTTCCAACTCCTCCAACAGGGCATCCAAATCACCTAAAGGGTCACGCCCTGGTTCTAAGGTTGCACAATCCAACACGTGAACCAAGACGCTACATCTCTCCACGTGACGCAAGAATTCAAGCCCCAGGCCTTTACCTTGGCTAGCGCCGGGGATGAGCCCTGGCACGTCCGCAATGGTGAATCGCACGCCACGGGCGGAAACAACACCGAGGTTCGGGTGCAGGGTCGTAAACGGGTAGTCCGCAATTTTTGGTGTGGCCTGGGATACCGCGGCAATCAGACTGGATTTTCCCGCACTAGGGAAACCCACCAACGCAACATCGGCCACCGTCTTTAGCTCAAGATTAATGTCGCCGTCAAAGCCCAAGGTTCCGAGCAGCGCGAATCCAGGCGCCTTTCGGGCGTTATTCGCCAGTGCCTCGTTACCTAAACCGCCTTTTCCAGCAGCCGCTACAGTAACGCTCATTCCTGGTCGATCTAAATCAACAATCAAGTCACCATCACTCGTGCTCACCACTGTTCCAACCGGCACCGCCAAGGTGACATCCGGCGCTGTTTTGCCGTGACGAGAGTCGCCCATTCCTGGGGAACCGTTCTCGCTGGAGCGATGAGGGCGGTGGTGATAATCCAGAAGCGTTGTTACTTGGGGGTCAGCGACGAGAATAACATCCCCCCCGTTGCCACCATTGCCGCCATCGGGGCCGCCAAGAGGCTTGAACTTTTCACGCCGAACAGAAACGCAGCCGTTACCGCCGTGACCGGCGCTGAGGTGCAGAACCACGCGATCCACGAATGTCGTCATGGCCCACCTGCTCTCCTGCCCACATTATTGCCGGGTAACTGCAAAGGGCGAGCCGAAGCTCGCCCCCGCTGTAGTACATCTAAATAGTTAGCTAGCGGCGCCAAGCACGGCAACCACTTTGCGGCGACCTTTGCTGCCAAACTTCACTTCACCAGCGGCTAAGGCAAAAAGTGTGTCGTCGTTTCCGCGACCCACGTTGTCACCGGGGTGAAAGTGTGTGCCACGCTGACGGACAATAATTTCGCCTGCCTTGACGACCTGGCCACCAAAGCGCTTCACACCGAGATACTGGGGATTAGAGTCGCGACCGTTCCTGGTCGAGGACGCACCCTTTTTATGTGCCATGAGCTAACCCCTTACTTCTTCACGATGTCGGTGATTTTGAGCTTGGTCAGTTCCGCGCGGAAACCCTGGCGCTTCTTGTAACCACTCTTGTTCTTGAACTTCTGGATAACAATCTTGGGGCCACGAAGATCTTCCAAAACTTCAGCGCTGACCGTTACTTTGGCCAATTCGCCCTTGTCGTGAGTGACCTTGTCACCATCAACAAAAAGCACGGGCGCGAGCGTTACCGCCTTCTTAGCCTGAGCAGAGAGTCGATCCACCGTAATGATGGAGCCGATCTCGACTTTTTCCTGACGTCCGCCTGCACGCACAACCGCATAAACCACGATGACAACCTGCCTTGTTACCTAGAAAATGATGATGCATGAGAGATTTACTCGAAAACCGCACCGAGAGACAAGAATAGACTATCCGAAGCGCTCAAGCAAACACGAACATCGGCTTCGATCCCTAGGGCGCAGACGCATCTGGCGCCACGCTCGCACTAGATGCCCGACGGCGCCGTTTCGATGTTCCCGGAGCCGATGGCTCAGGGAGCGCTGCCAGCACGGAGTCTAAAATACTGGGGCTACTACCCTTTGGTTTGCGACCACCACGGCCGCTTTTCGGCGCTTTGGTTGCTTCTGTGGGAGCTTCCTGTGTTGTTGCACCAACACCAACGGTACTTTTGGCGATCTGGGCAATAGCGTTTCTGGCGCCATCGGTAATCTTGTGCGGTTCCACGGTGGGCGTAGCCGGTGCTTTTTTCCGGCGCCCCGAGGAAGAGTCCTGAGATTTTGATTTAGAAACTGGGTCCACCGACACGATGACCCCGCGGCCCTGACATGCGTCACAGGCATCGCTGAAAGTTTCCAAGAGGCCTAAGCCCAATTTCTTCCGTGTCATCTGCACCAGCCCTAGGCTGGTCACTTCGGCAACTTGATGCTTAGTCCGGTCACGTCCCAAACACTCCATCAGACGTTGTAAGACCATGTCACGGTTGGATTCGAGAACCATGTCGATGAAGTCGATGACAATAATTCCACCGATGTCGCGTAGGCGAAGCTGGCGGACAATTTCCTCGGCGGCCTCCAAGTTATTCTTCGTGACGGTCTCTTCAAGGTTTCCCCCAGAGCCCACAAACTTGCCGGTGTTAACATCCACCACTGTCATAGCTTCAGTGCGGTCGATCACCAAAGAGCCACCACTTGGCAGCCAGACTTTGCGATCTAGAGCCTTAGCAATTCCCTCTGTGACCCGATATTCGACAAACGGGTCAGAGCCTGAAGCGTATTCCTCGATGCGAGTAATCAGATCGGGGGCCACCTGGGAAAGGTAGTTTTCAATGGTCTGTTTCGCCGAGGCACCCGAGATCACCAGTTTTGTGAAGTCTTCATTGAAGACATCGCGAACAATCTTGACCAACAAATCTGGCTCAGAATGCAACAGGGCAGGAGCTTGAGCGCCTTCGGATTCACTCTGTAGCAAAGCCCATTGGGCCTGCAAGCGCTCGACATCGGTCGTCAGCTGATCCTCTGTCGCACCTTCGGCGGCAGTGCGAACAATGACGCCTGCAGACTCTGGCAACACCTTTTTGAGGATGCCCTTCAGGCGTGAACGCTCCGTGTCGGGAAGCTTGCGAGAAATTCCGTTCATGGCTCCACCAGGAACATAAACCAGGTACCGCCCAGGCAAACTGATCTGGCTGGTGAGCCTTGCGCCCTTGTGCCCGATGGGGTCTTTGGTGACCTGAACCAGGACACTATCGCCGGTTTTCAGGGCAGCTTCAATGCGCCGTGGTCCGGTTACTCCCGCTTCGCTGGCTGCTTCCCAATCGACTTCACCGGAATAGAGCACAGCGTTTCGACCGCGACCAATATCGACAAAAGCAGCTTCCATGCTGGGCAACACGTTTTGTACGCGACCTAGGTAGACGTTGCCAATCAGGCTTGATTCTTCCGAGCGAGCCACGTAGTGCTCTACGACAACCCCGTCTTCGATCACAGCAATCTGGGTGCGTTCGGGGGTTTCACGAACGGCCATCACCCGATCGACGCTTTCGCGCCTGGCTAAGAATTCTGATTCGGTGACGCTTTGGCGACGACGCGTGCCCTCGCGACCGTCCCTGCGGCGTTGGCGTTTCGCCTCCAGCCTGGTTGATCCGCGGACCTTTTGCGGGGTTGAGGCTTCACTAGACGATGACTTTGAGGTCTTGGGCTCATCGGTACTGGGGGTTCGTGGAGCGCGCGTGCGGCGGCGAACTACCTTCTCGCCAGGCTCATCATCGCTACCTGGTTTCCAGGTGGAGAAAAGGGCAGGGTCGGGGGCTTGGAAAATCAGCGACTTTGTCGACACCGTGGTGGGTTTTTCCAGCGCCACCTTTTTCGTTGGCGTTGCCTTGGCAGCTCCGGCGGCCTTAGTTGATTTAGACCGAGCAGGTTTGGTGGCCTCGCTAGTGGCAGCTTTAGTGCGGGGAGCTGATTCTTTGGCCGGTGCCTTCTTTGTAGCTTCGGACTTTGTGGATGTTTCTATTTCTTCTGATTTTTTTCTAGTCACCATTGCTGGTGCACTCCTCACGCCACCCCTGGCATCCATAGCCGGGATAACATCACGCTTTGGCAATGCGCCATACATTTCGCATTGAAAAAACTTGGGTTTGTGGGGGTTATCCCCCGTATTCGGATGGTCATCCGAGAAATCTTGTGGTTGCGTTTTTCACCCGAGGGTTTTCACGCAATTCCCAGTATCGCACACACAGGTTTATTTCATTGGGTCAAGTGGCATAATTTGCACATGAACTACCCCACGAAGCGCTCAACAGGTATGGCCCTCTATTTGTTGGTGAGCGGCCTTGGCTCATGGTTTGCGGCTTTCACGCTCGCTCGCGAGGGCTACCAACTGGCGATATCGGGCAAAGAACCCAGCTGCAATATCAACCCTTTCTTTTCCTGCGGCAGCGTCATGCAAAGCCCCCAGGCCACACTCTTTTTCGACACGCCCAATCAGCTTTTTGGGGTCGCCGGGTATGTTGCGGTTGCCCTCGTTGGTGCAGCAATGCTCTCTGGAGCAAACTTTAAACGTACCTTCTGGGTGTTTTTTACCCTCGGGATACTAGGGGCTTATGTCTGGTTGATGTGGATGTTTGTTCAAGCAGTGTTCGTTATTGGCTACTTATGCCTCTACTGCATGGTCGTGTGGGCCATCCACATTCCGCTTTGGTGGATTTTCCTACCGTGGGCTCTGAAGCACTCGATACTGACATCCTCGCCGGGGCTCAAGAAACTTGGCGCCCGCTGGCTTCCTTATAGCTGGATTCTGATTGTGATCAACTACGCCGTAATCGGCATCGCCGTTTTGATTCAGTTCCCGTTGCTGTTTTCGTTCTGAGCTAGGAACTGAACCACAACGCCAGCTCGCGCCGTGCCGTTTCGGGCGAATCACTGGCATGGATGAGGTTCTGCTGAACCGCTAAACCCCAGTCGCGACCTAGATCTCCGCGAATGGTCCCCGGTGCGGCAAGGGTGGGGTCCGTCGTGCCACACAGGGACCGGATACCTTCAATGACGCGGTGGCCGGTAACCCGGATTGCCACAACGGGACCGGACTCCATGAAATTGACTAGGGGCTCATAGAAAGGCTTGCCTTCATGCTCGGCATAATGCTCACTGAGCAGATCACGATTGGGCTCCACCATTCGGATATCGACTAACTGATATCCCTTGGCTTCAATACGAGCAAGTATTTCCCCCGTGAGATTTCTGGCGACCCCATCGGGTTTGATAATCACGAGGGTTTCTTCCAGATTGGGCATTTTTACTCTTTCGTTTGGCGAATTCGTTGCCTCGAGCCTAGCGCTCAGATGCTCAGGCTTCAGGGCCCAATCCACGATCTAGGGCGGGGCCTCGAAGGGCGCCAAAAATCCAAAAGCCCACCACCACGAGCGCAGATAGCCCCATCACGACATCCCAGAAAAAGGTGGCAAGAAAGGCAAGTTGAACGAGGTGACCCACCCAGCGGCCCACCCGATAGCGCAGCAGGCGATACACAACACTCAGGATGACCATGGCGGCGAGCGTCCCCACAGCAATCACACCGGGGCGATAAAACCCCAGGCCATTGAGAGCAAGAGCACCAAAGAACACCACACCGAATTCGAGGAAAACCGCAATCTGCAGTAGCGACTCGGTCGCACTCTTTATTCGTCGCGCTTTTGCCATTACCGATCCTCTGTCTGACTGAGCTGGGCAACCAAGGTAATTGATCCGGTAATGAGAATCCCGCCGTCTGTGCCGGCTAGTTCGCGGGCTCGATCGAGTGCGTCAAAAGGGTTCTCTCGGGAATCAACCCGATCCGGACCCGCAATGGCGGAAACCTCATCGGCTAAGTCAAAAACAGAAATGGCGCGATCCGACGGTGAGGCAGTGACCACAAAGTGGTCCACCACCGCATCCAGTGCCTCCACAATCCCTGAGACATCCTTTTCTTGCAAAATACCGAGCACGCAAATAAGACGATCAAAACTAAACGAAGTCATAATCGCTCGGGTGAGGGCTTCAGCACCGTGAGGATTGTGTGCCGCATCGGCAATCACGGTGGGCCTGGATCCCAAGATTTGTAGTCGGCCAGGACTCGATGCCAGTGCCATTCCCTCTCCGACCAATTCACGATCCAGCGGTTGCAGACCGTTTCCCAAAAAGGACTCGACAGCAGCGATTGCCACAGCCGCATTCATTGCTTGATGATCACCTAGTAGTGGCAAGACCAGGTTTTGGTACTCCCCAGCGATACCTTCAACCCCGATAACCTGTCCCCCCACAGCTGGCTGGATGCTCGTGATATGAAAGTCTCTACCCAATACCCGCAGGGGCGCCTCGTCTCGCTCGCAGGCGGCCAAAATTTCAGCCCAGGCTTCATCGCTTTGACTAGCGCTGACAACCCGAGTAGCCGGTTTAATAATGCCGGCTTTGGTCCTGGCGATCTTGGCAATCGTGTCCCCTAGATGCTCAGCATGATCCATCGCAATCGGGGTGAGAACCGCCACATCAGCATCGGCGACGTTTGTTGAATCCCACTCACCACCCATGCCAGCTTCGATCACGGCAACATCCACCGGGGCATCAGCAAACGCCGCGAACGTGAGAACGGTCAGTGCTTCAAAATAGGTCAGTGGCCGTTCAGAATTGGCCACCAATTCCGCATCAACCATGGCGATAAAAGGTTCCACATCGGCCCAGTTATCGGCCAAAGCTCGGTTACTAATGGGCTCACCATCAATGGCGATGCGCTCATGCAGACTATGCAAATGCGGCGACGTCATTAGCCCGATTCGTAAGCCGTGGGCACGCAAAATCGAATCAATGATGCGAGCGGTGGAGGTTTTACCATTCGTGCCCGCAAGGTGGATGACCCCAAACATTCGCTGCGGCTCACCCAATAAATCAAGTACCCGCCTGGTGGCATGCAGCCGGGGGGCAGGAGAGACTTCCCCTGCCCTAGCATTCAGGGCCTCGACCACGCGCTTAGCATCGCTCGAATCAGTGGAATCCTGGGCGCGGTCTCTGCTCTCAGGAGCCATGTTTTGCTACCTCCACGGTGATGGTCGACCCATCGCCCACCGAAAGCTCCGCGCTGCCACTGGCTATCGCCACCACAGAGATCTCCATCGCCAGCGTTTCTTTAGCAATCAGATCCTGGTGGGTAGCAATCGCCTGCGCCGCAATCTCATTGGCACCCAGGGTGATGCGAATGCGATCGGACACCTCCAAGCCAGCATTTTTACGCTCTTGTTGAATCCAACGCACCACGTCTCTAGCTAAACCTTCACTTGCTAACTCGGGTGTGACGGTGGTGTCTAAGAGAACAAACCCACCCGAGGCCAAGAATTGAACCGCAGTATCGGAGTTCTCCGCCGTGAGCTCCAATTCGTATTCACCCTCGAGGAGCTCCACCTGAGAAACAGTGACAACCCCGTTTTCAACACTCCAGTCGCCAGCTTTGGCGCCGGCGATGATGGTCTGGACCTGTTTACCCAAACGGGGGCCAAGCGCTCTGGCGTTAGGAATAAGTTTCTTGCCAATTCCCCAGCGCGATTCCACTGAATCATCTAATTCCACACACTCCACCGATTTCACATTGAGCTCCTCGGAAAGAATCTCCGCATAGGGCTCTAGCGCTTGGGCGCCCCTGGTGACAATGCTCAGGCGGCTCAGGGGTAGGCGGACCCGGGCGCCATGGGCTTTGCGCAAAGCCAACCCGGCCGAGGCAACTTCTCGGACACTGTCCATGGCGGCAACTAAGGCGCCGTCCTGGGGGAAATCTGCGGGGTTTGGCCAATTAGTCAAATGAACGCTCTCGCCCCCGGTGATGCCGCGCCAGACTTCTTCGGTGATCAGCGGAGCAAGTGGTGCGGCCACGCGCGCCAGCGTTTCCAAGACGGTGTAGAGGGTGTCAAGCGCGTCAGTATCGCTTCCCTCCCAGAAACGATCCCGGCTTCGCCGGACATACCAATTTGTGAGAACGTCCGCGAAATCTCGAATAGCCGAGGCCGCCATGGGCGAGTCCAGAGCCTCAAACTGCTCGGTGACATTCGTAACGAGATCATGGGTCTTAGCCAAAATGTAGCGATCCAAGACGTGGCTTGAGTCAGTTCGCCACTGGGGTTCGTGGTCTCCGATGTAAAGGCTGAGGAAGTAATACGTGCTCCAAAACGGTAGCAAGAAGGCTCGAACTCCTTCTCTGATTCCTTCTTCAGTGACCACAAGGTTTCCACCTCGAATCACGGAGCTTGAGAGTAAGAACCATCGCATCGCATCCGCGCCATCGCGTTCGAAAACTTCGGAAACATCGGGATAGTTGCGCAAGCTCTTCGACATTTTTTGCCCATCAGAGCCCAACACAATTCCATGGGAAATCACGTTGGAAAAAGCAGGGCGGTCGAACAAGGCGGTGGAGAGAACATGCATTGTGTAAAACCAACCACGGGTTTGCCCAATGTATTCGACAATGAAATCTGCCGGGTTGTGCGAATCAAACCACTGCTGATTATCAAAGGGATAGTGCACCTGAGCGAAAGGCATAGAACCCGAGTCAAACCACACATCTAACACATCGGGTATACGGCGCATCATCGATTGCCCACTGGGATCATCGGGGTTAGCTCGCACTAACTCGTCAATCTTGGGTCGGTGAAGATCTTCAGGACGGGCGCCAAAGTCGCGCTCCAGCTCATCTAGTGACCCATAAACATCAATTCGGGGAAACTCAGGATTATCGCTTTTCCACACCGGGATCGGAGATCCCCAGTATCGATTTCTCGAAATGGACCAGTCCCTGGCATTCGAGAGCCACATACCAAACTGGCCATCTTTAACATTGCTGGGGACCCAGTTGATGTCCTGGTTTAGCTCCACCATCCGGTCGCGAATTTCGGTGACCCGGACAAACCAGCTCGAGACTGCTTTGTAAATCAGCGGTGTCCTACACCGCCAACAGTGCGGGTAGGAATGGTCGTAGGACCGCTCGGCAAACAGTCGGTGGGACTGACGCAAAAGCTTAATGAGCGGCTTGTTGGCCTCGAACACCTGGAGGCCTGCAACATCGCTGACCTGGTCCAAGAATTTGCCCGCATCATCAACGGAGATGATGACCGGAATGCCCGCGGCCTGACAGATCATTTGGTCTTCTTCACCATAGGCAGGTGCTTGGTGGACGATTCCGGTGCCCTCACCGGTGGCCACATAATCTGCGACCAGGATTCGCCAGGCGTTTTCCATTCCCCACGCTTCGGCATCCGCGTAATAGTCGAAAACTCTGGTGTAGGAAATGCCTTCTAGCTCTCGGCCCTTGAGACTGCCAGTGATGTGCTCGCGGGCTTGCTCAGCGTCGTCGTAGCCCAATTCGCCAAAATAGGACCCGATGGTGTCGTCGGCCAAAAGATATGTTTCACCGGGGTGGATGGCACTGGGTCCAGCAGGCACGAGTGCGTAGGAAATATCGGGCCCCACGGCAAGCGCCGCATTGGTCGGTAGTGTCCACGGCGTTGTCGTCCAAGCCAAAGCCAGCACCCCTTCAACGCCTGCCTTCTGTGCCGTTTCACCGGTGAGAGGAAAAGTGACGGTGACGGATTGATCCTGGCGTGGCTTATAAACGTCATCGTCCATGCGCAGTTCGTGGTTACTCAGCGGTGTCTGGTCCCGCCAGCAATAGGGCAACACTCGGTAACCCTCGTAGGCAAGCCCTTTGTCGTGGAGGGCTTTGAAAGCCCAAATCACGCTTTCCATGAAGGTGATGTCAAGAGTCTTGTAGTCGTTCTCGAAATCAACCCAACGAGCCTGTCGGGTCACATATTCTTGCCATTCCTTGGTGTAGCGGAGGACGGATTCTTTGGCCGCAGCGTTAAACGCCTCAATGCCCATTTCCTCAATCTGGCTCTTGTCTGTGATACCAAGTTGACGCTCAGCCTCTAGCTCGGCGGGTAACCCATGGGTGTCCCAACCAAACCGGCGATGAACCTGCTTGCCCCGCATAGTGTGAAACCGGGGGAAGGCATCTTTGGCGTAACCAGTGAGTAAATGTCCGTAGTGGGGTAGGCCATTGGCAAAAGGCGGGCCGTCATAGAAAACCCATTCCTCGCAGCCCTCGCGCTGCTCTACCGATTTGCGGAAGGTGTCGCCCTGCTTCCAATCCTTGAGAACCTCGCGCTCGAGCGCGGGAAAGGAAGGGCTGGGCTCCACTGAGGCATTGGCGCGGTGGCGGGGGAAAGTCATAGCGGGAATCCTGACAGTGATGTGAGTGCATTAGCTGCGAGGACGCTCGGTTTCCCTTACGCGGTACCACCCCGCTTGCTCTAGCTATGCGCTAGAACCTCTTCATCTCAGGCAGTGACGGGCCTTCCCGGCCGGTTCTACTAGGAATCCGAAGATTCCGTTCTTCCGGCAGCTCCCCGGTGATAGCCGGTTCAGTGCAGTGAGATCAGTCTAGAACAGGAGGCGGGCTGATAGTACATCGACAATACTTTCTATCCGATCCAAGTTTTGGGCTAAATAGTGAGCGAATACTTCTCTGTTCACTCCCGCGCTAGCCCATTCCAATGCGGCGCTCACCAGGGCCCCCGTGACAATCCACACATCCTGCGGTGGCAATCCCGATAGCGCCACCGCCTGCGCCAAAGCGATTACTCGTTGGCCGGCGTCGTGGGGAATGTCGAGATTTGTTTCCATCACCTCGTATTGGCTGGCAATCAATGGCACTGCTTGCGCGGGCGAATCGTAAGCGATTGCCCGAAGCGCGTCACCTAAAGGTTGGGCGGCTGCGACCTTAACTAGGAGTTGGTCGATGACACGATCAACATCCACCCAGAGGACATCAGATTTGCTGTGGAAATAGTTAAAAAAGGTTGCTCTACTGACTCCCGCTCGGGAGGCAATGTCATCCACGGTCGTGTGTGAGTAACCCTGCTCAAGAAACAATTCGGCTGCCGCTTCTTCCAGAGCGCCAATCGAGGAGGTCCGCGGTCGCCCGCGTGACACATTCGCCATGGAATCCCCTATAGTTGAAGCGTCGTATTTATTATACGCCGTCTAAATAATACACCACTCCAAGGAAAGGCCCGCCTTGTCTGCTCCCGCACATTCCCCTCTGACACCTAAACAATCCCGCAAAGTCGCTATCGCCTCTTTTGTGGGAACTGCGCTGGAATCCTACGACCAATATGTTTTTGCCTGGCTTGCCGCTCTCTTTGCTGGCACGCTCTTCTTTGAACCACTCGGCGCCGTGGGTGGCGTCCTAGCGTCTTTCGCCACTTTCGCTGTGACTTTTGTGGTGCGGCCTCTCGGTGCAGTGATCTTTGGCCACCTGGGTGATCGCATCGGGCGGCGTAGCACGCTGATTATCACCATCATTTTGATGGGCGTCGCCACAGGGCTCATTGGTGCCCTTCCGACCTATGCCCAAATGGGCTGGTTCGGAGCTATCGCGTTGGTGGTGTTGCGTCTGGCTCAAGGCCTCTCACTTGGCGGCGAATGGGGTGGGGCAGTCGCGCTGACCACAGAGCACGCCACGGCCGAAAATCGCCCCTTCTTTGCTTCGCTAGTCCAGTTGGGCTCACCCGTGGGATCGATCCTCTCGAACGCTATTTGGCTAGTTCTCTTTGCCACCTTGCCCTTTGAAGAAATCATGGCGTGGGCATGGCGAATCCCGCTGCTGAGCGCATTCCCTCTGCTGCTCGTTGCTTTGTATTTGCGTTGGAGCATTGATGAGACTCCCGTGTTCAAGGAACTCGTAGCGACCAATCAAAGGGTCAAGTACCCCTTCATCGAAATCTTCAAGAAAGCACCCCTTGCAATCCTGATTGCCATCGGTGGAGCGATGTTGGGTCACGGTTCGTACACCCTGATGAATACTTACACGACAAATTACGGGGTTGAGGTGCTCGGCTACTCGCCCATGGAGTTCACCCTTGCGCTGACCGTCGGCAGTGTTTTGCAATTGATCACCATTCCAACTTTTGGGGCACTCGCTAATCGCTTCGGTTCCGCAAGAGTGGTGGGCTGGGGTGCACTGGGGACACTGCTGGTGTCCTTCCCGCTGTATTGGATCATTCTCGATGCCACCTTTGTCACGCTGGTGTTGATCATGGTCATTGGTGGGATTTTGCCCACCGCGTCCTGGGCTGCACTGGGTGGAATGATGGGAGACCTCTTCGATGAAAAGGCTCGCTACACCGCGCTGGCCTTCTCCTACAACGTCGCGGCCGCACTGGCTGCAACGCTGCCGTTTTTCCTCACCCTGATGCGCGTGGCAAGCGATAACGCTTGGTGGCACCCAGGGCTAGTCCTCGCGGGACTGTCGGCCATCACCCTTGTTGCCGCGGTTGCGGCTACAAGGCGAACCAGCAGTTTCTCCGACACCGAAACGCCGAGCGCAAAGGTCTAACCAAGGCTGATCCAAACCCCGGGTGGTTTTCTTGAAGAGAAAGCCACCCGGGGTTTGTTTTGTACGATGGGTTATGTCAACACAGTCAGGCACCTTGGACACGGTGCCGCATATAGAGAAGGTGGCCTTTGATGCCTGGAACAATTCCCGAAAAACCCGCACTCGAAGGCCTCGAAGCGACCTGGGGCGCACGCTGGCAAGACCAGGGCACCTATCGTTTTGACCGTGACGGGGCAATAGATCGCGGCAAAGGCAACGTTTTTGCGATTGACACTCCACCTCCCACCGCATCGGGCAGCCTGCATATCGGTCACGTTTTTAGCTACACCCACATGGACTTACAGGCGCGATATCAGCGCATGCAGGGCAAAGACATCTTTTACCCCATGGGCTGGGACGATAACGGGCTACCCACCGAACGCCGAGTTCAAAACTATTACGGCGTGAGATGCGACCCCTCGTTGCCCTACACCGAGGGTTTCACTCCCCCGCTGGAAGCCGGAGCCAGCCTCGATGGATCCAAACCCGGCGAACAAATTCCCATCAGCCGCCGGAACTTCATCGAATTGTGCGAAAAACTTACCCTCGAAGATGAGGCGCAATTCGAGGGGCTCTGGCGGACTTTAGGACTCAGTGTCGACTGGACGCTGACCTATCGCACCATTGATGACCAATCCCAGCGGGTTGCCCAACGTGCCTTCTTGCGAAACTTAGCCAGAGGCGAGGCTTACCGTTCTGATGCGCCAACACTGTGGGATATTACTTTTCGAACCGCGGTAGCACAGGCGGAACTAGAAGACCGTGATCAGCCCTCGGCCTATCACAAGGTGCGCTTTCAAGGCCTCACCGGCTTCGATGGGGTAACCACTGACGATGTCATCATCGTGACCACCAGGCCGGAGCTCATTGCGGCCTGCGTCGCTCTCGTTGCCCACCCTGACGATGAGCGCTATCAGGGTCTCTTTGGCCACACAGTGACCTCTCCTCTCTTTGGTGTTGAAGTTCCAGTGCTTGCTCACCCACTGGCTCAACAAAATAAGGGCACCGGTATCGCCATGGTCTGCACCTTTGGTGATGTAACCGACGTGATTTGGTGGCGAGAGTTATCTCTGGAGACCAGGCCCATTCTTGGCAAAGATGGCCGGATTTTGAGTGATGTTCCCTCCTGGCTAGCAACGCCTGAAGCACAGGCCTCCTATAGCGAACTTGCCGGCAAAACAGTCTTTAGTGCGAAAGCCGCCATGGTGGACATGCTCGGTGCCTCAGGGGATCTGATGGCACCCCCCGAAGCCATGACGCATCCTGTGAAGTTTTTTGAAAAAGGCGACAAGCCGCTGGAAATTGTCACCACACGCCAGTGGTATATCTCTAACGGCGCTAAGGATAATCCGCTCAAAAAAACCCTGTTGGGCCGCGGCCAAGAGGTGGCCTTCCACCCTGATTTCATGAGGGTTCGCTATGAAAACTGGGTCAATGGCCTCTCGGGAGATTGGCTCATTTCCAGGCAACGCTTTTTCGGTGTGCCCATCCCCGTCTGGTATCCCCTCGATGAGGAAGGCAACCCGATTGACGGCGCCGTCATCGCTCCCGAAGAATCATCCCTTCCAGTTGACCCCTCCAGCGATACACCCCCTGGCTTTAGTGCCGATCAGCGCGGTCAGGCTGGTGGCTTCGTAGGTGAGCTCGACATCATGGACACCTGGGCTACCAGTAGCTTGACCCCTCAATTAGCCGGCGGCTGGGAAGAAGATCCCGCCCTATTTGATCTGGTGTTCCCCTACGACCTGCGAAGCCAAGGCCAAGACATCATCCGCACGTGGCTCTTTAGCTCTATTTTGCGCTCACAGCTCGAGCACGGTTCCATCCCCTGGAAAAATGCCGGAATATCTGGCTTTATTGTCGACCCTGATCGTAAGAAAATGTCGAAATCTAAAGGCAATGTGGTCACCCCGCAGGGCATGCTCGATGACCATGGCTCTGACGCCGTTCGCTACTGGGCGGCCTCCTCACGCCTGGGCACAGATGCGGCATTTGACCCGCAAAACCCCAAGCAAATAAAAATTGGCCGGCGCCTCGCCATCAAGGTACTCAACGCCGCCAAATTCGTCTACAGCTTTGAGGGTGAAACTGGGGAGATCACCGAAGCTCTTGATCTCGACATGCTCAACATCCTCAGCGGCGTTGTGGAGCAAGCAACGAGAGCCTATGAGGCTTATGATCACGCTCGAGCACTAGAACTAGCCGAAACTTTCTTTTGGACTTTCACCGATGATTATTTGGAGTTAGTCAAAGAACGTGCCTACACCGGTTCGGGTGCGCCGCGCACCAGCGCGGTCACCGCACTTCGACTTGCACTGGACACACTCTTGCGCCTCTTCGCTCCCGTTATTCCTTTTGCCACCGAAGAAGTCTGGTCGTGGACACATGAGTCCAGTATTCACACATCGACCTGGCCCGCCGTGGCAGAGCTTGCCACCACTGGCAACCCCGGTGCGTACACCGGCTTACTAGATCTTGCCAGCGAAGCGCTGATCACCATTCGTCGAGCTAAGACAGATGTGAAAGTCGCCCAAAAGACTGGGGTCATCCAAGCTTCCCTGACCGGGCCCGCGCTTTTGGCTTTTGCGAAAGATGACCTAGCTGCTGTGGGGAAAATTGCCACCCTTACACTGAGCGAAGCCGACACGGTCGAATTGACCTCGATTGAAATGGAAAAGGCTGATGAATAACCAAACCTTTAGCATTCGCCCTATTGCCTCTGGCGATCGTTCCCAGTGGGAAAAACTCTTTCTTGACTATGGGGTGTTCTATAAAACCGATTTTTCGCCCCCGGTGATCGACGGTGTGTGGGCGTGGCTGATGAACCCTGATCACTCGGTAAGAGCCTGGGTGGCGACTAGAGACGACACCCTCTTGGGTTTTGCCCACCTAGCCGAGCAACACGACACTTTTAGCGCTGGGCCCTCATGGTTTCTCGATGATCTTTTCACCATCCCCGAAGCGCGAGGGCAGGGCATTGCCACCGCGCTCATTGGGGTGCTCAAAGAACACGCCCAGCTAAACGGTGGTGGCTCCATTCGCTGGATTACCGAAGCGGATAACGCCACCGCCCAGAGGATCTATGACACTCTTGCGACCAGGACAACGTGGGTCATGTATGAAGACGAAGTAAGGGCTGGCAACTAATGCAACTAGGCGGACGTTTTTCCATTGGAGAAAGCCCCAGAGGCGTTTCTGAGAATGTGTTGGCACAGCTGCGCTCGGTGGAAGCCACACTTAGCGAAGAAGAAAAGAAGAGCCTGCGATGGACGATGACCTGGCTAGAAAATCGCCCAATTCTTGAGCTCGATAACGGAGAAGTCGTTCGGGGCTAAAATCCTAGGCGGATTTTTCGCGACGCTCCACGCGCTTGCTCACTATCGTGGGCTCGCTGCCATTGGCCACAACGTCACGGGTAATAAGAATGCTCTCGATGGTCTCGTTTGAGGGGACCTCGAACATGACGGGAGCTAAGACTTCTTCCAAAATGGCCCGCAGACCACGAGCACCAGTTTGGCGCAGGGAAGCGAGGCTGGCGATTTCTTCCAACGCCCCCTGCTCAAAATTAAGCTTCACACCATCTAGCTCGAACATGCGCTGATACTGCTTGATCAAGGCGTTTTTGGGGGTAGTGAGAATGTCGATCAGCGCCGTCTCGTCCAAAGGTGAGACCGTGGTCACCACTGGAAGTCGGCCAATGAACTCCGGAATCAAGCCAAACTTGTGGAGGTCTTCGGGCAGCACAGCGCTGAAGAGGTCTTCGTGAATATTTTTGCTGTGCAGGGGTGCACCGAAACCAATGCCGTGGCGGCCCACCCGCTGGGAAATGATCTCCTCTAGGCCGGCAAAAGCTCCCGCCACGATGAAGAGCACATTCGTGGTGTCAATCTGAATAAATTCTTGCTGGGGGTGTTTACGACCACCCTGCGGTGGAACAGCAGCAACGGTGCCCTCCAAGATTTTCAGCAGGGCTTGCTGAACACCTTCACCCGAAACATCTCTGGTGATCGACGGGTTTTCTGCTTTACGAGCAATCTTGTCAACCTCGTCGATGTAAATAATGCCCTGCTCCGCGCGCTTCACGTCATAGTCAGCAGCCTGAATCAGTTTCAGCAGAATGTTTTCCACGTCTTCACCGACATACCCGGCTTCAGTCAAAGCAGTGGCATCAGCTACAGCAAAAGGAACATTGAGCCGTTTTGCCAATATTTGGGCAAGATAGGTTTTCCCACAACCAGTGGGCCCAATCAGCAAAATGTTGCTCTTTTGGATGTCAACATCGTCCTCGACATCGACGGCGTGAGGTGAACTTAGGGCGCGAATGCGCTTGTAGTGGTTATAGACAGCGACGGAAAGAGCACGCTTAGCTGGCTCTTGCCCAATGACGTATTCCTCTAAGAAGCCATAAATTTCTTTGGGCTTAGGAAGCTCAAAATCGACCACAACCTCGCTGGTCGATTCCATTTGGCGCTCGTCAATGATCTCATTGCACAATTCCACGCACTCATCACAGATGTAGACCCCGGGTCCCGCGATGAGTTGTTGGACCTGCTTTTGGCTTTTGCCACAGAAGGAGCACTTTAATAGCTCGCCGGATTCTCCAGTACGCGCCATGGCTACACCTCCCTAAAAAGCTTGGGCAACTCATGCGAGCCTACCCGGGACCACTGTGACAGCCCGGATTTTCCACAGACCCCTCATGGCGTGGCGGGAATAAACTGACTAGGCGTATTCAGACAAGAAAGTAGCCTCCGCGATGCGAAAAGCAGCTGCTCTTGTGCTGGGACTAGGCCTGCTGTTCGTTGCCTCTCCAGCTCAAGCCCATAACGCCGTTGACAAGCGCACCCCGGCCTCTGGTAGCACCATCACCCAATCCCCCGTGGCTATCTCTATTTCCACCGATGGAAAACTGTTGGATCTCGGTGGCAATAGTCGCGGTTTTGGCATTGCCCTAATGGACGAGTCGGGGCTCTACTACGGGGACGGCTGTGTCAGCGTGAGAGAGCACAGTATTGAAACGTCGATCGACTTGGGTGAGCCGGGAAGGTATTCGATCGTGTACCAATTTGTGTCCGCCGATGGGCACTCGCTCTCGGAAAGCTATGAGGTTATTTTTGCCCCCCTTAGTGACCACACGCCAGCCCAAGGTTTCTCTACTCCACCAGAATGTGGCCTAGAGCGCTCCCCGGAGAAACTTGGCGAAGGCACAGAAATATCATCACCAGACTCACCGGACAATTCCCCAGCGACCCCGATCATGGAGACCACAGAGGTTTCACCCTGGGTCTCATCCGCGAGCGGAACCGCCATCATCATCACCATTGTCGCCACCCTTGCGACAACACTCCTGGTGACTCTGTGGTCTAGATCGCGTCGAAACTAACCTGCCGTAACAGCCTCAGGGCCCTTAGCCGGTGTTGGCACCGTCACACTCTTACGAGAGCTCAGCACCTGGTCAATCAGGCCATATTCCAGCGCGTCATCGGCGGTGAGAATCTTGTCACGATCGATGTCGCGGTGGACTTCCTCGATGCTCTTCTTAGAGTGCTTCGACAACGTCTCCTCGAGCCATTCACGCAGGCGGGCAATCTCTTTCGCCTGAATCTCAATATCCGAGGCCTGGCCGCGACCAGCTTCACCCATCATGGGCTGGTGAATGAGAACGCGGGCGTTAGGCAAAGCCAAACGTTTCCCGGGCTCACCGCCGGCAAGAATCACTGCAGCTGCCGAAGCAGCCTGGCCCAACACGACGGTCTGGATCTGCGGGCGAACGTATTGCATCGTGTCATAGATAGCGGTCATCGCGGTGAAAGATCCACCGGGTGAATTGATATACATCACGATGTCCCGATCAGGATCTTGGCTTTCGAGCACCAAAAGCTGTGCCATCACGTCATCGGCAGATGCGTCATCGACCTGAACACCCAGGAACACGATGCGGTCTTCAAAGAGCTTCGCGTAAGGGTCTTGGCGCTTGAAGCCATAGCTGGTGCGCTCTTCAAAGCTTGGCAAAATGTAGCGGCCCTCGGGCATCGAGGCACTCGCACTGGAGCTATTTAGATTCATCATGGTTGTCCTCGCCTACTTCTTTTTGCCCTGCTCGGTTCCGCCGCCACCGACAACGTCGCTAGCCGAGGCACGAATGTGATCAACAAATCCATACTCCAGTGCCTCTTCGGCACTGAACCAACGGTCGCGGTCACCATCGATAGTGATCTGCTCCAGGGATTTCCCCGTGGCTTCTGCCGTGATCTGAGCCAGACGCTTTTTCATGTCATTAATGAGGTGAGCCTGAGTTTGGATGTCGCTGGCTGTTCCACCAAAGCCACCGTGTGGCTGGTGGAGCAAGACCCTGGCGTTGGGCGTGATGTAACGCTTACCCTTCGTACCAGCGGTCAAAAGTAGCTGTCCCATGGAGGCGGCCATACCGATACCAACCGTCACAATGTCGTTAGGAACGAACTGCATCGTGTCGTAAATGGCCATACCCGCGGTGATTGAGCCACCGGGTGAGTTGATGTAGAGGTAGATGTCCTTGTCAGGGTCTTCTGCCGCTAAGAGCAAAAGCTTGGCCGCAATCTCGTTCGCATTGTCATCACGAACTTCGGATCCCAACCAAATGATTCGGTCTCTCAGCAACCGATCAAAAACGTTGGGTTGCATCATTGGTTCAGACATCGTCACAGTGTTGTTCTCCATCTAAAGGCGTGCAGCTTGATGTTCTGAGATTACCTGCCCGGTGTCCCCAGCAGGCTCCCTGTTCGCCCTCGGCAGAGAACTTATTTAGTGATCGTGATCGTGGTCGTGACCTTCATGATCAGAGTTATCTGCGACCGCTTGGGCAATCGCTGCCTCCACGGGGTCTGTAGCCGACTTCGTGAAATCACTCAGGTCCACTTTCTTACCCTTGTCGTCCTTCACGCTGACACTGCTCAAGGCAACCGAGAGCGACTTGGAGCGGGCAACCTCGCCGACCATGGCAGGAATTTGGTTGTTCTTATCCAAAGTTTGGATGTATTCCTGAGGCTCCATGCCGTATTGGCTAGCGGATTGCATCAGGTACTGGGTGAGCTCATCCTGAGAAACTTGAATTTCGAGGGTCTCCACCAACACGTCTAGCAAGAGCTGTGTTCTCAAAGACTTCTGCGTCGACTCGATGACTTCGCCGCGGTGAACATCGTCCTCCATGCGGTTTTCGCCTTCTAAGTGACGGTTCACTTCAGCATCCACCACGCCCTGAGGTAACGGAATTTTGGTGTCCTCGAGCAACTTCTCGACGAGCTTGTCTCTGGCTTGCTGCGCTTGAGTGAACACGCCACGGCGTTCAACTTGAGCCTTCAGGTCCTCGCGCAGTTCGGCAATGGTGTCGAACTGGCTAGCAATCTGAGCAAAGTCATCATCGGCTTCAGGAAGCTCGCGCTCTTTAACGCTCAGCACGGTGATTTCGATCTGGGCCATCTCACCCTCGCGGTCGCCACCCAAAAGCTTGGACTCAAAGGTGGTCGTCTCACCCGCAGTGAGAGTATCGAGAGCGTCGTCGATGCCATCAATGAGTTGGCCAGAACCAACTTCGTAACTAATCGAATTGGCGCTATCAATCGTCGAATCACCGATTTTGGCAGTCAGGTCCACCTGGACAAAGTCGCCAGTCTTGATGGGTCGATCCACGGTGACAAGGTTTCCAAAGCGAGACCGCAAGGAGTCGAGTTCATCTTCAACGTCCCCCTTCGTCACCATGATGGCGTCTACTTCGAGGGAATATTTGTCATATTTGGGAAGGTCAAATTCGGCTCGAACATCAACCTCGACCACGATGACCAGATCCCCCGAGAAATCTTTCTCGTTAGGCCATTGGGTCACATCGGCTTCCGGGCGACCCAGGGGGCGAAGCTTCTCTTCGGTTACGGCCAGTTGAAAAAACTTGTCCATACCGTCGTTGACGGCGTGGTTCAAAATCTCACCGCGCCCTACCCGCTGGTCAAGAAGGGGAGGCGGCACCTTGCCCTTGCGGAAGCCAGGAATCTGGACTTGCTCAGCAATGTGCTCGTAGGCGTGAGCAACACTCGGCTTGAGTTCCTCCGGGGTCACCGTGATGCTCAAGCGAACACGGGTGGGGCTCAAAATTTCTTTAGTGGTGGTGGGCACGTCTGATCTCCAAGTGGCTCTCTGATAGGGGTCGTACGTCGGGGCGACAGGATTCGAACCTGCGACCTCCCGCTCCCAAAGCGGGCGCTCTACCAAGCTGAGCTACGCCCCGAAGGTTCCCAGTGAATCACCACCGTTAAACAACTGCTCGTGTTTAGCCCGCGGTGAAACAACGACTAGGAGTCTATCGGGTGTCTTCTTGAAAAAATGACCCACGAGCACACAATGCAGTAGCATCATTCTCGAACAACCCCCGGGGGATGTAGCTCAATGGTAGAGCCTCAGTTTTCCAAACTGATGGCGCGGGTTCGATTCCCGTCATCCCCTCCACTTATCGCTCTCCCTGTGAGATGAACAATGTGTTGCGCGCGCTGCCACAGCTAGGGTTTCGCAGAAATCTAACTCAGCGTGGAATGGGTCACCACACCAGCCGAGATGGTCAGTGCAACCGGCAGCTCGCGAAGGGCGTCACTAGCCCGTGGCATATCGGAGCTTAAGGCGTCCATCAGCCAAAGGGGGTCAGCCTCCAGGGCCACAATGTCCGCGGGCTGACCCGGTTCCAGGGTGGAGCGCGTAGAGCTATCAATCGCTTCAGTAATACTCAAACCCTGCTCAAGATGCCACGGTTCGCGGCCATCGCGTGTTCTTGTAACCGCGGCGGCAATGCTGACCCACGGATCTGGTGGTGAAACCGGGGCGTCTGAACCTAAGACTATGTGGGCCCCATTATCAAGAAGCTTGCGCAGAGCAAAAGCCCTCTCTGCTCGATCGGCCCAATAGACATCGGTTACGTCGCGATCATCGATGGCGTGTTCGGGTTGAACACTGACGGTGATCCCCAGGCGGCCGAAGCGCTCAAAATCTTGCTCACGGACCAACTGGGCGTGCTCAATCCGACCTGTGAGATTGTTTCGTCCCATAATTTCCAGCACCATCTCATTGGCTCGATCACCAATGGCATGAACGGCCAGCCAGAAGCCAGCCTTCTGGGCTTTCACCAGAGTCGCCTCAATTTCCTCGGGTGGAAAATTCATGGCGCCATAGTCATCACCAGCCACCGAAAGGTAAGGCTCGACGCAGTGGGCGGTGCGGGTATTGAGCGAGCCATCGGTAATCATTTTGAACGGCCCGATGGTTATTCCTGGCGCAAGCTCAACCCCACTGACTAATCCTTCAGAGATTGCCCGATCCAAATCGTCGGGATAAACCCCCGCCTCAACGCTGAGGGGATAGCGACTGCCATAGCTGGTCGCCCGCCTCACCCAATCCGGCGCGTTGTAGGTCATTTCTAAATCAACGATGCCCACCACACCTCGCGATGCGGCGTGCCGGGCAGCATCGAGCACCCAACTATCGAGAGTGATCGGATCTACATCGGCAAGTTTTTGGGATAGAGCGAACCATTCGCGCTCGGCGATAACACCATCATCTCGATGCCCACTGACCCCCAGGTAGTCAAGCGCTGCAGAGTTCACCCAACACGAGTGAACATCAACAGAAGTCAGCACTACAGGCGTATCGCCAGTGAGTGAATCCAGCAAGGCAGTTGTCTTTTTATCACTCCACAAACCATCGCGGTAGCCGGCACCAATCACGATGCGATCGGGCTCAGCACTCTTCTTGTTGGCGGCCACCGCATTGGCCATCACCGTGGCCGCCTCGGCTGCCGAGGTTGCCTCCACCAGGCTCACGCGTCTGCGATGCTGTGCCCACAAAGTGAAATGAACGTGTTCGTCCCACATCCCGGGCATCACCACACGATCATCGAGATCAATGACTTCGTGGCCGTCCTGGGGTGCCACGCCTGCAGGAAAAATGGCCTCGATGATGTTGCCCTGGATCACAATATCCAGGCTTGTTCCGTGTGGATCGCCCAAGCGCTTGGCCCTGGTGAGAATCACGAGCTACGTCCTATCGAAGTTTGGCATTGGGGACAAAAGTAGAGTTTGCGCGTTGCCATCATGGCCATCACAATCGGTGTTCTACACACCCGACAGGGTTGCCCTTGACGTCCATACACAAAGTATCTCTCTCCGCGTTCTTCCAGCGCCAGAGCCTTGCCCTTGGCGTCCAGATCGTCCCTGGTCATCATGACTCCGGTTTGGACACCGCGGGCTAGGAGCACACCCCAGTCCTTCCATAATCGATGGACAAGCTCGGCATCTAGAGAGTTCGCACTGAGATAAGGGTCAAGTCGGTGGCGGAACAAGATTTCTGCCCGATACACATTGCCAATGCCGCTAACCACGCCCTGATCCATCAGAACAAGGCCGATAGGCCTGGATGTTCGAGCCAGGCGCTGCGCGAAAATGGCACCACTTTTCTTGCCCCGATCGTGCATCGGGTCAGGCCCTAAGCGGGCCTCGATTACTTCTCGCCCTTCGGGGGTAATCAGCTCACACGCGGTTGGGCCGCGCAAATCAGCGACAGTGTCTGAGGTTTCTAACCGCAAGCGCACTTGGCCCACGGGTGGCGGCGGAAAAGCAACATCCGAGGAGATAGACGTTTCGGTTTCCCCTATTCGTCTTCTGACCCGGGGTGCACCGAGGGAGACAGTATCGGGCGAACCAGCACGCGTTAGTTCACCCGAGCGCGAGATCACATCCCACGCCCCATAAATACCCAAATGCACTCGAACGCACCGATCGGCCTCAAAGCCCAGAAACAACTGTTTGCCAATGGCCTGACTGGTAAGGAGCGTGGTAGCGGATATCAAGGCGGCACCTTCGCTAAAGCGCCCTTGAGGGGAAGATGCCACGAGAACCTGCCCGGCAAAGAGCTCGGTAAAAAGCTGGGCGATGCGATGGACGGTATGGCCTTCGGGCATGGCCTAGTCCGAGGTCACAAAACCAGAAACCTGGCCAGTGGTTTCGAATTCACCCAGCTGATTAATGCGGCGCTGGTGGCGCTGCTCATCAGAAAAAGGTGTGTTGATGAAGGTATCGATAAACAACAAAGCCTCATCAATGCTGTGCTGGCGGGCACCAATAGCGCACACGTTGGCATCATTGTGCTCTCTGGCCAACACGGCGGTGTTGACACTCCACACCAGCGCTGCCCTAGCTCCAGCGACCTTATTGGCCGCCATTTGCTCCCCGTTACCTGAGCCACCGAAAACAACACCCAATGACTCCACGCCACGCTTTAAGTCGGCAACTACGGCTTTGGCAGCGCGAATACAGAAACTCGGGTAATCATCCAAGGGGTCAAAAGAAGGAGGGCCATGATCGATGACTTCGTGGCCTTCTAAAGCAAGATGCTCCGCTAAATCTTTACTAAATTCCAGGCCAGCATGGTCAGTGGCGATATGAATGCGCATAGACCACACTCTACAAAACCTAGGAGCGGCGACAGTGCCCCGCGATGCGAAAAAATATGTCGGCAGAATGAGCACTTTTGCCTCAAACCAATCGAGACACCAATCAGGAGAGTGTTGCGAGTATTCCTGATTTCCGCAAAACGGTTCGCCGAGTAGGGCGCCGAAGCCCCTACTCTGTGGGCCGCAGAGCTCTCTCCGAGCCCCTTGAAGGCCGGGAAAGCGAGCGGGGTTGCCTGGGTGGGTATCTGGCACCGCACGCGCCCGGCTGCCACTGAGATCAACATGGGAGTCAGTAGCGCCCACAGGCCCACACCGAATGGGGATTCAGAACTAATCGCTAGCGGTGATAGCAACGCTAAAAAGTCTCCGGAGCCGAGCCCATTATCATTGTCTCGGAACCTCTCAGAATTAATCCCCAAAACGGCAGTCTCGTTGCGAGGTTGGCGCCCCTTCTTGTGAGGCTTGTGCGAAGTGTGACTATTTATGACCCAAGGAGTATGACGTGCCTGGTGAAAATCTGACCCGACGTGAAGCGCTGACTCGCTCGCATCTGGTAACAGTAAAAAGTTACGACATCGAGATTGACCTGCGTGAGGTAGCCAGTTCGCCAGTCTTTCGCTCAAGCACCGTGGTGAACTTCCTGGCTGAGCCCGGCCAGAGCACCTTTATTGACGCGGTTGCTAGTAGCGTTCACAGAGTCACCCTCAACGGAACAACCTTGGATCCAGCTCTCGTTTTTGCCGACTCTCGCATTTCGCTTTCCGATCTCATGGCCCACAACACCCTCGAGGTGGTGGGAGATTTTTCCTACACCAATAGCGGTGAGGGCCTGCATCGCTTTATCGACCCAGTAGATGATGAGATCTATCTCTACTCACAATTTGAGGTCCCCGACTCTCGCCGCGTGTTTGCCGTTTTTGAGCAACCCGATGTGAAAGCTACCTTCGCCTTTAGGGTCCATGCCCCGGCCTCCTGGCAGGTCATTAGCAACCAGCCCACTCCCTCACCGGTTGCCACAGATGGTGGAGCCACGTGGGCCTTTACGCCCACACCGCGGATTTCGTCCTACATCACTGCCCTCATAGCTGGGCCCTACCAAGTGGTGCGAAGTGAATTAACAAGCTCTAGCGGACGCGTCATTCCCTTGGGCATTTTCGCTAGGGCGTCGCTCTTTGAGTATCTAGACAGCGACTACCTCTTCGATATTACGAAAAAGGGCTTTAGCTACTTCGAAGAAAAATTTGGCATCGCCTACCCGTTTGAGAAATACGACCAACTCTTCGTCCCCGAGTTCAATGCCGGTGCCATGGAAAACGCCGGAGCCGTGACTTTCACCGAAACCTACATTTTCCGCTCACAAGTTTCCGATGCCACTCGGGAACGTCGAGTGGTGACCATCCTGCACGAACTAGCTCACATGTGGTTTGGCGATTTGGTCACTATGCGCTGGTGGAACGACCTGTGGCTCAATGAGTCCTTTGCTGAGTGGGCCTCCACAATCGCCACCGCCCAGGCCACGGAATGGACCGGGGCGTGGACCACATTCCAGGCCATGGAGAAATCCTGGGCTTACCGCCAAGATCAGCTTCCCTCCACCCACCCCGTGGTTGCCACCATCAATGACATTGAAGACGTTCAGGTCAACTTTGATGGCATTACTTACGCCAAGGGCGGCTCTGTACTGAAACAACTGGTTGCCTGGGTGGGCGAGGAAGCCTTCTTTGCTGGCGTTCACAACTATTTTAGAAAACACCAATGGAGCAATGCAGTCCTGGCAGATTTCCTCACCGAGTTGGAAGATTCCAGTGGTCGTGACCTTTCGCGCTGGAGTGAACTCTGGCTAGAAACTGCCGGAGTGAACACTCTGGTGGCAGAAATCACCGCTGATCAGGCGGGAATCATTCAGGCATTCACGATCGTCCAAAGTGCACCCGCAGAGTGGCCCACCTTGCGCCCTCATCGACTGGGCATCGGCCTCTACAGCGCGGATGAGTCTGGTGCGATATCGCGGAGCATCAGCGTCGAGCTTGACGTCGATGGTGAAAGGACTGATGTTCCACAACTGGTGGGAAAACACCGAGGAGACATTGTTCTGATCAACGATGACGATCTCGCCTACGCCAAGATTCGACTGGATTCGGCTTCTCGCGATGTGGCGATTGCGAATCTTTCACAGATTGAAGATCCCCTGGCCCGCTCGTTGATCTGGGGTAGCGCCTGGGATAGCACCCGGGATGCGGAAATGCCCCCCCGGGAGTTCGTGGCATTGGTTCTCAACAACGTGGCCCACGAAACCGAGAGCACTACGGTGCGAACGGCCCTGTCGCAGTTGGCTCTAGTGCTGCGTTCCTACATTGCTCCGGCACACCGCGAGAAGGCACTCATAGACAGCGCCGATGCGCTCTGGATGCTGGCCCGGGCAGCGCGAGCTGGTAGTGACACTCAGTTCCAATTGGTGAAAGCTTTTGCCACTCTGGCCTCTACCCCAGAGCACATTGCCACACTTCATAGCCTTCGAGACTCCAGTGTTTCCCTCGACGGGCTTACCGTCGACAAAGATTTGGATTGGGAACTCCTAGCTGGCCTCGCCCTGGCTGGTGGCATTAGCGCACCAGACATTGACGCCGCCTTGGCCCTTGACGACACCTCCAATGGCGCTCAGGCTGCCGCTCGAGCCCGATCGCTTCTGCCAGGCGCTAATGACAAGAAGGCAGTGTTTGACCAGCTGGTGAAATCGAGTGAGACGCCCAATGCGATTGTGCGCTCACTCACCCTCGGCTTCGATGTAGCAAATAACCCCAGTGTCTTGGAGTCTTTGGTTGGCGACTATTTCAACATGCTAGAAACAATCTGGGATGAGCGAACCTACAAAATTGCGGAATATCTTGTCGAAGGCCTTTACCCAGGCTCTCTCGTCAGCGAGTCACTTGTCGCGGCGACCAAGAAGTGGTTGGCCGAGCATCCGGATACCCCAGCTCTTCGACGCATGGTGATTGAAAACTTAGCCGGCGTGGAGCGAGCATTGCGAGTGCAGGCACTCGACGCGAAAAGCTAAAGCCCCACTGCATGAGGCGTAGCATGTGGGCATGAGCGCCTGGGATTCTTTCGCCGAAGCACTAACCACCTACAGCACGGTATTTCGCATTGTTGGCGTCATTGTCGTGGCGGTTGTAGCGAGCCTCCTGCTTCGCCTGCTCATCTCCCGCGTCGTCAACGGGGTTGTCACCGGGGTTAAGCGAGAACACCAAGTCGATGACACTGTGGAGCTTTCATCAAGCCCGATCACGGCCATGCGCGCCGTGCAACGAGCTCGCACGTTGGGTGGGGTGCTCAATAACTTCGCCATCTGGGTCATGGTTTCGATTGCGGGAATATTGATTCTCACCGAACTGGGTTTCTCCGTCACGGCTCTAGTCGCCAGTGCTGGCATCATCGGTGCGGCCGTTGGTTTTGGTGCCCAATCGATTGTCAAAGACGTGCTCAATGGTTTGTTCATGGTCTTTGAGGATCAACTAGGTGTAGGCGACGTCGTCGATCTGGGAATAGCCGAGGGCGTCGTGGAGCGAGTCGGTATTCGCGTGACCGAAGTCCGGGACGTTTCGGGAACTCTGTGGTTTGTGCGCAATGGGGAAATTATTCGGGTGGGAAACCACACTCAAGATTGGTCCAGGGTCATTCTTGATTTGCCCGTTCCCTACAATTCCAACATTGATGAGATTCAAAACCTCCTTCTGGAATCTGCTCAGGCTTTCGCTGCCAGTCGTGATTGGCGCAGAAAAGTGATTGAGGATCCCGAGGTGTGGGGTGTGCAATCCCTGAGTGCGGAAGCCATCACGTTGCGCTTAGTTGTTAAAGTGCGAGCGGGCGAGCAGTGGGCAGCTCAGCGAGCGCTGTACCGCGCACTCAAAGAGACTCTGGATCAACGGGAAGTCGATATCCCACCGCTCAATCGCATGGTCGTGGATGGGATGGAGGGCACTCGATCGCGAGGCTCTAACCGGGTGACCCGCGTCGACCCTGATGCTCCCAAGGACTAGACCTAAGCCCATGAGCGAAAACGACCTGAACGCCTCCATGCTCTTCCATCGCGTGGGTGGAGCAGAGACTTTCGACACACTGGTGCGCGCTTTCTATCGCGGCGTCATCGATGATCCCGTTATCGCACCCATGTATCCAACCGACGATATCGAAGGCGCTATTTGGCGTCTGTCCCACTTCCTGCAGCAATACTTTGGTGGCCCCACCACGTACAGCGACCAGCGTGGGCACCCGCGGCTAAGAATGCGCCATCAACCTTTCGCTATCAATCCTCACGCCAAAGAACGATGGCTTGTTCACATGCGCGCTGCCGTGGATTCCCTAGATCTTGCCCCAATGGACGAATCAGAGCTCTGGGACTATTTAGATCGAGCGGCGCTGTCGATGGTGAACACTTTCGAGTCCTAAGACCGAAGCACCCATCGATCAAATCTCTCGCAAACTTTAGAGAGAGCCACCGGCGTTCTTCACCAGAACATAGCCTGCCTTCGAACTCAACCGGAGCCAAGGGCCTACCGTGTGAACCTGCATCGCCTGATCGCCCAGGAACCCCAGGGCATCCGCGGCGAAGGCGGCACCCGAGGGGATGCGGGCATGATTCGCTACGGGAGCACCCCAGACCTGTGCGCGCACTTTTTGCAGAGCTGATTCTCCAATGCTCTCGGGGACCGCAGCAGCTACGGCACCCACACCGGTCGCAGCGGCCTGGCTCAAGGCTTGGGCTTGAACCCCCAGTCGCCGACGCCAGCCTTCCCGCGGTGGCGTAATGGCGGCCCATGCAAGCGAGGCAACCTCGGCGGGGACAGCGACTTCTAACTCGTTTCGTTCCGCGGCAGCACCGAGGCGATGAATCAAGGACTCCAAAGGAACAACAGCATCAAAATCAGCTGAGGCGCCAAGAGCAAAAACTCGAAGGCCTAAGACGGTAGGAGTCTGATCGAGTAATCCGCGGGGGAAGAGAACACCCACATAGGCCTGCAAGACATCGCCGGTGGCAATCAAACGGGCCGATCCGTCATACACGCGCGCCGCCCGTTCACAAAAAACTTTTGCATCGGCGCGAGCATTGTCCGAGGTGAAGGTCATAGTAAAAGCCATAGTGTTCTCTAAACTACAACCGATGGCCTCTCTAAACGATCTTTCCCCCGCCGGTGATCCGGTTGCAAGCATGCTTACTGCCTTGACTCTCGAGGGCTCACGGGCGAGCACGGGAGAGGACATCTTCACCGCACCGAGTCAATGGCAACCCCACGGGCGTGTGTTTGGTGGCCAAGTTATGGCCCAAGCTGCCCTTGCTGCCATGCACACCATCCCGGCAAAGCGCGCCATTCATTCTCTGCATGGATATTTTTTGCGCCCCGGTGACATTTCAGAATCCATCACACTCTCAGCAGATCGTATTCACGATGGACGATCTTTTTCCACCCGGCGGGTTCAGGCCTATCAACACGCTCAGCCCATTTTTTCGATGATTTCCTCGTTCCAGGATGAAGACCCTGGCCTTGACCACCATGCGCCCATGCCCGAGGGCATTCCCGACCCAGAATCTCTGCCCAGCGCCCAGGAAGTTCTTGGCGCCATTAATCACCCCCTCGCTGATGTGTGGGCAACAACCAGGGCGTTCGATCTTCGACACCACCCCTCGCCGCTCTATATCGACGGTGATAGAGAGCGAACACCCCACCAAGCTGTCTGGCTGAAGGCACTCTCACCCCTCCCAGATGATGAAAACCTGCACCGGGCGGCACTTGCCTACGCCAGTGATTTCAGCATTTTAGAACCCGTGATGCGAGCACACGGGATTAGCTGGTCAACACCGGGGCTCAAAGTCGCCAGCCTCGATCACGCCATGTGGTGGCATCGTTTCCATCGCGTAGATGAATGGTTCCTCTACGTTCAAGAATCCCCCTTCGCGCGTGGCGGACGCGGTCTCGCACTGGGTCGAATATTCAACCAACAAGGTGAGCTAATCGCCTCAGTTGCTCAAGAGGGAATGGTGCGGGTTCCTAGTCCCTCGTGAGCTTGCGGTAGGTGGAACGGTGAGGTGCCGCAGCGTCAGCGCCCAAGCGCTCAACCTTGTTGGCCTCATAGGATTCAAAGTTTCCTTCAAACCAGTACCAATGTGCAGGTTTATCCGCAGTGCCCTCATAGGAAAGAATGTGGGTTGCAATGCGGTCAAGGAACCACCGGTCGTGTGTAATGACCACAGCGCAACCGGGAAACTCGAGCAACGCATTTTCGAGGCTCGAGAGGGTTTCCACATCGAGGTCGTTGGTTGGCTCATCCAGTAGCAGCAAGTTCCCGCCCTGTTTCAGGGTGAGTGCCAGGTTCAACCGGTTTCGCTCACCACCGGAGAGAACACCCGCCTTCTTCTGCTGATCTGGTCCTTTGAAACCAAAACTGGACACATACGCCCGGGATGGGATCTCTACGTGTCCCACCTGGATGACATCGAGTCCATCGGAGACGACCTCCCACAGGTTCTTGTTCGCATCAATCCCGGATCGATCCTGATCGACATAAGAAATCTTGACAGATTCACCGACTGTGAGCTCACCGGCATCGAGTGCTTCCAAACCCAAGATCGTCTTGAACAGTGTCGACTTTCCCACACCGTTGGGACCGATGACCCCGACAATGCCATTGCGGGGAAGGGAGAAGCTGAGGCCATCGATCAGGACGTTGTCGCCAAAGCCTTTGCGGATGCCTTTGGCTTCCAAGACAACCTGGCCCAGCCTGGGGCCGGGTGGAATTTGAATTTCATCAAAGTCCATCTTTTTGGTGCGTTCGGCTTCGGTGGCCATTTCTTCGTAGCGAGCAAGACGGGCCTTAGATTTCGCTTGACGGCCTTTTGCGTTAGATCGAACCCACTCGAGTTCATCTGCCAAGCGCCGTGCCAACTTCTGGTCTTTTTTACCCTGAACCTGGAGGCGCTCTGACTTCTTTTCCAGATAGGTCGAATAGTTGCCCTCGTAAGGGTAGAGGCGGCCCCGGTCAACTTCAGCAATCCATTGTGCAACGTGGTCGAGGAAGTACCGATCGTGGGTGATGGCAATGACAGCGCCGGGATATTTAGCCAGGTGTTGTTCCAGCCACAGCACACTCTCGGCATCAAGGTGGTTGGTGGGCTCATCCAGGAGCAAAAGATCCGGCTTCTCTAGCAGCAATTTGCATAGCGCCACGCGCCGCTTTTCACCACCGGAGAGGTTCGTAATCGGAGAATCAGAGGGCGGGCAGCGAAGAGCATCCATGGCCTGCTCGAGCTGGGAGTCAAGATCCCAAGCATCTGCCGCGTCGATGGCTTCTTGCAGTGTTCCCATCTCGGCCAGGAGGGTGTCAAAATCGGCATCCGGGTCCGCCATCGCAGCGGAAATCTCGTTGAAGCGAACAATCTTCTGGTGAATCTCTCGCACACCATCGCGAACGTTCTCCACGACAGTCTTGGTCTCATCCAGTTCGGGCTCTTGCAGCAAAATTCCCACGCTGTAACCAGCCGAGAGGGTCGCATCCCCGTTACTGGGGGTGTCAAGGCCCGCCATGATTCGAAGAATCGTGGACTTACCCGCACCGTTGGGTCCCACCATGCCGATTTTTGCGCCGGGGAAGAAGGACATTGTGACGTCGTCAAGAATGAGCTTCTCGCCCACTGCCTTACGAGCACGGATCATCGTGTAAATGAATTCAGCCATAGCTTCCTAGTCTAGGCAGTTCGCAATGCCCCATGTACTCCCGGACCCGGAGGCGGGTTCTAGCCTCAGCCCGCCACCGGGTCCGGATTAGAGCTCTTCGTCTTCTTTACCCACGGGGTTGTCACCCGCATCGTCATTGTCGGCTCGGGTGACCCGGGAATACTGGGAAACACCCCAGTGCAAATCGTGACCTAGCGAGTTGGCTTCAACCTCAATGCTCGTTCCGGAGCGGTCATCATTACTCCAGTCGCGGACTTTCAGGCGACCCACGGTGACAATGCGGTCGCCCTTATTGAGTGACTGGGCAGCGTTAATGGCGAGGTCACGAAACGCGGTAACGGTGTACCAATTGGTGTCCGTGTCCATCCAGCTATTCGAGGGCTTATCGAAGCGGCGTTGTTGGGAGGCCAGCCGGAAGCTGGTGATGGCAAGTCCCTCGGAGGTGACAATGTGGCGAGGTGTCGTGGCGATAAGCCCGGTGAGGGTTAGTTGGTCGGTCATGGTGGTCCTTTCTCGCGCAGGAATGGACTTGGTTGTCACATCTCCCCCTGCGCCAGGGAAGACGTGAAACAGACTGTGTCTGATTCAGGCGCGTTTACTCACTCCCGGGGGCCAGAAGCCCTAAAGAGAAGGAAGTGAGACAGCTGTGGACAGCTAGGCCGGGAGCAAATACTCAGCGAAGACCTTGCGGACTTTGCTTACCTTGGGCACCGCCACAGCCAGGCAGTAACCCTGTCCTGGATTTTTGGCAAAAAAGTCTTGGTGATAACCCTCGGCATCAAAGAACTCACCCAGGGGCACAATCTCGGTAACAAGGTCACCATCCCAGGTGTCCTCGGCTCGAGCTTTTGCAGCCTCAAAGAGGGCCTTGTCCTCTTCGCTGGAATAAAACATGGCCGATCGATACTGTGTTCCGACATCAGCGCCTTGTCGATTGAGCTGACGCGGATCATGCATGGTGAAAAACGCATCCAGGATCACATCGGAAGGAATTACATCCGGATCAAAAGTCACGGCTACCGCCTCGGCGTGACCAGTCGCACCGGTGCAAATCTGCTCATACGTTGGGTGCTCGAGGCTTCCCCCGGTGTAACCAGAAACGACATCGCTTACTCCGCGCAAAATGCGGTAGGCGGCATCCAAGCACCAGAAACAGCCACCGGCAACTACATAAGTTTTCACAACCTTGACGATACTCGCCATCGCTGAAAACCAGCCGAAACCACCCAATGCCATCGTGGTACAACGCGTCTTCTCCAGGCCCTACGCTTAGTCTGTGATTGCGACATTTTTGCCCCGGGTGAGCCCGATGGGGCCCCGGTAATGGGCTACTTTTACGCATTTCTAGCGGCGCTACTTTTTGGCGCAAACGGCACGGTGAGCAAAGTTATTATCGGATCAGGATTTAGCGCCCTCCAGCTGACCCAGTTCCGGGTGCTAGGCGCCGCGCTGATTTCTGCTGCCGTGCTCTTTGTTATTGATAAGAGGTCTTTTCGATTACCGCTGAGGCAGTGGCCCGTCATCCTCGTTCTCGGCATTGTTGGTGTAGCCATGCTCCAAGCCACCTATGCTTTTGCGATTCAACTTCTGCCGGTGGGCATAGCGCTATTGCTGGAATACATGGCGGTACTCATTGTCGCTGTTGTCGCCTTCTTCTTTTTCAAAGAGAACGTGAGATTGCGCCTCTGGGTGGCGATTGGTCTTGTCCTCGCTGGTCTGTGCGTGGTGGCAGAAATTTGGGCGAGTAGCCTGAACCCCACCGGAGTGCTCTGGGGGCTGGCTGCCGCGGTAGCGCTGGCAACGTATTTTCTTGTGGGAGAAAAACAACTACAGCCCATTTCTCCCCTTGCTCTCTCGTTTTGGACAATGAGTATTGCCGCACTGTTCTGGGCGCCTTTTTCGAAATGGTGGGAGTTCACTCCCGACACCTTCACCTCCATGGTCTCGCTGCAAGGAAACCTTGAGGCGATCCAGGTCCCGATTTGGTCCCTGGTGCTATGGAATGTCGTCCTGGGTTCCTTTGCCCCTTTCTTGTTATCTCTGAGCGCACTCAAACGCCTGTCCGCTACGGCGGCCGGAATCGCCGCTACGAGTGAAATCGTCTCTGCCTTTGTCACTGCGTGGCTATGGCTGGGCGAGCAGCTCACCCTGCTGCAGAGCATGGGGGCAACAATTGTCTTAGGTGGCATCCTCGTGGCACAAAGTGCCAGATCCAGTGACGTTGTCGTTCAAGCTGATCTTGCTCTTGAAACTGGGCCCATCATGTTGCCAGTTCTCGAAGAAAGCGAGAAGCTTGAGTCATGAACACAGTCTTCAGACCTCTTGTCATCTCCACGTTGATTGCTGCGGTGATCAACCAGATCGTCTATTTTGTTGCTGTTGAGTTCTTCGGGGTCGCCTTTGTGCTCGCCACGGCGGATTCGGCGTCGATCCCCCTCATGACTCCGGCACTTCTCACGGTCTCCGGGGGAATCATCGGAGGATTCATGGGAGCCTCGATTGCCTCGCGCACCGGGTCACCGAAAAATGTGTGGCTATCGATCACCTTGGTGGCCCTGGCATTAAGTTTTGTGCTGCCCTTGCTCGGAATAGAGTCTCAGCCTGCAGCTTTGTGGCTCAATGGCATGCACGTAGTTGCCGGCGCGCTTATTATCCCGATGGTGCGCCAAGCTCTTCCCTCGGCTAAGGCAACACCCGAGGATTAGCCCAATTGAGGCCACCGCTTGGCGGCTAGGCCTCGATAACTACGGGCACGATCATCGGTCGACGGCGATGTTGCGTGTTCACCCAACGGCCCATGGTGCGCCGAACGACCTGTTGGAAAGCAGCGGTGTCCCGGGTCCCATGGGCGGCAGCGTCCTCTAACGCCTTGACGATTTCGGGGCGTACGTCATCGAAAATGGAATCATCAGGAGCGAAACCTCGGGCGTGGATTTCTGGACCAACAATGATCTTCCCTGATTGAGCGTCAATGGCAAGGAAGATGGAAATGAATCCCTCTTCAGCGAGGATGCGGCGATCTTTGAGGTCCGCTTCGGTAATTTCACCGACCGTGGAGCCATCAACATAGACAAAGCCGATATCTAACTGACCCGTGATCTGAGCCATGCCACCGCGAACATCGATGACGGTGCCATTTTCACCCACCAGAGTGTTCTCTTTAGGAACCCCAGATTCAATGGCGATATTTGCGTTGGCCCGCAAGTGTCGGGCTTCACCGTGGATGGGCATCACGTTGCGAGGCTTCACAATGTTGTAGCAATAGAGCAATTCGCCTGCCGCTGCGTGACCGGAGACGTGTACTTTGGCATTGCCCTTGTGCACCACGGTGGCACCTAGATCAATCAGGCCGTTGATCACCCGATAGACAGCATTTTCGTTCCCAGGAATCAAACTGGACGCCAGAATGATGGTGTCATCAGGACCAATCGCAATCGTCGCGTGCTCCCGATTCGCCATGCGTGCTAGACCTGCCATGGGCTCCCCTTGAGAGCCGGTGCTCATATAGAGCACCCGCTCATCGGGCATATCTACAGCCTTTTTGGGATCCACCAGTGTTCCCTCAGGAACGTGCAAATACCCCAGCTCTTGGGCAATACCCATGTTGCGCACCATGGAGCGCCCCACCAGAGCAACCCTGCGGTTGCCAGCAACCGCAGCATCAATAACCTGCTGGACGCGGTGCACGTGGGAGGCGAAGCTTGCCACAATAACTCGACCGGTTGCTTGATGAACAATCTGCTGCAGGATGGGCCCAATATCAGCCTCGCGAGGGGTGAAGCCTGGAACATCAGCGTTAGTGGAGTCCACCATGAACAAATCCACACCCTCTTCACCAAACCTAGCGAAGCTGCGCAGATCGGTCAGGCGTCCATCCAAGGGAAGTTGATCCATTTTAAAGTCCCCGGTGTGTAAAACACTTCCGGCTTCGGTTCGAATCATGAGCGCAAGAGCATCGGGAATGGAATGGTTCACCGCCACAAATTCCAAATCAAAGGGACCCAACTTTTCCCGGCCACCCTCGGAGACAGCAAGAGTCAGCGGAGCAATTCTGTGTTCCTTCAGTTTTGCTTCCACCAAAGCCAAGGTGAGGGTGGTGCCAATCAGGGGAATATCGTTTCGAAGTCTGAGCAGATAGGGAATAGCTCCAATGTGATCTTCATGCCCGTGGGTGAGCATGATCGCCACAATGTCATCCAGGCGATCACGGATCGGCTCAAAATCGGGCAAGATCAGATCGACACCGGGCTGGGTTTCCTCCGGGAACAAGACGCCACAGTCAACGATGAGCAATTTTTTGTTTAATTCGAACACGGTCATGTTGCGACCGATTTCTCCGATACCGCCCAGGGGTATTACGCGTAGCGTCCCCACTTCGAGAGCGGGCGGTTCTAGCAGGGGCTGCGCCATGAAGTCCTTTGTTAGCGTGTGGTTCCGGCGACTTTAGGCAATGCGCCTCCAGCAGCAGCATTGCGATCAGGTCGGAAGTTAGAAAAGTCAACGCCTGGTACGTCATGAACGAGCGCAATCTCGTTTTCGATAATCGCCGCTTCCGATTCTTCGGGACCAACCAGGGGCAAACGCACTCGAGGCGAGGAAATGCGCCCTAGGCCATGGAGAATGTACTTGACAGCCACAGTTCCTGGAATGTGACTCATCGTCGCTCGCACCAAAGGCTCGAGAAGTTTGTGCTGAGCTGTCGCGGCGCGTAAATCTCCCGCGTTGACAGCATCGATCATGAGCCGATACGGCTCAGGAGCGATATTGGCGGTGACGCCAATAAGGCCCGAGCCGCCAATAGCCAACGTCGGTAAAGCATTGGCGTCATCACCAGCAAAATAGAGCAAATCAGTGTTATTCATCACCCGAGAAACTTCACTCAGGTCACCCTTGGCATCTTTGATCGCCATAATGTTGGGGTGCTTAGCGGCTCGCAAGATGGTGTCATAGGTGATTTCAATACCAGAGCGACCAGGAATGTCATACAAAATCACCGGCAAGTCAGTGGCGTCAGCAATGAGGCGAAAATGGGTGAGCACACCGGCTTGGGTGGGTCTGTTGTAATACGGGGTGACGATCATGACACCGTCGGCACCCGCTTTTTCACTAGCTTTATAGAGCTCCATCGCGTGAGCAGTTTCATTGGATCCACCGCCAGTGATAATCTGCGCTCGACCCGCTGCCACAGACTTTCCTGCGGTCACTAACCGAATTTTTTCGGCATCGGTCAACGTGCTGGTTTCACCCGTGGTTCCCGTGACCACGATGCCATCGACGCCATGAGTAATCAGAGTGTCCATGAGGGATTCGACACCGGGCCAGTCAACTTCTCCCTCCATGGTCATAGGTGTGACCATGGCGACGAGTACTTGGCCGAAAGGATTGTTTGCTACCACTGCACCAGGCTAGCGTTACCGGGCCCATGGCGCACACGCTACTTAGGGTGCGACGCGACCATTTTCGCTAAAGGTCGCTGCCGTCATGGGCATTAGTGGAACCCAGAGGTTCTCCATTTTCTCGGCGACCATCTCAATTTCTCGCTGAGGGAAGGACGGAAAGCGAGTGCCCTCACGCTTGGTGCGCAAACTCAAGAAGTTCATCAGGCTCCTGGCGTTCATGGTCACATACATGCTCGAATACAAGGTGACAGGAAGAACAGCCCTGGCAACTTCTCGCGCAACACCCTCAGCCAACATGCGTTGGTAGCTTTCATAAGCCCCGGTACACACGGCTTTGATTTCGTCCTGAACCATCGTGGTTTGCTCCGGTGTGCCATCTTCGAAATCGTAAGCACCGGGCTTGCCCACCTGCACCAGCTTGCGCTCGGGGCCGGGAACATAGAAAACGGGTCGCAGTTCGCGATATCGACCGCTTTCTTCGTTGTAGGAAGCAATCCGGTGACGCATAAATTCACGAAAGACAAAAATTGGCGCCTGGACATAAAACGTCAGGGAGTTGTGCTCAAACGGTGACCCATGACGATCGCGCATCAAGTAGTTGATCAGGCCCTGATCGCGCTCACCGGCAGCCGCACCAGAACTAGCTGATTCCAGGGTTGCCTCTCCTTGGGTGCTCACTCTTGCTGCGAAAAGGACATCGGCGTCACTGGCGCTGTGACGCACCAACTCAACGGTCACATCAGAACGAAATTGGATTTCTTCGCCAGCCACCCTCACGCCTTTCCCTATTTTAATCTCTCCTAAGCCTAGGCCGGGAGTTCGTAACGCTTCGTCATCTCCTGGCGTGGCTTGGCGATTGGGCCCTACATTAGGGGCACATGGACACTGTGCTAATTTCTCTCATCGTCGTGGCGTTGATTATCTTCGCGACGCTGTTGGGTTTCGCCTGGGAGAACAGCCAAGGCGTCATCACCAGAGACCACAGTTCCTCTTTGCCTGCTGATGTTCCACCGGAGCTGGTTGATCCAAACACCAGACTCACCCTGGTGCAGTTCTCAGGACCTTTTTGCTCTTACTGTGCTGCCATGCGGCGGGTGCTGGGCAAGGCTGTAGAAGCAAATCCGGGAATCGTCTCGCACCGCGAAGTAGACATTACCGATGTGCCGGAGCTGACCCGCTCGCTGCGCATCAGCCAGACGCCCACCACTCTGTTAGTCAGCCACACCGGTCACCTGATCTCTCGGATCAACGGGGCCGCCAAGCCAGATGTTGTGAATCAAGAAATAGCTCGAGCACTCGAATCAAGAAAGGCACAATCTGATGAATACCTCATCTAAGCCCGCACAAGAAATTGACCCTAGGGGACCCCGCTTTGGCGCCGGCATTACGGGCGCTTTACTCATCATCGCCGTCGTGATTGGGCTGTGGCAACTGCCCATTCCGTCTGACCTAGCAGAGCGCGCGAGCCAAGTTGGTTTTATTTATCTGGCCGTCATTACCGCAATTTTCGCTTGGGGTGCCTTCGCTGGCATTGCCCGTCACCCCTGGGGAATTTTGTTCAAAAAACTGGTGCGCCCAAGACTCCAGCCACCCGAATTTCTCGAAGCACCAGAGCCTCCCACTTTTGCCCAGCTAATTGGGCTGATTGTGACCATAACGGGCCTGGTTTTACACCTCGCCGGCGTCCCCTATGGGATGGTAATGGCCTCAGGCGTGGCCTTCATTGCCGCATTCCTCAACGCCGTATTTGGTTTATGCCTCGGATGTGAGCTCTACGCGCTCTTAGTGCGCGCACGGATTATCGCCCGAACCTGAGTTACCGGTAAGAATTCGCCACTAACACTGGCTAATGTGAACAGAAGGTGGTTCGATTAGAGCCATACTCAAACCCGGCTCAGAAGGAGAACACCATGGCAGTCACGAGCGAAGCACGCACCCACTGGGCAGGATCCCTCATCGAGGGTTCGGGCACCACGACATTGGCGTCCTCAGGCGCAGGAGAATTCCCCGTCACCTGGGCTGCCCGCAGTGAGGGACAAACGGGACTGACTAACCCCGAAGAGCTCATGGGCGCCGCCCATTCAGCGTGTTACTCCATGGCGCTCAGCCACGCTCTAGCCGGCGCTGGAACTGCGCCAACTTCTCTCGATGTCACCGCTGCTGTGACTTTCGTTCCGGGCGAAGGTGTCACCGGATCACACCTTCTGGTTTCCGCCGAAATTCCCGGAATGGATGATGCCACCTTCCAAACTTTCGCCGAAGAAGCCAAAGCAAACTGTCCCATCTCGAAGGCTCTCAGTGGCGTTTCGATTACCCTTGAGGCTTCTTTGCGCTAATGGTGAGCGTTCTTATCGCAGGTGCCAGCGGAATGATTGGCACCGCGCTCCACGCCGCCTTGAGCGATGGGGGGCACCATGTTCACACTCTGGTTCGCAGGGACCCTAGAGGACCCCGGGAGCACCAGTGGAGGCCAGAAGCGGGAGAAATAGATTCCGGAATTGTCAGCCATGTTGATGTTGTGGTTAGCCTCTCTGGCGCATCGCTGTCACGAATTCCTTGGACTAATGCTCATAAGGACAGCGTCCTCTACTCGAGGCTGGCGGCAACCAACACCCTAGTGAGCGCCATTCGAAGCTCTGCCACGCCACCCTCTCTGCTGGTTCAAGGCAGCGCAGTTGGTTTCTATGGTGATCGTGGCGATGAGTCCCTGAGTGAAGAAGACGGCCGAGGAGATGGCTTCCTGGCTGACGTGGTCGTTGCATGGGAAGGCGCCGCACACGTCGCGGCATCTGAAAAGACGCGCGTCGCCTATGCCAGAACCGGTTTAGTTGTGGGCAAATCTGGCGCGATGGCCCCCTTGAGACTCCAAACCATTCTCGGTGTCGGCGGCCGAATCGGTTCCGGCAAACAGTGGTGGCCCTGGATTAGCCTCCACGACGAAATTCGGGCCCTCACCCACTTGATTACCCATGACTCCGCCCAGGGACCCTTCAACCTTGTGGGACCAACCCCTGCGACGTCTGCTGAGATAACCAAAGAGCTAGCCCGTCTCATGCGCAGACCTCACCTGATTGGCTTGCCAGGCTTTGTCATTCGTGGCCTTCTGGGCGAAGCTGGCGTTGCCTTATTGCTGAGCTCTCAAAATATTCGACCTGATCGACTTTTAGAATCCGGTTTCACTTTTGACGATGAAAAGGTAGCTTCCGCGCTGGATCGAATGCTCTCGAATTAGGGCTTTTTGGCTCGCCCCAGTTCAATAGCTTTTCTTATTGCCCAACGAGCACGGCGCCTATCGCCTGAAGCGTCATAGGCCAGGCCTAGTCGCAACCAAGCTCGCCATGACTCCGGGTTTGTTCGGACCTCATCCGCAAAGTTCTCAAAAACCTGCTGCGCTTGGGCTCGATCAGCCCGACCGCTGGGCTTAGTAGCAAACTCATCGCCGGGTAGTCCCCCCTCGGCCTCTAGCTGCTTCATCAGCGCTGCTGAAGCACGGGCAAATAAAAGCTCCGCCACAAGCGCCCAAGCGCCAACAAGCGGCAGAACACCCAGCGCATATCCCATCGCGTTAACCAGTGGAGACGCATCGTTGATCAAGATCCAGGCATAGTTGGCGCTAAAGACCAAATACACGACGAGCAACGCCGATATTACGACCACGCCAGCAAGCGCGCGATTCACGAGGTGGGCGCAACCAGGGCATGCTCCAGCCCGATAGTGAGACCGCTGGAGTTCGCCAGAAAACGCAAAGCCAGGGCAATTCCTTCGGTGTAGGCATCACGCGAGGTGGTGCTGTGAGAAATGGTGAGAGTTTCACCTACACCGCCAAAGAGCACATCCTGCTTGGCAACCACACCAGCTAATCGCAATGAATGTACGGGAATTCCCTGGATTTGTTCACCGCGAGCGCTTTGATTGACGTGAGGCGCGATGACCCCACCCAAGCCGCTTCGAACCTCGGCTAACTCCTCTGCTGTGCGCACGGCAGTTCCTGAAGGCGAATCTACCTTGCTCGCGTGATGAGCTTCCACAATCTCAATGGACTCAAAATATTGGGCGGCTTGCTTGGCTACCATCATTTGCACGGTGGAACCGAGTGAGAAATTAGGTACAACAAACGCTGTGGCGCCGGGGGTTTTGCCGATCAGTGTTCGCAGCTCGGTCAGTCGATCTGCAGACCAGCCGCTGGTACCTACTAAGACTGATATCCCTTGAGAAATAGCAAACTCGACCACGGTTTTAGATACACCAGGAAGCGTCACATCGACGGCGACGTCAGCGCCGAGCATATCGGCCAATTCGCTGCGGGAATCTAGTCGTGCGACAAGCTCCATATCGGGCATCGACTCAACAACCGCAGCAACCTGGGAACCCAGGCGACCGGTGGCGCCAACAACCGCTACTCGAATAGACATGGCCAAAGCCTACAAGTCACGCGCCTTGGCGCGCTCAGGAAAGACTGAGGAAGAGTTTCTCTAAATCCTCCACACTCAAATCACCATCTTTGCTTCCCTCTTCGGAGATGCACTCTTTCATTGCCGTAGCAATGATGGAGAAGCCTGCTTTATCTAATGCACTCGAAACAGCGGAGAGTTGGGTCACCACCGATCGGCAATCTTTGCCCTGTTCAACCATCGAAATAACGGCGCCAAGTTGGCCTTGGGCGCGGCGCAAACGATTGAGCACAGGTTTCATATTTGACGAATCGACCTCGGCCATGATGGTTTCTCCTTAGGAATCAATTAGTGAGTGGAAGAAAGTGCAGGTTGCGCGCTTGCCGCGGTGCCCAGCTGCCAGGTCAGGTAGCCTCCATCAAGATTGGCTACCTCGATACCTGCTTGGGCCAAAATGCTGGCAGCGGTGTGGCCTCTTTGGCCCACCCGACACGTCACGATGACTTTGGAGCCCCTGAGCCCCTCAACGTGTCCACGCAATTCATCGAGTGTGATCAACTGTGAACCCGGTATCGCGCCTTGGGAATATTCACCCATCGTGCGCACATCGAGTAGTTGCCAACCCTGTTCGAGGTAACTTTCCACCTCGTGCCACTGGATAGAGACCTCACCGAGCGCCCTGTTTTCGTTGACATACCCGAGCATATTGATGGGATCTTTTGCCGAGGCGAACTGTGGCGCATAGGAAAGCTCCAGGTCCATCAGCCCGCTGGCTGTTATGCCAGCCGCCATGGCGGTAGCAATCACATCGATGCGCTTATCAACCCCGTCATCGCCGACTACCTGGGCACCCAAAATGGCATCGGTGGCGGGGTCAACAATGAGTTTCATCGCCATCTGTGACGCCCCCGGGTAATAGCCGGCGTGATTGAAGGGGTGGGTGTGGATAATGCGCATGGCGCGATTCTTTTGAGCCAAGACCCGCTCGGTATATCCCGTCGAAGCGGCGGCAAGACCAAAGAAGCCCACGATCGAGGTGCCATGAGCTCTCACGGCTTGGGCCGGGCGACCCATAATCGAATCCGCGGCAAGTCGTCCATGCCGGTTGGCCAGACCAGCCAAGGGAACCAAGCTGTGGCCATCGGCTCGGGCCTTTTGCGCAACATCGCCTACCGCCCAAATATGTGGGTCAGAGGTGCGCTGTTGTTCATCTACTGCGACGCCACCAGAATCACCCATGTCTAAACCAGCTTGTATCGCAAGCTCTGTGTTGGGCCTTGCGCCCACAGCAACGACCACAAGATCAGCAGAAATGTCACTTCCATCGCTCAAACTGACACCGGAGCCTGTAATCGCACTGACTTGGGTGGATACTCGAACATCAAGGCCCTGGTGCCTAGCGCGCTCGACCAACGGCCACGCCATCTCTACATCCAGAGTTGCCATCAGCTGTGGCAAAGCCTCCACCAGGGTCACAGAAATGCCCCGGTGGTGGAGGTTTTCAGCAAGCTCCACACCAATGAATCCGCCACCGACCACAACCGCTGTTTTGGCGCCTTCGGCAGCTTCAATGAGGCGGTCCATGTCTTCTAGGCTCCAAAGAACGTGGGCGGTGTCCACACCGGGAATGGGTGGCCTAAACGGTGTGGATCCGGGACTCAGCACAAGGGCGTCATAAGCAATATCGCGAGATTCCCCGGTGGTGAGATTAGTAACCGAAACCGTCTTTTCGCTGGGGTGAATTGCGGTGGCTTCAGTGTGGATATGGACATCAATGTTGAAGCGGGATTTGAGCCCGGCAGGGTGTTGTAAGACCAACGATGAGCGGTCTTCGATGACTTTTCCCACGTGGTAAGGCAACCCACAATTAGCGAACGACACGGCGCTCCCGCGCTCAATCACCGTAATCTCAGCACTTTCGTTAATACGACGAAGCCTGGTCGCTGCCGACATACCACCGGCAACACCGCCGATGATGACTACTTTTTGCACGGTTTCACGCTGGGGGCTCATGAGACAACTATATACCCCCTAGGGTATTCGTGTGATGTTCAGCACTGGTCTGCCACGGTAGTGGTTGTGCCAGAAACAAAACCCCGACCCGGACTGCGACAACGCTACCGTGGCCTCATTCTCACCATGCTCTCTGGCGACCCACAGGGCGAGCCCGACTGGGTGAAGAAAATCAGCGAGGGCGACGACCAAGGACTGTTTGGCCCAGGCTCGGTGGTGTGGCGTGTGAACGGTGGAATTCCCGTCATCGTCGCCGGTGTCCGCGCTTTACTCATGCAAACTCTTCACCCCGGAGCCATGGCCGGGGTCCATGACCATTCTCGCTACGCCAGCGACCCTTTGGGTCGGCTTTCGGGAACTGTGCGCTGGGTAGTGACCACCACTTTTGGCGCCACATCGGGTGTCGCCCAGGAATCCTCTCGGGTACATCGCTTGCACGATCGCGTATCCGGTGATTACCAACCAGGAAATACAGCGCAGCGCCCAAAGAGCTACTCCGCTCACGATAAAGACCTGTTGCTCTGGGTCCATGTCGTCTTCACTGATGCTTTTTTAGCCGCACATCGACAATGGGGCGATGGGATACCCAGTCTTAGCAACAGCGAATCCGGCGAGGACCAATACGTTCGAGAGTGGGCATTAGCCGGACAACAAATGGGGCTTGAGAACCCACCGCGGTCCACACAAGAACTTCGCGATGTTCTTGACGGCTTCACACCACAGCTTCGATCCGATGACCGAGTCGCACAAGCGATTCGGTTTCTGACCAACCCGCCGCTTCCCGCAGCGACCAAGATCGCCTACAAAATATTAGTTGCCGGTGCGGTTGTCACCATCGACCCGTATTACCGAAAACTTCTCGGGCTCAGAAGGCCCTGGTGGCCCGCTGTTAGCGCCACCCGGTTGCTGCTTTTCGTCATCGGCAAAGTGTTGGGTAGTGAATCGACCAGCAGACTACGTGCCCAAGAACGCATCGCGCGCTTGAACACTAATCCCGCTTAGCTCTACTGGAGCCCCAAAATATCCACCACAAACACGATGGTGTCGGTGGCGCCAATGGAACCATCTGGAGTTCCCCCGGCAGGCCCATAACCTAGCTCGGGCGGAATAATGATAATCACCCTCGAGCCAACATTTTGACCAATGAGGCCATCGCTGAATCCAGTAATCACACCGTTAGTGGAGAAGCTAGCTGGTTCGCCGCGTTCCCAACTCGAGTCAAATACTTCACCCGTGTTCCAATTCACTCCGTGATACTGGACCACGACAACGTCACCACCGCCAACTTCAACACCATTGCCTTCAATAACCGTGGCGACACTAAATTCGGTCGGAATTTGACCCTCAGGTAGCTCTACTGTTGGGGCGCCATTCTCAGCGTAGGTCACCGTGGGGAAACCCTCTGGTGCCTCACTTGCGTCGCCTTCAAGACGATCAAGCGCGGGAACGGCTGGGGGCTTAATCTCAATAATGTCTACGATGAACAACAAGGCTTGGCCAGCCTCAAGCCCAAACTCTGGCGCCCCGGTGAGGCCGAAAGCCTCGATGGGGGGAATCAGACCGGCGACCCGGGAACCCACGGTGGAGCAGGCCATGGATAGTGAGAGACCCACAAAATTAGGATTCTCAGTATTAAGAGTCAGCGCTGAGGGGCTCGCCTCGGTGTAGCCCGATTCCTCAATCAGGACACCCGTAGCCGCGTTATAGAGGGCATAGTCGACCATTAGGTCATCGCCATTAGCAACGGTCTCTCCCCCGCCCGCGATCACAACGGCGCGCTGCGTCGATTCCACCTCAAGAGGTGCATCCAGAGTGACCTCAGGGGCGGCACCAAAATCACCCACAATGGAGATCGATTCAACTTCGCTCCCCGTTGGGGCGCACTCTGATGCGGTGCCAGTCGAATCCGAGCTGCTGTCACTTTCAGGGTTTGCCTGACATCCTGCCAAAGCGAAAACAACGGAGCCCATCGCGGCCACAACTTGGAAGCGGTTCAAGGAAAAGCCTTTCTAAAACAGCGCGCTTTCTGCGCGCTAGCAGTGTTCCATCCTGGCAGGTGCGCCGATAACAATCAAAGTCATGTGATCAGAGTTGTCACGTGCTGGTGCGACACAGGGAAGTTAACGGAATTGGCGATGAAACACAGCTTGCTTGCTTTCTCGTGCAAGGCGCCCATTGCCTCGATTTCTCCGCGAGAAATTTCTAACCGTGGCGAGAGCGTCACCGACGTAATGCGGCCACCACCATCCGGAGTTGTTTCTAATATTCCACTGGCGCTATCGCGGTAGGAAGTCACCACAACCCCCGCCTGGGCGGCGACGTGCAAAAAACTCAACATATGGCACTGCGACAGAGCAGCAATGAGCATCTCTTCGGGATTCCACCTGCTGGCATCACCGTGAAAAGTTTTATCAGCAGATCCCGCAATATCAGCCTTGCCGATGGCGCTGACCACATGATCGCGGGAATACTCGCGATAGCCGCTAGTCCCACTCCCGAGATTACCCATCCACTCCAAGGACACTGCAAAAGAATGATTCATCTCAACTCCCGCCCTCATACGGATTGTTACCGCTGATTTCTGAGGCTACAGGTCTACACTGGTGCCTTATGACAGACACTCTTTCCCCTGTTAACTCCGCCACGTTGGCTCTATCCCGCCAAGTTGTTACCGAAATCCCTGGCCCAAAATCGCGCGCACTGCATGAGCGCCGGATGAAGAGCGTTTCTGCAGGAGTTTCTGCCACCTTCCCGATCTATGCCGATCATGCGCATGACGCCATCATCGTTGATGTCGATGGCAACCAGTTCCTTGATCTCACCGGTGGAATCGGTGTGATGACCGTTGGCCACACCAACGCAGCCGTCGTTGAGGCAGTCTCCAATCAGGTGGCCAAACTCACCCACACTCTCTTCGCCGTTGCGGGATATGAGCCCTACATCGAGGTGTGCGAGCTCCTAGCTGCCCACACTCCAGGTGATTTTGCCAAGAAGTCCGTGCTCGTTAATTCTGGAGCCGAAGCGTTAGAAAACGTCGTCAAGATTGCTCGCAAATACACCGGGCGCACCGAAATTGCAGTTCTCCAGCACGGCTATCACGGTCGCACCAATCTCACCTCAGCCATGAATTACAACATGCACCCCTATGGCACCGGATTTGGCCCTCTTGCCGGCTCGGTGCACCACGCCCCCAACTCTTCGCCTTTCCACGATGGGCTCAGCGGTGAGGAAGCCGCCGAGCGCACCATTAATTTCCTCGAAAAGCGGGTTGGTTCCACTCAGATTGCTTGCCTTGTGGTGGAGCCGATTCAAGGCGAAGGTGGATTCATTGTTCCTGCTGAGGGTTACCTCCCCGCGTTGCTGAAATGGTGCCACGACAACGGCATTGTTTATGTATCCGACGAGGTCCAAAGTGGCATGGCTCGAACAGGTGCCTATTTTGCCTGCGAACATTTTGGAATTGTTCCCGACTTAGTTGCCAGCGCTAAAGGAATCGGTGGGGGTATGCCCATTGCCGCAGTAACCGGTCGCGCCGAAATTATGGATGCCTCGCACCCGGGTGGCCTTGGCGGCACGTTTGGGGGAAACCCTGTTTGCTGCGCCGCCGTCATAGCCGTTTTTGATGAAGTCCACAAACGTGACCTTCTGGGCGAAGCCAAGCGAATAGAAAAAACCATGAAGCCCGCCTTGGAAGCCCTCCAAGCCAAACATGCGGTGATCGCCGATGTCCGAGGAATCGGTGCGATGCTCGCCGTTGAGTTCCAGGACCCCACAACTCACAAGCCCGCCCCCGAGGTAGCAAAAGCGGTTCAGGCATACGCATTGGAAAAAGGCGTCTTGATTCTGACCGCGGGAACCTTTGGCAATGTGTTGCGGTTTTTGCCCGCTGTGGTGATTACTGATGAACAGATTATGGAAGCAGTAGCAGTGCTTGATGAAGCAATCCAAGCTCTCTAAGTCGTGAGCCATCACCCGCTCGACGCTGCGGATGGCGTCGTAGTCGCCGAACTCCTACGAGACGATATTGTCGAATCCCTCCACCACGGAATTGTTGCTGTTGTCGATGCCCACGGCTCCAGGCTCCTTGAACGCGGTAACGCTGACGCCATCGTGTTCCCACGCTCGACGCTCAAGCCTCTTCAGACCCAAGCTGTTCTCGCCACCGGAGTGGGCCTCACTGATCTAGAAATTGCGCTCACCACGGCAAGCCACTGCGGCTCTGCCCGCCACCGCGAGTCGGTCGCTGCTTTTCTCGATCGGCATGGGCTCAGCTCCGAGGCTTTGCAATGCCCTATCGACTGGCCGTTGGGGTTAGCCGAGCGGGCAGAAATGGCAGGAGCGAGCCCCGTGGGCGATCGTTTAGCGATGAATTGCTCAGGTAAACATGCTGGCTTCCTCGCTGCCTGTGTCCATAAAGGTTGGGACCTTGAAGGCTATCTGGAGCCCACACACCCACTCCAGCAAGCAATCTTTGCGACCATCACCGACTACGCCGGCGAGGTCCCCGCTTTTAGCTCCGTGGATGGGTGTGGGGCACCGCTACATGGCCTCAGTGTTGCCGGGCTCGCTCGAGGTATCGCGAAAGTTGCCGCTCAAGCAAACCCCCAGGAGAAACGCTTCGCCCAGGCGGTCACCTCGCATGCTTGGGCGCTGGATGGAACAGGGCGTGACAACACGCTCACGATTGACACCATTGGCGGCATCGCCAAGATTGGTGCTGAAGGTTTGGTAGTCATTGGCACCCCCGAAGGCACAGCTGTGGCGGTAAAAATCCTTGATGGTTCCATGCGAGCAACATCCTTGGTCGCCCTGGCGGCGCTAGCTCACGTGGACGCTATCTCTCAGGAAGTTTGTGACGATCTCAGCAAAGCCATGGCCACCCCGGTAAGCGGCGGCAATCGTGTTATCGGTGGGCTACGAGTGCGACTATAGTCTCAGGGGTGCCTTTGGAATCAGGCATCCCTGCTCGCCACCGCGCGATGCTGCGAATTGGCAAAAATCCCACGTTATGAGGCCACTATGAAGATTTCAATTCCCAAAGAAATTAAGAACAACGAATTCCGCGTTGCTATCACCCCTGCCGGGGTGCGCGACCTTGTCCACGCCGGCCATGAGGTCACCGTGGAGACTAGTGCCGGTGTTGGCTCGGGGATTTCTGATGCTGACTACCAGGCAGAAGGCGCCTCCATCGCACCCGATGCACCCAGCGCCTGGAACAGCGCCGAGATGGTCGTCAAGGTCAAGGAACCCATCGCTAGCGAATATTCCTACTTCCGTGAAAACCTTCTACTTTTCACCTACCTCCACTTAGCAGCTGAGCCCGAGCTGACGAAAGCTTTGCTGAAGGCTAAGGTCACGGCGATTGCTTACGAAACCGTTCAAGGCGCCACAGGCGGCTTGCCCTTGCTCGCCCCCATGAGTGAAGTTGCCGGTCGACTTTCCGCCATTGTGGGTGCTGCGACCTTGATGAAACCAGCCGGTGGAATGGGCCTCCTGGTTCCCGGTGTTCCCGGAACAAGACCCGCTCATGTTGTCGTCCTAGGTGGCGGTGTCGCCGGAACCAATGCGATTTCTGTTGCCGTGGGGCTTGGTGCTGAAGTAACCGTGTTGGATACCAACCTTCAACGCCTCAAAGAACTCGATGCGCTTTATGCGGGTCGCATCAAAACGGCCGCGTCAAACTCCTTAGAGATCGAGCGCGCCTGCCTTAGCGCCGATCTCGTTATTGGCTCCGTTCTCATCCCCGGTGCTAAAGCACCGAAACTGGTGTCGCTGGATCTTGTTTCTCGCATGAAGCCTGGAAGCGTATTGGTCGATATTGCTGTGGACCAGGGTGGTTGTTTTGAAGGTTCCAGACCCACCACCCACGCAGAGCCCACCTTTCAAGTTCACGGAAGTGTCTACTACTGCGTAGGCAATATGCCCGGCGCTGTCCCCCAGACATCGACCATGGCGCTGACCAATGCCACCATGCGTTATGTCAACATGTTGGCTTCAAAAGGTTGGAAGGATGCCCTCGGCCACGATGCCGGACTCGCTCAGGGCCTCAACACCCATGGTGGGAAGCTGACCAACGAAGCAGTGGGTCACGCCCACAGCATTGACACCATCAGTGTTGCCACAGTTCTGTCCTAGATAAGAACACAACGCCCTGCTTCCAGACCACCACGTGGTCGCCGGGTATGGGCAGTGGCGGCACGATGATGCGCCCAGCGCTGGCATGGCGCACTTCATTGTGTGTGTAGCCATCGATGACAAAGGGGTGTTCCCCCAGGAGCTCCCCCAGGATGTGCCACTGCGACAGGCATTTCTCCAGAGAACCCACAAACTTCGAACTTAGGCCACTCCAGTGGGCTGCTCTAGTGGTGAGCACGATCGGTGCAGCAGGCGAACACGCTTGGTCTATTTTTTCCCAGGGCGTTGGAGACGCTGCACCACAGGCAATCTGTATTGTTTCGCCCGCAAAGCGTGCTCGACCAGGGACGCTAACCCCCGGGCTATCCCACAAGAGCGCAACCTCGGGTTTAGCCAAAAACAAGCACACACCATGCTCAGCCAACCTCGAGAGCGAGCGTGCATATTTACTCGACCCGGTGGATGTCATGATGAGTTGACCACGAAATGACTCGAGGCACTCTAGAAGCACCGCTGCCCCATCCACTCCGGCCTGAGCCAGGAGCACATCGGCGTCATCGATGACAAGGGCACTAGGTTCTCTCTGCTGATCGCGCAGACACAACCACAGCGCAAAAGGATTCTGCGGCGCCATCATTGCTAAGGGGGCGCCACTGGCGAGGGTGCGAGCTGCCTCTGATCGACCAGTGTGGGCATCTCCGATGACCAACACCGAGCGCCCCACCAGAGTTTCGAAACCGAGCTCCCGATGGCTCTGATGTTGGGGGTCATCGGCCAGCGCCCACTGGGTGGGAGAAACCGGCACCCGTTTGGGCAATTCTGGCGCCCACATCACCCAAGTGGAGCCCTGTTGGGGGTGCCCGATCGGTCCCGCATCCGAGCGAACCCTCCTGGTGACCGGAGCCATCACCCCGCCGGAGACAAAAACTTCTCCAGGTTCGAGATATCGACTTCGTTGTTGTTGCGCGGTGGTGAGCTCAGGTAGCCAGGACGAACATTCGGTGGCATCACTAACGCGCCCACACACACGCAGAGCGATATTGGCCATCATGGCCGGTGTGATGACCCCAGCGATTCGTTGAGTAGAGATAATCACGTGAATCCCCAGTGAGCGACCTCGGGCTAGGGCATCGGAGAGCACGAGGCTAAAAGCGGGAAAGCTGGTCAGTAGCCAGGCGGCTTCATCAATGACCAACACCAGTCGGGGACACTCCACCGTATCGGGTAGCTCCGCGCAATCCTGCACAGAAAAGGACGCTAATAGACGCTCGCGTTTGAGCATTTCAGCGTTAATGCCCGCTAACGCCCTTTTCGTCGTTGACTCATTCAAGTCAGTCACGACACCGATGGTGTGAGGCAAGTTGACGAGAGATTTCACTCCGGCGCCCCCTTTGAAATCAATCAGGACAAAGACAACATCGCGCGGTGAATAGTGCCTGGCAATAGATAACACCAACGCGCTCACGGTGACGCTTTTACCGCTTCCCGTTGCTCCCCAGACCACCGCGTGGGGTCCTTCGGCCACGAGATTAAGCGCTGGTTGGCCCTCGCCCCATTCCACCCAGAGTTGCCCTCGATGACCATAATCGGCAGAGATTGTCGCTGCCTCAGGTGACTTCATCGTGGCGGCTTTCTGCAGAATCTTTCTGGCCTCAACCTGGGTTAGACGATCAGGAACAATGTCCCTGCGCGAGCCTTCCCCATCGATAAGGGTCGCTGATCGGAGGGACTTCACTACGAGCACTGTGTCGATGTCATCCGGAACGTCGGTGATGCTAGAAACCCAGATAACCCGGCTCTGGCCAACCAGGGTCTTAGGAAAAGTTCCATGCAACGGGAAATCCGAGCTCCCGATTGGGGGTTGCACATCACCAGCGGTGTACAGGCACCAACTGGCAAGAACGCTGCGCCAGATGTCTTCGTAGTCGCTGTGTGCCACCAAAGCCAAAGAGTGCGCTAGTTCAGCTCCTTCTGGCATTGCCGCAATACCCCCAGTGCCCTCTAACGGGTGACCCGGGGGTGCTTGCCACCACGAAGTGCCCAGTCGAACAACCGTGCTGGAGGTGCGTGAGGGGCGCCACAAAGGATCCTGCCAAACGCTGGTTATGCCCGGGATGCGCTGATCTGCTTGGGCTTTATAGGCGCCTCGGGCGTTCTCAGTCTGGTCCCGGTAAACCTCGAGAGCCACTGCGTGCTCAGTTTCTAACTGTGCGCCGTGTCGACGATGGCGTTTTGTGGCATCCCACCACGACCCAAAAACCATCAGTGGGCCGAGGACTCCCATCATGAGCGCCAGGGGTGAGCGAAAGATGATGGCCATTACTAGCGAGAGCACCACCGGCACCATGGCCGCCAGCCACGGAACAACCGGTGCTTCGACTGGCGTGGGAGAGGGAGGTGGAGGGCCAACATGCACGAGCGCACTAAAGCAGAGTCTGCCAACTCAGACGGCTACAGAATGAGCGTTGGGCATAACTTCCCGCCCTCCAGTCCTTGTGGACTAGTGCAAGGTGAACGACACTGTGCCCAGTGTCACAATCGAACTTCGCACCAAAGAATAGGTGTCATAGGGAATGCACTGCAGAGACCGGGAACCTGGTTCCTGCACTATAGTTCCCGAGGCCGTATTGAGGTCCTTGACCCAAAACACACCATCAGTGACCCCGAATTCAATATGTTCCATGGCGATGCTATCGGTCGGATCCTTCACATAAATGCGGTGAAGCTCAACATCATCGGTGTCCTGCCGAACCCCGACAACCCCTGGCCTATCTCCCACGGTTACCGACAAACCGGTATCAAATTTCAGGACAAATCTCAGTGGTGCTTCCAGCCGGCGAGGCTTCTCCCCCGGCACATCTTGGGCTTGGTGAATATCAAATAGTGACATCTCTTGGGTTTGCTCGTCCCCAAGTGGTGCGCCTTTCGAAGCTTCACCAGTGCTGGGATTACCCTCTGGCGATGGTTCCTCAGTCGTATCCGGGAACAAAGGTTTTTTACCCAAATTAAGGCTTCGGCGAATCCAACCTGTGGCGCGCTGAAGAGTGTCACGTTCGCGGGGCTCCTCCTGCTCCACGGGCTCCTCGGGTACCGAGGTGGGCTCCTCGATGGCGACCTTTGGCTTTGCCCGTGGGCGGATCATGGATTGCCCGCAATCTGGGCAAAAAAGGCTGCTGCGAGCCACCAGGCTCCCGCATCGAGAGCATGGGCCAGGTGGGGTCACCGCTGCTGCGTCAAACAAGCTCACCCTCGAAAGGCTACCGGCACTAACGTGCTCACCAGGGAGAACACACAGCGCACCTCCGAGTGCCTGAGCCCAACACTCTGGCCATCTAGTGCTCTTTCACGGCAGATGTGCGCAAAGATGATGACGTTGGTTTTCGAAAGGTGTTTAGTGAGTCACAGGTCATGGTCATCGCGCATCGGGCGTGGGATCCTCGTCGGGGTTGCTGTGGGGTCTTTGGGGATCCAGGCAAGCACCGCCTGGGGCGCGAACTGGGTTATCGAGAACGAACAATCTCTCAAAGACCAGCTCATTGCCTACCAATTCAACCCGAGCGAAGCGATTACTAACTACGTCGAGGTGGCAGGCTTATCCGATACCGGTGCTCTGTATTTGCTGACGTCGCAACCGCAGGTCGTCCCCTCGTATGAGTTTGGCCGCTACTGCACCCGATCTGAGCCAGGAATTGGGGTCTTAGGTTGTTACACCCTGCGTGATCGCAGAATTTATCTCTATGACGTAACCGATGCCAGGCTGGTGAGTATTGAGCCGGTCGTGGCGGCACACGAGATGCTCCACTCAGCATGGGCCAGGATTTCACCCAGTGAACAAGAAGCGATTGCCCTGTTGCTTGAAGAAGGATACGCCGCGCTGGGACCAGCTCACCCCCTGGTCGAGCGCATTGCTAGCTATGAAGCTAACGACCCTCGCTCGCGAATCCCCGAGCTTTACGCCATCCTGGGCACCGAAACGGCAGAGCTACCCGCAGCGTTAGAGGCACACTATGCGACCTATTTCAGCGATCGCAGTAAAGTCGTGGCCTTATCGGAGACGACCTATTCCGTTTTTGACTCGCTATCGGCTGAGCTGCTGGCTCTCAGTGATGAACTCGAGTCTCGAAACGCGGAAATTGAAGGCTTGAGATACACCTACGGAGGAACTTCCGCCAGCCTGCGGGCAGACGTGCTCGCCTTTAACGCCAAAGCAGCCGAGCCTGGCGCCTTCCCGTCTAAGTCTGAGTTTGAAGCGGTGCGAGCGGGGCTTATCAGTCGGCAAGCTCGCCTAGAAACGATGCGCGTTACCTTGCAAACCAAAATCAATGAATACAACACCCTTCTGGAAGAGCTCAATACTCTCAACGACGAAGTTTCCGAACTAAACCAGGGAATAAACGTCACCTTAGAGGCCAAGGATGAACTCACCCCTGACGAATCAGGGCTTGAAGAATAAAGTTTTCCACAACCTCTCCAGCTAAAACCCCGGTAGTGAGCCGGCCACCATAGAATGTGGGCATGAATTTCTCCACCACAATGTCTAGCCCGTTGGGCCCACTGACTTTGCGCGCCACCGACCAGGCCATCACCGCACTCAACATTGGTGGCACCGCGCGAAATGCAACAATCGCACTTGACGTTGGCATCCAGGAAAGTAATGAGGTCTTAGACCGCGCCGTGTCGCAACTGGGAGAATACTTTGCCGGTAACCGAACCTCTTTTGATCTCCCGCTAGGAATCTCGGGAACGCCGTTTCAGGAAGCTATTTGGAAAGCTCTAGGCGACGTCCCTTTCGGCGCGTCGGTGAGCTATCAAGAACTCGGTCAGGCTGCGGGGCGAGGCAATGCGCCACGGGCCGTGGGCGGAGCTGTGGGTCGCAACCCGATTGCGATTATTGTCCCCTGCCATCGAGTGTTGGCTTCCAACGCGCGCATTACCGGCTACAGCGGTGGCGATGGGATTGTGACTAAGGAAAAACTATTAGCCCTGGAGGGAATCAGCTACCGCTGATCACAACTTCAATGCGGCCATCCTGGTGGCTAGAGCTATCGACTTCGTAGCCGTATTTCGAACCCCAGTCCGCAAAATCAGCCACCGATCCCAGCGTTTCGCCTGAGGTGAGGAGCTCCCGCACAAACTTTCCCTTCACTGCTTTATTGGCATGTCCTAACGCCGGGCGAGATCCGGGCTCCCCCGGGGTTACCAACGCCACATACACCCCGCGGTTGCTGGGGACAGGGGCAAGAGATCGATACCCTTCACTGCGCACATCAAGAACAAAACCTTCAACTTCCTGCCACAGTGGCTCTCTGGCCGGGCGCCACTGATTTCTTACTCCGCCGCCAGGGAGCATCGAATCCCAGGAGAGGCGATAGGCGGGAATCACGTCTGTTGCCCTGATCAGTCCCCACAGAGCAGAAAATATGGACAGAGTCGATTGGGCATGAAAAAGCGCGTCCTCATCCATGCTCCCAAGCTCCAAGGCGTCATAGAGGACCCCGGTGTATCGAAACAGTGCTGGCATTCCCGCAGACTCACGCACGAGCCGGTTTCGAGCAATCTCAGCATCGCCCTTCGGCCCCAATTTGAGTGCTTTTCGGGCGCGAGCACTATCGCTAGAAAGCTCGATTGTCTGATCCACCAACGACTCGCGCAGAGAGTTTTGGGAGCCAAAGCTCAAAGTGGAAATATTGAGCGGGTGTTTTTCATCGCCACCGCTAACCTTCGTTTCCGAAGGGGGCAGGATGACCAGCATCAGGCCGAGGTAATCTCAGCCAGACCAGCAACGATGGTCACTTGGTCGTTATCTACCGAGAGGAAACCATCTTCAGCGCTAGCAGTTACCTTCTGTCCATCCACAGTGGTGATTCGGACCTCACCGGCGGCGAGCACACCCAGAGTGGGCTCGTGTCCTGCAAGAATTCCGATTTCACCCTCGGTGGTGCGGGCGACGACCATTGTCGCCTCGCCCGACCACACTTCGGCCACGGCGGAGACAACGGTCACCTGAAGGTTAGCCATGCTTAGCCATTTTCTTTCTGGATGGCAGCCCACTTCTCTTCAACATCGCTAATCGGTCCGACGTTGAAGAAGGCCTGCTCAGCAACGTGATCGAACTCACCACGAGCAATCGCGTCAAAGGACTCAATGGTTTCCTTGAGTGGCACCGTCGAACCCTCCACACCGGTGAACTTCTTGGCCATGTAGGTGTTCTGAGATAAGAACTGCTGAATACGACGCGCGCGTGAGACGGTGATGCGGTCTTCTTCACTGAGCTCATCAACACCCAAAATGGCGATGATTTCCTGGAGTTCCTTGTTCTTCTGCAGAATCTGCTTGACCGTGGTGGCAACGCGGTAGTGATCATCGCCAATGTAGAGGGGGTCAAGGATTCGACTGGTCGACGTCAGTGGGTCCACAGCTGGGTAGAGACCCTTAGCCGCAATATCACGCGAAAGTTCCGTCGTCGCATCCAAGTGGGCGAAAGTGGTAGCAGGTGCTGGGTCGGTGTAGTCATCAGCGGGCACATAAATGGCCTGCAATGAGGTAATCGAGTTTCCCCGGGTGGAGGTAATCCGCTCCTGCAGGATTCCCATCTCATCAGCCAAAGTTGGCTGGTAACCCACGGCAGAAGGCATCCGGCCCAACAGGGTTGACACCTCAGAACCAGCCTGGGTGAAACGGAAGATGTTGTCAATAAAGAGCAACACGTCCTGGTTTTTCACATCACGGAAATACTCCGCCATCGTCAAAGCAGACAGAGCAACGCGCAAACGCGTTCCGGGCGGCTCATCCATCTGGCCAAAGACCAGTGCAGTCTTGTCGAACACACCGGCTTCTTCCATCTCAGCAATGAGGTCGTTACCTTCTCGGGTGCGCTCACCGACACCGGCGAAAACAGAAACACCACCGTGATCCTGGGCAACGCGCTGAATCATTTCTTGGATAAGAACCGTCTTCCCCACACCAGCACCACCGAAGAGTCCGATCTTTCCACCCAACACATAGGGGGTGAGCAAGTCGATGACCTTGATACCGGTTTCGAAAAGCTGAGTCTTCGCCTCGAGCTGGTCAAAGGGTGGTGGCTCGCGGTGGATACTCCAGCGCTCAACGCCTTCAAGCTGGTCATCAGAGTTCAACACTTCGCCGATGACGTTGAACACCTTGCCTTTAGTTTCATCTCCCACGGGAACCGTAATGGGTCCGCCCGTGTCGGTGACTTCCTGGCCACGCACCAAACCATCGGTGGGCTTCAAAGCAATGGCACGAACAAGATCGTCCCCTAAGTGCTGTGCGACCTCGAGGGTCAAGACACTACTCTGGCCATCAATGGTGATGGTGGTCTTGAGGGCGTTATAAATTCCGGGCAGGGAGTCGTGGGGGAACTCAACGTCCACGACGGGTCCGGTAACGCGGGCAACACGACCCGTGGCCGTCGCGTTCTTGGTGTCTTTGTTACTCATCTCGTTATCTCTTTCTTTACTTCGCCGAAGAGAGGGCGTCGGCGCCGCCCACGATTTCGGAAATTTGCTGGGTGATCTCTGCCTGACGGGCATTGTTTGCCAGGCTGGTATAGGTGCGAATCAGCTTGTCGGCATTATCGCTGGCGGATTTCATCGCCTTCTGACGCGCTGCGTGTTCTGAGGCAGCAGATTGGAGCATTGCGGCAAAAATTCGGTTTTCGATGTACACCGGAAGCAGTGCATCCAACACATCATTGGGCTCGGGCTCAAACTCATACAGTGGGAATACTTCAGTGTCACCAGGCTCTTCAACACCCTCCACCACTTCGAGGGGCAAAACCCGCACGATCTCGGGAGTCTGGCTCACCAAGGAGACGAAACGGTTGTAGACGATGTGAATTTCGTCTACGCCACCCTCTTCGGTGGATTTGGTGAACGCCTCGATCAGGGTTTGAGCAATCTCTTTAGCGGTCTCAAACTCGGGCTGATCAGAATTGCCAGTCCAGGCTTTTTCCACACTGCGTTGACGAAAAGCAAAGTTCCTGACCGCTTTGCGACCCACCACAAAGTTGACAACCTCTTTGCCCTCGTCCATCAACCGAGTGCGCAAATCGCCTGCTTCACGCAAAACCTGGCTACTAAAAGCGCCGGCCAAACCGCGGTCGGAACAAAAAACCACCATCGCAGCTCGAGTGGGGTTCTCGGCCTCAGTCAGCAACGGGTGGTCAATGTTGGAATAGGTGGCCACAGCAGACACAGCCTTGGTTACGGCACGCGAATATGGCGCGGCAGCAACCATCCGCGACTGAGCTTTCTGAATCCGCGAGGCGGAAATAAGCTCCATAGCCCTGGTGATCTTCTTGGTCGTACTGGCAGAACGAATCTTCTGCTTGTACACCCGAAGCTCTGCACCCATTGTCTTGTTGTCCTTACCCTGTAGCCGTCTTAGCGCTTACGCTTGACGATTTTTTCCTGGTTGATGTCTTGTGACTCCACAGCGTCAAACTCTTCGCTACCGGGGTGTCCAAGTCCTTCAGCACCCGTGCCCTGGAAGGCAACGAGGAACTTGTCTACTTCGATTTCCAGTGCTGCCTTGGTGTCATCATCAAAGACGTTGGTCTCGCGTAACGTGTCAAGAATTTTGGTGTTCCTGCGCAAGTGCTCGAGGAATTCTGCCTCGAACTTCAACACGTCGGCTACCTCGATGGTGTCCAACTTCCCCTTGGTCCCGACCCAAATCGACACCGCCTGCTCTTCAACAGGGAAGGGGGAGTACTGAGGCTGCTTGAGCAACTCGGTCAGTCGTGCACCACGAGCAAGCTGACGACGACTGGTTGCATCCAAATCGGAGGCAAACATGGCGAAAGCTTCCAAGGAACGATACTGGGCCAGTTCAAGTTTCAGGGTTCCCGAAACCGACTTGATCGATTTCACCTGAGCATCGCCACCAACTCGGGAGACCGAAATACCAACGTCCACAGCTGGGCGCTGGTTGGCGTTGAAGAGATCAGACTGCAAGAAGATCTGCCCATCGGTAATCGAGATCACGTTAGTCGGGATGAAGGCGGAAACGTCATTTGCCTTCGTCTCGATGATCGGAAGCCCCGTCATCGAACCAGCACCGAGCTCGTCGGAAAGTTTTGCGCAACGCTCCAGCAAACGAGAGTGTAGATAGAAGACGTCACCGGGGTAGGCTTCACGGCCTGGCGGACGACGCAGCAACAGTGACACTGCGCGATACGCTTCTGCCTGCTTGGAGAGGTCATCAAAGATAATCAGGACATGCTTGGAGTCATACATCCAGTGCTGGCCAATAGCTGAACCGGTGTAGGGGGCGAGGTACTTGAAGCCAGCGGGGTCAGATGCGGGAGCTGCCACAATCGTCGTGTATTCCATGGCGCCGGCTTTTTCCAAAGCACCCTTGACTCCAGCAATCGTTGAACCCTTTTGACCAATGGCCACATAGATGCACCGAACCTGCTTGTTCGTATCACCAGAATCCCAGTTGGCTTTCTGGTTGATGATGGTGTCCACCGCGATAGCCGTCTTACCGGTCTGGCGGTCACCAATAATGAGCTGACGCTGACCCCGACCGACTGGGATCATGGCGTCAATGGCCTTGATACCTGTTTGCATGGGCTCGTGGACACTCTTTCGGTCCATAACACCAGGAGCCTGGAGCTCCAGGGCGCGACGACCGGAGGACTTTATTTCGCCTAGACCATCGATGGGGTTACCCAGAGGGTCCACAACGCGACCAAGGTAGCCCTCGCCCACGGGAACGGAAAGCACTTCACCCGTTCGGGTGACCTCTTGCCCGGCGACGATACCGGTGAATTGACCAAGAACCACGACACCGATCTCATTCTCATCGAGGTTCTGGGCAAGACCCAGCGTCCCATCGGCAAATCTCACCAATTCGTTCGCCATCACACCGGGTAGGCCCTCAACGTGAGCAATGCCATCCGCGGCATCCACCACGTGGCCCACCTCAGCCGAGCTTGCGCTGCCGGGGTCATACGACTTGGCGAAGTCCTTGAGGGCATCACGGATTTCATCCGGGTTGATGGTGATTTCTGCCATGGTTTTTCCTTTTGTTGGTAGTCGTGTATTACTGGTTGGCGTTAGCCAGCCAGTGCGTTTCTTAAGTCGTTGAGTCGTTGGGAGATGCTGCCATCAATTACGTTGTCGCCCACGCGAATTCGCGCACCGCCCACAAGGGAGTCATCTATTTGTTGAGCAATGTAGTGAGCTCGGCCGAAGCGTTCCACCAGCATCGATGAGATAGTTTTGCGTTGCGACGCCGAGAGTGGTTTCGCCACCGTGACAATCGCAAGGCCTTCACCGTGTTGATCGGCAACAATTTCAGCCCCGCGCTGCAACATGGCACCAATGCGTCGACCGCGAGGGTCGGCAACTAGGTGGCGCACGATTGCTTCGGCTTCTGGGGAAACTTTCCCACCAAACACAGCAGAGATTAGGGCCGCCCTGGCAGCTGGGGTCGCCCTCTTGGAACCTAAGCCAAGCTCAAGCTCCGCAGTGGAGTGAACAATCTCAGAAATCTCGAGAAGCTCGCCCACTACGTCCTTCGCTGCACCCGCACTTTGCGCACAGGATCGAATAGCGAGCTCTTCCAAGGCCGCTCCCACATCGTTGGGGTGAGACCAGCGAAGCTCAACAAGTTCGCCGATAACAGCGCGCGCATCCTTCGAAAGCGCGGAAAAAGCCGCCTCCGCTAAGTCCTGGATGGCTTTAGGTTTGGCAGAAGAATCAGTCAACGCGTGAGCCAGGGAACCCGAACCAGCCAACCCCAAACCCGCGGCAAACAGCTGCTGCGCAAGTGGCAGGCTGGCGCCGTGACGAGTCAGAATTTCTCTGGCCCGCTCAAGGGAGTGACTGGTTTGTGCGCCCATGGCTAAGCTTTCGCCTTCTTTGCGGGAGCTTTTTTAGCACTCGCTGTGCCGGAAGCGCCCGCATCTTTTTCAAGATCCGCCAGAAGTCTGTCCACCACCGAGGCCGCTTTCGCGTCCTCACTGAGACGTTCCTGGACCACAGCAGAAGCAAGATCTAGTGCCAAGTTACCGACCTCTTTACGAAGCGAAAGCACAGCTTGGTGCCGCTGGGCTTCGATTTGAGCCTGTGCGGTAGCAGCAATGCGATCAGCCTCTGCCTGAGCATTAGTTCTCAACTCAGCAAGAATCTGATTGCCCTCAGTGCGAGCCTGATCACGGATTTCAGATGCTTCAGAGCGGGCATCGGCGAGGAGCTTGTTGTACTTATCGAGCGCCTCTTTTGCCTCAAGCTGAGCGGACTGAGCTTCCGCGATTCCACCTTCTATGGCCTGTGAGCGCTCGTCCAAAGTCTTCTGCAATCGGGGCAAAACGACGCGCCAAAAGAGGAACAAGACCAGAGCAAACGGAATCAACGACCAAACGATGTCGTAGATCGCGGGAATCAACGGGTTAGTTGCTTCCCCTTCCGCTGCAAGAAGGAGTGCTTCGGTGTGCATTATGAGACCTATCCGGTGAAGATGAAGTACGTGGCGATACCGATGAAGGCCAGTGCTTCAGTAAAGGCGATACCGATATACATCAGCACCGTCAGGCGACCCTGAAGTTCAGGTTGGCGAGCGACAGATTCAATGGTCTTGCCCACCACAATGCCCACGCCAATAGCTGGACCAATAGCAGCGAGACCGTAACCGACCGTCGCAATGTTTCCTTGTAGTTCGGCGATAACCGAGGTTGCGTCCACAGGTATTTCCTTCCATGTTGTCAGCCCGATGTCGTATCGGGCCGAGGTTTAGTGTTCTTCCGCCAGCGCTAACTGGAGGTAGACAGCGGTCAAAAGCGTGAATACGTAGGCCTGCAACACCGCGACCAACAATTCAAAAAATGTGAAGACGATGCCAAATGCGATGGTACCAATTCCGAAGAACCCCATAAACGAATCCGAATAGAGAACGAAGAAATGAGTGGCGGAAAAGAAGAGCACGAGCAGGAAGTGCCCCACAACCATGTTCATCAGCAATCGCAAGGTCAAGGTTATGGGTCGCAAGATAAAGGTAGAAACGAGTTCAATCGGGGTCACGATGATGTAGAGAGGCCAGGGAACGCCGGGTGGCAACAATGAGTTGCGTAAAAACGTCCCAGGATGTTTGCGAAGCCCGGCGTAGAGGAAGGCCAAATACGAGGCAACGGCCAACACAAGAGGCATCCCAATCACACTGGTGCCGGCAATATTGAGCCCCGGAATAACTCCGGTGAGGTTCATGAACAAGATTAAGAAGAAAATAGAGGTCAACAGGGGCAAAAAGCGTTTGCCATCTTTTTCACCCAGCAGGTCTTCGGCGATGTTCACCCGAACTAGGCTCAACGCCATTTCAATAACACCCTGGAAGCGACCGGGAACAACTCTCAATTTCCTGGTGCCCAGCCAAAAGACTAAGAACAAGGCAGCCACCGCGAAAAGTCGAACCAAAACAATGCGGTTCATTTGGAAGATGGTGCCTTCAAACAAAATTGCAGGCGGAAAAAACTCTTCGATCGTGGGTGGCGAAAAGCTTCCAGAGTTAAGGGCCTCAAACTGGAAAAGTACTTCAGTGGCTTCTGTTAACAGCTCTGTCTCCAGTTTCGGGGCGCTTGAGTGCGCGGCGATAGATGTCCTTGGATGACTTTAGCAAGCCTTGGGCGGTTCGACCAATCGGCCCTATACCCTGGGTTTAAGCGAAGCGTTCATGGGGCACAACCCGATAGATATCGCTGAGGTTTATGGCGCCTTCTCGGACCACTTTAAGCTTGTTGCCAGGCGCTGAAAGGGCACTCGCATCAATCACCGTTGACAGGGTTTTCTCAGGCTTCTGTTTACCTGCAGCGAGATATACCGCCACTTCAGAACCAAATCTGTTGACTAAGGCGCTGGGGGCGACCAGTGGCTTTTCGCCCACGCGAAACGCTCCTGATTGCACCAGCGGCCCCGTTTCGCTCAATAGTTCCAACGCGATCGGGTGAGCGGGCATCCGAAGAGCGACGCTCCCCTGCGTATCACCCAGATCCCAGGCGAGAGACTCCCCTGCCGGGACAATCAGGGTTAGTGCCCCTGGCCAGAATTCCTTGGCCAAAGCCAGTACTTCGGGGGCGACCTCAGCAGATAACGCGGTGAGAGTGGGAATACCAGGGATAAAAACCGATAATGGCGCGCGCTCGGCCATGCCTCGCAGAGTTCTCAACCGAACTGCGGCTGCGGGGGTAAAAGCATCGGCCACTAGCGCGTAAGCCGTGTCGGTTGGCACCAACGCGACCTTGCCTGAGCCAATGGCCATCCGGGCTTTTCTCAACCCTTCGCGCAACGAAGCGGGCTCACTGCCGGAGAAATAAGGCGTACTCACGCCACCAAGCTTCCCACGGCTTCGCGGAAGTGACGTGTGTGGGCCTCAACGTCCTCGCTCGTGGTGTTAGGTGACATCAGCGCCATGTTGTGAAACGGAGTCAGCAGTACACCGCGATTGAGAGCATGCAGGTGAAGATACTGCTGCAACTCAAAATCATCTGCGTTAGCCGCTTGCGCCCCATCCACCGGTGCGTGAGGAAGGAAACTGTATTCCGCGCGCGCTCCCAACTGGGTGACCTGCCACGGAAGCTCGAACTCGTCAATAACGTCTTGGACGCCTTTAGTCCACTGACTAGCCCGGGCAATCATCTCGGGATACACCTCGGCGGTAAGAACTTCAGCCAATGTGGCTCGGATCCCGGCTAAGGACAATGCGTTGCCAGCTAAGGTCCCACCCACACCGCCCACATCAATATCTTCCATCTCTAAGCCCGAGCGAATTCGTGCCTGAAGCTCTGCTGACACGCCAAACGCACCAGCGGGAATACCCCCCGCAATGGTTTTGCCCACCACAACCGCATCTGGCTGCAGGTCATCTCTCGCCGTCATGCCTCCCGGGCCGGCACACAAAGTGTGTGTCTCATCAATAATCAGCACGGCACCGTGGGTAGTGCAAAGCTTGCGAAGAGCATCGTGCCATCCAGGCTGGGGCAGCACAATCCCAATATTGGTCATCGCAGGCTCTACCAACGCACACGCAATATCTCCCGCTGCGAAAGCCCGCTCCAGGGCATCTACGTCATTGAAGGGCACCACAACAGTGGTCTCATCTAAGGGCACGGGCGGGCCAATATTTCCCCGGCGGGCAACAACATCACCGTGGTCATCAAGAGTGGCAAAGCTTTCATCGACGCTACCGTGATAGCAGTGATCAATGACCAGCACTTTTTTCTTACCCGTCACAGCTCGCGAGTAGCGAATCATGGAACGGTTGGCGTCGGTTGCCGAAAGAGTGAATTGCCACATCGGGAGGCCAAATCGCTCGGATAAGAGATTAGCCGCGATGGCCGCGTCAGCAGTGGGCAACATCGTGGTGGAGCCTTTGAGTAACTGAGCTGCTAGCGCCTTAGTGGCAGCTTCAGGCGCATGGCCCACCATCGCCCCCGTATCACCTAAACAAAGGTCAACGTGATCCATACCGTCAGCGCAAAGAAAATGTGCACCCTGGGCGCGCTCGACAAATACTGGCCACGGACCTGGCCATTTCGCCATCCACAACATGGGCACGCCGTCAGGCATAACCTTCGAGGCCTCTTCCCACAACTCGCGTGAGCGTGGCCGGGCATGGGAAAATTTTGAAACTTCAGACTCCCACAAGCTCGCAAGCCTGCCCCGGTCAACCCTCGTGGTCATAAAAATTCCTAAGCTCTGGCTAGTTTGCGACGTTTTAGTGCTCCGCCGATTTGAGAAATCAGAACCGCAGCAATCGCTAAGAAAAACACGGCCGAGGCAATGACATTAGCTTCTGCCGGAATTCCCCGTGCAGCCGCGGTATAAACATAGCGGGGGAAGGTCACCGCCGCGCCAGCATTGAAATTAGTGATGATGAAATCGTCAAAACTCAAAGCAAAGGACAGCAAAGCCGCCGCAATAATTCCCGGGATGAGCAGGGGAAAAGTAATACGCCAAAACACTTGGGCAGGCGAGGCATAAAGATCCCGGCCGGCTTCTTCCAGAGCCGGATCCAGCGTTGCCACGCGGGCACGAACGGTCACGACAACAAAGCTGACACAAAACATCGTGTGGGCAATGATGACGGTCACTAAACCTTTTTGGACACCAGCGGCGAGGAATTGCGCAGCAAGCCCAGCGCCAAGAACCACCTCAGGGGTGGCCATGGGTAGGAAAAGGAGCAACGTGGTTGCGGAGCGGAACTTGAAGCGGTAGCGGACTAAAGCAATCGCGATCATGGTTCCCAACGTGGTGGCCATCACTGTGGCAACAACGGCGACAAGAATGCTGTTACTAAAGGATTCACACACGTTGGGAGACTCACAGACGCTGAGCCAGTTATCGAAGGTGAAGCCACGCCAAATGATGTTGGTGCGCCTCGCGTCGTTAAACGAAAACGCCACCGTGTAGGCAATGGGGATAAGCAAAAAGACAAAAGTTATCACCGCGTAGACATAGAGTGCGTACTTGCCAAAGCCCCTCACAGCAGGTCATCCGTTCCGCTGCGTTTCACATAGGCGCTGACTAACACCAGGATGGCCGCCATGAGCAGCAACGACAGCGCTGCAGCAGCAGGGAAGTTTTGCAGCACCAAAAAGTTAGCCTCAATGACATTTCCAATCATCTGGGTGTCGGTTGAGCCCAGGAAATCCCTACTCGCGTTGATGTAATCGCCGGCAGCCGGGATGAAGGTGAGCAAGGTTCCCGAGAGCACACCCGGAATGGAAAGCGGAAAAGTTATTTTACGAAAAACCGTGAAGGGGTTGGCATACAAGTCGCCACCAGCTTCGACAAGTCTCAGGTCTAACTTTTCCAGCGACGTGTAGATCGGCAACGTCATGAAAGGGATGAAGTTGTAGGTCAAACCAAAAATTACAGCCGCTGGGGTGCCCGTGAAATAAGCGTCCCCAGGGATGATTTGCATCCCCTTGAGCGCGCTCATGAGCAGTCCCTCATCGGCAAATATCTGCTTCCACGCAATCGTGCGCAGCAGAAAAGAAATGAAAAATGGTGCAATCACCAGAACTAGCGACAGCGCCTGCCACAAGGGGTAGGCGCGCAACTTCACCCCGATGACATAGGCAATGGGATAGCTAATGATCAGCGCAAACGACGTCGCTAAGAGGGCATATATGAAGGACCTACCGATGTGCTCGCCATAAGTCTCCACGACGACCGAATAGTTCTCCCAGCGAAAAGCCGTCTGATACTCACCGGCGAAACCGCCAGGAATGGGGGCTTGGAAACTGGTCAAAACCAGGGAGAGTAAGGGGGTGAGAAAGAACAGCAGGAGGTAAAGCACCCCCGGTAAGAGCAACAGCAGCGCTATGGGGCTCTTGCGCTGGGCTAGTGCGGCACCAGAACTGGGTGCACCAGAGGCAACCGTGGATTGAAAAGCTCCAAACGCCATGGCTTAGGAACCCTCGAGCTCTGCCTCGATGCGCTCACGCTCTTCAAGTGCCAAACTGCCGGTGTCCGTATCCGCGTCGAATCGATCCAAATCTTGGGAGGGGTGATCCAAAAGCCCAAACACGTGCTCGGGAGACCAGGACAGGAAAACCTCATCACCATCGCGCGCGTGATCACCCAGTGACGTGTTTTGAGCGAACACACTGACATTGCCAAAGCCAGGGACATCGACCAAATACTGGGTGCTCACCCCGCTAAAGGAAGCATCGGTCACTCGGCCAGCGCCGATAACCTCCCTGGAAGAATCTTCAGGCCGGCTAGTGTGCAACGTCACTTTCTCCGGCCTAATTCCTACGGTGACTTTGCCTTGATGAACCAGAGCGCGTGAGGTAGGAACACGAATACCCACTCCGGCAACGCCCACGGTTATCGTGCCCGAGCCTGAACCTGCTGCGGTTCCGGTGAAAAGGTTTGATTGCCCAAGGAATGTTGAGACAAAAGCGGTAGCGGGCCGGTCATACAGCTCTTCGGGAGCACCCATCTGTTCTATTTTTCCCTGATTCATCACGGCAACCGTGTCGGCCATCGTCATGGCCTCTTCTTGGTCATGCGTGACATGCAAGAAAGTAAGACCAACTTCGCTCTGAATTTCCTTGAGCTCTAATTGCATCTGCCGACGCAGTTTCAGATCCAATGCACCTAAGGGCTCATCGAGCAACAGCAGCGCCGGTCGATTGACAATAGCTCGAGCCAAAGCAACTCTTTGCTGCTGACCGCCAGAGAGTTGAGACGGCTTTCGGCCCGCAAGATGGGCCAACTCGACTAATTGGAGAGCCTCTGTGGCCAAGGTGAGAGCGTCGCCAATCCGGCGACGCCTCAGACCGAAGGCGACGTTTTCCAGAATCGTCATGTGGGGGAAAAGCGCATAACTCTGGAAGACCGTATTAACTGGTCGTTGATACGACTTAGTGTTTGTTACATCTTTTCCACCGATGAGAATGCTCCCCGCGGTGGGCTCTTCAAGACCTGCAACAAGTCGCAGCGTTGTTGTTTTCCCACAGCCACTAGGCCCCAGTAAAGCGAAAAAGGAACCCGCCGGGATAGTGAGCGAAAGGTCGTCAATGGCGGTGAAACCAGGAAAACGCTTCGTCACTCCCACCAGGGAGAGATCGGCGCCAGCCTCTGCGAATTCGCGGACTGGCGCCGATACCTCTGCCACGGTTATGGTCCTTGTTCCCTGGCTTACGCGCCGAGAACTACGGACTGGAAGGCGGCCTGGAACTCATTGTCTTCAGCAGAATCCAATGTTCTAAAGGCCTGGACCTGATCCAGTGTTGCGTCATTGGGGAAGATAAGTTGGTCTTCGGCCAATTCAGGGTCGATAGCAACCATGGCTTCATAAGCGCCCTTGACCGGCGTCACGTAGTTCACCCATGCAGCAACTTCTGCGGCCACTTCTGGCTCGTAGTAGTAGTTCATGAGTGCTTCTGCGTTCGACTTACGAGGAGAACCGATGGGAACAACAAACGTGTCGTTCCAAATGGTCGCACCAGATTCTGGGAAGACGAACTTCCACTTCTCATACCCTTCCTCGTAATTGAGCAAGGTGATGTCGCCGGACCATGCGATAGCTGCCAAAGCGTCCTCATTTACGAGGTCTTCGGTGTACGAGTTTCCTCGAACGTTACGAATTTGGCCTGCCTCAACCTGAGCACGGAGAACATCGAGTGCTTCATTGAACTCATCGGCACCGAAGTCCTTCGAAATGTCAACGCCATTTGCCATCAAAAGAAGGCCCATGGTGTCGCGCATTTCGGAGAGAACAACAACGCGACCGTTGAGATCAGCGCGCCACAGGTCCTCGACAGTCTTAACCTCACCCGTCTTATCTGTGTTGTAAGCAATTCCTGCGAAACCTGCCTGCCAGGGAAGTGACTTCTTGCGACCTGGATCGAAGTCAGGGTTTGCCAGACGATCGACAACGTTGACCTTGTTAGGCATCTTGGCTTCGTTGAATTCTTGGGCATAGCCCAAGCTGACCCAGCGTGAGACCATCCACTCGGTTGGGCAGACAAGGTCGGCACCCATGTCCTGACCGAGTGCTAGCTGGTCGCGGACCTTGGCGTAGTAGGTGTTGTTGTCATCGAAATCGACCATGTAGTTGACGTCAATGCCAAATTTTTCTTGGAAGGCCACGAGAGTGGGGTAGTTACCATCGTCATCTTCATCGATGTAGAACGGCCAGTTTGACCAATTCAACGTGTTGTCTGTGGCAGAAATATCTTCCGCCGCAACTAGCGCTTCGTCAGCGGCACAGGCTGCTAGACCAAGAGCTACAGCGCTACCGCCAGCTCCGGCGAGAAAGGTGCGCCTCGAAACCTGTGACTTCTTCGCCATCGAAATCAGGTTACGGATCATGGGGTCTTCAGGTAATGAACGATTCAACATTGAAACTCCTCATTGTGTATATGCGGTGCCGGGGCACCAAGTGATGAAATTGATACTAGACCAGTTTGCGACCTGCTTTATCGGCACAAACGTTACGGTCTGGTTACGCCGAGTCCTCCTACTCTCCAATAAAGGACATAACGTGCTTGATGCGCGTGTAGTCCTCAAAGCCATAAAGCGACAAGTCTTTGCCGTATCCGGAATGTTTAAACCCACCGTGAGGCATCTCTGCCACGAGGGGAATGTGGCAGTTAATCCACACTGCGCCAAAGTCCAAACCTTTAGCAAAGCGCATTGCCCGCCCATGATCTTTGGTCCACACACTGGAGGCCAGACCATAGAGGACATCGTTAGCTAAACGCAGCGCCTCTTTCTCTTCGCTAAAGGACTGAACCGTAATAACGGGGCCGAATATTTCGTTTTGAATAGCGTCGTCTTGCTGCTTCAGACCCGTGACAATGGTGGGCTCGATGAAATAGCCAGAGTTGCCCTGTCTAAGACCACCAGTCTCCACAACGGCGTTTGTGGGCAAAGCATCAAGCATCGCCATCACCCGCTCCATCTGGTTCGCATTGTTCACTGGTCCATAGAAAATATTTGGGTCTGAGGGCATGCCCGTGGTGACATTGGCTCCCACCCATTTCTTCAGCTCGGCAACAAAAACATCATGAATGTCCTTGTGCACCAAAACACGGGTGGCAGCCGTGCAGTCTTGGCCAGCGTTGAAATAACCAGCCGTCGCGATTCCTTCCACAGCACTGTGGATATCCGCGTCATCAAAGACGACAACAGGTGCTTTGCCACCGAGTTCTAGGTGAACCCGCTTGAGATCAGTAGAGGCAGCTTTCGCTACTTCCATGCCGGCTCGGACAGAGCCGGTGATGGACACCATCTGAGGAATACGGTGATCAATCATCGCTGCACCGGTGGTGCGGTCTCCGGTAACAACGTTGACTACACCGGGTGGCAGGTGCTCGGCGCAAATCTCTGCCAAGAGCAAAGCGCTCTGCGGAGTCGTATCCGAGGGCTTGAGAACGGTCGTGTTACCGGCGGCAACAGCGGGAGCAAATTTCCACACCGCCATGTTCAGCGGGTAGTTCCACGGGGTGACTTGACCGATCACGCCGATTGGCTCGCGGCGAACCATGGAAGTGTGATCTTTCATGTACTCGCCAGCGCTGAGACCTTGAAGGTTTCTCGCCGCCCCAGCGAAGAATCGAATCTGGTCAACACTGAGCATGATTTCATCGTCAACAAGGCTGGCTCGAGGCTTGCCAGTGTCTTGAGACTCAAGGTCAGCAAATTCTTCAGCCCGTTTTTCCATCTCATCGGCGATGCGGAACAAAGCCAACTGGCGCTCTCCCGGTGTTGTATCTCCCCAGGTTTCAAACGCCGCTGCTGCAGCGGTATAGGCGGAGTCAATATCGGCGGGATCTGAAATTGGCGAGTTGGCGTAGACCGCCTCGGTTGCGGGATCAATGAGTTTCAGGGCGTCCTTGCCGCGAGAATCTACATATTTGCCATTGATGAAGTTTTTGAGCGTGGGAGTTGTCATGGAGTTACCCTAACCCAGAGCAATACCGTGCGTCCAGTTCGGAAAATAATCAGTATTTAGTTGCGAATTCATATTTAACAACTGATTCCGTTTGCTTTATGGCCAAAATAATGCGAAAATCACATCATGCCGGTTACAACGAAGTCCCGACGGGTCAGTCTGGATGATGCTGCAAAGAACATCATCCAGCTGCTTCAGCGAGATGGTCGCGCCTCGTACGCCGAAATCGCTAAAAAAGTAGGGCTGAGCGAAGCGGCAGTGAGACAGCGGGTAGGGAAATTTACCGACGCCGGAATAATGCAAATTGTCGCCGTTACCGACCCCAGCCAATTGGGGTTCCACCGTCAAGCGATGATTGGAATTCGTGTCCAAGGGGACGCTCGCGCGATTGCTAAGAAACTGAAATCCATTGAGCAAGTGGACTACTTAGTTCTCACTACCGGACGATTCGACATCCTTGCCGAAATCGTCTGCGTCGACGATCACGAGCTGCGGGAAATACTTCATGGCTCGATTCGCACCACACCCGGTGTCATTGACACCGAAACCTTCACTTATCTATCTACCGAAAAAGAACACTACGACTGGGGAACACGATGACCATAATGCAGAAGCTACAGAAGACCCTCAAACCCACAACCACCAAGCGGGTTTCGCCGGCAAAGGGTGGCAAAAAGACGGAGACTCTTCAGGACAAGGCAAGAGACCACCTCTGGATGCACTTCACCCGTCAGGGCCCCCTCGCCGATGGTGGCAATGTCCCCATCATTGTTAAAGGCAATGGTCATCACATCTGGGACGACCAAGGCAAGCGATATTTTGACGGCCTTTCTGGTCTGTTTGTGGTCAACGCAGGTCACGGGCGCACCCGCCTTGCCGAAGTTGCTGCTCGTCAGGCAGAAGAACTCGCTTTCTTCCCACTCTGGTCCTACGCCCACCCCGCAGCAATCGAACTTGCCGACAAACTGGCCGACTACGCACCGGGCAATCTCAACAAGGTGTTCTTCACCACCGGTGGTGGCGAAGCCGTAGAGAGTGCCTTCAAGTTGGCAAAACAGTATTGGAAACTCATGGGCAAACCCATGAAACACAAAGTTATTTCCCGAAACGTCGCCTACCACGGCACCCCGCAAGGCGCTTTAGCCATCACGGGTATCCCCTCGATGAAGCAGATGTATGAACCCCTAACCCCCGGCGGTTTCCGTGTCCCTAACACGAACTACTACCGAGCCGAAGAAATGGGTTTCGCAGGAGGAACCGAAGAAGAGTTTGGCCTGTGGGCGGCAAATCGAATTGAGGAAATGATCGAATTCGAAGGTGCCGACACGATTGCCGCTGTCTTCTTGGAGCCGGTCCAAAACTCTGGAGGTTGTTTCCCTCCCCCTCCCGGCTATTTCAAGAGGGTGCGAGAAATTTGCGACAAGCACGACGTGCTCCTAGTGAGCGACGAAGTAATTTGTGCCTTCGGTCGCATTGGTGAAATGTTTGCCTGCACCGCCTTTGATTACATCCCCGACATCATCACCTGCGCCAAAGGAATGACTAGTGGTTATTCTCCGATCGGCGCGATGATCGCCAGTGACAAATTATTCGAGCCCTTCAAAGACGGCAACACCACCTTCTACCACGGCTACACCTTCGGTGGACACCCAGTTTCCGCCGCGGTGGCGCTAGAAAATATCAAAATATTCGAAGAAGAGGGAATCAACGAACACGTTCGGAAAAACTCCCCAAAATTCCGTGCGACGCTCGAAAAGCTTCTCGATATCCCCATTGTGGGCGACGTGCGAGGCGCTGGCTATTTCTTTGGAATCGAACTGGTGAAAAACAAAGAAACCAAGGAAACTTTCAACGATGAAGAGTCCGAGAAGCTCCTGCGAGGCTTCCTCTCGAAAGCACTCTTCGAAGCGGGGCTTTATTGCCGCGCCGATGATCGCGGTGATCCCGTCATTCAATTGGCACCACCGCTGACGATCGGACCCGAGGAATTTGCTGAAATTGAAGTAATCCTGCGCGATGTTCTCACGCGGGCCAGCAAACTCATCTAGTTCGGTGGGGCCATATTCCACCCTCTCGCTGTGGCATGACACGCTCACGGAGACCATCACACCGAGGGCGCCACTGAGCTCTAACGAAGCTTCGTCGCACTACGACGTGGTCATCATGGGTGCCGGCTACACCGGACTGTGGACGGCCTTGGCTCTCACAAAAATGCGGCCCGACATGCGGGTGTTAATTGTGGAAAAAGAGGTCGCAGGCTTTGGCGCATCTGGCCGCAATGGCGGCTGGGTTTCAGCTTTGTTCCCCACCGGAGCCCAGAGCCTTATCAATCGTCACGGTGTTGCCCCCGCTCGAGCACTGCGCAAAGCCATGGTGGATGCCGTGGCGTCAGTGGGGAAATGGGCGAGTGATCTCGATATTGACTGTGATTTTGTACAAGGTGGCACCACTGTTATTGCGCGAAATAACATCCAGGTGCACCGGGCACACGAATCCCTCGATGAGGCAAACATGTTGGGCGTTGACAAGCTTGAATGGCGCGAGGCGTCTGACACGCTGGGAGCCACTCACTCCTTGGGGGGAGTATTTGACCCAGCCTGCGCTCGAATACATCCAGCGAAACTTGTTCGAGGGCTAGCCCGCGCTCTCGACGACACCGGTGTTCGTATTGCTGAGAAAACTGAAGTTCTTCACTATATGCCGGGCAAAGTCGTCACCAACCGCGGGAGTATCGCCTGTGATGTGGTGATCGATGCCATGGAGGGCTACCGGTCGGCACTAAAACAAACCCGTCGCCACAGTCTTCCGTTGTATTCGCTGATGATTGCCACCGAACCTCTGCCGGATTCACTCTTTGATGACATCGGCCTGAACCACGGCATGACCTTTTCCGATTTTCGATCGTTGGTTATTTATGGCCAAAGAACGGCAGATAACCGGATTGCTTTTGGGGGTCGAGGTGCGCCCTATCACTTCGGCAGTCGAATAAAGCAATCCTACGATCGCGTACCAGCAGTTTTTTCGGCCCTCGAGCACACTCTCAAAGAAATGTTCCCCCCGCTCGCTTCCGCCTCCATCACTCACACCTGGGGCGGTGTGCTCGGTGTCCCCAGGGATTGGCACGCGTCGGTGACTTTTGATGAGAATTCGGGAATTGGCCGTGCGGGCGGATACGTGGGTGATGGGGTTGGCCTCTCCCACCTAGCCGGGCTCACCCTCGCGGATCTCATTGCCGGAGAGCCCTCCGCACGGACTGAACTTCCCCTGGTGGGCCACCAGTCACCTCAGTGGGAATTGGAGCCGCTGCGTTATCTCGGTGCGACTGCCGCCATTACCGGAGTTGGGGTGGCCGATTACATCGAGTCAAAGACCGGGAGACCCTCGCTAGTGTCACGACTCATTGCTCCACTGACGGGCCATTAGAGGCAAATTTCGATTACTCGGAGGGTTTGTCTCCTGGCAACGAAACATCGACATAGGGCATCCGAGAGCGCGCCACCACGACCAAGTCGGTAACTAACCCGGCCAAGACCGAGGCCACGATGGTCAAAAACAGTGTCGTGGCATTGAGCCACGCCTGATCGCCCAACCAGAACACCGCAGCAAGAAACACGACAAATTTCACCAGCCACGTTCCTAACACGGCGGCAAAAAATCCGGGCGAAAGAACATCACCTTTGCCCAGCTTGAAGCCCCAGATGATGCTGACGGGCGTAAGGCCCAAGAGGGCAAAACCGATACCGGCGCCCACCAGCGCCCCAAGCATGCCCTCCAGCTGCGCGACAAGCGCACCAAGGGTGGCCGCAACAATCCCGATAACAACGGTAACAATTGCTCCCAGAGCTAAGGCTCTACGAACTATTTGTGAAGCATTCATGTGCTGACCTCCTGGTCAATCGCGAGTGGGTCATCGGTGACCCTTTGATCCGGTGAGAGTGTCACCATGGTTGAGCCGATGAGGCCTAAGACAATAATTCCAACAGCGATGTACCAGGCAACGAATAAAAACATGAGGGTGCCAATGGCTAACACTGCAGTCCAGGAGTAGAGAATCAGCACAGCTTGACGGTGGGTGTGGCCCATATCGAGCAACCGGTGATGCAAATGCGCCCGATCTGCATCAAAAGGCGACATCCCTCGGCTCAACCGTCGAACAACAGCAAGACCAAAGTCTAAAAGGGGCACCACGAGGACGGCTAGTGGCAGGAGCACGGGCAAGAACGCCGGCAACAACTGGGTGGGACTCACAGCGCCCGGGTCAATTTGACCGGTAACAGAAATGGCACTCACAGCCATCATCAATCCGACCAAGAGCGCACCGGAATCACCCATAAAAAGCTTGGCAGGGTTCCAATTGATAGGCAAGAACCCAAGGAGCGATCCCGCTAGCAACACTGTGAGGATGGTGGCCAAACTGAAATAGGGGCTCGCCTGATCACTGCTATCCAGAACAAAGGCGTAGAGAAAAAATACCCCGTTTGAAATCAAAGCAACCCCTGCGACCAAACCATCAAGCCCGTCAATGAAATTGACGGCGTTCATCACCAAGACAATGGCCAACACGGTCAACACCAGGGACAATGTGGGCGAGAACAAGGTAATCCCACCAATGGGGAGTGACACAATCTGCACACCCTGCCAGGCAATCACACCGGCTGCGAGGATTTGACCCGAAAGTTTGGTGAGCCAATCCAAGTCAATCAGGTCATCAACCACACCCAAAGCCACCACAATAAACGCTCCACCAAATACCGCGATCACCGGGCGGGGATTGTCAAATACCGCAGAGAACTCCGGCAGTGTGCTGGCCACCAGAGCGCCCACTGCCATTGCCGCGTAAAGCGCGATACCGCCCAATCGGGGGGTTGGCTCCTTGTGCACATCACGGGCTCGAATCTCACGATGCCAGCCATAACGAATACCCAAACGCCACAAAACAACAGCTAAGAGAAAACTCACGGAGACTGAGACCACGGCAATAAGAAGGTAAGCCATTAGGTTTCCCACACTCCCCCAACAAGTGACTCCAGCGCATCTGTCGACACCACGCCATGGCGGATTACCCGCCATGGCCCACCATTATCCACGCCTCGAGCGCTCACGATGGTGGAACCGGGGTTTCCTGGTGCGTCACGGTAACGCACACCCACATCGCCGCCGTCGAAATAGAGGGGAACGTGCTCGCCAAATTGTGCTTTCGCTTCGGAGATGTTGAGCGCAGGTAGCTCTCCGGTGAGATTTGCACTAGAAACCGCCAGCGGGCCAGTCTCCTCCAAAAGCGCTAAGGCCACTGGATGATCGGGCATCCGCAAAGCAACGCTTCCTTGGGTGTCCCCCAAATCCCAGGACACATCAGGTGAGACATCGAAAATTATGGTGAGACCGCCTGGCCAAAAATGTTCCATCAGCACTTCGGCGCCTTCTGGAACTGCGGCTACCAAGTTTTTGGCGACTTCTATGGAACCCACGAGAACCGGCGGTGGCATATGGCGGCCGCGACCCTTAATTTCCAGCAAGTTCTGCACTGCCTTCGGCGAGAAGGCATCGCATCCAATGCCATAAACCGTGTCGGTGGGGAAAACGATACTGCCGCCTGAGGCTAAGACCGCCTTTGCCCCTTCGATTCCCAGTCGCAAGGACTCAGCGTTGCTGGTATCGACGGTTTCTGGGGCCACCGCTCCAGTGTAGTTCGCAGGCCGAACCTAAAGCTTGGCTCTAGTCTGGAGACATCATGCTTTTTATTTTTGACATGGACAACGTCCTCTATGACTACCACTGGCGCGACCGGATGACCTCACTCACCAACGCCACCGGGATCGACTTTCATGAGCTACGCAGGCTGTGGTGGCATGACGAAGGCGAATGGCAAGCCGAAGCCGGAAACCCGGCCACCGGGGACGAATATATTGCCCGAGTAAATGAAGCACTTGGGTCTAACATTGCCCGCGAAGATTGGGTCGAATGGCGCAAACAGGCCATGGTGTTTCGCCCCGAAGTTGTCACCGCGGTGAAATTTGCCAGAAAACATGGCCAAGTGACGTTGCTGACCAACAACGGGATGCTCATCGGTGAAGAACTCCCCGCCGTAGCACCCCACTTGGTGCCATTTTTTGGCGAGCATATGTTTGCTACCGCGCATTACGGAGCCAGAAAACCTGACCCGCTCGTCTTCCAGCGCGTATTGGAGCGATACGGCGCAGAGGGCAGTGACACCTTCTTCGTTGATGACACCCCTGATAATCTCCGCGGGGCTAGCGAACTAGGCATCACCACTCAGTGGTTCTCCCCGCATGATTCAGGTGCCACAATCCGCACCAACATCGAGGCATTCCTCGAGGCTAGAAAAGCTTAGGAACGAAACCCTTGCGTAAAGCGGTCTCTGCCGACTAAGTCTTGCTCCGTAGTAATCGCGCGGAAGCCCGCGTCCTCACAGAGTTGTCGCACTGCTAAGCCTTGCAAGTTTGAATGCTCGATCATGACAAGCCCACCGGGTCGTAAAACTCGCTTGGCCAGTTCAAGAACGTCTCTCACGACATCGAGTCCGTCGATGCCGCCATAGAGCGCAAGCCCGGGGTCAAAATCTGCGACTTCCGGGTCATTGGGCACTTCGGAGTCTGGAATATAAGGCGGATTCGCCACGATCATATCCACGGACTCATCATCCAGTGTTGCCCCATACGCAACTAGATCTGCCTGAACGACCGTATTTTCAGGAGCAAGTTCCTGGGTGTTCTTCTCTAAATAGGGGTAAGCAAGATCTGAGACTTCTACCGCGCTCACGTGAGCGTGAGGCACCGAGCGAGCCAGAGCGATTCCTAAAACACCCGAGCCTGCGCACAAATCCAGGATGCGAAGCCCGTGCGCCCCCACCGCCATGGTTTGAGCATGATGAATTGCACGCTCGGCCATAGATTCTGTCTCGGGTCTCGGCACAAAAACTCCTGGCCCCACCGCAACCTCAAAACCAAGAAATGCAGCGGTGCCGATCAAGTGCTGCAGCGGCTCGCGGCGTGAGCGTCTGCTAACAAGTAGCTCCAGTTCCTCGAGGGCGGGAGCCTCCAGAGTGAAACCAGTATGGGCTTTGGCGAGCAGTTCCCCGCGCGAAATTCCCACAACGTGTGAGACCAAACGCTCCGCATCAACACTGGGAGAGGCAACGCCTGCTTGATCCAAGCGGGTGGCAACATCACGCAGGACGTCCAGAACTTTCATTAGGAATCGGTGAGGAACTGCAAACGCTCCGCCTCATCCGCGTCAATACACGAGCGAATGACAGGCTCCAGCGCGCCGTTCATGACCTGATCTAAGTTGTAGGACTTATACCCGGTGCGGTGATCAGCAATTCTGTTTTCGGGAAAGTTGTAAGTGCGGATGCGTTCCGAGCGATCCATGCCTCGAATTTGGCTCTTACGAGCGTCAGACTGAGCGGCAGCTATTTCTTCTTGCTGCCTAGCCAAAATACGAGCTCGCAGGACCCGCATGCCCGCTTCGCGGTTTTGGATCTGGCTTTTTTCATTTTGCATCGACACGACAATTCCGGTGGGAAGGTGTGTGATGCGAACAGCAGAGTCCGTAGTGTTCACAGATTGGCCGCCGGGGCCACTGGAGCGAAAAACATCAATTTTCAAGTCGTTGGGGCCGATTGCTACTTCTTCAGGCTCATCGACTTCAGGAAAGACCAAAACCCCGGTCGTGGAGGTGTGAATGCGACCCTGTGATTCGGTCACAGGGACACGTTGGACGCGGTGCACGCCCCCCTCATATTTGAGACTTGCCCAAACACCTTCAGCAGGGTCACTCGCAGAGGATTTGATAGCGACCTGGACGTTTTTGAAACCACCCATGTCGCTTTCGTTCTTATCGAGCACTTCTGTCTTCCACCCTCGCGATTCGGCGTAGTGGAGATACATCCGCAACAAATCTGCTGCAAACAGAGCGCTTTCTTCTCCGCCTTCGCCACCTTTAATATCCATGATGACGTCTCGGCCATCGTCCGGGTCACGGGGAATCAGAAGCGAACGAAGAGCTTCGGTGGCGTCAACGAGCGCTTCCTCGAGACCGGGAACCTCCGCTGCCATCGACTCGTCATCATGGGCGAATTCTTTTGCCGCGGCAAGATCTTCGCTCAGTGCCGTCATGCGATCATGTGCGGCAATAATTTTTGAGAGCTGCGCAAAACGCCGATTGAGCTTTTTGGATAAGCCCGCATCCGCGTGAACCGCGGGGTCACCGAGCTTGCCTTGAAGCTCGGTGTACTCCGCAATTAACGCATCAATGGACTCAAACATGGCACTACCTAGTTGGCGGAACCAGAAGAGTGCTTACCCATGGCCACCAGGAACTCAACATTGGAAGAAGATTTCTTCATCCCATCCAAAGCGATCTGCAGGGCCGCAGTGGGCTCTGAGCCCGCAACGGCTTTCCTGATCCCCGCAATAGCTGTGGCTTCACTGGCTGCGAGGAGCAAATCATCGCGCCTGGTTTGAGATGCCTGGATATCAATCGCTGGGAACATGCGCGAGTTGGCACAAGCCCCATCAAGGTGAAGCTCCCATGTTGCGGTGCCAGAAATTTCGCTGGCCACCACATCATCGACTGCTAACCCAGTGGCGGTCACCAAGGTGCCAAGGATGGTGAGCGAGCCGCCGCCCTCCACATTGCGTGCTGCACCAAAAAGCTTCTTAGTTGGGTGAACCCAAGCAGTATCGACACTGCCTCCACGGCTGGTGCCGCCAATGCTCTGCTGATAAGCCCTAGCCAGTCTGGTGAGGGAATCGAACAAGACGACAACGTCGTGACCCAATTCAACGAGGCGCTTGGCTCGCTCAATAGCGAGTTCGGCGATAGTCGTGTGGTCATCCGAGGAACGATCAAAAGTGGAGGCAATAACCTCACCCTTTGCCTCGCGTTGGATTTCGGTGATCGCTTCAGGCTGTTCGTCAATGAGGACGACCATGACGTGAGCATCAGGTGCGTTGAGTGATACAGCCTGGGCTAGAGCACTCATCACACCGGACTTGCCGGTGCCGGCCTTGCCCACCACAACACCACGCTGGCCTTTACCCACGGGAGCGAACACGTCGACCATGCGGCCAGTGAGCTCCGCAGAGGTAGTTTCCATGCGGTATCGCTCTGTTGGGTATACGGCACTAAGGGCAGAGAACTCAACCCGGCTGGCAGCTTCGTCCACGGTCTGACCGTTGACACTATCGATGCTGACTAAAGCGTTGTATTTCTGACGCCCTTGGTGCTCACCATCACGAGGCTGGCGAATGGCACCAATAACAGCGTCACCCTTTCGCAGGTTGTACTTCTTGACCTGGCCGAGCGAGACATACACATCGGTGGATCCAGGCAGGTAGCCCTGGGTGCGCACGAAGGCATAGTTATCGAGGACGTCCAAGATGCCACCAATGGGAATCAAAACATCATCATCGGCGACTTCTGGTTCACCGTCTTCGCTGTAACCACCGCGACCTCGGCGTCGATCGCGATCGCGACCACGGCCACGGCCACGGCCACGGTTGTAACCGCCACCATCGCCATTGTCATCGCCGTTGTCATCGCCAGATTCAGAATCCTGTGAGCCGTCGTTGCTCTCACTGGGGGCATCTGTGCTCTCAGTTTTTGCTGAACCCGATGCGCGCCTGCGGCGAGGACGCTCGGTGGCATCGCCTGAGGCAGTGTTGGATGCTTCGGCGGTGTTATCTGTTGCCAAATCTTGCTGCTTGGCCTCCGAAGTGGGTGCAGTTTCCTTCTGCGATTTACGCGCTGTCGCCTTTGAGGGGGCGCGGTCTGTGATCGTGTCTGCAGCCTTTTCCGGGGCCTTCTCACCGAGAGTTGCTGAGCTAACCCTGCGCGAAACTCGTTTACGAGGTGCGCTTGTTTCTGACTCAGCTGATGTTGCTGCGTCGTTGTTATCTAAATCCATGTTTTCTCCTTATACGGCGCCGCAGATGCGACACCACGATTGCGTCTTCATCAGCTACCTACCCGGAGGGCCGTGGGATTAACTCCCCTGTCACGAAGGACCCTCTCGCCGTTTAACATGCGTGGCGTTGTAGTGATGAGGCGTTCCGAAGCGCCAACTGGGGTCAGTCGGCGAGCGCCGGAAGTTCTTCTACTGTAGCACCTCGTTCATCAACGGTGAGCATATGACTAGCCCACGTACCACCGCGGTGACCTTCCACAATGGTGGCCACCTCCAATCTTTGACTGGGGTCCGAACACAGCACCAACACTGAGGGACCGGCTCCAGAGACCACTGCGGCAAAGCCTTTTCTGCGCAACTCCTGGAGCAAATCATCAGTGTCCTGCATCGCACTAGCCCGATAAGTTTGGTGGAGTTTGTCCTCGGTCGCTTCAAAAAGTAGCTCAGGGCTTTGGATTAAGGCGGCAATCAACAGAGCGGACCGAGACAGGTTAAAAATGGCGTCCTGATGCGGGACCGTCTCTGGCTGCAGGCTACGTGCCAACTGCGTTGACATGCTCGCATTTTCGGGGACAGCCACAACCAGGGAAACCCCCCGATGCACACTGAGCTTCTTATGCTTGGGGCCTTGATCGGTCATCCAGGCAATGGTGAGTCCACCAAAGAGTGACGGCGCGATGTTGTCAGGGTGGCCTTCCATTTCGGTAGCAATGGCCAACAACTCGGATGCGTCAAACTCCACAATTCCTTGGAGCAATCCTTTGGCAGCCATGACGCCAGCAACGATGGCTGCTCCAGAGGATCCCAGTCCACGCCCATGCGGAATCACATTGTGGGCCACCAGGCGAACACCGGGTAGGGGCAATCCTTTGGCAGCAAAAGCGTGAATCATGGACCGGGCAATGAGGTTGGTTTCGTCGGTGGGAACCTCGCCTTCACCCACGCCGTGAACATCAACAGTGATGGCACTGCCCTTGACGACGGTGGCGGTTAGCTCATCCCCCAAGGTCAAGGCCATACCCAAGGTGTCAAAACCTGGGCCGAGGTTCGCTGTTGTGGCCGGAACACTCACTCGAACGGATCGACCGATGGCAATAGTCCTAGTCATTTGTTTTCCCCAGTCCCAAAACTTCGGCAATGTGGGTAGCATCAACGGGCACCCTGGTCGGTTGCACGTCAGACCCATCAGCATTTTTCAAGGCCCAGCTTGGGTCTTTCAACCCATGACCGGTGACAGTGAGCACTACTGTGGCGCCCTTAGTCAAAGCACCCGCTTCGCTGCGCTCTAGTAAGCCAGCGACACTAATAGCAGAGGAAGGCTCCACAAAAACCCCAACTGTTTGGGAAAGTAAACGGTGTGCTGCCAAAATCCCAGCGTCATCGATTTCGCCAAAATATCCGTTGCTATCAGCTTGAGCGGCAAGCGCCAGATCCCAGGACGCGGGATTGCCGATCCGAATGGCGGTAGCAATAGTGTCCGGGTTTTTTACCCGTTCACCGCGCACAAAGGGCGCTGAACCTGAGGCTTGGAAACCAAACATTCTAGGAAGCGTGTTGGTGGCACCACGACGGGCTTCCTCTGAATAACCGCGGTGGTAAGCGGTGTAATTGCCCGCATTTCCCACGGGGAGGAAATGGTAGTCAGGGGCCTTGCCCAGCACTTCAATTACCTCGAAAGCTGCTGTCTTTTGGCCCTCAATGCGGTCATTATTGACCGAATTGACCAGATGAATGGGGTAGTTGTCGGCTAGCTCTCTTGCCAGGTCAAGACAGTCGTCAAAGTTGCCGCCCACCTGGAGAACATGACCATTGTGGGCAACAGCCTGAGAAAGTTTCCCCATAGAAATTTTTCCATCAGGCACCAACACCGCGGAAGCCATTCCACCATAGGCGGCATACGCCGCAGCGGAGGCCGAGGTGTTACCGGTGGAGGCACAAATGACGACTTTGGCGCCGCGTTCCTTAGCTTTGGATACCGCCATGGTCATACCGCGATCTTTGAACGAACCCGTCGGGTTCATGCCTTCAAACTTCACAAACACTCGCAGCCCGGTCATCTCAGAAAGACTGTAGGCCTCAATCAGCGGTGTGCCGCCCTCGCCGAGGGTGACCACCGGAGTGGCCTTGCTCACATCCAAACGATCGGCATACTCATGCAAAACACCACGCCACTGCTTCGAGCCACGAATATGCTTCGGGCCAAGAGGCCTAGAGCCCCCGAAAAAACCGCGTTTGTTAGCCATAGCTACTATCCCTCTACTCGCAACACACCGGCAATACTGACGACCACGGGATGTTTCTCCAGCGCTTCGATTGTGGCCTGGCCTCTGGCTTCAGAGGCTAAGTGCGTTTGAATCACCAGCGTAGCGGTCTGCTCGCTGCCTGCTGGCCCCATCGCGCCACTTTGGTGCAGTGTTTCTACCGACACATCATGTTCACTGAACACTCCAGCAATGGCAGCCAAAACACCGGGCTGGTCTATAACAATCACGCTTATTTGAAGGCGGCTTTCCACGTGAGCCAGAGGAACGCTGGGTAGCCCTGCGTGAGTGCTCTCGCCAACGCCTGGCCCGCCCACCACGTGGCGTCTTGCTGCCGAGACGATATCGCCCAACACGGCCGAAGCAGTTTGGAGTCCCCCCGCACCAGCACCATAAAACATCAGAGGGCCGGCAGCTTCTGCCTCCACATACACGGCGTTATTAGCACCATGGGCTGCCGCCAAGGGATGATCGCGAGGGATAAGAGTGGGATGAACCCTCGTGCTGACACCTTCCTGGTGGGTAATCGGGTCAACCAAGCGCTCACAGATGGCGAGCAATTTGATCACGTGGCCAGATCGCTTGGCTGCGTCCATTTGAGAGGCACTGATGTCCGTAATTCCCTCGCGATATACATCAGCCAGTGGCACAGCGGTGTGGAAAGCAAGCGAGGACAGGATGCACGCCTTTTGGGCGGCGTCATAACCTTCAATATCTGCCGTGGGATCCGCTTCGGCATAGCCAAGATCTGATGCGGCCTTCAGCGCCTGGTCAAAGCTCAAACCTTTAGTGTCCATCTCATCCAAGATGTAGTTGGTGGTGCCATTGACGATGCCCATGATTTTTCTCACATGGTCGCCAGCAAGGGAATCGCGTAAAGGTCGAATAATCGGAATGGCCGCAGCGACAGCAGCTTCGTAATAAAGCTGTGCCCCTACTTTGGCGGCAGCAGCAAAAAGCTCAGGTCCGTGTTCGGCTAACAGCGCCTTATTCGCGGTAATCACATCGGCGCCAGATTGCAATGCCTGCAAAATCAGGCTGCGAGCTGGCTCAATACCACCCATCAGTTCCACCACAATGTCAGCGCCAACCAACAGTGACTGCGCGTCAGTGGTCAATAAAGCGGCAGGAATCGGCGCACTGCGCTCGGCTTTGAGATCTCGAACTGCCACCCCAATGAGCTCAAGACCTGCACCACTGCGCTGGCCTAACTCATCACCGGCTTCGAGGAGCCGGTGGGCCACCTGAGCTCCCACCGTTCCACCACCCAAGATGGCGATCCGCAGGTCGCGATAGTTTTCTCTCATGCGTGAGCTCCTTCGCTCTTAGATCCAAATCCTTGGTCTCTGGCCATCACATCAGCAATGCTTTCGCCAGCAACCATCAGTTCGTGGGAAGAATCAGAAACAGCCACAACCGGGGGGCGACCCATCGCGTTGTAGTTACTAGAGAGTGAGTAGCAATACGCACCCGTGGCGGCCACGGCAATGACATCACCGGGGGCCACATCGCCGGGAAGAAAATCGGCGTCGACCACGATGTCGCCACTTTCACAGTGCTTGCCCACCACTCGAACCAACGCGGGGGCGGCGCTAGATTCCCTCGAGGCAATCCGGGTGCTGTAGTGGGCGCCATAAAGGGCTGGCCTTGCGTTGTCACTCATGCCACCATCGACGCTGACATAAAGCCTGGTGGCGCTTCCCCCCTCGGGGACACTCACCGACACGGGCTTTGTGACCCCCACGGTATAGAGGGTCACCCCTGGGGGACCGGAAATGATGCGACCTGGCTCAAAAGCTAAAGCCGGCATGGGCACTGCGCGAGTTTTTGCCTCATGTCCAACATGGTCAACAATGCGGCCCACGAGTGTGGCCAGATCTTGAGGGTCATCGCTTTCGGTATAGGCGATACCGAAACCGCCACCAAGATTGAGGACCTCAACCTCGCCGGTTTGCAACAGCGCAGCGTAGGTGGCCATCATCCGGGTGGCTGATTCCAAGAATCCTTCGGCCGCAAAAATTTGGGAACCAATGTGGGAATGCAGGCCGACAAATTTTAGATTCGGCAAGGTTCGAACATGCTCCACCAACTCGATAGATTCAGCGGGAGAGAGCCCGAATTTTTGATCCTCACGTGCGGTGGCCAAATAATCGTGAGTGTCGGCGTGGACGCCGGTATTCACCCGCACCATCACCGGCTGTGTGATACCGAGATCCTCGGCTACTGCCTGAATCCTCGCCGCTTCAATGGGTGCATCCATGACAATGCAGCCGATTCCGGCCTTCATGGCCACGAGCAATTCTTCGGCCGACTTGTTATTTCCTTGAAACTCGAGAGTCCCAGGATCCGCCCCACCAGCAAGCGCTATCGCTAACTCGCCTCCGGAAGCGACATCAAAACCCAAACCTTGTTCGGAAAGCCACGACACCACATGACCAGAGACGAAAGATTTCGTGGCGTAATAGACCTTGCCGGTTGTTCCCTGGGCTTTGCAGGCGCTCTCCACCATCTCTTTGACGCGCAGCGCCCGGTCAACAAGTTCATCTTTGTCCATGACATAGAGCGGAGTGCCATACTCCTGGACCAGGCTCGAAACGCTCACACCGCCAAAAACTAACTCCCCATCACTGTTGCGCGCAGCACTGTGTGGCCACACACCCGCATGCAGCGCATTCGGGTCGAGGGGTTCCTTGCGCCATGGTGGCGACAAAGGGTGGGCGGTAGCGATAACGATCACCTCACGGGTCCAAAGTTGTATGTGAGGCGAGCGAACCTGGATTGGTTCCTGAAGCCTCCACCAGAATAGCGAATCTAAAGCTTGGCTTCACCTATGAGCCTGAGATTCCAGAAACCAGGCGCTACATTCGCTCTGGGGCGCTCACTCCCAGAAGATCGAGGCCGTTGCGCAAAACCTGACCCGTGGCATCGTTTAGCCATAACCGGGTGTGGTGCACTGGCTCTAGTGGGTTATCGCCCTGTGGAGTAACCCGACAAGCGTCATACCAACGGTGATAGACCCCAGCGACTTCTTCTAAATAGCGTGCCACCCGGTGTGGCTCGCGAAGTTCGGCTGCTTGAGTCACCACCCGAGGGAAATCACCTAGTGAGGCAATCAGGCTTGATTCAGTGTCGTGCGTGAGTAACGAGGGGTCACACACATCCCTGGTTACACCGGATGCTTGGGCATTTCTGGCAACCTGATGCGTTCTGGCGTGGGCGTATTGCACATAAAAAACGGGGTTGTCGTTTGTGCGCTTGGTCAAAATATCTGAATCGAGCGTCAAAGGAGAATCTGCGGGATAGCGCGCTAGCGAATAGCGCAAAGCATCCGTGCCAAGCCAATTCCTCAAATCATCCAGTTCAATAATATTTCCAGCGCGCTTAGAGAGCTTGGCGCCGTTAATACTGACTAGCTGGCCAATGAGAACCTCGACGTTGAAATCGGGGTCTTCTCCAGCAGCACCGGCGAGAGCTTTCAAACGGTGAACATACCCGTGGTGATCAGCACCCAGGAGGTAAATCTTCTTAACAAAACCGCGATCGGTTTTGGACAGGTAATACGCGGCATCAGCCGCAAAGTAGGTGTACACGCCATTGGCGCGGCGAATCACGCGGTCTTTGTCATCACCAAAGTCGGTGGTGCGAACCCACACCGCCCCCTCTTCTTCAAAGACGTGACCGGTGGCGCGCAAACGATCCACGGAGTCATCGATGGGACTTGGTTTGTTTGCGACACTGCTGTGAAGCTCTCGTTCTGAAAACCACACATCAAAATCAACGTTGAAATCGGCGAGGGATTTCTTGATATCGCCTAATTGCAGTTGATAGGCAGCCTCTCGAACTTGCTCAGGCCCTCCCTGCTCCAACACGTCAGGGTCACTGGCCAAAACCCGCTGTGCGAGTTCGCCAATGTAGTCACCCTGGTATCCACCCTCGGGTGGCGGGTTCCCCTGAGCACTGGCGTGAACTGATTGCCCAAAAAGGTCCATTTGAGCACCAGCGTCATTGATATAAAACTCACTGGTAACACTGGCACCCGCTTTGCGCAGCACCCGGACGAAAGAGTCGCCTAAGGCCGCCCACCGGGTGTGACCGATGTGGAGGGGACCGGTTGGGTTTGCCGAAACAAATTCGACGTTGATGATCTGCCCATCAAGCTCCGTACTGGAGCCATACGCACTCCCTGATTCCACGATGGTGACAACCAGTGCGCCGGCTGCTGCTGCATCCAAAGTGATGTTAATAAAACCGGGACCCGCGACCTCGGCAGCCGCAATGCCCGGCTGCTCTAATAATGCTGTGGCGAGCGCCTGCGCCAATTCGCGCGGGTTAGTGCCCACGGTCTTTGCGAACTTCATCGCGACAGAGGTAGCCCAGTCACCGTGATCACGGCTGCGCGGTCTCTCCAGAGCAACGTCGCTACTGGCTATCGAAACCTCATGTCCCAGTGAGCTCAGGTGGGATGCGACAAGCCCCGCAATAGTCTCTGCAAGCGCCCGGGGATCCACAACGCACAATCCTAGTAGCGGGTCTGACTAGGCCCTCGTGAGGAGGTAACCTTGGAGAGCCCTATCGAGCCCCCATAGCTCAGGGGATAGAGCGTCTGCCTCCGGAGCAGAAGGCCGCAGGTTCGAATCCTGCTGGGGGCACTTACCCACTGACACCGGCTTTCTTAGCATCTGGGCTTTCGTGGACTTCGAGGAACTCAAAAAGCTCTATGTCATCGACACCGGGGAATGTTCCGCCTCGAAGCGGTGACAGGGCGTGGGCATGCAATCGTGCACTGGTCCAGGCTTTACCTGACCATTTTTCCAACAACGCACCATCAGGGCGACGACAGCATTCGGTGTCGGGGCACCGAGAGGTTTTGCGCTCAGTCGTATCCCGGCCTCTAAACCATTTAGCGTCTTCGAATTTCACCCCCACTGTGATGGAGAACTCATCGGCTAGGGACGTGCCAATCTGGGTGGATTCCCAAAAGGTGCCTTCTGGGGTGTCGGTGTATTGGTAGTACTCAGTCGTTCGATTGGTGCGCACAAACGCTTCCCGGGCACTCCAGTGCCGACACACCACCTGGCCCTCAGTAGACCCGGTGACATCAACCGGCAGGGCAAGCCCATCGTTTTCATACGCTTTATATACGGCACCATCATCAGCCACGCGCAAGAAATGCAGTGGCAGGCCTAAATGCGTTGTGGCGAGGTTCATAAAGCGAAGACCCGCTGCTTCATGCGTAACCCCAAAAGCATCGCGGAAATCCTCGACTGCCAGATTTTTACTCTTTTTGGCGGCGCTGAGAAATTCCAACGCCTGGGTCCGTGGCATCAGACACGCTGCTGCGAAGTAGTTAATATCGAGGCGTTGTTGCAGAAATTCCTCATACGTGCGAGGAACCGGGTGGCCTAAGAGCTGATGGGCAATGGCTTGTAAAGCTAGAGAGCGCAAACCGTGCCCACCGGGGATGGATGCTGGGGGCAAATAGATTCGACCGTTTTCTAAATCGGTAACACTTCTCGCACTGCGCGGTAAATCGCCCACGTGGACAATTTCCAAACCCAGGCGATTAGCCATCAGGGCCACTTCCCGGTGAGTTAAAGCGCCGGTGGTGTGACCAATGGAGCGAACCAGGTCATCAGCTAATTCTTCCAAATCGCTGCGGTAGTTATCCAAATCCCGCATCCGCAAGCGCAGCTCAGTATTAGCCCTCCTGGCTTCTTCTGGTGTTGCCAATGCCCGGGTTTCACGCCGCACCAGTTCTTGATACAACCCAGTGAGCACCCGAAGCTGATCGTCCGTGGTTCCTTTGCTCAGGCGAAGCTTGGGTAAACCCAAAGCGGTCATCATCGGCAGAGTTTGCGCTTTGGACCATTCACGCTCCAACTGGGCTCGCTCACTAGGCGGACTCAGATCTAGTAGCTGCGAAATCTCAACACCAAGCACTTCTGCCAAGGCAGACACCAAGCCAATTTTGGCTTCCCGCTTACCGGTTTCCACCAGAGATAGCTGGCTGGAGGTGACACCCACCTGTGCACTGAGCCCATCTAGGGTGAGTCCCGCTTGTTGCCGAAAGTGTCGAACCCGCTGGCCTAGAGCCAAAATTTCTACCATTGTCTGACAATAACGCAAAAAGGTCGTTTTTTGACAGGCTAAATGGTGGGTCGGGGGTCGTGTTATTGACAATAGTGGAGTTATCGACTCATTAAGGAGCCCCTCATGACGATCATTTCCGACACAAAAATGACATCCGCTGCCACAGATCGTAACTCTCAACCCCTCGAGGTTCTCAAATGGGTTAACGAAGCAGCAGCGTGGATGACGCCAGATCGGGTCGTCTGGTGTGATGGCTCGCCTGGGGAAGCCAAGCGTCTCAAAGAGGAGATGGTGGAGAGCGGAACCCTCATCGCGCTGAATTCCAAAAAGCGCCCCCGCAGTTTTCTCGCCCGCAGTGAACCAAGCGATGTGGCGCGAGTCGAGGCGCGCACCTTCGTGTGCAGCACTGACCCTGTGGACGCGGGTCCGACCAACAATTGGATTGACCCAGAGTCCATGAAAGCGACCCTGCAGGAGGCAAGCAAAGGAAGCATGAAAGGCCGCACCCTCTATGTGGTGCCCTTTTCTATGGGTCTCTTGCAGTCCCCGCTGGCACGATGTGGCGTGCAGATTACGGATTCACCCTATGTCGTCCTAAGCCTGCACCTGATGGTGCGCGTGAGTACAACTGTGCTCGATGCAATCACCGCAGGACGCTCCTGGACTAAGTGCACCCACACGGTGGGGGCACCCCTGGAAGCCGGGGAGATAGATAGCTCGTGGCCTTGTAACGAGACCAAGTACATCAGCCATTTTCCGGAGACCAACGAAATTGTGTCCTTTGGCTCCGCATACGGTGGAAACGCTTTACTTCCCAAGAAGGCTTTCGCCCTGCGCATTGCCTCCGTGCTCGCCAAGGCAGAAGGCTGGCTTGCCGAGCACATGCTCTTGGTGAAGGTGACGAGCCCCGAAGGCAAGAGCTACACCTTGGCCGCTGCCTTCCCGAGTGCCTGTGGGAAAACGAACTTTGCCATGATGCAACCCACCATCCCCGGTTGGAAAGTGGAAACTCTCGGCGATGACATTGCTTGGTTGGCGCCAGGGTCTGACGGTCGCCTGCGTGCGATCAACCCCGAAGCTGGTTTCTTTGGTGTCGCTCCGGGCACAGGCGAATCCACCAATCCGGTTGCCATGGACATGATCCAAAGCGACACCATTTTCACCAACGTTGCCCTCACCACCGAGGGAGACGTGTGGTGGGAGGGCATGACTAAGACCGTTCCCCAGGGGCTCACTAACTGGCAAGGCGAGCCTCATGATGCAAAAGGCCAGGCGCCAGCAGCTCACCCCAATTCTCGCTTCACTGTTAATTTAGAAGCCTGTAGTTCTCTAGCTAGCGAATGGAACCAACCCGAAGGCATTGTGGTGGATGCCATTATTTTTGGTGGGCGTCGCTCCAACACTGTTCCCTTGGTCGCTGAAGCAAAAAGCTGGAACCATGGTGTTTTCTTAGGTGCCACTATTGCCTCTGAACGCACCGCTGCTGCCGAAGGAACCGTGGGGGAAGTAAGGCGTGACCCCTTCGCGATGCTGCCTTTCCTCGGCTACAACCTGGGGGATTACCTCCAGCACTGGCTCGATATCGGCAAAATCTTGCGGGTTACTGGTCGACCACCACGGATTTTCCAGGTCAACTGGTTCCAAAAAGGTGCCGATGGCTCTTTTCTCTGGCCAGGCTTTGGGGACAACTCCCGTGTCGTGGAGTGGATCGTGAACCGCTTGGAGGGTCGTGTTGCAGCGAAGGAAACCGCGATTGGCTTACTACCAAAGTCCATCAACACTGATGGCCTTGATCTCAGCGAAGAAACACTCAGTGCGCTACTCAGCGTTGATTCCACGGACATCCGAGCTGATCTAGAGCAAGCCGAAGCATTCCTAGCCCAGTGTGGAGATCGGTTGCCCGCAGCGATCACGGAGGAACTCGAGGCGACAAGGAATCGTCTATCTGCCTAACTCGTTAGAGTTTTTAGATGAACGAGAACCAGGACCTCAGAGTCACCCTAGAAATCCGCGGGCACGTGCTTTTTATCGGCCTCAATCGCGTCGATAAAAGAAATGCCGCTGATCGAGCAATGCTGGATCAACTATCCCTGGCCTATGGAGAGCTTGAGCGCAACCCAGAGCTTAGGGTGGGCGTAGTCCACGCCCACGGTGAGCATTTCAGTGCGGGTTTAGACCTGGTTGATGTGGGACCAGAGCTTGCTCGTGGCGGAGCCATATCGCTACCAGAAGGTGGACTCGATCCGTGGGGCATTACAAGCACACAAGTAAGCAAGCCCGTAGTTATGGCCATTCAGGGTATTTGCTACACCCTGGGTGTGGAACTCGCTCTCGCCAGCGATGTCGTCATCGCCCGCGAGGGTGCATCATTCGCCCAGCTTGAAGTTTCCAGGGGAATCTTGCCCTTTGGCGGTGCAACAACGCGGATGCCACGCGTGACGGGCTGGTCAAATGCCATGCGGTGGCTCCTTACCGCCGATACTTTTAGTGCCGCTGAGGCTCACCGGATCGGCATCGTCACCGAGGTCGTTGATGTCGACCCCCTGGAACGTGCCACCGAAATTGCTCTGCGTATTGCCCAACAAGCACCGCTTGCGGTGGCCGAAACTCTAGCCTCGGCACGTGCCGGTCAGATCGACCCCGGCGCCGAGGCGGCACAACTAGGCACAAGGCTGGGCCGTCTGATGGCAACCCGCGACGTTCAGCGCGGAATGGAAGCATTTATGACGAAGGCTCCCGCTTCCTTCGAAGGTGACTAGAGCCCCACCCACTCGATAAACTAGCTCACCTGACGAGGGAAGGGTCCCGTGGACCGAACGGCAGTAGTCACCGGTGCCAGTAGCGGTATTGGTGCTGAAGTAGCCAGAGAATTAGCACGGCGGTCCTGGCGAGTAGCAGTAGTAGGGCGCAACCCGGAGCGCACCAACGACGTTGCTCGCGCCATTGGCGCCATCCCATTCGTGTGCGACTTTGACCGCTTAGGAGACGTTCGAGCTCTCGCAAAGGAACTTAATAGCCGCTTTGATCGCATCGATGCGCTAGTCAATAACGCAGGGGGAATTGTTGCCACCGCCGAACGCAGCGAAGATCACCATGAACTAACCCTCCAGCGCAACCTCCTAGGTTCGGTGGTCTTGACCGAAGCGCTCGTGCCGAAACTGCTGCACACCAGGGGTCGCGTAATTCACACGTCATCGATGGTCTCAAAGCTTGGCCGCATTGATCTTGATGATCTGGATTTTGCTAAGCGCCGTTATGGAGCGGGCTGGTGGCCTTATGCCTCAGCGAAGCTCGGCGTGATTCTCTACGCGCGCTCTTTAGCAATGCGCACCGGGTTGGAAAGCTATCCGGTTCATCCAGGTTATGTTCAAAGTGGGTTTGGGTCAGAGTCCCGCAGTGGAAAAATTGTTCTCGCACTTTCTCGGTGGATGCAAATTAGTGTCGAGGCGGGAGCAGCACCGCTGGTCCACCTTGTCGACACTCCTGAGCTCGGTGTGGAAAATGGGACCTATTTTGATGGCTTGACCCCCGACGGGCCAACGCATCCATCTGCCGCAGATAGGACTTTCATTACGGCATACTGGCAAAAGCTAGCCGAATTAGTCGATGTGCCCGTGGAACACCACCACGCAACGTAGTCAAGGAGTTCTCATGTTGGTTTCTCGCCCCTCCCGCCTCGCACTGCCCCTTATCGCAGCGCTAGTTCTCGGCACCGCCGGCTGTTCCGTGCTCGAAGGATTCGGTCTAGGTACTAGCACCACCGCAACGGTGGACGCTCCCTCAACGCCGGATGTAACCGCCGATGCTGGGGCTCTAGCCGACGAGGAAACCCCAGCCTCAGAGACCGTGGAAGGACTCGTGGTTCCCACCTGCGACGCGATGTATTCCGAGGCGATCACTGCGGCATTTCTTGACGAAGAACGAGTCCCGCGTGGAGACACCAGCGATGGGGACTTTGGATTTGGTACCACCAACATTGAGTTGGTTTCGGTGCTGAAAAACGTTCGAAAGGATTTGAAAATTTCCTGCACCTGGTATTTACCGGCCAGCGAAAGTGTGTCCGTCACCTCGGTAGCGATTATTAGCGCCACCACTCGCGCTACCGTGGAATCGGTGCTGGGCAAGACGGAGGCTAGCAAGCAGGAAGCTGGTGGCGGCGCGCTCTGGAGCATTGCGTCGACGACCTCAGATATTTCGCCTGACTACATTGCCACCGAAGCCCATTTTCTCACGGAGATTACCTGCCCCTCTACTCTTGCCGAAACGGCCTGTGCGGCATGGGTCACCACTAATTACGCTTTTGGTGAGTCCGAACCGCTAACAATTGACGCCGCACGCCAACTCGGTTTGTATAGCAACTAACCAGAAAAAATTGCTGGCTTGAGCGCCCAGGCCAGCTGGGATTCAAACTCATGGGCCAAACCCAGCACTGTGACATCCCCACCAGCTCTGCCGACAAGTTGAACCCCAACGGGCAGTCCCCTCGGACTTGCCATCACTGGCAGGGCCACGGCGGGAAGCCCAGAAACATTAACGAAACTGCTATAGGGCGTAACCCCAATTTGCTGGGTGAAATTTCGCTCCGGATCGAACTTGTCATACGAATCCACCGGTGGTGGTGGAGTGGCGAGGCCTGGGGTGAGGATCACATCAAAGGGGGAAAAGCACTCAATTGTGTGAGTTTCAAACTGGGATAACTCCCGCAATGCCAGTGCGAGATCTCGCGCGCTCAGCGCCCGACCGGCCTGCACGAGATACATAGTGAGCTCTTCTAACAACGATTCGCTACCTGGTGGGACATCAAGGGTTGCCGCTGACGCTCGCCACAAGGTGGAAAAGGCGTCGAAATATCCTGGTCGTGGTTTCCAATCCAGCGCGGCCACACGGTGTCCGGCCTGCTCGGCCAGGGCGACAACTTTTTCCAAAGCCGAGAGAGCTTCGGGTGCTAAATCAATATCAACATCATCACCCCAAGGATGATTAGTAGTGACCCCAATGGTGAGCTTGCGCAATGGAGCGCGCAAGGATTCTTGAAAGGAAACCGGGGGTGCGCTTACCCCGGTGGCCCGAAAGCTCGGGTTGGATCCCCTCATGGCATCAAGTAACAAGGCGGCATCGGAAACATTTCTGGCAAGAGGGCCAGGCACCACCAGCCCCCCTAGAGAATCAAATCCAGTGCCGGACGGAATGAGCCCGCGTGAGGGCTTAAACCCCACCAGGCCACAGGTCCAGGCGGGAATGCGAACACTTCCCCCGCCATCGCTTCCCGGTGCAAAGGGCAGCAAACCACCCGCAGTGGCTGCCGCTGCGCCGCCGCTCGAGCCACCAGCGCCAACGCTTAAGTCATAGGGGTTTCGAGTCGGTTCCAATACTTCAGATTCGGTATAGGAGGAAAGACCGAATTCACACACCGCTGATTTGCCCAGCGATATTCCTCCGGCTTCATCCAGTGCCACAGCCATGGGATCAGAAACACTCGGCAGGGGCGCGCCCTGGGTGAGTCGACTACCTGATCCGGTGGGAACACCAGCTCGGGCGGTGAGGTCTTTATCCGCAAAGGGCAAACCCCACAACATTCCCGGGTCACGCTCCCCCTCGTCCATTTTCCTAGCCTCATCGCGCGCAGTTTCTGGCGTGATGGTGACCAGAGCGTTGAGGGTTGGGTTGTGTCGATCTATCCGCTCCAAGAAATATTCAACAAGCTCTCGCGCGGAAAGCTCGCCAGATTTTCTGGCAGATACCAATTCCTGAGCGGTGCGAAAATGAAGAAACGACACGGTTGCAGACTACCGGGGTGCAACTTTCCCCATGGTGCAAGTTCTATAATCAGCCCCAAGGGGGATTGTCATGTCGCGATATACCAAAGGCCTCAGGGTGCCAATGGGCGCACTACTGGTCCTAGTCACCCTCAGCGCATGTTCACCCACCCAGGAACTCACCTTGGAACCCGAGTTGGCCATACCCGAAGAAATTGCGGTGGAAACTGAAATTCCCACCGCGGCCATTACTTTCATCCAGCCAACGGATTGCACGCAGTTGCTTCCGGCAACCAGTGTTGCCGAGTTGACCGATGAGGGCATGGTGCTCTTACGGGGCTCAGGCAGCGGCAACCCTGAGCCAATTTTCGTCGAAGGCCAAACTCCAGAAGAACTTGTGGGCGGAATTTCTTGTCTCTATGGACCACCCAGCGGGGACGATCCCGAGGCGGAAAGTAGCGCCTCGATTATTGTGAGCGTCGCACCAGTGGATGAGGCAGTGCGACCGCAAATCATCAATGACCTGGTTTCCCAAAAACTCAACATTGGCCAAACTAATGATGGAGCTGCGACGTATTGGATTTGGGGGGATGACGCTAATGTTCCCGCGCTGCACAACACTCTCTATCAAGACTCCTGGTATTCCGCTTTGATTCAACCAGGTGGGCGCAGCGGATATGAGAAAGGCGCCGCGCTCGTTGTCGCCATGCGATCAAACACTTCTGGCTAACTAGCAGCAATGGGCCCAATCAAGCTGGAGGAGTACCTGCCAGAGCAACTTCCACCTCGGTGGTCAAAGCTGTTAGGGCCACAAGCTCTTGACATGCTTGCTCGGGTGGGACAAAATCTGGACTCCATGCCGGCAAGTGCCGCGCTGATGACACCCACTGGGGCCGACATATTGCGGGCCTTCGCCACGCCCCCCGAAGCCGTGCGGGCAGTAATTTTTGGCCAAGATCCCTACCCAGGGCTTGGCCACGCTAGCGGTTTGGCCTTTTCGGTGGAGAAAACCGTGTCGCCACTGCCGGCTAGCCTTCGCAATATCCGCACCGAATACAGCAGCGATGTGGCCCTGCCACTGCCTAGCCATGGTGATCTCCAGGCGTGGGCTAATGCTGGTGTCTTACTGCTCAATCGCCACCTCAGCACCCTCATCGGCTCCCCTGGTGCTCACCGCGGTCTTGGCTGGGCGGACTTTACTAATCACGTGGTATCCGCTTTGGCTGAATCCTCGCAATATTTTGTGGCGATCTTGTGGGGGCGAGAAGCCCAGGAGCTAAAACCCTTACTGGGCGATACTCCCACCATCGAATCAGCCCATCCCAGCCCACTCTCGGCGCACCGGGGATTTTTTGGTTCTCGACCATTTTCTCGAACAAACCGCTACCGTGAAGAAGCAGGGTTTGTGCCCATAAATTGGTCGTTGGGAGTGGAGCAGTAATGCTGGCTGAGGAATACCAGAAGCGCCGAAGACTCCCCCGGCGGTTGCAACCAAGTACTAGCGAACCCGCTACCTTCAGTTTTGAGATTGTCGATGCCACCGAGGAACACCTTCCCGACGTGTTGGCGCTCTACCGGCATTATGTGCGAAACTCCGTGGTCACCTTCGATGAGCAACCGCCGACGATTTCGAAATATCGAGCACGTTTTCGCCACCTCCAAAAACTGGGTTATCCGTTTAAGGTCGCACTCTCCCCCACCGGTGTCCTGCTCGGTTACGCCTCCGTTTTCCCTTTTAGAGAAAAATCTGCGTTTCGCAAAACGGTGGAAAGCTCCATCTACTTAGGGCCCGCGGCCACGGGGCGCGGGTTGGGTGCGGCGTTGTTGGAGAATCTCATAGAAAGCTGCCGCGCAGCCGGCTTAAACGAAATGATCGCGGTGATTGCGGACCAGGGAGCGGAAGCCTCCCTAGCACTGCACACTAAGTTCGGTTTTGTCGAAAATGGTCGCATGGCCAAAGTGGGTTTCAAGTTTGAACGCTGGATTGGCATCATCATGATGCAAAAGTCGCTGCGCTCGTAATTTTTGGATTATTACCTTCCATTACAACCCCAGATGACGAATGGCCGACTAGGCCTCTACTGTGTGGGAGAACGCTCAACCGGGCGCGATACCTCATCACCTGTAGGGAACATCACATCATGGCTGATACCTGGAAGTTTGAAACCCAGCAGATTCACGCTGGAGCCAGCGCCGACCCGACTACCAAGTCACGGGCGACACCCATCTACCGCACCACTGCCTATGTCTTCGATAGTGCAGAGCACGCGGCCAACCTCTTTGCTCTTGCCGAATTCGGCAATATCTACACGCGGATTATGAATCCCACGCAAGATGTTGCAGAAAAGCGCATCGCGGCGCTGGAGGGTGGCACGGCAGCTTTGCTCCTCGCCTCAGGTCAGGCAGCCACCACGAACGCCATTTTGAACATTGCCCACTCAGGTGATCACATTGTGAGTTCCTCATCAATCTACGGCGGAACCTACAACCTGTTCAAATACACTCTCCCCAAGCTCGGCATTGAGGTCACCTTCGTGGAAGACCAGGACGATGTCGAGGCATGGCAAAGTGCCATCAAACCCAACACCAAAGCTTTCTTTGGTGAAACCATTGCGAATCCTCGAATCAACATTCTCGATATTGAAAGTGTTGCTGCGGTTGCTCACAAAAATGGTTTACCCCTGATTGTTGATAACACCGTGGCCACACCATTCTTGTTGCGCCCGCTGGAGCACGGCGCCGATATTGTCGTCCACTCCGCAACCAAGTTCCTGGGCGGCCATGGCACGGTCGTTGCTGGTGCGATCGTTGATGGGGGAACTTTCCCTTGGTCGAAGCACGCCGATAAGTTCCCAGGCCTCAGTGAACCTGATCCTTCCTACCACGGCGCCAGCTACACCACCGTGTTGGGTGATCCGATTGCGTACATCATCAAGGCGCGCGTTCAACTTCTGCGAGACCTCGGAGCCGCCATCTCACCCGATAACGCTTTTGGCCTGATTCAAGGAATCGAAACCTTGAGCTTGCGCATGGAGCGACACTGTGAGAATGCTCTTGCCGTTGCCCAGTGGTTAGAAGCACACGACCAGGTGGCCAGTGTCAACTACGCGGCACTACCGTCTAGCCCGTGGAATGCGACAGCGAAGAAGTATCTGCCCCACGGAGTCGGCGCTGTTGTGTCCTTTGAAATAAAGGGGGGTGTTAGCGCCGGTAGAGCACTGGTGGATAACGTTTCGCTCTTTAGCCACGTTGCCAACATTGGTGATGTTCGAAGCCTGATCATTCACCCAGCCTCCACCACCCACTCACAGTTGACTCCCGAGCAGCAACTCTCCGGAGGGGTAACACCCGGACTGGTTCGTCTCTCAGTGGGCCTTGAGCACATCGATGACATCCTGGCTGATTTGGAAGCAGGCTTCGCCTCGGCCAAGAAAGCTGGCTAGGCACCCGTAAGGTGCGTGAACTCTCAAGATAACCTCATGGCCGCCCGGGTTTCCCTGGTGGCCATGAGGTAGGGGAGAATAGTCCCACCATGGATTGGCAATCACCCGCAGAATCATTACCTTCGGCTTTCGTGCCGGAGGCTATGCACGCAACCCTTCGTGGCACGCCACCGGTCAGTGGTGCGTGGCGCGATGGTGATCACCCCGGGAATCGAAAGTTTTTCCAACTGGGCCCCTGGGACACCGAACACGGCGACTCGTTGCCCCACGTTCGCCTCGCCTATGAAACCTTCGGCGAGCTCAATGAGGACAAATCCAACGCCGTGTTGGTTTTCCATGCCCTCACCGGAGATTCCCACATCGCCGGGAGTGCCGGTCCTGGACACCCAACAACCGGGTGGTGGTCGGGTGTGATCGGTCCAGGTTTAGCGATTGATACCAACGTGTGGTGCGTCATTGTTCCCAACGTTTTAGGTGGATGCCAGGGTTCCACGGGGCCAGCAAGTTTTGCCCCCCAAGGACACGAATGGGGTTCTCGTTTCCCCTATCTCACGATTCGCGACCAGACGCGAGCAACCAAAAAACTGGCGGAGGAACTTGGGATTGCTCGTTTGGCCGCTGTGATTGGCGGATCCATGGGTGGAATGCATGCACTGGAATGGGCCATTGAATTCCCGGATTCTCTCGAGCGCTTAGGCCTCATCGCCACTAGTGCGGAAACCAGCGCCGATCAGTTAGGTGGCAACTCGTTGCAAACCGAAGCCATCTCGGTCGACCCTTTTTATGCCGGTGGGGATTATTACGACCACGATGAGGGGCCCTATCGGGGTTTGGCTTTGGCCAGACGCATGGCTTTGGTCAATTACCGCTCACCCCATGAACTTAATGACCGATTTGAGCGAACTTGGCAAAGTTCGGTCTCTCCGTTGGGCGATGATGGTCGATTCGCTGTGGAGAGCTACCTCGATTTTCACGGCAACAAATTTACCCGCCGCTTTGATGCCAATAGCTACATCACGTTGGTCCAGGCCATGAACTCTCACGATGTCACCAGGGGCCGAGGCCCACTCGAAAAAGTCCTGGGCGCCATCGTCCAGCCCACTTTGGTGTTGGGCATTGACAGCGATCGACTTTTCCCCATCTCCCAACAACACGAACTAGCAGCGCACATTCCCCATGTGCTCTCCGGTGAAACCGCTCAGGTAATTGATTCCCCCTATGGCCACGATGGTTTCCTCATCGAATCTGACCGGGTGGGCAAAGCGCTTAGCGAACTACTTGCTACAAAGGCTGACTAAGAATTCTCTGCAACCGCTCGGAATTGTCGACTATCTCCTAGACCGAACGAAGGTGGCCAAGCCCCCTCATGGTGAGCTGGCGGGCTTCAGGTCATCAAGAGTCGGTGGGTTCGCCCCAGATCGTGACACCGTAATAGCGGCGCACTCCAGTGCGAAAGAAACAACTTCCTCTAAGTCCTTTTTCGATAAGGACGCCAACGATTCCCGGCTGTGATAGCCCACTAAACCCCTATTGGATAGCGCCGAGAGGATCCCTGCCATAAAGGAATCCCCCGCACCGATGGTGTCCGCGACCGTGGTCGCTTTGATGGGCAAGCTCAGTGAATCTGTGACGGTGTGTGCTTCAACTCCATCTGCCCCGCGCGTGATGATGATCACAATCGCCCCCAGGTCACGCCAGCGCAAAAGCACGTCGGCCATCTTCCATCCGGGATATAACCAAGCAAGATCCTCATCGCTCGCTTTGACAAGGTCACTCAAGCCAATAACGGCCTCCACCTTGTGCCTGACATCATCGGGATCACCCATGATGTCCGGCCTCGCATTGGGGTCATAACTAATGGTTGCCCCAGAGTCTCGTTCACGCTTGATGATGTCCAACACTCCTGTAGATCCAGGATCTAAGGTCGCACCAATCGAGCCAGCATGAACGTGGCCCCAGGTTCCACTAGGGACCATGCCCGCTTCGAGGTCCCAGACAATGTCGAAAAGATACGTCGCGGAACCATCAGCGGCAATGGCGGCACTTGCGGTGGAGGTGGCGGGCAGCCCTGAGGCTTTTGGAATTAGAGACACGTGGCTTTGTTCTAAATGTTCGGCAATAGCGCGGCCTCGAACATCCACTCCAAATCGAGTGGCCAAGGTGACCTGCTGATTCAGGCGTCCCAGGCCAATGGCGACATTCATCGGGCTACCCCCGGCTGTTTCGATCACCAAGCCCTCGCGGTCGACACAATCCATCAACGCTTCACCAATGACTAAGAACTGTTGCTCTGACATCTAGGCCACCTCCTGGGAATTGTGGACCATGTTAGTGGCGAGTGGTGGCGTCTCGAACCTCACCGACTAGCTCTTCGATGATGTCTTCGAGGAACAACACCCCTTTTGTTTCTCCTACCTCATTTGTCACTTTGGCCACGTGGCTGCCCGTATTGCGCAAGCTGGCCAAAGCATCCTCTAAGTCCACCGACTCTTGCATGGCAACAAGGCGCCTAATCCGTCTCGGTGGAACCGGGTAATCATTTTCGGAATCATCCGGATCGAGCATGTCTTTGATGTGGACATAACCAGTGGGGTCACCCGCATCATTGACTAAGACGTAGCGGCTAAAGCCGCGCTGCGCTACCGCTTGGTGAACATCCCTGGGCGTCGCATCTTCTGGCAGGGTCACAAGATCTCCCAAGGAGATTGTCACATCCGCAACCTTCTTGGTGGTGAAATCAAAAGCTGCGCTGAGAGCGCCGGAGTGGTCTTGCAACATTCCGGTCTTGGTTGACTCGGCAACGATGGTTGCTACCTCATCGAGAGTAAAGGCGCTGGTTGCTTCCGTTTTGGGCTGCACACCCGTCATGCGAAGAATGCCATTAGCTATCGCATTCATGGAGCGAATTATGGGTGAAATCGCCTGGGAGATTAACACCAATGGCGGCGCCAAAAGCAACACAGCCTTATCCGGAATGGAAAACGAAATGTTCTTGGGCACCATCTCGCCTAAGACAACGTGCAGATAGCTGACCACAATCAGGGCCAAAATGAACGCCACAGTTCCCACGGCGGCTTCGGGAAGACCGAGAGCGCCCAGAGGCCCCTCCAGGAGGTGATGAACAGCAGGCTCGGAGACCAACAAAATGAGCAGCGAACACACGGTGATGCCCAGCTGCGAGGTTGCCAACATTAGGGTCGCATGTTCCATCGCATAGAGAGACGTCTTAGCCCTTTTACTCCCCCCATTTGCTAGGGGTTCAATCTGGGAGCGCTTTGCGGCGATGACAGCAAATTCAGCGGCAACAAAAAAGGCGTTGGCAGCAAGCAACACAACCAACCACGCTAAACCGTCCCAATCGCTCATAAGAGGGTCACCTCGCTTGCGCTCACATCAGGAGTGAAACGAACCCGGTCGATGCGTCGCCCCTCCATGCGCTCCACCCGGAACTCTCCACTGGCAATGACCACCGCATCCCCAATGACAGCCATGCGGCCCAGCTGTTCCAGAATGAAACCAGCAATAGTTTCAAAGTGGCCATCCTCTGGCACCTCTACTCCCGTGCGCTCAAAAAGTTCATCAGGGCGCAAGTGGGCCGGGAAGGTAAACCAGTCCCTGGCGCGCACCACATCAAGCGATGCTCGATCGTGTTCATCGGCAACTTCACCAATAAGTTCTTCCACTAAATCTTCCAAAGTGGCGATGCCCGAGGTTCCGCCGTATTCGTCCAAGACAATAGCCACCTGATATCCGCGGCCACGAAGTTCGGTGAGCAACACATTGAGCGCCATGGTTTCTGGGACCCGGATGACGTCCGACTGCAAAGCGGACACCGGCACCTCGTCTCGCTTGTCCGGTGGCACAGCAATGGCCTGTTTAACGTGAACTACACCTTTCACGTCATCCATGGATTCATCAATGACGGGAAAGCGGGAATAGCCGGTCTTTCTAGCCAACGCAATCACATCACCGGCAGTAGCACCGCGATGGACGCTCTCAACTTTAGTTCGAGGTGTCATCACATCAAGCGCGTTTCGCCCCGAGAACTCGATGGTGCGCGAGAGCAGGGTGGCGGTGTCGCCTTCGAGGAGGCCCTGCAAAGCAGAGCGTTGAACCAAGCTGGCTAACTCATCTGCGGTTCGCGCAGCAGAAAGTTCCTCTTTTGGCTCGATTCCCATGGCTCTGAGGATTCGATTGGCGCTGCCATTTAATACGCTAATAAAAGGTTTGAAAGTCCACGTGAAAGCGACTTGCAGTGGCAACAGCACCCGCGCTGTGTTTCGGGGAACAGCAAGCGCATAGTTCTTGGGGACTAATTCACCAAAAATCATCGAAATAATCGTCGCCAATACGATGCCCAGCACACCACCAACCGGTCGAAGAAAATCTTCGGGCACCCCTGCCGCGGCAAGCGGCCCAGCGAGCATCGAGCTCAACGCGGGTTCCATCGTGTAACCGGTGAGAAGCGTGGTCAGGGTGATGCCCAGTTGAGCACTGGAGAGATGAGTGGAGGTGCGCTTGAGGGCACTTATGGTGATTCCGAAGCCTTTTTCACCCTTCGCTGCTCGAGCCTCTAAATCAGCTCGATCGAGGTTGAGTAGCGCAAATTCACTACCCACAAAAACACCGGTGCCCAAGGCGAGAAGAACCCCTACGCCAAAGAGCAAAAGGTCAGAAGTCATGGGGCACTCACCTCGTGAGCGCCCACCGGTTTATGGCTGGGTTCAGAAGTGTCAGACGACGTTGAATCCATTTCGCCATCAGGTTAGCAGTGCGGGAGTGTTGAGTACAGATTTGACAGCAACTTCACAGCACACGCGCTAGGCTTTATTCCAGCAGGCTAGGCGATGTGAGAGTGAGTGACAAAGCGTGTCAGATAACGACACCATTGGATCAGCAACAGAAGAATCGGTTGCTTTCGGAGCTAATGAATGGCTCGTAGATGAGCTTTGGACCCTCTATCAACAAGACCCCAACCTGGTAGAGAAAACGTGGTGGCCGCTCTTTGAGTCGCGCGCAGCCGGTTCCGCTGCGACACCTCCAGCTGACGCAGCACCTTCCGCCACGCCAGTGCCGCCCACTTTGCTCGGTGATGACCCTTCGCCGGTCACCGCGCCTATTGCGAAAACAACCTCAATCAAGCCTAAAGAAGCCCCCATTCCTGCTGAGGCTCCCACCTCCCCCACTGCCATCATCACGCTTGATGATGAGCCAGTTGAAGAGGCTGGCGATGTCGTCAACCCTCTGCGTGGCATGGCAAAAGCCCTGGCCTCGAATATGGATGCCAGCCTCCAAGTTCCCACCGCCACCAGCGTAAGAACGGTGCCGGCAAAGCTGATGATCGACAACCGGATTGTCATCAATAACCATTTACGCCGAGCCCGCGGTGGGAAAGTTTCGTTCACCCACCTCATCGCCTGGGCCATGATCAAGGCCATCCGGGCGCTCCCCAACCAAAACGTGTACTACGACGAGATCGATGGCAAGCCTGTCGCCGTCCACCCCGCGAATCTCAACCTGGGTATCGCCATTGACATGCCTAAACCCGATGGCACCAGAGGTTTGGTGGTGCCAGGCATCAAACGAACCCAAAATATGGGTTTTAGCGATTTTCTGGTGGCCTATGAAGATGTTGTCACCCGGGCTCGCGAAGGCGCCTTGACCGCTGAGGACTATGCCGGCAACACTGTTTCCCTAACTAACCCCGGCGGCATTGGCACCGAGCACTCCGTTCCGCGCCTGATGAAAGGCGGAGCCTGCATTATTGGTGCCGGTGCTCTGGAATACCCGGCAGAGTTCCAGGGATCCGCTAAGCGAACACTGGCTGATTTGGGTATTGGCAAGACCATCACCTTAACCTCCACCTATGACCACCGAGTCATTCAGGGTGCAGGCTCTGGTGAATTCCTCAAAAAGGTCCACGAGTTACTCATCGGTGGCGAGGGTTTCTTTGAAGAAATCTTTGCTTCCCTGCGTATCCCCTACATGCCCATTCACTGGGCTGAAGACATCGCTGTCAATAACGCGGATACGGTCAACAAGATTTCCCGAGTTCAAGAACTCATCAACGCTTTTCGGGTTCGCGGTCACCTCATGGCCGATATCGATCCCCTGGAATATCGCCAACGCTCACACCCTGACCTCGAGATTGAAAGCCACGGGCTCACCTTCTGGGATCTAGATCGTGAATTTGTTACCGGGGGCTTTGGCGGGCGCCGGACCATGCTGTTGCGCGAAATTCTCGGTGTTCTGCGGGATTCTTACTGCCGCACCATCGGAATCGAATACATGCACATCCAGGAACCGGATATCCGTGCCTGGTTCCAGGACAAACTGGAAAAGTCTTATGAGAAGCCTGACCATGCCGCCCAACTGCGCATCCTCTCGAAGCTGAACCAAGCTGAAGCATTTGAAACTTTCTTGCAGACAAAATATGTCGGCCAAAAGCGCTTTAGCCTCGAAGGTGCTGAATCCACGGTCAGCCTGGTGGATGAAATTCTTCAAGCGGCAACCGAGGACGGACTCGATGAGGTCGCCATCGCTATGGCGCACCGCGGTCGCCTCAACGTTTTAGCCAACATCGCCGGAAAAACTTATGGGCAAATCTTCCGTGAGTTCGAAGGAACAGCCGACATCAAGAGCGTTCAAGGCTCAGGAGACGTGAAGTACCACCTCGGCACCGAGGGCACCTACACCAGCCCCTCCGGTGTTCAGATTCCCGTGTATTTAGCTGCCAACCCTTCCCACCTGGAAGCCGTGAACGGTGTTCTCGAAGGAATTGTCCGAGCCAAGCAAGACCGTAAAGAAATTGGACGCTTTGGTGTTCTCCCGGTAATCCTCCACGGTGATGCCGCTATGGCCGGTCAAGGTGTTGTCTTAGAAACACTTCAGATGTCCCAGCTTCGTGCCTATCAGACCGGCGGAACGATGCACATCATCGTCAACAACCAGGTTGGTTTCACCACACTCCCGCACGATGGAAGAACTTCGATCTATGCCTCCGATGTGGCAAAAACCATTCAGGCGCCCATTTTCCATGTCAACGGCGATGACCCCGAAGCCGTGCTCCGGGTCGCAGAAGTAGCTTTTGCCTACCGCCAGAAATTCAAAGCCGACGTTGTCATCGACTTGATCTGTTACCGCCGACGCGGTCACAATGAAGGCGATGACCCTTCGATGACTCAACCGCTGATGTATAACTTGGTCGAAGCCAAGCGCAGCGTGCGCACCCTCTACACCGAAGCCCTCATGGGTCGTGGCGACATCACGGCAGATGAATTTGAAGCAGCTCAGCGTGATTTCCAGGGGCGCCTCGAATCCGCTTTCCAAGAAACCCACGCCGTTCACACCGGCTCCATTACGGTAGTTTCCGATGACGCCGGGGCCATTTCAGACGTAGAACGGCCCATTTCGCAGCGCGGAGATGACAGCGTGGGCGAACCAGAAACTACCGGAGTGGATTCCTCCGTCTTGTCCCTTATCGGAGAAGCCCACGCCAACTACCCTCCCGGGTTCACCGTCCACCCCAAGCTCGAAGCGCTACTAGAAAAGCGTCGCGAAATGGCCCGAAGTGGCGAAATCGATTGGAGCTTTGGCGAACTCCTTGCTTTGGGCTCGCTCCTAGTCGAGGGAACGCCTGTTCGTTTAGTGGGCCAAGACGCTAGGCGAGGAACATTTGTTCAACGTCACGCTGTCCTCCACGATCGCATCAACGGCCAAGAATGGCTTCCCTTGATGAACATGGCAGAAAGCCAAGCTCGCTTGTGGATTTATGATTCCCTGTTAAGCGAATACGCCGCTCTCGCCTTCGAATACGGATATTCGGTAGAGCGACCTGACGCCTTAGTCATGTGGGAAGCGCAATTTGGTGACTTCGTCAATGGAGCACAGACGATTATCGATGAGTTCATTTCTTCAGCCGAGCAAAAATGGGGCCAACGATCAAGTGTCGTCATGTTGCTACCTCACGGTTTTGAGGGCCAAGGACCTGACCACTCTTCGGCGCGCATTGAACGCTTTTTGCAACTCGCCGCAGAAGACAACATGATTATCGCCAGGCCCTCCACACCTGCTTCCTACTTCCACCTGTTGCGTCGCCAGGCATATGCCAGGCCACGCAAACCACTAGTCGTGTTCACACCAAAAGCCATGTTGCGACTTCGCGGGGCAACCTCTGAGGTCAGTGATTTCACCTCCGGTCGCTTTGAAGCAGTCCTAGACGACCCCGCGATCACGGATGTCAGCGGTGTCACCAAGGTGTTGTTCGTTGCCGGCAAAATCTATTACGACCTGCGGGCCGAAATCGAAAAACGTGGCCTGAAATCGATAGCGATAGTCCGAATCGAACAGTTCTACCCCTTCCCTGGCGAATCGCTCAAAGCGATTGCCGATCGCTACCCCGGTGCACAACACGTGTGGGTGCAAGATGAGCCAGAAAACCAGGGTGCCTGGCCGTTCATGATGGTCGAGACCCAAGGCGCCGGGCTTCCTGCTTTGTCCGTTGTTTCCAGGGCTCGCTCCGCATCGCCCGCCACTGGCTCGTCAAAGCGAAGCCAGAGCGAGGCGCAGCTGATTGTGGACCGGGCTTTGGCTTAAGGCTTCTCTAGCGAGGCCATAATCTGGCGTTTGAGGTCCTCGGGTGCCGTTTCGCAACAAGCACTCTTGACCTTCAGCGTCAAAGTTTTGCCGATGGAATGCTCATCACCACAGGGCTGGCACGCCTTGAGGTGGTCTTCCATGTCGCAACAATCTTGCTGCGCAAGTTCCCCGTGGAGGTAATCCTCGAGCCTCGCTCGCGCACTCTCGCATCCGCAATCAACCATTGGTATCCCCTTTGACCTGCTTCGTATGATAACCCTGAGTTGTGGCGTAATCCGCCAGTTTCTCTCGCAGCAACCTTCTGCCGCGATAAAGCCTGCTCATCACCGTGCCCACCGGTGTACCCATGATCCCCGCAATTTCTTGATAACTAAAGCCTTCAACATCGGCAAAAAATACGGCCATGCGAAATTCTTCGCCTAATTCAGCCAACGCATCTTTAACCACGCTATCGGGCATACGATCCAGTGCCTCAGCCTCAGCAGACCGGCTTGCGGTTTGCGTCAGCGACTGGGCATCGCCCAATTGCCACTCTTCTAAGTCATCCAGTGCAGACTGGAAGCCCTCGCGAGAGCGCTTGCGATAAAGATTGATATAAGTATTAGTAAGTATTCGATACAGCCACGCCTTGAGATTTGTTCCCTGTTCATACTGCTCAAAAGCAGCAAATGCTTTCATGTAGGTCTCTTGAACCAAATCGGCAGCATCGGCGGGATTCTTGGCTAGACGCATCGCAGCCGCATAGAGCTGATCAGCAAAGGGAAGAGCCTGGGCGGCAAAATCTCCGGAGGCCTCAGAGGGTACGTGCTGCGAGTCGGCCATCGTTTTTGAGTCTATCGAGTCACTGCGCAAACGAGTGGGAGCAAGATATGCCAACACTGAACCCTCCTGGTTGCGGGCGAGACCCGATACTCTGGTGAACGCATGAGTAGTGAAAAAAATTCCCCCCCCTGGGCAGCCCCTGAGCGAGCCCATGCGCTAGAGCATGCACTCTCGTTGCCGGGTTCAAAATCTTTAACAAACCGCGAACTTGTTCTCTCCGCCATCGCCTCTGGGCCATCACTGCTACGCCGGCCTCTACATTCTCGTGACACTGAGCTCATGGTGAAAGCTTTGGAAGCACTCGGCGCCACCATCACAAGCGTTGCTGGCGATGGTGAATTTGGACCGGATTACCAAATCACCCCGTTTATTGCCGGTAGCGAGGTGAGGGCAACCATCGACTGTGGTTTAGCGGGAACCGTCATGCGGTTTGTGCCCCCGCTTTCTCTGATCCGCCACGGCGCTATCGCCTTCGATGGAGATAGCGCTGCGAGGCGTCGTCCGATGGCCACCACCCTCGATGCACTCTCGCAATTGGGCATCGAGGTGGATGTTGAGGCCTCCAAGACACTTCCTTTTAGCCTTCAGGGAAGCGGCGTCACACCGGGTGGAGACATCACCATCGATGCCTCAGCATCGAGCCAGTTTGTTTCTGGCCTTTTACTAGTCGGCGCTTTGTTGCGCCAAGGGCTGACTATCCATCACAGCGGAAAGAGCCTTCCTTCCCTCCCCCACATCGAGATGACGATGGAGACTTTGAGACAGCGGGGGGTAGCTGTTTCCTCCCCTGGCGCCGGAGTGTGGCGCGTGGAACCTGGTCATATCGGGCCTCGAGACGTAATAATCGAACCAGATTTATCCAATGCCGCGCCGTTCTTAGCCGCACCGCTGATCACCGGAGGCCAGGTCAGCATCACCGGATGGCCAAATAGCACCACCCAGGTGGGAGCCCGGGTTCCCGAACTTTTGGAAACCTTTGGAGCGAAAGTTCGTATCAAGGGTGACACGGTCACCATCGATGGCGGTGTCGGATGGCGAAATGGCGGCCAAATTCCGGGAGTAGATCTTGACCTGGGTGAAGCGGGCGAGCTAGCACCGACTTTTATCGCTCTTGCCGCGCTTTCCCTTGAGCCCAGTCGTTTTCGAGGAATTGGCCATCTGCGAGGGCACGAGACGGATCGCTTACAAGCGCTGGTAGCCAATATCAATGCCCTGGGCGGTGATGCCACAGAAACAGCTGACGGCGTTGCCATCACCCCTCGGGCTCTCGATGGTGGCCTGTGGCACGCTTATGAGGATCACCGAATGGCAACTTCGGGAGCTCTGCTAGGTCTTGGGGTGCGAGGCATCATGGTCGATGACATCGCCTGCACAGCGAAAACCTTGCCCGAGTTTGAATCTCTCTGGTCAGAACTTGTGGAGTCTGCGACCCCATGACAGATGATGATGGCGAGGACCCCTATGAAGAGTATGCGCCGCGCATTCGGGCAGATCGCCGAGGCACGAGGCCTAGAACGAAAACCCGACCACAGCACTTAGAAGCCGTTCCCGGTTTCGTCATTGCCGTCGATCGCGGTCGCTACCGAAGTGTGGTCGATGAGGGTTTAGAAACTGAGCGATTGGTTACCTGCTCCAGGGCGCGGGAATTGCGCAAGCAAGCCATTGTGACTGGTGACGTGGTCGACCTTGTTGGCGATAATTCAGGTGCCCAGGGATCCCTAGCCCGCATTGTCAGAATCCATGAGCGCGCGACGGTCTTGCGACGCAGTGCAGATGATTCCGACACGGTGGAGCGCATTATTGTTGCCAATGCCGATCAGTTGCTGATGGTGGTCGCGGCAGCTTCTCCCGAACCCAGGCTTCGACTGATTGATCGCTACATCGTGGCGGCACTTGATGCCGGGCTCACACCGCTTTTGTGTATAACAAAAACAGATTTAGCTCCTGCCGATGGGCTGCGAGATTATGCAAATACGTTAGGTATTGCGGTGGTGGAGAGATCCCCTAGTAACCCTGCCCGCGATGCCATTGTTGAGCTGCTACAAGGCCACGTAAGCGTTGCTGTGGGGCACTCCGGTGTGGGTAAGTCAACACTGGTCAACGAGATTGTGCCCGATGCCCATCGCGCCGTGGGTGATGTCAACGAAGTCACTGGTCGAGGCCGGCACACGTCCTCCTCGAGTTCAGCACTCAAAATCCCGGAAGGCGGCTGGATTATCGACACTCCCGGGGTTCGATCCTTTGGTTTGGGCCATGTCAGTTCAGCTTCTGTTATTAAGGGTTTCCCCGAGTTGCTCCCGCTGGTGGAGAACTGCCCCCGAGCCTGCTCACACACCGCCGATACACCAGGTTGTGAAATTGAAAAAGCTCTCGCCTCCGGCGACTTGAGCGGCATTGATGCTGCCCGGGCTCAGTCCTTGCAGATGTTGATGGAAACCCTGCGTGATGCAGCCGAACACCGCAACTACTAGGGCCATAAATACGCGCAGCTCGGCTACGCTCGATGGGGTGACCACCTTCACCATTGCTGATGACCTTGCCCTCGCCCTAGCAGCCGCCGCCAACGCGGATTTAGTTTCACTGGATCGTTTCAAGGCCTTGGATTTAGTGGTTTCCACCAAGCCCGATAACACTCCGGTCACCGATGCTGACCAAGCAGTAGAGCGCATTATCCGAAAAACGATTGAAGCTTCACGTCCCACAGATCACATTTTTGGCGAAGAAATGGGCTCAAGCTCCAGCGAGCCAGGTCCACAATCAGGTCGCCAGTGGATTATTGATCCCATAGATGGCACTGCAGGGTTCTCTAGGGGGATCCCCATCTGGGGCACCCTCATTGCACTGGCCATCGATGGAAAACCGGTTGTGGGTGTGGTGAGCGCGCCAGCACTCGGCCAGCGGTGGTGGGGCGGGAAAGGCGTCGGTGCCTGGACTCAGAGGCCTGGGGACAAAGAGGCCACAGCACTAGCGGTTAGTAACGTACAGAACCTCTCCGATGCCACTGTTAGCTATAACAGCATGGTCGGTTGGCTCGATGATGGCAGAGCACAGGCGCTGAAATCCTTGGTGCAATCAGTCTGGCGTGCTCGAGCGATCGGGGATTTTTGGGCTTACATGCTCGTGGCTGAGGGCGCACTCGATATCGCCGGCGAAGCTGATCTTCAGCCTTACGACATGGCGGCACTTGTGCCCATCGTGGAAGAAGCCGGTGGCCGCTTTAGCTCCCTGGATGGGCACGAGGGCATCTGGGATGGCACCGCCTTGGCCACAAACTCTTTCTTACACGATGAGGTCCTCACTCGCGTGGCGAAAGATTCCAGCGCATGAAACCTGCCATCATCGGGGTTTTGATTGGCGCACTCTTACTCTCCGGCTGCGCTGGCAGTGTTTCTGGCTCCACCGCGGAGCAACCAGCTAGTGAGTCCGCCAGTACTGAAGGAGTTGTGCTGAAATCTGTGATGGAACTGAAGCTTGGAGCGTGCGTTAACGATGCGAAGGCGCCCGACGGTGCTGATGCCGAGGCGCTAGCCGTTGTTGACTGTGCCACACCGCACGATTCTGAGCTCTATGCCATCTTGGCGTTGGAAAACTCTAGTTTCCCCGGCGAGCAGGCGCTACTAGATGAGGGCAGCACTCGGTGTGCAGCGGTGTTTGGCGACTTCATCGGAGTCGATTTTCGCTCCTCCGTCCTCGATTTCAACTTTTACCACCCCACAGCGAGTAGCTGGGTCGATGGGGACCGCAGTATCTACTGCATGGCTATCGACCCGGGCCTTCAAGTAACCGGATCACTACTAGGAGCCAAAAGATGAGCGATGCCTCGATAGTCGTCATCGGCAATGCCAATGTCGATCTCACCACCTACCTCAAGCGGGCGCCGGAGACGGGAGAAACCGTTCTCGGCCATGGATTTAGCATCGGCATGGGAGGCAAAGGTGCCAACCAGGCGGTGGCAGCAGCCAGAGCTGGCGCCAACGTTTGTTTCCTGGGTCGAGTCGGTGACGATGCCTTTGGTGACCAGGTTGTCGCCGCGCTCACTAGCGAGGGTCTCGATCTCACCCAGATGGATCGAGTCGATACCGATACGGCCGTTGCCAGTATCTATGTCGAAGACTCTGGTGCTAACCGGATTGCGGTATATCCCGGCGCATCTGGCACTCTCACTGGGGCCGAAATAGAAACTGCTGTGGGGCATTGTGATGGTGGAAGGATTCTGGTTAGCCAACTAGAAGTGGACCACCAGGTTGTCTTAGCCGCACTCACCGCGGCCACGAACAAACAGATGGTGACCGTACTCAACATCGCACCGTTTAATGTTCTTGCACCGGGAATCCTCGATCACACCACGTGGCTGATTGCCAACGAGGTTGAGCTAGAGGGCGTGATGGGCTCCTTGGGGCATCCCCTTTCCCTCGAGGGCATGAGCGTGGATGACGTGTGCGAGGCAATTTCTAGCTGGTCTGAGAAACTTGGCTGCCATCTGATCATCACCCTCGGTGAGCAAGGCGCTGTGGGGTTCATGGATGGTGCGTGCTTTAGCTACACCGCTTACGCAACTCAGGCCATCGACACTGTGGGAGCCGGGGATTGCTTTGTGGGTTACTTTGTGGCGCTATTGGATCAGAATTTGCCCTGGCAACAGGCTCTAGCTGGGGGTGTTATCGCTGCAACCCAGAGTGTGCAAAGCCCCGGAGCGCAATCGTCTTACCCCTCCAGAGCCGATGCTGCTGCGATCAGGAACCAGGCAAAAAGCGTCACATATTAGCCACGCAATTGCTTAGGACGAGGGCGCCTTGCGAGGTCTGAGCGCGGTCGCAATCATCAGTGCCACCAGGGCACCCATGATCTGAAAAACGAAGAAATATAGTCCCGATTCGGGGGTAATACCCGTGATGGCACCGCTTAGCATGCGGCCGAAGGTAACAGCAGGGTTTGCAAACGAGGTCGACGAGGTGAAAATATGTCCCGCGGCAACCCACATTCCCACACTCGCTGGAATCCATTCCACCCGGTCACCATCGACTAACACCAAGACAATAAGGACGAGACCGCCCGTTGCGAAGGCTTCGCCCAGCCAGATCCCCATCCCGCTTCGATCCACCTGGGAAATACTCCACGCTGGTGCGCTAAACATCACATTGGCAACAAGCGCCCCTATCGCACCCCCAACAAACTGGGTTAGAACATACAATCCGGCATCCACAGGCGTGATGTCTTTTCGAAGGAGCATCGCCAAAGAAACGGCTGGGTTGAAATGCGAGCCAGAGATAGGGGCAAGCATTGAAATTGCCAAAACAATGATGAAACCAACTGACAGAGCAATCATCAACAGTCCTAGAGCAGGGCTGGCCCCTAGGTCCTGAACCATGTGGCCGGCACCGATAACCCCGGTGACGATTAGTGCTGTGCCGAGAAATTCTGCAAGTAGACGTTGACTCAGTGTTGGCCGCACCAGGGGCTCCTTAGTTATGACAGGAGCCCAATCCTAAAGCAGCTCGGTAACGAGATGGTTACCACAGCGCACCGGTGGTGGAGATGCCGGGAATCGAACCCGGGTCCACTACTTCGAACCACAGTCTTCTACGGGCGTATCTTGTGAGGACGTTTTACTCGGCCCCGTTCCTTAGCACAAGCACTCAGAACGACAGGCCCAGGATCAGTTAAGAGTCCCGATGACCCCTGAAACACAAGTCATCAGCAAGCCTTTTAAACGACGCCAGGGGTTGAGCCAAAGGCAAGCTCAGTCTGACGGACTTGTCCGCTGCTTAGGCAGCGAGAGCGAAGTCGGTGCGCTTTGTATTGGCACCTATAGTTTGCAGAGGACGTTTACGAGATAACTCTGCATTCTCGGCCCGCTTCCCTATGGAATCACAAGCAATGTCGAAACCGATCATCCCCATGATTGCCAACCTCAGAATCTGAGGGAAGCATTGGTTGGTGCGCTGTGGAGTTAGATGCCATCACGTGCCCTAGGGCACCACTTCACTATAGAGCCAAGGGGTATGAACTAGCTAGAAGCCAGGGAGCTTTAGTCACCGAGGTTCTTGCGATGCGATATTGCCCGTTGCGCCTCACGATCATCCTGTTTTTTCCGCAAGCTCTGGCGCTTGTCGTACTCCTTCTTTCCTTTCGCAACAGCAATTTCGACTTTTGCATTGCCGTCAAGAAAGTAGAGCCGCAAGGGAACCAAGGTGTAGCCACCTGCTGTGACGCGATGAGAGAGCTTCTCTATTTGTTCTTTGTGAAGCAAGAGTTTGCGTTTGCGCCTAGGGGGGTGATTAGTCCACGTTCCCTCGTTGTATTCGGGAATATGGACGGATTCTAACCATGCCTCGCCGCCATCGATAGTCGCGTAGGCGTCCACAAGCGACGCCCGCCCCGAACGAAGAGACTTAACTTCGGTGCCGGTGAGGACGATACCGGCTTCATAGGTGTCTTCAATGTGGTAATCAAAACGCGCTTTTCGGTTGGTGGCGACCACTTTTTCACCCGATTCTCGAGCCATGATGCCACCCCCTCAGACGCCTTCGTGTTCGTTACCCGGTCTACCCGTCTGGCTACCGGCAATCAGCCCCACAGTCTAGCGTCAGGGGCCAAAACCCCGGATTGCACTGATGGGCCTAAGGGCTAAAACTATGCCCGTAAGTATCGCGTGATCGATACGTAGGATGCCACTACGGCAAGGCCAATTCCCGTAACGAACAGGAATGGCATCGTGGCAAAAGCGTCTGCTTGGGTAACAAACACGGTGCTAGGAAGAGCATCCATCAGATAGCCCTGAACAAAGAACTGGACTATCCCCCACACCGCCATCGATGCCAGTGCAGCGCCCAGCGTGGCAGCAACAATGCCTTCGAGCACAAAAGGAGTTTGAATAAATCGATTAGATGCGCCAACCAGGCGCATAATCGCCAATTCTCTGCGACGAGAAAAAGCGCTCAATCGAATCGTCGTGGCAATAAGCAACGCCGCAGCGAGCAACATCAGCGAGGCAACCACTACCGCGGTCAAACTCCCGGCGTTGAGTAGGGCAAAGATTTGGTCCAGATAGCTGCGCTGATCAATCACGCTCTCAACCCCTGGCAAACCAGAAATTGCCTCGAAAATAAGGTCGCTTTGTTGCGGGTCCACAAGGTTGACCCAAAAAGTTTCCGGCAACAACTCCGGAGAAACTAAATCAACAACGGCGCTGTCCTTGAACTGTTCTTGGAAATTGACGTAAGCCTGGTCGCGATCCTCGAAATAGAAACGGTCGATATACGGCGCAAGGGTTGTCGAAGCCAAACGCTGCTCGATTGCCAGTTTCTGATCAGGGCTTGCTGCTTGCTGGTCACATCCACCGAGAGTCGAAAAATCAGTACACATGTATACGGCGACTTGAGCACGGTCGAACCAGTAACTCTTCATCTGATTGATCTGCGATTGCAATAAAATTGCTGTCCCCACAAAGGTGAGCGAAATAAACGTCACCAAGATGATGGACACCACCATCGAGAGATTTCGACTGAGGCCAGTAACTACTTCGCGAAGGACAAAGCCCAGTCTCACGCCCGCAACTCCCACGGAAAGGGTGCTGCAATGTCATCAGGGTCACTCAAAGTATTAGAGCGCAAAGGTGTGGGTTCCACCCCGGAGAGTTGTTCCTCGCTCACTACAGTGATGGGTGCGGTGTCTAGTTCTCCCAGCGGGATAGCGCTGGTGGCATAGCCACCCTCGTTTTCGTCTCGAACAATCCGGCCGCCGGCGATTTCAATAACCCGGCGCTGCATCTGGTTCACAATGCCTGAATCATGGGTGGCCATAATGACAGTGGTGCCTGAGGCATTAATCCGTGAGAGCACATTCATGATCCCGGCGCTAGTTGCCGGGTCGAGGTTTCCTGTGGGCTCATCGGCGAGCATGATGGCTGGTTTATTCACTGCTGCTCGTGCAATAGCTACGCGCTGCTGTTCACCGCCGGAGAGCTCATGAGGGTAGTTCTTCGCCTTTTGAGCCAAACCAACTGTTTGCAAAATATCGGGCACAGCCTCATGGATGAAACCGGAACTCTTACCAATCACGCGAAGGGTGAAGGCAACATTATCGAAAACTGTTTTTTGCGGAAGAAGGCGGAAATCTTGAAACACAACGCCTAGGCTGCGGCGAAAAATTGGCACCTTACGGCTGGGAATGCGGAGTAAATCTTGACCCAAAACATGAACGTTTCCACTCGTGGGGCGCTCTTCTTTGAGGATGAGGCGCAGGAAACTCGATTTACCCGAACCTGACGCTCCGACCATAAAAACAAACTCGCCCGCGCCAATATTGACGCTCACATTGCTCAGGGCAGGTTTGGGCGCACCACGGTACATTTTGGACACGTCATCGAAGAGAATCATTGCCCTCTCAGCCTAGAATCCGGCAGGGACTAAAACCCCCTACGACACTCGTTGGGACGACTTGCGCCAGCGAATGCCCGCTTGGATAAAACCGTCTAAATCACCGTCAAATACGGCGCTTGGGTTATTGACTTCGTAGTTGGAACGCAGGTCTTTGACCATTTGATAGGGCGCCAAGACATAGCTGCGCATCTGATCCCCCCAACTAGCCGTAATAGTCCCCGCAAGCTCCTTTTTCTTTGCCATTTCTTCTTCACGTTGAATCAGAAGTAACCGGCTTTTGAGCACGCGCAGAGCAGCGGCCTTGTTTTGAATCTGGCTTTTCTCGTTTTGGCAGCTCACCACGACGCCTGAGGGTAAATGGGTGATTCGAACTGCGGAATCTGTGGTGTTAACAGACTGGCCACCAGGTCCAGAGGATCGAAACACATCAATGCGTAAATCCGACTCTGGAATCTCCACTTCTGTGGCCTCTTCCATCAGCGGAACAACTTCCACTGCAGCGAAAGACGTCTGCCGCTTACCGGCTGAATTAAAAGGACTCATGCGAACCAGGCGGTGGGTTCCCGCTTCAATGCTGAGAGTGCCAAAAGCGTAAGGGGCATCGATTTGCAGTGTGGCACTCTTGATGCCCGCCTCTTCGGCGTAGCTGGTGTCAAGAACACTGGCACGGTAATCGTGAGCTTCTGCCCATCTGACATACATGCGCAGCAGCATTTCAGCAAAATCAGCTGCGTCAACGCCTCCAGCGCCCGATCTAATCGTGATCACCGCGGGCAGAGCGTCATACTCACCATCGAGAAGGGTGTGAACTTCTAGTTCCCCCACCTCTGATTCCAACGTAGCAAGTTCACTCTCGACCTCATCCAAGGATGCGGTGTCACCCGCCTCGTTGGCCATCTCGACGAGCACATCAAGATCGGCGAGGCGACGGGTAACATCTGTGAGTTTGGCAAGTTCACCCTGTCGATGACTTAGTGCGCTGGTCACACTTTGAGCATTGTCGGGGTCGTCCCATAGATCGGGCGATGAAGCCTTCTGGGAAAGATCTTCAATTTCACCAGCTAGGCGCTCGGGATCCAAGACGGCTTCGATGGTGGAAAACGTTGACCGAAGTGCGGCTATTCGGGCGGACACATCAAGATCGCTCATATACCTTTCAGACTAGCCCAGCACGGAAAAACTCGTACCAGCCAGATTTTTTCCTAGACCAATGGGCGCGCCCACCCGATGGTCCAAAGCCTAAAGCGAACTCGGATAGCAACCAGGAGAGCGGTTTATTGGATAAAGGCCTGGGATTTGGCGGTGACCGAAATCCTCAGGGACACGGGAAAGAAATCTGATGCAAGAGGTGGCTCCCACAGAGAAGACAGTGACACCTCAACGTGGCGCCCATTCGGGGTTGAGGCGTTATCCAAAGCCAGGCCATCTAGGTCGTCACTGCCTAATCTTGAGAGGTAGACAAGGGTCGCACTTCGCACTTGTTGTGAGGTAAGAGGCGCTACCACCCCATGTCCACTCATGCGCACATTCTGGGGATCAAAGCTTTCTGAGGCATAAACGGCGGCTCCATCTGCCAGTGAGTAAAGCCTCTGGCGCTCAATCAGGAGAGAAGTCGCCGAGGCCGCCCCAAAGATAATGGCCAGGAGAAAAATCGCAGCCCCACCAATCAGGGGCAACAGACTCCCCCGTTGACCCACTACAGGCCCCCATAGGTGGAGACCACGTTGTGTGCCTGTGCCTCGACTCGAATCACAGAAGCACCAGCCAGCCCTGGAATCAGGTCCGAGGAAAACAAAGGAGCGTCAAGGCCGACCGTGATAGTCACAATGGCTCCAGGAGTGAGGCAATCGCTTGGCTGGCAGGTTTTCTCCAGGGAAGCCAGAGCATCAAAACCATGGTTTGCTGCGGCTCCCCGTGCGGCCACTTCGGCATTGCGCGAAGCGACCGAGAGATTGGGTGCGATGACAAAAACTCTCACCGCGTTGCGAGCGGCCGATTCAGCTGCCAAGGTCGCACTCTGAAGCGAGTTAATGCTGAGACCCAAAAACAGGATGGGAATGAGCAACACGATGGCAAGGAAGAGGAACTCCAGCGAAGCCCGTCCGGCTTCATCGCCACTATTTCGCATATTCCACAGGAGCATGTGCGCGAACGGTCATTGTCCCCCCGATGCTCCAGAGGCCCAGGGCGGGAAATGGCGTCACAACGGTAATAACGGCGGTGGGATATCCCCGCTCCATAGATCGAGCGAGGGACACTTGGCGAGCGTGCTCCGGGGACAGCGATGTAGCAATGAGATCTTTGGTCAACGAAATGGCTTCGCTGGCGCCCACATCGACTAATGCGGCTTGACGTGCCCCTTCTGCCGCCGCTGAGGTGATGGTGTGGCGCACATAACCCACCAGAATGACCTGCATCACACCCAGCACCACAGCCGCTAAAAGTGCACTAACGAGAACAAACTCAGCTGGTGCATTGCCGCGCTCGCTCACAAACTAGAACCCTGTCACTCGCGTGATGGCCTGTTCAAAAACACCAGAGAGCGCAGGGCCTGCAGCAGACCAGATAACGACAACGAGACCCGCCGTCATCAACGTGATCAGAACCCATCCCGGCACATCCCCTCGCTCAGAAGATGGCGGTTTCAGTGGAGTGTTCATGATGTGGCCTTCCCGTGTTTGGTAGCGGGAAAGTACCGTTTATCAGGGCGGGCTCGAGCAAGTTATCCCCAGGTCAGAGGCAAGAGCGGAGAGAGCCCCTTCAGCGCAACAACTCCCAGACCAAAGATTGGAATTGTTCGAAGGCTTGGTTGAAACTGAGCGCTGGCCCCGCTACCAATGACTTCACGAAACTCTCATAATCAACCTGCAGGGCAGAGGTGTCCAAGTTGTCTGCAGCGTTAGCTAATTCCATCCTCGGATTCGCACGGAATTCAGGGTCCCCAAGCGCGTACTTGTTCGCATCTCGCTCCATTGCGTTCATAAAAGCAGCCTCGACTTTGGAAAATTCAACGCCATTCAACCCAATCGAGCCGATGTCGTAAACATGGCGAACAAGCCGTGAGTCCCGCGGTTCACCTGATTGCCAACCATTCCTTCGGGACCTCCGAAGGAATGCCACCAACTTTTCGGCAACAGTTTCTTCGATTTGAAGGCAAGGAAAAGAAACAGGATGCAACTCCTCCGGGACAGCGAGGCCCAGCAATGACGTGGCTCGGCAGAACACTGGAGGTGAAAACGGGGATTCTGCAGTGAATTCCACAAGAATATGAGGCCTCAGGGCTGCCTCAATGGGAAAGGCGGGCGAATATCGCAGTTCGATGCTAAAAAAGCTATTTTGATTGTGTGCAGAGACGTTCTCCACCACGAACCCATCCTCAGCCAATAGTGTCGTTATCTGCCCCTTGAGACTAGACAGAAATGATGACCGTTTGTTCGTGCTGAAATCGGAACTGATGGCGACCTTGAAATCCATGTCTTCCGACATTCGGGCAATGAGCTTGTGGCCCTTGACTAAGCTAGTGCCTCCGCACAGAACGAGTCCCGGGAGCTCCGCCTGGCTGAGGCGCAGACGGTCCAAAATAAACCCTAGGTGTAGGTCCTTCTCGAGCGCTGAAATGCTGTACGGACTAAGTCCTTCGTTTACAACGTCCTGTATCAAATCACGCTGCCGGGCGTCGATTCCTCTCAAAACTCACCTCACGGCCTCCGAATCCAATGCGTCTCGAAATTCGACTAGACCCGACATCGATAGAAATTTCCATAGGGACATCTTGGGTGAGACCACCGACATAGGCCTTGCCAGCCGAGCCCGGTTGCGCATCTACACCTAAGGCAGACAAGGCCTTGTAAGCAACGGTCTCGAGTGGCTCAATAGGAACCATGTTTCCGGTGACACTGCTTCGTCGTGCCTTGACGTATATTCCCCTCCCAACACGAATAATGCGCCCTTCTGTAATCAGCTGCTGCAAAGCTCTGGTGACTCGGGTTGGAGACCCAAAAAATTCAAAGTCGGAACGGAGAAACACAGTCTTTTTCTGTGAAATACCCAATGACCGCGCGATGCGCGTCTTCGTGCTGATCATGCCGATTCCTCACAATTTGTATGCGCTTTAAAATTTATTTTATACGCTTACAAAGTATTATTTGTCTCAAATACATTTACATATTATATGCGCTTTAATAATACATTTGCCGCGTTCACCGGAATTATTGCAACCGCAATCGCAGGGGAAGCCCGGACTAAGTTTTCGGAGACTCTAAGTTGGCAGAAACCCTGCCCTGCACCTAAGGCGACAGCGGGGCGCCCAGGAACGAAGCCGCGCCCTCCCGAGTTTTCAACAGGAGGCCGCCCGTTATGAGGAGCAACGTGGGGCAGCTCGAGCGTAAAAAGGCTGTTTTCGCCATCAGAAACCAAATTCCAGGGCCTGCAGACCTGGGTACACGGCAAAAATTACGGTCACTGGCAGTATCAACAGCACCATGGGAACCAACATCCTGACTTCAGCTTTACCGGCCTTTTCCACTAACCCTCTCGAAAAGTCCGCCTTCGCATCAACACTGTGAGCTGCGACAACTTCGGCTAAGGGTGCGCCACGCTCCAGAGCTTGAGCAAGATGCTCAACAAATGCCCGCACCTGAGGGCTGTTGATTCGCTGCGCAGACGCCCGTAAACTCTGCGCCAAGGGTGCCCCCAAATCCACCATCAACATCACCCTGGCCCATTCCCGTCCCAGTTCACCTGGTGCACGCTTGGTCACTCGCATTAGTGCTCGCGGCAGGGAATCACCCGCGGCCAAAGCAAGACCGAGAAGTTCAATAATGGTGGGGAACTCCTCAGTAATACCAGCTGCTCGGCTCTTCACGTCTCGGGTAAGTTGGTAGTCCTGCCAGACCAAGGTAATCGTGGCGCCGGCCAGGAACCCGGTAGCACCGGTCACAAGAACCGGTAGCGCCAACACAATCGCTACACCTGCCCCTGCCAGAGCGCCGACCACAGCAGCCACGACAGCGCTAAAGGCTCTCCTTTGTCGAAACTGTTCAAAAGGTTCGACTCTGCCTGATTGTTGATAAACCACTTTTTGAGACTTTCTACCTCCTAAAAGCCGATCAACGCGAGTAATGAAAACAGCAACATCTGGTGCGATTACTTTCCCCGCGATCACGAGCGGATCATCCACTGGAGGGTTATGGATTTCTCGAGCTCTGGCGGAAACATCCAGTAAGTAGGGCGCAATACGATCGGTCATGGTGACTGGACGCCGTGACGACCAGGCCAGAGAAGCCAGTGACCACAGTCCCAGGCCCATCATTGAGCCAAGGATCAGGGCTTCGACGCTCATACAAGCCACCGCCGGGGTTTAGGTAGTGCACCAATGCTTTTCATCATTCGATAGGCGATAACACTTACTAGGGCGCCCACAAAAAGCACCATGGTGCCCTCGGTGCTTTGGTAGGCGGTGATTGTCTGAGACCTAGTTCCAATCACCAACAACACTGCCCAGGGTGCCGCCACCGCCAGTGCAGCAGCTGAGCGAATCCAAGACTGCTGAGCTGAGGCATCTTCTCTCACTGCGATGTCCGAGCGAACACTTCGTTGCAACTCGACTAAGACGCTTGGCAGATTGGTTCCGCCCACCTCATGCGCCATGCGCAAGACCTCAACTATCCGATCGCCCACAGGATCAGCTAGGCGTTGGCCCAGTTGTGCCAGCGCTGTATCGGTGGCCATGCCCCGGGCTACGTCTTGGCGAAACCCTTCAACAGGTTCCACAATTTCTCCAGGCAGTGAATCAGGCAGAGCAGTGATGGCCGTGACAACATCAGATCCCGATCGAATCGCCGAGCGCACATGATCAATCACCCCTGGCCATGCCCTGGCGAGTCTCTGGTGCCTGGCATCCTTCTGACGAGAGACATACCCCAGGGCCAAGAAAACACTGGCGCCCGTGGCAACAATCGATAGGGCCGGAATGGGAATGAAAAGTGCGACCACCCCACCGATAACCACAGCACCCACCACGCCTAGGGCTAAAAACGCGAGGGGGTCTAGGTTTCCATGCCCTGCCTCTTCTAGGAGCCTCTGGATCACAATCAAAGGGCCCCTGCGCCGGGGACGATGCGCTCGTTCCTTCGTTGACTGTTCCCGAGGAGGGATTGATGATGCCACCAAAACCAGGCCAACACCCAAGAATGACCCCAAAACAAGTCCGAGAACCGAAAAAGATGGCATCACGAGGATGCTCCCACCGGGCGCAATACGCCGCCTCGACAATCAAAAGTCGTCACCGCCTCAATCTCCCCCTCCACTACGGATCCGGTCAGAGTGACAATTTCGGTGATGCGCCGCACCCCTTCGCTGGAGCGTTCAACATGCACGACTGCGTCAATCGTTCCCGCCACAGTGGGCAGCACGAAACTGTGATCGATATTGCGCCCCGCTAGTAGGGGCAGGGTGGATAACTTCACCAAGGCGTGACGAGCACTTTTGGCGTGGATAGAGCACATGCCTGGAAGCCCCGAGTTCAAAGCGATGAGCAGATCAAGAGCTTCTGCTTCTCTCACTTCCCCGACTACAATCCGATCGGGACGCATCCGTAGGGCCTCTTTAACCAACCTCCGAAGCGTAATTTCCCCGGTACCTTCCAGGCTTGGACCCCGACATTGCAAGCCCACGTGATCCGGATGTTGCACAGTCAACTCAAAAGTCTCCTCGACTGTAACGATGCGTTCCTGATCACTAACGGCCGCCAAAAGCGCTGTGAGCAATGTGGTTTTACCGGCCTGGGTCGCACCAGAGATCAAAATACTTTTTCCCTCGCGAACAAGGGAGCGCAGATAGTGAGCGGCTTGGAGAGGTAAAACCTCGGCCTGAACTAAATCAGCGAGTTCGCGAAGCGAAGTGGAAAACTTTCGAATATTGACCGACCAATGTTCCCGGGTGATATCGGGAATCACCACATGAAGCCTGGATCCATCAGGGAGGGAGGCGTCAACAAAAGGGTTGGAAACATCAACTCTTCGTCCAGTGTGTCGAAGCATGCGCTCAACCAGCCCACGGATGTCCTCGCCGGTTACCGACAAAGACAGCGCCCGACTAACACCCTGAGAAGCAACGAAGACCGATTGGGGACCATTAATCCAAATCTCTTCGATCTCGGGATCATCAAGAAGGGGCTGCAGCACCCCAAAACCGGTCAACTCCTGGAGTACCTCGCGGCTGATGGGACCAGCCGATTCCTCCCGTTCGGGGAGATTGGCGGCTAGCTCTTCTGCGACAAGGAGTTGAAACACATTGGGTTCATTCACAACCCGCTCGCGAATTTTCTGAGCAATGAGAGGAACATCTTCGTTTGTGCTATTCATGCACCTCATGGTGGCCGGCACACCATCAAGAAGGGGGAAGTTATCCCCAATTACAGACCGAGAACGAGCCCTGCCACCACAAAATAGATAACCAAACCTGTGGCGTCAACGAGCGTTGTCACGAGCGGTGCTGAAATAACCGCAGGGTCAATATTCAATGTCTTTGCCATCAGTGGCATCAGCGACCCGACAGTGGCAGCCCATATACAAACCAAGACCACCGAGACTCCCACGGTGATGCCAACACCAATTCCTGCCACAATCCAGCCTGCAGCCAGAGCCAATCCACCAAGAGCAAGCCCTAGAACCAGACCCACCCGAGATTCACGCCACGCAACGCGCAGGGCATCAGAGGGCCTAACCTCACCGATGGCAAGCGCTCGAACGGCACTAGTTGCGGCCTGCGCTCCCACGTTGCCCCCAGTCCCCACCAGGAGCGGGATGAACAGCGCTAAAGCAGTAACGGCTTCGAGAGAGGATTCAAAAAGTTGCAAGACGGACACGGTGAGCGTTGCGGCAACAATGAGAATCAGCAGCCACACCACGCGAAGCCCAGCCAGTCGAATCGGGCTTGCCGAGAGGTAGTGGCCGGAAGATGGAAGTGTGGCAGCTTGGCGCGCCACATCCTCGGTGTCGGCTTTTTCAATAAGTTCGAGAGCATCGTCCACGGTGAGCACACCAAGAACACGATCTTCTGAATCCACTACCAGGAGACCCAGCCGGTTGGTCTCTTGGACGAGGCGAGCAGCCCGTTCGGCATTTTCTGTTACCGCGATGCTGGGGGCGCCACGATCGGCTAGATCCCCCGCCGTGAGCGTGTCATCGGCCATCACAACGTGGCTGAGATCCATCACACCAAGCATTTTTCGCTCCCGATCTACCACCGCCAAAATATCAATCGTCTCCGCGTCAATGCCTTTGCGTTTGACCACGTTAAGAATCTCTGGCACAGGAGTATCGGCATGCACCGTGACAACCTCGGGGCTCATCACTCGACCCACGGACCCTTCCGGGAACCCCAACAGGGACGCCGTCATAGCGCGTTCTCTCGTGCTCAAACCCTGCAAAACTCGGTGGACAAACGTTGCCGGTGCTTCACCTAGCATTCGCGCCCGGTCATCCGGGTCCATGGATTCCAGGGTCTCTCTAAACGCTTGATCGCGCATGCCATTGAGAAGCTGCTGTTGCGCCCTGGCATCAAGTTCTTCAAACACTTCTAGGGCTCGGTCTCGCCCCAACAATCGCCACACCAGAGCGGATTCAACGGCATCGAGGCGGGTGAATTCTTCCGCTATGTCGTGAGGAGCCCGGCCATCAAGCCAGGCAACAATCTCGGAGACCTGACCCCTAGCCAAAGCATCCTTAAGCTCAATGTCGCCAGCTTCATCCATTAGGGCTTACTTTCTGACTCGCTCGTGCGCATGGCAGCAACAGCTTGTTGATGAGCCCCGGGTTCCACCACCACCCGATAAGACTGGGCAATAAGTTGTTGCATGGAACGGAAATTACGCCTAGAGCCTTTAGCCAGGGTAAAGAACACCATGCCCACCACCATGCCCACCCCAGCGCCAATCAGTAAACCGGCAAGAATCGGGGTAATGAGGTCCGTTGGCGAAACAATAACGAAGACTAAACCGGCGAGAATTCCCAGCCATGACCCGCTCATCGCGGCAGATAATGCGGCCCTGCCATAGCCGATCTTTCCCGTAATGCGCTCGACCACGCTCACATCAGAACCCACGATCGCTAATGCGCGAGCCGGCACCCCTTCTCCGACCAAGGAATTAACCAGACTCTGGGCTTCGGAATAAGCATCAAAACTCGCTAATGTCTCACCTCTGGGAATCGACAAAGAAGCTTCGCTACGACGGCTAGGAAATCTACTAGTTTGACTCACCCCACCATTCTCACACCCCCCTGGCTTAGGGTTAGCACCATCAGCCATTTCAGGGAGATTGTGTGTCACTGACTAACAACGACATCCAGGTAGCGCTCTCCGCTGTTATTGATCCGGAGTTGCGGGCACCGATAACGGATCTCGGCATGGTCGATCGCATCGAGGTCTCAGATTCGAGAGTGGATGTCAGGGTTCTCCTCACCATTGTGGGATGCCCAGCAGCCAACGCCATCGAGCGCGATGTCCGTGCAGCGCTGGGCCAAGCCTCGGGAGATCGAGAGATTGACCTAGAGATGGGGGTGATGAACCCCGAGCAACGCGGGGCGCTAATCTCCAAACTTCGCTCCGGCAAGAAACCCACCAACCCCTTCACACCTGAGTCGTTAACCCGGGTGATTGCTATCTCCAGTGGAAAAGGTGGGGTGGGAAAGTCCACGATCACCGCCAACCTGGCTGCGGCAACAGCGAAGCGTGGCTTTCGCGTCGGAATTATTGATGCTGACGTATTTGGGTTCTCAATTCCGGGGCTTCTAGGAATCGCAGGCGTCACTCCCACGCGGATTGACGACATGATGCTTCCACCGGTGGCTTTTGACCTCAAGGTCTTATCGATTGGCATGTTCCTGAAGGAAGATCAAGCAGTGGCCTGGCGCGGCCCGCTACTGCACCGAACTTTGGAGCAGTTTCTGACCGAAGCATATTTTGGCGACCTCGATTTTCTTTTCCTTGACCTGCCACCGGGCACAGGTGACATCGCTATATCTGTGGGTCAACTACTCCCCCACGCGGAAATTGTCGTGGTGACAACACCGCAGCCCTCTGCCTCAGATGTGGCGTGGCGGTCCGGTGATGTGGCACGACAAACTGGTCAAAGCGTGCTGGGGGTCATTGAAAATATGGCTGCCACCACGTTGCCTAATGGCCAACGCCTCGACGTGTTTGGCTCGGGTGGCGGTGTAGCCACCGCAGAGAAACTCGGGGTGGCGTTATTGGGCAGTGTCCCGCTCTCCATTGAGCTTCGCGAATCAGGCGATCAGGGAAAGCCACTGGTGATAGAAAACGACGGTGATCCTGCGGCTATAGAAATCGAGAGAATCGCCCGAGAGATCGCAATAGCCGGGAAGTCACGAAAAGGTAAGAACCTTCCGCTCTCAAGCTCAACCTCCTAGTCGAGCAACACCAAAACGGCCGCGGCCATTAGGGCGGTGGCGACAACTGCGCTAAGCAGTGGGCCTGAAATTTTCCTCGACACCGCACTTCCGAGAACGACGCCTGGGATGGACCCCACCAGCAAGCTGAGCAGAAGGGAAAAATCAACGAGTCCGGTCACTAAATATCCCAGTCCTGCAGTCAGAGCAATTGGGACAGCCAAGAGTAGGTCAGTTCCAACCAAACTCTGTGGTGTGGTCCCTCGCGGAGAAAGTCTCGTCAACAACGCCATGCCTAAAGCCCCAGCCCCGACCGAGGTCATAGAAACGGCAAGGCCGATGCCCGCCCCGCCTGCAGGGGCAACCCAAGAATTAGATGCCACCTCCGTCGAGGGATTAACCGGCTTCTGTTTTCTGCGAAGCCTCAGAAAAAGACTGATCGACGCCAAACCGATGATCACCCCTAATGGGTATTTAAGCCACGAGGTGTCCATCTCAAGCTCTACAACTGCAATCACAATGCCAGCGCCCATCACTGCACCCGCTACCCCGCCAATCCACAAGCGCTTCAGCAGCCGCCACTGGATGACACCGGCTCGCATGTGGGTGACTCCGCCCACCAACTTGGTGATGGTGGCATAAACCAGATCAGTGGCAATCGCGACCGGAGCGGCGACACCAAAACCGAGTATCAAGATTGGTGTCATGAGCGCGCCAGCGCCCACACCAGTCAGACCTACAAGGAACCCCACAAGCGCGGCCGCCGCGCTTGTCAACAGTTCTATTTCCACCCGGCAACTATGGCGCAAGATGCTCAGTTAGTCAAGAAAGAGGGAAAGGTAGATGTATAAATGGCGCATATCTGGTAAGTTTCTCTTTCGTGACAGTTTCTAATCTAATCTCGTCCGCTTTAGACGGCTCTCTGTGGAGCGCAAAGAGCCTCCACGAATCACTCGCCGGGCGGCAGGACGCGCCCTCTGAACGCACAGTTTTGCGCACCATCTCAGATTTCTTTGCGCCTGAGGTGATTACTGACCTTGATGAAGTAACAAACTCTGAAGGCCACGCGCTCAATCCCCTCATCACTCAACCGCTGAAGAACTGGGCAAGCTCCAAGCGCAAGTCGTTAGAAATTCTTCAGGTCATCGAAAGAGACGGTTGCAACCTAGTTATTTTGGCCAATCTAGCGGGAAGACTGATGTGGACGGCCGTTAAGGACGCAGATGAAACTTCTCTCCAGGCCGCACTGGTGAGGCTTGTCATCGCCCGCGGTGGCGGCGTTGGAATCCTCCCCCATGGCGACACTGCGCAAATGTTGGAAACTGCCGACTTACCGGAATCAGCGCAGAGCCTCGCTAGCTTGTTGCCACCCGTTGCCTACCGACCACCACGTCCCGATTGGACCCCCGCGCAAACAAGCCACCGCCACTTGGATGAACTAGAGCGCGAAAGTATTGAAATTATCCGCGAAGCGTATGCGGCAGCATCCAACCCGGCCATGCTGTTTTCGATGGGCAAGGACAGCATGGTGATGCTGTCCTTGGCTCTGAAGGCTTTCGCCCCCGAACCACTCCCCTTCCCTCTCGCTGTCATTGACACAAGGTGGAAATTTCAGGACATGTATCGCTTCCGGGAATATCTCCAATCCCGCGCTGACCTCTCGGTCATGGTTTATATAAATCCTGAAGCCATTGAACGAGATATGAACCCCTTTGATTTTGGTTCAGCACTCCACACCGACATCACGAAAACCCAGGCTTTGCGAAAAGTTCTTGACCAACATGACTTCGATTTTGTCTTCGGGGGGGCACGCCGGGACGAAGAAAAGTCGCGGGCCAAAGAGCGTGTTTTTTCTATCCGCAGCGCATCTCACGGTTGGGATCCGAAAAACCAGAGACCAGAGCTGTGGAATCTCTACAACACAACGCTCGTGGATGGTCAAAAGATGCGGGTTTTCCCGCTGTCGAACTGGACCGAGCTCGATATTTGGAGATACATAGAGAGAGAAAGCATCGAGTTGGTCCCGCTTTACCTCTCGAAGTTGCGTCCCTACGTGGAAAGAAACGGGTCGCTGATCATGATCGATGATGAGCGCTTTCCTCTTGAGCCAGATGAGAAGGTGCACTTTGACTTCATCCGTTTTCGCACACTCGGTTGTTACCCACTCACTGGTGGGGTGAAATCTCGCGCCACTTCTGTATCCGACATAGTCACTGAAATTGAGGCGACACACGTTTCCGAGCGAAGCTCCCGCGTCATTGATTTTGATGCCGGAGCAAGCATGGAACAGAAGAAGAAGGACGGTTACTTCTAATGCCCACCGACGTTTTTCGCATTACTACAGCAGGAAGCGTAGATGACGGTAAGAGCACCCTGATTGCGCGGCTGCTGATGGATACCGGGTCCATTCCTCACGATCAATTAGACGCAGCCCTTGGACCTGATGCTGACCCCACCCGAATTGCTGATCTGCTCGATGGTTTAGAAAGCGAAAAGGAACAAGGCATCACTATCGATGTGGCGCACAGATATTTCGATTCAGCGACAAGGCGATACCACCTCTCTGACTCACCGGGTCATGAGCAATACACCCGGAATATGGCCACAGCCAGCGCGGACGCGAACGCGCTAGTGCTGGTAATTGACTCTTCGGCCGGGGTCAAGCCCCAAACCACCCGACACCTCGATATCGCCTACCGGTTGGGGATTAGAAACTTTCTTGTCGTTGCGAACAAGATTGACCTTGTTGGCTACCAGCGCAAAAAATTTGATGCATTGCGCAGTGAGATTGAAGACCTTTTTGAGCCCTATGCAGATGCTTCATGGTCCCTAATTCCCGCCAGTGGAACCTATGGTGATGGGGTAGTCAAATCTGGGCGCAACATGCGCTGGTACGACGGGCCGACTCTGTTAGAAGCGCTCGATTTTCTCCCCCGCCTGGAGAGTGCAGATGAAGCTCCCACAGTGTCAATTCAACTTATTGAGCGAAAAGGACCGAGGTCCAGGCGGTATTTTGGCAGCGTTCTCAGCGGAACCATTTTGGATAAGAAACCCCTAACCCTTATCCCCGGCAACGTTCAGGGAACCATTGTCGATCTTCATGCCGATGGTAAGCCTGCGGACACCGCCTCCAGGGGCTCACAAATCTCGTTCACACTGGCTGAAGATCGAGATGTTGAGCGGGGTTCCTTGCTCACCTCCTCTGATTCTGTGACTCTCTCCCACGAATGGAATGCGCAGCTAATTTGGCTGGAATCAGACTCTGGCATCACCGGTCGGCCTTATCTGGTGAGACTAGGCCACCAGCACACCAGGGCCACGATTACCCGCGCCCACATTATCGATTCCATGAACAAGCGCGAGGGCGAAACCCACACCTTGGAAACCAACACCACCTACGAGGCAACGCTATCTGCCCAAAAAGACTTGGCCATTGCACCGTTTGCTGAGTTTGCCCAACTAGGTCGTTTCGTCCTCATCAACCCGGAAACCGGTCAAACGGCCGCCGTGGGGACAGTGAACTTCTCCCTACGGCGATCGGACAACATTCATCCCCACAACTTCGCTGTCACTACTCGCGACCGAGAAACCCTCGCTGGCGGCGTTGGCAAAGTCCTCTGGTTCACAGGCCTTTCCGGCTCAGGAAAATCGACCATTGCGGACGAGATATCGAAGCGGCTGAGATTACAAGGCAGAGCTCACACGATCCTCGATGGCGACTCACTTCGAAAAGGCCTCACCCGCGACTTAGGCTTTAGCGAAGCCGACCGGGTTGAAAACATCCGCAGGACTGCGGAGGTAGCGAGGCTCATGGCAGAGGCTGGATTAGTAGTGCTGGTGTGCCTTATTTCTCCGTATCGCAGGGATCGAGCCAGCGCACGCGAGATCGTGGGCTCGGAGCGTTTTTATGAAATACACGTCGCCACATCACTTGACGTGTGTGAAGCACGTGACCCCAAAGGCCTCTATTCCAAAGCACGTTTGGGTGAAATTCCCAATTTCACTGGAGTCAATGCTCCCTACGAGGAACCTTTAAAGCCTGCTCTGGTGCTAGATGGAGCCAAGGCACTAATCGAATCAGTCGAAGCGGGATTGGCTCTAGTCAAGGACTAACCGGGCTGGGCTAGGTTACATCTGAGTCATAAGGCGCCCACTTGCCATCTAAACGGCGCTTGCGTTGGCTGTACGCAGACTCCACAACAACCTTCTGCTCAGTGCTACCGGGGGTTGAGGTAGCCGAGGGCTCTTGAAGTGCTTCACGAATGATGCGACGAGGGTCATATTGGCGAGGGTCTAGCTTCTGCCAATCCACGTCATCAAAATCGGGACCCAACTCATCGCGCATACGATCTTTAGCACCCGAGGCCATATCCCGGAGGTTTCGAATGAGCCTGCCGAACTGGGCGGAGTAGGCGGGTAGGCGATCTGGACCGATCAAAAAGATCGCTATCACAGCGATAACCAGCAGCTTCTCAATCGTTAGGCCAAAAGACACCCCCTCACAATAACGCTTTGGACTAAGCATGCGCCCTAGGCTGACGTTCAGGACTCGTGAGGAATTAGGAACAATGTCGGATAAAGAGCTCAGCTGGCGCTTTGTTGAAGAGCGCGTTGGTGAGGATGTTGATGTGCAACGCGCCCGGAATACCTCTCTCGAGCATGGAATTGATCCGATCACGGCGAGTGCTGGACAATACATCGCCACCATTGCCGTCGCCCTAGATGCTAAAAACATCATAGAAATTGGCACCGGCTTAGGGGTGGGTACCCTCTGGCTCGCCCAAGCATGCCCCAGTGCACACATCACTTCAATTGACTCAGAAGTCGACCACCACGTTACGGTTCGAGAATTACTGCAGGAAGCAGAAATACCGCCCGCTCGGATTCGCCTGATCGCCGAAAAAGCACTCGATGTGCTGCCGAAGATGAATGAGGGCAGCTACGACCTGGTGGTCATCGATGCTGATTTTCAGAACGTGCAAGCCTATGTCGATCACGCAATTGCCTTAGTAAAACCTCGTGGCAGCGTGATTGTGGCGGGTGTACTCGGCGATGATTTAGTGGCGGACCCTGCAAGACGTGACGACAAAACTTCGGCCTACAGGTGGCTACTAAAAGCTCTAGAAGACCGTGATGACGTGATTCACACCGTGAACCTTATCGGTGATGGGCTTGTCCATATCGTCCGCTTACCCAGTGGCGACTAAAAAGCCTTATAAGCCAAGCGCTCCAGCAAGCTGAGCGTGAAGTTCGCGTGCTTCTTCATCATTGACAGAGACCACTAAACGTCCGCCACCTTCAAGGGGCACCTTGACAATAATGAGGCGTCCCTCTTTGACGGCCTCCATGGGTCCATCACCAGTTCTGGGCTTCATTGCTGCCATGACCGTGCACTCCTCAAACTATCGCTTCTAAACCTCTATTATCCCCCACAGAGAGGGCAGGGGAAAATCGAGAGCCTGCTTTTCTCTAGCTAGGGGAATCAAGCCAACGTTTCATGGCGTCATAAACGGCGTCGATACTCGAAATTTCAACCCGTTCATCATCAGCATGGGCGAGACTTGGGTCCCCTGGCCCGAAGTTCACGGCAGGGATGCCCCACTGGCTAAATCTCGCAACATCAGTCCAGCCAAATTTGGGTTTTACTTCAACACCTAAGGAGCTAACAAAATCCCTCCCAATGACGCTTTCCACCCCTGGCATCGCTCCAGGGGCCGCGTCCACCACCCGAAAGTCATAGCCGACAAATAGCTCGCGAACGTGAGCTGTGGCCTCTTCTATGGATGAGCTAGGAGCAAACCGGTAGTTGATGGTTACTGCGCAGTGATCAGGAATCACGTTTCCTGCCACTCCACCATTAATACCCACAGCGTTGAGGCCTTCTCGGTATCCAAGGCCATCCACCATGACAGTTTTAGGCACATATGCATTCAATACGCTCAAGATTCCCTCGACACCATGAATCGCGTTAGTACCCATCCATGCCCGCGCTGAGTGCGCGCGCTTACCGATGGAACTTATTTCACAGCGCAGGGTGCCATTACAACCGCCTTCAATAACACCATGAGATGGCTCCCCCACAATGGCAAAATCGCCCACTACCCAATCTGGATGCGCAGCGCCTAAAAGCCCTAAACCATTTTTTGCGGCTTCCACTTCTTCGTTGTCATAAAAGATCCATGTCATGTCATGGCGAGGTTGGGAGATTTCCATAGCCAACTTCAGCCCGATGGCAACGCCTGCCTTCATATCGACACTTCCCCGCCCCACCAGATAATCACCATCAATACTGTGGGGAACATTGTCGTTGATGGGCACAGTGTCGAGGTGTCCAGCCCAGACCACCCTGGAGGACCTAGCTAACTGGGTTCGAGCGACGACAGTGTTTTGGTGGCGCAGGACCTCAAGGTGACCAGCGGATTGAAGAACCGCTTCGATCGCATCCGCGAGGATGCCCTCATCTCCAGAGACGCTCGGAATATCAATCAAAGAAGCCGCAATTTGAGGCGCCGAGGTGTGGAAGTTAAAGAGCACACTGGGATTCTACTCGGGCGTCAGGCTCCCTCGCCCGGGTCGGCTAGATGGTAGCTTCACCCTGTTTAATGTTTTCCAGAAGAAATATTCCCCTGCGAAGAAAAACCGATTTCATCGTAAACCCCAGGCTAAAGAGTAAATTCAGACATTCGGGTGCTGTAGAGAGGCCAGATCTTTCTTCACCGGCGTCAACAGTCACGAAGTCAGTACGTTTCAACGTCTCGATGCCTCCAGCAAATACTTCGGGTTCGAATCCCTCCGCTTCCACCTTAAGGAGAGTGATTCTCCCATCCGGGAAGTTGTCGCTCGCTACGGAATCTAGTGTCTCGACCTGCACCTTCAGCTCTCGCTTGGATGTAGAGCTTGCAAAAGAACTATCTCCGGTTGACGTTGCCAAATAAAATTCTTGGTAGCCGGTCTTTTCTCCCAGAGCAATATTCAACAACCGTGAATTCGGAAAATTCCGCTGAAGCGCACCAAAGGCAACCGGGTCAGGCTCAATACCGAGGTAGTGCGCCCCGGACTGTTCGACCCAGAGCCCAAATTCACCCGAATGAGCGCCGACATCAATCACCCTGTCCGCTGATTTAAGGACGAGCTGTGAGACTTGATACTCATGGGCCAAGTTGCTCACTCGATGAGCAACCCCCTTGGCGTAATAACCCAATCGTCGCTGATGCGACACAAAGACCCGTCGGCCAGATTCCGCGTTCACAACATAGTAATATCCCTCAGAATCCATACCGTCAAAGTCGCTGGCCTTGGGCTTTCTAACCTCAAGCCACTGGCGATATAACTTGTCGCGGAAGCGCGTACCTATCATGTCCTTAGCGTACCCAGAACTCGCACTCGAAATAAGCCATGCCGTAATTTCACTCGAAACGGGACACATAGTGGTCAGCGCAGCGGTTATTCTTGAGTAATGGTCTCTGTTAACACAACTGCATGGGCTTATGGAATCTCTACCATCGATTCAGAGACCAATACCGTCCTAGACACGTGGTATCCAGAACCAATATTAGGTAGCACCCCAGAAAACTTTGATCCCTATCTAATTCCCAGCTCACTCACCCGTAAAGAGGGTGAGGATGCACTCCGAGGCGCCCATTTAGTGGGTCTCGCCACCGTTATCGACTGCGCCGCCCCTCCTCAAACTATCGCCGACGCTTATCTGAGACTGCACCTGTTGAGTCACTGCTTAGTAAAACCCAACTCGATCAACCTTGAGGGCATTTTTGGGATTCTTCCCCTGGTTGCTTTCACAACAAGAGGTCCAGTTCACCCAGAGTTTTATGACCAACACCGCCTGGAGCTGCAAAAAGCTGGAGCCACCATCACCAGCCTGGATAAGTTTGGACCACTGCTCAACTACGTCACCCCAAAGAAAGTGCGCATCGCGGACGCATCACGAGTTCGTCTCGGCGCCCATTTGGCGCCGGGAACCACGGTCATGCATGAGGGGTTTGTGAACTTCAACGCAGGAACCCTGGGCGCATCGATGGTCGAGGGCCGGATCTCCCAGGGCGTGACGATAGGTGACGGCACGGACATCGGTGGTGGCGCGTCGATCATGGGCACGCTATCCGGGGGCGGGAAGGAAGTCATCTCTATTGGCAAGCGTTGCCTGTTGGGCGCCAACTCCGGGATTGGTATTTCACTCGGTGATGACTGTGTTGTCGAGGCTGGGCTCTATGTCACTGCCGGGACAAAACTTTCTGCAACGACCCCGTCCGGGAACGAACAAGTTAAAGCCTCCAGCCTCAGTGGCGCCTCGGGCATTCTGTTTCGGCGAAATTCTTCCACTGGCGCGGTCGAAGCTATTACCAGATCAGGCGGCTCGAGCTCGCTCAACCCCGCTCTGCATGGCTAGGGTGAGAATTCAAGACAGCAACCATTGCGCGGCCGGGGGTGGAATATTCTTATTGTTAGGTCCGCTGGGCGACTAGGCAACCAGCTCTTTGTTTATTCTGCAATCGAGAAAGCTCGGCTCGCGGCCGAAAGGCTGATCTTCGTCGGGTTTTCTGAATTATTTGACGTATTCCCTGATCTAAAGAAGTCCATTGTTCACATACCGATCACCCGAAAGTGGTGGTGGCTGTGGGACACCGTTGAGTGGCTTTTGCGCGCAGGGTCTAAATTACGAGTTACGCCTCTGCTCCAATTGGCCCCGGGCGGGGAAAACCTAGTACGGAGCCCCGGAATCACGCCCTTCACCCTTTTTGATGGAGGGTTTTGCCAAGACGAGCGCCTACTGGACAAAGATTCAGTCATGACTCTGCAGAATTCATTACGGCTGGCTGGCTCAGAGACCCTCGAGGTTGCACAGGCCTCCGAGATTTCAGCGCCCCGGAAAATATTCTTTGTTCATGTCCGCAGAGGGGACTACTTGTCGTGGCCAAGCGAAGAATATCCCGCGGCGCTTCCTGCGTCGTGGTACACCAACCACATCCAACGCCTCTCCCGGAAATTTCCCCATTCACGGTTCTTAGTTTTTTCTGACGACACAGAATTCTGCCGAGAGGCTTTTAGCGACCTGCCTCAAACGACAATCGTGGAGGCCCCCGTGAAAGAGAGTTTTTTCGCAATGTCGCAGTGTGACGGGGGGATTTTGTCGGCCAGCAGTCTGTCCTGGTGGGCCGCCTTCATCTCGAAAGAAAGCCACGGCGGTCCTTTTATCGCACCGGAATATTGGATTGGGTGGCCAGAATCGAGCTGGGAAAACTCGGATGTAAGGGACTCGTCGTTCCTGGAGTGGACCAACGTTCTAGATCAGAACTAGGCGAAACAGCCCGCGCTCTTTGAAACCAGAAAAGACCCGTTTAGCGCTTTGGCCAAGCCCTGGCTTCAGGCCCAACGTAGAGCTGTTGAGGTCGACCGATTTTGGTGTTCGGGTCAGAGTTCATTTCCCGCCAGTGGGCAATCCAACCGGGTAGGCGGCCCATAGCGAATAGGACCGTAAACATGCGAGTCGGGAATCCCATCGCCTTGTAAATGACTCCGGTATAGAAATCGACGTTGGGGTAAAGCTTTCGTTCGATGAAGTAATCATCGGCTAACGCGATTTCTTCAAGCTCCTTGGCAATACCGAGTAGCTCGTCGTGGATACCTAGTTGGCCCAGCACTTCATCGGCGCTCTCTTTTACGAGGCGCGCCCTGGGGTCATAGTTCTTATAGACACGGTGGCCGAAGCCCATCAGGCGAATACCGTCTTCTTTGCGTTTCACTCGCTCGACAAATCGCTGGACACCTTCGCCAGAATCTCTAATGTCAGCCAGCATCGACAAAACAGCTTCATTGGCGCCACCGTGGAGTGGGCCCGAAAGAGCATTGATACCAGCCGAGATGGATGCAAAAATATTGGCTTCTGTGGAGCCCACCATGCGCACAGTGGAAGTTGACGCGTTCTGTTCGTGATCTTCGTGCAAAATCAACAGCCGATCAAGTGCCCGAATTAACACAGGATTCGCAACATAGGGCTCTGCTCGCAACCCAAAGTTCAACCAGAGGAAGTTCTCCACAAAACCGCGGGAGTTATCGGGATAGAGCAATGCCTGGCCCACGCTCTTCTTGTGTGCATATGCGGCAATGACGGGAAGCTTTGCCAATAAACGAATAGTCGAGAGTTCGATTTGTTTCGGGTCGTGAACACTCAGTGAGTCGCCGTAATAGGTCGACATCGCGCTCACGGCCGAAGAAAGCACCGACATGGGGTGGGCGTTGTGAGGTAGCGCATCAAAAAGGCGCTTCAAGTCCTCGTGCAACAGCGTGTGATGGCGAATCCGATCGTCAAACTCGGAGAGTTCATCAGCGCTAGGCAATTCACCATAAATCAGCAACCAGGCAACTTCGAGGAAAGTCGAATTCTCCGCTACGTCATTGATGGAATATCCGCGGTATCTAAGGATGCCTTCTTCCCCATCAACCAACGTAATCCCGCTCGATGTAGCGGCGGTGTTCGCAAATCCATGGTCTAAGGAGGTATAGCCAGTTTTTTGGGTTAGCGACGAGAAGTCGATACTGGAAGCACCTTCGACTGACGGAACAATCGGAAATTCAGCTTGTCCACCGGGAAAGTTGAGAGAGACAGTGTCTGGTGAGTCGGTCATTGTTGCCTCCTTCGCCACGACATCCTTACTATCCTAGAGGACTCCCAGGCGCCTAGTTGAGATGCGCAATAAACTCTCAAGATTATTGTCTAGACGCCACAAAAATCATGCCTGCAGACGCTTCGCTGCCTCCGAAACAGCCTCATCAGTGGCCGTAAGCGCCACCCTGACATGCTGTGAACCTGCAACTCCGTAGAACGATCCAGGGGCCACCAGTATTCCCCGTTCACTAAACCAAGAGACTGCCTCCCAGTCATCCTGGCCCTTGGTCACCCACAAATATAGACCGGCCTCGCTGTGATCAATGCGGAATCCGGCCGCCCTCAGCGCTGTGGCTAACACGGTGCGTCGATGGCGGTAGCGCTCCCGTTGGGTATCCACGTGATCAGCATCGCCTAAGGTCGCCGACATGACGGCTTGAATCGGAGAGGGAACAATGAGTCCCATGTGTTTGCGGGCCAAAAGGAGCTCAGCAATGAGCTGATCGCCTCCTGCGACCAGGCCAGCGCGGTATCCCGCAAGATTTGATTGTTTACTCAATGAATAAAGCGCGAGTAGGCGTGTGCGATCCCCCTGGGTTACTCGCTCATCTAAGAGTGATGGGCTCCAATCAACATCCCAGTACAACTGGGCATAACACTTGTCACTGGCCAACACTGCGCCTAAGCTTCTGGCCCGAGATACCGCTTTGCGCAGATAATCAAGACCTAGTACTTCCCCGGTTGGGTTACTCGGGGAATTGATCCAGACAAGCTTCGATTCCACGGGCCAATGTTCCGGATTATTCTCAGTCACCACCGTTGCCCCCGCGACCATGGCCCCGATGGCATAGGTGGGATAGGCGATTTCTGGAATCACGACAACATCCCCAGCGCCCAGGCCCAGGAGTGTCGGCAACAGCCCCACCATCTCTTTAGAGCCAATACTAGGAATCACCTCATCGAGACTCAGATCACCCGTATTTCGCTGAGTTTGCCACCATGAGACCATCGCGCTTCGCAGCTCTTGCGAGCCTGCGGTGAGCGGGTAGGAAGGCGCCTGGGCAGCATATTCAAGAGCTTTGATGGCCACAGACGGTGTTGGGTCTACTGGCGAGCCAACGGAGAGATCAAGGAGTCCCCCTGGGTGAGCCTTGGCCTGGAGGGCAAAAGGCTCCAAAGAATCCCAGGGGAAATCTGGGAGCTGCAGCGTCATCCTTAGCTAATTCTGCATCGGTAAGGCAGCGACGATGGGGTGATCATGGTGAATAACCCCCACTTTGGCGGCACCACCAGGAGAACCAACCTCCACAAAGAATTCCACGTTGGCCGTGTAGTACTCAGCCCACTGTTCGGGGACGTCGTCTTCGTAGTAGATGGCCTCAACCGGGCACACAGGCTCACACGCACCACAATCCACACACTCATCGGGGTGGATATAGAGCATACGATCGCCTTCATAGATGCAATCGACAGGGCATTCATCGATACAGGCTCGATCTTTAACATCCACACAGGGAAGTGCGATTACATAGGTCACTGTTGAGGCGTCCTTTCACTGGCCAGGCTTTCACTATCGTAATGCTTTGACCTGGGAGTGATCCTGGGCCACGCAAGCGCACCCACGATGATGATAACGGCACCCAATAACAGTGAGAATCCTGGGTTATCGGCCAAAATCAACACGGATCCAGAGCTGTCCCCGCCAGCGAGAAGCGTGAGCGAAAGCACCACCGCAATCGCTGCCGTTGTTGCCGGCCACCTCCTGGTGGACAACACACGCAAAGCACCCAGGAAGATCGCCAACACAACCAGGCTTGCGATTAATCCAAAGGGGTATAAAGCCGAGTGGTACAGGGTCACAAGCACCCCAACTAAGGTCCCCAATAGGAATGTCCCGAACGCCACTAGGAGCCTGTGAAGAATGTTGTAGCCCTTACTTATCTAGGCGCATCATCCACTGATGAACATCAGGAATGCGACCATGTTGAATATCAAGAAGTTCTTTACGAAGCGACATGGTCAGCTCCCCAGGTGTTGCATCCTCAGATCCGATCGTGAAATCAGGAGTCTTTAGCTGACCAATGGGCACTACCGTGGCGGCCGTTCCGCAGGCGAACGCTTCCACAATGTCGCCGCTAGCAGAGCCCTCTCGCCATTCGTCAATGCCAACGTCTCGGCGCTCAATGGCGTGACCGCGCTCTTCAGCTAATTTCAGCACAGAATCTCGGGTAATCCCAGCGAGAATGGTGTCGCTCTTGGGGGTAACCACCGTGCCGTCCTTGTAGACAAGAACTACGTTCATCCCCCCTAGTTCCTCGATGTTTGTTCCCGTTTCAGAATCTAGGAACAAAACCTGGTGGCAGCCGTGCTCTGCTGCTTCCGTTTGCGCCAGCAAGGAAGCAGCATAATTACCACCCGTTTTTGCTCCACCCGTGCCCCCCTTTGCGGCACGGCGATATGTTGTCGAAAGCCAAATGGAGACAGGGTCAACGGCGCCGCCAAAGTACGGCCCCGCAGGAGAAGCAATCACATAAAAGGCCACTTTCTTGGCCGGGCGAACACCAAGGAAGGCTTCCTTAGCAAACATGAAAGGTCGAATATAGAGCGAAGTTTCTGCAGCGCTGGGCACCCAGTCGCCATCAACAGCAATGAGCTCGCGCAGAGCCTGGATGAAATAGTCCACAGGTAGTTCTGGCATAGCCATCCGCTTAGCGGAGCGCTGCATCCGTAACGCATTTTGATCAGGCCTAAAAGTCCAAATAGATCCGTCGTCGTGGCGGTAGGCCTTGATTCCCTCGAAGATTTCCTGTCCATAATGCAAAACTGCCGCAGCAGGATCAAGAGGAATGGGACCGTAGGGCTGAACCCGTGGGCGGTGCCACCCACCCTTTTCCGACCAACAAACATCGACCATATGATCGGTAAAGACGGTTCCGAAAACAGGGCTATCGAGAACTTCTTGCCGTTTGTCTTCCGAGAGAGGCCGAGGGTTAGACAGGATCTGGAACATCATGTCGCGCTGCGCCATGGGTAGCTCTATGGTCATGGAATTCTCTCTGTATTCGCCCGTTTGTTCAAAAAAGTTAGAGCCAGCCTACTCTTGTCTCCGGCTAGTGAAAAAGTTTCCTAGCTCAACAAAGCACGGATATCGCTGCCTATCTCAGTGGTAGACCGCGAATCGGAAGCTCCGGAATGTTGCGAAACATCCGTTGCGACCGCCCTGCTCAGGTCTAGCCCTAAGTCAGCAAAACCGTGGTGCTCCAATAACAGAGCCATCGACATGATCGCTGCACGCGGATCAGCTATGCCCTTGCCAGCAATATCGGGAGCGGACCCATGGACAGGTTCAAACATGCTGGGGTACTCCCCCGTGAGATTCAGATTGGCCGAAGCGGCAAGGCCAATGCCACCGCCGATAGCACCGGCAAGATCGGTGATGATGTCACCAAAAAGATTATCCGTGACAATCACATCAAATCGACTGGGGTCACTCACCATAAAAATCATGGTTGCATCGATGTGGAGATAATCCAGGGCAACATCAGGGAAATCGGATGCGACTTCATCCACAATGCGCGACCACAAACCTCCTGCATGAACCAAGACATTAGTTTTGTGGACCAAAGTGAGCTTTTTGCGCCTCAGTTGAGCTTTCGCAAAGGCGTAGCGGACCACCCGTTCCACACCAAAAGCGGTATTGAGAGAAACCTCAGTGGCAATTTCCTCCCTGGTCCCCGATCGCAGTGAGCCACCATTGCCCACATAAGGTCCTTCAGTGCCTTCACGAACAACAAGAAAATCTATGGCTCCAGGATTAGCTAAAGGCGAGGTGAGCCCTGGAAGCAACGTCGTGGGACGCAGATTGACGCCATGATCAAAAGCAAAGCGTAATTTGAGCAAAAGCCCCCGCTCAATTATTCCCCCGGCAAGCCGCGGATCACGCGGGTCCCCTCCAACAGCGCCTAACACAATGGCATCAAAGCTCGCTAGGGCATCCAGCGTCTCTTCGCTAAGGATCTCACCAGTATCCAAAAAATGCTGTGCCCCAAGAACAAAGTCGCTGGTCGTTATCGAGAGAGCTGCACCAGAGACAGTTCGCAGGGTTTCAATAGCTTCCTTGGTTACTTCAGGACCAATGCCATCTCCACCAATGACTGCAATATTGAGAGTTTTTGCCATGTCCTTAGCCTAAGGCTCCCTGCTCCTCGGCGTTTTTATTTCCCAGCCTGGGCAGTTCTCGACTCATACACGCTCCACAAGATCGCAGCCATCTCTTGAGTACCCGAAACCCGATACCGAGCGCGGGTGTTCCCCTCACCTACGCGGATAGAAACATCCGTGGGTTTTAGAGCAGCAAACCCATCTTCATCAGTTACATCATCCCCAGCGAAGAGAACTTCGGGCGTCCCGGTTTTAGCAATAAGCGCGCTAATACCATCGCCCTTATGCGCATCTCTAATCGAGGCTTCGACAATCCCATGCCCTCGTCGAACCACTAGGTCACCATCCCACGCATCACAAACTCTCATGGCCTCAGCTTCGGCCTCGCGGGCGGTACTCTCTTCCGCCCCCCGTGTATGCAAAGCAACACCAAAAGGTTTCACTTCTAGCCGGGTGCCCCCATAGCCTGAAACTACGGCCCTAAACCCTTCTTCCAACCCGGTGGGAACCAACCATGGGGTCACATACCCCTCCGCCTCACCGGGAGAGAGCACTTCAATTCCGTGTGATCCAACAAAGAACCACTGCTTCATTGGTTCAGCGACGCGCAGAAGGCTCTCTATCGCCCGACCGGAGACCAAAGCAATAGTCACACCGTCCAAGAGCGTCAAGGCCTCAAGAGCTCCCCTAGCCTCTAAGGTCATGCGCGAAGCTTCTGGGTCATCCACCAAGGGCGCAAGGGTTCCATCAAAATCAAGTGCGATAAGAATCGAGGGTACCCTCGCGAACCCCCCGAGGATGGGGGAATCAAGCGAGAGCGGCTCAGTCATTTTGGGATGGTTTAGAGCTCAAGAATGTCAATGGGAGCCATAATGGTTGCCTCAATTGATGCTGCAACCTCGTCTAAGAGGTCATCGGGAACTCGAGAATCCACCGTCAAGACGCTCAGCGCACGACCACCAATTTTGTCCCGAGCAATTTGCATCCCCGCGATATTGATAGACGCATCCCCGAAAGCTCGACCATAAATTGCGACAATTCCTGGCCGGTCTTGGTACATCATCACAATGTGGTGATCAGCTAGCGGCACCTCAATCTCGTAGCCATTAACCTCCACGAGCTTTTCAATCTGTTTCGCCCCGGTCAGCGTTGCTGAAGCTGAAACCTGAGTGCCATCGCCCAGCACGCCTCGGATCGTCAGAACATTTCGATAGTCCTCGCTTTTGGCATCAGTTGTCATGCTCACTTCAACACCCCTAGCCGCCGCAAGAAGCGGGGCGTTGACATAACTGACCTGCTCGCTCACAATACGAGAGAAGATCCCTTTGAGAGCGGCGAGTTTCAAAACGCTGACATCGTGTTCCACAATTTCGCCGCGGACTCCCACTTCAATGCTGGAAATGGGTCCAGGACATAAGCCCACAAAAACTTGCCCCAACTTTTCCATCAAGGGGATTCCTGGCCGGACGGAGGGATCGATAATGCCACCTGCCACGTTGACGGCATCGGGCACCAGTTCACCTTCGAGCGCCAACTTCACCGATTTGGCCACCGAGACACCCGCTTTTTCCTGAGCTTCATCGGTGGACGCACCCAAGTGTGGGGTGACCACAATGTTCGGTAACCCTAAGAGCGGGGAATCAGTGGGGGGTTCGTTAACAAAAACATCAAGACCAGCACCGGCGATCCACCCTTCGCTCAGCGCTTGGTGCAAGGCAGTCTCATCGATGATTCCACCACGTGAAGCATTGACGATGCGCAGCGAGGGTTTTGCCTTCTTGAGCTGCTCCAGCCCGATCATCCCCGTGGTTTCAGGAGTTTTAGGAATATGAATCGTAATGAAATCACTCTGTTCAACAAGGTCATCCAAGGTGGTGAGCGTGACACCCATCTGGCTTGCCTTAGCCGGTTGCACATAGGGATCAAAGCCAATCAGCTTCACCCCAAAGCCAGCGAGACGCTCCGCCACCAGAGCGCCAATTCGCCCCAAACCCACAATGCCAATGGTTTTTTCAAAAAGCTCAACGCCGGTGAAAGATGAGCGTTTCCATTCCCCGCTCGCAAGCGAAGCGTGCGCGCGGGGGACGTGTCGCGCTAAGGAGAGTAAATGTGCAACAGCTAGTTCGGCGGCGCTCACAATATTGGATGTAGGGGCATTAACCACCATCACCCCAGCTTCTGTGGCCGCTGCGATATCGACGTTATCAAGGCCAACGCCTGCTCTAGCGATTACCTTGAGAACGGACCCTGCGCTAATCGCTTCGGCATCCATCTGAGTAGCGGATCGAATAAGAATCGCATGCGCTCCCGGCAGAGCGGCGAGTAGCTCCGCGCGGTTCGCGCCGTCCACCTGTCGTACATCGAATCCGGAACCCAAGGCCTGAACTGTGGCGGGAGATAGCTCTTCTGCGATGAGCACAATGGGTCTCGTCACAACATTCCCTCAATTCATTGACTCATGCAAGCCAACACGCACAGCGATGGCCAAACCTCAAGGTTTAACCATCATTCTAGCGAAGCGTTTTAGAGCAATAAAACGGTGCACCGTCCACACCAGCACGAGCCTTGCGAACACGCTGACAGAGCCAACCATTTTGGCAAGCCATGGGACGTCCGCGACGGGGTAGTCGAAGTGAGCCATCTGGTCAGAGAGCTTCCGGGAGTAGAGAATCTCTAGGTCAAAAGGAAGGGAAGGCCGCCGCGTCGAGCTCTTAAGAGATGGCACACGCGTAAAGGAGGAATTTGACCCGTCCCAACCGGGTTGGCCCAGACCTAACTCCATATCTTCCTGGTAGGGCAAGCCCAGTGAAGCCACTAACTTTTGCACCGTGTCCTTGGGTTTGGCAGCCAAATCTTCATAACGAATCACGAAATATCTAGAACCAAATTCCTGCGAGTGCACTTGTGCAAGCTCGGCAGATTCTTTCCAGCGCCGAATATGCAGCCCTGGATCATAGAACCAGGAACCACCATCAGCATAAATAGCGGACAATGCCGACTTACGGGGGTCTCGGATCATATGTATAAAGACGGCGTCCTGGAATGAATTCAGAATGTCTTTCGCGTGGAACTCATTCCAGGGTGTCTTCAATCCCCACAGTTTGCGTCCTCGATTATTCGCGTAGGCTCGCAGAAAAGCGTCAAATATCTGGGCAAGAGTCTCCGGCGCCTGTAAGTTCTGGTCCAGAACTTTTCTCACGCTCGAAAGCGAGGGGACATCAGGCGCGATGACGACTTTCTCATCGCTAAGTATCGCCTGGATCACGCGATCTTGGTTTTCGGTAAGCACTACGTCCACACCCTTGAACTCATCCATGTATCGAGTCCACAATTTCAGGTCATAGGGGAAAAAAGCGACATCACTATGAGAACCCAAGATAGATCTCATGAGCGAAGTGCCACTCCGTTGGGCTCCACCCATCAGGATTCTCATGCCATGCAACCTTCTACTTGAAAGCGGCGGGTTCAGTTACCAACCGATTAGTGGAAAGCTTAGAAGCCCACAGGCCGGGCTAAAAACTCGCCCTGGCTACCGCGAAGCTTTGCCATCCACATAGTCAGCATCATTTTGCTTCCAGGAGAAGAGGGCGCGCAATTTCTTGCCTGTGGCTTCAATGGGATGAGCTTCGCCTTTAGCGCGCAACGCCCTAAATTCGGGTGCACCCGCGTCCTGGTCCGCGATGAAACGCTTAGCAAATGCGCCTGACTGGATATCAGCCAAAACTGCCTGCATGTTTTCTTTGACTTCTGGGGAAATAACTCGGGGGCCAGAAACGTAGTCACCGTATTCAGCGGTGTCACTAATTGACCAGCGCTGCTTGGCGATGCCACCCTCCCACATGAGATCCACAATGAGCTTGAGCTCATGAAGGACCTCGAAGTACGCAATCTCTGGCTGGTAACCAGCTTCGGTGAGAACTTCGAATCCGTACTGAACCAGCTGAGAGGTTCCACCACAAAGCACTGCTTGCTCACCGAACAGGTCGGTTTCGGTTTCCTCCGTGAAGGTGGTGGTGATGCCACCCGCGCGCAGAGCGCCCAGGCCCTTGGAGTAGGACCAAGCGAGATCCCATGCGTGTCCGGTTGCGTCATTTTCTACGGCAACGATGACGGGGACGCCGCGCCCTGCTTCAAATTCGCGGCGGACAGTGTGGCCGGGGCCTTTGGGCGCCACCAGAATGACGTCAACGCCAGTGGGAGGTTTGATGTAACCGAAGCGGATGTTGAAGCCGTGACCAAAAACAAGCGCTTTTCCATCGCTCAGGTTAGGGGCTACATCCTCTGAATAGAGGTGCCGCTGGTGCTGATCTGGAGCAAGGATAACGATGACATCGGCCCACTTGGTGGCCTCGGAGTTAGACATGACCTTAAAACCAGCTTCTTCAGCCTTGGCTTTAGATGCGGAGCCATCCTTGAGTGCCACGACAACTTCGACACCAGAGTCACGAAGGTTCTGCGCGTGGGCATGCCCCTGTGAGCCATAGCCCACTACAGCTACCTTCTTGGATTGGATGATGCTGAGGTCTGCGTCGCTGTCGTACTTGATGTCAGTCACTTAGGTTGTTCTCCTTGAGATGGTGGTCAACTTGGTCAGTTTAGTTCTTGTTTATTCGATCAGAAATACTTTTGGAGCCCCGGCCAATAGCCAAAAGTCCAGACTGGGCAATTTCTTTGACGCCATAAGGCTCAAGAACTCGCAATAAAGCTCTCACTTTGACGCTATCACCTGTCACTTCAATGACCAAAGCATCAGTAACAACATCGACAACCCTGGCACGAAAAAGATTGGCCGCTTCAAGAATCTGTGACCTGGTTGAGTTATCTACTCGAACCTTAATCAACATATGCTCGCGCAGAACTGATTGCTCAGGTTCCAATTCGACGATTTTAAGCACATTGATTAACTTGTTGAGCTGTTTGGTCACTTGCTCAAGTGGCAGGTCTTCAACATCGACTACGACGGTAATGCGAGAGATCCCGGGAACCTCAGTCTTCCCCACGGCTAACGATTCAATATTGAATCCCCGACGCGCAAACAAACCAGCAACCCTGGTCAGCAAACCAGGCTTGTCTTCAACTAACAGCGAAAGGACATGGCTCATGATTACTCATCATCCCATTCCGGCGCATGGTCTCTCGCGTATTCCACCTGCGAATTACCAACACCCTGGGGAACCATCGGCCACACCATCGAATCTTTACTGACAATGAAATCAATAACGACGGGGCGATCGTTGGTCTCTATTGCAAGCTTGATGGCCGGCTCAACTTCTTCCTTGGTTCGAACTCGAATTCCCAGAGCACCATATGCTTCAGCGAGTTTCACAAAGTCGGGAACCATGGCGGTGCCATGGCCGGTGTCCAAATCGGTAAAAGAATGCCTACCGTCATAAAACAGCGACTGCCACTGGCGCACCATTCCCAATGAGGAGTTGTTAATAATGGCGACCTTGATGGGAATGTTGTTTATTGTGCAGGTGGCAAGCTCCTGATTGGTCATTTGGAAACAACCATCACCATCAATCGCCCACACCAAACGATCAGGTTGGGCAACTTTGGCTCCCATCGCAGCAGGAACTGAATACCCCATCGTTCCTGCCCCACCCGAGTTCAACCAAGCATTGGGACGCTCGTATTTGATGAACTGTGCGGACCACATTTGGTGTTGACCGACACCGGCAGCATAAATAGCCTCCGGCCCCGACATTTCCCCGATTTTCTGAATCACCCATTGAGGCGATAACAGTCCATCATCTGGTTCGTCAAAACCTAACGGGTACTGCTTTTGCAGGAAATTCAGGCGCTCCCACCAACTGGAGTAATCCGGCGTAGAGGTCTTGCTGGCTTTGTTGAAAGCGCTCAGTAAGTCACCTAGAACGTCCTTCACATCACCAACAATGGGCACCTCGGCATGCCGGATTTTTCCAATTTCAGCTGGGTCAATATCAATGTGAATAACTTGGGCGAGCGGAGCAAATTCACTGGGTTTTCCCGTGACACGATCATCGAATCGAGCCCCCAGGACTACCAGGAGATCTGACTCTTGCAGGGCTAAAACCGCTGGCACGGTTCCATGCATCCCCGGCATCCCCAAGTTCAAGGGGCTGGAATCAGGGAATGCCCCTCTCGCCATCAAGGTGGTGACAACGGGAGCACCCACTTTGTTAGCAAAGGCAGCCAATTCCTTGTGAGCGTCGGCTCGAATAGTGCCACCGCCAACATAGAGGACCGGCTTCTTGGCGGCAGCAATCATTTCCGCAGCAACCTGAACCTGTTTTGCGTTTGCTTTCGTGACTGGGTGATATCCGGGCAGATCTATTTCTGGCGGCCAAATGAAGGGCGCGCTATTTTGTTGCGCATCCTTGGTTACATCGACCAACACCGGTCCCGGTCGCCCAGCTGTGGCAATGTGGACCGCTGCTGCGATCACTCCGGGGATTTCTTCCGGCTTGGTCACCAGGAACGAATGCTTCGTAATCGGCATGGTCACACCAGAGATGTCCACCTCTTGAAAAGCATCAGTACCCATCGAGTGGGAAAAAACTTGCCCCGTAATCGCGAGCAATGGCACCGAGTCCATGTGTGCATCAGCAATAGCGGTGACCAGGTTTGTGGCTCCGGGACCAGAGGTGGCAATGGCGACACCCAGTTTCCCGGATGACGCGGCATAGCCTTCGGCCGCATGACCGGCGCCTTGTTCGTGACGCACCAGAATGTGGCGAATCTTGTCCGCCGACATTAATTCGTCATAAAAAGGCATAATCGCACCGCCGGGCAAGCCAAAGACATCCTTGATGCCCAACAGCTCAAGGCTTTTCAAAATGGCGCCCGAGCCCGTGAGTACTGGAGCTTTGGCCGCCAACTGAGCTTTGCGTTCTTGCTCAGGCGAAGGCTTAGGCGCTTCCGCCTCGGTTTCGTTTTGCATCACATCATCCATTGGTCTCATCCACTACATACGGTGCAACACAACTAGGGTGTTACAGGATTATCCGGTAACTGCTCCGCGTGCCGCTGACTGAACGAGCTTTTGGTACTTAGCCAACACGCCACGGGTGTACCGGGGAGGAAGCGGCTGCCAGTTGGTCTGGCGCGCTTTGAGTTCGTCGTCATCGACGAGTATGTCGAGTGTCCTGGATGGAATATCAACCCGAATGAGGTCCCCATCCCTCACAAAGGCAATAGGTCCTGCATCTACTGCTTCGGGAGCGATATGGCCAATACACAGACCGGTTGTGCCGCCTGAGAATCGACCGTCCGTCAACAGTAATACATCTTTACCCAAGCCCGCACCCTTAATGGCTGCGGTGATGGCCAGCATCTCCCGCATACCGGGTCCACCCTTCGGCCCTTCATAGCGAATCACCACCACATCGCCGGCTTTAATCTCACCCTCAGTAAGAGCATCCATGGCGGCGCGCTCGCGCTCAAAAACTCGGGCAGGGCCCTCGAATGTTGCCGCATCAAAGCCCGCAGTTTTTACTACCGCACCCTCCGGAGCGAAAGACCCCGTCAAGATCGTCAAACCACCAGTTGCATGAATGGGCTTATCTAGAGTTCGAAGAACATCACCATCCAGACCATCCAGGTTCATCGCTTCCAGATTTTCCGCCATGGTCTTACCTGTGACAGTCATGACATCGCCATGCATGAGCCCGGCTTCGACCAGCGCTTTCATCAATACGGGAACGCCCCCGCGCCGGTCAACATCGTTCATGACATATTTTCCAAAAGGCTTGAGGTCGCCGATGTGGGGCACTTTGTCACCAATACGGTTGAAATCATCCAGAGATAATTCCACCTCGGCCTCATGGGCAATCGCCAGCAGATGCAAAACGACGTTGGTCGAACCACCCAATGCCATCGCCACTGCAATGGCATTTTCAAAGGCATCCTTGGTCAGGATGGTTCGAGCAGTTATCCCCTGGCGCAACATTTCCACCACTGCCTGACCTGAGCGGTGGGAGTACATGTCCCGCCGACGGTCGTAAGAAGCAGGAGATGCGGACCCAGGGAGGCTGAGGCCCAAAGCTTCAGCAACGCTTGCCATGGTGTTGGCGGTATACATTCCACCACACGCGCCCTCACCAGGAGCGAAAGCACATTCAATTCGGTGGGCATCCTCGCGAGACATCTTGCCTGCTTTTACGGCCCCAACCGCTTCAAAAGAATCGATGATGGTGATGTCTTTTTCGGTGCCATCCGAGAGTTTGACCCAACCTGGCGCGATAGAACCGCCATACAAGAAAACAGAAGCCAAATCCAACCTCGCTGCGGCCATCAGCATTCCAGGAATCGACTTATCGCAGCCAGCCAGAAGAACTGAGCCGTCTAACCTTTCTGCCTGCATCACAGTCTCAACAGAATCAGCAATCACCTCGCGGCTCACCAGTGAAAAGTGCATGCCTTCGTGGCCCATGGAGATGCCATCAGAAACGGAGACTGTTCCAAATTGAAGCGGATAGCCACCACCTGCGTGGACGCCCTCTTTGGCCGCCTGCGCAAGGCGGGCAAGGGAAAGGTTGCAGGGAGTGATTTCGTTCCAAGAACTTGCGATTCCGATTTGAGGTTTGTCCCAGTCGTCATCGCCCATCCCCACCGCGCGGAGCATTCCTCGCGATGTAGTGGCCTCAATGCCGTCAGTAACGACTCTAGAGCGTGGTTTCAAATCAGGTTTTTCCATGAGGTGAAGTCTACGCGCTGCACGATGGACTTGAGCGAGAGGGTCATGCTGAACAGGCCCAAAACATAGATATCTACAGTCGAAGCTCGATACTCCCAATCAGCCACCGAGAGCTTTTTGATTTAGCAAGAAGGCATAGGAATCGTCTAGCACAGCAGAATTATTCCAGCAGGTGTGTGAACCAGAAAAAGCGGAAACGACTGTTGTAGTTCCGCGCTTCATCGAGGCAATTCTCTTTCTCCGATCTCACCGATTTTCTATAAGCCATTTATCAACATGCCGCATAGCATCAATTCGATCCTTGTTAGAGAAATTTTCATACACGCTTGGCAAAACCGCCTTGTCGTAACGACTCAGGGAGGCGATAACATTTTTATCCTCAGGATTAGAGAACATTTTCATGGCACCCATCCAGTCAGCTCGCATATTCTTGAGAAATTTCTGCTGAGAAAAAGTGAGAATTGAGAATACGCCGCGGCTCTCTTCCGCATAGCCTCTCAGCGCCGACCGAAGCAAGTTGTGTGGTGCGTAGGCCATCTCGCCCAATTTACGCAGGGCCGCTAGGGCAACAGGCGAATATGAGGAGTTATTTCTAGAGCCGCCCGGTAGCGACACACCAACCCGTCTGGCGAAATCACCCACAACATCCTCCGAAACCCTAATTTCAACCCTCAAACTAGAGCTGGACGCATCCAAAAGGTCTTCGCAAAAACTGCGAAGGGAAACATACCTTTTCTGAGGGAGCTGCTCCAAATAATGGTCAACAACATCGGAATTCCCCTGCTGAATTAGTTGCGAGACAATGCTCGCATGCCACTCAAGGTGGGGCCTCAAATAGACAAAAAGTCGTGATTTAAAACCACACGCGGAGATTTGAGTCAATCTTTCGGGTGCGGAGCTATAGAGGTCATCCATTTCACCCAAGAGATGCTCGCTTGACAGAATTTGAATATTACGATGAGCCCCGCGCAATGCCTGGTCGAAGGAGTCCCGGCTTGTGAAGTCTCTCCTGTGGGAAGGGTAAAGCATTCCCGCTGCTCTCAGACTGCGCTGAAGACTCGTCGAACCGGTCTTATGGACGCCGGCGTGAATTTGAAGCTCCCCACGGTTAGCAACAATGTGCCGCGCCATCGACGACGCACGGGTAACCAAAGCCCTCTTGTCACCTCTTCCGCTGAGGCGCAGACCAATCAAAATATTTCCTCCCAAACAAACATTATGTTAGTCCCACCGGCTCAAACCGACCTCACCCGCCCGCATGCTGGGCTTCGACGATGGCTAATGCCAGAGCGAGCTTGGCGCAGTGGAAATAACTTTTAACCAGCTGGTTAGAAACCACACAGGGGCTTCAACGCTCAGGCGCGCGGAACGGCTGGGATCACAACATAGCTGAGATACAGCTAGCTATTGATTCCCCTTCAGCCTCGAAGAAACCCGCCGGCAGGGGCCCCAACCGGCTTTCTACGGTGCTGATATTTTCACCCGCGAGCCCAGGAATCATGCTGTGAGCGGTTAAATCCACAACAAAATCTTTCACTTGCTCAGAAGTTGGCATAGCCAGGTTTCTAATTGTTTCGAAGGTGACTCCATCTTGGATTCGAAAAGTTCCCGGCATTCCTTCCCACCACGGATTACCAAAATAAGCCACTGGCACACCCCGCAACACAGCTTCAATAGCAATCGTGCCTGTCAGGGTAAATACGCACGAAGCGCCCGGAAGTAAGTCAGTAAGACGCGCCTTAGTTGGGGCAAAGAAAGTGCCATCCAAGGACGAGATCAAATCGTAGAAAAGTGGACTCCTTCCGATAAATCCACGCTTAGCAGCAGACTGTTGGCTGTAGTGCTCCTTGACAATTAGTTGATGATCAGGAGGCAGGAGTGCCCGCGCTTGGCAAATTGACATAGTTTGAGAGTCGATTGGGAACCCTTCAGGAATCGACGTTCGTTCGGGTTCGTAATGCAACGCAAATAAAGCAAATTCGGATCCCCGGGGCGTCACCGAACCGATTTCTCCAGCAGCCCGCCGGAGCGTTTCTTGAAGCGAACGAATTAAGAGAACCTTTAACCCGCGAAGTACAAAACTCGAATGTCGGGAGTGCCCCCCGAAATCGAATGATTCCGGAAACCGCTCTGTGAATAGCCACCCCCAAATCGAGGCTAGAGACTTGACCCTCTGCATCGGCGAAGTCACGTGCCTGTCGCGAGCCATCTGATGCTTCATGTAAGAAGGGTCGATGCCTGTCTCCAAAATAGTGACACTCTCCCGAGCAATTTTTATCAAAGGCTTGGCCACTTTTGAGTTTGCCACTAAAGCGTCTCGAGGAGAAAAGCTCTGGCCAAAGGAGGTCTTTGGGAGCATCGAAGGTGAAACTGGCGAGGGAGAAAAATGCAACGTCTTCACCCCGAGCCATTCTGAAACTGCGAGAAAAACAAACGGCATAAAAAGGTGAGGGGTGACGTCGAACACAACTACGCTTGGTTTCCTGCGCAACACAACTGTCATCGCCAACATCACAGCATTTTCGACGAACACTTCTCTTTCAAGAAACCGGAAGGTTCCTGTTAGGTCTCTCCGGTTTAGCAACTTCAGTGCCGCGAAACGAAAACGCTGGAAGGAACCGCTTGTTGAGAAAATATGGAATTGCCTGATGGCTTCAGCAGATTTTTTGGTGCTCAACAAATCCCAGCCCCCAAAAAAATCCATAAAAGCAAGATCTGGATTGTACGAGCCTCCGCTATTAGTGCCTGGCCCAAAACTTGCCAAACCCACCCTCGGAGCCGAATTCAACTGACGAACCTCGTCGATAACTGTTTTCCAAGTCCCGTCAAGCGTTTTGGCGGGGTCCAATGCGAGGACGATGGTCGGTCTCAGTGGTGTTTCCATGTCCGTTTCAGTCTATGCTCATCGAGTCCACATTCCTAAGACACTCCGAATTGCCCCCATGGGTATACGGGTAAGAAATCGGCGAGGGTCGACTCACCGGTCGAAACGAAAAGTTTCCCGTCATAACGCGAATCAATAACCTCGGCAAGCGCGGAGACCATCTCCGTGACGATAAAAGGTCGGTGGCCTCTTTCAAGAGTCTCGTGAGTCGCACCCACCTGACGGCTAAAAATTGGAAAACGCGAACGAGCTGCGTCATACTCAGAATTTTCCTGCCAAAAATATGGTGCGTTATTGAGGTCTACCCCAGTCAAAACAATTTCTCGATAACCCATGGAAATTCCCAGAGCCACCATTCTGACAATGCTCGACCCCGAATCAGCCACAACGAAAGGCCCGCGCCGCGAAAAAGATTTCAGTAGGAATTCTAAATCCGCGACGAGATTGGAGACCTCTCTCGTCGCTGGAGCCACTCGGCCATAGAAGAAAAGCCGATCTTTGAATTCCTCAGGCAGCCCGGCTAGCTGTTCAAGCTCGAACTCGGTTTTCAGCCTCAGCACCACCAAAGGCGGCCTGGCTTTTTGCACATCTTTCCGGTGGAGCAATCCCAAAGACCGCGAAAAGTCCAACCCGTCACCAATCCAGGAAACACACTCGAAACTGTAAAAATCCGGAATAAAGGAATGTATTGGCCAAGTATTGATTCCGACGGACCGATTCGCACCGATTTCCTCAAAATTAGCCGCTGAGAGCCTGTTTATGCTGGCTCCGGAGCCCAAAACAAAAAAAGTCTTGGCGCTGGGCTTGTCTTCTAGCAGGGAAGCAAGTCCCTCTCTAGAGAGCGGCACAGTGGAGGCTTTTTTCGCTTGCGCCGCAACAAAAAGGCGTTCACCCTTAGTCTCACGGCACATTATTGCTCGACGAAAAAAAGCTCCCCAAGAACCCTCGAGCACAATTCTCAGAGCGCTTTTAGCAATCGAGGATGATGAGACCATGATTCTTGAGCCTAGTGTTGAACGCAGTGTAGAGCGGGCTGCACCGAGCTTCAAGTCCTAAAAACGAAAAAAAATTTGCCCGAAGGTCTTGATTGCGCGCGAAGAATATGAGATTCTTAGACATCGGGTGATAGCCACGTCGGGGTGGTTTATCACCTTGAACGCGGTTGTGGGGAGCCCCTACATGTCTGTGGCATGTTTTCAGTCCTCAACTTTTCTATTATTTTTAACGTAAGGAGCCTGTATGGACTGGCGCGATAAAGCATCTTGTCTCACCGTTGACCCTGAACTTTTTTTTCCGGTGGGGAACACGGGCCCTGCCGTGGAGCAAATTGATCGGGCAAAAGCAGTTTGCTCCCACTGCCCTGTTACCGAACACTGTTTGCAGTATGCGCTCGACACGAATCAGGACTCCGGAGTGTGGGGCGGCCTCAGCGAAGACGAACGGCGTGCACTCAAGCGCCGCGCCGCTCGCGCTCGCCGGGCTTCCTAAGCAGAAGCTGCTTCTCTTTCCCAAGAATTTTGAGCCGCAAGAAGTGGCGGATAAACCACGAGGGCGGGGCCGATCTTTCAACTCGGTCACTACACCGGTGGGCGCGGAAGAGGTCGAGCGGGTAGCACGGTGGGCCTAAACGCTGGGGTGAGTGAAGGGCGAAAAATTGGTAAAAACACCGCTGATAGAGCCGATTTACTCCCCGCCCAAGATTTCGCCTCAAGGGTTGATGTCGTCGATATGGCGTCTCAGATTACTAAGAACCGTGAGCGCGAAGACCCTTACTTCTAGGCCTGCTAAACACTAGGCAACTCTGCCACTCTGCCTTTTTCATGCAGGTACTGAAGGGGAATTGTCAGGATAACTTCCGTCCCATTTTCCGCAGGACTTCGCCATTCAATTAACCCACCTAATTCACCCTGAACAAGGGTTCTGACGATTTGAGTGCCTAGCCCATCCAACGTTTTTCCCTCGGGAATCCCCCCGCCGTTATCTCTCACAGATACCACCAAAGTGTCCGATGCTCGCTTAGCGGCAATAACCACCTCGCCATCAGCGCGAGCGCTCAACCCGTGCTCCACCGCGTTGGAAACCAGTTCGGTCAACACAAGCGCCAACGGTGTCGCATACTCGCTTGGCAATATGCCAAAGGAGCCCTCCAACCGTGGCCGCACGACTTCATTTGTGGCGGAGGCCACTTCTGCAACCAGCATCAACACACGATCAAACACGACATCAAAATCAACGCTTTGGCTTAAACCTTCAGACAATGTGTCATGGACCAATGCGATTGCAGAGACCCGTCGCATGGCCTGGCCCAGAGCCTCCTTGGCGAGATCGCTGTGTGTGCGGCGAGACTGAATACGCAACAGTGATGCCACAGTTTGAAGATTGTTTTTTACTCGATGGTGGATTTCCCGAATTGTGGCATCTTTTGTAATCATCTGTTTCTCACGCAACCTCACCTGCGTCACATCTCTCGTGAGAACAATCGCGCCAAATCGGACCCCTGCTCTCTTCAAGGGGATAGAGCGCAGCGTTACCGTCACCCCTTGGGCTTCGATATCTGTCCGCCACGGTGCCCGGCCTGTGAGAACCAGGGGCAAAGACTCATCCACCACCAAAATGCCCACGAGAAGGCCAGCTGTGGCCTCGGCTAGGTGCCTGCCTTCCAATTCCTCGCTAAACCCCAACCGTCTAAAAGCAGACAATGCGTTGGGACTCGCGAAGGTGGCCCGGCCCTCCTCATCCAAACGAATCAGCCCATCGGAGGCTCTAGGCGCCCCCTGGGGCGGCGCACTGGGCGCGTCGTGATCAGGGAAACTTCCCTCGGCAATCATCGTAAAAAGGTCATTGGCGCAATCATTGAAAGTGAGTTCCTGACGGCTCGGAATTCTTGATTGACTGAGATTCGCGTGACGGGTCAACACCGCGAGCACACTGTCAGATTGCGTGACACCTCTGAGCTTGGATTTAGCACGAATAGGTACGGCACGAACCTTCGTGGGGGTCCCCTCAAAGGTTTCCGGGCCTTCGGAGTCCACGATCTTGCCCGAATGATACGCAGCGGAAACCAGGGACAGCCACTCAGGTCGAATCTCACTCTGGACGACGTCCCGATAGAAAAGGGTCGCGGCAGAAGAAGGCCGAAGGTGTGAGACAGCAACAAACTTACCCTCTTGAGCCGGAGCCCAGATAACCACATCTGCGAACGCAAGGTCGGCCAATAATTGGCCCTCGCCAAGAAGTTGATACAGCCAAGACGCTTGATCATCCTGCAGAGTTGTCTGTCTGAAGAGAGAGTTAGCTTTAGGGTTCACCTGCCTAGGCTAATCGCTCCGATAACTATTGAGAGATTTTCCTGGCACCTTTGGTAACTTTTGCCGCCCTCGCATCCCGAACCGGATAACTCGTGGGGTCTATGGCAGTCAAAATCTGCTGCGCCACCCGCGTTAAAGCGCTTCTCAGGGGACCGCGTAGTTCCAAATCCGCGAGAGTCGAACCAGCCTGCGAAGCAGAAAAAACCGACTCTGCATCATGGGGTAGCAGGCCGAAAGTTTCCATCCCCGTGAAATGCCAAAGTGCCAATTGAGCCTCATCCATGTAGGCTCTTTTACCGTTGACCCGGGCCCGCAAAAGGCCGTAGACAGCCGAATCGCTGGATAGAGTCCGGACGGTAGCCCAACTACGACTAAACCTAGCTATGCCCACGTGATCCGCAGTAGCCAAAACGATGAGGCTGTCAGCACACTCAAGAGCAACTCTCGCAGCTCGATGCCGCGGGTCGTCCCCATATTCACCCCCGCCGGAAACATCCAACTCTGCCGAAATATCCACAACACCAATCACGCCCGACTCGCGCAATCCAACCAGAACGTTTTTCAGACCATCAGGCTCAATTTTTTGCCAGTCTCGGGGATCTAAAATTCCACTCAGTACTCGGAATTTTGCTTTCTTGCCGTGGTATTTACATGTTCGCTGTTGAGCACTCTCTGGTGTGGCATCAGCCATTCGACTGCTCCGAATCGCTGAAACTAGGCCGGAGGGATGTTCAGTCAAAAGCAAACCCAGCGCTATCGAAGGGGCGACCGTATCAGCGTCGACTAGCGCAACTGGCACATCGAATAACGACAACTCTGCGGCAAGGTTGATGGCCAGCGTTGTGCGGCCTGGCGAACCGTGTGGACCCCATACCACCACAATGTGACCTCTATTGTCTGTCTGCCCAGAGTGTGGCGGCGCAAGGACGCTAGCGAGCCAGTCCGAAAGTCCCTCCGGGCTCGAAATCATGGTGGAAATTTCTAAACACTCGGCTAGCCCTCCAGAAGCGTTGTTCATCGGTAGTCCAGCTCGAGGCTTGTCTCTCAAAGTCGGGGCTATTTCCGCGCCCTCAGGTACTACCAATTCCGAAAGCTCGATCAGGAGTGCCGAGACACTGTTCCCGTCAATCGCTCTACTCTGGTCAATCGTCTCGCCAAGCCATAAAGCGTCGACCCCGAATTCTGGCCCAATCTCAGAGAAGAGCGTCCACACATCGCGGGACATGAAAGCCCCAACTTTCTGGGTCACCGAACGCCTCCGACAGGTGTTAAGTAGAGGAAGTAGCTGTTGGCTAGGGCGTGAATCGCACCAGGGACGTCTCGGTTGACGATACGAATATCCACGTGACTTAGCTGTGCATCTGCGGCGAAACCATCATCAAAAGCAACCCGGTCTATGACTACTTCATTCGAGAGCACAAAAGGCGAGCTAAAGGCACTCTCCGACATCGGCGCGGCTACCCACAATTGCGCCTTGCTCCCAGAAACTAACCATGACGGGCTACCAAGATTCAAACTAAGAGTGACAATGCTCTCGTCCAAAGCGGTCGCGTCCACCAGTGCTTCATCGGTCAGGAAAGCACCTGCAGGAACAGTGGTTCTCGTGACCAAAGTTAGCTTCGAGGCCAACTCCTCCTCACTGAGGAAACCCGCGAATGGTGGAGCCAGTGGAACCTTGACATATTCAACGCCCTCCACGCTTACCTGCACGCCCGCAGGAATGGGTACCTGCGCGACAGCCACTAGCTCCGTTTCCTGGTCTCCTCTGATAACCCAACTGGTAGCAAGGGTGGAGCACACCACTAAGAAGAGGCCCAAAGAAAGCCTCAATAGTTGTCGACGAGAGAGTGCCCTCTTTACCTTGGTCATGTCCATGCCCAATAGTGGAACATCGTCGCCCATCACGCCCAGGGTTTTCCACAGGCCTTAACCTGTCACTCGAATCCATTGAAGTGACGACTGAAGGTAAAAAGAGCTTTTTCCGTGTGGGGAGACCAGCTCCACATAGTCGTGCCCTACTTCACGCAAACGACCCACCCAGTGAGAGCCGCTGGTATAGAGCACGACCGTTTTGGAAAGTCGCGCAAGGCTATCGAGCATCTGGGTGAGACTCGGCGACGGTGGCGGGGCGCCGGGAGGGGGGAAATTTACCAGCGCTGTATTCAGTTCGATAGCCGCGATCGCCCGAAAACCAATCACCACGCCACATGGATCCGCGCCGCTCACTTCACCTGAAAACCACTGATCGCCTACGGCCCGCACATCGACGCAAACATCATGCCCTGTGGTCAAGAAAGCCTCTACTGCTTGATGCGAATCCCGGTGAGCCAACAACACCTCGGAGATCGACCGCCGGAACATTCAAACCTCCTCGCATGTGGGAAACCTACAAAGAAACTAGTTTTATCCGCACTTTTTCGGGTTACTTTTCCACAAGTTCACAACAATTGGTCACACTCCCGTTTTTCGTGGTTGGGTGGGATTGCCCAGGGTGTGGTGAGCCACTCCGGTGGTTGCACGTTCCATGAACAACAACTCGAAGGAGGCAACACCATGACATCCGCCCCATTCATCTCCCCTGAAGACGACCCCCAGGACCGAGACAGAGCAAAGAAAACAGCCGGTGACTCTTTCTTCGAAGCCCAGTGGACTCCCACTGCCCTCCTGCCGGACCCGGTGCTGTTTTGCCTGAATTTCACGCATCGCGCAGTAGAAGTCCTCCACGGTGTTCGAGACGCAGCTCAGCTCTCGCGGTGGGCGACCGAGAAAGTGTTTCTCACCATCCGCGAAGACGCGATGGCCGAGGTGCGCAAAAAGAGTTTGCTGAAGCCCGGCAACACAGATCGAAGCGCACCCGAGTTTCGGCTCTCAACTCCTCGGATGAGCAGCCCCCGGGAAGGCGTTATCGAGGTAACCATCACCATCACCTACCGAAACCGAGTTCGTGCTTCGGCTCTGCGCCTGGAAGGCATCGATGGACGCTGGCGCGTCACATCGTTTGGGATTCTCTAAGTACCTAGCTCTTTCGCTTTTTCTGCGCTCGGCGCTGCGCCCGATTAACAGCAGGTGGTGGCGCGGCCTGTCTACCCGATGGAGCCCCTGCTGAGCCGGTTCCACTCGAGGGTCCGCCACTCACACCAAACGCTGACCCCTGTCGGGGCGGAGCCCCAACAACTTGGCCAGATTGGTTTCTCACTTCTACGTTGCCATCGGCGGTAGGGGCGGAGTAACTCAATGCGCCTCCACCTGTCACGGATGAGGCGAGGCCCTTGGCTGAAACCTGGGCAGCAGCGCCGCCAGCCGGTGGCAGGATCTGTACCTCGAGGTTATAAACAAAACCTGTGGTGTCTTCTTTGATTTGGCCCATCATGGCGTTGAACAAGGCATAGCCTTCACGCTGATACTCGACTAGGGGGTCGCGCTGCGCCATCGCCCGCAAACCAATTCCGTCTTTGAGATAGTCCATCTCATAGAGGTGATCGCGCCAGCGTCGATCAATCACGCTCAGCACGACGCGTCGCTCAAGTTCGCGCATAGCCGGCGAACCCAGCTCCTTTTCACGTTTCTCATATGCCAACGAGGCGTCTGAAATAATCTCTCGAGACAGCTCATCGCGACTGGTATGCGTACCAAGTTCCGCAATGATTTCCTCGGCGGTGAGACCCAGTGGATACAGTGTGCGAAGCTCCGTCCACAGAGCGTCCCAATCCCAGTCACTAGCGTTGCCGGGGCCGGCATGGTCTTTGATGACCGTGGACAGCGTGTCCTCAATGAACACTCTTACGCGATCGGCAATATCGTCGCCTTCTAAGATATGGCGACGATCACTATAAATTGCCTGCCGCTGACGGTTGAGAACATCGTCGTACTTGAGCACATTCTTACGAATTTCACCATTGCGAGCTTCTACCTGGCTCTGTGCCGACTGAATAGCTCGACTCACCACCCGAGACTCAATGGCGACGTCTTCCTCATCGTCGCTGGTTCGCGCCATCAAGGCTTCAGCGGCGCCAGCGTTGAACATGCGCATCAAATCATCTTGCAAGGACAGGTAGAAGCGGCTCTCACCGGGGTCACCCTGGCGACCAGAGCGCCCCCGAAGCTGATTATCAATCCGCCTGGATTCATGACGCTCGGTGCCGAGAACGTAGAGCCCGCCGTGTTCGCGAACCTTCTTTGCCTCGATTTCAACCGCATCGACCATGGATTTATAAATCGCATCCCAAGCGGCTTCGTATTCTTCAGGCCTCTCGCTTGCCTCGTAACCTTTGTTGGTCATTTCACTAACCGCCATGAATTCGGCGTTGCCACCGAGCATGATGTCAGTACCGCGACCAGCCATGTTGGTTGCTACTGTCACCGAACCAAGACGGCCCGCTTGAGCAATAATGCTGGCTTCTCTGGCGTGGTTCTTAGCATTGAGAACTTCGTGCCTCACGCCTCGCTTGGCGAGCATGCCCGAGAGCTTCTCGCTCTTTTCAACGCTGGTGGTTCCCACGAGAACGGGCTGGCCTTTTTCGTGACGGCTGACAATATCTGTGACAACCTGGCGATACTTCGCATCTTCGTCGCGATATATCAAGTCTGATTTGTCCTTGCGGACCATTGGCTTGTTGGTGGGGATTGCCACAACACCGAGTTTGTAGGTGCTCATGAATTCTGAGGCTTCGGTTTCGGCAGTACCGGTCATGCCGGAAATTTTGCGATACAAACGGAAATAGTTCTGCAACGTAATCGTTGCCAAAGTTTGGTTCTCCGCCTTAATCTCGACGCCTTCTTTGGCCTCGATGGCTTGGTGAATACCTTCGTTATAGCGTCGGCCAGAAAGGATCCGGCCAGTGTGCTCGTCCACGATGAGCACTTCCCCATTCATGACAACATAATCTTTGTCGCGCTTGAAAAGCGCCTTCGACTTGATGGAGTTGTTGAGGAACGAAATAAGCGGAGTGTTCACCGACTCATAGAGATTGTCGATTCCCAGATAATCTTCCACTTTTTCAATACCGGGCTCTAGAACACCAATGGTTCGCTTTTTTAGGTCAACTTCATAGTCTGATCCCTCTTGCATCCGCTCAGCAATCCGAGCGAACTCACCGAACCATCTATTAGCTTCACCCGAAGCGGGTCCGGAAATAATGAGCGGAGTTCGTGCCTCATCGATCAGAATCGAGTCAACCTCGTCGACAATCGCATAGTAGTGACCTCGCTGCACGAGATCAGATTTTTGCAGTGCCATGTTGTCGCGCAAGTAATCAAAACCAAATTCGTTGTTTGTGCCATAGGTGATATCGGCTTGATACTGCAGTCGTCGCTCTTCAGGGGTTTGGCCAGAAAGAATACAGCCAGTGGTCATTCCCACAGCCCTGAAAATACGGCCCATCAGCTCAGACTGATACTGTGCCAAATAGTCATTGACCGTAATGATATGAACGCCGCGAGCCGGAATGGCATTGAGGTAGGCGGCCAGTGTTGCCACCAGTGTCTTACCTTCACCCGTTTTCATTTCAGCGATGTTGCCCAAATGGAGAGCCCCACCACCCATGAGCTGAACATCGAAGTGGCGAAGACCGAGTGTTCTCTTGGACGCTTCTCGGATAGCAGAAAAAGCTTCAGGCAATAAGTCATCGAGTGATTCACCGGCTGAGTAGCGGGTTCGCAGTTCCTCTGTTTCATCACGAAGTTCCTCATCGCTGAGATGAGAAAAATCATCCTCTAAAAGGTTGGTGGCGCGTGCCTGGGTAACCAACTTGCGCAGTATTCGCCCTTCCCCCATTCGGAGAAAACGCTCAAAAAAATTCGCCACAAAAAATCCTGACTTAGGGGATCCGATGATTACTAGAAACCAACTGACCCATGTTACCAATCAGGGCATCTGGAGGTTTACTCACCGAGTGAAATAACTCCGTAATCCCAACCCTTGCGTCGATAGACAACACTTGGTAACGAGGAATTCAGGTCAATATACAGGAAGAAATCATGACCAACCAATTCCATATGGTCCACAGCATCCTCGGCACTCATACTCAAGGGTTCGAAGACTTTGCGCCTGATCACAACAGGACTCTCGTCTGCTGTGCCATTACCTAGAGCGTCTTCAGCAGCCATCGTGGGGATACTGCCCGTGGCAACACTTCTGATCAACTCAACATCAGCCGGCGTCACATCGATTTCACTGAACCCGGTGGCGCTTAGCTCACCGAATGACTCTTGACGTTGCTGACCGTGATGAACCATCTTCTTGTCTTTAGCGCGACGGAGCCGCTTGATGAGGTGACCCAAAGCCTCATCAAAAGCAACGTACTTATCCGCGCCTTTGGCCTCGGCGCGGATAATCGGGCCTTTGCCTAAAACGGTAAGTTCCACTACATCTTCGGAGGCTGGGCCGCGACTGGAGTTCTCGCGGGAGACTTTGACGTGGAATGTCTGGGCGCTATCCACCAGCGTGTGGACTTTCTCCGATTTTTCACTGACGTAATCCCTGAATCGGTCAGGAATTGCAACATTATTTGCCAAGAGTGTGACATCCATCATGACCTCCTTGTTTCGAAAACTCACGAAACCTACTTCGTGGTTACTTATTCAGCGTACTCGCGTGGTCCTATGGATTCAGTGAGAAAAACTCTCGCCCCGGCACATGCGCAGCGACCACAACGGCGAGCACGCAGCGCTCTGCAGCAATTAGCGCAACCGTTGCGGCTCGGAGGGTGCCACCAGTTACCGCAACATCATCGACGAGCACTATTGGCACCTGCGGCGCGAACTCCCTAACGCGAAAGTCCTGATCCGACCTAGCCAGCCTTTGCGCGCGCGGCCGCGGGGTGTGCTGGGGTTTGCGCAAAACGCCAGCCAAACCTCTCCTCACCAAGGAACGATTCACCACAGTGCTAGCGAGTTCTTGATGAAGAGCCTTCGCAAGCAAACCTGTCGGCGAAAAACCCCGGCTCCACTGACCCCTGAGCGATGAGGGTGTCGGAACAATCGTAAGAACCGAGGAGTCTGGGTGGCGAAGAGAGTCAGTGAAGGCACCTGCACCGCCCAGAAGATGTTTCGCTAAGTAACGTCTGGAGCCATTCTTAAAATCAAGCAGGCATGATCTCCTCACTCCGGAGTATTCCCCTGCGGAATAAATCGGAATGGACCGCCCGGCGATCGACATTGTTGATACCCGTGAACTTGCCCCAGAGAAAAGAAAAGTGTGGCACGGGTGACACAATCGAAGATCAACAATGTGGCAGCCCGAACAGCGAACCGGGGCTACCAAGTTCATTAGTTCTGTGGCCGCGGTTTTCAACTTCATGCGCAGAACCTACCCAGCGGTAAACCACACGGGAGCCACCGTTGCGAAACCTGGAAGCACATCTCCAGGAGCAAATAATGTGGACAAGCTAGCGCTGGGTTACCAGAACACTGGCTCGATCCCCCGTTGCTTGCCACCCATTGCCTCGAGGCTGATAAATCGCTCCATCCTCTGACAACAGGCGCAGACCAGACACACCACCCACACCACCCACCAGAGCCACCGGCGCTAGGGGCTGACCTAGTGAGCTTGAGCGCCCGCTGGAATCAAAAATCACGGCTGCACCAACCCCTGTAAGGGAATCCTTTGTCACCACAGCAAAAGTGGAATCATCAACCCACGCCGCGTCGACCGCTTCGCCTGCCAAAGGTGCGAGTTCGATAAATTCACCCAGGCTTGTTGGACGACAGTCATCATCTCTGGTCACGGCGGCCAGCAAGACCCGCACCCCAGTGTCTGTTTGAACCAAGGCCAAAAGTCTGGTGTCATCCCTGGCTAACTCCAGAGAGACCAATGATGCTTCAGCGCCAATATCAAGCGCCAAAGGGCTTAGTTGGCCGTTTTGGTCCACAATCGTGAGCATCTCCGGGCCCGATTGGCTGGCAGAGGACCACACGAGCCCACAATTATCCATTATCGCTCGCACCCCAGTCACTCGGGGATCAATCAACACAGGCTCAGATACGCCATCTACTCGCCAAAGACCATCACTGCGGTTGACTAACGCTTGCCCAAATGTGGCCGAATAAAAAACGTTTTGAGCATCAAGGGTGGCGATATCGGCCGCAAGTGGCTCAATGAGCTCAACTTTCCTAGCCTGGATGAAGCCAAACCGTCGATCTTTCACTACGGCTAGCCGCGGATCTCGGCCGGTGATTAGTGTTGGTCCGTCCTCTCCCAGCGTTGGAATCAGTAATTCGTTTTGATTCACCGAAATGGTGGCCGAGGAAATACCTTGAACCTGCGTCAAGCTGGCGGTTAGTTGGGCGATCATCCGAGAGCGGGTGAGTTCATCGGCGCTCACCACTGCGGTGGTGAGATCCACTCTGGCTACTCCATCAACGACCGGGATGGGAGTCAAGGCCAATTGAGTTCCCTCAGGAAATGCCGAGACCGTGGCGCCCTGCTCTAACCAAAACGAGGGTGCCTCCAATAGCGCGCGAACGATCTTTGCCGAGACTTCTCCTCTTGTAGCAAACCACCGCACGTCAGCGACAAGTTCGCGATATCCCGCTGAAAAGTAATAGAGCCGATAACTGTGGAAAGCTTCAGAAAAAGCTGACTCGGTCAGTACAACCCCATCCGGTGCCAGACTGAGTCGCCATTCACCAAGTTCTTTAGTAAAGCGAAAATCCAACGCCTGTTCAGCGGAGCTGGCACCTTCGAAATACCTACCCAATTCATCAACGCTGGCCATTGCCGGGACAACATATTGCACGGTGTTGTTCGTCACAACACTGATATCGGGCTCCCCCGACCGAATAATCACCCCAGCATTAGGGTTCCACTCGTCGCGCACCGACTCAGCGAGATAACTTTTCGCGACTCGATAGTTATCTTGAGCAGCGGCGCCTGCGGCGATGAATCCAGCAACAATTTCCTCTGGTGTTGCTCCTGCGGAAGGCCCTGGTGGCAGAAAGTCAACATCAACGCTGGAAGTAGTGGCCTCTATTTGGGCAGATATCACCGGTCCCGAGCTGGGTATTGCAGTGCATGATGCCACCATTGTCACCAAGCCCATCAACAGTGGGAGAAACACTTTCCTCATCGAGCCTCCTTCGAATCTGTAGCGGCTGATTCGAGCATGTGGGCAAGCGATTCGCTCTCCGGTGGCATATCCAGGGGAGATTCTCGCCAAAGGCCTAACGGAGTTCGGGGGACCGTCATCATGAAACAGGTTCCCTTCCCTAATTCACTCCACACATCGATGTGTCCTCCATGAGCCACCGCATCTTCTTGGGCGATGGCTAGACCGAGGCCTGTTCCACCAGTTGTTCTCTGGCGTGATGGATCTGCCCGCCAGAAGCGGTCGAAGACCCGTTTCGCCTCATCGACGTTCATCCCCAAGCCCCAGTCTCGAACAGCAATCGCCACGGACTCTTCGTTGGAATCAATGAAAGTGACAATGGGTCGCCCCTCGCCATGGTCAATGGCGTTACCCAGGAAGTTCAAGACAACCCGACGAATACGGCGTTGATCTACCTCGCTATCCCCATAACCGCCTCGCACTTCGAGAATCAACGGAGAACCTTTTTGCTCCGCCAAAGGGCCCAAATGGTCTAAACAATCCTCAACCAACGCCACCAGATTCACCTCCTCTACCTCCAGTGCCACAGCACCCGCGTCGTAACGACTCATTTCCAGTAAATCTGTGAGCATGATTTCAAAACGTTCAATCTGGGTGAGTAGCAGCTCAGTTGTGCGAGCATTTTCTGGGCTAAATGTCTCGCGTTGTGAGAACAACACATCACCAGCCAACCGAATGGTGGTTAAGGGGGTGCGCAGTTCGTGGGAAACGTCGGATACAAATCGCTGCTGAACCTGAGAAAGATTGGCCAGTCGGACAATCTGGGTTTGCAAACTATCGGCCATTTTGTTGAACGAGCGCGCCAGAAGTGCGATGACGTCTTCCCCGCTTTCAGTGAGCCTCTCCTCCAGAAATCCTTGGGCTAGTCGCTCGGCGGTGTAAGCAGCTCTGCGGACAGGGCTAATGGCAAGACGCACCACAAAAAACGTGACAATCCCAATAGTGATGACCAGCGCGAGGGAACCAGCGACCAGAGTTTGCTGAATGAGGGTCAAGGTGCTCTGCACATCCTCCAAGTCATAGATGAGATAGAGCTCGTAACGGCCTGAGCTTGGAACCTGTAGCGAGGCCGAGGTGACAATGCCAGGCTGATCGCCAGTCGGTCCAGAGAGCACCACCGACTGGTAGTGAAGAGATGAGGGTTCGGTGACCACGTGAGATCGCAACGAAGTGCTGACCACGTTGAGGTCTAAGCCCGCCGAGGATGTGGATGTCATGGTTTGCGCCGTTATCTGCCCGGGGGTGCGAAGAATGGCGAAACCGGAACCACCAGGGCTAGATTGAGCGGATCGAATAGCAGTCTGTGCCGCACTATTAGCGGTTTCCACATCGATGGTTCCTGATGGCGTCACAGAATTATCAAAAAGCGATTGCGCAGCACCTGCGGCGCGTGCCGTTTCACTCAGTATTTGATTGGTTCGACTAGAAATCAAATTTTCGGCGATAGTCAAAGACATGTAGCCGCCAATCAGGGTCACGCCCACACCCGAAAGCGCAACAGTCAGCGCCACCGTCCGAGCCAGGAGCGAACTTCGCCACAATCGCATCGGGGCGCCCAGGCCCTTAACTAAGGACCGCCAGGCCACATGCATCATGACTCGGTGTGCAAAGAACCCATCACGGTGCCCGCTCGATAGCCGACCCCCCGCACCGTCTGCACAATGACGGGTGCATCAGGGTCAATTTCTATCTTTGCTCGAAGCCGTTGGACGTGAACATTGACCAGCCTGGTATCCGCTTTGTAGTGATACCCCCAGACCTGCTCGAGCAACATTTCCCGGGTAAACACCTGCTCAGGTTTCAAAGCCAGGGCGAGGAGTAAGTCAAACTCCAAAGGTGTCAGAGAAATAGTGGCGTCGCCACGACGCACCTCATGGGCTGGAACGTCAATGGTCACATCCAACAGCACAATAACCTTTTGCAGCCCCTCCGCTGGGGGTCGCAGTCTCGTCTTGATTCTGGCGACAAGTTCCTTGGGGTTGAAAGGCTTGATCACATAGTCATCGGCACCGCTCTCAAGCCCCCTGACAACATCAGTGGTGTCGCCTCTGGCGGTCAACATGATGATGGGGACCCCGCTGGATTCACGGATTCTCGAACAAACTTCAATTCCGTCAAGGCCTGGCAACATCACGTCTAAAAGAATCAGGTCCGGTTTAGCTTCAGAAATTTGCAACAGAGCACTGTGACCATCAAAGGCCTGGATGGGGGTGTAACCCTCGCCACGAAGCACGATGGAAATCATCTCGGCAAGCGCGACGTCATCGTCGACGACCAAAATCCGAGCAGTCATTGCCACCTCCAATACGACTAAGTACCGAAAGGTCTCTCGATGGGGCCAAGCCTAGCCGAGGTTCGCTGGGCTCAGTATCGGTAGTGATCCACCTTATAGGGGCCCTGCTTAGGAACACCAATGTAGTCAGCTTGCTTGTCACTAAGTTCGGTGAGCTCGACGCCCAGAGCATCGAGATGAAGTCTTGCGACTTTCTCATCTAAATACTTAGGAAGCATGTGCACACCAAGTGGATATTCATCCGCTTTGGTGAAGACCTCAATTTGGGCGAGCACCTGGTTGGTAAACGAGTTGCTCATTACAAAGCTCGGGTGGCCGGTGGCATTTCCTAAGTTCATCAGTCGGCCTTCGCTGAGCATCAAGATGCTGCGACCGTTTGGCATGATCCATTCGTGAACTTGAGGCTTTATCTCAACGCGAGTAGCCCCAGATAGCGCCTCAAGGCCTGCCATGTCGATTTCGTTATCAAAGTGACCGACGTTTGCAACAATCGCTTGGTGCTTGAGTGCTAGGAGCTCGTCAACTGTTACCACATCAACATTTCCTGTTGCGGTCACCAAAATGTCGACCGTGCCGATGACGGAATCCAATTTGGCGACCTGGTAGCCATCCATCGCTGCTTGCAAAGCCAAGATGGGGTCAATCTCGGAGACAATTACTCGTGCGCCCTGGCCGCGCAGGGACTCAGCCGAGCCTTTACCCACATCGCCATAGCCGCAGACGAAAGCAACTTTTCCACCAATGAGGGTGTCCGTTGCTCGGTTGAGACCATCGATGAGCGAATGACGAACGCCATATTTGTTATCAAACTTGGACTTCGTAACCGAGTCATTGACATTGATAGCGGGAAATAAAAGCAAACCATCTTTGAAGAACTCATAGAGGCGGTGAACACCTGTGGTGGTTTCTTCAGTGACGCCCTTGATCTCTGCGGCAATCTCGGTGAACTTGCCCGGTGTCTCGTTGACACTGCGACGCAGGACACCCAGAATCACTTTCCACTCAGCGGAATCTTGGGCGCTGGCGTCAGGAACAACCCCGCTGCCTTCAAACTCAACGCCCTTGTGAACCAGGAGGGTGGCATCGCCACCGTCATCCAAAATCATGTTGGGTCCAATGGCACCGTGTGCACTCCAGTCAAAAATCTGCTCGGTGCACCACCAGTATTCCTCGAGGGTTTCACCCTTCCAGGCGAAAACTGCAACACCCTCGGGGTTTTCTGCCGTTCCTCGACCCACCACAACAGCGGCCGCCGCGTCATCCTGTGTGGAGAAAATGTTGCAACTAACCCAACGGACTTCAGCACCCAACGCGACGAGTGTCTCAATCAACACTGCGGTTTGAACTGTCATGTGCAGAGAGCCGGCGATGCGAGCGCCCTTTAGCGGCTGAAGAGGGCCAAACTCTTCGCGAAGCGCCATCAAGCCTGGCATTTCATGCTCGGCGAGACGGATTTGGTGTCGACCAGCCTCGGCTAGAGCGATATCAGCAATGCGGTATTGAAGTGGGGTGGCAGTTAACATGACCCTATTGTGCCACTGGTTTAGCTGAGATAGTGCCGAGAATGACCGCCGTGTTTTTTTATCCTCGCACCATGCTCAGAACCTCATCACGAAGCGTTTCCATCACCTGATTTGTTCCTGCCTCCACATTGAGCCTCAGAAGTGGTTCGGTGTTCGATGCCCGCAGGTTGAACCACCAGAAAACTCCCTCTGAGTCACCCGAGACCGTCATTCCATCAAGATCATCGATCTCCCCGCGGGAAGCGAATTTCTCGCGCACAGTGGCCACCACAGATGCCTGGTCCTCCACGACGGAATTGATTTCCCCGCTTTCTACATACCTGGCAAATTCCCCAGCAAGTGTCGACAGTGGCTGTGTCGACGAACCCAGCTCCGCTAGGACATGCATGGCCGCGAGCATCCCATTATCGGCTCCCCAGAAATCCCGGAAGTAATAGTGCGCTGAATGCTCTCCGCCAAAGATTGCACCCGTGTCCCTCATCCGGTCTTTGATAAACGAGTGACCCACCTGGGTTCGAACCGGCTCACCCCCGTTTTCCTGGATGACCTCGGGGACGGTTCTGGAGCAAATCAGGTTGTGAATGACGCGGATGGGTCCTTCTTCACCGGATGCCTGAACCCTCATAATTTCGCGCTTGGCAACAAGAGCTGCCACCGCACTGGGGGTCACTGCTTGGCCTTTTTCGTCAATCACAAAACACCGGTCGGCATCGCCATCGAAAGCTAAGCCAATATCCGCGCCTTGTGCGATAACGGCCTTTTGCAAATCGACGAGGTTTTTGGGCTCTAGAGGATTAGCTTCGTGGTTGGGAAAAGACCCATCAAGTTCGAAATACATCTCGGTAATCTCCAGAGGCAGCAGCTCTCCCCCGAGGTCGTTTCCGAGAACCCCCGGAACGGTGAGCCCCGCCATGCCATTAGCAGCATCGACGACTACACGAAGCGGGCGACTCGATTCCAGAGAAACTAAAGCGCGTAAGTACTGGCCATATTCGGCCAACACGGTGCGCTCGCTGGCCACGCCGCTGACGGGATTCGGCGCGACGTCTGATTCTAAATATTCCCTGGCACGATCGCGAATATCGGCCAAACCGGTATTCATGCTGATGCCCTGAGCCGATCGCTTGCAAAATTTGATTCCGTTATAAGAAGCTGGATTGTGACTCGCCGTAAACATCACCGCAGGAATATCCCACGTCCCCGAGGCGAAATAAACCATGTCAGTAGAGCACAGGCCAATGTTGATAACACTTCCCCCCGCTGAAAGTGCGCCCTCAATGAACGCCTTGGCCAAGGTAGGAGAGGACTCCCGCATGTCATGGCCCAGAACGAATTCGTTTCCAGTCCCGACCACTACGTCGATAAATGCAGCGCCCAGGGCCCTCGTGACCTCCGGAGTTAACTCTGTTGCTACAAGCCCGCGGACGTCATAAGACTTAACGATTCGAGTGAGGGCATCTGCAGTCATGCATCCAGCCTAGCTGCGCCTAAATGGCTTCGGGATAGACCTGGCGGCGAACTAACGACCATCCCACAGGCACCGTTAGCTTGGATGCGTGCGCTGGACAAAGGTCATAGGCATGTGGTTGCGCCGTTGCTACCAGGGGCCCAATAACGACTTGGGCATCGTTGTAGACATAGGTCAGCGTCGCAGATGCATCGATCGAACACGAAGCTTTAGAACACAACCTAAGAACAGGTGGGCGAAGAGGCATGGTTCTTACAGGCTAAAGCGCGAGTGACGAGTTAGCCTGTCATCGTGGCCCACACCGTCTCTTCTGCTCCTAGGCCAGCGCGCCATCGAAGTGCTGGATCTAGAGCCTCGGGGCCTGTGACCCCCGGGCTTGTCAGCCATAACGATGATGTTGCTTTTATTGTCCAATCCACCCTGGCCTATCTAACCAAACAGTGGCCAAGCGAACTAGCAGGAGTATCAGCCACTATCGCCGGCATGCCCTCCACGCCAGCGTCAGGGAAAACGGTCCCCCGGTGGAGTATCGATAAGAACAATCGAATCATCGTCCTGTACCGCTATCCGATGGAAAGATTTGCCAAACTACACATTAACGACCCATGGCACCGCCGAGTAGCGATTGAAAGCACAGTTTTTGCTGCTGTAGCGGAGCTATTGGGCACCGACCCCTGGGGACTAGCTCCTGGTCGGTTCCCGCCGCTTTAGCGCGGAGTGATAAATACCGAGCGCTGTGGCGCTGGCGTTGGCAAAACGTGGGCGTGGCCAAGGAGAGCGTCGCTTCGGGAGATCACCACGGCATACACCGGCTCTAGAGACGACAGGCTATGAGACCCGGGAGATAGCGGTCTCGCAATCACAGAACCGCCCGGGATACTTGTTTCTCGCCCATCTAGGGTCACGCTGACACTGGTGGAGTGTGGATTAACAATCGACACTTTCATGTCTGATAGGTCAGGAACCGCAAAAAGCGAATCTCCCGTGATGGCAGGAGAGCTTCCCACCCAACTAGTGTCCGTTCGCAGATCATTACCCACGGTGACTCGGACCGCTGCGACAACGGGCTGAGTGGATTCAATAACCACGCCAAAGTCACCACTGCCTAGCTCATCGAGTGATAAATCCCCAGCCTCACCGGCTTCGAGCTCCAAAAGCGTCGTGACATCACCAAGCGATGGACGCAACACCCGAATAGTGACGGTGGCAGGGGAATCCGGGGCTAACACTCGCAACAAAGGCACCACATCGGAATATCCATCCTTGCCACGAAGCGGCCCCAGCACCTCTTCTGGTGGAGAGTAAAGACCGGGTATTACTCGAAGCTCACTCGGCTGTGTTTGGGCAGTAATAACCGCGAGCCCATCTGCGTCTAAGCCTCGGACTATCGAATAGTGCAAGCTCGCCACAATCGGTGCCCCGTTCGTTGTGACGCGCACCACAGGTGCCGCTTCATCAGGTGCCAGACCCGCCAACGAAAGCACCCGCTGGGATCCAGGTGCCACTAAAATTCCTTGCCCCAGAGGAGATTCAATAAGTCCCTGCGCCCCATAAATCTCAACGTTGACAGTGGCGCTAACCTCTCCCGGATTTGATAGAGACAGTGCCGTCTGGCGTCCGATGGTGGTTTGTCCCCCCACTAACCAGGACTCAGTGGTAGGCAGCGAGCATTCGGCCATCGCCAGGCCTCGAACATTGGGGTTATCAAGAATTTGGTGAGAGGTGGCGGCAAGCGCGCCCTCTTCCACGGGCTGGGACACAATACTGGGCAGGTCGGGCGAACTGGTCTCCTCCAGCGAGAACCCATCCTGCAGATCAGTTGCCACCAGTGCGCCCAGGCTTGGGGCTAAGCCTGCGACAACGTCGCTTGCTGGCCCGTAACTCAAAGCACTCGCACCTTGGGCACTGAGCGAAATAGCCGCTCCCATACATACCAGGGTGCGATCAGGCTCCGCTGGCACCACCTCAACGCTCTGCAGCGAAGCTATGGGGCCTTGGACGCTGCGAATAATTCCTGCGGGTAAATCCAGAATCACGACGATGATGGTCACCGCTAGGACAAGGGTGGACACGATGGCGGTGAGGGTTCGAATTGCCAGGCTGGAGCCACCATGTTGGGGTTGGAGATCAGTCATCATCGGAGGTGTCCTCCCCCAAAGTCGGCAAAGCTTCGTGGCGCGACGCGCTAGTGCCACGAGAAAGACGGTCGGTGGGGATAGAGACAATCAGCACCACGGCGAGCAAGGCCAGGAACAACCGCTGAAGCCCTGTGGGTCCTGGGTGCTCGAGCGCATCGTCGATCACGACTGTGTCCGAGACCATCCAGAGTTGCCCCGACTCACCTGAGCTTGCACTAACTAGCTCAGGTCGAAGCGAGAGGTTGAGGGATGCCTCCCCGCTGGGGGGCTCTTTGACGAGGATGAAGCGAATTTCATACTGCGAGAACAACTCGGTTGGGTCTGCTGCACTCGGTCGAACCAGCATGGCGCCTAAGCGAGAGAGGTCTTCATCACGATCGGTCAATGTGGTGCTTCGACCGGTAACCAGACTGGATGTGGATAGGAGTGTTTGCCCAGCTCCGCGCTCCAACGTAACAAGGTATCCCTCTCCAGCAGGCTCGATAATCAGCGTTCCCGCGCTCGGGGAGTTAATCGCCTCGGCTGCCACGATGGCAGGCAGGGTTCTCGAGGAAGCCATCGGCTGCACGAGGGCGTGCCCGTTCCACACCGCCCAACCGATAACGCCAGGGGCTACTAAAGAACAAATCACCACAGCAAAACCGGCGACACGAGTGATTGCCTGCCCCACACCACGCGCGGGTTTCCCTAACCCATCGGTGAAACGCGTCCTATCCAACGTGCCACCTACACCCACGAGCACACCCAAAGTCATCAAGCTAACGGCTGTCCCCTGCCACACAAATACTGCGTGGGAACCCTGATAACCCGAGAACATCGCCGATGCCGCAGTAGCGGTAAGTAGCCCTAAAGAACCAAGAAGCGCGAAACTAACCCCCACAATGGGGCGCGCCACGGACAGCGAGGCCAACGCGATCAGAACGAGCAACACTCCCGCTGCGACCAACACCAATCCCAACACGCTGGAAAATGTTCCTGTGTCCCATCCAAGGCTTCCCAGCAGATCCATCGAGGGCCAACCCCCAGCAATCTGCCACCAGGTTGCTGGGGTGAAAGACACACCCACACCTGGGTCAGCAAAAAGAACACCTCCGTTTTGCCACCACCGACCGCCCGTTTCACTCCACCAGTAGAAGAAGCGCGGTAACCCTAGAAGCAATGAGGGGCCAAGCACCAAGGGGAGGAATCCCCCAAACATCCGCACGGGTTGGCTAAAGCCTGTTATCACGGCATAGACGATCACCGCCACCATTACGGGTGGCCAGAGAACCGGCGCCATGGCTGTGACCACCAGTAGCGCAAGGGATGCCTGCCCCACCCGCTGCCACGAGAGGTGTGCGGTCACAATGGCTCCAAAAAGCCAAGGCAAAGCGAGGTGGGCGATAACCGCTCCCACCCGGCCATCGCCAAGCGCGATAAGAAAGCTGGGGCTGAGCGCCCACAAGGCGGAAACGAGAGCCGTGCTCCAGGCTTTGGAGAGGACCTGAGAGAATCCCCACCACGCAATAAAACCTGCAATCGGGATAGCCGCCACAAATAACCACACAAAAGCCGTAGACGGCGACCACCAGGTAAGAGATCCCAGTGTTGCGAAAATAAAGTGCGCGGGATCCGCCGGTAGGGCGGGCGCATCCACTCCAAGCTGAGTTGGGACAATCGACCACGCGGAATTCCAGAGTTCATCAAAATCCCCGGCAACGGGCAACAAGCCGCCTCCGAGAAGAGCACCGGCACCCCACCATCGGCCGAATATCATCCCGGCAACAACGGTGAGCGCCCCTACCAGCCAGGCAAGCGCTGGCATCGCGGGAGGTTGCAACAGAGACGAGGCCTTTTCTTCCCTTATCGCCCGATTCCCTTGCGCTCGAATTCCCCGGCGTTTGCTCACATCCTCGGGCGCTAGGCGAAGAGCATTGACTATGGCCCACGAGTTGGTCCGAGACCGCGATAGAACGCCTCTCGCCCGGATCACAGCACTGATCTCGAGAGCACTTCCCAGCGCCGCTGCAACCTCTGAAACCGTGCGATAAGGGTGTTTGCGCACTAAGTGAAAAAGTGCTGTCAGCAACGACCAGGGGATTGCCACCAAGGCGAGAGGAACCAGAGCCCACACTGGCGCGTACACGAGTCGCCGGTATAGCCACGCCTTCCGAGCTAGGTAGTGCCCGCGAGTAGAGGAAAGTTTTTTCCGCAATGACCAATCGGCAAGTCCGTTTTCCACATCGACAATCGCGCGGGGAACCACGACTACTCGATGGCCCGATAGTCGAGCCCTAATACAGAAATCCAAGCTCCCATCCATGAGAGAAAGCGCTGGGTCAAAACCCTCGAGAGAATCAAACGTTGGGGCATGAACGAGCATGCCTGCTTCCCCAACGGCTAAGACATCACTGAGGCGGTCATACTGTGCCTGATCCATTTCGCGCTCGGCCAAAGGCATGCGCTCGCCAAAACGGGTTATGGACTCTCCCATTTCACGAATCATCGTCGGTTGGCTGGCAACATGCTGCTTGGGACCTGCGACCTTGACCAGTGTTGCCACTTCCACGCTCAGAGCAAGCTTTTCCAGCGCGGAAGGGTGAGGCATTATGTCATCGCGCAACAACCACACCCAGGCGGATTCCGGGATTTCTTGGCCTTCTGGAAACAGGTGCGCCATAGCTTCCTCAACGGCTTCTGACCACGAAGTGTTGTATGCCACGTCAATAATTTCTGGCTCAACGCGAATCTCCTCCAATGCCGGCTTAATCTGCGCCCGCAAAGTGGAATCCGCCGAGGTGTCAGCAACAATCAGGCGGCCCACCGGACGAGACTGATTGCCGATCGCTCGCAGGGTGTTACTCAGATGTTCTCCGCCTTGGCGAACAACCAGAATCACATCGACGCTGGCGCGCATCAGAGACTTCTAAGCGCGTCTGCGCAGGCGACGCCGCTCACGTTCGGAGAGCCCGCCCCAGATGCCAAATCGCTCGTCATTGGCCAGCGCATATTCAAGACACTCTGCTTTAACTTCGCACTGGGTGCAAATCTTTTTAGCATCTCTGGTGGAGCCGCCCTTTTCGGGGAAAAAAGCTTCCGGGTCAGTTTGAGAACATAGGGCATCTGCCTGCCAGGCGAGAGCACCGTCATCACCGTCTGGCTTGCGAACACCGGGAACACCCAGGTTGATGGGGTCTGCGAACCAGTTGCCAGGAACCGAGTTCCGATATTCGCTCACGGGTTCTCCTTTACCGCCGTCCACCGGCCTAAAACTTGTGGTTGACACAATTACACCCGTGTAATTCGCTCGCGTCAAGTCCACGGCGTGTCAACACTCAGGTGGCGGTTTAGTTTAGGTAAGGCGTTAGGGCGCTAGCGATCGAATCGCATCCGCAAAACGTAATGACGACGCGCTCCAGCCGGCCCGAGCGGTGACCAGGCGATGGGCGTTTGCGACGATAAGGCCGCGGTGTTCTTCAGTGGCTTCAAGCAGGGAAACAATCGCTGTCGCCAAAGCCTCGGCGCTGCCAACCGGAAAGCTCCACCCGGTGACGCCGTGGATAATCCATTCACTCGATCCCGAGGTGAGTGAGCTCACCACAGGAATTCTTGCCTGCATGGCTTCCATCACGGTGACAGAAGTCCCATCAGTTCTCGGTGTGACCACCACTGCATCCGATACTGCTAACAGTCCCTGAAATTCCGCCGGCGGTCGCGCGGGTTGCCAAGCGAAAAATTCAGCCACAGATAAGCCCTCGATCTGCTTTTTAATCTCGGCAACCATCGAGCCAGCCTCAACACAAAGGGCGAGTACCTCAGGGTGAGCCTTGGCTACGAGAGCGATCGCCGCAACAAAAACCTCAGGTTGGTAGAGGGCCTCAAGGCTTCGGGGGTAGAGGATAATCTTTCGACCCTCAGGAAGGCCAAAGTCTGCGCGGGTGACAAGTCGGCGGGCATCACCCTGTTCTGGTCCGTCGGGATCCGACGAGGCTGCCTCTGGACCCCAGGGAATGCGAAGAACTTTGTTTGCATCAACTCCAAGCCCCACGAAGGCATTTTCCGTTGCGTAATTATCAGTCACAACGAGATCTAGGCCCAAAACCGTCGATTGCAGGCTCTCTAACTCAGGAAAACCAGAAGCCGCAGTGACCATGACGTCGGTGGCCCAGGATATTCCGATGTGGTGATATTTTCCTCCTGCTAGCTCCGATGTCACAGTATCCAAAGGCCCAGAAATGACCAAGGCTTTTTCTGTTTCCAAAAAAGCTCGAATTTGGCCCCAGCCTTCAACCAGGTGTTCGCCAAAAGACGCCGAGGGAATCCCCTTCGGTGAATAAGTCACAGTAGCGAGCGAATAAGCGCTACTAATCCCGCCAAACAGCGCACCGAATCGAGCGACGTGAGCATCGGCTCGATCCGTGACGAAGAAGATTTTCATGCCCGGCTATGACCTGCCCAGATGATCAGGAGTAACGATGTCGTGGAAATCCACATCAGAAATCAGTGTTCGACCAAGCGCCTCATCTATGTGATCAGGTGTTAGCGCGCCGGGTGTTGCGGGTCGGAGGGCCACTAGATCAGAAGCTCCCAGGACATGGCCGGCGGCAAGCGGGCTGGCAAAGCGCAATCCGCGTCGTTGGATAATCACGGTTTCCTGCTCGTTTTCCGCCACAACTTTTTCGCCACTACCCAAAGATGCTTCTAAGTCTCGGGTTCGATCAACCATTTCTGCCCAGGAAGCAGGTGTCATGGAGAAATGATGATCGGGTCCTTCATGACCTGTGTCATCAGTGAAATGTTTTTCCACTACCCGCGCACCCATCGCCACAGCCCCGAGCACCGTCACATCACCGTGAGTGTGATCAGATAACCCCAAAATGGCATCAGGAAATTGTTCACGGTAAGTGTTGAGGACATTGAGATGAATGTGGTTAAGGTTTTCTACAACACCGGTGTAGTTGGTGTTGCACTGCATCACAGAGTAGGGAACCCCGTGCCTCTGGACCGTTGCCACGGCTCTCTGAACTTCAGCCAAAGTTGCCGCACCCGTGGCAAGCAAGATGGGCTTGCCTTTGGACGCCATATGGTCGATTGCTTCTAACCAGGTGATGTCGCCGGAACCGACCTTGTACGCGGGGACAAATTCATCGACAAAATCGATGGCTTCGATGTCATAAGGGCTAGTAAAAAAGTCGATTCCGATGCTCTTGGCGTGATCGGCTAAGGGCTTGGTCCACTCCCATGGCAGGGACGCATCTTTGTAGACCTCATACACGCTTCGCGACCAGCTCGATTGATGAGACTGTTGGCCACCTAGTTCTTTGAACCCTTTGTCGCTCACAATGTGATCGGCACGAAAATGCTGAAACTTTGCCGCATCAGCTCCGGCCTTTTTGGCAAGAGTCATCAGCTCGAGAGCGCGATCCAAAACCCCATCATGGTTAGCTGCCACATCTGCAATGAAGTAGGTAGGAGAATTCAGGCCAATAGACCGATTGCCAATTTTCATACCTGCTCCTCGTTATCGCTTGTCTCACTAAAGTAATCCATCACGGCTTGTCTCTCGCTAAAGGCCCGCGCTAAGCCCTGCTGGGTGCTTGGCAGCGGCCTGCCAAGCAAGGCCTCCATTTTCGCTACGGAGAGCCCCAGGTGGTGGCCCCTGGCGGCTAGTCCAGTGGTCTCAGAAAGCAGGCCGGGCTGAATAAACGAAGCGTCCAGGCCTCCCGCTTCGGCGATGGCCAGCCCAAAATCATATTTTGATAGTGGCTTTGCTGCGACAGCGTGATAGACCCCTTGACCTCCAGCCTGGATGGCATCAACAAGAACGTCACTCAAATCCGCCATATACAAACTAGAAACTTCATAGTCGCTAAACCCACTGATTTTTTCACCCTGGGTCATGGCGTTGACAAAAAAGTCCAAGATTCCGTGCGAGGAGTCCTTTGACCAACCAAAAAAGTTTGCTCTGAGCACCAACGCTTGTGGATTCGCCTCCATCACGTTTTCTTCGCCAGCTAGCTTAGATTGGCCATAAACGCTCTGAGGCCTCGTGTCATCGGCCTCAGTGTAAAGAAGTGAACTAGTTCCATCAAAAACGGCATCAGTGGAGATGTGCACGAAGCGAGCCCCCGTGGAGCCCGCGGCCCTGGCCCAGGCTCCCGGCAACGTCGCGTTAATCTCGTGTGCCGCGGTGGGGTTCTGCTCACACTTTTCATGAGAGGCAATCGCGACAGCGTTGATCACTAGGTCGCACGATTTTGCGCCTAAGAAATCCTCGATGGCCAGAGCCGAGCTCACGAGGTGTGAATCGGTGAAACCAACCGGAGGCGTTCTTGACACCCCGGTAACATCCCATCCCCTTCGACCCAGATCAAACCCCAGGTAGGAGCCGAGGAACCCGGTAGCGCCAAGGACAACTACTTTCACGAGGCTTCCAAGACAAAAGCCCGATGCAGTGCTTCCGCGATCGGCCAATCATCTGGCTCATCCATATCCACACTTGCCCAATCTGGCAAGTAGTAAGGAACAAAGGGGCCACTCATCATGGTTTCTTGAGCGCGCCATACCCCAGCGCTAGCGAGGTAGAACTTTCCCGCGTCAAAAAACCTTTGGGGAAGATCCTGGGTTCTCGCTAGAAGGGACTGTGTGCTCTCGATCGCCATGAACCCATCTCCCAGAGCCCCCAACGCTCTCTCTAGCGGGGAACGATGGCGGCCAACAGAAATCGTGAAATGCTCGGGGTGCTCCATCGCGACTTTTATCGCTTCATCTAAAACAAAGACTGGCACCGGAGCGGTCGGGTAGAGACACATCACCACGTCACTATCGGCAATACCAAGTTCATCAATGGCGTGAACAATTACTGGCGCAGTGCCCGCATGAGCGGAGGAGAGCTCTTCTGAGCGTGTGAAGGGAACTTCCGTGCCGCTTGCAATCGCTACCCGCGCAATTTCGACATCATCAGTAGAAACAACGACGCGGTCAATAAGGGCACTGGCGAGCGCAGCCTGGATGGGCCAGGACACCATGGCCTGGCCGTTAAATAGCTTGACGTTTTTTCTGGGAACTCGGGTGCTTCCCCCGCGTGCCGGAATGATAGCGGTAATGCCCATGACCTTGCGCGCTCCCTAGGCCCTCGCTGCGGGAGCCAAACCGGCACTGGAGTTTCCCAGATTTTCACTAACCCACTTGTGCAGCTCGGCCACACTCATCCACTCAGAATTTGCGTCACTGGTGTAGAGGAAGTTATCACCGACCGGCTTGCCTCCCTTGACCAGGTCGGCTTCTGGTGACCAGGTGTTGATGGTGGGGAGAATCTTGAAATAGTCACCATATTCGTAAGTGTTAGGCGCATCCTCAGCCCCGATCATTTGTTCATGAAGTTTCTCACCAGGCCTAATCCCCACAACCTCGGTTGCCTTCCCCGGCGCGACAGCTTCAGCAATGTCCGTGATGGTCATCGAAGGAATCTTGCGAACATATATTTCGCCACCTTCCATGTCCTCAAAAGATGTCCACACCAGCTCAACGCCCTGTTTGAGGGTGATCATGAACCTTGTCATACGTTCATCCGTAATCGGCAAAGGAGAATCGTTTTTCGCCGCGTCCCAGAAAAACGGCAACACAGAGCCTCTAGAACCCATCACGTTGCCGTATCGGACGACGGAAAACCTGGTTTGTTTGGAGCCGGCATAAGCGTTACCTGCAACAAAAAGTTTGTCCGAAGCGAGTTTGGTTGCACCGTAGAGATTAATTGGACTACTAGCTTTATCTGTTGATAAAGCTACAACTTTCTTCACCCCCTCATCGATGCAGGCATCGATGAGGTTCATGGCACCCAGAATGTTGGTCTTAACCGCCTCAAAAGGGTTGTATTCGGCGGTGGGAACGATTTTTGTGGCGGCAGCATGGACAACAAAATTTACACCATCTACCGCTCGATATAAACGATCGCGATCGCGAACATCACCGATAAAGAAGCGGACGCGCTTGTCACCATGGAAAAGTTTGGCCATTTCCCACTGCTTCATCTCATCTCGCGAATAGATGATGATGCGTTCAGGGTCATACTTTTCCAACGCCATGGGAACGAAAGCGTGACCAAAAGACCAGGTTCCTCCGGTCACCAAAATGGTGGATTTCTTCATCGTCATGCACTGCTCCTCATCACAGGGAATTTGTCACATCAGCCTAGCGAGCATCGTGCGGATAGGGCTCTATATCGACTTTCGTGCCTCATACGCTGATCGAATCATGTCTCTCAGTGAATGGGTCATCGCCCACCCCAAATCTCTGGCTGCTTTTTCACCTGAGGCCACAACTCGATCGGGATCACCTTGCCGCCTTGGCCCGATCTCAGGGGTAAAGGACATGCCCGTTTCGGTAGCAATAGCCTTCATGATTTCCGAAACTGAGGTACCTGTTCCACTGCCGAGGTTGTAGGAGGGCTCAATAGTCTCCCCTGCATCCATGCGCCTGGCTGCCCCCACATGCGAAGCGGCTAAATCGGCGACGTGGATGTAGTCCCGAATACAGGTGCCATCCAGAGTGTCGTAGTCATCCCCAAAAATCACTGGCACTCGTCCGTGCTCCAAAGCCGCAAAGACCATCGAGAAGAGGTTGTAGGGGCTCACATCCGGAAGTGCGATATCTCCAGAACCAACCACGTTGAAATATCGAAGGCTCGTGTGCACGAGATCATGAGCAACTCCCTCGTTGCGCAGCATCCACTCACCAATCACCTTAGATTCCCCATAGGGCGAGGTGGGATTGAAGGGGTGTTCCTCTAAGACAAGGCCTGAAGCCGCATTCCCGTAGTCAGATGACGACGAGGAGAAGACAATCTTCTTGACCCCGACGGTGTTCATCGCTTCCAGCAGTGACATCATGGCCGTGACATTCTGCTCGTAAGTGTGAAGTGGCTTTTCCACAGAGATTCCGGCGAACTTGAATCCCGCGATGTGGATTACACCCGTTATCGAATATTCGCGGAGCGTTTTTTCCACAAGATTCGTATCGAGCAAGCTTCCTTTAACGAAGGGCACTCCTTCAGGCACGAAGCCCCGAAGGCCAGTTGAGAGGTCGTCCACAACAACCACGGGTACGCCCGCCTGCTGAAGGTTGGAGACCACATGGGATCCGATATATCCGGCTCCGCCGGTTACAAGCCACGTCACCCAGAAAGGTTAGCGCACACCTCGTTGGGTTCTCTTCTTGGAAAGCACCGTGATTCGCTCTGCCGCCAGCCAAGAGGCCCACGCCACCGGCCACTGCCACAACGGTGCTAAAAATCGAAGCCAAGCGGGCAAATGGGAAGCCTTCACCTGCATTGCTTCACTTGACGACGCTCCTCGGTCTTCCACTGTCAAAGACTCCTCGTGCCATCGAAATTGGGAAGCAACTGCTCGAACCGAGACAAAACATCCCAGTTTTTTCAGGCGCAAAAACACATCCAAGTCGAGAGCGTAAAGCAGGGAAGAATCAAACCCGCCAATCTTTTCCAAAGCATCCATACGAATCAGGGTTCCCGGGTGGGCGATGAAATTTGGCCCCCATGAAAGAAAAAACTGGGCCCATTTGCCAACAGAGTTAGTTGAAATAACGGCACCACCATCATTGATGTATTCACACTTCCCGTAGGCCACGACCGCATCGGGTTTGGAATCCAAGGCCTGTATGAGCAAAAGGGTGCCCTCAGAAATCAAGCGATCATCGTCACCCAGCCAGATATAGAAATCTTCAGTGGTGCGCTTCGCTATCGCCGCATTCACCGCATCGGACATGCCAGTCCCCGGGTCCTCAACAAGTGTCGCCCCGTACTTTGCCGCGATTTTGCGGGCCTCCACAGCCGCTTCGCGGACCACCACACAGATTGACACGGAAATTTTCTTTGCCAGTTCATCGCACGAGAGCAACGAGGTTTCAAGATGTGCCAGCCGTTTCCCCAAAGTGGGCAAGACAATCATTACCCTCGAGTCATCCACGAAGCCCCCTTTCTGAGTGCGTAGCTTTAGGCTAGTAAGCATCTCACTTGCGCAAGGACACCATGAAGCACACTGACACGATTTATGTCGCCGGACACCGAGGGCTTGCTGGCTCGGCGATTTGGCGACATTTGGAAAAAGCTGGCTACACAAACCTCGTCGGTTTCACATCGAGCGAGTTAGATCTCACTGACCGGGACCTGGTGTTTAAGAAGGTTGCGGAAATTTCGCCGGATGTCATCATCGATGCCGCGGCCAAAGTGGGCGGTATCCATGCGAACGACACCTACCCGGCAGAGTTCTTGAGTGACAACCTACAAATTCAGGTCAACCTTATGGACGCGGCCAACGCCGCTGGGGTAGACCGCTTGCTTTTCCTGGGTTCATCCTGCATTTATCCCAAGTTCGCACCACAGCCTATTCACGAGTCTTCGTTGCTCACGGGAGCCCTGGAGGAAACAAATAGCGCCTACGGCATTGCGAAGATCGCAGGGATCCTGCAAGTCCAAGCAGTTCGTAAACAATTTGGCCGCCATTGGATATCTGCCATGCCGACCAACTTGTACGGACCAAATGACAACTACCATCCCGAGAACTCACACGTCTTAGCGGCGCTAATTCGCAAGTTCCACGAAGCGAAGGTGTCCAATCTGTCGGAAGTAACTATCTGGGGAACAGGTACCCCGCTTCGCGAGTTCCTCCACGTTGATGATTTAGCGTCCGCAGTCGAATTCTTGCTCAACAACTACGACCAACCAGACACAATCAATATTGGCTCAGGCGACGAGATTTCTATCAGCACACTGGCGTCACTGATAGCGGAGGTCGTCGGATTTGAAGGTTCGATAGCCCGTGACCTTTTACAGCCCGATGGCACGCCGCGGAAGGTGCTGGACAGTGGCAAGTTGCATGACTTGGGCTGGAAACCTGCCTGGAACCTGCGGAATGGTATCGCCGATGCTTACGCCTGGTTTGTCGAACATCCCGACTCGCTGCGTTCCGTATAAAAGCTTCGGTAAGAAAACTCCACTACACGGGTCGAATGAGCCAGACTTGGCTACCTGCCGTGGTGTGAAGCACCCCCGACTCTCGCGCCCAAAAACCCACGTTTCCTCGATCTAGCCCCCACTGGGTCCCCTGCCCAGAAAGAGTCGCAGATCCCGATTCCACGATGACGACAGTGCTCGTTTCTTCGAGGGGAAATTCGGCTTGATCGTAAACACCAATCACTTCCCAAGGGGCGCCAAAATTGGCGTAGGTGCTGGTGTTCTCGCGCTTTAGCGGCTCCACAAGCGGTGGGAGCTCAGCCGACGACATACGAGCTAGCTCTAGAAAGGCAGATGAATCTTTGTGCTTTGAGGTCAACCCCGCGCGCACCACATTGTCACTTGGCAACATCACCTCGAGGCCGAAGCCTTCGACATAGGCGTGGACTTCTCCCGGGCGAACAAATAACGCTTCACCACGCTTGAGCTCTACATAATGCATCAACAGCGAAAAAAGTATCCCTGGATCACCGGGGTGGGCACCGGCTAGCTTCCCAACCAATCCCTGATTCATGAGGCCGCTAACCATCCCACTGGTGCCACGTGGAGTCCGCGCCCAGCTCTCCAGTGCTGACACTGCAACGCTCAAAGATTCATCCCCCGATAATACCCAGCGGACAAAGTGCTCGATCGACTCGGACGCCCTGTCTCTCAAAATTTCTACCGCGTTAGCCGAGAAGCCAGAAGCTTCTAAATCACTCAGGCGGGCTTCAACGAGGGGCGCGGGAACAAAACCCCAGAGAGCATAAAAATCATCGGAGAGCGCAACAATCAGCTCAGGTTTAGGCGAGGTGTCTTTGTAGGTCCGCTCGGGGTCTGCTGGATCGATTCCCAGGCTGTCCTCTTGTTCAAACCCTTTCCTCGCTTGGTGTGAATCTGGGTGAACTTGGATAGACAACGGTTGCGAAGCCGCCAGAAGTTTTACCAACAGAGAAAAATTGAGGGCTTCGTTGTTCAGCCACGAAGGAAAATCTTCCTCGCCGTGATCCGTGAGGACGGTGCACTGGCTTGAGGGGTGAGCCCCGAACCATAACTCCGCTTCTGGGAGCTTGGTGCGCACGCCGGACACAAAACCTGACATCGCACCAGGTGTGCCCCAGTCATAGTTTTTGGGGACCGCTTCTAGTGGGAAGAACATACGCGAATCCTAATCGGATGTTTCAAACCACGCGCTTGAGCTTGGGGATCCTGCCGCCCAAGCTCCCTGCCAGATACTCGTCAACGATTCGATTATCAAATTCGTCATAAATAAGTCGCAGATGAGCTGGCTTAAAGTCAGCGCTCAAGAACAATTTGCCGTTGGACTTCTGCTGCTCGAGGTCAAACTCTTTCCCCGTGATTATCTGTTCAAGAATGGATCGAAATTCTAATGTTGCGGTTTTCACCGTCTTCGCTGCCACGTCATGGATTCCATCTCCTATTTCGAGAACGGGCGTACTTTGATGCAGGATGGCGCCAGCATCAGGGCTGGCAGTGATTTGGTGGAAAGTCGCCCCGGCATAATTCGGCTCGAGAAAATAGAAGGGCCAAAACAGCGTTGCAGCCCCTCGGTACCAGGGGCTTAGACCAAGGTGAAGATTCAGCGTGAGCTTTGGTAGGGCCTCAAACAAGGGGGATCGAATCATGGTGGTACCAAAAACGATCGCGATGTCTGGCTTCATCTCCTCCACAAATTTCACGGAAGACAACGAGTTGAAATCGGTCAGATAGCAAAAATGCTGCGGAATCCCCTCGAACACTTCCGACGGGGTGGGCGACCCAAAGTGCCTCGATTCAGTATCAAAGCGTTCCTCAAAATGTCTGGTGTACAGACCTCGTTCTTTTTTCTGGAGCGAGTCTGGAGTCGACGGTAATTGAGCCTCTCGCTGCATACCTAACACCGAAAAATCAGCATCAAGACCAAGCAGGCCCTGAAAGAAATGTAGATGGCGAGAATGAGAACCAGCCAATAACAAAATTTTCATATCAATCCTTACCCAGGAGACCCGAGTCCATCAAAGCTCGAATTGGTCCGTCGAATGCCTGGCCCTCGACACCCAACTTCTTGGCGATGTGGGACAGAGGCGTCTTCCCATCCGAGTAAAACAAAAGCCACAACATCAAGTCCAAATCGGACGTGTCCCCCGCCTTCGGCACTTTGCTACCCCCCAGAGTCGGATACAGCCCATGCTTGGAAAGCATGGGCTCGCCATTTGGCTCGAGGTTTCGATAGAACGCCAATTTTTCGGTTCTGTCGATGACGTCGACATAGACCTCAAGGGTTTCTAGTAATTGTTCCGGCGTTACTAACTCTAAATTATCTAAAGACGTGTGGTACTCGGGATACTCGTGATAGCGATCTTTACTGACAGTCGCAGTGTTGATCCGTAAACCCGGAGATGAGTACTGTCTCTCATCGGAGCCACGAATACTAAAAGGCGATGAGACGAAATCTTTAGATAGTGAAGTGAGCGAGTCTTCAATGAGCCCGTTGAGCCAGTGCCCCTCATCTCATGTTTTTTTCAGGCCAAACTTGCCGGGGCCCCCGGCGGTCGTAATCACAAGTGCTGCCGAAACCTTCCGAATTTCTTCCTGGTGCAGAGCGCTGTAAGCAATCGCCCCGACCGTTTCAGGGATAAAAATAAAGCGATAACTCCACTTTCTGGAGGGTAATTGAGCAATATGCCGAGCCAACAAGGCTGCTATCAGAAAGCCGCTAAGGCAGTCATTCGCCATATAGGGATGGCAAATATAGGAGGAGATAAGTAATTCCCGGTCCGACTCCCCCGGAATCACAAGTTCGCCATAACTCATGGAGCCATCGAAATGATCAGCATCAATGCGGACGTGCAACCTGCCGGGCTCTGCTGAGAGCGCGACGAACTGTTCCTGCGTGACGCAAAAACCCCAGTCCTTTTTGTAATACGAGGTTCGGTGCGGAATGGCGTTGGGCAAAAATTCATGCCTATAGACGTGAGGCTCGAGTTCTTCCCAACTCATTTCCCGGTCGGTAGCAACGCTATAGCCAACTAAGTGAAGGGCATTCACTTCGAAATCCACGATTTTGCGTCCCAGCGAATCAGCAATCCACGCTTCTCGGACCAGCCATTCTTGGGGAACGCTCCAGTCAAATACCTCTTGACCCGATGGAATTTCATGAACCGTTAAGTCGCAAATCTCTTTGAGAATCGAGAGAGTAAGCCTGTTGCCTTCTCCGGTGAGACTCCTGGCGATCGGAAAGAGACGATTTGCGTAACTCGCAATTTCGGAGGTTGAAACGTTGTGCTCAGTCAAGTTCTCATCTCCCGATCATGTGAATTGGCCTCAAGCTAGATTTGAACTAACAAGATTCATACGCCAATTTCGTGCAAACTTTCTGGAGGTTTTGGGCTCCCCAATTGTGCTTCGGGACGAAGACGCAAAAGGATTCTTTTCAACATCAGTAACCATGTAGCTAGCGAGCCCCTCCAGCCTATCAATGCGTCAACCAGGGTTTAGGCGCCCCATCGGGGCTGTAGGCGCAAGTCATGAGGCTAGTTCTGCCAGAATGAACTCCTGATGGTATCGGCAAAGAATAATCAACGAGAAGCCCACGCGTGGGTTGTTGTTCCGCTCTTTAACGAAGCCAAAGTAGTCGGTCCAGTAATCGAGCAATTGACGCAGCATTTCATGCACGTTGTGTGCGTAGATGATGGAAGCACCGATGGCAGTGCCGAAATTGCAGAAAAAGCAGGGGCGCGAGTTTTGAAGCACCCCCTCAACCTTGGCCAAGGCGCTGCACTTCAAACAGGTTTTGACTACATATCCGCGCAACCAGAAGTGTCCCACATCGTCACTTTTGACGCTGACGGTCAACACGTCGTGTCCGATGCGCTGGAAATGTTGGAGCTCGCGAGACGCAAACGAATCTCCGTCATTTTCGGCTCCCGCTTTTTGGATAAAAGAACTAAGCCCGGGTTCAAAAAGCGCATGGTGTTGAAAGTCGCTGTATTGATGACGCGAGCCATCACTGGGATGCGACTAACCGATGCGCACAATGGTTTGCGGGTGCTCAGCATGGAAGCAATCGGTATGGTTCGATTGGAACAAAACGGCATGTCCCACGCCTCAGAAATCGTTCACCAGCTCGCAAAATCTAAGTTGGCATGGCGTGAATACACGGTGGAGGTTCTCTACACCGAGTACTCAAGAAGCAAAGGACAATCTTTGCTAAATTCCGTCAATATTGTTATTGATCTTTTGGTCAGGTAGGAGCCACGATGTTGAGCCAATGGGTCCTAGTAATTGCCCTACTTCTCGCAGGGGTTTATTTGCTGAAAGCCCGCCGCAGCGCCTCACAGCGGGCCATTAGGCGCCTTATCATCCTGACAGCAATCTTGGCCGGAGCTTTCGCAGTGTTATTCCCGGAGTACACCAATGTGGTCGCCGCTCTTCTTGGCATTGGGCGTGGTGCCGACCTGCTGCTCTACACCTTCGTGATTTTTGCGCTGTTTTATGTCGTTCACCAGTACCGGAGCCAGCTATGGCAAGACAAGGTAACAACAGATTTAGCTCGTTCCCTCACGCTGACACAGGCAGCTCTCGAGGATTCACAGAAAAAGAACTAGGACAGTCGCACCAATTCGCCCACAGTAATGACCTGACCCGAACTCAGGCTGGAATTGAGCGATAACAAGGTTGAGAGGTCAACTGATCGTCGCTCGGCGATACGCTCGGGTGTATCGCCGCTTTGTGCGCGGTGATAGGTCGTGTTCTGGTTGGCTGTGCCCACCTTGAGGCGTTGACCTTCATAAATCCGATTGACGTTAGAAATCGAGTTGGCCGCCGCAATCTTAGACACGGTGGTCTTGTTCCTAAAGGCAACACGTAAGAGCGTGTCCCCCTTGGCAACTGTGTAGAAAACATCACTGCTCGCCGTTTCTGTCACGATCGGCTCCAAGGCAGGAAGTGGTTCGCTGGAGGAATCAGATGCGTCGCTAGAGCTACTTTCATCTGCGGTGGAATCTTCAGCTGGCGTCTCCTCGGAACCTTCCGCGGGAGTTTCATCGCTAGCCTCGGCGGCGGCACCAGCCGAAATAACAATCGAAGGATCCAAGGCCACCGGTGAGGTGACAGTATTCACAACCCCCCGCTTGGTGATCGTCAAAACCTGGCCAACACGAATGAGTGCTCCCTCACGAGCAAGCGAATTTTCGGTAACAACCGCACTAACAGCAACACTGTTTGATTTAGAGATGGCCCAGACAGTGTCTCCCGATTGAACAGTGTGCTTCACCACGACGTCTTGAACAACTTCGGATTTTTGGACAGTGAGCTGTGACCACGATTGGCCATCACCAGATTCATACGCGGTGCCATCCGCCATGAGTGCAGCAAAATTTCCCGCCGCGGTTTGGCCAAATTCAGAAACCTGATTAGCCATCGTGGCGTTAGGCACCGTTCCAAGACGCTGCCACGAGCTCAACCCAGTAGAGATGGCAATGGTTCCATCGCCATCAACCACCATGGTGAGCCCATCCTTCGTAGTCGCTGAAGTGCGAAAAGACTTCGTTGGGTTAAACCAATAGTTATATACCCGCCAAAAATTGCGGTTCCCATAAGCGCTGCAGGAATCCCCGGTGGATGCCAGATTTGTCACCGCAATGTCATTAGGTGTGTACGGGGTGTAATAGTGCAAACCTGCACTGGCCTGATTGCGAAAAACAACGGCTTTGCTGCCACACGAAGTTTTCGGGTGGTATCTGACTTGGGACGTTGACCCCACGGGGAACCAGGTGAAAAAGCGGCTTGTGCCCGGAGGATTTGAGTAACGCTTGAACTGCTTGGCAGCGTTATACACCTGGTTATAAAAGCCAAAGTATTTTTCATCACACGGTGCCGTATCGGGGCAGGCGTAGCCGGTGGCCCGCTCGAAACGCGTCGCAGAGGGCGCAGTCAGGGTAATCAACGACTGCTCTTTTTGAATTAACACCAGCAACGCTTCCACGGAAACACCGCACGCACTGGAAACTTTGTTGAGAATCTGCGCTGCTGATTCATTCTCAGCGCCGTCGTAGGCCTGACACAACACAGTCTCTTCTCGATCAAAAGTTGTCTCAGCGAAATCTTTGATACAGACGTAACCATCGCGGCATGTGGGGTTGCGCTGTTCAAGAAAAGTCTGGATCTCATCAACACCCATGGAACCAGCACTAAAGAACTCGGCATCCGAAATGATGTTCCCCGGGTCAAACGCTGATCCCAAGGGCAACATAAAACGAGTCCAATTTTTACCATCCGAACTCCGGGCTCCCTCAAAATACGAAGTAGCTAAAAATGAGGTCCCGGTCCAGACCACCGAGCTAACCCCGCTTTTGGTGAGACCAAAACCACTACCTACCCAGGTCGCACCCGAATCTTCTGACCAATACAGCAAGCCTGCAGCATCCGCGCCTGCCCACATCGAAGAGTTCTTGGCGCCTTGAACAATAGTTGGAGAGACTTCCTCAGCGTGCGCGAAATCCTTCGAGGCAAATGAGGGCAACGCAATATTCGCCAAGGCTAAAGTTGCCACCGCGAGGCCAGAGAGGGAAAGTTTCAACCAGTACTTCACATCCCACAGGCTAGGCAGTACCTAGGCTCAAGGCCTGGATTGAAGCGATGTGTGTTTACTTTTCAGGTTCAGCCATCGGTAAGAGAAAGGTCTCTCGCGACGTCGATAAGGCCCCGCGCATAGCGCGAATAATGGCCCGTGATAAATCGACCCCACACTGGAAAAAATCTTAGTGCGCGCGGCAACGGCAAGCGCGCCCGCCATCGGTCATGTTCCACTTTTCCCTCGAGGAAACCGGAATTATCAGCGCTTAGCCGCGCAGGACTGCTCGCCAGCAGCGCGGTAATTCCTTGATCGCGCAGTGCCTTCTTGGCATGAAACCCACTCCATGATTCGCCAAGGCGCCTGCGCGCCTCAGGGATATCCGTCTTGTTGGCCCCTATTTGGTTACCACTGTGTTGTCTGTATCGAACCAATCTGAGTGGTTCATAGGAAACAGCCCCTTGCCCCCCAGCCACCAGCGCCATCCATTCATCATGAACCCACCCGTCGGGTATGGGCAAGGCTGCCTCTAAAAGCGACTTTCTCAGTACCACTGTCGCACCCGTCACCAGGTTTCTTTTGACAAGTGCACGAAGAGCCTGCCCTGAGGCTAGGAACCCAAGCTCTGCACCCGTCACACGCAGTGTATTCATCAGAGATCCGGTTGCGATCCCCTGATCATTAACAATCGTGGCATCGCTGTGGGCGAGGAGAACTCCAGGGTCTGCTGAAAAATGGCCGGAGAGAATTTCCAATTTGGCCGGTTCCCACACGTCGTCTTGATCCGCTAGGGCAATAATCTCATGTTGCGCCTTCTTCATAGCCTCGCCAAAATTTTGAGCTGGGCCTAGAGGCTGATTTCTCTCCAGGATTTTCCATTCGATGTCGTGATGCCGGGAATTTTGGGCCACATCTCGCGCTATTTCGAGTGTTCGATCACGCGACCCATCATCCGAGATGATGATTTCACGCGGCAATAAAGTCTGGGCAAGAATGCTGCGCAATTGTTCCTCGATAAATTGCTCGCCGTTATACGTGCACAAAACGACCGAAATGGCCGGCGTGGAGGAGATTTTGGACATTGCTAGCTTCGGCGCGGGCGCAACTTGCGCAGCACGGCCCGCACCAAGGAGCGAAACTCGCCTCGAAACAGGCGCTCAAAGCCGCGGCCGATATCTCGGATGCTGAATCGGGGCGGACGTGGACGTGAGGGCGAGAATCTCACCGGACGACTAGTTGTTTTCTTGATTCCCCCAGATGCCAGAGCGTCAATGTGTTCCACCAAGGGCCCCAGTACTCGTGCCCATCGGTATTCTTCTCTGGATATATCCAGTGCCGCGCGATATTTTTCTCGTGCTTTCTCATCGAACAGTGCTTTTTCTAGCGCCTCCACCAGGGCGTTGACATCGCCTGCGGGGACTGCTATACCTAAACCGCGTGATGCCACCAAGTCAGCGAAATGGTCACCCTCTGTGAGCACCATAGGTAGACGTGCCCAGAGATAGTCCAAAATGCGGGTTCTAAAGGAAAAAGTGGTTTCAATGTGGGATCGATGTGTACTCACACCGACATCAGCTTCGAGCAAATAATCCGCCCGTTTGTCGTAATCAACCCATGAATCGTTAAAGAAAACGTTCTTATCCGCTACCCCGAGGTCTTTAGCTAACTGTCGCGCCTTAGCGATTATCGGCATTTCTGGAACGCCGGGATGAGGATGAGCGGTACCCATAAAAAACAACCGAATGGCTGATCGTTTCTCCGACAATTTTGCAATCGCGTGGATGAGGGTGAGGGGGTCAAACCAGTCGTAGATTCCGCCACTCCAGACCACTACAGCGTCATCTTTGTCGATCCCCGAAACCACCCCTCGAAGTGCAGCCTCTTTGCGGACGGGATCCACATCCGGCATACCAAACGGAACCACGCCAATCAGCCGCTCGAGATGCGGGTCATCGGCATAAACACCCGGGTTCACCCGACCCAACGTGGTCAGCTGGCCCAGATAAAAGTGTCGTTGACGCTCAGAGGCGCAGAGAAAATAATCCCCCAGTAGCAGCTGAGTTTCAATGGTCAAACTCGCATCTGCCACCTGTCGTTCCCACTCTTCGGTGGGGAGGTGGCGAGCCTGCTCCAATTGCTCCAAATGCATGGGGTCATAGATATCAACAATGAGGTGTTTGATGCTCTTGCGAAGAGAGGGGAAGACCTCCAGCGCGTGGCCCTGGAACACAATGACATCTGCCCATTTTTCCCAGCCCGAAAAAGCTTTGTCATCACCGGCTTGCACATGTACGAGGCGGAAATCTGAGGTGAGGGCTTCATCCACGTCGCTCAGGCTCAACAACGTCACATCGTGTTGCTGGCTGAGCGCCTGGGCAATATGCCACGCCCTGATTCCTGGGCCAGAGAGCTTCTGACCAATGGGATCTCCCGTGACGATCAAGATGGATAACGCAGAGGGGTCCTCGTTCACTCTAAAAGCCTCCACGATGGCGTCATACCCCCCAAGATATCGGGCGTTAGTCGACATTGCGGCATTAGTCTCTCCAAAAAGTTTCCACATCGCCACATCGGATCGCTGCCTGGTTCCCTGAACTACCGAGCGTTTCTTTATCAACTCAGGCAGCGCATCGACGAACTGATCCATGGCGAACAGGGGAACAGCCGCGCCCGATGGCAAAGTAACTTCCTCGGCGTTATCGCCACCGTGGGCTAGATCAAACCCGGATGTGGAAATACCTGAGTCCACAACGGAGCGTTTAACAGAGGCCAAAAGCGCGCCCGGAAGCATCCGGGACAGGTTTGCATCATCAAGGTTTTTATAGAGGCAATAAAGCGCGTTTCGCTCCAGCAGGAACTGTTCGCGATGTGAAGCAATACTGCTCATGGATTGGTGGTAGCGATGAAAGGCAATTGATTCTGGTTCGTAGAGATAGTTCCAACCGGAAAGGTTGAGTCGCCAACCAAAATCGACGTCTTCAAAAAACATAAAGAACGATTCGTCAAACCCAGTGAGCTGGTCAAAAACAGCCCGGCGAACAAACATGGCAGCACCCGTGCCAAAGAGCACAGGCTCCCTGGCCTGCTTGTTCTTTTTTACCTTCTCGCCAGTCAAAGGGCGATAGCCCATGCCATACCAAGTCAACCCAGCACCTTGGAAGTCAACGTGCTTGCCCTCCCAGTCCAACACTTGGCTCGCCACAGCACCGGTGTGCGGATAAGCATCAAAAGTTCCTAGCGCCGCTTCAACCCAACGCGAATCAGGTCTCGCATCATTATTGAGAAAGGCCACAATCTCGCCTTGAGAATGTCTAACACCAAGGTTGCAACCTCCGGCAAACCCCAGGTTCGCATCTGATTCCACCAGCACAATCGGCGTCGTGGAAGCTCTAAGGCGAGACACGCTGTCATCACCTGAGGCGTTATCCACGACAACAATCTCAAGGTCTCGAGGAAACTCAGCCAGATTACTGAGGTGTTCCACCGCGGTGAGGGTGTCCTCAATGCCTTTGTAGTTGACCAAAATGACGCTGACGCGGGGCGTGCGACTCATCGATACTCCCCCAACGCTGTTCACTCCAGGCAACCTGCCATAATTAGCCTAGGGTCTCAACGAGACTTGATGGATGAAGGGCCTACCGAATGTTTGCTCCGCGCGGCTGGTTAAAGAGGCCTGGGGCTAGGCGCATCTACCGAGCAATCGAACGATCTGGGCAGTTCAACTCTCAGTGGTATCGATCTACCCAGCTGCTCGCCAGTGCTCGCTGGAGTGACCCTCTGTGGCATTACCTCGATCATGGCGCCGCCCAAGGTCTAGATCCCTCGCCTACTTTTGACACATCTCACTATGTGGAGAAAAACGCTGACGTGCGAAAGTCGGGAATTAATCCACTTTTCCACTACATCGAATATGGCTATTCGGAACGGCGATCTCCGGTCCGATCGGTCCAGCAGACCTTCGATACTCTCTACCCCGATGCCAGGGAATTACAAACCTTTCTCTCGCCTCTGATCGGGCCCCCCCGACTCACGGTTGTTCTTGACCAAGGCACTCGGACAAGAAGTGACTACCAGCTAACAAAATTGCTGAAAGCCTGTCTGATTTTCGCGTCAGGGCACTCGCTGCGCGTTCGCATTATTTCCTCCCTTGCCGATGATCAACTACTTCGGAGCGAAATCACGAGCGCGATTCAATCCGCGAAATATGACCCAGCTGAATTGGACCTGGTGACCACATCTCAGAGCGAAACACCTTCCACTTTCGAGATCCATGCCAATGAGATCTTTGTTGCCACCTCATGGACCAGCGCGCTAGCACTGCGGCACACCGCTCCCGAGGCCGGGCTTCGCATTATTGGCCCCTCTCACAAGAGCGACGCTTCGCCCACATTGGAGCCCTACCAACCTGCGGGGATCGAAAAGTGGGGACTGGCACTCGCCCAGGGTGGCCGTAGCGAACCTCACGCCCTCGATAGTGGCTCCAGCTCGGCGCCATGGATTCCTCGGAACACCAACCCAATCCACGTGACACTTTTTGCCTCAGCAGGTAACAACCCGTATGAATATCTTCACGCTCTTCGAGTGCTCGAAGGGCTCCTGCTCCGCAACCCCTCACTGGGCGCGAAAATATCTCTCTCGCTAGTAGGAGAAGGCATTGAGCCCGTCGCTCTCGCTGAAAAAGTTATACCGGCAGTTTCAGCGAGCGGGACGCAGGGCTTGGCAAACTTGGTAGATCTCGCCATTTTTGCCACGCCTTACCGCGCATGGGCACAAAAATTAATTCACCAAGGTGTCTCTGTTCTAGATGGCACTCACGGAGGACTCACCGACCTCGCAGGTGATCAGTCAGCACAAGTCTTGTCAGCAGAGAGCCTGGAATCAGCCCTCACACCTTTGCTGGCAGTATCAATCGAGGTGGCAGCGTGAAGCACCATCCGTTGTGGTCACACGGCCTTGCCGAGCGCCTTGCGATGTTAAAGCCAGGAACTTTGAGGGTTGCGTATCTCGCCCCAAAGCCAGATTTTGGAACCTTTCGTTATCGGTGTGTCAACCCGGTGGAGGCTTTGAACGCCCATAGCGAGGACATTTCTGCGTCTTACTTCTTCTATAGCGACCTCACCATCGTCGATAACCTCAGTGACTACGCAGACATACTGGTCTCTGTCCGCACGCCCTATGACGCTCGATTAGATCAACTCTTTAGGCGTTTTTCCCATCGCGACAAGCGCGTAGTCTTCGACATCGACGATCTCGTCTTTGATACCCGCTTTGCGCCACTAGTCGCGTCCAATCTTGGATACCTTCTCGAAGAAGAAGAACTCAACCAGTGGACAGCGTTTATTTCCAATATCGGAACCGCGATGGGTATGGCGTCTGCCGTCACAACAACGAACACTTTTCTTGCCCAGCGCATCAGGGATGTAGTAGACGTGCCCGTTCATGTCATCCCCAACACCTTCAATGCAGCTCAAGCCGAAGCATCATTATCCGTGCCTAAAAAGGCGAGTGAGGCCACTCCCGGATTGCGCATTGGCTATTTCAGCGGGAGCCACTCCCACTCCCAGGACTTTGATGTAGCTGCGGGGCCTCTAGCTGATTTCTTCCGGAAGTCTCCAGAGTCTTCGCTGTTGATTGCTGGCCACCTCGAAGTGCCCGAGGCTTTTCGAGCATTCGAATCTCGAATTACTCGATTACCTTTTATGGACTTCGTGGCGATGCAGGGCGTATTGGCCTCGGTCGATCTCAATATTGTGCCCCTTCAGTCGAGCCCCTTTACCCATTCAAAATCGGAACTCAAGTATTTCGAAGCAGCACTCGTGGGCACGCCAACTCTTGCCAGCGCCACTCCCGTTTTTGCCGGTGCAGTGAGAGACGGGGTAACTGGTTTTCTTACGCAAAGCGCCGGCTGGGACGAAGCGCTCGCATCGGTCGCCAAGCTCGGCCCATCGAAAAGAAGAGAAATAGGTCAGGCAGCTAAATCGCACGCACTCAGCGCTTACTCCCCTGAGGTTCTGGCCCAATCACTGACCCAAGTTTTTAGCAATGAGCTCTAAGCTCGAGACCATGGCAGAACGCAGCGGTCGGCATTCGGGCCATACCGATATTCGTCCTTCGCGCACACGTCAAACCCTCACAGCCGTCCTCGTTGCACTACTGGCCATTCTGAGCTTTGGCTCGTGGGCGTTTTCATCTGCTGTGGGAAGCGCTCCCGATGATGATTACCACCTGACGAGTATCTGGTGCTCTAGCTTCCAAGGAGACCTGTGCGAGGTGGATCCGGGCGGTGAAGGCGTCTACATCCCTGAAGCACTTCGGGAAGGTATCTACTGCTACTACCACAACCCTATTCAGAGTGCCGGGTGTCAGCCGCTTCTTGATGGCACTGACCCCAGACCAGATGTTCCGTTTGCGCATAACAATCCAAGTCGAAATCTCTACCCGGATGGTTACTATCAATTCTCGAATTTGTTCCAGTCAGACAATATTCAAAAAACTGCTCTCAACGTTCGCTTCGTGAATCTGGGGCTTTTTCTCGCTTTAGGTTTCGGCCTGTTCTTTGCCCTTCCTCATCGCCTTCGCTCAACCTGGATTTGGATGTGGACATTGGGTTTGGTTCCGATGGGAATGTTCATTATTCCCTCCTCGAACCCCAGCTCCTGGGCGATCACGGCGGTTGCCGCTGGGTGGATCGCGCTACTTGGTTATCTGGAAACTCGGGGGCCGCGCGCATGGGTTCTGGCTGCCATCTATGCGGGCACGATCGGTCTGACACTAAGCTCTCGAATCGACTCGGTCTTGTACCTCGGGTTGGCCTCGGTGGTAGCCATCTGGCTATCGCGTCTTAGGGGACGTGAACTCTTCCGCAAGACGTGGGTGGGGTTAATTGCTCTGGCGCTCGTGGTTGTCCAGTTGAGCATCAACCCGGCCAACCTTGCGCGCGCAGTGAAAGGAATCGGCCAGCGCTCCGACGTCTTTGAAGATCCGCTGCCTTGGGCCGCATCGGGAGAAGTCGTGGATCCCAACGCGTTTGATTGGGCTTTGCTCTGGAACAACTTGTGGAATATTCCTGGATTATGGCTTGGTATTTTTGGTGGGTTCCCTTGGGGCTCCCTGGGCTGGCTGGACACTTCAGTTCCACAAGTGGTGCTTGTCGGCACCATTACCGTGGTGATGGGTTTCACCTTTCTCGCGGTTCGACAGGCCGATGGCACAAAAATCGTTGCCCTGTTTGTGACGTTGGGTGCACTCTGGATTATGCCTCTCTACCTGTTGCAACTCGGTGGCTTTCAAGCGGGTGAAGAGCTACAACCTCGGTACCTCATGCCGCTGATGATGGTGTTGTTGGGAACAATCGTTCTGTCTAATAGCGGTGTTCCCGCGATTACCGACCGCGGCCGGCTCTGGTTTGTCATCGGCGCTCTCGCCATAGCCAACGCGATCGCCCTGCATACCAACATTCGCCGCTACACCACCGGAATTCGCGTGCAGGGCTTCAATCTCGATTCCCCCAGAGAGTGGTGGTGGCCCTTCTTTCCAGAATTCATCGGCCCAAACCTCGTGTGGGCCATAGGCGCGGTGTCGTTTGGGGCCCTGCTATGGGCTCTGCTTTTTAGGGTTATCCCCTCCATTGCTGTGGATCAGGAAGTGGAGCCAACCCCCGCGACCAAGGCTGCTACGAACAGGTCCTAGTCAATACTTGATTGGTAGCGCGAAACCACATCTTTAGCAGGACCTGACGCTTTCAGCTGACCCGCATCAATCCACGTGGCCGTGTCGCAAATATCTTCGACTACGGGCATCGTGTGGGTCACCAGAATGATCGTCTTGCCACGCTGCTTGAATTCCAAGAACTTTTGAAAACTCTTGCGCTGAAATTCTTCATCCCCAACCGATAAAACCTCATCCACGACAAGAATGTCGGGGTCAACGTGGATGGCAATAGAAAAACCTAAGCGCACATACATCCCCGAGCTATAGTTTTTGACCGGTTGGTCCAAGAATCGCTCGACGCCCGAGAAATCCACAATCTCGTCAAACTTGCTGTCTATCTCTTTCTTCGACATCCCCAAGATTGAACCGTTGAGATAGATGTTCTCGCGACCTGACAATTCAAGGTGAAAGCCCGACCCCACTTCCAACAAAGATGCCATGCGTCCGCGATAGTCAATCGTGCCTGAGGTTGGCCAGTAAATCTTCGCAAGACATTTCAACAATGTCGACTTACCGGAGCCATTCGAGCCGATGAGGGCATGTGTGCTGCCCTGCTTAACATCGAAAGTAATGTTTTCCAAAGCCCAGAAGTCTTCGTGACGTGAAGTTTTCCCTCGCAAAATGGCGGACTTTAGGGTCTGATTTCGCTCATGATAAAGACGGAAACGTTTACTAACGTCATCAACTCGGACTGCCCAGTCATTCACAGTAGCTCCGCCAATTCTTTTTCCTTCTTCGAATACATCCATACGCCAGCCACAAAGGCGACGAGCGCCCACGCCACAGCAATCAGAACAGTCGCAAGCTCTGGCGCGCGGTTGTCGTAGAGCAGGTTGCGGAATATCTCGATATAGCCCTCCACGGGGTTCAGACGATACAAATCAACCAGCGTGATCGATGTACCAGCAAGGCCACCGAGGCGATCGGATTGGGTAACAACAAGCTCGACCGGGTAAAGGATCGGGGTGAGATAGAACCAAAACTGCAGCACAATCGTGAGCAAATAGGAGAGGTCACGAAAATACACATTGACAATGGATAACACCATGGCCACACCAACAGAAAAAAGAGCAAACAGTGCCATAAAGAGCGCCAGCAAGGGCAACCATGGCAGCACAAAGGAGCCAAAGAGCGACATCGCGACTACCAGCACTCCCATTTCCAACAGCCACGTAAAGAAAGTGGCATTGGTCAAAGAAAGCGGCAACACGATTCTGGGGAAATAAACCTTCTGAATGAGCCCAGCATTAGCCACCAGGGAATCAACACCTAAGCTCAAGACCCGATTGAAAAAAAGCCAAGGCAGCAAGCCACATACCAACCACAACGCGTAATTATCAATTCCGCTGGGATCGCCCACCTGCGCGGGGAGCCGGAAGATAAAAGAAAAAATGAAGGTGTAAATCAGGATTGCTGAAATTGGATTTGCCAGTGACCACAGCTGCCCCAAGGCAGTTCTTCGATACTTCCCTCGAACCTCACGGTTGGTCAGATTTTGTAGAAGCTCCCTGGAATTCCAAATTTCCGATACGTAGCTCATCAGCCCAGAAGTCGATCCAGGTACGTCCCATAACCGCTCTTGCGAAGAGGCTCAGCCAACACCCTCAACTGCGAGTTATCAATCCAGCCGGCGCGCCACGCTATTTCTTCAATGCAACCTATTTTTAATCCCTGACGCTCTTCAATAACACGCACGTATTCAGACGCTTGCATCATCGATTCAAAAGTTCCTGTATCCAGCCAGGCAACACCGCGATCTAAGACCTGAACATTGAGAGAACCAGCATTCAAATAGTGTTCGTTGACTGCGGTGATTTCTAATTCACCCCGTGCGCTTGGCTTGATGGAATGCGCGACCTCCACCACAGAAGAGTCATAGAAATACAAGCCTGGCACCGCAAAATTACTCTTAGGCTTCGACGGTTTTTCCTCGATGGAAATTGCTCTCATAGACTCATCAAATTCCACAACCCCATATGCCTGGGGTTGAGAGACATGGGTAGCGAAAATGAGCCCACCCTCGACACTCGAGTGGGCTCGAAGAGACTTACCCAAGCCAGCACCATGGAAAATATTGTCTCCCAAGACAAGAGCTACCGAATCATTTGCAATAAAGTCTTCGCCAATGAGGAACGCCTGAGCAAGACCCTCCGGCTTTTCTTGAATGGCGTAGGAAATATTCATTCCCAGTTGAGATCCGTCACCCAGTAAATCTTGGAACTGACGCTGATGTTCTGGGGTTGAAATCAGTAAGACATCTTGAATATTGGCCATCATTAGAGTCGACAATGGGTAATAAATCATGGGCTTGTCGTAGATTGGCATCAGCTGTTTCGAGATACCTCTGGTTATTGGCCACAAACGGGTGCCCGACCCGCCAGCAAGAATTATTCCCTTCACCAGATCACTCCCCTTCCCACTTTGGAAGCGAACCGCTGCCTAGCGCTTCCCGAAAGCCTGGAGCCGCCTGATCTTTGGACGAGACTAACAAGTCCCGCTGAGGTAAGGGGAATTCCAACCCAAGTTCGGCGTCAAGCGGATTGATGGCATGCTCAGATTCTGGTTTGAAATAATCCGTAACTAGATAGGAAACGGTCGTATCCGGCTCTAAAGCGACGAAAGCGTGGCCCAACCCCACATCTATCAAAACTGCGTTTCGATTCTCAGCAGTAAGTGACACCGCCTCCCATTGCCCAAAGGTAGGGGATCCAGTCCGGATATCGACAATGTAGTCAAGAATGGCGCCGGAAACACACGTTATGTATTTAGCTTGTCCTGGCGGTACATCGGCGTAATGAATTCCCCGGAGGGACCCCGCAGCGGAGACTGAGAGATTTGCCTGGATCGTGCGAAAAACTAAACCGGTCTCGTCTTGGATTTTGTCCGCGCGAAACCACTCAACAAATTCGCCCCGCGGGTCTTGATGTTTCGTGTTCGAAATGACATAACCACCCGAAATGCCCAAAGGGATAATCTTCACCGTGTAACACTACCAACTTGCCAAATTTTGAGTGAGGAAGCGGGTCTAGAAAACTCGGCGGTAAGCGTTCCTTAAAACCCGAGGAGACGGAAAAATTTTCAGAGACTTTGCCAAGCGCAAGATGATGCTTCTGCCTCTGCGAATAGCCGAAGGGGAACGAGACAGATTCAGATTCTTCGCGTCTGAAATCGAAATTTTTGTCACTAGTTCTAATCGAATGTTTCGCAGTTCGACAATGGGATACTTCGCGATGATTCGCTTACGAAAAAGCACGTCTGAACCGTACGCGCCCCAGAAATCCTCGTCATATCCGCCAATTTCCCAATACTTCGCTTTTGACATGAAGTAACTATTGCCGTGAGATTTAACGACTTTGTCAAAAAAATGAGCTTCCCTGGCCAGCGAATGCACCTGATTTGTATCACCCATCGCCAATAGCGCTTTGATTGATTCCTCCGGAACAGTGTGATCAATATCAGTTAGTAATAGAAATTTGCCTGTTGCCTCAAAGGCCCCAATGTTCCTAGCTGCATCCTGATTCCACGGTTTGTCCTTGTCGATCCGGAAGACAGAAAGAGGAAGAGCCTTGAACCCAACAACAACTTCGGCCGCTGGGTCGGATGGAGAAGCGTCATCAATGACAAGAATTTCGCACTGTTTCAAAACAGCAGGATCAAATTTTCCGAATTGCTCCACCTGATAACGGAGCATCTTCGGATTCGAATAATAGGCAAAGACGATCGAGATCTTTGGCGACACTATTTCACTCCGCATCTGGCTGGCACGCTGCTTAACTTATCGTGATTCACGCCCTGGCGCACAGGGCAGAAATCATCGAATGACTAAGCTGTTGGTCCTGGGGTCGGAGACTATTGCGAAGGTGTGAAGAATGAAGATTTTGGTTACCGGTGGAGCTGGTTTTATTGGATCCAACTTCGTCCGCATGGCTTTGTCTGATCGGTTACCGGGACTAGAGGAATGCGAGATCACGGTCTTCGACGCTCTCACCTACTCAGGTACGATGACCAATCTTGACGCCGTGAAAGATTCGGAAAACTTTGCATTTATTCAGGGAGACATTCGGGACACCAAAGAGGTAAACGCTGCTTTGCCCGGCCACGATGCCATCGTTCATTTCGCTGCCGAGAGCCACGTCGACCGATCAGTTACTGATTCACGCATTTTTGTCGAGACTAACGTCGTGGGCACCCAGACACTGCTAGACCAAGCCCTCGTTTGCGGAATTAGTCGCTTCGTTCATATCTCCACAGACGAGGTTTATGGCAGTATCGACGAGGGTTCCTGGGACGAACAACAGGCCCTTTTGCCCAACTCCCCCTATTCAGCCAGTAAAGCCGCGAGCGATTTACTGGTGCGAAGCTACCATGTGACCCACGGGCTCAACACCTCGATCACCCGTTGCAGTAACAACTATGGAACACACCATTTTCCTGAAAAAGTCATTCCTTTGTTTGTGACTAACCTTCTCGATGGGAAAAAAGTCCCACTCTACGGGGATGGCCAAAACGTTCGAGACTGGCTCCATGTTGATGACCACTGCCGTGGCATCGCACTGGTGCTCAACAATGGGCGAGCTGGAGAGGTCTACAACATCGGTGGCGGAACTGAATTATCGAACTCGGATCTCACTCACCTCTTGCTCGAAGCAACCGGAAGGGATGAATCCTTTATCACCCACGTGGCGGATCGAAAGGGCCATGATCGCCGCTACAGCGTTGATATCACCAAAATTTCTCAAGAGCTGGGATACGCCCCACAGGTAGGGTTCGAAGAGGGTTTGGCGGATGCCGTCCAGTGGTATCGAGATCACCGCTGGTGGTGGGAACCGCTTAAGGAAGCTAGCGGACTATGACACGTGTTCTTGTCATAGGTGCCGGCGGAATGCTCGGCCAGGACCTAGTGGACGTGCTCAGCCCGGTCAGTGCCCGGGGACTCAATCGCGCAGATTTGGACATTACCAACCAAAGCGCTGTGTTAGAGGCGTGCGGAGGGTTTGATGTCCTTGTGAACACAGCCGCGTACACCGCTGTTGATGATGCTGAATCAAACGAGGCTGTTGCGTTTTCTGTAAACGCAGAGGGTGCACGAAATGTGGCACTTGCCGCAAAGGCTCACCAAGCCCGACTAATCCACCTTTCTACGGATTACGTTTTCGATGGAGAAGCTACAACGCCCTACCCCGTGGACGCACCGACTAATCCGCGCTCGGTATATGGGGCATCAAAACTTGCTGGCGAGCAGGCAATTACCGCTGCCTACCCCGAGGGCTCCATCATCGCCAGAACTTCTTGGCTATATGGGCAACATGGCTCAAGCTTCCCCCGCACCATCTTGCAAGCAGGACTAAGTCGGGACCACCTCGATGTCGTTCGTGACCAAATGGGCCAGCCAACCTGGACGAGAGATGTTGCACACATGATCGGCGCTCTCATCACATCCCCCGTGACCCGCGGGATCTTTCACACCACCAACTCCGGACAGGCTTCTTGGTTTGATTTTGCTACGAAGCTTTTTAGGCTCGCTGGCTGGGATGACAAGCGAATTGCACCCACCACAACCTCAGAGTTCCCGAGACCAGCGCCGCGACCGGCCTGGTCTGTCCTGGATCATTCAGGTTGGGAAGCGCACAACCTCCCACTTCCCAGGAACTGGGAGGAAGCCTTAGAGGACGCATGGGAATCTGGCTTGTCCTCGTTGGCTGCCTCAGATAGCTCGCTATGAGAACCCAAGCAAATATAGGTCAAGAATCGGTCATCCATAAAAATCTGGGGCTCGTAGTCGTTGGTTACGAATCAGAGGATGTGTGGGGAAGTTTTTTTGATTCCCTGAGATCCTCAAGTATTGTGCCCTCCGCCATAGTGATGGTAGAAAACTCTCCGGTGTTGCCAAATACAGACTCAGCACATGACCTAGAGCTGACAATTCTCCACCGCCCCGATAACCCTGGGTACGGAACTGCTGTGAACCTGGCTTTCACATCGTTACCAGCAAACATCACTGATGTGGTGGTGTGTAACCCGGATGTAACTTTGGACTCGCAGTGCCTGAGAAATTTGCTGGAGGCTTTTTCCACGCTCGATCGAACAGCGATTGTTGGACCCAAGGTTCTCACAACCAAAGGTGAGATTTATCCCTCGGCCCGGGCTATCCCCGGGATTCGAATCGGGATAGGCCACGCTGTGCTAGAAAAATTCTGGAAGGCTAACCCGTGGACTCAGCGCTATTTGGGCGGCTACCAAGGGATAGAACCGCGCGCTGTGGGTTGGCTATCGGGGTCTTTTTTTCTTGTTTCCAGGAAAGCTTTTGAGGAAGTCGGTGGCTTTGATGAAGGCTATTTCATGTTTTTTGAGGACGTTGATCTTTGTTTTCGACTGAAGCAAGCCGGCTATCGTTCGGTTTATGTTCCCGCCGCTAGCATCACGCATCTAGGCGCTCACTCCACTTCGGCGCACATGAGGAGCATGGTCATAGCCCACCACAAGAGCGCCGAGAAATTCCTCTCCAAACTTTATGCTGGCCCCCTTTATGCTCCTCTGCGGGCCGTATTGCGCGCAGGCCTAAGGGTACGGGCCCGTCTCGCCTCTTCTGCCTTCACAAAAGATAAAAACTAGCGCGGAAGGCGCTTGTTGTTAACCAGATCAGCCTGAGCCTGCACGAAAGCAGCTAGATACTCTTCCACGCGAGGCGTCGAAACAGACAATATGCGAAGTGCCATAAGCCCCGCATTCTTTGCGCCACCAATGGACATCGTTGCAACCGGAACGCCTGCGGGCATCTGCACAATGGACAGTAGAGAGTCCATGCCTTCCAAACCGGCCAGAGGAATCGGAACCCCAATGACGGGCAAAGTGGTGAGGGCTGCAACCATACCGGGAAGATGAGCGGCGCCACCAGCACCAGCAATAACAACGCCAAAGCCTTCGGCCCGAGCGCCTTGGGCAAAATTAACCATTTTCTCTGGTGTGCGGTGGGCAGAAACAATTTCCGCAACAACCTCGACACCGGCGTCTTCCAAAATCTCGACTGCCTGTTTCATGACCGGCCAATCTGAATCAGACCCCATAATGACGGCAACTCGTGCGTTATTCATGTCCACCATCGTATCCAGCACTATCAAGAATCGCTCTTGCCTGGATGACGACTCCAAGTAGCTCGTGTGGGTCGTCTCCCACGACAGATAAGTGGCCGGCTTTTCTGCCTGGACGAGCTGGCTTTTGATAGGGATGAATTTTCACCTGGGGAAAATCTGCCAGTGCCTGTAAAGCTCGGACAGCGTTCACTTCGCCAAAAATATTCGCCATCACACCAGAATCAGAAATGAATGTTGTGTCCCCTAAGGGCAAATCTGCTACCGCTCTAAGGTGTTGCTCGAACTGACTAGTCCTGGATAACTCGGTGAAAATATGACCGGAGTTATGGGGTCGCATCGCTAATTCGTTGACCAGAATGCTGCCATCACGCGTCTCGAAAAGTTCGACGGCCAAGACGCCCACGACCCCCACTCCCTCGGCGATATCCGCCGCGATACGCTGTGACCTAGTTGCCCCAGAGGGCGACAGCCCAGGAGCCGGAGCTATCACTTCGGAACAAACGCCATCACGCTGCCTGGTTTCAACTACGCTCCAGGACTTTAACTCACCACCCGGTCGCCTGGCGACGAGCTGTGCTAGTTCCCGCACAAAATCAACCTTTTCCTCGAGTAGAACTGGGCCCAAATCAAGCCAGTCACCAAAATCTGACCAGTCCGAAACAACCCGAACACCTTTCCCGTCATAACCGCCGACCGGAACCTTTGCGATACAGGGGAACCCGCCCACTTTTGCCAGAGCATTCTCTCGGTCGTGCTCGGAAGATACAACAGCCCACCGCGGTTGTGGTGCCCCGATTCTCTGGAGCGCACCGCGCATGAAAATCTTGTCGTGGGTCAGGCTGAGAGCTTCAGGGGGCGGGTAAACGCGAATTCCCTGATCTCTCAAGGACGCCAGGTGCCCTGTGGGAACGTGCTCGTGATCAAAAGTAAGGGCATCTACGGAAGCAGCAAATTTCTGCAATTCGCCAAGGTCTCGGTAGTCGCCAACGTGAGTAACCGCAAGCGAGGCGGAAGAACCTTCCGCCTCGGCGAATACCGCAAGGTCAACGCCTAGATTAATCGCAGCGGGGATCATCATTCGAGCTAACTGCCCACCACCAATGACCCCAATTTTTACCATGCTTCGACCCTATTGGTGGAGATGATAGACATCCGAAGCACTCACCGTCGTTAGCTCCCCGGTTGGCCGTCTCACCATGAGGCTCCCCTGTCCGTCCAAAGACTCTGCCTTCCCCTGCCACGTATCCCCCGAAGCCGGAGCAACCACTACTTCACGCCCAAGGGTCCCTAGTCGGGCGAGGACACATGACTTTATCTCCTCGGGAGAGGAGCTCCACATAAAAGTCATTCGCTTCACAAAACTTGCGAGCAGAGCATCGGGTGCTGGTGGCGTCTTCGAAGAAGCGTCAAACAATGCAATCGCATTCTCTGTGGGCGGTGCACCGTGGAATTGAAGATTTATGCCTACCCCAACGATGACCTGCCCGGAGGTTAGATGTTCGCACAAAATTCCGGCAAGTTTCTTGTTCTTCACAAGAACATCATTGGGCCACTTCATCTCTGCACTATTCACACCGCTCGCTCGAACAGCATCAACAAGACAAGCGCCCGCGATGAGTGGAATCCACGACCTGGGCAGGCCCTCGCTTACGTTTGAGGGATCTGCCGGGACCAGGAGGCTAAACGCTAGTGCCTCACCTGGGGAGGATTCCCAAGAGCGACCTAACCTGCCGCGACCCAGGGTTTGGCTAAGTGTCAATACGAGCGAGAAAGGCTCCCAGGAGGAGCGAGTCGACATATAGGAATTTGTTGACTCCACGCTTTCGAGAACTTCTAATCGCGGAACCAAATTCGCCACCTGATCAAAACTTAGAGCGTTGTCAATCCTCATCGAAGGACATCAACTTTACGTATTCCTCAATTAGGGGCACTTTTTTACGCACCTCTTTGAAGGTGCCACTAGCGATTACCTTGCCCTCATCCATCACATGAACTTGATCCGCGTGCTGGGTTGTCGACAACCTGTGTGCAATGACGATGACTGTTGTCTCGCTACCTAAGTTGCCAATCGCCTGAGCCACACTGGCCTCAGTTGCGGCGTCCAAAGCACTTGTTGCCTCGTCCAAAATAATGAGACGCGGGTTGGTGTAGAGCGCCCGGGCCAGACCTAGTCGCTGGATTTGTCCTCCGCTTAGAGCATCAGAGTGCGCGCCCAACGATGAATGAATTTTCTCAGGAAGCCCGAACACGAGTTCGTGCAGCTGCGCTTTTCTCAACGCCTCCCACACCGCGTTTTCATCAATGTCCTCGTCCGCAACTCCTAGCGCCACGTTTTGCGCTATCGAACCACCCACAAGCCCAGGCTTTTGAGGGACATACGCCAACAAACCCGGGGTGCGCTGACGCAAGAGTCCCGGTTCCATTCCGCCCACAAGGACCTGGCCCTGGTCCGGCTCGTAGAGGCCCAGCATGAGATCAACCAAGGTCGTCTTTCCCGCGCCCGAAGGACCAACAATTGCCGCTAGCGAACCCGCGGGTATTTTAAGCGAAACACCATCGACCACCGCATGTTTAGCGCTGTCAAATCCGAAAGAAACCTCAACGAGATTTACATCAAGTTTCGTGATGGAGTTAGCAACGTCCTCCGAAGAACGTTTGCTCACCGTCGGGGTAAATATATGAGAATTGAGCGACTCCGGACTGTCCCGCAATTTCACCAAAATATTCTGAGCCATGGTCACCCAGTTTTGGCTCACCCGAAGCTCGTTCCATATCTGTTGAAGAGGCAAAATAGCCACCATCATGCGAAATGACCCCGCGAGAAAAATCCCCAAGGCTAGCAAGCCGTCGGCTAGCGAGCCCTGCCCCAGTTGCCACACAACGAAACCGAGTGTCCCTAAAATCAAACCCGTTTCAGCGATGTATCGGGGCAAGCTCTTGAGAATCTGCAAGGTCACGCCGGTTCGAGCCGACAACTTACTGGCTTCAATAAATCTGGTCAAAAAGAAATCCTGTTTTCCTAGCACTGAAATCTCACGGAAACCATCAACAAGTTCCAAAATGGAGCCACCCGATGCCACAGCACTTTCTCTAATGTCTCGACCGGATTGCAAGTAACGCTTCGCGGTGAATCGTTGCAATAAGAAAATGAGCGCAGAAAAATACGCCGCGATGACTAATGCGGCTTGCCACTGCACCGCCAAGAAAATAATAAAAATCGAGAGAAACATGGTTCCTTCGATAATCAACGTCGTTAACGATCCCAACACGCCAGCAAAGGTCGCATTCACGGAGCGCTCAACCAAAAACTGTATTTCTGCGCGAGAGTACATACGGAGCCTCTGCAATGTTCCGCTAAAGAGGTATCGGGTAACCTTCGCAGAATTTTTAATCACAACTCCAGCAAGGAAAACGGCGGTCCAGCGAGCAAATAGTATCCCTAACCCCCCTTTGAGAATGAAGAGAAACGCAACAGTTGCCACAAGAAAAACCACGTTCGCCGCGGTCGGGTTAGGGAGCGAGTAACCAAAGATGGCCAACCTTTCTCCTGACAGACCCGTCGCGGTGATCGCCCCCAACACTCCCATCAGACCGACGGCGACAATATCGAGACCGTTAAGCGCAAACCTCACGAGAATCCGGGCAGAAAAAAACCACTTCTCTGAAGCACTCAGTAGCGACCACGATGCGGCGCCTACTTTTAATAACGCCCTGAAACCGGGCGCGGAAGAATCTCGCTCCCGCGCGCGACCTCGCTGGCTAGGTTTGCTCGGGTTCATCAATCCATTCCGAGCCTGCATGTTCGAGAATCTGACGATCAGCATCGACCATGATGCGTGCTAGCTCAGGGGTCAGCACCTGGGGGTGCCAACCTGTGGCAGCGGTCATCTTCGAGTGATCTCCAACTAGTGCATCCACCTCCGCGGGACGAATAAAGCGCGGATCTACCTCAACATATTTCTCCCAGTCCAGGTCCACATGGCCAAACGCAAAACCTAAGAAATCGCGGATACTGTACTTAGTTCCGGTGGCCACCACAAAATCATCTTGCTGGTCCTCCTGCATCATGAGCCACATCGCCTGCACATACTCTGGGGCATACCCCCAGTCACGTACCGCATCAAGGTTGCCGAGCTGGAGTTTCTTTTGCCGACCGGCCAAAATTTTGGCGACGGCCATGGTGATTTTTCGTGTGACAAAAGTTTCCCCCCGCCGCGGGGATTCATGGTTGAAGAGGATCCCATTGGAGGCAAACATTCCGTAGCTCTCACGATAATTTTTTGTCACCCAGTATGAATAAACCTTGGCCGCGCCGTAGGGAGAACGCGGGTAAAAAGGTGTTCCCTCGTTCTGAGGCGGCGGGGAGGCGCCAAACATCTCAGAGCTTGAGGCTTGATAGTACTTCGAACTCACCCCAGCCCGCCTGATAGCTTCGAGCATTCTCAAGGTGCCGAGAGCTGTAATGTCTCCCGTGTTCTCAGGGCCTTCGAAACTTACGCCAACATGGGATTGCGCAGCCAGGTTGTATACCTCTTCTGGCTCAATACTTTCCATCAACTGAACAAGTCTCGAAGAGTCACCCAAATCACCATGATGGAGAAAGAGGCTTATGTCCAGCACCGCAGGATTCCCAATCAGATGCGAAATTCTGTGAGTGCTGATTGAGGAAGAACGCCTGACTAACCCATGCACCTCGTAGCCTTTACCCAGTAAAAACTCCGCCAAGTAACTCCCGTCCTGACCGGTAATGCCAGTAATAAAAGCTTTCAAAGGCTTCGCCATCGTTTTCTACCTCACCAATATTCCTTCAATACGTGAGTACTAATCTACCGTTGGTTGGCTCTAACTTCGACGATTCCTATCGGGGGAGGAGATACCGTCTAAAACGCGCTGCCACGTCAAGGGGGTGTTTTATCGGGTAGGTCCAAAGCTGGATCAAATCTGAACGTGACTCCAAAGCGTCAAACCGTGAGTTGATGCAAACTTCTGGGGGGGGCTGCAGAGGAAAGTGGAGCGGCTCCCAGGAGACTTCCGCGACGTAGCTTTCAAAGGAGGTATGAGTCGAGAGCTCTCCAAACCCCACGTTACTAATCAGGTTTGCGCTCGCCACAGGATTGACATAACCCTTCTCGACACAATGGATGGCAAATGGCAATGCCCAAGAATCGAGCTGCGCTACCGAGGCCATCATGGATCGCATGGATTTCCTGCGGGCACCCTTCGCAAATTTTAGACTTAGTTCACTCGCCGCTTCTGGAGAGAAAGTAGCCTCGAGGTCACCGCTTTCGGAGAAGCCTCTCCACGTCCTTGCCCAGGTTGCCCAGCCCCAGATGCGAACGTCAGCAGAGAAATCATAGGAATACTCGGAAGCGCGGGCGCCACGAAGTCGTTGCGAACCACTGACGATGCCGACTCGCTCATCACTGGCGTACCGGTGCAGCAGTTCTGTAGCAAAGGGAAAGAAATCCGGTGACGGCAGGCAGTCGTCTTCGAGGATGATGGCTTGATCGACAATTGAAAATGCTTCATCAAGGCCGGAAGAAACCCGGCGCTTAAGTCCCATGTTCTCTCGCGCATAAAAGCGATGCACCGTGCAATCCCAGTCCACCCTTTCGACGGTCAAGCGGGTATCAGCAACGCGTTTCGCGTCGATAACGTCACCTGGCTTGGGGCCATCCATCACAAGAATCAGAGTCGAAGGCCTGGCCGCTCGAATGCTTGCGAAAACGCGTGCGGTCAGCTCAGGCCTCCGATAGCCGAGCAACACTACCGGCGCAGTGGAGAGCTCTGTCACAAGAACCTCCTCATCCTTGGCTAGAGCGGAATCACCTAACCTGGCATTTTCCAACTAGCGTAGTGGCGTGACTCTTCGCGTTCTTCACCTGAGCTTTTCCAGTGCCGGCGGAGCTGGCTCGGTTGCTAAGATTTTGAGTAACCAACAAAAGCTAGTGGGCTATGACTCGGAGCTTCTCAGCGTCATAGAAGAAAATCTGCGGGCTGCACCGCTCTCGTCGGTTGTTCACACCCTTGCGGCAGGTATTGATGAGTCTGTGGTCAAGAACCGAAATTTTCGCGCCCCTATCAGTCTCGTCAGAGACCACGTGTCTCCTTCACTTGCCGAAAAGTTGGAATCCGCAGATATCGTGCACCTCCATGGAATCAATGGGGCGCTATCTCTAGAGGAACTAGCGAGAAATTGGCCGAATAAGAAAATTATCTGGACCTTGCACGACATGAACCCTTTCACTGGGACATGCCATTACAGTCTTGGTTGCCAAAAATTTGCGGCTGGCTGCGAACGCTGTCCCGCAGTTAAGAGAGCTTTCCAAGGCATGGTGACGGATTCGCTTTCGTCCAAAATCAGAAACGTCTCAGCATTGGCAAACCTCGCAGTTGTTGCTCCCAGCACTTGGCTCGCGAAGCAGGCTAGTGCAAGCCAAGTTTTCCACGGTCATGAAATCCACGTTATTGCCAATCCCGCTGACCCCTCCTACTTTGGCGCTCCTCAGGATTCCCCCCCTCAGATTGCTGCGGCCAACTACACAGCCGTGGTGGTGGCCAAAAACTTGGTTGACCCGGTGAAAAATGTGAAGGCCGCTGTGGACGCTTTCTTGTCAACGGTCGGAGATAGCACTTCAGCCCAATTGCTGTTGGTCGGCGAGGGAGGAAAAGCTTTCGAATCCTCGCGTGTTCACTCGCTGGGTCCACTTCCTGCAAAAACGCTTATCCCGGTGCTTGACAGCGCGGATGTTCTTATTGTTTCTTCCTTGGCCGAAAACGCGCCCTTAGTTATCGCTGAAGCTGCCGCTCGGGGAGTGAAATCCATTGTTGCAAATGTGGGTGGGATGCCAGAGATGGTTGAACTGCTCGGCCAAGGAGAGGTTTTTGACTCCCCCGACCAGTTATCAAACATTCTTTCGCGAGAGATGATCGCCCCCCACAATTCTCGAAAAAAAGCGCGAGCTTCTCTTGAGAAGAATGCAAGCAAAAGTTTTAGCCCCCAAGCTGTGGCGGCTAAATATGCCAAGGTATACACCTAACTATGTTGAACGCAATAACTCGGAGAAAATGATGGCTAAGGCGAAAATTCTGGTGACCGGTGCCGCCGGTTTCATTGGTTCTTCTATTGTGGCGAAACTAAGCGCTGAGGGCGCAAAAGTTGTCGCACTTGATGGGTTACTCGGGGGGCTCTACCCAGGGCAAGAAAAAAGGGTTCGGTTTCAGGCCATTTCGTCGCTTCCAGGCGTTGAAACTTTTCAACTCGACTTAAGGACCGATGACCTCGGTCAACTTCCCGCGGATATCACCCATGTCATCAACGAAGCGGCAATGCCTGGCTTGGGTTTGAGTTGGTCAAATTTTGAACTATATTCCAGTTGCAACTTGTCGGCTACCGCCCGACTGTTAGAGGTTTCAAGAGGGTGGGATATAGAACGTTTCGTACAAATTTCCACCTCTTCGGTTTACGGAACGACGGCTGTGGGCGACGAGTCTCTCGAAACTGCGCCCGTTTCCCCCTATGGTGCAACAAAATTGGCGGCGGAACATCTCGCTCTGGCCCACTGGCGGGATTCGGGAATCCCGGTGACCATACTCCGCTACTTCTCGGTTTATGGGCCAGGCCAGCGGCCCGATATGGCATATCGAAAATTTATTTCCCGAGCTCTTGCTGGGGAATCTATCGACCTGTACGGTTCTGGAGAACAATCTCGCTCGAACACCTATATAGATGACTGCGTCGCGGTTACCATCTCGGCGATGCATAATTCTCAACCAGGCGAAATTTACAACATTGCAGGCGGCACGGAGCGATCGCTCAATGAGGCATTGGCCATTATTGAAAACCACACTGGGCGCAAAATTAACATCAACGAGCTCCCCCAGGCCCGGGGCGACCAACAGAGAACTTTTGGCGATAGCACGAAGGCACGAAAGGCTCTAGGTTTTGAGGATTCGGTGACCTTGGAAGAAGGACTGGGCCATCAGATTGAATGGCAGCGAAGCAACGGTTTGTTTTGATCACGCAGAAGCAGATGGCAACGTCAGGAGAGGCACCCGAGCTCCACAGGGTGGTCTGCGCCATCGACTCCAACATGGTCTTTCCCCTAGCCGTCTTGGTCTCGTCTATGTGTAAGAGCGGAACTAAACCATTCCGGCTGACGGTTGGTTACCTTGATGGGACTCTGCCCGAGGCAGCCCGGGAATACTTGGCTAGAATTTTTTCCCATCTTGGGATTGCTGCCGATTTCTTGAATTTAGACAACGACGCACGTTTCATAACTCAAGGCCATATTTCGCCAACAACGTTCGCAAAGTTTCTGTTGGGCGATGCCATTAGCGATGAACACCTCTGGCTCGATGCGGACACCGTCGCGTTGCCTGGGTGGGATGGCATCTTCGACGAGATAGCTACAGCCAGCTCCGCAGAAGGTCTCGTTGTGGCTCTGCGGGGCAGCGATGCGTCTGCCTCAGCCAGTGCAAACCCTTCAGATTTGCCCTTTAACGCTGGTGTTTTAGGTTGGCCACAAGGAAAAAGGAGAGACTGGCAGGCTCCACTTGCATCTCTTACGGTTGTTGACACACAAGAGCAATATCTCTTTAACCTTCTCTACTCACAAACCGCGAAGTGGGTTTCGGAAAACTTCAACACTCTTACTTACCGCTTGAACAAACTCAACCGATTAGATCTTCCTTTTATCGTGCACTACGCAGGACCTCACAAACCCTGGCATCTAGTGCCGAGCCTCAGACATCGCTGCCTCCTACACGACTGTCCGTGGGTGGCTTGGTTTGAGGCCGAAGCCGCATTCTTGATTTCCCTTTCCGATACTGAGCTTCTGACCCCAACCCGGCGCTACCGGGTGGGTGCTTTAAGTTCTGGACGGCTCCAATGGGGGCGGGAGAGTTCTGGGTATCGGCTCCTTCGCCTATTACAGTGGCTAGGTCCACTGGCTAAGCCACTAGTTGGATTACTGTCTTTGGGGAGGCGGTGGATTCCTCGGGGAACCCATCCGCTTCACTAGCGTTAATTAAGGAGCGAGTCACGTGAACCTGAAAAAAAAGGCCGCTGGAGCCGATGAGCACATTGTTGCTGTGGCCCTCGACGACGTGATGGTCTACGGGTTCTTTGTCCTCGTTCACTCCCTGGCAAAAAATTCACACGCGCCCTTTCGCCTTCTAGTCGGCCACTTCACTTCAAGGCTCTCAGAGGCAAACCAGAAGCTCATTGTTGCTTTTCTTCACGAATTGGGAATTGAAAATGAGATGTTAGAGCTAACCCCGCATCCACTATTTACCGAACGCCGCCATCTGACTATCACCACCTTTTCCAAGTTCGTAATCTCGGATCAAATAGCCGCGCCACACCTGTGGCTTGATCTTGACACCGTCGCTCGAGAGGGTTGGGAGGACATTTTTACGCCACTCTTTGCCGCCACTGACTCCACCTCACTCGTCGTTGCCGAGAAGCTCGAAAGCCCCCATACAAGGTTCGATGGATTCAATGCCGGTGTTCTTGGCTGGACACGAGCTAAAAGGGCCGACTGGGTTCCAGCACTTGCCTCACTCCCAGAGAAAAGATTTAGTTCCGAGCAATACCTTTTCAACACCCTTTACAGCGCTGCGTTTGAGAAAGTAGACGTTCGATTCAATTTCCTTTCAAGCTGGCATGAACAACGTCCGCAACTCGAACGCGCCAGCATTATTCACTTTTCCGGCCCAATCAAACCTTGGCACCTGCTCCGCAGACACACTAAAGCTTGGGAGAGAATTAACCTGAGCTGGGCCGCCTGGTTTGCGGCCGAAAAGACAATGCTCGATGGTAGCCAGAGCGCGATGCTCGCTAAGCCCATTCAACATCTTGCGCGCCAGGCGCTTTTTAGCGGTCGGCTGCACACCGGTAAGGGAGCTCTGGCTGGCTGGTTCATGCGGATGCTGGTGATTTTGGGGCCCCTCGGCGACCCATTGGTCTGGATGTTGCAGAGGAGGTCACCGCAATGAAAACCGCCCACGTCGTCCACTACATCGGTGCCACCAGTAAGAGTCGCTCCGTGGTAGCTTCGCTCGTCGCGGACCTTATCGAAGAGCGATTCACAGTAACCGTTATTGATATCAGTTCCTTGAGTAGGATCAACCAAGATTTCCCGCCAGCATGGCTCGCTCGCGTTCTGGGCCACCGCGTTTATCCTCAGGCTTTCGAAACAGAACTGGCCAGATTAGGGGCTTTCTTGCGGCCACTTAACAGCCCATCGGGTGTGGGCGAGGTTAAGGCAGAGCACGAAAATGCCCTCAGGCAGGCTCTGAGATCGGAGCTACTCACCTACTTCAGAAACAGCTCCATCCCCGCTAGTCGCGAAGCCATCAAACTAGAGCAAAAACTTTCCCAGCGCATGACTGCCGTTTATCACGCTCTAAACACACTGTGGGAGGAGGATTTGCCCGATTTGGTTCTCATTCCCAATGGCCGAACCTCCCGGCAAAAAGCGGCGCGAGTGGTCGCAGAAACTCATGGGATAGAGCTTCAGCTTTACGAAAACGGGCGGGCCACAAAAAATGGTTACTACCGCGGAACCACCCAACCTCACGATCGTCTCGCCTCGCAAGCCGAGGTCGAAGCGGTAACAAAGGGGCTTAGCAAGGCAACGAACAAGGAACTTGCCCAAACCTGGCTCGCTGATCGAATGTCTGTGGGAACCGGAACAAATGAGTTCTCTCACTCATGGAATAACGCTCTCAGTCGTGGACCCCAAGACGGGCCCAAGACTGCCGTGTTTTTTTCCTCGTCCTTCGACGAATTCTTGGCCTATGGCCCCATGTGGAATATCGACAACTGGAGTCACCAATTCGAAGCATTCGATTTGATGATGACCATTCTGGAGAGACAGGGCTACCAGCTAATTCTCCGCCTGCACCCCAATCTCATTTCCAAAAGCCGGAAATACTTTCATAACGAGGTCAAAGAAATTCTCACGCTACAAACGAAACACAACGGCCTAACTATTCATTGGCATAATTCGCCCGTGAACTCCTACGACCTCGTTGGCCAAGCAGACTTAGTCATTGTTGAACGCTCCACAGTTGGCTTGGAAGCCAGCCTGATGGGAAAGCCCGTTTGGGCCACACAGGCCAGCCAATGGGACCAAATAGCTGATATTAGGCAGGTACTAAGCCCGGAGGACATTACCGATGAGATCATGGTGCCATGGAAAACATCACCTCTTGGCGCAGAGAAGTTCGTAAGCTACTGGGTGATTCAAGAGCACGCACTTCGCTACGACTGGTCGTCCTGGTCCAGCTGGAACCCAGAAAAAGCGCCTCTCAAGATGAAAATCGCATTGCTGGCAGTCAAAAATTCCTGGGGACACCGACGCCGATTGATGGCGATCGAGTGGGCCAAGTGGCGAAACAGGCGATTTATGCCACCGCCTAGCGCCCAACAAAACCAGTAGGGTAATTCTCGTGAGCAAGGAAAAGCAAGAGCACTTATCGATATCCACTTCGGACCGTATTGCCGAGCTCAAGGTTCGCTACCACGAAGCCGTCACCGCCAGTGGCGAGGCGGCTAAAGAAAAACAACACGCCAAGGGCAAGCTCACTGCCAGAGAAAGAATCAACGAGTTGTTGGACCAAGGTTCCTTTGTTGAGCTCGATGAATACGTCCGACACCGCTCACAAGCTTTCGGTATGGACGCCAAGCGTCCTTACGGAGACGCCGTCGTTACCGGCCTCGGCACCATTCACGGTCGCCAAGTCGCAGTTTTCAGTCAGGACTTCACTGTATTTGGCGGCTCGCTCGGTGAGGTAGCGGGAGACAAGATCATCAAGGTCATGGATTTTGCACTCTCCACCAAGGTCCCCATTATCGGCATCCTAGATTCGGGCGGGGCTCGCATCCAAGAAGGTGTGATTGCGCTGGGGAAATATGGTGAGATTTTCAAACGCAATACTCAGGCTTCTGGGGTTATTCCGCAGATTTCCATTGTTTGTGGCCCAGCCGCTGGCGGTGCCGTATATTCACCAGCCCTGACTGACTTTGTCATCATGGTCGATAAGACAAGTCAAATGTTTGTTACGGGGCCCGATGTGATTAAGGCTGTAACTGGCGAAGACGTAGGCATGGAGGAACTCGGTGGAGCACTGACCCATAACAAAACCTCTGGCGTTTCCCATTATCTAGCGAGTGACGAGCACGACGCCTTTGATTATGCGCGCGTTCTTCTCTCGTATTTGCCTGATAACTGTGACAGCCCTTCGCCCGTTTATGCTGCCGAATCAGACATGGAAATTACCGATCGAGATCGTAGGCTCAACGGGGTAATACCAGATAGCACCTCGGTTCCTTACGATGTGACCAGCATCATCGACGGAATCGTTGACAGGGGTTCTTTCCTGGAAGTGCAGCCGCTTTTCGCCCCCAACATTGTGATCGGTTTTGGCCGGGTCGATGGGCAATCTATCGGGATTGTTGCTAATCAGCCCAGCCAAATGGCAGGCACACTGAACATTGACGCAGGGGAAAAAGCTGCCCGCTTTGTCCGGTTCTGCGACGCCTTTGGAATTCCGATCATCACTCTGGTCGATGTCCCAGGCTACCTGCCAGGTACGGACCAAGAATGGACCGGCGTCATCAGACGCGGCGCCAAGTTGCTCTACGCCTACGCCGAAGCCAGCGTGCCGCTGATTACCGTTATTACTCGCAAGGCCTATGGAGGCGCCTACATCGTGATGGGTTCCAAACAGCTCGGGGCCGATCTCAACTTCGCTTGGCCAACTGCAGAAATTGCTGTTATGGGTGGTCAAGGTGCTGTCAATATTTTGTACCGAGGTGACTTAAAGAAGGCGGAAGAAGCAGGCGAGGACATGGATGAGCTGCGCGCGCGCTTAGCCAGTGAATATACGTACAACGTAGCCAGTCCTTTTCTCGCAGCAGAACGCGGTGAGTTAGACAGCGTTATTGAACCTGCTGCGACAAGAACGGCGATTGTTAAGGGTTTGCGGGCCCTCAAAAACAAGGCTCCCCGGACGCAACAGGGCAAGCACGGAAACATCCCCCTATAGGTTCCCTCCACCTCAGGGCCCAACCCTTCGTCGCAAACCTACGATGGCGGTGCGACGATAACGTCTAAACTCGTTGTGTGGAAGCCATATCAAAGTTACTCATTGCAAACCGTGGTGAAATTGCTGTGCGAATTCTCCGAGCCGCACAAGACGCCGGAATTAACACAGTCGCCGTCTATGCCGACCAAGACCGTAATGCGCGCTTTGTCCGACTGGCCCACGAGGCGTATGCACTAAACGGCAATACCTCTGCGGAGACCTATTTGGTTCCGGAAAAAATCCTCTCGATTGCTAAGCGTTCGGGCGCAAACGCAATCCACCCAGGTTATGGTTTTCTCTCCGAGAACGCTGATTTCGCGCAAATGGTCATCGATGCCGGCCTCATTTGGGTTGGCCCTCCGCCCGAAGCTATCCGCGGGCTTGGAGACAAAGTGTCCGCGCGCCGGATAGCCAAAAAGGTAAAGGCCCCCTTGGCGCCTGGAACCGCGGATCCCGTCTCACACGCAGACGAAATTATTGAATTTGCTAAAAAGCACGGGCTCCCAGTCGCTATTAAGGCTGCCCACGGCGGTGGCGGACGTGGACTCAAGGTTGCTTACACAATGGAAGAAATTCCTGAGCAGTTCGATTCGGCCACGCGTGAAGCAGTCGCTGCCTTCGGTCGCGGAGAGTGCTTTGTCGAAAAGTACCTCGAGCAACCACGCCACGTGGAAACGCAATGCTTGGCTGATGCCACCGGAAAAGTTGTCGTGGTCTCCACCAGGGATTGCTCCTTGCAACGACGTCACCAAAAGCTCGTTGAAGAAGCCCCAGCGCCGTTTCTGACACCCGAGCAGGAGAAGGTTCTCTACGACTCATCAAAGGCGCTGCTAAAAGAAGCCGGCTACATCGGTGCCGGGACATGCGAATTCTTGATCGGCAAAGACGGCACCATCTCTTTCCTGGAAGTCAATACAAGGCTTCAAGTTGAGCACCCCGTCTCGGAAGAAATCACGGGCATTGACCTGGTTCGCGAACAGTTCCGTATCGCAGAAGGTGGAACCCTCGACTACGACGACCCGCCCATTCACGGGCACTCCATTGAATTTCGTATCAATGGCGAAGACCCTGGTCGCGGTTTTATGCCTACACCTGGGCCCATCCATACGGTTCGGTTCCCCGGCGGACCAGGCGTTCGGGTTGATTCAGGAATCACCACCGGTGACGTGGTCACGGGTGCTTTCGACTCGTTGTTAGCCAAACTGATTGTCACCGGAGCGACGCGGCAAGACGCGTTGGAAAAAGCTCGTCGGGCACTCTCTGAGTTCGAGATCACGGGCTTACCCACGGTAATTCCGTTCCACCGAGCAATTGTGGAGGACCCAGCTTTCACAGCGTCGAAGGGCAAAGATTTCCTCGTTCACACGAGATGGATCGAAACAGAGTTCGCGACTGAGATTGAGCCGTGGGATGGGGCCGTCGAAGAGGGCTTCGACGCGCAAGACCTATACCGAACTGTGGTGGTCGAAGTTGAAGGCCGTCGCCTGAAAGTCGGGGTCCCAGCCGGAATTTTTGCCGCTGGTCAGAATGCCAGCTTAGGCAAGGCGCCCAGGCGATTAGCTACCAGCGTTCTTAGCGGGGCAGGCACAGGGGGAACCCTAGTTTCTCCCATGCAAGCAACAGTGGTCAAAGTAATGGTCAAGGTGGGCTCCGCAGTGATTGCAGGCGACATCATTTGCGTGTTAGAGGCGATGAAAATGGAGCAACCCATCGTCGCTCCCAAAGATGGCACTGTTGAGACCGTGGGGATTCAGGTCGGTGATTCCATCTCTGGCGGTCACCTACTCGCAGTCATCGCTTAGGGCTTCAGGTCCTCGTTTCACCTAGGTAGTCTTGGGAGATGACTGAGACTGATGGAAACCCTTTTGAACTAGCAAAACAAGCTGCTGAAGTAATTGCAAAGCGATCTGGGATAAAAACCCACGACATCGCTTTGACGCTCGGTAGCGGCTGGGGAAAAGCCGCGGAACTCCTAGGAGAAACGGTCTCTGAAATACCGGCGGACGAGGTCCCTGGTTTCTTTAGCTCGGGCATTCCCGGACACTCTGGTTTAATTCGCTCTATCTCGCTATCGCAGGGCAAGCACGCACTTGTGGTCGGCGCACGGACCCACTTTTATGAAGACAAAGGCGTACGAGCGGTTGCACACTCTGTAAGGACCGCTGCCGCGACCGGCGCAACCATCATGGTGCTCACCAATGGAGCTGGGGGAATCAAGGAACAGTGGAAACCGGGGACCCCGGTGCTGATTTCTGACCACATCAATCTCACAGCAAGCTCCCCCCTGGAGGGAGCAACCTTTATCGACCTAACCGATCTTTATTCCGCACGGTTACGTGAGATCGCGCGATCTGTCGATTCCAGCCTGGATGAAGGTGTCTACGTTCAATTCCGTGGGCCTCACTATGAAACACCAGCTGAAGTTCAGATGGCTAAGACCATGGGTGGCCACATTGTCGGAATGTCCACCGCACTGGAGGCGATCGCCGCCCGTGAAGCAGGAATGGAAATCTTAGGCCTGTCCTTGATCACTAATCTTGCTGCCGGTATTTCGCCTAACCCCTTGAGTCATAAGGAAGTTATTGAGGCTGGACAATCAGCAGAGCCTGTTATTAGCAAACTATTAGCGGAAGTTGTGGCAAAACTATGAGCTCCGCCAACGACGACTTAAGCAAGCAGGTGGAGTCCTGGATCACTCAAGATCCGGATATGAAGACGCGCGATCAGCTGATGGAGTTGCTCACGGCACACCAGTCAGGCGAGAGTGAATCAAGCGCCGAACTTTCAAACTTGTTTAGCGGCCGCTTGGCTTTTGGGACTGCGGGAATCAGAGGCCCCATCCGTCCAGGCCCAAGCGGAATGAATCGTGTCGTCATCGGGCAGACAACCGCAGGTCTCGCGCGCTACCTTCTTGAAAACCGCGATCCATCAGCATCGCATCGGTTATTAGTTGTCGTTGGTTGCGATGCGCGAACCAATTCTGACGTGTTCGCAAGCGACACCGCGTCGATTCTTTCAGGACATGGCATCGATGTGATTCAGCTACCCGATGCGTTACCGACCCCCGTCTTAGCTTTCGCCGTGCGTCACCTTGGCGCCGATGCGGGAGTAATGGTGACCGCAAGTCACAATCCACCAGAAGATAACGGATACAAGGTATATCTCGGTGGATTGGACGAGGGCTCTCAAATCGTCCCACCAGTCGATGCCAAGATCGAAGCCCACATTCTTGATGTCGCACGTGCACTTCCCTGGAGTGAAATCCCCAATTCACGTGACAACATCACTAGCGCTCCCGAATCGCTTGTCACCGACTACATCGCACGCACGATCACCTCAGTTGGACTCTCTGGCGTAATCCATCACGGCCTCCAGGCCGTCTATACGCCACTACACGGAGTGGGAGAGGGCACTTTCCTTGCCACCGTGGAAGCAGCCGGGATACCAGCGCCACATGTCGTTGCCGCGCAAGCCAAACCTGATGCCGCCTTCCCTACCGTTGCTTTCCCGAACCCTGAGGAAAAAGGCGCACTTGATTTGAGCTTCGAGCTTGCGCGCCAAACCAGCGCAGACCTGATCATCGCTAACGACCCTGATGCTGACCGACTTGCGGTGGCCCTCCCCGATGTGAGCTCACCCGCCAGATACAGCGCGCTAACGGGAAATCAGGTCGGTGCCATTCTCGGTTGGCACATGGCCGAAAGGGCGGCCGCTAATGGCCAACACGGTGCACTGTCTAATTCCTTGGTCAGCTCGCCGGTGCTGGGAAAAATCGCTACCCACTTTGGTCTCACTCATGTTGAAACCTTGACTGGGTTCAAATATGTATCCAGAGTGCCGAACCTCATTTTTGGTTTTGAGGAAGCTCTGGGCTTCCTGGTCACACCTGATGTGGTGCGAGATAAAGATGGTATCTCTGCTGGCCTGATGATCCTAGATTTAGCCCACCGTCTCGCTTCTGAGGGCCAGACGTTATGGAATTACCTTGATGGCATAGAGGAGGCTGTTGGAGGCTTCTGCTCCAGCCAAATCACGATTCGATTAGACGCGAATAGCTCCAAAGCACCCCTTGGGAACCTCCTGCGTTCTGAGACACCGACACACTTTGGGCTAAGAAAAATCAGCAAGATCGATGATTTCCTCGCAGGTGTGGCAGATTACCCTCAAGAAAACATCCTGCGCTACTACCTAGAAGACGACTCGCGAGTGATTGTTAGACCCAGTGGCACTGAGCCCAAACTCAAAATTTACCTGGACACCACTGGCGCCACTCATTTGCTTGCGCAGCAAGCTCTCACTGAGCTCGAAAGAGATATCAAGGCCTTGCTCGGTTCGATGGCCTAAAGCCCCATGAGTTAGAGAGCGTAGGCGTTCACGAGTCGATCGACAAGTGCTTCCTTGTCGTCCCAGCGGGCAAAGGAAGCAGATGCGGCATTGAGTTGAAATTCGAGTAGCTCACTCATGCCATAACCCCACTGGTTAGCCAGCATAAAAAGTTCCTTGGTGAGCGTTGTCGAGCTCATCAATCGATTATCCGTGTTGACGGTAACAGCGAAACCAAGTCGATAGAGGGCATCGAAGGGATGATCCCCAATCTCTGATCCCCACGCAGCGATGGCACCAGTTTGAAGGTTTGAAGAAGGGCTCACCTCGAGAGGGATACCGCGCTCCAAAACCCATCTCGCCACAGGTCCCAGCCCCACGGATTCAGCATTCTCAGAGCCTAGGACTGCGATTTCTTCGGCAATACGAACCCCGTGACCCAGGCGCAGAGCGTGGCCATCAACAAGAGCACCTCGGATACTCTCAATCCCATCTGCCTCACCTGCGTGGATGGTCACCGGGAACATCTCATTAGCCAAGAGAGTGAAGGCTTCCATAAATCGTGACGGTGGAAAACCAGCTTCGGGGCCGGCGATGTCAAAGCCAACGGCCCCCTTCTCGCGATGGCGAAGCGCCAGATTAGCTATGTCCATGCTTCGATCATTTTGGCGCATGGCACTAATCAGTTGGCCAACTTGGATCTCATAACCGTTTTTTGCAGCCGCTGCGACAGCCTCGTTGAGACCAGCCTGCACCGCTTCCACAGCGCCATCGAGGCTCAAGCCATTCTGGAGGTGTTGTTCCGGCGCCCAGCGTATTTCTCCATAAATGACACCATCATCAATCAGATCTTCAACGAACTCTTTAGCAATCCGCTGCAATCCATCTTCGGTTTGCATCACGCTGAGTGTCACATCAAAAGTTTTCAAGTATTCCACCAGAGAACCAGAATCAGACTGATCAGCAAACCACTGACCTAAGCGCTCCGCTTGGTCAATAGGAGCGCCCGTAGCGGGATCTTCCGGCATTGCTGCGCCAGCGGTCTCGGCCAGCTCAAGAATGGTGCCAGGGCGAAGTCCCCCGTCTAAATGGTCATGCAGGGAGACCTTAGGAAGGCTCTGGATATCGATTGTCGTTCCAGGAACGCTGTAATCACTCACGAGCGGTAGTCCTCCAATTGTCTAGGGCCAAAAGCATCGGGTAGGACCTGGTCAATGGTCATCAGACCGCTCACGGTTTGGAGCATCATGCCCGGAGCTGAGTGTTCATAAAGCAACTGGCGGCAACGCCCACAGGGCATCAGGACATCCTCATTGCCGTCCACACAAGAGAAACCCACCAGCTTTCCCCCACCGGTCATCGCAAGCTGTGAAACAAGGGAACACTCTGCACACAATCCAACCCCGTAAGACGCGTTCTCAACATTGCAGCCTGAGACAATTCGTCCATCATCGACGAGCGCCGCTGCGCCGACGGGAAAATTAGAGTACGGCGCATAAGCATTGCGCATCGCCGATACCGCTGCGTTTTTGAGTGCGTCCCAATCAATCTCTGTCACGTCATTACTCCTTGACATAGGGCTTGCCCACGGAGGCTGGAGGCCTTACACGACCAACGAAACCAACAACCGCGATGATGGTGACCAGGTAGGGCAACATGATGATGAAGTCGGTAGGAATACCGGGGCTCACCTGGTTTGCCCACACCCGCAAAATAATCGAGAAGCCAAAGAGCAGTGCAGCTGCCGACATATAGAAGGGGTGCCAGCGGCCCAAAATCACGACGGCAAGCGCGATAAAGCCTTGCCCGCCCGTCATTTCTTGCCCAAAAGCACCCACGTTTCCAATCGTGATGGCCGCCCCACCAAGTCCAGCGAGTGATCCACCGAGAGTCACCCACCAGAATCTGGTCCTCCCCACGTTGACGCCCATGGTGTCAGCTGCCATCGGGTATTCACCGACAGCTCTGGCTCGCAAACCTAAGCGAGTTCTAAACAGCACAAACCACAGTAGGGGGATAAACAAGAACGCCAAATAGACGGTCACTCGGTTTTCAAAAAGTGCTGGTCCCAGGATCGGGATTTCGCTGAGGAAGGGAATGGCCACAATGTCAAAAGTGCCGGGGTTATTGCTCCCTGCACTGTCTTGGGTGAGCCACTGGGAATATAAGAAGTTGGTGACCCCAATGACGAGAACGTTGAGCACCACACCCACAATGATCTGATCCACCAGGTAGCGAACTGCGAAGACCGCCAAGATTGTTGACACCAATGCCGCAGCAACCATTGCCGCTAGCAACCCAACATACAAACTTCCGGTTAGCGTCCCCACTACCGCTGCCACAAAGGCTCCGGTGAGCATCTGGCCTTCAATGGCAATGTTCACAACGCCTACGCGCTCCGACATAACACCTGCCATGCCACCGAACATAATCGGAATCGCCAGCACAATCGCATTGCCCAAGATGAAGGCCACCGGAACACGATCTCCTGCGGCAAGCCAGCCCAATAGCGCCGTGACCGCAACCAGGCCGAACACGAGTGACCACCAGAGTGGAACAGCCCGCTTAGTTATGACCCAAAAGAACGACAGTGCGGTGATGAGGAACATAACAATCCCCATCGTCATACCCACGTTGTTCGACATGGCTTCAATGGCGGGAAGTTGAATTGCCGAATCATCGGCGGTCAGTGTGTAGACGACCGGTTCGGCTCTACCAAGTAGCCCAAACCCGATGAAGACAAGAGCCGAAAAGGCCGCCATGACCCAAGGAGCTTTCCAGCTCACTTTTGCCTCGGCGAGGGAGAACATTCCTGGGGTCACTTCGGTGCTCACGCTCCAACCCCCTTCTTGCTAAAGCGAGACCTCAGACGATCAAGGCTCGGGGTGGAAGTAAGACTGGGAAGCCTAAACATTGCTCTCACCAGCGGTGGAGCCGCGATGAACAACACGATGGCTCCTTGAACAATTCCCAAAACCTCTGGCGAGATACCCGTAACTTGCATCTGGGGGCCTCCCGCCTTGAACGCCCCAAAGAGCAGCCCAGCGAAGAAAATTCCCCAAGCGTTTCCGCCACCAAGCAAGGCGACGGTAATGCCGTCAAAACCAATTCCAGAGTGGATCGTCTCGGTGTAGCCGACCGGTGTCCCCAAGGCCTGGTTAGCACCAGCAACGCCCACAAAAGCTGCCGACACTGCCATGGCCATCACGTAGGTTCTCCCCACCGAAATACCGGCGGTCCTCGCTGCATGCGGGTTATGCCCCACCATCCGGAAGCGATACCCAATGACGGATCGTTCCATCAACCACCAGTAGGTCAAGGTCGCAAGAATTGCTAAAACGAATCCGAGGTGGAGAGCATACGTTCCCGGGAAAAGTGCAGGAAGCTGGGCACTCAGTGCCGGCGCATCAGCCTTGGGGGTGCCTCCAGCTTGTTCTGCCTGCAGTAAATCCGGGCTTCGAATGAACCAGGTGAAGAGACTAATGGCGACGTAATTGAGCATGATGGTCAAAATGACCTCATGCGCACCTGTTTGAGCCTTCAGGAATCCAACCAACGCCCCCCACAGTGAAGCGCCCAAAATAGCGACCACCATCGCAACCAGCATGTGGAGAACTATGGGTAGCTCCACGCGAGTAGAGATCCATGTGGCCCAGATGATGCCAAAAAGCATCTGGCCATTACCACCAATGTTGAACAATCCCACTCGGAACCCCAACGAAATACCTAGTCCTGCAGCAATGAGCGGTCCGGCGAGCCGAAGCGTTTCGGTCAGAGGCCGCAGGGCAGTTGCGAGGTCATCGGCCCGGGCATTAAAAACAGACCCGCGGAACAAAGCGCCATAGCCATCGGTAACCGTTTGGATTGCGGCGCCGAAAGCCTCGGCAAATCCTCCAGCCTCCCACGCTTTGGCAACATCCTGACCGGAGACCATCATGAACACTGCGCCGACCAAAAATCCCATCAGGATCGACAAGAACGCTCTAGTCGCACTGGTGGACAGTATTTCTTTGAGCAACGTCATGCCGCGACCCCCTCAGGCATAATGCCTGCCATCATCTGGCCGATATGTTCACGAGAAGTGGTGGGTGGAACAATCCCCACAATCTTGCCGCGATACATCACGGCGATCCGGTCTGCCAAAGAAAACACTTCATCAAGTTCGGTAGAAATAATGACGACAGGAATTCCTGAGTCACGGGTCTGAATAATGCGCTCATGAATGAACTCAATCGATCCAACATCCACACCGCGGGTGGGCTGCGCGGCGACAAAGAGTTTCAAATCTCGTGATAACTCTCGAGCCACGACAACCTTTTGTTGGTTACCACCGGAGAGTTTCTTCACCAGTGTTGTGGCCGAGGGGGTGCGAACATCGAACTCTTCAATGAGCTCGTTGCTTCTTTTTTTCCTCGCTGAAAAATCAATCGAAAGCCCTTTTGCCCAGGGCGCTCCGAAGGAACCATCCAGCATGAAGTTCTCCTGGATCGTGAAATCAGCGACCAAGCCATCCTTTTTGCGGTCTTCTGGGACATATCCCACGCCTGCTTCCAAAACAGCTTTGACGCGATCATCTGTGATGTCCCTACCGGCCAATTCAATTTTCCCCGAGCTAACCGAACGAAGCCCTAAGAGGGTTTCAGCCAAGGCCGTTTGACCGTTGCCTTCAACCCCGGCAACACATAGCACTTCACCGGCTCGAACATCAAGACTCACGCCATCAATCACCCGCTGGTTCCATTCGTCAATGACGACAACATCACGGAAGCTCAACACAACATCGCCCATTTTGGGGGCCGCTTTGTCCACTGTGAGATCAACTTCGCGGCCCACCATCAGTGAAGCCAGCTCACCAATGGGAGTTTCTGGCGAAACCGAATCAATCACTTTCCCACCACGGATGACAGTGACAACATCGGCCACCGCTTTGACCTCTCGCAGTTTGTGGGTGATAAAAACAATCGAGGTGCCCTCATTGGCCAACTGGCGCATGATGCCCATCAGCTCGTCAGTTTCTCGCGGGGTCAAAACGGCTGTGGGCTCATCCAAGATCAGAATTTTTGCATCCCGCGCCAGGGCTTTAACAATCTCGACGCGTTGTTGAATTCCCACGGGCAGATCTTCGATGATCGCGTCGGGGTCAATATCAAAACCAAATCGAGCCGAAATCTCTCGGACTTTTGCTCTGGCCACAGCAAGGTCCAGCGAACCCATCGCAGTAATGGGTTCGTTGCCCAGTACAACATTTTCGGCAACGCTGAACACGGGAACGAGCATGAAGTGTTGGTGCACCATGCCAATGCCTGCAGCCATGGCATCGCCAGGGCCAGAAAAGGAAACCTCTTTGCCATCAAGCAGGATGCGACCGGCATCCTGGTGGTAGAGGCCAAACAGAAGGTTCATCAGTGTGGACTTACCCGCACCATTTTCGCCTAGGAGGGAATGTATTTGGCCAGGTTCGACAACGAGCGAAATATCGTCATTGGCTACCACAGAGCCAAAACGTTTGGTCATTCCTTCGAGCTCAAGCTTCATTGCCCGGCACTCCCCTCCGATATCTCCCTCCACCATAGAGGGAGAAGATGAAGGGCCCTAGACAGCGTCTAGGGCCCTTCCCTACTTCACGTTACGACCGTAACTGTCCTATTTAGGCCAGTGGGTCGATCGATCCATCGATGATGCCTGCCTTGAGTTCTGCAAGGCGGTCCTTGATCTCCTGAGAGATCTTGGAATCGAAGTCATAGAACGGAGAGATGTCCGTTCCTGCGTTCGAGAGGTCACCCATGTAGTAATCACCGGAGAAGTTTCCGTTTACTGCATAGTCTTCGATGATGTCGAAGGTTGCAGCGCCCATGCGCTTCTCAGCGGAGGTAAGGATGTACGCGGCATATTCAGGTGAGGTCAAAGCGATGTCCTTGTCAACACCGATCATCACGGCGTCAACTCCGGACTCTTTGATTGCTTCGCTACCCGCACCGAACTGGTCTCCACCCACGGGGAAGAGAACGTCCGCGCCAGCTTCGAGCTGGGATGCAGCAATGCTCTTACCGACGGCGTCGTTAGGAGCGAAACCACCCCAGAAGTCACCGGTAGCGGCTACTGGGTCCCAACCGAGAACGGTCACAGCAGTGCCAGTCTCAGTCTCGTAAGCCTTGGCACCATAGTAGAAGCCAGACATGAAGTCGGTCACAGCGTCAATCTGAAGACCACCGGAGGTGCCCACAACCTTGGTGGTTGAGTAAGCAGCAGCCAGGTAGCCAGCAAGGTAGCTGGACTGGTGCATCTTGTAGCCAACAGGCTTCAGGTTGCCGTTGCCTTCGCTCCAACCGTCAACGGTCACGAAAGACACGTCGGGGTTAGCAGCAGCAGCAATGTTGACATCGCCGACAAGGTTGAATCCAACAGCGAAGGTCACGTCGCAACCAGCGTCGACCATGGCCTGCAGGTTAGGAGCGTAGGCCTCAGCGCTGGCCGACTCGGCGTCAGCAATCTGAACACCTAAGTCTGATTCGGCGAGGAGCAAACCGTCAAAGACAGCCTCGTTGAACGAGTTGTCATTCCAGCTTCCCTCATCAGAGACGGCACATGCCAAGAAGTCGAGGGCAGGTGCCATCTCTTCTTCAACAACTGTGGTCTCTTCTGTCGGTGCAGCTTCTTCAGTGGTATCTGCAGCACAACCTGTCAGAACCAGAGCAGCAGCACCTAGTGCGGCGATACCTGCGAAGGTCCGCTTTGCGGTGATTGCTTTCACTAATTTCGTCCTCTCATTGCAATGTGATGCCAGAATCTCGCCCTGTGTCTGTCGCCTCGACAGGAGTGCTACAACAGGATGAAACCCGGCTATATGTTTCTCATCCTAGAGCCGAACTGTTCACAAAAAATTAAGTTAGCCGTGTCACACTCATATGTGCTTAAAGCTTAGGTTGAACCACATCAAGCCCCTATTTGAGGCCGATAATGGGCCGGGATGGGGTTGTGGGGGAAGCCATCTGGTCTCGGATGTAGGAAAAGAAAGCCTGGCTGTCGATCGCTTCAATCACGCGTGCATTGGGTTTGAGATCGTGCACTCCCCAGGACATGGCCGAATACCCACGGGTGAGTTCCGAATCCGCTTCAATATCCACCGCATACGCGGCTGACTCGGTGATGAATTCTGGGTGCAACAGCAGTGCCACGCTCAAAGAATCCGGATGGCTGGAGCCAGGAATTCCCACACTTTCATCAAACTCAAGTGTTGCCTCACACACGGAAGCAAAGAACTTGGCAACCGGGGTGGCTGACGCGGCGATTTCGGCCATCTGATTCCTAGAAAACAGGGCATCTCGAACAGTCAGGGGCTCCCACGGAATGACCGTGATCTCAAATCCTGCGCCAAAGACAATTTTTGCCGCATCAGGATCGACATAGAAATTGAATTCTGCGGCGGCCGTGATGTTGCCTCTGGCGTTATTAGATCCACCCATGATGTAGAGGCTCTTCACGCGTTTGGGGAAAGAAGGATCTTTGACTACGGCCATCGCGATGTTGGTCAGCGGGCCAATGGCCACAATATTGAGCTCGCCGGGGCTTTCCGCCGTTAGGCGAAGTAGCGCATCCACACCGTGTTCGGATTCCGGCGTGATGCCAGCAGCGTCCATAGATAATCCACCAGCGCCATCACCGTGAACATTTTCAGCAGAAACCCATTGCCGAACCATCGGGCGGCGACAGCCGAGAAAGACAGGGCATGTGCCGAGCGCGCCCGCGACACTCAACGTCATCAAAGCGTTCTCGGTTTGCTGCTCGAAACCGACGTTTCCGGCAACCATGGTGATAGCTCTCAAATCGGCTATGGGATCAAGCAGTCCCAACAGAATTGCCACACAATCATCCTGTGCGGTATCGGTATCCAGGATGAAGGGAATGGTCACTTCTTAGTTGCCACCATTCTTGATCTGAGCATCGAAGTACTCAATCGTGCGAGCAAGGCCATCCTTGAGTGCGACAGTGGGCTCCCAACCGAGAACGCTCTTTGCCAGGCTGATATCGGGCTGGCGTTGCTTGGGATCATCCTGGGGTAACGCGAGGTGCTCCAGCTTGGACTTGGACCCTGTCATGTCGAGAACTAGTGACGCCAGTTCCAACATGGTGAACTCGCCTGGATTACCCAAATTGACTGGTCCGCTTTCCCCAGCCTCATTGTTCATCAGCGCAATAAACCCAGAAACCAGATCATCCACATAACAAAAGGAGCGCGTTTGGGAACCATCGCCATAAATGGTGAGGGGTTCACCTCGTAGAGCCTGAACAATGAAGTTGCTCACCACACGGCCATCGTCTGCGGCCATCCGAGGACCATAGGTATTGAAGATGCGTGCGACCCGAATTTCTAGGTCGTGTTGACGCTGGTAATCAAAGAACAGTGTTTCGGCTACGCGCTTAGCTTCGTCGTAACAAGCCCGCGGACCAATGGGATTTACCTTGCCCCAGTAGCTCTCCGGTTGCGGGTGAACCTCAGGGTCGCCATAGACCTCTGATGTTGACGCCTGAAAGATCGGAACGCCCAGCCTCTTGGCTAGGCCCAACATGTTGATCGCGCCGACCACATTCGTCTTAGTGGTTTGAACCGGGTCGCGTTGGTAGTGAATGGGAGAGGCCGGCGAGGCCAAGTTATAGATGGCATCAACTTCGATATAAAGCGGGAAAGTAACGTCGTGCCGGATGAGCTCAAAATGTGGGTGGTCAACCAGATGCGCGATATTGCGCTTAGACCCAGTGAAAAAGTTGTCAACGGCAATCACTTCATGGCCATCACCCAAAAGCCGGTCAGACAAGTGTGAACCGACAAAGCCGGCCCCGCCAGTAATCAAAATTCGCATGCGAACGATGCTATCGGTGAGATGGCGCGCTCGCGCTACAAAATCGCGTCGAGGCCCTGTTCTTTCATGTGCTCGACAACTTCTTTCACATTTTGCGCGTGAGCTTTCGTTGTTACTAACAGCGCGTCTGGCGTATCAACGATGACAATGTCTTCCACGCCAAGCAAAGTAATGATGCGACCAGAAGACCCCACGACAATCCCCGTGGAATTGTGTGGGTGCACTTTTGTGGCGTCGCCCACAACAATGACGCCAGAATTTGGCTCGCCACTCTGGGCTTGCGCTAAAGAAGCAAAGTCCCCTACATCGCGCCAACCGAAACTTCCTGGAACCACGAGGAATTTGCCCTGCTTGGCAGCGGGCTCAGCCACCGCATAGTCAAAAGCAATCGAAGGCAATGCCTCCCACTCGGCACCAAAATCTTCACCGTCGATAAGTTTGCGGGCGATGGACGCTAGTGGCGTCCCTAGCTCTGGAGCGAACTCGTGGAAAGCCTCCACCACAGAACCCACGCGACCCAGGAATATTCCGGCGTTCCAGAGGTAATCCTTACTGGCGAGAAAACGTTGCGCATCCAAAAACGATGGCTTTTCGACAAATTCTTGAACGTGATGTGTCTGGGATTTACCTTCTAAGGCCTCACCCTTCTTGATGTAACCAAAAGCGCTCGATGGTTCTGAGGGCGAAATACCGATCGTCACAAGAAGGCCGGTCTTGGCCGATTCAATCGCGTGGCCCAGAACCTCCCGGAAGGCTTCCTCTTCTGTCACCACATGATCGGCGGCAAAAAACCCAACAATGGCATCGGGGTTGGTCTGATTGAGAACAAACGCGGCCAGTCCCACAGCCGCGGCTGAATTCTTCGGTGAAGGCTCCACTAGGACGTTGTGTGAGGGAAGGCTTGGAACCTGTCGCCTCACAGCTTCTTGGTGGTTGCCTCCGGTCACGACCAGGATGCGGTCAACGGGGGAAAAAGGTTCCAATCGCTGAATCGTGTCGACTAAGAGAGATTGTCCGGAGCCTAAAAGATCGAGCAAAAACTTGGGTTCTTGAGAACGAGAGAGAGGCCAAAGTCTGGTTCCCGAGCCGCCAGCTGGAATCACGGCAAAAAACTCATCACTCGATGATGGCGGGGGAGTCACAGTCATGACCCAAGGCTAATGGCAACCTGAGAGGATGATGGAGGCTCGCGCCCTAAGATTATGTTAAGTAGAGCTACCTAGAAAGGGTCAGGGTCTCGTGGCGACTTCTGCAAGTATCGCTGGGCCTTCTGGATCACCGAGTGTGAAGCTGGAAGTTCCCAAGCCTCAAAAGAAACGCATCATTCCTGGTGGAACTTTGTACCGTGGCCGCGAAGGCATGTGGTCCTGGGTTCTCCACCGCATCACCGGCGTTGCAATCTATTTCTTCCTCCTCGTGCACATTCTTGACACCGCACTGGTTCGAGTGAGCCCCGAGGCCTACAACATCGTTATTGGCTCCTACCAGACCCCGATTATGGGCCTCGCTGAAGTCGCTCTGGTAGCCGTCATCGTCTTCCACGCGCTGAACGGGATCCGCATCATCTTGGTGGACTTTTGGAACATCGGAACCCGACATCACGTGGCGTTGTTCTATGTGGTCCTTGGGTTATGGCTGGTCACCATGATTGCTTTCACTCCCCGTCATCTCATGAACGTTTTTGGGTGGTAATGCCATGACTGTCACAATCGATACCCCACGCTCTCCCGCACGCCCCCGCAAGCGAGGCATCAACTGGGAAAAGTGGGGCTGGATCTATATGCGAGCGTCCGGGATTGTTCTCGTTGTGCTCATTTTTGGTCATCTTTTTGTGAACTTGATGGTGGGCGAAGGCGTTAAAGCCATCGACTTTGCTTTCGTGGCTGGGAAATTCACTGATCCCTTCTGGGTCGTGTGGGACACGGCCATGCTGTGGCTCGCCCTGATTCACGGAGCAAACGGCATGCGCACCATAGTGAATGATTACGCCTCTTCAGCGACGTTGCGTAAAGTGCTCCACGGCGCGTTATTGGTCTCAACAATTGCGCTACTAGTCTTGGGCACCCTCACCATTTATGCCTTTGATCCTTGCCCTGCTGGTTCGCCAGCCGAGCTTTTGCCCTCGTTCTGTGCGTCTGTGAAGTAGGAGAAATGACCGCCACTGCACCAACAAGTGATAGCACGACGACCACGCACCACCACCAATTCGATGTTGTGATTGTTGGCGCCGGGGGCGCTGGCATGCGTGCTGCGATTGAGGCGGGTCCGAACGCCAGCACTGCGGTGATTTCTAAGCTGTACCCGACTCGCTCTCACACCGGTGCCGCCCAGGGCGGTATGGCCGCGGCACTGGCCAACGTGGAAGAGGACAGCTGGGAGTGGCACACTTTTGACACGGTCAAAGGTGGGGATTACCTAGTAGACCAAGATGCCGCCGAGATTCTGGCCAAAGAGGCCATCGACGCGGTGATCGATCTAGAAAATATGGGTCTTCCCTTCAATAGAACACCGGATGGAAAAATCGACCAGCGTCGCTTTGGTGGGCACACCCGTGACCACGGCAAAGCGCCTGTTCGCAGGGCTTGCTACGCAGCAGACCGCACAGGTCACATGATTTTGCAGACACTTTTTCAAAACTGCGTGAAGCTGGGAATTGAGTTCTATAACGAGTTCTACGTTCTCGACTTGATCATGGTGGATGACCCCGCTGCTAAAAAGAAGCCCGGCAAGGCTAAGCCCCAGCGAGCTGCCGGCGTTGTTGCCTACGAACTAGCAACCGGCGATATCCACGTATTCCACGCTAAGTCGGTTATCTTCGCCACCGGAGGCTTTGGCAAGATTTATAAAACCACCTCCAATGCGCACACTCTCACCGGTGACGGTGTTGGCATTATCTGGCGCAAAGGCATCCCTCTTGAGGACATGGAGTTCTTCCAGTTCCACCCCACAGGACTTGCTGGACTGGGCATTTTGCTTACTGAGGGCGCCCGAGGTGAAGGTGCCATTTTGCGCAACGCCTTAGGCGAGCGCTTCATGGAACGCTATGCACCCACAATCAAAGACCTTGCACCGCGCGACATCATTGCCCGTCACATGGTGCAAGAGGTGGCCGAAGGCCGAGGCGGTGGACCCAACAAGGACTATGTCTTCCTCGATTGCACCCACCTTGGCGCCGAGGTTTTGGAATCAAAACTTCCCGATATCACTGAGTTCGCCAGAACCTACCTCGGTGTTGATCCCGTGCACGAACCTGTCCCCGTGATGCCCACAGCCCACTACGCAATGGGCGGTATTCCTACCAACGTTCGAGCAGAGGTCCTCTCGGATAATGACACCGTGATCAATGGTCTCTACGCAGCCGGAGAATGCGCCTGTGTTTCCGTCCATGGATCAAACCGTCTGGGCACAAACTCGTTGCTGGATATCAACGTGTTCGGCAAGCGCGCCGGTAAATTCTCTGTGGAATATGCCAACGGTGCTGAATTTGCGCCCCTTCCCGATGACCCCGCCAAAGCCGTTCGCGACATGATCGAAGCTGCCCGAACCGCTAACGGGACTGAACGCCTCTCGGCTCTTCGTAAAGAACTCCAAGAGGAAATGGATCGCAACGCTCAAGTTTTCCGCACTGAAAAGTCGCTTAAGAGTGTTGCCGCAACCATCCATTCGCTTCGCGAGCGTTATAAAAACATCGGTATCCACGACCGCGGAAAGCGTTTCAACACGGACCTACTCGAGGCAATTGAGCTTGGCTTCCTCCTCGATATCGCTGAAGTGGTAGTCGCCTCGGCACTGAACCGCAAGGAAAGCCGCGGCGGCCACATGCGCGATGACTATCCACTGCGTGATGATGAAAATTTCATGAAGCACACGATGGCGTATCTCACCGGCAACGCAACTTCCGCCAATGTCGAAGACCACATCACGATTAGTTCAAAACCTGTGGTGATTACGAACTACCCACCTATGGAGAGAAAGTACTAATGGCCACTGCAACCGCACAACCTCCCATTAAGGCAGCAGAAATTGCTTCCTTCACGGTGACTTTCATTGTCCGCCGGTTTAACCCCGAGACGGATTCTGAGCCGTATTGGCAAAATTTTGACGTGCAGATGTTCTCCACCGATCGGGTTTTAGATGGTTTGCACAAAATCAAATGGGAAATTGATGGCAGCTTGAGCTTTAGGCGCAGCTGTGCCCACGGTATTTGTGGTTCTGACGCAATGCGCATCAATGGTCGCAACCGTCTAGCCTGCAAGACGTTGATCAAAGATTTAGACGTTTCTGAACCTGTCTATGTCGAAGCCATTAAAGGCCTCCCTCTGGAAAAAGACCTCATTGTCGACATGGAGCCTTTCTTTGAGTCTTACCGCCAGGTTCAGCCTTTCTTGATTGCCTCTTCCAAGCCTGACAAAGAACGTCTTCAGTCTCCCGAGGATCGTGCACGCTTTGATGACACCACCAAGTGCATCATGTGTGCTGCCTGCACATCGAGCTGCCCCGTGTTTTGGACTGATGGACAGTACTTCGGTCCTGCAGCGATTGTGAACGCGCACCGTTTCATTTTTGATTCGCGTGATGAAGGCTCACAAGTTCGACTCGACATTCTCAACGATAAAGAGGGTGTGTGGCGTTGTCGCACCACCTTCAACTGCACCGAGGCATGCCCCCGGGGTATTGAAGTAACGAAGGCTATTGCCGAAGTCAAGCAGGCTATCCTTCGCGGTCACGCTTAAGCACAAAGCTCCCATGCTTCGTATTGCTAGCGTGAACGTCAATGGCGTTCGCGCAGCTTTTCGCAAAGGGATGGGGCCCTGGCTCGATGCTGCAGGAGTTGATGTTTTAGCTCTTCAAGAGGTTCGCGCTGAACGAGAAGATCTCCTCGCTTTACTCGGTGATGAGTGGGTCGTCGCCAACGACACAGCAACTGCCAAAGGCCGCGCAGGCGTTGCTATTGCAACCAGAGTGAGCCACCAGGCCGTTCGGACCACATTAGGTCCAGAGAGCATCGACACAGCAGGTCGCTGGGTGGAAGTGGACATCACCACAGCATCGGGAACCCCACTGACGATTGTGAGCGCTTACGTTCACTCCGGTGAAATTGGTACCCCCAAGCAAGATGCCAAATACGAATTCCTTGGTCTCATGGATAAGCGCATGAAAGAGTTCGGTAAATCAGGTGACCGGGCTGTGGTCGTGGGAGATCTCAACGTTGGTCATCGAAGCCTGGATATTAGAAATTGGAAGGGCAACCTCAAAAACTCTGGTTTCTTACCCGAGGAGCGCGAATACTTTGACCGTTGGATGGGCTCCGAGGGAGATGATTCCTACAACTCCGGAACTGACGGCAGATTTGTCGATATCGGTAGAGCATTTAGTGGTGAAGTGGAGGGCCCTTATAGCTGGTGGAGTTGGAGGGGACAAGCCTTTGATAACGACACCGGGTGGCGCATTGATTACCACTTGGCCACCAAACCATTGGCTGATTCGTTGGCGAACTATCGCATCGATCGAGCACCCAGTTATGACACCCGGTGGTCAGATCACGCCCCCGTTATTGCCGACTACGACATCTAGTCCTATACGCTAACTAACCATGACCAAACCCCGGTTGTTTTCTGGCATGCAGCCCTCTGCAGATTCCCTTCATTTTGGCAACTACGCGGGCGCGCTTCTTCAGTGGATTCGGATGCAAAAAACCCATGACGCGGTGTTTTGTGTGGTGGATCTCCACGCCATTACAGTGGCGCAGGACCCCAAGAAACTCGCGGAAAACACAAGGAAAACTGCGGCGCAATACATTGCTTGCGGGATTGACCCCGAGGAATCGACGCTTTTTGTGCAGTCTCATGTTCGCGCTCACAGCGAGTTGGCGTGGATACTCAGCACGATTGCGGGATTTGGCGAAGCTAGCCGGATGACACAGTTCAAAGACAAATCGAGCAAACAGGGCTCAGATAACACCACAGTGGGATTGTTCACCTACCCCATTTTGCAAGCAGCCGACATTTTGCTCTATGACGCAGACGTCGTTCCCGTCGGAGAAGACCAGCGCCAACACATTGAGCTGACTAGAAACTTAGCGGAGCGTTTTAACCAGCGCTTTGGTCAGACTCTGAGCGTTCCCGAAGTCGCCATCATGGAATCTGCAGCAAAGATTTATGACCTGCAGAACCCATCGTCCAAGATGTCTAAGTCGGGCGAATCCCCTCAGGGAATTTTGTGGCTATTGGATGAGCCCTCGGTGCTGAGCAAAAAGATAAAGTCCTCTGTGACCGATACCGAGACTGAGGTTCGCTTTGACCCGCTCAATAAACCTGGGGTTTCAAACCTTTTGAGCCTGCTCGCTCTGGCAACCGACCGGGCCATGCAAGACGTTGTTACTGAATTCTCCAGTGGCGGTTATGGCGACCTCAAGAGTGCCGTGGCCGAAGCCGTTGTTGAAGCTCTCACCCCCATTCGGGAAAGAACTCACGAGTTACTCAAGGATCCAGCGGAGCTTGATCGCATTCTTGCCTCAGGGGCTGCCAAAGCTCGCATAAGGGCCGAAGCGACTCTGGAGCGTGTTCATGAATCGCTGGGGCTTCTGCCCGCTGGGCGCTAAGGCTCGCGTAAGGTTGCACTCGTGAAAATTTCGGTTATTGGGTGCGGCTATTTGGGTGCCGTCCATGCTGCCTCGATGGCTGAATTGGGTCATCAGGTTTTAGGAATCGACGTCGATGAGGCAAAAGTCGCATCTCTCCAACGCGGCGTAGCACCGTTTCATGAGCCCGGTTTCGATGACCTGCTCGTCAAAAACGCACAGCGCCTGTATTTCACCACCGATATGGCCGCTGCAGCAGATGCAAAGGTTCACTTCATCGCTGTGGGCACACCACAATCAGCCGATGGCTCAGCGGATATGACCTACGTCAACGCTGCAATCGAGGGACTCATCCCCTACCTTTCACCGGGGGACCTCGTAGCCGGCAAATCAACGGTGCCAGTCGGCACGGCGCAGCGGCTGTCGGAGTCGGTTGTTTCAAGCGGTGCGATCCTGATGTGGAATCCAGAATTTTTGCGTGAAGGATTTGCGGTGGAGGACACCCTCTCCCCCGATCGACTCGTCTATGGCCTCCCGGAAGGTGAATCAGGCGATGCCGCTCTAGCCATACTTGACTCGGTTTATGAACTCATTCTCGCTAAGCAAACGCCTCGGCTGGTCATGAATTTTGCCACCGCAGAATTAGTAAAAGTAGCCGCCAACTCTTTCCTGGCCACCAAAATTTCTTTCATCAATGCCATGGCAGAAATTGCGGAAGTAACGGGGGCGAATGTCACCGAGCTAGCTGATGCAATTGGGCACGATTCTAGAATTGGTCGTCGTTTCCTCAACGCCGGCATCGGTTTTGGTGGAGGTTGCCTCCCCAAAGATATCCGCGGGTTTGTTGCCAGGGCAGAGGAACTAGGTGTTGGCCAGTCACTTGATTTCCTTAGAAGTGTGGATGCGATCAATCTGCGCAGACGTGCCCGGGTAGTCGATGTCGTTATCGAGGAACTAGGCGATCTCGCGGGTAAGAAGATTGCAGTGTGGGGCCTAGCCTTCAAACCTGACTCTGATGACATTAGGGATTCCCCAGCACTGGACATTGTTGAAAATCTTGCGAGGGCAGGAGCCCACGTTGTTGGCGCAGACCCTCAAGCGTCAGGACCCGCGAGAAAACGTCTTGAACACGCTGGTCTTGCCTCTTCTGTGACGCTAACCGATGACCACCATGAATCAGCCAGAGATGTCGATGCCATTGTTGTGGCAACCGAGTGGAATGTTTTCTCCGAAGCAGACCCCACAGCTATCGCTCCCCTGGTTTCCAACAAACTTGTCATCGATGGTCGAAACACACTCGACTCTAAAGCGTGGAAAGCAGCGGGCTTTACCTATCGCGGAATGGGCCGCTCCTAGTAAACCCAGAACAGGGTTACCCAATCTGCCCGGCTTCCTGTGACAGGGAGGGCTGTATTTCTTAGGTAAAAACCGTATAGTGAAACCTAGTAACGTGCTCCGGGGTCAGTGAAAATCTGAGCCGGCGGTGATAGTCCGCGACCCGACTGCAACGAGAGTTGTTGGCGGTTGATTGGGTGAAATTCCTGAACCGACGGTTAAAGTCCGGATGGTAGGAGGCGTACTGCGAGGGCTGGGAATTTTGTGGCCCCCGTTTGCTTTGCCTTATCCCGGAGCTAACCCTGAAATGGAGCTATCCGGATGGCAACCTCACCCCGCGACGCGTCTGCTGGCGAGCATGCCGCCATGCGCCGTGCGCTGGAGCTTGCCACACAGGGTCCTCTGCGCGGGCCAAACCCTCAGGTGGGCTGTGTCCTCCTTGATGCCCAGGGCAAGATTGTTTCCGAGGGATGGCATGAAGGTGCCGGGACCGCCCACGCCGAAGTGGTGGCGTTAGCGAACCTGTCCAAATCCGGCACGAGTGCCGAGGGACTCACCGCTGTTGTCACTCTGGAGCCTTGTTCACACACGGGTCGAACAGGGCCCTGCGCAAACGCCCTGGCTGAGGCAGGAATCTCTCGGGTTCTTTTCTCTGTTTCTGATCCCGGCGATGAATCGGGCGGTGGCGGAGAAATGTTGGCCAAGGCCGGCATTGAGGTTGTTGGCGGTATTGAACTAGAGGCTGGGGAAAAGCTTCTTGAACACTGGCTTGGCTCCACTGGGTCCCGGCGCCCTTGGGTCACCGTCAAATGGGCCATGTCCCTTGATGGGAGGGCCGCTGCTGCTGATGGCACAAGCCAGTGGATTACCACAGCCACAACACGGCAGAGGGTTCATCACGATCGATCAGCCCATGATGCCATCGCGGTGGGTTCAAGGACCGCCATTATTGATGACCCCAGTCTTACTGCCAGGAAATCTGATGGCACATTATTCGAGCAGCAGCCCTTCGCGGTGGTAATAGGCGAGACGAGCGTGCCCTCGGGCGCCAAAGTTCGAAACCACCCTGGTGGCTTTCTTCACCATCAAAGTCACGATCTCCACCAGTTGTGTCAGGAACTTTTCGAACTAGGGCATCGGAGCCTCTACGTCGAAGGTGGTCCTACCCTTGCGAGCGCTTTTATCAAAGCTGGCCTCGTTGACGAATTTCACATCACCATGGGTGCGCTGCTCCTGGGTGGCACCAAGCTCGCTACTACCGACATCGGTGTGAGCACTATGGAAGATGCGCTGAAGCTCGACATTCAGAGCGTGACGCAGTCTGACACAGATGTTTTTGTTATTGCCCGACCACACAAGCAGGGAGTGTAGAAATGTTTACCGGATTAGTGGAAGAAATGGGCGCCATTGCGTCGTTAGAGAAAAGTGGCGACGGAGTTCGGGTCACCATCGAAGCAAGCGTCGTTCTTGGCGATATTTCACACGGTGATTCCATCAATGTCGGTGGAACGTGCCTGAGCGCCATTGATTTCACTGCCACCTCTTTTGCGGCGGAGGTCATGAAAGAAACTTTGAATCATTCCGCTGCCGGGATATGGAAAGTGGGCACCCGGGTCAACCTGGAGAGAGCTGCAACACTTGGCTCGCGCCTTGGCGGACACATCGTCCAAGGCCACGTCGATGCCACTGCTGAAGTTCTCCAGATCACACCTGGTGAAAAATGGAGCGTAATTCGATTCTCACTTAGTCCCGACATTGCACCTTTGGTCGCCCACAAAGGTTCGTTGACCCTCAGCGGTGTTTCGTTAACTGTTTCTGCACTCGGCACAGACTGGGCAGAAGTATCCCTGATTCCAGAAACTCTTGAGGCAACCACTCTCGGGTCACTCACAGTCGGTGAGACGATCAATGTGGAGACCGACATAGTGGCTCGTCACGTCATGAGACTGCTCGAGTTCACAAAAGGGGACGCCCCCTCATGAGTATCGGCACTATCAAAGAGGCACTTGAGCATCTCAGGCTTGGGCGACCCATCATTGTGGTTGACGATGAAGCGCGGGAAAACGAGGGCGACATTGTTCTCAGCGCTCAACTAGCGACAGCGGAGTGGGTGGGCTGGACCATTCGCCACTCTTCGGGCTATTTGTGTGCACCGATGACAGCTGAGCGCGCACGAGCGCTTGAATTACCTCCCATGGTCCAGGACAACGAGGATCCCAAGCGAACGGCTTACACGGTCAGCGTGGACGCCTCCAGTGGCATCACCACCGGTATTGGTGCCTCCGATCGCTCCAGAACCCTCAGGACCCTTGCTGATCCTTTAGCAACACCGTCTTCGCTGATTAGGCCAGGCCATATTCTGCCGCTAATCGGTGTTCCCGGTGGGCTCACAGAGCGCCCCGGCCACACCGAGGCCTCCATTGAATTAATGAACCTCGCCGGATTAGAACCTGTGGCTGTTATTGGTGAAGTTGTCGGTGATGACGGTGAACTATTACGCCTGCCGCAACTCTTAGAATTTGGGGCGCAAAATAATGTCCCTGTCATCACCATCAAGGCCCTGATTGAGGAACTCGATTCCGAGCATCCCAGTGGTGGGGCAGCCAGTCCACGACCTTCAGTTGTTGCCGATCAGCGCGTGATTTTCGAAGTAGAAACCAGGGTCCCCACCGAACACGGAGTTTTTGATCTGCGGGCATATCGTGACCGCGCAACGGGGGCTGACCACATTGCCATTGTCTCGGGAACCCCGCACGATGGAATGCTGGTGCGCCTGCACTCTGAATGCCTCACCGGTGAAGCTCTGGGGTCTCTCAAATGTGAATGTGGGCCCCAACTGCAGACCGCCATGGAGCGCATTGCAGCTGAAGGTGGCGTGGTGATTTATTTGCGAGGACACGAAGGCCGAGGCATTGGGCTGGTCAATAAACTCAGGGCCTATCGCCTGCAGGAGGTCGGCCTGGATACCCTGGACGCCAATTTGGCACTTGGCCTTCCCGCTGACGCGAGAGACTACGGAGCTGCCGCTGCGATTTTGACTGATATGGGAATGAGCAGCGTCCGCCTGCTGAGTAACAACCCAGAAAAACAACGCCAACTAGAACAACACAACATTGAAGTCACCGAACTAGCTCCGCTTGTCGTGGGAGTAGGGGCAGCAAATGCTGCCTACTTGGAGGCAAAACGTGACCGGATGGGCCATCGCTTACCCGGTGAGTTATTGGCTGGAGCGATAACGCTCCCGGAGAAAGGAATCACATCATGAGTGTTGAGGGATTACCAGAATTAGAAATTGCTGATGCGTCACATCTGCACGTAACGGTGGTGGCGGGGTTATGGCATAGCGAAATTGCCGAAGGCCTGCTCGCTGGTGCGATACGCGTATTGGATAAGGCCTCAGCGAATTACACCGTGGTGCGAGTGCCAGGCTCTTTCGAACTCCCCTTGGTAGCAAAAGCGGCTCTTCTGGGTGGAGCTGATGCGGTAGTGGCACTCGGTGTGATTATTCGAGGCGGCACCCCCCATTTTGACTACGTATCCTCGGCTGCCACACAAGGGTTGACCCAGGTCGCTCTAGAAACAGGCAAGCCGGTGGGGTTTGGTGTTCTCACCCTCGATGATGAACAACAGGGAATCGATCGAGCTGGGTTGCCAGGCTCCAAGGAGGACAAGGGTGCTGAGGCGGCTCAGGCAGCGCTGGAAACTGCAGCAGTGCTCAAAGCCCTTTAGAAAGATCCAAATTCCCTAACAAAAAAGGTCATCCCGCTTGCTCTAATTTCGCGCAGCAAGCGGCCATCTGGGGGTAAATCTGAGCCCAGGATGCAAATGATTCGAGGTGGCGGAATACCCGCTTCGAGCAATCCTGTAGCCAGTTCACGATTACCGTCATAGTTGCCAACGATGATGGTGTCGCAGTCCTCACTTCTTTCGACCACTTCAGCAATCGGCGCATCCAGCGGCAGTGACTCCTGTGAGCGGAGCGAAGCCGGCAACGACAAGCTATAGCCAAAGCCTTTTCCATAAAACCTGGCAGTGTCATCGGGGTAGTCATCAAAAAGATACGCAGGCTCAAAGGCTGCCTCCATGTGATTACCCAACACCTGTTTTAGCCCGATAAAGCTAAACGCACTGAGGTAATCCGCCTTGGTGGCTAGGGACCTATCGATAAAAAGAGCCCGCGTGGGGTCAATCCCGGTGGCATCAAGAAAATACTGTGCCATCGCGGCCGAGGTTAAGTGCTCGTTGGCATATCGAATAAAGAACTCTCGCGTGGGTTGATCAGGAACGGCGGGTCCGTTATCGACCAAATCTTCATAGACGCTCACTAAAGCCCGTTTTGGATAATGAGACAGCGCAAACGGGTGCGCTTTGGCTAACCCCGGCATCAAGGGAACAGCACCTGAGAACAGGATTTCAAGGTGGCGAAAAGTGTCCCAGCCGCCCTTTTTCGTCGAGAGTGCAAAATACGCACTCTGATATTCCTCAAGATAGGCGTCCCAGTCGCTAAAGGAAAAGGGCTCACCGGGGATTGTGCTCGAGAGAAAATGAGGTCGATCCGCAAGGATCTCTGGCCTGCGCTGGGGCCTAGGGAAAGAAAAATTGAGCGGATAGACACCCAGAGAATCACGACATTTGCGAGCAATATCTATGACCTGGGGCTCAGTGTGGTCCTCTGGAAGGAAGCTTCGAACCGGCAGCGAACTAGCGCCCCGAACGAGAAGCGTTGGGTGAAGCTCTCTCTTGTAATAATCTGGTCGGCCAACCGGGGCAGGCTCTGAGCTTCCTCGGCGCCACTGGCCAAGCTTCATGCGCACGATGCGCAATGCCCCAACCCATTTGGAACGCCTGGGCGGATGACGAAACTTTCTGACTGGCTCCACAGCCTGAGTTTATCGGGGAGCGAACATCCGCTTAGAACCTAGCCAAGTAGGGCACACTCATAGAGAATCACACAAGGAGACTGCCAGCATGAGTATGGGTTTTGGATCACGCCGCCGAGGCAGGGATTTTCGCGATACTGACGATGGTTCACCGCGCGCCACACTGCGCCAGCTACTGCCCTTTTTGTTGGAGCACAAAAAGGTGCTGAGCGTTGTTATTGCGCTAAGCATGGCCGGTGCTCTTACCACCCTGGCCCAACCCCTCATCGTGGGTGAGGTCATCACCGTGGTCGAAGCTGCCAAACCCCTGGGCTACCTGGTGTGGACACTGGTTGCCCTGGTTGTTGTCTCCGCGGGGCTTTCTGGTTTTCGCCACTACTTACTTCAGCGCACCGGCGAGGGTGTTGTTCTCTCCAGTCGCAAGGCACTTGTGCGCAGGATGCTCAATCTTCCGGTTGCGGAGTTTGACCAACGTCGAACCGGTGACCTGGTATCCCGCGTAGGAAGTGACACCACCTTGTTGCGCGCAGTCCTCACTCAGGGACTAGTCGAGGCGGTCGGTGGAACCCTGACGTTCGTTGGCGCGGTTGCCGCCATGATTTATCTCGACCCGATACTTTTTCTCCTGACCGCGATTGTGGTGAGCGTTGCGGTCACGGCGGTCGTTACACTTTCTCGCCGAATTCGGGTGGCAAGTCGTCAAGCTCAAGACAAGGTTGGGGATCTCACCGCCAGTGTCGAGCGAGCGATTAGTGCTGTGCGCACCGTTCGCGCATCGAATGCCACCGAGCGTGAGATTGAGGCGGTAGAAAAAGACGCCGAGGGCGCATGGCGCTTGGGTTTGGCGGTAGCAAAGATTTCAGCCCTGGTCGTGCCCGTTTCCGGGATAGCGCTGCAGGTAGCGTTCCTTGTTGTCTTGGGTGTTGGCGGCTTTCGTGTTGCCAGTGGGGATCTTCCCATTGCCGACTTGGTGGCTTTCATCTTGTTCCTCTTCATGATGATCATGCCCCTAGGTCAAGCGTTTGGGGCGATCACCTCGGTTAATCAGGCATTAGGTGCACTCGGTCGAATTCAGGAAATCATTTCGCTCCCCAGCGAAACCGAGAATGATGAAACTCCGTCCTCCTCAGAAACGCTTACCCCAGATCACACAAAGCCCGCCATTGTTTTCAACAACGTCACTTTCCATTACCCCGAATCGGCCCATAAGACCGAAGCAGAGAAATTGGTGGCTGAACAATTGGGGGCTTCCGGGGTGGAATCTTTGGCCACGGGTGAAATTACCGCCATAAAGGAATCAAGGCGGGCAGTGTTGGACGGCGTCTCGTTCAGCATTCCTTCGGGAAGTAAAACGGCCATCGTCGGACCCAGTGGCGCGGGTAAGAGCAGCATTCTTTCGCTCATCGAGCGCTTTTATGACCCGCAATCGGGTCAGATTCGCATCTTCGGGAACGTGAGCACGCAGCTGGATCGTCACACGCTGCGTAGCTTTTTCGGCTATGTCGAACAAGATGCCCCCATCCTGGCTGGCACCATTCGCGACAATCTTCTCATCGGCTCCCCCGAGGCCACCGATGACGAACTCATGGCGGTTCTGAGTGAAGTCAATCTCTCCAAAATTTTGAAACGAGAGCCCGAAGGGCTCGATGCCCAAGTTGGCGAAGGAGGTGTTTTGCTCTCTGGTGGGGAGCGACAACGTCTCGCCATCGCCCGAGCACTTCTTCAAGCTCCGGCTATCTTGTTACTCGATGAGTCAACGTCGTCTCTCGATGGCCCCAACGAGGCGTTAATGAAAGAAGCCATCGATAGGGTATCCGCGGATCGCACGCTAGTCGTGATCGCTCACCGTCTTGCCACCGTGGTGGACAGTGACCAAATTATTGTGTTGCGTGCCGGTGTAGTGGATGCGATCGGGACACACGAAGAGCTCCTGAAAACTTCCAAACTCTACAAAGACTTAGCCGAATACCAACTATTGGTCTAAAGGCATTATTCGGGTTTAGAAACGGGCCCTCGGAGGGCGAAGCGGAGGCGATTAGCAAAGCGGCGCCACACGTATCGCACGAAAAGGCCCGCAATATCCAACGGGGTCAAACTAAAACGATGTTGCAGCACTCGTTTGCGATATAACTTTTCACTTGCTTGGGAAACAAAACCTTTGTATTGGTCGTGGTCTCCGGCCATGAAAGAACCATGGCCGTGGTGATAAAAAGCACCATCTAGATAGAACGAGCCTCGATAACCGTTGAATGCCGGTGTGTGCGACAGCAATGTCACCGCTTCGCCAGTTGCCTTAAGCTGTGTCCCCACGCGCCGACCCGTGTCGGGTGCGCCTTTCCGGTGGGCTCGCTCCAGATAGTCCTGCGAAAAATTCACCGAGCTTTTGAGTCGAACCGGGAACACCATCAAACAGGGGTGGGTATTACTTTTACTTCCAGGGACAAGCGCCAAGCTGATGTCATCTAGGCGCTCGATCCAGTCATCACTAACCGGAAAGGCATCGGAGTCGAGGACGATGACGTGTGAGGTGGTGAAGTCGGTTCCTTGCACTGCCCTATCCAATGCTGCCGGGTGATCATGGCCTTCCACCGCCAGTTGGGCCGCATCGGGTGAGAACGTGAGGACTTTAGTTACTAACGGGAGTTTGGTCAGAGCGTCCTGCGATGTCCTGGATTGGTCCACGATTACCGCTTCGCGTACCTGGCCAGCTGAATGTTTTTTGACCTGGCGCAACATGTGCTCTACCCAAAAGAGGTCACCATAGTGACAGGAAACGACCGTATAGGTGGGCCTACTTGGAGTGCTCAAAGCTCACCCCAGCCTGTTCCATCTCTGCCACTGCAGTTTTTCTTGTTTCAGGTTGCACGGCAGCAACTAAGTCCTCTAAAACTCGAACGCGAAGGCCTAAAGCCCTCGCGTCCATTGCGGTAGCGCGAACGCAGTGGTCGGTCGCTATTCCGACAATATCGACTTCGTCGATGCCAGCCCCACTGAGCAGATCTGCCACTTTCACACCACCATCGCTCGTGCCTTCAAAAAGTGAGTACGCCGGAAAACCCTGGCCTTTCTTCACATGATGATCGATTGAACCCATAGGGACTAGAGGATGATATTGGGCACCGGCGCTATTAGCAACGCAGTGAAGCGGCCAGGTGGTAACAAAATCGGGTTCTTTCCCTGCCGCAGCAAAATGCCCACCATTGTCGTTATCGCCATCATGCCAATCCCTGGACGCCATGATCACTGCGTAATCTGCTGCGTGGGAGGCGACAAAGTCCGCGACCCCTTCGGCAACAGCGTTGCCGCCGTCCACCCCGAGGGCGCCGCCTTCACAGAAGTCATTTTGTAGATCAACAATTAGCAAACCTCGCACGTTAAGTATTCTCCCCCGACTAGTTCTTTGCCTTAGAAGTCTGCCAGGTTTGACCCACAGGAATAGACGCCAGTGACCACGCTGTCAATCGCCATCTTCGCAGCATCACCCACATCGCCCCCGGCAAAGAATGCGAAAACAAGATCGGCACCGTCTTCGCCCGTGACAAAGCCTGCGAGAGAGCGAACGCCCGTAATGCTGCCGGTCTTTGCTCTCACCTGGGCCTGGGCAATGGCATTCGCACCGGTGAATCTGTCATCTAGTGAGCCATCTACGCCGGCCAGGGGAAGTGCATCGGGAATAAGCGACAGCTCCGTTTCTGAGCGATACGCCTCAACGAGCAGCTGCCCTACATACCACGGGGTAACGAGGTTTTCAGGCGATAGGCCCGAGCCGTCACGGATAGTCGCAAGCTCTGAATCGAGGCCATAGGGCGCCAGTGACCCCGTCAGAGCCTGGCCAATACTTTCTGATATGCCCTCCAGACCCGTGGCGAGTGACACATGTCGAGCCAGCATTTCAGCGAGCGCATTGTCGCTTTCTTTGAGCATGTAGGTCACTAGTTCTGACACGGGCCTGGATTCAACGCTTGCTAACACCCGAGCGTCAGGGTCTGCGATGCCGTAGCTAATGTTCACAAATCGAGAAGTATTTCCCGCAGCGCGAAGCGCACTAACAAAAGCCGATGCGGCCCGAGCTACTGGATCATTAGTTCGGGGACTCAGCGCAACAGCGGGATCCCGCCGGTCGCCATCTACTTGCAATGCGGTGACCTCAGAAATAAAACCACTGCTCTTTGCGTTAGTTGACCACGTCGAATCCCACGAGTCTTCTGGATCCCATAGTGATGCATCCACAACGAGCTCAGTGATGGCGACCTTGGTGCCCTCTTCAAGACCTTCACTCCAGGAGGCGATGGTCTGCTCGGCTAAATCCGCCAGAGTGGGTGAGCCCACATAGACACTCTGCGCTCCCACAGCGCGTGCACTGAGTGTTGAGTCGCCTCCGCCAACCAAGACAACCGTCTCGGGGTCAGGAGATGCCACCACTGAAGTAGTGAAAGTGGCATCAGGCCCGAGAGTGGTCAACGCAGCCGATGCCGTAATCACTTTCATCACACTCGCTGGTGCGATGCCCACCTCCCCCAAGCGTGAAAAAACAACCTCGCCGCTTATGGGGTCCAGGACAATGCCGGAAAACGAACCCAAAGCAGGGTCGAGGGCTAAGTCATTAATAGAACACGTGGGGATTCTTCTGGCAGCCGAAGCGGCACTTGGTGCGGGTCTAACACTTGCGTCTTGAAGAGTTAGGTCTTCAACAGCAGTGGTTTCCACCCCAAGGAGGGTTACTTCACTTGCTTGAGCCCAGAGGCCGACACTAAAGGCGCCAGAAATTGCCAGCAAGCCGGCTAGAACACCAGAAATAGTGACAATGAGTGCCTTTTTAGAAACCCGCTTAGGGGGTGTGGCACTAGATGTCATACCCTCCAGACTATCGATGGCCTATGAAGCTTCCCGGGAAGCCAGGTCACCAAGAATGTCGCTTGCCCACGCAGCGACGTCATGAACGCTCAGATATTCGCGCATAGTGACCATGCGCTCTTTGGCCTGAGCTGAATCCATGTTTATCGCGGTCAATAACGCCAGCGACAAAGCCCCGTGGTCGAGCGGATCAACCAACACTGCCTGAACCAGATGATCAGCAGCCCCGGCTCGAGTGCTCAACACAAGAACCCCGGTGTGATCGCTTTTTGCCGCCACAAATTCCTTTGCCGCCAGATTCATCCCATCACGTAAGGGAGTAACGACCATCACATCTGCTGCAACAAAGAGAGCGAGCATGTCCTCGCGCTCCAGGTTTTTGGCCCCGTAGACCACGGCAGGTTTACCCGAAGAAGTGCAATGGGCAGTGTTAATCCTTTTCACGATTGCATCAATGCGCACCTGAAGGGCTTGATAAGTGGCGACGTTTTCTCTGCTGGGGCTTCCTGCTTGAACGAATACAACGTCCTCAACTAAGAGCTCACCATCATTTAGCAGAGACTCAAACGCCTCGAGGCGTTCGGGAATGCCTTTGGTGTAGTCAATCCGATCTACTCCAAGAAATACTGTCCCTGGGTCACCCCATGTGGCGCGAAACTCTCGCGCCTTTGCGGCCACTGCCCCACTCGATGCCGCGCTCGACACAGCGGCAAAATCTAATGAAATCGGGTACGTCTTCGCGACGGGCACAGGTGACCCCCCTACCTCCGAGCTCTGCTTACTGGCAACGGTAAGAAAATTTTGAGTGTCTGCATCGCTTTGAAACCCACAAATATCAGCCCCCGCGAGGCCCGCCAGAACCTCAGGTCCGTGGGGAAGTAAAGCCCACTGAGTAGGTGAGGGAAAAGGAATGTGATGAAAATATCCGATTGTCACATCCGGTCGAAGGCTTCGAAGCATCGATGGCACCAGCATGAGCTGGTAGTCATGGATCCAGACTGTCGCGTTGTCTCCCGCCGTGAGCGCAATCGCCTCAGCAAATTTTTCATTGACCAGGCGATAAGCGTCCCACCAGGCGGGTTCAAATTCGAAGTCAATCCCAACATCATGCATCAGCGGCCACAGAGTGGCATTACTAAAACCCTCGTAGTGGTCGTGAACCAAGCGCTCGGAAAGGCTGATGGGAAATAGCGTCATACCCTGTATTGCCAATGGCTCCTCGGGGCCGTCGAAGGTGCCATCCCAACCAACCCAAGCGGCGTTGTTTCCTGCAATAGCTGGGGCAACAGCGGCTACCAAACCACCCGGTGCAAGGGTGGGCTCTCGATTCCCGGCCTCATCTTCACAAAATGCCACGGGCAACCGGTTGGAGACCACGACAAAGGAATACTGAGTTGTCCCAGATTGCGTGATCACAGTGGTGAGGCTACCAGCCCCCATTTTCCTAGCTCACCTCGCGGGATTACATCGCGGCGATTAGAGTGGGGCTATGCGTTCGTTTCTCTTTAGTAGCTCGATCTTGAGCGGCCTAGCAACTGGGATTGCGTTACTCAGGCGCAGCATAAGGGGCCCCTTGAGCTGGCAGCTCTGGTTGCTCTGGGCCAGCTGGGCGATTTCGCTCATCCTTGCTGTGGCGGCCGTCGTCGAAAAGCGCAAACACTAAGCCTCGAATTTGGGGCCGGCTACGGGACTTGAACCCGTAACCTTCCGATTACAAGTCGGATGCGCTACCAATTGCGCCAAGCCGGCACGCTCGCAGGTTGCACGAAGCACCCCAACCCTATCGAAGCTTGCGGTGTTACTCGCTTACTTCTAACGAGGCGATGAAGCTCGCGAGGTCGCCATGGATCTCTGGCTGGAATTCTTTACCGTTTACTAACACGGTGGGGGTTCCCATAACGAGAGCAATCTCACTGTCTCGGACAGGCAATGGCCCGGTGCTCATCGCACGAGCTGTCGCTGCGGATAACCAGTTAGCGAATGTTTCATCCTCGATACACTGCTTGATCGCATCAGCATTGTCTGCTCCGCTGGCGTCAACTATTTGACCCAATTGTTCATTGGTGAGCTCAAAAGATGCCGGTGGCGCGGGCTGGTTAGCAAAAACGAGGTCGTTGAAGTCAAAGAACTGATCGGGAGCTCTGTCTGCCACACACGCTGCTGCGTTGCCAGCTCGGGTCGCATAACGCGAGCCTCCTGTTTGCGCATCGCGGAAAGATAGCGGGTGGTAAGCAATCGTGGCAGTTCCGTTTTCTAGCCATGTGCGGAAAGTCGGTCCGTAATTGGATTCAAACTGAGCGCAGGCAGGGCAGGAGTAATCAATAAAAATGCTGATCGCTGGAACACCGTTGGCATTGGGCTCGGTCGGGGTGGGAGCCTCATCGGGCAATAAAGCTGGGGTGCGAAGTGCATTGAGGCCTTCGCCAATGGTGATGCCATCGCTTTGCATGTTTGCTGGTCCAGGCCCTGGCGGACGCAATGAAGAAATGATGAAAACAGTGACAAGCGCGATAACGCCGACAACTCCGATAGCCAACGAGGCCTGGGTCAAAACCTTGTTGCGCTTAGTGTTCTTAGATTGTTTTTCGCGAAGCGCTCGAGCTTTGTCCCTAGCGTCTTGACGTTTTTGGTTTTTTGTCGGGCGCGACTCTGCAGCACTCATTAAATTCTTCTCTTTCAACGACTGGCCCTACGGGCGGGTACACGTGCGCCACCCATGGTGACAGACTTTTGCTAAGAACACGCCCGGGCGTGATCTCCAGCTCATCATTCTAACCCGAGAAGCTTGACTAGGGCTATTTGGGCTAACTGGTCTAACGCTTGCAGGCTGGCGACACTAGGCACGATGGCGTTCTGATGGCATACTGTGAGCTGTTCTTCTAGCTCAGCGGTGAGCCAAGAGAACATCCATCACAACGGATCGTCCGGCACGTACCTGCCGGTGAAGGAGAAAAAAATGGCGTCAGTGACGTTTGATAAAGCAAGTCGCATCTACCCGGGAACCACCGCCCCGGCGGTTGATGCTCTCGATCTCACCGTCAACGATGGCGAGTTTCTAGTCCTGGTGGGCCCCTCAGGCTGTGGAAAATCCACGTCCCTGAGAATGCTCGCGGGTCTGGAAGAAATTGACAGTGGCCGCATCCTCATTGGAGATCGCGATGTCACCGATGTCGCACCCAAAGACCGTGACATAGCCATGGTGTTCCAAAACTATGCGCTCTACCCCCACATGACCGTGGCAGAAAATATGGGTTTTGCGCTCAAAATCGCCGGCATCAACAAGGATGAGCGCGCCACTCGTGTTCTGCAAGCCGCAAAGCTTCTTGACCTGGAACCCTATTTGGACCGTAAGCCCAAGGCTCTTTCTGGTGGCCAACGCCAGCGTGTGGCAATGGGTCGTGCGATTGTGCGTGAGCCTCAAGTGTTCCTCATGGATGAGCCTCTTTCGAACTTGGACGCCAAGCTTCGGGTTCAGACAAGGACCCAAATCGCGTCCCTCCAGCGTCGCCTGGGTGTGACGACGGTTTATGTCACCCACGATCAGACCGAGGCACTCACCATGGGTGATCGCATTGCGGTTTTGAAAGATGGTGTGCTGCAACAAGTGGGTACCCCAAGAGACCTCTACGAGGCTCCTGCCAACGCTTTCGTTGCTGGCTTCATTGGCTCACCAGCTATGAACCTCTTTGATACAGATGTTGTCGATGGCGGGGTCCAGTTTGGATCCGCCACCGTCAAGGTTGACCGCACCACACTCGCTGGAGCCACCGGTTCACGTGTGACGGTGGGAATCCGACCAGAAGACTTGAACGTGTCTTCCACGGGCAAGGGCCTGCAGGCAACCGTGGATCTCGTGGAGGAACTCGGTGCCGATGGTTACCTCTATGCAAGCGCCGAAGTCAATGGCGAAACCATTGAAATGGTCGTTCGAGTCGATGGCAGGGACCACCCTGTTGCCGGTGACAAAATTACTCTGCTCCCCATAGAGCACCACCTGCACGTGTTCGACACATCCAGTGGAATTCGCCTCACCAAAGAGGCAATCTCTCCGAAATCCTAGGTAGTCCTAATGTGGGGTCACCAGTAGGTACTGGTGACCCCACACCTATGAAAGAGGAGCTTTAGCTATGGCCGCTTCCCTCTCCATCACGTCCTCAGTGGTGAGCCCGGAGCTTTTTGAGCTGCCCTGGGATAGGCCACTAGAAAAGTGGCCCCAAGACACCGTCGCGGCGCTACCTAAAGGCATTTCGCGACATGTGGTGCGCTTTATCCACATGGGAAAACATATTGTGGCGGTCAAAGAAACCACAGAGGCGCTGGCTATTCGTGAATACGACATGCTCCGCAAATTGGACCGCCTCGATGTCCCGTGCGTTGAGCCTGTGGCCATTGTTTCCGGTCGCCTTGATAAGCACGGTGAGGCTCTCCCCACTGCTCTCGTGACCCGGCACCTGCGCTTCTCGCTGCCGTATCGAGCTCTGTATTCGCAAACTTTGCGGCCAGACACGGCGACCCGCTTTGCTGACGCTCTAGCTGTGTTACTCGTTCGCCTCCATATTGTCGGCTTCTTCTGGGGGGACGTGTCCCTATCCAATACTCTTTTTCGTCGAGACGCCGGATCTTTTGCCGCCTATTTGGTCGATGCCGAAACAGGTGAGCTGATGCCCGGGAGCCTGTCCGATGGTCAGAGAGAAAACGACTTAGAAATCGCTCGGGTCAACGTCGCAGGTGAATTGCTCGATCTGCAAGCTGGCGGACGACTGGATGAAGATATTGACCCTGTTGCAATCGCAACCTCAATTCTTAACTCGTATCGGTCCCTCTGGAATGAGCTAACGGGCTGGGAAAGTTTCGACCAGTCGGAGCGCTGGCGAATTTCGGAGCGCGTTCAACGGCTCAACCAACTAGGTTTCGATATTGAAAACCTCACCATCTCGAGCGATGACTCGGGCACTCGGCTCAATATTCAACCCAAAGTTGTGGACGCCGGCCACCACACCAGGCGCCTGTTGCGCCTCACCGGCATTGACGCAGGGGAAAACCAGGCACGACGGTTACTCAACGACCTGGATTCTTTTCGCGCACTTCGCTATCCCGACGATGATGTTGATGAAGAAATGGTCGCTCACGAATGGCTCTCTGAGGTCTATGACAAAGTGATCAGGGCAATTCCTCGCGAATACCGGGGAAAGCTAGAAGCGGCGGAGATTTTCCACCAGTGGCTCGAGCACCGCAGCGGGCGATCGCAAAGAGAAGATCGGGATGTCCCGCTCAAGGAAAGCGTCGCCTCGTACATCGAAGAAGTACTGCAACACCGTCGGGACGAAGCGCTGATTACCGGCCCACCCACCGAAGCCATAACGCTACCCAACCCCACCATCGAGGTGAACTGGCGCGATCGGGTTTAGGACTTTTTCTTGCTAAAACGCTGCCTAGCCACCTCGTACAACACGACACTGGCAGCAATACCCGCGTTCAAGCTTTCAGCTTTATTCGAAATAGGGATGCTGAGAATCAGGTCGCAGGTTTCGGTAACAAGCTTGGAGAGGCCTTTACCTTCACTGCCCACCACGATCACCAGCGGTGCATCAGCAATATCGGCCCCAGGGACAAACCCTTCGGCACCCCCATCAAGGCCCACCACAAAATAGCCGCGCTCTTGGAAAGCCTTCAACGTTTGCGTGAGATTTGCCGCTAGGGCCACCGGCGTTCTCGCGATGGCTCCCGCCGAAGTTTTCCACGCCGTGGCCGTAACACCGGCAGATCGACGCTTAGGAACAATCACCCCGGAGCCGCCAAATGCTGCCACAGAGCGAACAATGGCACCTAAGTTTCGCGGATCGGTAATGCCATCGAGTGCGACAAAAATCGGTGGCGTTGATCCTTTTTCGGCCTTTTCGGCAAGCTCTAGAGGATGTGGATACTGATACGCAGGAACGCTCAGTGCAATCCCCTGGTGAACCGTGTCCTTCCCGGCGATACGGTCTAGCTCTGGTCGAGGAATCTCCAGTAGCGGGATTCCTCGCTTGTTGGCAAGCGCTAAGGATTCCCTCACCCGATCATCCATGTCGATTTTGGTCGCTAGGTGCAGTGTTGTGGCAGGAATTTTTGCCCGCAAAGCTTCGATGACAGCATTTCTACCGGTGACGAGTTCACCATCGGAAACCAAGGGACGAACTGGCCTGCGCACTGAGGATGGTGTGGTCGAACCGTGACGGGCTTTAGCCGTATCTAGGCGCTCTTTTGCCGCCTTACGCTTTCCTGCTGGATGCCACGATCGGTCCTCTGCTTTAGGGGTTGGCCCTTTACCTTCGAGAGCGCGCCGACCGTGACCGCCGGTCCCCGTGGTTGGCGGTTTCTTTGCCTTGCGTGCTGACGGGTGTCCCTTTTTAGCCACGAATACTCCAGGTGCTCTGTGTGGATGCATCGAAAACATCGATCCCTGCGCCCTCAAGCACATCGCGCAGCGCATCAGACTGAGCAAAATCTTTGTCAGCCTTAGCTTGCCACCTAAGTGCGAGTACAGATTCCACTAACGAATCCAACACGGTCGCTGAAGCCCCCGCATCTGCGTGCCAGATTGCATCCAAGGGGTCTAGACCTAATACCGCCAGCATTGCTCTCACCGACTGCGCCAGTGTTGCGGCCTCTGTCATCTCGTTGTTATCCAGAGCCTGGTTTCCGTGCCGGGTGGCATCATGCAGGATGGCCAGAGCCTCGGGAATTCCTAAGTCATCATCCATTGCTCTAGAAAAGCCTTCTGGAACCTGCCCAATAGAAGTATCTATATCCAAACTGTCTGAGCGGGCAAGGAACGCTTCAATCCGAGAAAAAGCGCTCGCTGCTTCAGTAAGGAAACCCTCGTGAAGATCAAGCTCGGAGCGATAGTGCGCACTGAGTAAGGCGTAGCGCACCACAATCGCTCGGGCGCTATCTAAGAGCTCCTGAGCAAGAATGCCGTTTCCCAGTGACTTGGACATCTTCTGCGAGTTCACCGTCACTAGGGCGTTATGCATCCAATGCTTGGCATACTCATACCCAGCTGCTCGGGCTTGCGCTAGCTCATTTTCGTGATGCGGGAAACGTAAATCCATGCCGCCACCGTGGATATCGAATTCGCGACCCAAATAGCGGGTTGCCATCGCAGAGCACTCCAAATGCCAACCCGGCCGGCCGGCGCCCCAGGGTGCACTCCATGAGGCAGATTCTGGCTCGTCCTTTTTGTGACCCTTCCAGAGGGCAAAGTCTTCGGGGTTGCGTTTTGCCCCCGTATCCCCCTCACCCTGTTGTAAGTTTTCGACACTTTGATGGGTGAGCTCGCCATAGTCTGGCCACGCAGACACATCGAAGTAGACATCACCGGAGCCATCTTCTGAGGCATAGGCATGAGCGGAGCGCAAAAGCACCTGGATCAGTTCCACCATGGCCGGCACATCACCTGTGGCACGAGGCTGTTTGGTCGGTCTTTGGATCGCAATCGCATCGCTCACCATCTGAAATTCGGCTTCAATACGCTCAGCTAAGGCCCACCATTGCTCCGGAGAGCCCTGGCACTGCTCCAGTACTTTGTCGTCAATGTCGGTGACATTTCGAATCAGAGTTACCGCAAATCCTCGGTGTTGAAACCATCGGGCCCACAGGTCATACACCAGGGCGCTTCGAAGGTGTCCCGCATGGGGGGAAGACTGAACGGTGGGCCCACAGACATAGAGCGAAACCTCGCCCTCACGAATTGGCGCAAAGTCAACCATCTCGTGGCGTTTGGAATCAAAGAGTTTGATCGGCACCGCTTTATGGTAGCGAGGATACGGCCTTGGAACCGGGTGCCAGACCGTAGTGCCCCAGCACTGACCTAGGTGGTCGAGAGCACAACTGTGGCGATAGCCGCCACGCCTTCACCGCGACCGGTAAGACCTAAACCATCGGTGGTGGTCGCTGATAGCGCAACAGGTGCTCCGACTAAGGCCGTGAGAGTTTCCTGTGCTTCTAGTCGGCGTGGACCGATTTTGGGGGCATTACCAATCACTTGCACCCCTACCGAGCTCACGCGGAGCCCTTGGGCGTGAAGCAGTGAAAGAGCATGGGAGAGGAATACGGAGCTATCCGCACCAGCAAACTCGGGCCGATCCACACCAAAGTGTTCACCAAGGTCCCCCAGGCGAGCAGCCTGCAAAGCCGCATCGACTATCGCGTGCAGAACAACATCGCCATCACTGTGTCCAGAGAGACCTTTTTCGCCCTCCCAGGTCAGTCCTGCCAGCCTCAGGGGCGTATTCTCATCGAACTGGTGCACATCCATTGCTACACCCACCAGAGGCGTCACAGAGGCGCCAAGAACGCTAGCTGCCCTCGTGAGATCCTCAGGGTAGGTAATTTTGAACCCTCGAACATCACCAGCAACACCCACCACATCATGGCCAGCCTCGCGCATCACGGCTGCGTCATCGCTAAAGTCACCGGCCACCGCTTCATAGGCGGCAATCAGTTTCGAAGCCACAAAACCTTGAGGAGTTTGGACACCACCGAGTTCGTCTCGGTTGGGCCCACCCTCGGTGATCAACGTCTCAGGGCTAATGCGCACGAGCGTGTCCACCACAAGAACGTGAGGTATGGCACCCGGGGCACCAGCCTCAACCGCTTCGACTACTCGATCAAAAACATCCAAGGGCATCAACACTCGGGCTGCGTCGTGGATGAGCACAACATCGGTGTCCTCGCCCAGTGCCGCTAGGCCAGCCCGAACACTGGCTGTGCGCGTAGCGCCACCGGTCACAACTCTTGCCCCAGGTGAGGAAGTAAGCAGCGCTCTCGCGGGCTCTTGCCAGCCTTCTGGGACTACCAAGACCACCGTGTGAGGCCTGGACCACTCACCAAGGCGCTCCACACAGTGTTGCAGAAGGGTTTTACCTTCTAGGGAAACGAAAGCTTTAGGAAACGGTGAGCCCAATCGGCTACCGCTGCCAGCTGCAACAAGAACAACCGCTGTGGTCACCCTGGGCAGCCTTTCTCTCTTAGCTAGGACGCGAGAACTTCGTCGAGAACGTTCGAAGCTTTCTCTTCGTCCGTCTTTTCAGCAAGCGCAAGCTCAGAGATAAGAATCTGGCGAGCTTTGGCCAGCATTCTCTTCTCACCAGCGCTGAGCCCACGATCTTGGTCGCGGCGCCACAGGTCACGAACTACCTCAGAAACCTTGATGACATCGCCTGAAGCGAGTTTTTCAAGGTTTGCTTTATAGCGACGAGACCAGTTGGTGGGTTCTTCGGTGAAAGGTGCGCGAAGCACTTCAAAAACTTTATCGAGGCCCTCGCGACCGATAACGTCTCGGACTCCGACCAAATCAACGTTCTCTGCCGGGACCTCGATGGTGAGATCTCCCTGCTTGACGCTGAGCTTGAGATACATCTTCTTTTCGCCCCTGATGGTGCGATTTTTTACTTCTATGATGGTGGCCGCCCCGTGATGGGGGTAGACCACTGTTTCGCCAACTTCAAACAGCATGCAGGAATTCCTTTCGCAACCTCCTATTTTAGCACAGTGGATGCAGTAGATTCCTTGCCCGGGTTCTAGTCTGAAGTGCAACAGGCGGGTGCGACTTGTTGCGAGCATAGTTCGTTGAGGGCTTCCGCGGGGCTCTTGTGGGATGGCCCGGGCAACGATACGGTCGCTTCTGGCTTTTGCTCGGTGGCGCACTGACCATCAGTGGTGGTTCCCTTGGCGTTGCGGTTGCGGTTCTGAGCGGAGGCGTTGGCTGTCATGCCTTGCATGTGTGCGGCGCAACCGGGGATTGAGCTCACACCGGGCTTACGATTTAGACAAGATGGGGCAGCCGGGCACACGCCGACCAAGATCCCAGCATCTTTACTCGCGCGCGCAGTCAGCAAACAAAATCATCAGACCAGTGGCGTCGTCTGTTGTGAATAATTCGTCAAGGGCAAGGTTCTGTTCATGCAGCCTTGAATATGGAACCGAAATCGCGTCGTAACCATGAGCGAGGAGCTCACCGCTTGACACAAGTTTCGCAGTGCGTTTGTTTCCGTCGAAGTAGAACTGGTGCCGAATCGCTGACGCGGCGTACACGAGCGCACGAACTCGCGGGTCTGATTCTGTACTGAGGTAATCGAGGAGGCCACGGTGAGAATCCCGTAAGTCAGCGCCGCCACTGCCGGCAGGCCGGCCGTCAACGGTTCCGCCATCCGACAGGCGGACGTTGCCGCCCCCGGAGACTGAACCCTCGCCACGGAAGTTTCCCGACTCGGCCGCTTCATACACCGCCACCATTTTGTGGACTCGGTCGGAGACATCCTTGCCCAGGTGAAACTTGCCGCGTTTGACTAGCTGGTCAATTTCACTGAAACCTTCGTTGAGTGCGAGGATTTGTTTCTGGTCGTCGAGTTTCTTTCCCTCGACGGTGACACCGTCCAGGAGGGTGCGAACTTCCGGCAGTGTGAAGTTGTTGCCTTCCAGCTTTGCTGCATCCCAGATCATCTCAGGGAACCGCGCGCGGAAACGGAACAGGGCTCGTTCGACGTCCCCATTTCCCCCGATCGCATCGAGGTCCACCAAGTCCATTCCCCACGTGATCCCACATGCTTGATGCTGGCTATTTTTTCCCGCGCCAAGGTGAAGCGACGGAAGATCCGCCCGGAAATCTAACCCAGAGGGTCTGCCCGGTCTCTTTTGATATTGGTTAGAGCCAACGCCCCATCTTGGATCACCCATTGTCAGTCACCACCTTCCAGCGATATTGTGCGCGGCAACCCCGAGCTCCCCACCAACACCAAGGCTGTCAATGACAGCCTGCACCGGGCTGACGAGTTCCAACCCGCCCAAGTTGGCTCCTCCAGCTAGAACTGTCTGATGCAGTGGCGCGACGATGACGTTCGCGCCAGAGGCCACCGTTGTTTTCCTGTGCGTACTGAGCAGCATCCCCATTACGATAGCGGGAGCCGACGTCCACAACACGGTCGGCGAAGCACTCGATATAGGTTCAATGCCGAGCGCGTCCAGAGCCGGAGCGCCGGAAAGCGACCACGGTTGCTCGCTTGCAATCGCCGCGGACGCTAACCGGTCAGGGTCGTGACGTCCGATGAGGAAGATTGCACCTGCCCTGCTCTGTGGTGCTGACACCTCCGCCGCCATTTTGGTGAGTTGGAGCGGTTCCGCATCGGGCGCCCACCGCCTGAGCCGGGCTACCCACTCAGTCAATTGCTCTTGGTTCTCAACGTTTTCGGCCAGCAAGTCCCCGACCATAACTCGTGCTGCCGCGGCAGCGTATGGGTCACTGGCTTCTACTGTTGCGATTCTGATGTCCAGACCGCAGGCGAGAGCGAGCTCTCTGAGAGTCCCCAATTTCGCGCGGCTTGGGTCGCGGCGCAAAGACCACTCAGTGTTTCTGGACACACCAGCCCTGCGCGCCAGCTCTGTCGGCGCGATAGTGGCCTTGCTGAGGGATGCTGTCAAACTCGTCGTGTCCATCATGGTGTCCTTTCAAGAGGACAGTCTATCACAACGTCCGTTACATAGGACGCAATCTCTATGCGCGGCACATCGGCCATCCGAGGAACAGCAGCAACCCACCATAAAGTTCCCTCAATCTCACCTAAATCGTAAGGCTGGCATATGTTCCAGGAGCAATGCGCCAGACATCCTCCTGGTCATCGCCTGGAGCTCACCTAGGATTCCAGTAGGCTAGAGAAGTTCTCGCGCAGTGCGAGGGCGCCATTTCCCAGCACTCATTCGTGACCAAAGGAAAGTTTCGTGCGACGCCGTACTATTGCTCCTTTTGCCCTCGCTGCCTCTCTTCTAGCGGGCGCTACGGGGTGCACGCTTTCTGCCGAAATTGCCACCAAGAAGACCTATGAAGCCTCGGACGGCGTCGGTGCCGTCATGGGTAACGTTGCGCTGCGCAATGTATTGCTGATCTCAAATGACCAGGGCGAAGCCAACCTGGTGATGACGGTGGTGAATTCCAGTGAAGCCGATGTGTCACTGCTGGTGCAATACGGTGATGGGGTCTCACGCACGACACAGGCCCTGCCGATCGCTGCGCTGCCTCAGAGGACCCGTGTGGGGGAAGATGGCACTCTGGCGCTCGTGATGGCCAGCGATAATCTCACCGCGGGTGCCGTGTTCCCTGTCTACTTCCAATACGGTGACGTTCCAGGAGAGCTATTGTTCGTGCCCATACTGGATGGGTCGTTGCCAGAATACGAGCTCTACGTTCCCTAAATGGTCTGGTAACTAGGCTTCGAATCGGTAACCGAGGCCTCGCACCGTGACAATAAGGGTCGGCTCCGAAGGTGTTTCCTCGATTTTGGAACGCAAGCGCTTGATATGAACATCTAGAGTTTTGGTGTCTCCGAAATAGTCAGAGCCCCACACGCGATCGATTATTTGACCTCTGGTGAGAACCCGCCCGGCGTTGACCATTAACAGTTCTAGGAGTTCAAACTCTTTGAGGGGCAAAGAAACAGCACCACCTCTCACTTCAAGTTGGTGTCGATCGGTATTGAGCACGACCTGGTGATACGAGAGCACCCCATCGCTCGCATCAGCATCCTCGACGCGGCGGCGCATCACCGCTTTGATTCTTGCTAGGAGCTCGCGGGATGAATAGGGCTTGGTGACGTAATCATCAGCACCTAACTCCAGCCCCACCACAATGTCGATCTCCGAGTCTTTTGCGCTCAACATAATGATCGGCAGCGACGAGCGGGTGCGAACCTCTCGACAGACTTCAGTTCCCGATAAACCGGGAAGCATTAAATCTAAGAGCATCACATCAGGCGGAGACTGGTCCACAACCTCGAGGGCAGCCAGGCCGTTATCCACTACCGAGACTTCATAGCCTTCACGGCGCAAAAGATAGGCCAGGGGTTCACTGAGCGACTTCTCGTCTTCGACCACCAGAATTTTTGTCATGCACTGCCTTTCGATCGATTGCTGGAGTCATCTAGAGAAACTAGGGGAATTTCATCAGTAGCGAGATACTCAGCGGGCCTGGAAGTCTTAGACGAGGACACGGGGATGATTTCTCGTTCCTCCTCATCGTGGAGCTGGGCATCCTCTGGGGCCTGGCGCAGTCGGATAGTAAAGGTCGAGCCTTTACCCAGTTGCGACCACACTCGGACTTCACCATGGTGGTTATTAACCACGTGCTTGACAATCGCTAGGCCCAAACCGGTGCCCCCGGTGTCTCTGGATCGAGCGGGATCGCTGCGATAAAAACGCTCAAAAATGCGCTCCAGTTCCCCTTCCGCAATTCCTGCGCCCTGATCAGTGATAGAAATTTCGATCACCCCACCTTTGAGGCTCACCCCGATACCCACTCGTGTCGCGCGCTTTGAATAGGTGACCGCGTTGCGCACAAGATTGTGAACCGCGGTGGCCAAAGAAGCAAAATCACCCAAGACATAAGCTCCTGTTTTTGCTGAGACCACCAGAGAAATACCCGATTTTTTGGCCAAGACCGCATTGGTCGAAAGCGCCTGCTCCACAACCTGGTCGATGGGCACCACTGCGGGGTTATCGATACTGCCGAGGGATTGAAGCCGAGTCAGCTCAATAATGTCATTGGTCATTTCGGCCAGCCTGCGACCTTCTTGTTCCAAGGTGGTCGCAAACGAGCGCACCTGGTCTGGGTCATCCGCGGAATACTGCAATGCTTCGGCCAAAAGCGACACCGCACCAATAGGGGTTTTTAGTTCATGGGAAATGTTCGCCACAAAATCACGGCGCACCGCATCCAAGCGATACATTTCCGATCGATCATCAGCAACCAGAAGGGTGAGGCGCAAACCTAAGGGTGCCACCCGCACTAACAAGTGCACCGGCGGGGCTGACTTTGTCTCTCCCGGAAGCTCAAACTCTCGAGAAAGGGCAATGCCCTGCTCCCTAGATTCCTGCACTAAATCGAGGATGGGCGAATAAACCACATCTCGGTCTTTGACCAGGCCGAGGTCAATAGCCGAGGCAGCTGCGCGCAAAACGCGGTTATCTGCATCCAAAACAACACCTGTGGCGCCAATAACTTCAAGAGCGGTATCCACGCCATCGGGGACAGGAGGTTCAAACACCGTTCCCGCACGACTCTGCCAACGAACCGCAGCCCACGCCATGCCGGAAATCGCCAAACCTAAGACGATCCCAATGCCGAGACTCCAGCCCGATGCCCAGAAGAGCTCCATAAGTCCTAAGCCTAGAGCTTGCGCCTCAGCAATTACCCGGCCCTGCGGGCTAAACTAGGGATCGGTAGTCAGTGTTAATCAAACTCTTACCGTTTGTTTACCCAACTACGCCAGATTTAGGCAACGACAATTTATTTAACGACAAAGCGTTGCACCATCAGCGCTCAAGTCTGAGGAGCATCATGCGCGAAGTTTTCCAACAAGAACTGCACGAAGTCCAAGAACGCCTGGTCAGTATCGCCGAATTGGTGAGTGCCTCCATCGCCGACGCCGTGCAATCGTTCAACAAATCCGATGTCACCTTGGCTGAGTCGGTTATCGCCAAGGATTCTAAGATTGATGACGCTGTCAACCAGCTCGATGAGCTCGCGATTGCAATCTTGGCCCGTCAGTCCCCTGTTGCCAGAGACCTGCGCATGGTGGTGTCGGCACTTCGTATTAGCTCCTCGCTTGAGCGGATGGGAGATATGGCCGAACACATCGCTCAACTCGCCCGTTATCGTTTCCCTGAAAAAGTTGTCCCCAAAGCCATTCGCCCCACCTTCAAGGAAATGGGCTCACTCGATGTGGCCATGGCCATCATGCTCGTGGACTTGTTGAAGACCCAAGATGTGAAAATCGCTGAAAAAATTCGGGATGAGGACGACAAGGTGGACGCTTTGCATCTGTCTGTTTTCGAAACAGTGCTCAGTGAATCCTGGAGCCAGGGCACCGAAACCACCGTTGATGCCACCCTCGCATCACGCTATTTGGAGCGATTCGCCGATCACGCTGTCTCCATCGCCAAGAAGATGATGTACCTTTCCACCGGCGAGTGGAACCCCAGCAACCACTAGCTCTCTTTAGCACCCTGCTGTGCTACCGCGGCGGCACCTGCGACAGCTCCTTGCGGGTCAAGGTAGCGGCCTTTGCCTTTGAGCGTCATAGTTTTGGTGAACTGATAAACCAGCGGTGCACCGGTGGGAATATTGAGCTGCGCGATGTCATCATCGCTAATCCCCTCAAGATGCTTGACTAAGCCGCGCAGACTATTGCCATGGGCCACGACTAACGTCACTTTCCCGGTGGCAACATCGGGAACGATATCGGAGTTCCAATAGGGCAGCATCCGATTGATCACAGTCTTCAGTGATTCCGTCTGGGGAACATAACCTTTGATATTGGCATATCGGGGGTCATCGTTTTGGGAAAATTCGCTAGAGGCCTCAATGGGGGGAGGTGGCACGTCAAAACTGCGCCGCCACAGCCCGAACTGGTCTTCGCCATATTCAGCAAGTGTGCTGGCTTTGTCCTTGCCCTGGAGGGCGCCGTAATGGCGCTCATTCAAGCGCCAATTGCGCTTGACCGGGATCCATAGGCGATCCGCGCTATCGAGCACGTCGTTGGCAGTCTGAATAGCCCGAGACAGCAAAGAGGTGTGCACGACATCAGGAAGCAGATTGTGCTCCTTGAGAAGCTCTCCCGCTGCCACTGCCTCTTGATGGCCGTGCTTAGTGAGACGAACATCGACCCAGCCGGTAAAAAGGTTTTGTTTATTCCACTCTGATTGACCGTGGCGAAGCAGAATTAGCGTAGAGGACATGTTCCAAGCCTACTCATTACCCACGTTGGCCCAATCGCGGCAAGCGCGGAGTGGCCCTGGTTGCTCCAGCATCCGGGGGAACAATGACTTCGCCGGTTGCCGGAATAAACGTTGCCTCGTGTTCGACCGACAGGGCTGCCTCGAGGCTCGTGTTGCGCTTAAGAAGAGCTAAGGCAATGGGCCCGAGCTCATAGTGCCAAGCGGCTCGGGTGATGACGCCAACGGCTTTGTCGCCGATGAAAACAGCATCCCCAGGGTCAGGAAGAGTGGATTCGGAACCATCAAGATGCAACAGCGTAAGTCGCCGTGGCGGGTGGCCCAGGTTGTGCACCTTCGCCACAGATTCTTGACCCCGGTAACATCCCTTTTCCAGGTGAATAGACGTTCTCAGCCAATCTAATTCGTGAGGCAAGCTCTTCTCATCGACTTCTGCCATCGTGGGCCTAGCTACCGCAATCATCAGCCCAGTCAGGCTGGATTCGGGCACCAGAACCAGAGGGTCCAGGTCAGCTTTGGCATCGTGGTCATAAACGCGATACGTCAACGACCACGAAGCACCCAGGTGTGGCTCACTGGCATAGCCGATGGATCCGACACCAACGCTTGGCCACGGATCAACAAATTCGATCACCGCTGGATGGAGTTCCACCTCTTGGCTGATCTCGGTGAGGAAGCCAAGAACCTGTTTGCCGCTGATGAGAGAAACCTGGGCATCCATGCGAAAAACCATCGATTGGAGCCACGCGCGAAGCGGCTCGCCTAAGCCTGATTCGGTGAGCAAGAAGGTGGTGTCACCATCATCGCTCATCAAAAAGGGGTATTCGATCTTGCCCTGAGGGCTCAAGATCATGGACTCTTTGGTTTGTCCGGGGGTGAGGTCATCAACTTTCTGGGTGATCAAAGAATTGAGCCAGATCAGGCGATCAGGCCCGGTAACCGTGAGAAGTTCCCGCGAAGAACAATCAACTACAGCATCTCCAGCCAGCAATAACCTCTGGTGGTGAAAAACATCACCCGAGCGCGCCTGGGCTGATGATTCGGGCTCAAGGTGAGCAGATTCCACCGGTTTAGCGCTGGCCTCTAAAAAGGTTGCGAAGGACTATCCAGGACACCCAGGCAGTGGCCAGCGAGGCTAAAGCCAAAAGGCCCAGGAAGAAGATTTCTAGTGCAAGGAGCATGCCTCTAGTCTACGACGCTCAGTACTTGAAACACCACGGTGGCAAGGGCAGTTAACAGCACACTCCCGGTTACGGCCAGCGACAACCGACTGACCAGGCCCTCAGATTGATAGGCGACTACCTGCAAAATAAAGGCCACCAGCAACGAAGTCGCTAAGACTGCCACCATGCTGGCCACTCGGTTGTCGACGCTCACCACAAGCGCCACAACGACAACGCCAAGGGCCGTGACGACCCAGACCGGAACCACGTTACTGAAAAAATGCGCCATAACACCAGGATAGAGGCCCGTTAGACTGGTCCAAAGTTTCGGGAAGCGAGGTGATGGGATTATGGCCACCATTTTGACGCTGAGCTCCGATGAGGGCGCAGTGGTTCTCCCCGCGCTGAGTTTGCTTAGCCACAAAGTCCGCACGATTCCGGCCCAACCGGCTTCGCTGGTCAATGCCCCCTTAGCGGATGTCGTGATCGTGGATGCCAGAGGTGATCTTGCTCAAGCAAAAGCGCTGTGTCGAATTCTCACCACCACCGGAATTTCTGCTGCCCTGCTCGTTGTGGTGACTGAAGCGGGAATGCCCGCGGTCACCGCTGAATGGGGCTTTGATGACGTTGTTCTGGCCTCCGCTGGCCCCGGGGAAGTCGATGCACGAATTCGACTCATCACGACTAGAGGCAGCAACGACTCTGATGATCAAATGATTTCCGCCTCAGGTGTAACCATCGACGAAGTGAGCTACCAAGCCAAAGCCAACGGTCGAGCCCTTGATCTAACGTTCAAAGAGTTTGAGTTGCTGCGATTCTTAGCCGGTCACCCGCAGCGAGTATTCACCCGTGAGCAGCTTCTCAGTGAGGTGTGGGGCTACGACTATTTCGGTGGCACCAGAACAGTCGATGTCCATGTGCGCAGGCTCCGGGCAAAGCTTGGCGAGATGGAGTCGCTGATTGGCACGGTGCGCAATGTCGGATACCGCTTTACGGTGAGCGATACACCCGATTCGCTTTCGCAACGAGAAGATTCACCCACGAGTAGACCTGCTTCGGCCTAACCTGCGTTACTCCCCGTTAACCTCTAGGCCTGTTCGTGCAGGGAAAGTGATGCCACAATGTCGGCTGTGAATGAAATTCGGGCCGACTACGACGTCAGCGCTGGGGTAAGCGGCGACTTTAGCGACGATTTTGATGATTCGCGCCCCATCCCCACCGACGACTTACCCGATGAGCGCTATCTCGACCGAGAATTAAGCTGGCTTGCCTTTAACCAACGGGTGGTGGAATTAGCGGAAGACCCCGAAACGCCGCTGCTAGAGCGAGTGAATTTCTTGGCCATCTTTGCGAGCAACCTCGATGAGTTTTTTATGGTCCGAGTCGCAGGTCTCAAACGGCGTCTGGTCACCGGCATAGCCGTTCCAACCAATACAGGGCGCTCCTCCCAGCAAGTGCTCGATGACATCTCCCAGATGACCCACGAGCTCCAAGAGCGTCACGCCAGTGCGTTCCATGAATTAGTCAAACCTGCCCTGGACGCTGCTGACCTGCACATCGAATCGTGGAGCGATCTTGACGAAGCCGATCGAATCCGACTTGATGAGCTCTTTAGCGAACAAATCTTCCCCGTCTTAATGCCTCTCGCTGTTGACCCCGCACACCCCTTCCCCTACATTTCTGGCCTCTCGCTCAACCTCTCAGTGCGGATTAGGAACCCAAAGACACAAAGTGTTGAATTTGCGAGGCTAAAAGTCCCACCCATCCTCTCTCGCTTTATACCGTTGCCCGATGATGGCACTGGGCGCTTGCGCTTTATCCCCATTGAAGATCTCATCTCAAACCACGTTGGGGAACTGTTCCCCGGCATGGAAGTTCTGGAACACCATGAATTCCGTGTAACTCGCAATGAGGACGTAGAAATTGATGAGGATGAGAGTGAAAATCTCATCCAGGCGTTAGAGCGCGAACTCCTGCGCCGTCGGTTTGGCCCACCCATTCGGTTAGAAATCACCGACGACATGGACCCCGTCACCCTTGATCTACTCATTGGCGAGCTTGGCATTACCGAACAAGAGGTCTACAGGCTTCCCGCACCGCTTGGCCTCACCGGGTTATTTGAGTTGAGTAATCTGGATCGACCTGATCTGAAATACCCACCCCATTTACCGGTCACCTCCACCCAGTTGTTTCCTTCGGAGCCCACCGAGGAACCCGATATTTTCCGTTCTATTCGAGCCGGGGATATTTTGGTTCACCACCCCTATGAGTCTTTTGCGACCAGCGTTCAAGCTTTTTTTGAACAGGCCGCGAGGGACCCTAAAGTCTTGGCCATCAAACAAACCCTGTATCGCACCAGTGGGGATAGCCCGATTATCGAGTCTCTCATCCGAGCTGCAGAGTCAGGGAAATCTGTCTTAGCTCTGGTGGAAATCAAGGCCCGCTTCGATGAACAGGCCAACATTTCGTGGGCCAGAAAATTGGAAAAAGCGGGCGTCCATGTTGTTTATGGTCTCGTTGGCCTCAAGACCCATTGCAAATTGGCTCTGATAATCCGGCAGGAACCTGATGGTTCGCTCGGCCATTACTCTCACGTGGGAACGGGAAACTACAACCCTAAGACCAGCCGGATTTATGAAGACTATGGCTACTTCACCGCCAATAAGCAGGTGGGCAAAGAGCTCACCCGGTTATTCAACGAACTCTCCGGCTACGCCATTGAGAAAAAATACAAGCGAATGTTGGTCGCTCCCCGCTACCTGCGCAAAGGACTCCTGCGCCACATTCGTGACGAAATAACTAACAAAAAAGAGGGAAAGTCCGCCAGAATCCGGCTCAAACTGAACTCGCTGGTCGATGAGGTCATTATTGATGAGCTGTACCGGGCAAGTCTTGCCGGAGTGCCCGTAGAAATCTGGGTAAGAGGCATCTGCGCACTGATCCCTGGTCGAAAAGGCCTCAGCGAAAACATCACCGTTAAGAGCGTGCTGGGTCGATACCTCGAACACTCCCGAATTTTCTGGTTCGACAACGCAGGCAAACCGATTGTCTATATCGGCAGCGCCGACATGATGCATCGCAACCTTGATCGTCGCGTGGAGGCGCTCGTCCAAATCACTGACCAATCCCACATCGACCAGTTTGATGGCCAACTAACCCGGGGAATGAGTGCGGATATGCAATCCTGGAGCCTCGATCACAACGGAGAGTGGCTGCGCAGGTCCCAGGCAGACGATGGTAGCCCGCTGGGTGATGTTCAACACGAGACGATGATGGAAATTGCTGGCAGGAAGCGTGGGGGCCCGACACGATGAGTAGCTCACCCGAGACCGTGGTCGCCGGTGGCGCAGTCTGTTGGAAAATTGTCGATGGTGAGCTTCGGGTGTTACTCGTTCACCGGACTCAGCACAAAGACATCTCCCTACCCAAGGGCAAGGTGGATCCAGGCGAAAGCGTTCCGGAGACTGCTCAGCGAGAAATCTTAGAAGAAACCGGGCTGCACATTATCCTCGGGCCCTATTTGGGTCGCGTGGATTATCTCCTTCCGAGTAAGAAAGCTAAAGAGGTCCACTACTGGGCTTCAGAGGTGGACCCGGGTGAAGCCGAGCGCACACCGTTTGAATCCAACGACGAGATTTACGCCCTCGAATGGCTCGGCATCAAAAAGGCAATGAAAAAGCTCACCTACGAGCATGACGGTGACATTCTCGAAAACTTCCAAGCCCTCTTCGACAGCGGCAAAGCCCGAACCTTTCCGATCATTTTGCTCCGCCATGGCAAAGCTATGCCCCCAGAGAACTGGGATGGCCCGGATCACACCCGCCCTTTGCTTCACAGAGGCCTCTTGCAAGCGCGCAATGTTGCGGCAGGAATAAAAGCTTTTGGCCCCTCGTTGGCCGTTTCCAGCCCCGCAGCTCGGTGTTTGGGAACTATCGAGCCGTTTATCGAAATAAGTGGGGTAGAGCTCAAAACCTCCAAGAGCATCAGCCAAGACGCCTACGAATCTAAGGGCACAAAAGCTTCTGCGGCAATCGAAAAACGGGTGGCCAAGAAAACTCCCACCGTTTTCTGCTCACATGGACCGGTTCTACCCCAGCTTGTCTCCGCTGCTGCCCAGATCGGCCATGGCGGCCCCAGCAAAGCCCTTGAGAAGGCAACCAGTCTGAGTGTGGGAAGTTTTAGTGTTATCCATTTCTCGAAAGACACGGATAACCCCCACATTGTGGCAGTGGAGACTCACGAACCACCCGCAATCCCTAAAAAGTGAGCTAGGCCGCAGAACGCCTCTCGGCGCGTGGCCGCTCGAAGCGGCTAATGATGGAGCCCGGGGTTACTACGGCCTAGCCCCCATATTCTAACGAAGGCTCCCCAGGGACTAGTTCAGCTTTGCCGCTCGTGACTTCTTCGCAGCAGTGGAAAGCTCTCCGGCGATAACGCTCCAGTTCAAAGACCTCTTGGTGAGGCTCTGTTGCGCCTTGTCATCAATCCAGGAATAGTGCAACGATCCAGCTGAAATAGCCCTCGCGATGGCCGCCGCCCGATCTAGTGCATGGGCAAGGTTCCCCGTAAAGGCACCGCGCAGAACATCATCGAGCACTTCTTGAAAACCTGTGGCATCCAAGGGATCAGGGGCACCGGCAATGACCTCGTCGATGGTGTCTAGCTGGTCAATGCCTTCTTGGAATAACACCCGGGAATCTTCGAGCTGTTGGCCTAGCGCTGCTCTGACCAAATACAGTCGCCATAGTGCCCCTGGGAGGCTCGCTGGGTGAGCATCTGACCACAAAGAGGCCAACGTGTCGAGGCCGAATTCATCAGAAAAACTGACCAATCGATCGACAATTTCTTGATCTTCGACATTGTCGCGATATATCAGCGCCTCTGCTGTTGAATGGGCCAACGCAGAAACCTCTGCGGGGTCAAGGGCAGAGCCGGCAGCGCTTGTTTCTGCCACCGCTTCCAAACGGTCAAAACCCATCTTCACGGGCTTTCGGTAATCAGACATAGCTATTCAAAACTAGAGCACCTTTCTTATAGCTCGCTCTGCCAGTAGGGCTATACCGTCAAGGGCATGACAAAAACTAATTCCCACAAAGCACGCTTTGTTCTATACCTCACACTCTCGATTGCCGGGCTCATCACCGCATGGCTGTTCAATGCCATCGCATCCATCCAGGGACAGGACTATCTTGACGCCTGGTTTGGATCCGCGGTCGACTGGGTTCTCTCACTGGACATCTTGATTGCAGCCATTGCAGGTTCCGCGTTCATGATTATCGAAGCTAAGAAACTCGGCATGAAACGCGTGTGGCTTTATATCCTGCTCTCAGGCATTACTGCTTTTGCTTTCACATTCCCGCTCTTTCTTGCCATGCGAGAGCGAAAGCTTCTCCAGTTAGAAACCGCCAAGAACTAGAAGGTGCGGCTGATCTTTTCTCCACCCGAGAGGTAGGTCATAACCCCTGGGGTAACACCAGCAGAAGTAGAACCAGCACCCGGAGGCAAAAGCACGAAAGTCTTACCAGGTGTGAGGTAGAGCGGGTTGCCTTCTCCATCGCTCAGAGCAATCGGGGCACCAAATGCGGTGGCGTCAAAGAGCCCTTGAAGGATCTTGCCGCCAGTAGCAACGTAGGCGGTCTCCATAGTGCCGGCAATTTGAGCAGAAGGAAGGCCCTCTTTGTCCACATAGTTAGGAGTGAGGATGACAACATTTGACACAGAGATCTGTGTGCCATCCGCATCGGTGTGTGGGCTCCCATCGGACAGGAACTTCAAATAGGAATTTGTTGCAACATCCCATTCCCAAATCGATTCAATTCCCTTGCTGAAGACCACAGTGATTCTCTCCGCGGCACTTCCCGAAACAGTGGCTGAAGCTTCGGCCGGGTCGGTCTTGTACTCGAACTGTTGGACCGGGGCATCAAGTGCGGAGTAGGTCGCCATCAAATCGGCGCCCTTAATGTGGAGATTCCAGGGGGCTGGCTTCCGGTCACTGCGGAAGAAGAACGCCCCATCAGGAGTGCCACCAGATGTGTCGTGTTCCACCAGCAAAAGACCTGTTCCCCGGATAATCTCTCGAACATTCGCGTTACCCACACCCGAGAAGACAAATACTCCACCAAAGGGCTTTACCAAGTCAGCGTCCTGGGGGCGGCCTGAGCGAACAGGGCCAACTTCTGCCGGAATGGAAGTTTCAAAAACGGCGAGGAACCTGGTGACGCCACCTTCAACAAGTTCTTCGAACGCTATATCTGCTTGGGCAATTCCGACCTGCGGACGACCAGAGGAAGTGTTATCGATTTTCACGGCCATGCTGGGGCCCGGGAGGCTGGCAGTTCCAAGCTCCATGCCAGTCAGTGGGTGTCGCGGGACTTCGGCTTCCACGACTTCTTCGACGACTTCCAATACTTCATCCACCGGGGGGAGTTGCTCAACAGCGCAACCAGTGAGAACCAGCGCGGAGAGTGACAGGCTGGCAAGAGTTGAACGGGTCCAGATGCGCATGTGGGTCCTTGGTGAGGTGGCGGACAAAAGACACCACACTATATTACAAAATGTCAGGGTTTTTTTATCGCCGAGGGTGGATTAAAGAGATTTCCGACTGCGTAGACTGGTCGAAGGGCCTCTAGCTCAGTTGGTAGAGCAACGGACTTTTAATCCGTGGGTCGTCGGTTCGAGCCCGACGGGGCCCACTAGCCTATTTTCGAGGTATAACGCCCGAGATCAAAACTGAAACCTAGAACTCCCTCCGACAAGGCATGAGGCGAAGGTATGGATATTCAGGCATCGTTCACATCACCGGGCCTCAAAAAGACGCCCCCCGGTGCTCACCCAGCGGCGTCGCGCACCTTGGCGGACATCCACAGAGGCCACGACTACCTGACTCACGAAAAGCTCTGGGTAGCCTTTCATGCCTCCAACACTGTGGGTTACCGTCACGCAAGTTTTCTTTTCACGCCCGGGCGCTGGAGGGGCTACGAGTGGGCGGACGTGAGAACTACTCCCACTTCCGCAACCACTCTCGTGATTGGCCACTCTGACCTAGCTGTCTCCGAGCTACATATCCGAGAGATCCGAACCAGCAGCAGTTACAGGAGTGTTTTCGCGACAAACTTAGAGCACGACGCCACTTTATTACCGGGCGTATTTGACCTACCTCTTGGTCTTCCCAATGACGAGAGACAATCTAGGACCCATATCGTCCAAGGTGACGATTCGCTTCTCTACAAGGCATGGAAACGAGGTAACAATAGAAGTACCCAAGCCAGGCCGAGAATTTATGCGAATTTTTCTGTGCGGACCAACCCGCCTGTTCGAAGCGAGGTCTTGGGGATCCTGAAGGGTCTCCCGGATGTAAGCTTCGGGAGTTTCTCGCCCAGTCGAAAAGGTCGGCTGAAAGACCTCGAAGAAATGAGTCATTGTGGCATCGTCGTGTGCCCGAGGGGCGGCGGCTTAGATACACACCGAGTTTGGGAAGCCCTGATGGTTGGAGCTTTCCCTGCCGTGCTCACAAGTGACCATTCCGCTCGCCTCCTAAGAGCCCTAAACCTCCCCCACATCGCTCTAGAATCCTGGAACGATCTGCAGGATTCCCAGGCACTGGAAAGGGAATTCGCCCGCTGCCAATCTCAAGAATGGGACTATTCAGGAGTCACCGCTTCGTTTTGGATCGAGAGAATTTCCGCCTCGACCAGCCGGTTACTGCCGGCACAAATTTGAGGAGTGAGTGAAAAACTTACGCCACGGGTACCAAACTAATAAGAACCGCGAGCGCATAGGAAGCATCAGTTTCATACCGCGAGGAGCCAGCAATGATTTTTTTTACCCACACGGGCCCTATTCCTTTGTACCTCACTGCCGCAATTTTGCAGGCACAAACCGTCAGCCCTAACCAGCACATCATCCTTCTCACCGACCAAGCGAAAAATCCAGTGCCGCAAACTTTGAGAGCCACCATGGATATCGCAAAAATCGAAGACTACTTCGACTCCGCTGCCGCTTTTGCGGAAATCTTTCGATTCGAAGGAAGAAATTCCTACGAATATGAACTGTGGAATTTTCAACGCTGGTTTGTGATCGAAGAGTATGCCCGGGTTAACAAGGTCGAAGAACCTCTGCTACATCTGGATTCTGACGCTTTTCTTTATATAGGGCCAGCGAGCGTAATCCCAGCCTTGTCGGCAAATTTGAGCGTGTGTGACGTTTCTGGGCCACAATTTGTTTTCATGAAAAGCCGCCGCTCACTTCACCGCTACACCACTTTTATTAGTGATCACTTCTCCACTGATGAGGGTTTCCAGCAGTTGCAGGATTACGTCTCGAAATCAAACCTTTCAGGTTTGCCCCATGTCAGCGACATGGTCTCACTCGGTCTTTTCGGTGAGACCAACGAAGTAGAGGATATTGGCAGCCCCAGTCGCTCAGATTTTCAGTTCTGTGAAAACATTGGCTCTTCCCAAGGCCTCCGGATGGGGCTCCTGGGCAAAAAAATGAGGGTCCGAAACGGCGTTCCCTCTTTTGTGAGACTGGATGGCTCATTGATTCCCGCAGGTGGCGTTCATCTCCAAGGAGGCAACAAGGCACTGTGGCCATTTTTCGCCTCGTTCGCGCTCCAATTACAGATCGTTCGGCACTTTCCGAGAGGGTACGCAAACGCTATAAGCGACGCTCTGCGCAAAGCCCTGCTCGCCATGAGTTTGCGACTAGCCCGGCTGGCGAGAAAAATACTAGCGCGGTGACTCTGAGACGCGCCCTTCGGACTGGCTAAAATCGTGCTCAAGCAAATTTGCTGCACCCAGATAAGCTTGCCTAACGACTTTGAACGAAGGGTTTTTGCTCATTAATCAAGACAGCGGGATTGAACGCATTACGGATGATGACGGATTATCTGTATTGGCGCTAATCGTGTGGGCGCATCATCGTTCTCCAGGAATCAGTTTCGTTACCGGCGATGAGAGCGTCCACCAGTTGGGCGTGCTCTGCTGGGAGAAAGGGCACAAGATCGATGCCCACATCCATAACCCTTTGGCTCGGAGCATCGACTCGACTCAAGAGGTCCTTTTCATTAGGAGCGGAAAAGCGAGGCTCGATCTCTATAGCGCCGAGATGGAGTACCGGTGCTCTCGGGAGCTAGGCACAGGTGACGTTGTATTCCTTCCTTCCGGTGGCCACGGACTGGAGATGCTAGAAGACACGGACATCATCGAGGTCAAGCAGGGGCCGTACCTCGGAGAAACCGAGAAAACCCGTTTTGTCCCCTTGGATAATCCTTTCCTCAATGGTGAAGCCGATGTCTAGCGGGATGCCCTTTAGCCGTTACGCGGCGCTGTATGACCTCATCTACGGCGGCCGAGACTCGGCCGGCGAAGTCAAGTGGATTCAAGAGAATTTGGCGTCACATGGACTGCCCACGAATTCGCGTCTTCTCGATTTGGGGTCGGGTACCGGGCGTCACGCTCAACTTTTTGCAGAATATGGCCATTCCGTGGTCGGCGTCGAAGCTAGCGAAGACATGCTCACGCTGTCTCGTGAGTCTGACCAGGTCAGTTTCGTTCAAGGCGATGCTAGAGGGGTCCGATTAGGCGAGATTTTCAACTGCGTCCTCGCCCTTTTCCACGTTGTCAGCTACCAAATTACCCCTGACGATATCGATGGAATTTTTGAGACCGCTGCAGCTCACACTAGTTCTGGCGGCCTCTTCGCTTTCGATATCTGGTATTCCCCAGCTGTGTTTTTCCTCCAGCCTGAACGTAGAACGCTGCGCAAAGAGAACGAATCTATTTCCGTTCTTAGGGTCTCCACACCACAAGAAAACCTTGCAGATTCTACGGTGACGGTCAAGTACTCCTTCGAGGTGACGGACAAGAAAACTGGAACAGAGGAAAAATTTGACGAGTTGCACGTGATGCGACATTTTTCTCACACCGAAATCGCTCTCTACGCCCACAAGCATGGCTTTAGCGTGATCGACCAACGAGAGTTCTTAACCGACAGCGTCCCCTCGAGAGAATCCTGGGGTGTCTGGTTCACCCTGCGGAAAGACTGACATGGACTTTATCCCCGTATCAACGCCATCTATCAACGCTGAGGACATTCGCGCTGTGGCAAAAACTATGGAAGAGGGCTGGATCTCAGCGGAGGGTCCACCAGTTCAAGAATTTGAAAAGAAATTTGCGGACCTCGTCCATCGACAACACGCAGTAGCGGTCGCTAACGGAACAGCAGCGTTAGACATCGCGCTTGAAGGTCTCGGTATTGGCCCGGGTGACGAAGTAATAATCCCTAGTTTCACCATCATCTCCTGCCTTAATCAGGTGCTACGCGCGGGCGCGACGCCGGTATTTGTTGATGCGACGCCCGACACCTGGAACCTAGATTCACAAGCGGTTGAAAACCTGATTACGCCTCGCACTAAGGCAATCATCGTTGTCCACGTTTATGGACTACCCGCAGATATCGATGACATCGTGGCACTGGGAAAAAAGCACAACGTTGCCGTCATTGAAGACGCTGCAGAAGCGCACGGACAGCACCTCAACGGGAAACCTCTAGGGTCGTTCGGCGAAGTTTCTACCTTTAGTTTTTATTCGAACAAACTCATCACTACCGGTGAAGGCGGGATGCTCCTCACAAATGATGAGCATCTAGAAGCCAAGTTTCGAGAGTTGCGAAACCTCTCTTTCAACCCCAAGCAAAGATTTGTGCACGAAAATATTGGCTGGAATTACAGAATGACTGCCATGCAGGCAGCCCTGGGGGTGTCACAGCTCAACCGCTTCGCGGAACTCTTGACCTTCAAGAAACAGGTAGGGAAAAATTACCAGGCATTGCTCACTGGATTCCCCGAAATTTCTTTACCTCAAACCAGCTACCGAGGGTCGGACAACGTCTATTGGGTCTTTGGTGTAGTTCTTGGTCCAGACTCTACCCGCAGCGCCAAAGAGGTGATGCAAGCATTAGCGGAAAAAGGAATCGGGACACGACCCTTTTTCTACCCACTTCACCGTCAACCGGTCTTAGAAAAATTCGGCTTTGGGCCTTCGCCGAGCCTTGCAACCTCAGAATGGCTCGGAGCCAAGGGCTTCTACCTGCCTAACGGTGCTGGCATCACGCTTCAACAACAGGAATACGTTGCTGAATCCCTCCATCAGGTATTGAGCTCGTGATGTCTCAGAGTCCCCGACGTTTCAGAATTCTGGTGGTCCTTACCGGTTCGGCACAAACAGGCGGCGGGTTTCACCAATCTGCCACGAACTTGAGGATGATTAGCAAGAAATCCCCGCCGGATTTTGAGATCCAAGTCCTGGATGTCAACGGCAACTTCAGAGAAGCAATTGGAGAGGCTATCTCCTCGGGTCGACTCAATCCAGAAAATGTCCTTCACCTCCCCGAAAAGCTGAAGACACTTAATGATCGAGTAGTAGCTAGCCCTCGGCTGATATATAAGCTCGCGCGCTGGTGGCTTGCGATAAATGGCCAGAAAGTAGGGATGAGTCCCGTCGCGCGCTTTCTAGATAATTCTGACGCTGACCTGGTCTACTTCGCGTCACCCGCTCCTGTCGCGACCGAACTTCAACAGAAACCATTCGTCTGGACTATTTGGGATCTCTCCCACTTAGACTCGCCCGAGTTTCCGGAGCTTCGCACTTCTCAAAAATTTGAAGACAGAGAACAGTTCAATTCTCTTGCGCTGCGAAAAGCAGTCCTCATCGTTGCTGAGTCCCAAGGGCTCATAGAGAGAATTAGAGTCGGCTTCGGGGTAGGTTCCAAGAAGTTCGTCACTATTCCTCTCTCGCCTTCGACAGCGCTTGACCCAAGCAGCAGCGGCCGAGAAAATCTGCCCGTCGAAATCAGAGAGCTCAAGTCCCCGTATGTCTTCTACCCGGCCCAACTATGGACCCACAAAAACCATGTGCGCATCGCTGAAGCAATAGCTTTACTCAACTCACAAGGACATGATTTTCACGCGGTATTTGTCGGAAAAGACCACGGTGCCGGTCCTGCCATCATGCGGAGAATCACGGACTTGGGAATCAGTGATCACATCCACTTTCTTGGATACGTGGCCGACGAAGCAATCCCTGCTCTCTATACACATGCTTCAGCACTGGTTATGGCCAGCTACGTCGGGCCTACCAACATTCCGCCACTAGAGGCTTTCGTGATGGGGGTTCCTGTCATCGCATCGCGAGTGCATGAAGAACAACTCCATGAGGGGGCCTTGTATTTCGACCCCGATGACCCCGAGGAATTAGCCCAAGCTCTTCTGGACTGCCAGGACGACAAAACAAGAAAAAATCTGGTGGCCAGTGGGACCAAGCGCTTGAAAGAACTTGAATTGCTCACCGAAAGCGGTGAAGATGCCCTCGTGAAAAGTCTTAGCAGGCTTTCCAAACGAATTTTGTGATCCCTCCGTTGCTCAGGAATCAGCTCCGGCAACTCAGAGTTGCTCTGGTGCGAATTCCTATCAACTTGAAAAACCGGTGGCGGATGAGTCTGGGCTGGCGAGTTTTCTACTACTTCAAGCCAGCGAGCCAAAAAAAGGGTGCCTGAAAATCCCAATTCAACGTTCCCGAACGCTGGTTACATAGTCACCTGAGAGTCAACGGGGCCGTTGGAGAAAACGTTGGGAGCGCGCTGGGGGAAGACCTCCGAGTGCTCCTGAGGGCTCGTAACTTCGTGGCTGGTCGAGCACCTTCATTCCCGCCGCGCCGGGACTCTCTCAACACCTCACAAGGGTCTATTGCCTCGAGGATAAATCTTGGATGTCTCCTCCGCGCCTAGCGCTAGAACTGTGTCGAGTAGTCGAGACCAAAGGAATCTACCGAGAGACCATTGTGGAGGGAAAATGGAAAAACTCTGCTGAACAGTTGGGCCTCATGGTCACCTACCCCGCGGAGAATTTAGATATTCAGGAGGCCCAGCCTTAACCGGTTTCGTTCGGTTTATACTGAGAGCCGCTAAGACGGAAGCCTCCGAGGTTTGACGAAGCGGGCAGTGAGCCCGCGGTTACACTACCTAGGGGGCTCCGCATGAAGAACCATTGGGCTACGCCTGTGTCCTTTGAGGTCTACCCCCCGAGGTCACATGAGCGTCTTCCGGAACTGCATGCGTCACTTCTGGAACTGGATCGGGTTTCTCCAGATTTCATTTCGGTGACCTTTGGAGCCGGAGGTTCGTCAACTAAGGACTCTCTGGCAATACTTGCCTTTATCCGCGATAACACGGTCGCAACGCCTCTGGCTCATCTCACGTGTGTGGGTAGCACCACCAAACAAGCCAAAGCGCTTGTGGAATCTTTTTTGGCCGAACGAATCAGCAATTTTCTCGCCCTTCGAGGCGACTTGCCCGAGGGAACCTACGAGCACCATGGCGAATTAGCCCACGCTACCGATCTAATTGAGCTCATCAAAGACATCCAGGATGCCCCCGCACACCCTGAACGTGTCGCCGTCGCCGCTTTCCCTAACGGGCATCCAGAATCGGCGTCGCTAGATGAGGACGTTACGACCCTTTTGCGCAAACAAGACGCCGGCGCCACACTCGCCATCACGCAGCTATTTTTCTACCCGACTGACTACGCACGGTTTGTCGAAAAATCACACGAAGCCGGGGTAACTATTCCAATTTTGCCCGGAATCATGCCGATCACTTCACTGGGACGACTCGAGCGGGTGCTGGAGCTCACCGGGGAAGCGCGACCCCATGAGTTGGCTCTGGGGCTGTCAAGCTCAAAAGACCGATCGGAACAAGAAAAAATCGGCATCGATTGGAGCGCAAGCATGGTCGGGGAACTTGTCGAGATGGGTGCCCCTGGGATTCACCTGTATGCCTTCAACCAGCACGCCACGGTACTCTCAGTGCTAAATCAGGCGGGGGTTAGATAAGTGAAAGACACACAGAAACTTCCAATGTCCAATCGGTCTGCACAGCTAATGGTCGAGCTGGCCGAGCGAGTGATTATTGCCGATGGCGCCATGGGAACCATGTTGCAAGACGCGGCGCCTTCTATGGAAGATTTTCAGGGGCTTGAGGGCTGTAACGAAATTTTGAACGTCACCAGGCCCGACATTATTGAGGGCGTCCACGACGCCTACTTTGATGTCGGGGTGGATTGTGTCGAAACCAACACTTTTGGGGCCAACTGGTCAAACCTCTCTGACTACGACATCGATGACCGGATCGAAGAACTTGCCCAGGCCGGCGCAGAAATTGCGCGCGCCAGTGCAGAAAAACACGAAAAAGCAGACGGTCGGATGCGCTGGACCTTGGGTTCTATGGGTCCTGGAACAAAACTCCCGTCGCTTGGTCACACCACCTACGACCATTTAAAAAACACTTTTGCCCAACAGGCTTTAGGGCTAATCAGAGGTGGATGTGACGCTTTTTTGGTGGAAACCTCCCAGGATTTATTGCAAACAAAGGCGGCCGTCAACGGTTGTCGAGCAGCCATGATAGAAACCGGCATCCGACTGCCCTTGTTTGTTGAGGTCACGGTGGAGGCTACGGGAACGATGCTCATGGGCTCTGAAATTAATGCCGCACTCACTGCATTGGAACCCCTGGGGATCGACATGATTGGTCTCAATTGCGCTACCGGTCCCCAAGAAATGAGTGAGCACCTTCGCCAGCTTTCTCAACGCGCTGAAATCCCCGTGATGGTGATGCCCAACGCGGGCCTGCCTGTCCTGACTGCCACCGGCGCGAGCTACCCGCTTTCTCCCGAGGAACTCGCCACTGCCCACGAACAGTTCGTCAAGGAGTTTGGCCTTTCTCTAGTTGGTGGCTGCTGCGGAACAACGCCGGCTCACCTGAAAGCCGTCGTTGAGCGTCTTGGTGCGACCAAGCCGCTGAGAAGACTTCCTCAGCCGGAACGCGGTGTTGCGAGCCTCTATCAACACGTAAGCCTGAGCCAAGACAGTGCTTACTTAGCAATCGGTGAGCGAACAAACGCTAATGGCTCAAGGGCTTTCCGCGACGCTCTCCTTGAGGGTCGAATTGACGACTGTGTCGATATCGCCAAAAAACAGGTGCGCGATGGGGCTCACCTACTCGATGTGTGTGTGGACTATGTCGGTCGGGACGGGGTTGCTGACATTAAAGAAATCGTGAGCCGATTAGCCCAGGCTTCAACCTTGCCCCTCGTGATTGATTCGACCGAGCCTGCCGTCATCAAAGCGGGGATGGAGCTCATCGGTGGCAGACCGGTAGTCAATTCAGTCAACTTTGAAGATGGTGAAGGTGAAGGGTCCCGGTTTGGCACGGTCATGCCTTTGGTTAAAGAACACGGCGCCGCCGTGATCGCTTTGACCATCGATGAACAAGGTCAAGCCAGAACCAGAGAGGACAAGGTCCGCATCGCCAGCAGGCTCATCGACACGCTGATGAACGAGTGGGGCCTACATGTTGATGACATCATCGTTGATACCCTCACTTTTCCCATCGCAACAGGACAAGAAGAAACCAGACGCGATGCGATTGAGACAATTTCTGCAATATCCGAGATAACGGCTAAGTACCCGGGAGTCCACACCACTCTCGGTGTTTCCAACGTCTCCTTTGGGCTAAATCCAGCATCCCGGGCAGTGTTGAATTCGGTCTTTCTTCATGAAGCATCAGAGGCCGGTCTCGACACCGCCATTATTGACGCGGCAAAAATCATGCCTCTTGCGAGTATCCCGGAGGAGCAAAGGAAAGTCGCCCTCGATCTCATCTGGGATAAACGAGAATACGACGACGAGGGGGATCTCACCTACGATCCCCTCGCTCGCATGCTGGAAATCTTCGACGGCGTTGATTCCGCTGCACTCAAAGACCAGCGCCAAGCTGAACTTCAGGCATTGCCAGTCACAGAACGTCTCGAGCGGCGCATTATCGATGGTGAGCCCAAAGGGTTAGAAGGCGACCTAGATCTGGCTCGCTCAGAAGGCTCCAGCGCCTTAGAGATTATCAACAACCACCTGTTGGCAGGTATGCAAGTGGTGGGAGCACGATTTGCGAGCGGGGAGATGCAGTTGCCTTTTGTTCTCCAATCCGCTGAAGTGATGAAAGCAGCCGTTGCTCTACTCGAACCCCACATGGAAAAAACCAGTGAGGCCGGTAAGGGCACCATGGTTTTGGCCACCGTTCGCGGTGACGTTCACGATATCGGCAAGAACTTGGTCGACATCATCGTGACCAATAACGGCTACGACGTGGTCAACATTGGAATCAAGAAGACCATCAACGAGATCATCCAAGCGGCCGAGGACCATAAAGCCGACGTGATCGGCATGAGCGGTCTCTTAGTTAAATCGACCGTGGTGATGAAAGAGAACCTGCAAGAGCTCACTAACCGTGGGCTAGCTAAACGTTGGCCCATAATCCTTGGCGGTGCCGCTCTCACCAGAGCTTATGTGGAAGAAGACCTTGCGGGACTATTCCCGGGGGTCGTGCGCTACGCAAAGGACGCCTTTGAAGGCCTCGATTTGATGGACCCTTTGGTGGCGATCTCGCGTGGTGCCAACCCAGATGAAGTTGGATTGCCTCCGCTGAAGAAGCGAATTTATCCCAAGAGCCAGCTTCAGGTTACGGAACCTGAAAACATGCCTGAGCGTTCCGAGGTCGCGCTCGATAACGCCGTTCCCTCACCGCCGTTTTGGGGAACGCGCATTGTTAAAGGTTTTGCCCTATCTGACTACGCTGCATTTCTCGATGAGCGCGCCACTTTTATGGGGCAATGGGGACTAAAGCCAGGTCGTGGTGAAAACGGTGCAACCTATGAAGAACTTGTTGCCACCGAAGGAAAGCCTCGTTTGCGCTATTGGCTCGATCGTTTGCTTTCGGAAAAAGCTATGGATCCAGCGGTGGTCTATGGATACTTCCCCGTAATATCCAAGGGCGACACCATTACGATCTTGCACCACGGCAACGACTCAGAGGGAATCATTGGAACACCGGGCCTCCTCGCGCCCGACGGTGGGTCCGAGGGAACGATCGGAACGGAGAGATTGAGCTTCACCTTTCCGCGGCAACGACGTGATCGCCACCTCTGCCTTGCGGATTTTGTGAAGTCATCAGATTCCGGTCAGGTCGACGTCATGGCCTTCCAGTTGGTAACTGCTGGGGCCAAAATTGACGCTTTCGCTAGGACCCTTTTTGAGGGTGATTCCTACCGTGACTACCTCGAGCTCAACGGTCTTGCTATGCAACTAACCGAAGCTCTGGCGGAATACTGGCACTCTCAGATTCGCAGCGAATGGGGCTTTGCGGCGCAAGAGCCAAGTGAGCTTTCTGACATTCTGGGTGTCAAATACCGCGGTGCCAGGTTTTCTCTTGGCTACCCGGCATGCCCCGAAATGGAGGATCGGAAAAAAGTTGTGGAATTGCTCCGGCCAGAACGCATTGGTGTGGAATTGTCGGAAGAACTACAACTCCACCCGGAACAGTCCACCGACGCTTTTGTCTTCCACCACCCTGAGGCCAAATACTTCTCGGTTTAGTAGGTGCGTTCATACGCACGCCGCAGAGCACTCATGGCAGGTTTGGCCACCAGAACGAGCGTGACCACCGTGGTGATGGCTCGAACGGTGTCCCACGTGAGCGTGGAGGTTGAGAGGCTATAAACCAGCCAGCGCAGGACATTGTCACCAAGCCCTCCCCCCTCCACCAAAGACAGTGTGGTCGAAGGCCCCACGGCAATGGGCCAAAACCAGAGATTCATCACGAGGCCGAAGACATACGATGCGAGCACCCCATAAAGGGCAAGCATTCCCACTTCCAGCCGGGACTCTCGGGCGCGATTCGTCGCTGAAATTCGTGGCAACAGCCCGGCGCCGGCGCCCACCCAACCAACCATCAGCATCTGAAATGCACTCCAGGGTCCAAAACCTCCCCAGACCAGCGAAGACAGCGCAATCGAGAGCATCCCCACCACAAAGCCCAATCGAGCTCCTAACGCCCGGCCTGCCAAAATCACCACCACAAAGACAAGTTCAAAACCACCAAGGCCAGCCGAAAGAAGGCGGGCTGAGGCTGCCAGAGCGCTCAACACCCCCACTAGTGCGATAACGGTGGTGTTGCTAAGGCTGTGATCAAGAACCAGCGATAACACCACGATAAGAAGCGGCATCGCCACCAGTGATGTCACTATGGCCCCATCCAAGGCAAGGCCACCTGAACTAGCAAGCAGTGGCCAGGCCAACACGGCCACTGCGCCAAGACTTGTGCTCACCACGACAAGACGGCTCCAGAGATCAGGCATCAGAATCTGCCTCATGAGCTGACTCCCAGTTCATAACGAGACAGAACGCCACCCGAGAGCTTAAGCACTCGGTGGTGCGCGGTGGCAGCTATGGCTTCATCGTGGGTTGCCATGACAATGGCGGTGCCGGTCTCGCGCACACATTCCATTACCTCACCAAGGGCCAAACCCGCCGCTTCATCAAGTCCGCGGGTGGGTTCATCCAGTAAAAGCACACGAGGTTTTCTAGAGAGCTGGATGGCGATAGCCAAAGCGGTTTGTTGACCTCTCGAAAGGTCTCTGGGATGAGTTGCTGCCATGCGAGCCATGACTTCGCCTCGCCAGGAGCCCGGAAGAATGGATTCCAACGTTGTCTGGGTAAACCCTCGGGGCGCTCTCGCGGCACGATCTGCCAGTCGAAGTTCGTCCTCCACACTGGTAGTCAAGAAGAGATCACCTGCCTCACCTGGCACCAGGGCACACTCGGGGTCAGGCCCAAGGTGGGAGGACGCCAACGCCTCAAGAAGGGTTGTCTTGCCAGAACCGTTATCACCGATGATCACCACAGTCTCACCGCGGTGAACCGACAGGCTCACTTCATCTAGTACGACAGTGTCGCCAAAGGTAACGCTGATGGCCTCTGATCGAAAAACTTCATCCGGATCAGCTCTGGCCACCGGGATTCGCTCGGGAAAGGACAGAGATGGCGGAGTGAAAGCCCCGGGGGTTACCCCCTGTGAATGAAGCGTCACTATTGTCGCCCCAAAATCGTGCGCCTCGCGGTGACCGTGATCGGTCATGACCACGCTCGCGCCATGGGTATCGCAATAGCTCTTCAGCAAGGACACAATGTCACGTCGTCTGCCTAAGCTCAAGGCGCCCAAGGGCTCATCCACGAGCAAAAGCCGCGGGGACGTGCTGGTCACTGCGGCAAGGGCAACCTGGAGAGCCTCACCAGAGGATAAAACGCCTGGATGGCGACTGGCCAAGTGCTCCATTCCCCAGTACTGCAGAGCCAACATGGCAACTTCACGCGCAGCGTGACGATCTTCGCCACCAATAATGCTCCCCAGCGCTACTTCATCCAGCACAGTGGAGGTCAAAAACAGGCTCTGAGGGTCATGGGGAATATAGGCAACCTCGTGCGGGGCGTAGGAAGAGGAAAACTTCCCGGTATACGCCACGGTGCGGGGGTGATGGAGTGTTCCAGCCAACACCTCAAGCAACGTGGTCTTGCCGCTTCCTGTTGCCCCAGTGAGCACACATCGCGCACCGGTTGGAATGTGCCAGGACACAGTGGCTATCCCCCGCTCTGGAATTCCAAACCCTTCCCAGACCACACCCTCTAGCGGGGGCTGGCGTCGTTGGGTGGAACCAGTACTGACACTTTGCTGGTCGGGACTAAGCCCTCGGATCTGTAGCGCCCGAGCAATGCCCGTTGCGCGCTCAAGCGTTTTTTCTAATACCGGAACCACAATTGCCCGCCCAGGCTTCACCCCTCGGCGCAACGCCGAAGATCGAGTGTGGCGCACCACCTCGAGCACAAAGGGAAGACTGGAAAGTGCTATGGCGAAAGCCAACACCAGGTGCCTGCCCGCACGTAGCCGGGGAACCAGGAGAACCAAAGATCTAGGATCCCATAACGCAACCACCACCCCCACAGCCAAGATGACCCCGGCAAAGGGCAGGGCTGATAGTGCCGCAGCTGCTAAACCTTCTAGCGATACCGGCCCAAACAGAACGATATGAGAAAAGGGTCCGCCCAAGTTCACACGCGGAATCGACCACAACGGGGTCTCTCCTGAGCCAGCACCGCCAAAAACAATCCGATAGAGCACGCGGATCGCGACAAAAGCCGCCGCCGCACCCACGGCAACGCCGGCAAGCGTTCTGCGCGGCAGTCTCATGAGTGCTTAAGGGTCCGAGGGAACAGGGGTCTCTCCACCGGTTGAGAATACGAGCCCGATGCTTTCACCGGTGGTGACCACCAGTGTTCCAACGCCTGCCTCGGCGTAACCCCAATCCGCTTCATCGTCACTTTTCGACCATAACGCCCAATAGCCAAAAGCTGGTGGCATATCAGCACACGACTCCACGTGAGGCTGCTCACCCTCCACCACAAAAGCTTCTGTTTTCGAAGGTAAACCATTGACCCGACACACAACCTGGTCGCCAAAAGTGTCGGTGCCCTCCATTTGATAACCGGCAAAGTTGAGAATCTCAACAGCTAGCGCTTCATCATCAAGCAATTCCACGCACTGGGTTGTGCGCTCTTTCGAAAGAATCCCAAAGTTCACCACAACGCTCACACCCTCACAGTCGTTGGTGGCGCCCATAGCAAAATCTGTCGACTCCGGAGAAATAGCACACCCGGCTAACAACACAGGAAAAAGTAGAACTAGGAACCGCAACATGGTGCCAACCTCCGGAAAATCTATAATCCGGGGCCCCGGATACCCCACACTATCGGAGCTGGCCTCACCCCAGCTGAACAGCGGGAGCCTTGGGTCTCTTGGGCCTCCCTGGCCGCGTCAGCAAAATAAACAGAGGAACAACGAGGAAACCGAGGAGGTTGGAGCTTCCCCATTCAATCGGTTGCGTGACAAAAAGCGCCTCCGCGGGGAGCGCTCCGCCTTCATAACCAACAACCAAGCCGGCAAAAAGGTTGTTCGACATGTGAGCGCCGATAGCTATTTCTAGAGATCGATCTCGAATGGTGACCCACCCCAAGGCGAACCCGACAGTGAAATAGCCAAAAAATGCGCCCCAGATATCCCCGGCGGCTTCAGGGTTGAGTAAGTGCGGGAGAGCAAACACCACCCCGCTGAGCGTGGAGAGCAACCATATGTTTCGAAGCTTCGGCGCTGCCCACTGCAACATCCAGCCCCGGAAAAAAAGTTCTTCAGAGGTTGTTTGCATCGGCAAAAGAAGCAGTCCGATGATAAAAAACGGAAGTGACGTTTCGAGTGAAAAGTTGAACCGATACGCCTCAGGCTCCACTGCGAGCCCCAACACAACCGGAGAGCCAACCAGAACCACCCACACCCAAAACCCCAACGCCACCCGCCAAGGGCGAAAGCGCCCAACTGTGGAAAAGAGGTATCGAATCTTCACGCCCAAGACCCAGCGATAGGCCAAAAGGGTCGCCACAAAAAATGGCAGGAAAGTAATCAGGGCAAAAAGCAGATATCCCCACGCCGGCATCGCCGAAAGAATGTCCCCGCCGTCTAAGAGAACCGAAGGCTCCACACCGGAGTAGGGAAGCAGGATAATTCCCAAGAGAGAGCCACCTACCAACCACGAAACCAGAATCACGATGGTCCCCACGAACCATCGCCACCCTCGAACGGGTTGTGGGGTTGTGTATCGGGGCATGTCGCCAATATCGCTGGGGGGCATAGCGTCATTGTTGCAACAAATGCTGGGCGTCGCTCTGGGATGGCGCAACGTGTCAGGAGCGGACATCCAAATAGGCCAGAATAGAGGCTTCCCTAGCCCTCCACCCCAGGACCGGTCATACCCCACCACTATGAGTGACATTCGAGACGACACTAAGGCCGGGTTCCAAGGAATCTTTGGCTATGAGCCGCACGGTTTGTGGTCAGCACCGGGCAAACTAATTCTCTTGGGTGATGATTCCGACTATGCGGACGGGTTTGTGCTCTCTATCGCCATTGACCGCCGAACCGTCGTCGCAGCGGGAGTCCGCAAGGATCGAAAGCTTCGTATCGCCAGCACCGAAGCGGACGAGATTGCTGAAATTTCTCTGGATGACTTAGCGCCCGATGAAGTCCACGGTTGGGCCGCATACCCTTTGGGTGTCGCCTGGGCTTTGGGACAATTCGGCGCTGATTTATCTGCCGTTCCCGGCCTTGACCTGTTTGTTGATTCTGATGTGCCAGTTGGGGTGGGATTGGGTTCCTCCGCAGCTTTAGAGACGGCCATCGCTGTAGCACTCAATGACGCCTGGCAGCTCTCGCTCGATACGGTGAGCATGGCCAGGGTTAGCCAGCGCGCCGAGAAAAGCGTCGTCGGCCGGGTTGCCGGCCTGGCCGATCACATTCCTTCTCTTATCGGCGAGGATGACACAGGGATCCTCTTCGATAGCCGATCCTTTGATAGCGATCCCATCCCGCTGCACATGAAAGACAACGGCCTGTCATTTCTGATTATTGACACTGCTGTAGAGCGAGCTGTGGATCTCGCCTCGGAGCGATTTAGCGAACTGGAAGAAGCCGTAGATGCGATGGATATTCGGTCTTTGCGCGATGTCTCGCCCAAGACACTCTCGGAATATCGTGATCGACTCCCAGAACTAATTTATCGCCGAGTCCAACACATTGTGAACGAAAACCAGCGAGTTCTTGACGCAGCCAGGTCGCTTCGCCAGGAAGGCCCTTTCGCGTTGGGTGAAATTATGACCGCCTCGCAAGGGTCCCTCCGGGATGACTATGACGCCTCAGGGCCACAAATAGACCTAGCGATGGAAGTCGCTTTGTCTAATGGGGCATTGGGCGCGCGCATTATTGGACTGGGCGAATCGGGCACGCTCTGTGCACTGGTATCCGATGATGCGATTTCTCACATCCAGGTTGCTGTGGATGGAGCTTTCTCAGAACACGGCTACCAAGCACCCTCTACCTATGTGGTGAGCCCTTCGCGAGGCGCCACAAAGCACTAAAGCAAAAGTGCTAAAGCCCTAAAATTTGTGCTGTTTTCTGCTGCGAGGCCTTCGCTTCTTTAGGATCATCGGAGAGACGGGTGCCATAGCTTGGCACCATGGCGACCAGCGTTGCATGCCACCGATCCATATGCTCCGGGAAACACCGCTCCAGGACTTCGAGCATGATCGGTGCCGCTGTAGAAGCTCCCGGTGAAGCGCCCAATAAGCCTGATATGGAACCATCGGCGCTGGTCACGACTTCGGTGCCAAACTGTAATACACCGACTTTCTTTGCATCCGGTTTGATCACCTGGACCCGTTGCCCGGCGGTTTGTTCATACCAATCCTCAGGGTCGGCGCTGGGATAGAACTCCCACAGGGCTTGAATTTTTTGTGCCCTGGTAGCCACGAGTTCCTTCACCAGGTAGGTAACCAAAGAGAAATTCTGCAGCCCAACAGCCAACATCGGAACAATGTTGTGCCACTTGATAGAGGCAAAAAGGTCGAGCCAGGAACCGTATTTCAAAAATTTTGGCGTGAATCCGGCATAGGGGCCAAACAGCAAGCTTGTCTCGCCATCGACCACCCGTGTGTCCAAATGGGGCACTGACATTGGTGGTGCCCCCACACTCGCCTTGCCATACACCTTGGCCTTGTGTCGACTGGCGACATCAGGGTCATCGCAACGCAACCAGACACCGCTAACGGGGAATCCGCCATAACCGCGGATTTCTTTGATACCTGATTTTTGCAGCAGGTTGAGTGAGATCCCACCTGCTCCCACAAAGACAAATGGTGCCACCGCTTCTGAAGGCGTGTGGCCAATTTCTGAACGCATGGCAACCTGCCATGTTCCAGACTTTAGTTTTTTCAGGCCAGTCACGCGATGCTCTGTCAGAACCTTTGCTCCCCCAGACTGAAGGCGCTCCATTAGGGAGTGCGCTAGAGCGCCAAAATCAACGTCACTCCCGGAGACAAAACGTGTGGCGGCCATGGGCTCGCCCTTTTCGCGTCCATCAATGAGCAGCGGTGCCCAGGAGGCAATGACCATGGGATCATCACTAAATTCGAGCCCCAGAAACAAGGGGTGATCTTTCAGTGCGTTCCATCGTGCTCGCAGATATTCCACATTGTCCACACCCCACACAAAGCTCATGTGAGGGGATGGATGAAGGAAAGTTTGGGGGTTAGGAACCCGACCTGTGGTTACTAACCACGACCAAAACTGTCGAGAAACCTGAAACTGTTCGTTCACTTTGACAGCACTGTCAATCGCTATCGAGCCATCGGGGAGTTGCGGTGTGTAATTGAGCTCACACAAAGCAGAGTGCCCAGTGCCAGCGTTATTCCAAGCGTTAGAGCTTTCTTCGCCAATCCCGGCGCGCTTTTCAACAACCAGAATTTTCCACGAAGGCTCAAGCTCGTGTATCAAAGTGCCCAGTGTGGCACTCATGATGCCCCCGCCGACCAGAATTGCATCGAAATTTTCGCTCACAGAGACAAGTCTAGGCCAGAGAGCTAGGCACCTAAACTGACTAGGTGAGCCAACTCTCGAGCTTTTCTAAGCCTTTATGGCTCGTACTTGTCGCTACGGGATTAGTAGGCGGTCTTTTCTCTGGCCTCTTCGGAGTCGGTGGCGGTGTGTTGATGGTTCCCCTGCTGCTGTGGTGGTCAGGCATGGACCAACGCCGAGCAAACGCGACCTCGTTACTGGCCATTACCCCCGCTGCATTGGTGGGCGCCATAAGTTACGGATTAGGTGGAGTTTTCGAATGGCTGCCGGCCATTTTTGTTGCAGTGGGAAGCATTGCCGGTGCTCAAATCGGCGCGCGAATTTTGACAAAAATCCCGCTGCTGCCGCTGAGGTGGGCCTTCATTACTTTTATTCTGATCTCCAGTGTGATGTTATTCCTGCAAATTCCCAGCCGCGAGAGCACCTTCGATTTGTCGTTACCAACCGCTCTGCTTCTGGTGGCAATGGGTCTGGTCATGGGGGTCGCCGCGGGACTCCTCGGCATAGGTGGGGGGATTATCCTCACTCCCGCACTGATGATTTTTCTCGGCCAAAGTGACTTAGTGGCCAAAAGCGTTTCCCTGTTAGCCATGGCGCCAGGGGCGCTTAGCGGAAGTATCTCCCACCTGCGGCTCAAGAATGCGTCCCTGCGAGATGGCCTATGGATCGCCCTTGGTGCCGTCATCACCGCGCCAGTGGGTTCTTATTTTGCTTTTTTGCTCAGTCCCCGCTTGGCCTCGGTGCTCTTTGGCCTGCTCACCGTTTTTGTTGCCACCAATTTGATCATTGGTGTGGTGCGAAAACCCAAAACGCTCTAGAGCCTAGACGCCACAATTTCTGCGATCTGAACAGCATTGAGCGCAGCGCCTTTGCGCAGGTTGTCATTGCTCACAAAGAGTGCAAGTCCGCGATTATCGGGGACCCCTTCGTCTTGGCGAATACGACCCACAAAACTGGGGTCCTTGCCCGCCGCTTTCAACGGGGTGGGAACATCCATCAAAGAAACGCCAGGAGCCGTGGCAAGAATTTCTCGTGCCTCTTCTGGGGTGATCGACTTATCGAATTCGGCATTGATCTGAAGAGAGTGCCCGGTGAAAACCGGCACCCGCACACAGGTTCCACTGACAAGTAGCTCAGGAAGCCCCAAAATCTTCCGGCTCTCGTTGCGCAGCTTCTTTTCCTCATCCGTTTCACCCAAACCGTCATCCACCAAATGTCCCGCGAAAGGAATGACGTTAAAAGCAATCGGCTCTGGGAACACTTCGGGAGTGCCCATCGAAACAGCGTCGCCATCGTGGATGAGCCCCAAGAGGTCGCCTTCAGAAGATCTTTTCACCTGGTTGGCCAACTCGGTTCCACCAGACAAGCCCGCACCAGAAACAGCTTGATAGGTCGACACAATAAGGCGCCGGAGTGAAGCCACATCGTGAAGAGCCTTGAGCGCTGGCATCGCGGCCATCGTCGTGCAGTTCGGATTAGCAATGATGCCTTTGGGAAGATTGATTGTTGCCTCAGGATTTACCTCGGCCACCACCAAGGGAACCTCGGGATCCATCCGCCAGCCGCTGGAATTATCAATAACGATGACCCCGGCCCCAGCAAATCGGGGAGCTTGCTCCTTAGATAGCGTCGCCCCGGCACTAAAGATCGCAATATCTAAGCCCGTTGGATCAGCGGTTGCCGCATCTTCGATAACAACGGTTTTGCCCCCAAAGCTAAGTTTTGTGCCAGCGCTGCGTGCCGAAGCGAAAAACCGGACAGAGGTGAGGGGGAAATTCCGCTCCAGAAGCAATTTTCTGACAACCTGACCAACTTGGCCCGTGGCGCCCACGACGCCCAGGGAGACCATTAGCGACCCGTTCCTGCATGCACAGTGGCGTCGGTGTCACCATCAAGCCCAAACGCGGTGTGCACAGCTAGAACCGCGTCAGAAAGAATCTCCTCACGCATAATGACCGAGATGCGAATTTCACTGGTGGAGATCATTTCAATGTTGATGCCAGCACCCGATAACGCTGTGAACAATTGGGCAGAAACCCCCGCATTAGTCCGCATTCCAGCACCCACCACGGACAAACGCCCGATGTGGTCGTCATAGATAAGCGACTCAAAACCAGAATCAGCTTTCGCTGCCTCCAGTGCTTCCATGGCTTTGGGGCCATCTTCCTTGGGCAGGGTGAAAGAAATGTCAGTTTGACCGGTGTCGTGAACGGAAACGTTTTGAACAATCAGGTCAATATTTGCCCCGGCAGTGGCAACGATGGTGAAAATCCCGGCGGCTTTGCCGGGAATGTCTGGCACACCCACCACGGTAATTTTTGCTTCGCTGGTATCTCCGGTCACTCCGGCAACAATCGACTCTTCCACTGTTTCTCCCTCGCTGGCTTCAGAAATCCAGGTTCCTGATTCTTGCGTAAATGACGATCGAACGTGCAGGCTGACCCCGTGGCGCCTGGCAAATTCAACTGCACGAACATTGATGACCTTCGCACCGGCAGAGGCCAATTCCAACATTTCTTCATAACTGACGCGATCGAGCTTCCGTGCTTTCTTTACCACCCGAGGATCGGCGCTAAAAACGCCATCAACATCGGTATAAATCTCGCATACTTCAGCACCCATGACCGCGGCTAGCGCAACAGCGGTCGTATCGGATCCACCTCGGCCCAGGGTTGTGATATCCCGAGAATCGTGATTAAAGCCCTGGAAACCAGCAACAATGGCAATAGCGCCCTCATCTAGTGCTTGGCGGATTCTTGTCGGGGTTACATCCACAATTCGAGCACGACCGTGCTGGGCATCAGTCTTCATCCCCGCTTGGCTTCCGGTGAAAGAACGTGCATCAAAACCTAAACCACGGATTGCCATCGCCAGTAACGACATAGAAATACGCTCACCGGTAGTGAGCAGCATGTCCATTTCTCTGGAATCCGGGGTGCCGCTGACCTGATTAGCCAAATCAATCAAGTCATCAGTGGTGTCACCCATTGCCGAGACGGTGACCACGACATCGTGGCCAGCCTTCTTGGTTTCAATAATGCGAGCTGCGACGCGTCTAATGCTTTGTGCATCGGCAACAGACGAGCCGCCATATTTCTGCACAATCAGACTCACGATGTCACTCCAGCCCCCACGGTGACCGCAATGACGGCCAAGAACAACCCAATTCTATCGCCCCTTGGTGAGTTCATCACTGGGAGACCTAAGAAAAGGTTCGGCGCCCTTCAAGAGCGCGACCGAGCGTAACCTCATCGGCGTACTCGAGGTCACCACCGACTGGCAATCCGCTGGCCAAACGGGTAACTCTAAGGCCTGGTTGAACCAGCAATCGAGACAGATAGGTGGCCGTTGCTTCTCCCTCCAAATTGGGATCGGTGGCAACGATAACTTCGGAAACACTCGCATCGGAAAGCCTGGTCAATAATTCACTAATGCGCAGATCATCGGGTCCAACCCCATCAATGGGACTAATGGCGCCACCTAGGACGTGATACAAACCACGATATTCCCGTGTGCGCTCGATGGCGAGAACATCTTTGGCTTCTTCCACCACGCAAATCATCGAAGTGTTGCGTTTAGCATCGGAGCAAAAACCACAGGTGTCGCTATCCGAAATCATCCCGCAGATCTGACAAAACCGAACTTTTGCGCGAACCGTTTCGAGTAAATCAGACAATCTTGTGGGATCAAAAGTTTGGTTTTGGACGATAAAGAAGGCGATGCGCTGGGCTGATTTGGGGCCAACACCAGGTAGCTTGCCAAACTCGTCAATCAGGTCTTGAACTATGCCCTCATACATGCTTAGCGCTCATCCGAATCTGCCACGGGGTGCTCTGAAATGAGTTGCCCACCTAAGATTTCTCTGATAACTGCTTCGCCAATTTGTGACTGGCTCGCCGTCGTTGGTGCCGGTTCTTCTGGCTCCTCCACTACCTCGGGCGTGACATCTTGACTCTCAACTGCCTGCTCGGCGTGAGGTGGTGACACCGTGGGCCATGAAGCAGGTGGCGCGGGGGCCTCTTCAACAGGGTGGGCGAGCGCAGCGGTAGGTAATTCTTGGGCTTTGAAGCGAACTCGGTGACCTGTTACCGCCATGATGGCCTCTCGAACCACTTCGGCATTAGCTGGTAGTCCTGGGCCTTGTGACTTCTTCAGCACGTCTGCACTAGTTAGCGATGGGAAACCAATGGTGACAACGTCATCAACAAGCCCCATGATTTCGGTGCCCACCATTGCTGTCCAGACGGTGCGCTTCTTTTCGGCAATGGCCTCCACGATGGCCGTCCAAGAGGTTTCCATCAGGGCTAAGGTCAGCGGCTCCGCAGGCGGTTGGGGAGTCTTTGCCTCCGGCTCATCTGCAGGCGTTACTTCAGCGACAGGAGTCGGCTCGGCAGGCGTCCGAGTGTCAGCGGGCGCCCTTGCCGCTTGGGTGGACATCACCGGTGGATGGGCTCCCGGTGCCACCACCAGCAACCTGGCGATGAGGAGTTCCAGATGCAGCTTGGGTGATGTGGCACCCGTCATAGACCCCAGCGCTTTACTCATCGCATCAGCGATCTGCGAGAGCCTGGCGCTGCCCAGAGACTGTGAAATTTTTTGCATGACTTCGCGCGAGGCGGCACCGGAGCCCGGCAGCAAGTCAGCGGCAGCGGAACCGGCAGCGTCCACAATGATCAGATCCCGCACATAATCCAGTAGGTCTTCTGCGAACCGGCGGGGATCTTGTCCAGTGTGGATGACCTTGTCGAGGGCGACAAACGATCCTGGGCCATCACCAGCAGCTACGGCGCTAATAACTTCAGCTAAAAGCTCACCATGGGTGTACCCGAGTAAGCCAACGGCGCGGTCATAGGTCACAGTCTTATCCGTTGAGCCTGCGATGAGCTGATCGAGCACCGAGAGAGTGTCTCGAACTGACCCGCCACCAGAGCGAACAACGAGAGGCAAAACCCCCTGTTCCACTTCCACACCCTCACTGGTGCATAAGCCCTCAATATAGGAAAGAAGCTCTGCAGGGGGGACTAGTCGGAATGGGTAATGATGGGTGCGCGAACGAATAGTTCCGATCACTTTCTCAGGCTCGGTTGTCGCAAAAATGAACTTAACGTGCTCCGGTGGTTCTTCCACAATCTTGAGCAGAGCGTTAAAGCCCTGCTGTGTGATCATGTGGGCTTCATCAAGAATAAAAATCTTGTATCGGTCCCGAGCCGGTGCGAACACGGCTCGTTCACGTAAATCCCTCGCGTCATCAACACCGTTGTGGCTAGCGGCATCAATTTCTACCACGTCTAGCGAACCGCCACCGTCTCGAGAGAGCTCCACGCAACTAGGGCATTGCCCACACGGTGTGTCAGTGGGACCCTGCGCACAGTTGAGACACCTGGCCAAAATCCTTGCTGAGGTGGTCTTCCCGCAACCACGGGGTCCACTAAATAAATAGGCGTGATTCACCCGATCTGAGGCTAAAGCCTGGCGCAAGGGGTCAGTGACCTGCGTTTGCCCAATGAGCTCGGCAAACGTCTCGGGTCGATACCTTCTATATAACGCAACTGCCACAGTGTGAGCCTACCGGGATGAGCTGATGGCCCAGGCGGTCTCTCGGGCAATTTCCCACTCCTCATTGGTGGGAATCACCAGAATCTTCACTGTGGCCCCTGATGCAGAAATGTCCCGTGCGTTTTTATCCCCCGATGTGTTGAGATTCTCATCAAGCTGGATACCCAAGAACGCCAAATCCTTCGTTGCCGCGATACGCCCTAGGGAAGAATTTTCCCCAATACCGCCGGTGAACACCACCGCATCAAGGCCACCCATCAGTGCAGCGTAAGCGCCGACATAGTGTCGGATGCGCCATCCCCATATTTCTAGAGCCAATTGCGCATCGTCTTCACCGGAGAGGGCACGCTCGGAAACTTCACGGAAATCAGCTGAGCCAGATAAACCCAACAGTCCACTCTTTTTATTCAGTAGCTCATCAATCGCGTCCGTGGTCAACTGTGTGTTTCTTTGCAAATACAGCACAACCGCAGGATCTAGATCACCCGATCGGGTGCCCATTACGAGACCTTGCAAGGGGGTGAACCCCATGGAGGTGTCTAAACATTCACCGCCCTTAACCGCAGCGGCGGAGGACCCATTACCCAGGTGCAGGGAAACGATGCGGTGGCCCCGGGGATCCCCGCCCAACATCTTTGAGGCGGCTCTGGTCACAAACTGATGGCTTGTGCCATGAAAGCCATATTTTCGTATCCCATACGCTTTGGCCAGATCCTGCGGTATGGCCAACGTCGAGGCCGCCTTGGGCAGGCTCTGATGAAACGCGGTGTCAAAAACTCCGACGTGGGGAATATCAGCAAGCGCACCTCTGGCCGCCCGAATGCCAGCAAGATTAGCGGGGTTGTGCAGTGGAGCTAAAGGCGAGAGTGCCTCGATGGCCCCCTCGATTTCATCCGTGACGAGCACAGGAGTGCCAAATTCTTCCCCGCCGTGAACAACACGGTGTCCCACCGCACTGAGCTCTAAATCCTGTGGCAGAGAATCCAAAATGGTCAATAAAGCATCACGATAATCCTCACCGGACGGAGATGTACCCAGTCCCTCCACTAGCCCAGAATGAGAACTCTCACCGGATTCTGGGTCCACCACCTGCCATTTGATGGTCGAAGATCCAGCATTGATCACCAGAATGTTCACCATCAGGCATCCTGAGCTTGGATAGCGGTGATGGCCACCGTGTTGATGATGTCGCGAACTGTAGCGCCCCTCGATAAGTCGTTTATCGGTTTGGCCAATCCCTGCAACACGGGTCCGATTGCCACGGCCCCAGCGCTTCGCTGAACCGCCTTATAGGTTGTATTACCGGTGTTCAAGTCAGGGAAAATAAAGACGGTTGCCACTCCAGCAACTTCAGAGTTTGGCATTTTCAGTAAAGCCACGCTGGGCTCACTCGCGGCGTCATATTGCAAAGGCCCCTCCACGGGGAAATCTGGTCTTCTTTCCCGAACCAGCCTCGTTGCCTCCCGAACTTTATCCACATCTACTCCCTGGCCGGATTCACCGGTGGAATACGAGAGCATCGCGACTTTGGGCTCGATTCCGAATCTTCTTGCTGTCGCAGCAGCCGAAATGGCAATATCGGCTAGCTCTTTCGAGCTGGGATCAGGAACGACGGCGCAATCGCCATAGACCAAAACCCGATCCGCTAAGCACATCAAAAAAACGCTCGAAACCACGGAAACGCCAGGAGCCGTTTTGATGATTTCAAAACCGGGTTTAATTGTGTGGGCCGTGGTGTGGGTGGCACCAGAGACCATCCCGTCGGCAAGCCCCAGATGAACCATCAGGGTGCCAAAGTAGGAGACATCACTAACGACGTCTCGGGCATCTTCGATCGAAATACCTTTGTGCGCTCGCACCACCGAATACTCCTGGGCAAATCGCTCAACCAGCTGGGGATCCCGGGGAGAAATAACCCGTGCTGAGGAAATATCGAGCCCCAATTCAGAAGCCCTAGCCCGAATCCTCAGCTCGTCCCCCAGGAGCGTAATGTCGGCAACATCTCTAGCCAGCAACGTTGCCGTTGCTCGAACAATACGATCGTCATCACCTTCGGGCAACACAATGTGTTTCTTTTGTGAACCAGCACGTTCCATGAGGGCGTATTCAAACATCAGCGGTGTTACCACCGTGGTTGCCGTGACGTTCATGCGCGAGAGCAACTGCTCAGCATCAACACTTTCTCTAAACAGTTGCAACGCCGTGTCGTATTTTCTCTGAGAATCAGCCGCGAAACGACCGCGGGCGGCAACAACATGCAAAACTGCCTCATAGGTGTCATAGGCAGTAGAAATAATCGGTAGTTGATGATCGATTCCACTCATGAGTAATTGCAGCTGTTCGGAGAGTGGAAATCCACCATACAAAATAACGGCGGCAAGGCTCGGAAAATTTTCACTGTGGTGGGCTGTCAGAACAGCCAAAATTGCATCTGTCCGATCGCCTGGAATCAAGATGGCAAAACCTTCTCGAAGCCTCGCCACGATGTTCTCCACGGACATCGCTCCCACCATCACACCCAAAGCTTCACGGTCCAGCAGCTCATCAGCACCGCGCAAAAATGTGCCCTCGATTGCTGCCATCACCGTTCGAACGGTGGGGGCCACTAAGAAGTCGTCCTCCACTATCGAGGCCGCATAAAGATTCGAATCCAACGCAAGAATCTTCTCCACTACGTCTTGGTGAAGAGTGGGCTCGCTTCGATTCGCAATAACGCCAATGGGGCTTGCGTGTTGGGATCGAATCTCACTCAGAGAAGATTCAACGACTCGAATAATGTCCGAAGCTGGCCTGGGTGGCATCGCTGCCTTGCTGCCCGTGGCACCCTTCGGGTCTCGACCCGTGACCACCACCACAACAGGTGCGCCAATATTGGCGGCGATCCGAGCATTAAAACCAGACTCGGTTGGGTTTCCCACATCGGTGAAATCGGAGCCGACAATGACCACCGCATTGCACTGGCGCTCCATCGCACGATACTTCTCGACGATGATGGCCAGAGCATTATCCGCATCAGCGTGAACATCGTCATAGGTCACCCCCGTGCACTGCTCATAGCTGAGGTTGACATCGTCATGGTCGAGAAGCAGCTCTAGAACATAATCTCTCTCAGTGTGAGAGTGAGAAATGGGTCTAAATACCCCCACGCGATCCACTCGAGCCCTCAGCGCATCGAGAATCCCCAAAGCCACAGTGGACTTACCCGAGAAGCCCTCGACTGAGGTGATATAGATACTGGTTGCCACAGGACCAGACTACGGTGAAGCGCTATGAGTAAGAAGACTCCTCGCGCACCCACCAGAGCCTGGTTACCCTTGCTACGTTTCCGTCCTAGGGGAGTTGGCCAAGTTAGCGCCACGCGAGGAGCCAGCCCCAGTTTATCGTTAGGATAGGGGGCGCGTTGCTCGTCGTAACAAGGTCAATGCAACGGAGAATTCGCCTAGTGGCCTATGGCGCACGCTTGGAAAGCGTGTTGGGTGAAAGCCCTCGGGGGTTCGAATCCCCCATTCTCCGCGAATTATTTTAAAAGCAAGTTAGTCCCAGCCTCTTGACGTAAAACCCGGAAACCACCCAGTCGACACCTTCCGATCCGAATTCAAACGGCGCATACCTCAAATCCGATTGCTTGCAGTTTTAAGCATTGAACCCTGATTAATTATTCCGGGGCTCAGATGCGCACACTCTAAAGCGCGTGCTTTGGCATGCTCCATAATGTAGCGATTAACCTGAAAGTCAATCGCTACGCTCCGCCACAATTTAGACTTCATCGATCGCTCTGTGAAGGAAATAAGGGACCGGACTAAGGGGACAGACAATACAGTCGCGCATAAGGTGTTGGTGAACGGGGAATTAGAAAAGATGACTTCCTGAGATGTCTGACCCACTTTCTCAGAGCTCGACGACAAAACAATATGGTTGACGCCTAACGTGTAAAATTTGAACGATTGCGAAATATTGATGAGGGTTTCTCTCTCCTCTTTCGCAAAGGTCGCGATGAAATCGAGAGTGGCTTCGAGGTCGCCCCGTGATGAGAGAATCCCATCGTCCTCCAGAACCAGAGCGAATCTGCTTCCAGACGAAGCAGCCGATTCCCAGGCCCCTAGGTGTGAGTAAGAAATATTGAGGCTTCTAAGGCAAGCGATGCGCGCCTGGAGGAGGTTCCGACTGTTAACCATCAGAGAAATTCTCGCAACTCTCGAAAGGAAATCTAGTGCATCCCTGAAACCGCTGAGCCTTCGGAGCGAACCAGATACTGTGGCGCGTTCCAAATGTCTGCTCCACATAAAACTTACAACTGCGGAGGCAAGCTTGAAAGCTAAAGCGTCCAGCGAACTGATGTCTGCCAGCGCGAATTTGTCAGCGCTATGAACATTTGTCTTCTTGCCCCCGCCCCTTGTCAAGACGTGATCCACGTCGTTCAGGAGAGCAGAATAATCGTACCTACTGCGGTTGTGGGTGATTAAATGCGCGCTATAGCTACTCATTCGTTTAGCGTAGAGCACCCTTCACCCAGATTGAGAAGTCACTCCGAAACCTAGGCTTACCTGGAATTCCTGGGGAAGCCCCCGTTCTCCCAGATTTCTCTCGTCACTGGGAAAATGTAAAATTCGACTCCACTCAACAACTGATACATGACGTTCGCTGCGGCAACAGGCGACAGTTCAGTCGATAAGGTGATGGGATGAGCACCCTCGCCGACGTAGCCAAACTAGCCGGCGTGTCCAAGTCAACCGCGTCCAGGGCGCTCTCTGGCCGTGGTTCCGTATCGCGAATCACGCAGGAGACGGTGGCGACTGCCGCATCAGAGCTCGGTTTTGTTGCCTCGAGTGCTGCCGAAAGCCTCGCAACTGGTCGATCTCGCAACATTGCAGTGGTGACGCCTTTTATTAATCGGTGGTTCTATTCCGAAGTTATCGATGGGGTTGAATCTGCCTTGATTGGCGCCGGATACGACCTCACCCTGTATCGACTCTCTGACAAAACTGCTCAACGCCAGGCACTCTTTGATTACTTCCTCGTTCGTAAGGGAGTCGATGCAGTTATCGCCTTAACTCTGTTTATTAGTGACGACGAAGTGAAGAGGCTAAGAAAGCTTGGCAAACCAATTGTGGGAATCGGGGGGAAAATTCCCCACGTTCCGACTTTTTCTATTGACGACATCGCCACAGCCCGCCGTGCAACAGAACACCTAATAGGCCTGGGTCACACGCGGATTCTCCATTTGGGAGGAGACCAGGAGCACCAGCTCGACTTTATGGTTCACTCGAATCGACTGGCGGGCTTTCGCCAGGCTCTAGAAAATGCTGGTCTTCCTCATTCCCGTGATTTCATCGCAGACGAGTTTGATATCGCTGGTGGCTACCGCGGCGCCATGAAGGCTTTAGCCGATCCAAAGGCGCGACCCAGTGCGATCATGGCAGGCTCGGATGAAATTGCGATTGGGGCGATGATAGCGGCCAGGGAATTAGGAATCCGTGTCCCTGAGGATCTTTCCGTCATTGGGATTGATGGTCACCCATTGGGTGAGACGTTCAAGCTCACGACAATGAATCAACATCCCGCCACGCAAGGCTCCATGGCTGTGTCGCAAGCTTTTGCTCAACTCGGTGGCGCATGGGATGAATCTGATGATGCCCACCTCGAGCTGCAGGTTGATCTCAAAATTCGAGGCAGCACGGCACCTCCTTCTGCTTAAAGCAGTGTGGCGCCCACCGAAGTGGACGCCACACCAGAAGTGCTTTTGACTACTTGAGGGTGACGGTTGCGCCAGCCTCTTCGAGAGTAGCTTTGGCCTTTTCGGCGGTTTCCTTGTTTGCGCCCTCGAGCACAACACCAGGAGCGCCGTCAACGAGTGCCTTCGCCTCGCCCAAGCCGAGGCTGGTGAGTGCGCGCACCTCCTTGATGACCTGGATCTTCTTTTCGCCAGCGGCTTCGAGAACGACGTCAAACGAGTTCTTCTCTTCTTCGGCTTCTCCACCACCGGCGGCAGGAGCCCCGGGGGCAGCAACAGCAACGGGAGCCGCTGCGGTTACTTCAAAAACTTCTTCGAACTTCTTGACGAACTCGGTGAGTTCAATCAGGGAAAGCTCCTTGAAACCTGCAATGAGGTCATCAGTTGAGAGCTTGGCCATTATTTCTCCTTCGTTGTTATGGAATTAATCGCGCTGGAGTTATCCAGCGGACTCCTGCTTCTCGCGTAGGGCGTCGACGGTGCGAACGGCCTGCGCCAGTGGGGCATTGAACATGTATGCAGCGCCGTACAGCGAAGCCTTGAAGGCGCCTGCGAGCTTCGCGAGCAGGACCTCTCTGGTTTCGAGGTTGGCAAGTTGCATAACTTCTTCTGGCGAAATGGGGGCGCCATCGAAATAGCCCCCCTTGATCACCAGTTGTGGGTTTTCCTTGGCAAAGTCACGCAAGCTCTTGGCGACAGTCACGGCGTCGCCGTGAATGAAAGCCAGAGCGGAAGGTCCAACGAGAAGACCATCGAATGCATCGATGCCTGCCTCTTTGGCTGCAATCCTGGTCAGCGTGTTCTTCACCACGGCATAGGTAGCGTCGGCTTGAATGCCACGACGAAGCTTTTTAAGCTGCGCCACACTCAATCCGCGATACTCAGTCAGCACAATGGCCGACGACTGACGGAAATGTTCTGTCAGCTCGGCGACCGTTGCTTCCTTGTTCGCCATGGTGCTCCTTTTATCTAACGGGGTATGTACCGAAGGAGCGGGCATGAAAAAAGCTCCGGCGCCAGCGCACGGAGCTTGAATATCTAAAACTAGACATTGTCACTGTCATACACCTGCGCGGGCTCTTCCGAATGAAATCTTCGGACACTTCGGTGCGGGACGCTTTCGCTTCCCTCACTACCAGCGGTCTTCGGTTTCCTAAGAGTATGGCAGTTGCCCTCTTTGTGCAAACTACCGGGTGGGAAGTGTCACAGTGAAGACCGTCTTGCCAGGCTTGGAAGACAAGGACACTTCACCGCCGTGCGCTTTAACAATGGTTTCGATAATGGAAAGACCAAGCCCCGTACTTCCCGAACTTCGCGCTCGAGACGAATCCGCCCGGGCAAAGCGTTGGAACAGACGTTTTCTGTCTTCTCGTGGAATACCGGGTCCAGAATCTTCCACCTGAAGGGTTGTTTTCTGGGGGTTTTGTTTTACCCGCACTTCGACCCGTGTGCCGGCGGGCGTGTGCACGCGAGCGTTGGCTAGGAGATTAACCACAACTTGGTGGAGGCTTTGGCTATCACCGGTGACCATGACCGCCCCATCCACACCTTGTGCTCCCCAATCATGATCAGGGCTTGTCACATAAGCATCAGAGAGAGCATCCCGCACGATATTGGCCAGATCTACTGGTTCTTTGGTCAACGGTTCGCCCTCATCCAGACGAGCTAAGAGCAACAAATCTTCCACCAGGGTGGTCATGCGAAGCGACTCGGATTCGATTCGAGAAAGCGCCTTCTGCAAATCGGGGGGGAGTTTTCCCCCAGCGCGCTTTGTCAGTTCCGCATAGCCGCGAATAGCGGCAAGTGGGGTCCTCAACTCATGGCTCGCGTCCGCCACAAATCTGCGCATTTTTTCTTCGCTTTCAAAACGGGATCGAAAAGCATCGTCAACGTGATCGAGCATGAGGTTCAGTGCTGCGCCTACCTGGCCCACTTCGCTGTCATTGGTGGCGTATTGGGGCGGAACCCGCAGGGCAAGAGTCACTTCGCCGCGATCAAGCGGTTGCCGCGTTACCGCCGAGGCAGTTTCTCGAATGCGATCTAGCGGGCGCAATGCAAAACGAACCAGGCCCGCTCCAATACTTGCGCCTAGCAGGATCACCAGCGCAACAACGAAAATGATGATGATGTTAAGCCTGGCAAGAGTGATGCGAATATCTTGCAGTGGTAGACCCACCACAACCTGGGCGCCTTCGATGTTGGTTACCGGCATCACTCGATACTCGCCACGCCCCTCCAAGAGGCGAACAAAGGTGGGCTCACCTGGCTCCCACTCCACAGCACGCAACGTTCCCACTTGATGCCCTTCAAGCGGTTGAAGATTGCCGTCTTGGTCAATATAGGCGCCAGAAACAGCGCCATCTTTGATCACGGCAACCACGGTTTCCACGGCAAATCCGGGCCTGTCCAGGCTGACCAACCCTGGTCGTTCTAAACTCACGGCAAGGCGTCGAGCGGTGTCTGCCAACTCTTCATCAAGGCGCTCCACCAAGGTCTGACCCACTGCATAAGAGCTCGCGAGACCAATGACGATGCTCGCTAAGGCAACCAGGGCAACACCTCCAGCTACAAACTGTCGACGAAGGGTATTCGGGCTCGCTCGCCTGCGCTTGAGCCGCGCAATCAGAGTGTCCAACACTTAGTCCACCGGTTTGATGATGTACCCGACACCGCGCACGGTGTGAATCAACGGTGGACCCAACGTGTCAACTTTTTTGCGCAAGTAGGAAATATAAATTTCTACAATGCTGGCTTTGCCGCCAAAGTCGTAATCCCACACTCGATCCAAAATGTTGGCTTTGGAAAGAACTCGCTTGGGGTTTCGCATCAGATAACGCAAGAGTTCAAACTCGGTACTGGTGAGCTCAATCGCTGCACCCGCGCGAGAAACTTCGTAACTATCTTCGTTGAGAATCAAATCGCCAACCCGAAGCTCAGCCTGGTCGTCTTCACTCACTCCCTTGCCAGATCGGCGGAGGATGCCCCGCAGTCTGGCAACAAGTTCTTCTAAACTAAAAGGCTTTGTGACGTAGTCATCACCACCAGCGGTTAACCCAGCAACCCGGTCGTCCACAGCGTCTTTCGCGGTCAGGAATAGGACGGGAAGCCCGGAGTGAACCCCACGCAAAGACTTCATCAAACCAAGCCCATTGCCGTCGGGCAACATGATGTCTAATACGGCTATATCGGGAGTGAACCCCTGGGCGACGGACATGGCTTCGGTAACACTATGAGCGGTCACCACGTCCCAGCCTTCGTATCTAAGGGACATAGCAACAAGATCAGCGAGGCTTTCCTCGTCATCCACCACAAGTGCTCGCATGGCAGAGCCATCGGCGTGGGTGAGCTTCCCGGTGGAACTATCCAAACCTTTGTAATCGTTCATAATTACCAGTCTCCACCTTTTTCTTGGTGTTTCCTATGAAAACCCGATGTCACACCAGGGAGTGAAGATTCTTCTCTCGAACAAAATCTGACTCAAACGAGTCCCCGACTTGAAACTTTCTGGTCCCCACCACGATAAAACCCGATTTTTCGTAGAAAAGATTGGCTCGAATGTTGTCTTGGCCTACCCCCAACCACAACGATGCCGCGCCAGAATCGAGAGCGTCCGCTACCGCAGTCGCCAACAGTTGCGAGGCGAGGCCCGTGCCGTGATGGGAATCTAATACATAGAGCTTCGAAATTTCGGTGGTGGGCCGTGACTTTACCGCCCCAGCAATATCAGGGTCACTCGGTTCTCCAAAAACGCTCATCACATAACCAACCGGAATGGTGTTATCCAGAGCAATCCACACTGCACATCCGGGTGTGCGCAGATAAGCCCGGAAGGCATCGCTCGAGAGCTTTTCTCGACAAAAAGCATCCATATCCGCCGGCGTGGTATCCGGTAGGCAGGCCAAAGGAAACGTGGCAACAGCCAGGCTTGATAAAGCATCAGCATCCGCGATAACACATCGCTGGATGCTGATGCTTGCCACGGGTTAGAGGGCGCTGACGTCCAAAGAAATGCCGGGACCAAACGTGGTCGACACTGCAGCTTTTTGGATGTAGCGACCCTTGGAGGAAGAAGGCTTCAAACGCTGAATTTCTTCAAACGCAGCAGTGAAGTTCTGCATCAAAGCATCTTCACTAAAGCTTGCTTTGCCGATCACGAAGTGCATGTTGGCGTGCTTGTCGAGTCTGAACTCAATTTTTCCGCCCTTAATGTCGGCAACAGCTTTCCCGACATCAGGTGTCACCGTGCCAGTCTTCGGGTTAGGCATAAGACCACGAGGACCCAGAACCTTACCGAGTGTTCCGACCTTGCCCATGAGCTCTGGTGTGGACACAGCAGAGTCAAAGTTGGTGTAACCACCAGAGACCTTCTCGATGAGTTCATCGCCACCGACTTCGTCAGCTCCCGCAGCCAAAGCAGCTTCAGCAGCAGCGCCAGTTGCGAAAACAATAACGCGTGCTGTTTTTCCGGTGCCGTTGGGCAGGCTGACGGTTCCTCGGACTAGTTGGTCGGCTTTACGCTGGTCAACACCGAGCTTGATTGCCACCTCAACAGTGGAGTCAAACTTCTTAGAGGACGTCTTTTTCGCCAAAGCAAGCGCTTCGCCGGGGTGATAGAAGTGGCCTTCGGTGAGCAGGGCTGCTGCTTCGCGGTAAGCCTTTGATTTTTGTGCCATGTTCGTATCTCCAATTCTGAGGTCGCGGTATGTGAGCGTGGCTCGCTCTCCCGCTAGGAAAAAGTGTGTTAGCCGACGGTAATGCCCATGCTGCGGGCAGTACCTTCGATGATTTTGGCGGCAGCTTCAATGTCGTTCGCGTTGAGATCAGATTGCTTCTGCTCAGCGATTTGTCGAACCTGCTCGGGAGTGATGTTGGCAACCTTGTCGGTGTGGGGGGTTCCTGAACCCTTTTTCACACCAGCTGCCTTTTTGATCAGTTCTGCCGCAGGAGGAGTCTTCAACACAAAGGTGAAAGACCGGTCCTCATAGACCGTGATCTCAACGGGGACAACATTTCCGCGCTGTGATTCTGTGGCCTGGTTATACGCGTTGCAGAACTCCATGATGTTCACACCGTGCTGACCCAGTGCCGGACCCACGGGGGGTGCCGGGTTGGCCGCGCCGGCTTGAATCTGGAGCTTAATTAAGCCCGTAACTTTCTTTGCCATTACTTTTCCTTTTCTGCTTCGTGCAGGGCCATGGTGGCTCTGCGCTCCCGCTCACTCGGCCATCCCGAGTCGCGGTGGTTTTACTACAGCTTGGTTACCTGATCGAAAGCGAGTTCAACCGGGGTTTCGCGTTCAAACAGGGACACCAGCACGGTGAGCTTACCGCTTTCTGGCTTGATTTCGTTAATAGTTCCTGGCAAACCAGCAAACGAACCTTCCTTGATGGTGATCGTCTCGCCCACCTCAAAGTCCACTTCTGCTGGCAACATGCGAGAAATGCCACCGCCAACAGATACTGCTGCACCCTTGATGGGGGCAACGTCGGCCACGGCGACCGTGGATTTGAGCATCTGGAAGGCTTCTTCAAAACGCAGTGGGGTGGGGTTGTGGGCGTTGCCAACGAACCCTGTCACACCGGGGGTGTGGCGAACGGTGGACCAGCTGTCCTCGTTCAACTCCATGCGCACCAAAACGTAGCTGGGGATACGAACCCTGGTCACGAGTTTGCGCTGGCCGTTTTTGATCTCGACCACATCTTCCATGGGAACCTGAACCTCGAAGATGAACTCTTCCATGACCAACGATGTCCGACGGTTTTCAATGTTCTGGCGAACCCGCTTTTCAAAACCTGCATACGAGTGGACGACGTACCACTTGCCTGGCTTACGGCGCAGTTCACCGCGGAATTCCGCATAAGGGTCTTCTTCTTCGGGCGCCTCGTCGTGATCAACGCCATCGGCTTCATCACTTGTTGCTTCGGCGGCGGCGTCAGCCTTCTGCGATGAATCCACATCGAGTGCGTCCGCCACTACGGCATCCGCCGCAGAATCAGGGGCGGCTTCCCAAGCGTCAAGCGCCTCATCGACGTTAATTTCGCCATCGTTCACGACGTGCATGGCTTGGTGTTCGGCGGAGTCCACCGAAGTTTCCTGCTCCAAGAGAGTCATGCCCTCCTGCGCTTCATCCTCCTCCGAGGACTGCTCGGCAGCCGTCGCAAGATCGATGTCACTGGCTTTGTCTTTAGACACTGTTATCTCTTCCCTTTTTCTTTTCTGCTTTAGCCAATAAGGCTTCGGCCATCACCAAAAACCCACGACACTCCCCAACCGAAGAAAATGTCTAAAACTGATACAAACGCCATCATGATGACGACAAAAACCAACACCACCAGGGTGTAGTTGATGAGTTCTTTTCTTGTCGGCGTGACAACTTTGCTCAGTTCATCAAGCACCTGGCGAAGAAAAAGCACCATGCGTGCCCACAGGCCACGACGCGAGTCTCGGTCTGCTTTTGCCTTGTTGACAATGTCATTACCGGACTCATCTGCTGGGTTTGTTGCCACGATGATCCTTCACTTTGGTTTGTTTTGCTCGCTACGGCGTAACGAGTTCGCAGGGCGGACAGGACTCGAACCTGCAACCTGCGGTTTTGGAGACCGCTGCTCTACCAATTGAGCCACCGCCCTAGGGCATGAAATCCAGGCCTGGGGCCTTAGTGAATCCAGTGGATAGATACTTTTCTGGGCACAGCAAAGCTTGGCAGATTTCAACCACCGAGGGCTAGTCTAGGCGCGGTGTGGGGGTTTGGCAAAGGCGCCCACAAAACTAGTCTCTGGCTGTGTACCCTGAGGGTGTGAGTGAGGCTCCCCGCGGTATCTCGAAGCGCATCTTGTCCATCGCTGAATCAGCCACCCTCAAAGTGGACGCTAAGGCCAAAGCCCTGAAAGCCCAGGGCCGGCCCATCATCAGCTTTGCCGCTGGTGAACCTGACTTCCCCACCCCAGAACACGTTGTGGAAGCCGCGGTTAACGCCGTGCGCGATCCGGCAAACCACCGTTACACCCCAGCCGCCGGCCTCCCTGTGCTTCGCGAGGCCATCGCAGAAAAAACTAAGCGCGATAGCGGTTGGGATGTATCCCCCAGCCAAGTGGTCGTCACTAACGGCGGAAAACAGGCGGTCTATCAGGCCTGCGCCACGTTGCTCGACCCCGGCGACGAAGTATTACTGCCCGCTCCTTACTGGACGACCTACCCCGAAGCCATTGCTTTAGCCGGTGGAGTACCCGTGGAAGTTTTCGCTGGTGCCAATCAGGACTACAAAGTCACGGTTAGCCAACTAGAAGCAGCTCGAACCGAAAAAACCAAAGCCTTGTTCTTTGTCTCACCTTCGAACCCAACCGGTGCGGTAATGAGCTTCGGGGAAACCAAGGCCATCGGCGACTGGGCCGCAAAGCACAACATTTGGGTTATTGCCGATGAGATTTATCAAAATCTGATTTATGAACCAGGTGTGGAACACGCCATTTCGATTGTCGAAGCGGCACCCGCCATTGCTGATCGCTGCATTTTGGTCAATGGGGTTGCCAAGACTTATGCCATGACTGGTTGGCGCCTGGGCTGGATGGTGGGCCCTCAGGATGCGATTAGCGCAGCAGCTAATCTCCAATCCCACCTCTCCAGCAATGTCTCCAACATTTCACAAATGGCCGCTTTGGCCGCTCTCACCGGAGACCAAACCGATGCCAAGAAGATGCGCGAAGCCTTCAATGTCCGCCGGAACACGATTGTCTCTGGCCTCAACGCTATTGAGGGAATCATTTGCCCTGAGCCGCTGGGGGCTTTTTATGTCTACCCGGATGTCACAGGATTGCTCGGTAAAGAGTGGGGTGGCACGACACCACAAACAAGCTTGGAACTGGCCGATCTCATTCTCGAAAAATGTGAAGTGGCTGCTGTCCCCGGTGAGGCCTTTGGGCCCAGTGGCTACCTACGTTTTAGTTACGCACTCGGTGATGATGATCTCGCTGAAGGAATCGCCCGACTGCAAAAATTCTTTAGCGCCTGAGTTGTTTAGGGTCCAAGTTCTTTGGCGTCTAAGTTCTTTGGGGCTTAAGCCTCGAGACTTAGACCTCTAAGCCAATGAGGGTCGGCTCGGGAACTAGATAAATCCCGGTGGCATTACCCACCGTGGTAATCACATATCGAGCAAGCTCGGCAATGTCCTCAGCACTAGCACCACCTCGATTGGTAATTGCCAAAGCGTGTTTGGAGGAGATCGCCGCCTTAGATCCAGGCAGCGCAAAGCCTTTGGAAATTCCCGAGTACTCAATAAGCCAAGCGGCGCTGAGCTTCATCCACGCTTCACTCGAATCCAGCGCAGGTATTTCTTCTCTGGCTGGACCATCCAGGGAAATAACAACATCCTGGGGTTCTGGCCCGACGAGCCAGCGCGGAGCATCGGTGGGAAGCCCAAAAGCCACCTTTTCTGACACGACAGGGTTGAGGAAAAAGGAGCCAGAGCTAACCGAGTCAGGATCGCTAAGGGACAGCACCATTCCTTTGGAAGACCGAAGAGCGAGCACAGCGTCTCTCACTTGAGCCAGTGGCGCCCGCATCCCGACCTCGATACCCAGTGCCCCAGCCAGTTGGTCATACAACACCGGAATACTGGTCCCATCCTCCGAGGGCTCTAGTGAAAAGGTCACACCTAAGACCAGACCATTCAACTTGCCAGTTTTGATGGCACTGGTGCGAAGTCCTAGCTCTAACTCCTCCGAGAGAATTGTCCTGCGGGCAGCGCTGGGGTAGTCCAGGAAATCAATGGAAACGACCGTGTCCGATATTTCGGCGCCATAGGCACCCACGTTTTGAACAATGGAGGCCCCGACTGTTCCTGGGATTCCGCTGAGGGTTTCCAAACCTCGAACGCCCTGAGACAGCGTGTGGGCGACAAAACCATCCCAGTCTTCACCCGCTTCCGCGTGAATAATGACTTTTTGGCCAACAGCTTTTTTTACTGTCACACCACGGGTTTGGATGTGCATGACGGCGAAATCACATTCTTCGTCACTGACCACAAGATTGGACCCGGAGCCCAAGGCCAACCAGGGCTTATCTTCTTTCCAGATTTTCTTAGCACCTGCAACAAGCGAGCTCGTAGACGAGAACTGATGATAATCGGGGATAGGGCCACCGACTTGCATTGTGGTCAGATCAGCAAAGCTGGTCACGACGGAGACACCACAGCAATCGCTTTGCCCAGCACACTGGTGCCATCCTCGGTGGTCACCCGAAGCGCCAAGGTCGCCGAGTTTTCTTCTGGCTGATTGAGCGCACCAAGAGTGATCGAGACTGTCACAGCCGCGGAACCCTCTGCTGGGACATAAACAGGTTTCGTGAAACGAACCTGGTAGCTGGAGACAACACCGCGGCCTGCCAACCATGCCGTGACCGGTGCGATGGCAAGGCCCATCGTCAGCATGCCATGGGCAAGAACGCCTTCAAGGCCTACAGATAGGGCAAAGTCGTCGCGATAGTGAATGGGATTAAAATCACCAGACGCCCCGGCATAGCGCACCAGGGTATCTCGGCTGAGATGAAACGTTTCGTTGATGATTTCATCGCCGATTGAGTATGGGGTCCAGATCATCTCACTCATGCTTAAGCCTCATCTCCGCGCACCACAAGGGTGGAAATGGCAGTGACAACATGCTCACCATCAAGGGTGGTAACCGCAGTTTCGGAGGTCACCATGCTGTGTCCGCCCAAGGATTGAACCTTCGTCACCCGAAGCTGTGCCACCACGTCATCACCGGCAACAAGTGGCCTGAAATATTCAAATTTCTGGTCGCCGTGCACAACTCGAGAAAAATCTATGCCAGCTCCAGGGTGTTGGAGTAACTGCTGCAAGGTGGCATCTTGCAAAACAACGGGGAAAGTCGGCGGAGCGACCACATCGGAAAATCCGCGGCTCTTGGCGTATTCCACATCGTGATGGAGGCGATCGTGAGCGAAGACCGCCTCGGCGAATTCTCGGACCTTTTCTCGTCCGACACGATAAGCAGAGGTGGGTTCGAACACCACATCAACTAATTCAGGATTAACACTCATGGTATGAGTCTATTGAGAACGCCTAGAAGAGCGTGGTTCCCAGCAGGCGATCGAGCATGTCCCAGGCTCTGCGCTTATCAGCTTTAGTGGAACCGGGAGAGTAAGCGAGCGCCAGCCCTTGCGCGGCAGAAACAGCGTGATGTGCTCGCAACAGCGCCTCATCTTCATCCTTCATTTCCCGGTCATAACCCCCAAGAAAAGCCACACGTAGCTTTGGGTCGGTTCTCCAGTAGTCATGGTCCAAAACGAAGGTGTCCACCACCCAAGGATCATATTCACACGAACCAAAATCAATTAGGCGGACGTTGCCGCCCTGATCCACCATCCAGTTCCCAGGGTGGTTATCTCGGTGAGCCGGCACCAGAGTGACGTGCCGTGCGTCCATCGCACGGGCAATCATCAGTCGCGCCTGCGCAAGCATCGGCGAAGGGACAATTCCCTCCAGTTTGCTTGCTGCTTGCTCAAAACGATCAGCACACTGCCTCGAGAACTGGTCTGACACCACAGGCTGAGCGGATTCGTGAAGACTTCTAATCAATGCCCCCGCTCGGTAGTGGACCAAGGGATCCCAAGCCAGCTCACTGCGAGAAGCCGGTTCGCCAGGAACTTCACTGATCAAGACCATCTGGAGTTCATCATCGTTATCTATCAGGCGAGGAGCATTTAGGCCTAAAGCAGGTGTGTAGGTGGCAAGTGCCTGGTACTCACGGTGATAATCAACTCGTTCCCGATACCACTTCACAAAACACGGATCCCCAGACCGTGTTGCCACGCGAACCACGCGACCGAACTTTGGTCGGGGGGAGACATCCTCGACAACCTCCACTGGCCCCAAAACACGGGGAACGCGATCTAAGACTTCGGCATCCGAGGAAAGGCCAGGTCGCCGCATCGTTGTGGCGCGCATCATCAGTCCTCCCTCGATTGGCCCTAGGCGCTGAAAAACCCCTGCCCACCGTCATGGTGGTCAGGGGTTTTTACAAACTCATTTGACTACTGGCAGCTGTCACACTGGAGCAGATCCATGGGATCCACTGGGACTGCGTAGCCTCCAACGTTGTCTTCGTTCATTGTGGCCTCCTTTACTGTTAACCGGCACTTCACGCCGGACCACCACTATATACCGGTAATAACAAAGCTGTCATTACCCTACATCTTGTGGTCCTGGCGTGTCGTGTTTTCACCGTATCAAGCACGACTGACACCCCATCCCCTTTGTCGGCGGTGAAGAAATGGGCGCTTTTCGCAGCATGAACCCCTAAAGTTGGTTTCACAGACGCGAAGCACCAGTGGAGGAAACATGTCAAAAGTTGTCTTGGAAGCCGGCCAGAAAGCACCCGAGTTCTCACTCGTGGACAAAGATGGCACGACAGTGTCGCTATCGGACTATGCGGGCAAGAAGGTAATCCTTTACTTCTACCCCGCAGCCAGCACGCCGGGCTGCACCACGCAGGCTTGTGACTTCAGAGACAATATGGCTTCTCTTACTGCAGCAGGAATTGTTGTGCTGGGCGTATCAAAAGATGGCTTGCCTGCTTTGCAAAAGTTTGCAGATAACGAGTCATTGGGCTTCCCACTGCTTAGCGACAAAGAGTTGAGCGTTCACCACGCCTACGGCACATATGGGGAAAAATCCATGTACGGCAAACCAGTCACCGGGGTTCTGAGATCAACGTTTGTGATCGGCGAAACGGGAATCCTGGAGCACGCCCTTTACAACGTCAAGGCGACCGGCCATGTTGCAAGTCTTAGGAATAAGCTCGGCCTCGACGCATAAGGGTCCGAAAATTCTTGGTACACCCCCCGGGACTTGAACCCGGAACCCACTGATTAAGAGTCAGTTGCTCTGCCAATTGAGCTAGAGGTGCTTGAAGCCACGAGTGTATCGCAACTCGCGTAGCGGGGGCGGGGCTCGAACCCGCGACCTCACGATTATGAGCCGTGCGCTCTGACCAGCTGAGCTACCCCGCCGCAAGTGGATGATGACCATCCGAGCCCCGAGTCAGGTTTGAACTGACGACCCCTTCCTTACCATGGAAGTGCTCTACCACTGAGCTATCGGGGCAGGCCTACCGTGGCAGGACCAAGCCCTGAGATTAGCACCTTGGGGTATCCACCAGCAAACGGGGAGGGGTTTTTGCTCCCAAGACCGCAACCGGTTGCTTAAGTGCGAAATCCGATTAGGGTTGTACGCATGCCCGCACCAAAATCTCTGATGGCACCTGCTGAAAAATGGTGGCGTCACGCTGTTATTTACCAGATCTACCCGCGCTCTTTTGCCGACGGTAATGGTGACGGAATTGGTGACATCCCAGGCATTATTGACCGGCTTCCCCAGATTGCTGGGCTTGGCATTGACGCCATTTGGATTTCTCCTTTCTACACTTCGCCCCAAAAAGACGCCGGCTACGACGTGGCAGATTTTTGCGATATCGACCCCATTTTTGGCACACTCGCTGACGCTGAGAAACTTATCGACACCGCTCACGAATTGGGCTTGCGAATCATTGTCGACATTGTTCCCAATCACTCTTCAAGCCAACATGAATGGTTCCAGCAGGCCCTTGCTGCCCCACCTGGTTCCCCAGAGCGAGCTCGCTACATGTTCCGTGAGGGCAGGGGAGACAACGGCGAGTTACCGCCCAACAACTGGGAATCAGTCTTTGGCGGCTCCGCCTGGTCGAGAGTAACCGAAAAAGATGGCTCTCCTGGCCAATGGTATTTGCACCTGTTTGACTCGTCTCAACCTGATTTCAACTGGGAAAACCGTGAAGTCTGGGAATTCTTTCGCGGCGTTTTGCGCTTCTGGCTCGACCGCGGCGTAGATGGTTTCCGCGTAGATGTGGCACACGGTTTGGTCAAGCTTGAGGGTTTACCCGCCGCTGTTGCCACAGACCAGCCTGCCGTGGGAAATGTGGGACCCCAATGGAATCAGCCTGGGGTTCATGAGATTTATCGTGATTGGCGAAAAGTCCTCGATGAATATGGCGATGACCGGGTGATGTGTGCTGAGGCGTGGGTATTTCCCCTCTCTGATATGGCACGATACGTCAGAAGCGACGAAATGGACCAAGCCTTCAACTTTGCCTACATGGCCACGAAATGGGACGCTAGCGAGCTGAGAAGGGTCATCGAAGAGTCGCTAGAGGCTTTTGACGAAGTAGGGGCCCCCAGTACCTGGGTTTTGTCCAACCATGATGTTGTCCGCCACGCGAGTAGATATGGAATCGATGCGACAACGGAGGCTCAGCCGACTGGCTTTGGCCCCACATCAGCCCACAAACCAGATGAAGTTTTGGGCATAGCTATTGCCAGAGCTGCAACCACTGTGATGCTGGCGCTGCCTGGGAGCGCTTATCTCTATCAGGGTGAGGAGCTGGGCTTGCCCGAGGTGATCGACATCCCCGATAACAAGCGCCAGGACCCCACTTTTTTTAGAACCTCCGGTGAAAGATATGGCAGGGATGGCTGCCGGGTCCCCATCCCGTGGGTGAAAGATGCCACAGCCTTCGGGTTTAACGATTCCGGGAAGACCTGGTTACCTCAACCCTCTAGCTTTGGTCCACTTTCGCGTGATCAGCAAGAAGGAACCGAAGGTTCCACTTTGGAGTTGTATAAGAAACTCTTGGCGCTTCGATCCCACCTAGGACTTGGCACTGGGGCTCTAGAGTGGCTGCCAGGCTATGGCGACACCGTCGTCGCTTTTAGCAACTGTGGCATCGCCGTAATCGCTAACACGGGTGACACTGAGGTTGCCTTGCCAGACGGCGAGCTTCTGATTAGCAGCGCACCACTGAGCGGGCATTCTCTGCCGCCGGATACGGCCGCGTGGGTCAAACTCGCTGACTAGAAAGCGTTGGCTTTAAGCCACGTGAAGGGGTTGACCTTCTCATCCTCGATGCGAATTTCGAGATGAAGGTGCGGGCCGGTTGAGGTACCAGTATTACCGACCAGCCCAATAAAATCACCGGCTTCGATCTTGTCTCCCTCTTCCAACGGGGTGCTACCTCGCTGCATGTGGGCGTAAACCGACGTTACGGTCTGTCCATTGATGTTGTGCTCGATATAAACAAATTGACCGTATCCGCCACCAAATTTGGATTCGACGACTACACCATCAGCGATGGCGAAAATAGGGGAGCCGTTTCCTGGGATGAAATCCACTCCGCGGTGCTGGCTCGAACAATAACGACACGGTGCGACCCGGTCACCATAGCCTGAGCTAATTGGTACCGCCGTGGGGAAAGGCCACCTAATCGGCCCGATCCCAGTGGTGGAGTAAGAAAAGTTCCGAGTTCCATACTGTGCCCTCAAAACTTCGGCAAACGAGGTCACACTCCAAGATTCGCGCTGAACACCCACTTGAACCGCATCAGAGCTCGCCACAGTAAAGGATTGAGCGTTGGATTGAGCCTCGTCCCCACTCATCCCAGAATCCAGGGCCGGACTAATCTCAGTTGACCCATAGAACAGGTTGACAGGGAGCGAAACTCCGATAAACAACAACCCGGTGGCAAGAATGGTTCCCCAGCTCGCCACGCGTCGACCGACACCGGGTTTGTCCGCGACGGCGACAGGTGCCGCTACGACCGACTCCGCGCTCCCCTTAGCTACTCCATTCGGAGTCAGGGCAACATGAAAAGAAGTCTCTTTGTTTGACCGAGTCTTGCTGATTGCGGGTTTTACTGTTGCTTTAGGTGCGTGAGACGAACCTTGGGCGCGCTCAATTTCTTTCAACTGGCGCCGTGTCAGCGGCGCTTCGGGGGTGGAGCGACTATCGCTCATTGACTCACCTCCACCCTAAACGACCGTGTTGCTTGTCTTACGCGAGCGCATCTAGGCCCACCACAGAATATATCTACACTCTAGGGAGCTTGCGCTAAAAGTAAAAGCTTGCCTAACCTAGCCGACCTCGGGATGTCACTCCAAACCCCACCCTGGTATCTCTGAAAGTAGTGTGTCACCCTTTAGGGCAACAATCCTTGACTTTAGCTGGGAGACAAGCTCAGGGTGGCCAGCAAAAAGTCCCTCTCGGCCCGGTGGTTGCCCCCCTAGGCCTTCAATAACACCACCTGCTTCGGTCACAACAAGCTCGCCTGCCGCATGATCCCAGGGCATTAGAGTCCGCTCAAAAAAGACGTCGACTCGTCCTGTGGCCACGGAGGCAAGATCAAGCGATGCGGTGCCAAACCTTCTAATGTCCCGAAATTCAGGTAGCAGCTCGGCGATAACACGAGCCTGCTCTCGGCGCATGGCTGAAGAATAAGCAAAACCTGTTGCCAGTAGCGCCAAGTTCATCGGCGGTGGGCTAGAAATCTGCAAGCGCTGATCCCCAAGGTAAGAACCCTCCCCCCTGGCAGCACTAAACATTTCACCGGTAGCAGGGTTGAAAATAGCTCCCGCCTCAACCTGCCATGCTCCAGGTTTAGCCTGCCCGGTAACAGCGGCGATGCTCACTGCGTAATGGGGAATGTTGTAAAGAAAATTGACGGTGCCATCAATGGGGTCAACCACCCAGGTCACTCCTGTGGTCGACTCCCGTGCCTTTCCTTCTTCTCCCAGAAAACCATCACCCGGGCGAAGCTGCCCTAAGCGCTCAAAGAGAAGTTCTTCGGATTCTTTATCCACGGCGGTGACCACATCCACGGCACTGGATTTTGTCGCATGAACTTCAACATGGCCAGCTCGGGCTGCAGCAATATGCTCGCCGGCTTCGCGGGCGAGCATCGTTGCAACCTGAACCAACGTTTGCGACATTTTGTGGCGAGTGAGGGATTCGAACCCCCGAAGGCTAAGCCAGCTGAGTTACAGTCAGATCCCTTTGGCCGCTTGGGTAACTCGCCATGCGCTCCCGACCGGTGTATTCACCAATCGGGTGCGCGTGTACCAGGATATAGGTTTTTGTCACAACCCTCACACCATCAACAGGTGAGACGCTCGGCCTTTCTGGCTACCATGGTGAAATGGCTGATTCAACATTTGACATTGTGAGCAAAGTGGACCCGATGGAGTTAGATAACGCGGTCAACCAAACACATAAGGAACTCTCGCAGCGCTACGACTTTAAAGGCGTCGATGCCAGTATCGAAAGCTCTTCTACCGGTATCACGTTGCAGGCCAATAGCGAGGAACGCGTCAAGGCAGTGCTCGATGTCTTGCAGTCCAAATTGGTGAAGCGAGGAATTTCGCTCAAAAGCTTGGATATGTCGCAACCTAGTGCTTTTGGCAAGGTCTATCGCATGTCTGGCGCGCTCAAAATGGGAATCCCCAGCGATCAGGCAAAAAAAATCACCGCTCTCATTCGTTCCGATGGGCCGAAGTCCGTGAAATCTCAGATCCAGGGCGATGAGGTCCGGGTGAGCTCGAAAAGCCGCGATGATTTACAAGAGGTAATGTCGCTGCTCAAAGGTGCAGATTTAGATATTGACGTCCAATTTGTCAATCTCCGCTAACTGGGTAACCCGGGAACGGTGAGCACGACCTTCGTATTCCAGCTTTATTGAGGGCCTAGTGCGCCTCAGCGCAACCGTTCAGTGAGAACCATCAAGGGAAACTTCGAGCATTTCTTCCCTGGGCACTAGTTTCAGACGTTCGCGTCCTCTGGCCTCGCCCAGTTCTCGTTCTTTGGCATCAAGGCGTTGCCAGCCTTCTAGGTTGGTGTAGCGCACACCGCGAGAGTGAAGTAGCGCACTCACGCTCTCTTCTTCGGGTTGCGCTGGGTTCCACCAAGACGCTTGGTCCTTCACTACGTGTTGGATGGTTTCCATCGCATCACTCTTAGTGTGACCGATCAGGCCAACTGGACCTCGCTTAATCCAGCCGGTGGCATAAACCCCCGGCATGACCGTGTTGTCATCGCAGACCACTTGACCCTCGTGATTGGGGATAACCCCACGCCTGGAATCAAAAGGAATACCGGGCAGTTCGGTCCCCCGATACCCCACCGCTCGATAGATCGCCTGAAGTGGAATTTCACGAATTTCCCCGGTTCCCACCGCACCGCCAGCACCATCAGGTTCCGTGCGCTCATAGCGCAGGCTCTCCACCGCGTCTTCGCCGAGAATTTCAAGAGGTTTGGCATAGAAATGCAGATGCAACCGACGTGATGCGGAACCAGGCTCTCTTGCTCGCCATTGGTCAAATATTTTATTAATCACAAAAAGCTGTTTGCTGGATTCGATCGCTCGCTGCGAGCTTTCATCAAAAACAAAATCTTCCCCGTAGATGACCACATCAACATCCCGCATTTCGCCAAGTTCACGAAGCTCTAAGGGGGTGAACTTGACCTGCAGGGGGCCACGGCGACCAAAGACATGGACATCAGTGGCCGAGGATGCGAGTAGACCGTCTAAGACGTTGTCGGGGATCTCAGTAGGTTCCAAATCTTGGGGGTGCTTGGCCAACATGCGAGCAACATCGAGCGCAACGTTTCCATTACCGATAACACCCACGTGTTTGGCCTCCAGCGGCCAGGTCCTTACAACATCGGGGTGGCCGTCATACCAACTCACAAACTCAGCCGCGCCATAACTTCCCCTCAAATCCATACCGGGGATGTTCAGAACCTGGTCGGTGATGGCGCCGGTGGAGAAAATCACGGCGTGATAATGCTTCTTCAGATCCTCAAGCGTGATGTCTGACCCATAGTTCACATTGCCAAACAGTCGAATCTGACCGGTGTCGAGGACTTCGCGAAGCGCATTAACAATGCCCTTAATCCTTGGGTGATCGGGGGCGACACCGTATCGAACCAGCCCATAGGGAGCGGGAAGGCGCTCAAAAAGATCAATGGAGACGTCAAAGGAGCGCTCGTGCTTGAGCAAAATGTCGGCAGCGTAGATCCCTGCAGGACCGGCTCCAACAATTGCCAGGCGCAACTTAGACATAGAAATAGTGTTCCTTTTCTCAGCGATGGGCTGAAGACTCCAATTTAGTAGCTGCGATCCACAATCTGATGCGCAAAGCGGGTCAAGGCGTTGGTCACGATACCTTTTGGCGCTCGGGCAAGCTCAGTAATAGCTTCCTCCGCCATCGCTTTAGCTTTATCCATCGTGCGCTTTGTCACCTCATGTTTGCGCAAGGCCTCAATGGACGCATGGAACTCTGCCTCACTCGCTTCACCCGCCGTTCCACGGCGCAACTGGGTGAGCAGTTTCGAAGCGCCAGGGTCACTTGGGGCGGCCTGCTCCAAATAGAGCATCGGCAGGGTGGTCACGCCTTTGCGCACATCAGTACCGGGTGGTTTACCCGTGCCCGAACCTCGATCAGAAAGATCAATAACATCATCTACCAGCTGGAAAGCAATCCCAACCTTCTCACCGAATCGGGTGATGGCAGGCAATAACTCTGTGGGACCACCCGACATAAGAACACCCATCTGGGCAGAAAGCGCGATGAGCGACCCCGTCTTATCGGAGAGAACACCGAGGTAGTGATCAATGGGTTCCTGGCCAGGCTTGGGGCCTACCGTTTCTCGCATTTGACCCAAAACTAGACGCTCAAACGTGGCCGCTTGTCGAGCGATGGCATCAGGACCAAGCGATGCCACCATGCTCCCTGCGCGCGCGAAAAGCAGGTCTCCTGCCAAAATTGCAACCGAATTTCCCCACACCGTCTGGGTCGCATCAACACCTCGACGCTGGGCGGCCTCATCCATCACATCGTCGTGATACAAGGTGGCCAGATGTGTGAGTTCAATCACTTGAGCGGCGCGGATAACGTTCTTGTTTATCCCCTCCCCCCACTGCGAGGTGAGCAGTGTCAAAAGAGGGCGCACACGCTTGCCCCCGGCGGCAAAGAGATAGCGAGAAACAGCATCGGCAATATCTTCCGAAAACTTTAGTTCTCGCTCAAGGCCGGATTCCACATCAATAAGGCCCTGATCCAACAAGCCAGCAAGCGCCTTCTCTGCTGGGGAAGAAAAAAGGAGGGACCCGCCACTGAGGAAGGACGCTCCTCGACCCACGGCAAGGGTGTTAGCCGAAGGGGTTGTGGTGTTCACACTGGTCCTTGCTGCTAAAGCGGAATTAGGAATCCTGAATAGGAATAGATACCGATGAGGTCGAAGGCGACGCGGGCCGTTTGCGTCGCTGACCTACCGATTCACGCACCTTGGAATCCTCAGGACTCCGGGCGCGATGCAAGGCGACAATGCCTCCTGTCAGGTTACGGTATGCAACCCGGGTGAAACCTGCACTCCTCATCCATTGGGACAAAACGGACTGCTCAGGCCAGTCCCTAATCGACTCCATGAGATATCGGTAAGCATCCCGGTGAGAGCTAGAAAGTGCTGTCACCGCGGGCATCACATATTTCAGATAGCCCTGATATCCAGCCTGTACCAAAGGGGCTGGAGGGTGCGAGAACTCACAAATAACAATGCGTCCACCAGGTTTGAGAACTCGATACATTTCACCCAAAGCAAGCTGAGGGTTTTGGACATTGCGAAGACCGAAACTTATCGTCACCGCATCGAAACTTCCAGCCGGAAAAGGCAGCGCTTCGGCATCGCCTTCGACAAAGTCAATATCGGGATGACGCTTTCGACCCTCTGCCACCATGCCAGGTGAAAAATCCAATGCCACAACATCAGCGCCAGTTTTCTGCAACGCCTTAGCTGACGTTCCCGTCCCAGCGGCAACATCTAAAACTCGCTCACCCGGGAGAAGGTTCAACGCTCTCACCGTGGCCATGCGCCACAGAACCGAGTTTCCACCCGAGAGCAACGCATTTGTGCGGTCATATCCTGGCGCAACCTGATCGAACATGCCAGAAACATCATCTGGCTTCTTATTCAGATCCGCCGTGGTCACAGCTCAACCCTACTTTGTTGGAGTTGTATAAAGCATGAGCACCCACACTTTCACCCAATGCCAGGAGGCTGGCGATAACCTATGGTCGTGACCATCATGACGGAGATCCCAACTCTCAGCGTGAGCACGCGACTGATGAGCCACGAGGGGGATCTCACGCAATGGGTCAGTGCGGAGAACCCACTGACCATTCAACATGGCGCTCACGGCCTGGTGGGGCTTGGCCAAGCGATTCGACTCGTATTCCGCGGCCCTTCCCGCTTTCGTGACGCAGCAGAGACCTGGCGATCTATTGCCGCAGCGGCAACAATCGATGACGCCATCAAGGCTCCTGGCTCTGGATTGGTGTGTTTTGGCACCTTTACTTTTAGCGATGACTCTCCGCAAGAAAGCGTGTTGATTGTTCCCCAAGTTGTCATTGGCCGCCAGGGCACAACGTCCTGGCGCACCAATATTTTTTTGCCCGATCAGCACCTACAGCGAGAGCATTCCCCCTCCTCTCACCCGGCAAGTTTTGCCCCGTTGGAATGGAAACCAGGGCTACTGAGTGAATCCGACTATGTCGGCGAGGTGGCAAAGCTGGTAGCACGGCTGCAAGAGGGTGAAGCTAACAAAGTTGTGTTGGCCAGAGATCTCATCGCCCACGCCCCAGGCATTCGAGATTGGCGCGCTGCTCTCCAACGCCTGGTTGAGTCCTATCCCGATTGCGCCACTTTTGCTATCGATGGCTTGGTGGGCTCAACACCGGAAACTCTCGCACGCGTTGAAGGTGGCAGATTATCTATCCGAGTCTTGGCCGGTAGTGCTGCGCGCGGAGATAACCCCGCAGATGATCGTCAACAAGCCCAAAACCTGGTCACCTCGAGTAAGGACAATGATGAGCACCGCTTTGCCGTGGGAAGCGTGGTCAATTCCCTGACTGGCGTGAGCTCTCATGTGGTGGCCGATGAGCACCCGTTCACCCTGAAACTGGCCAACGTCTGGCATCTAGCCACTGATATTGAGGCCACCTTGCCCGCTCAAGTTTCTAGCTTGGACGTCGTAGCCGCCATCCACCCCAGTGCCGCTGTGGCGGGATCTCCCACCGATACCGCCTTAGCCATGATTTCTCAGAGTGAACCTTTTGACCGTGGTCGCTACGCAGGCCCCGTGGGATGGATGGATGCTTCAGGTGATGGAGAATGGTCCATCGCACTGCGTTGTGCCCAATGGTCTCCCCAGGGAACTATTACCGCCTACGCCGGTGCGGGAATTGTGGCCGACTCTGATCCAGAATCCGAACTACTAGAAACCAGACTCAAATTTAAGCCCGTACTCAGCGCTTTCGGCCTAGAAATTTAGACCCTCGGGCTTGAGAGGATCTAGCGCTCCAGGCCCACATCAACAAGCAACGCAGGCTCTGCTCGGCCCAGAGCATCAGTGAGCTCGCCCATCGTCGACACTCTCTGGTAGGCCCAGCCATAAGCTTTCGCTAACGCCTCTAAGTCCACCTCGTGCGGGGTGTATAGAACCCGATCACGATCGGCTGCGCTGGCACTCTGGCTCACTTCAAGACCGTCGAATATGGTGCCCCCGCCATCGTTGGCAACAAAAAGGTGCACTCTCGCCGGTGAATGTGCTCCAGGCTCAAGTAGCAATGATCCCGCATCGTGAAGTAGGGCGAGGTCGCCTAGTAACACTCGGGTAATACCTGATGCACCGCTGGTCGCAGCGTGGTGCGCGATGCCTCGCGCAGTGGAAATGGTCCCATCGATTCCCGAAAGACCCCGATTGGCAAAAACGGTGATGTTTTTTGACCCCACAATCGTGTCGGCTTCCCGAACCATGCGTGATGCGCCAAAAACCAGCCGATCATGTGGCCAGGTCGCCTCCCACAGAGCCAGGGACAACTCACCCCTGGTCACGGCCCGTCGCAGAACACCCATCTCTTGGGTGGCAAAAGCACTTCTGGTGGCAGGATCATTCGATTCAAGTAACGCCAGATCAGGTGGTGCGGGCAGTAGCGCATCCAGTGCTGCCTGATGCGCAATCCGTCCCGCCATAACCCAAGGTTTTACCCACTGAGTTTTTTCTTCGGCCGTTGGCGCCCTCGATACAACAATGCTGCCCACGACGTGTGCTGTGCGACTGGGGTTCGCCGGCTCGCTTTCGCCCCTAGAGAGCACAATATGTTCCCTGGTGGGATCACTCAGCAGTGACCAAACCTGGCGAGAAAGAGTAGGGCGACCAACCGTAATAACCCTGGTGATGTCGGTGGGTAATGCCCTCAAATCCAACACCTGGCGATAGGACAAGACCAGGTGGGGGCCAAACCTAGCCCCACTGACAACCTCGGCTATGAGCGGAGCTCCCAAAGAAACAGCCAAATCTTCGGCGTCCGCCCCAGCACCATGACCGGCAATCACGATGGTCCCAGGCGCAGGCTCAAGTGTGAGCGCAATGCCCTCCCGAGGATCCGCACTAGACGGGTGAAGCTCAGGTAGTTGGTGTGGCGCATATCCGAGCGAGCTCAGTGGTTCCCGAAACGCCACATTGAGATGCACGGGCAGGCCTGCCAAGGCCCCGGCCACCAGTTCACGTGCCAGAGCACTGGGGTCCGCCTCGTCCTCGCCGCCGGGAGCCACAACATTCCAGGTCTTGGCGGCTGTGCCAAAAAGTTCGCTCTGATCCATGGTTTGATTTGCCCCAACCCCCTGAAGCTCTGCGGGGCGATCGGCTGAAATCACAATCAAAGCAACGCCAGCATGCTGGGCTTCAACGATGGCGGGATAGAAATGCGTCGGTGCTGAACCTGAAGTGGCTATGCATACTGCGGGGCGCCCACTTTCCATCCCCAGGCCTAAAGCTCGAAAGCCAGCACTTCGCTCATCGATCACCACATGGAGCGCGATAGAACCTTGCGAAACCTTCTCCCATTCCAGAGCGGCAAGGGCGAGAGATTGAGACCGGGCCCCTGGAGAGATAACAAAATCGGTCACGCCTAATGCCACCAGCTCGCCCAAAAAGGCACTCGACCATCTACTGGCCGGGGATTCGATCATGAGCGAGTGGGCGGGGGGTCCTGATCGTCATCATCGCCCGTGGCGGGGGGATCGTCCTCATCGAGCTTACGAAGCTCATCTTCTAATCTTTTGATGCGCTCATCGGAAGATTCAGAGTCAAGAGATCCCAGAAATTTTGGGTCGTCATCGGGGGCTTTGCTTACTCCCAAGATTCTTTTGATCCGAGGTTCAGCTTTACCCACCCGCAACCACAACAGCGGTCCAATAATTGGCAGTACCACAATCACCACAATCCACAGAGGTTTGGGGAATGCGCGCACTCGCGGTGCATGGGTCATAAAAAGGTCAACCAGGGCATAAATCGTAAACGCCACCGCAGCGACGCCACCAATAACTATCCACCGGACCATGATTCCAATTGTACGCACCTACACTGTGAGGGTGACTCTGTGGATCCGCTACTCGCTACTTCGCCTCGGACTGTTCGGGGCTATCTTTGCCCTTTTACTCATCCTTCAGCTCGCCTGGTGGGTTGCCGCACTGGTTGCCACGATTGTGGCGTTCACGCTGTCCTACATTTTTTTCTACCGCTTTCGAAACGAGGTAGCAGGGGATCTCCAAGCCCGGCTCGACAAGCCCAAAAAGCTAGACCCTGACTCACAAAGCGAGGATGGCCTCGCCTCACCAGACGAGGGCAGCACCAAGAGCTAGGGCGAACACCAGCGCATTGAGCGACATCACGCCGAGCGCGGTAATCAGATCTTTCGGTGTTTTTGACAGCAAAACAATCACGATCACCACGATGGTGATAATTCCGGTGAGAAAAACCAGTGGTGCCCACACAAAGACGAACGAAAGAACGCCCACGATCACGTAGGGCAGCACCAGCAAGACAATCAGGAGTACTTTGCTGGCCACAGGCCCCAACCACACAGCCAGGGTGCGCTTGTGGGCGAGGCGATCCTGGTCAATATCTCGGATGTTGTTAACCAATAAGACTGCTGAGGCAAAGAAACCAGCGGCACTCCCGGTAAGCCACGATTCGACTGGGATGGATCCGATCAGAAGCCACGCCGTTCCCACGGTGGCAACCGGTCCAAAGAACACAAAGACGACAATCTCACCAAGACCGCGGTACCCATATGGGCTTGCCCCACCGGTATAAAACCAGGCAGCCGCGATCGCCGCCGCCCCGATCAGAAGGAGCTCCCACTGCGCGGTTAACACCACCACAATGACTCCAGCAACACCGGCGAGTGCGAATGCGATCCACGCAGCCCGCTTCACAAGCTCTGGTTTCACCCGGCCCGAACCGGTCAAACGAGCAGGGCCCACGCGAACATCATCGGTACCACGGATTCCATCAGAATAATCATTAGCGAAATTCACGCCAATTTGAAGCGCCAGCGCCACCACCAGCGCTAAAAATGCGAGGCCAAGGTTCCACGCCCCCGCAAGAATGGCAGAGGAAACACCGAGCACCACTGGTGCAATAGCCAAGGGCAGGGTTCGCAACCGCGCCCCTTGGATCCAATCCGAGGGGGAGACCTGTGAAACCCCAGCCATCACACCCTCGCTTGCTTGACTAATTGGGCCAGCGCCAACCGATCAGGTTTACCAGAGGGCAGTAGCGGAAGATGCGCCAGGTGATGAATTCGATCCGGTCTTGCCTCAGGGCCCAGCTCACTTCCCATCACGCTTCGCAGCTCTTCTAGATTGATGAGCGCACTGGTGACCACCACAGGGACATGCCCCCAGAGCTCATGTTCAGCTGCCACCACAATCGCATCGGGGGCATCGAAGTGTTGGTGAATGATCTTTTCAATTTGGCCGAGGGACACTTTCACACCTCCGCTCACCATCACATCATCCAAGCGGCCATGGACGTGGACGAGACCATCGGAATCAACCTCGCCAGCGTCATCGCTTAGGTACCACAAGGTCCCCTCGCGCTCAATAAAGCTAGCCGCCGTGCGGGCTGGATTCTCCAGGTAGCCAGTAGCTAACACCGAGCCAGCAATTGCCAAACGGCCATCGATTTCGGTCGCCTTCACATCGCCTATGGGGCGTTGATCCCACACACATCCCCCCGCTGTTTCAGAAGATCCATAGGTGCGAATTATGCGAAACCCCTCATCCTGAGCGCGCTGCCTCAGCGCCTCTGGAATCAACTGGCCACCCACCAGAATCGCCTCAAATGAGCGCATCATGTCCCCCAGACGAGGCATGAGGACTTGGTCATCAAGAATCCTGGTCAGCTGTGCTGGCACGATTGCCGTGTAAAGAGATTTTCCTTGGGCAGCTGCGATGAGTTCGTCATAGTGGGAAACCATAGCGAGAGTAGAAAAAGGCTCAGGGTGCAACACCACCGGGGTTTTCCCCTCCACCAACGCTCGGGTGATGACCTGAATTCCTGCGATGTAGTGGGCGGGAAGAACCAACAACCACTGCCCCGGTGAACCCAGTTCGGCAAGGGCCGCCTCCGCGCTGGCCACCAAAGCTTGGGCGCCTAAAGCAACGCGCTTAGGTGCTCCTGTTGTTCCACTGGTTTCAATCACCAGCGTCACATCATCATCAACTTCCTTGGGTGCTGTCGCAGAAATCTTGGCCCCACCTGGCCGTGGCAATAGGGCAGGCCCATCAGCAAAAAGGGCTTCGTGGAGTGGCTCAAACAACGCTCGTGGATCACTGGAATCGATTACCCGCAGTTCACGCATAATGGAACTCCTGACTAAACATGCCAGGGAAAACGGGACCAGTCCGGGTCGCGCTTTTCTAGAAACGCATCCCGGCCTTCTTTGGCTTCTTCGAGTCCATAGGCGAGCCGAGTGGCTTCACCAGCGAAAACTTGTTGCCCCACTAGGCCATCATCGGTGGCGTTGAGAGAAAATTTGACCATCCGAATAGCGGTTGGACTTTTGCCCAAAATAGTGTTGGCCCACTCGATCGCAGTGGATTCCAATTGCGCATGCGGCACGGCTGCATTGATCGCGCCCATTTCTAGAGCTCGCTTTGCGTCATATTCCTGGGCCAAAAAGAACACCTCGCGAGCAAATTTCTGACCCACTTGTTTGGCAAAATATGCGCTACCAAATCCGCCATCAAAAGAACCAACATCGACATCGGTTTGCTTGAATCGCGCGTGCTCGATGCTGGCAATACTGAGATCACACACCACGTGCAAGCTGTGGCCACCACCAGCTGCCCAGCCCGGGATTGCGGCAATGACGACTTTGGGCATAAACCGAATCAGCCGCTGAACTTCCAAGATGTGTAAGCGACCACTCCTAGACGAATCAATGCCACTGGCATCCTCTGTCTCTGAATAGCGATAACCATCAGCACCGCGAACGCGCTGGTCACCACCGGAAGAAAACGCCCAGACGCCATCCTTTGGACTGGGTCCATTTCCAGTAAGAATGACCACCCCCAAAGTGGTCAGTAGGCGTGCGTGATCGAGAACGCGATAAAGCTCATCCACTGTGCGGGGCCTAAACGCATTGCGCAGTTCAGGACGATTGAAAGCCACCCTGGCAATGCGCGCTCCCTGGCTCAGGTGATACGTCACATCCGCTAAATCTTCAAAGCCTGGAACATCGTGCCAGATGCTGGCATCGAAAAGCTTCGAGGGTGTGGCGGTCATGTTCTAAGCCTATGACGCAAAAGACGTGGAACACTGTGGAGCATGACGATCCCGGGCTTTGCTGAGCTTCGTGCTTGCGCTCACGTTGTATCTATCCCGCTGGTTACTCCCTTTCGAGGACTGCACCACCGCGAGGCCATCAATTTTGATGGCCTCTCTTCACCAGCTGAATGGAGTCCCTTCCCTGAATACGATGACGCCGAAGCGGCCAGGTGGCTTAGGGGTGCCCTCGAGCAGGGCTGGAGTGCTCCAGTAACTGCCAATGGAGCAACATCAATCCGCGTCAATGGAACCATCCCTGCTGTTTCACCCGAGGAAGCCACCGCCCTGATCGTGGCAGCAGGCTTCCCCCACACAGTCAAGATTAAGGTCGCAGGCCCTTCTAGCTCCCTTGCTGATGATCAAGCGCGGGTGGAAGCAGTGCGAAAAGCTCTGGGCGCTACCGGTCGTATTCGACTAGATGCCAATGGTGCATGGAACCTCGATGAGGCCGAACACGCCATTCGCACCATGGAGCACTGCGACATAGATTATGTGGAGCAGCCGGTAGAAAAACTGGAGGATATGGCCGAGTTGCGCACTCGCATGAGCGAGCTCGGCATTGGTGTAGCAGCCGATGAGAGCGTGCGTCGCTGGTCGGATCTTGATGCGATCATCGAATCGAAAGCAGCGGACCTTGTGGTGATCAAAATCCAGCCTCTGGGCGGTGTGAATGCATCGAGAATCCTCATCGACAAGGCCCTGAATGCTGGTCTAGAGGTTGTGCTTTCTAGCGCCCTGGAGACAAGCGTTGGATTGTTCCCAGCGGCCCTGCTCCAAGCATCTCTCGAGCGTGAAAACCCTTCCGCTCTTGATGCAGGCCTTGCCACCGCCTCTTTTCTCAGTCGCGATGTTGTCACTCAGCCTCTGATCGCTCACGCGGGAGAGCTCACCATTACCCCGCCCACACTTGACTATTCGGCACTGGAGGAGCTCGGGGCACCACCAGAGCGCACCACGTGGTGGCTTAGTCGACTAGAGCGGTGCCTGGCTCAGCTTTAGTAAAAGCCGATTTAGAGACCAGAGTAGGAATGCAAACCGGTGAAGGCGATATTGACTACCGAGTAGTTAAACAACACGGCTCCAAAACCAATAATTCCCAGCCACGCTGAGCGAGACCCTCGCCAGCCTCTGGTTGCCCTCGCGTGGACATAGCCGGCAAAGAGCACCCAAATAATAAACGTCCACACCTCTTTGGTGTCCCAACCCCAATAGCGACCCCAGGCCCGCTCTGCCCAGGTGGCACCAGCGATGAGGGTGAAGGTCCAAAGCGTGAAACCTACGACATTCAACCGGTAGCTCAGCGACTCCAAAACGGAGGACGACGGAAGAGTTTTCATCAAGCGAGCCTTGGCCATGCCCCGGATCTCAAAGCGTTGGCGAACCAACTGAAGAATCGCAAGGCCGGCAGCCAGAGCAAAGAAGGCCGTCGCGAGGCTTGCTACAAACACGTGAATAACGAGCCACACTGACTGCAACGCGGGGGGAAGTGGGACGACATCAACATAGAAATTCACCGTCACAATGCCCAAAGCGAGCAGCACGAAACCGGTAACAAACGCCCCCAAGTAACGCAGGTCCCGCCACAGTAGCGCACCTAAAAACACGGCCACGATCAAAGCGGTCGCGGTCAGGCCGAATTCGAACATGTTGGCCCACGGGACTCGACTCGCTGCCACACCTCGTGCGATGACAGCCAGAAGGTGGAAAGCGAAACCTAATGCCATCAAGCTCACGCCGATGCGCTGATGGCCGGTGCCGGTTGGCTTTGTCTCCTGCGCTGCTACTTCCGCAGAAGACTCCGTGCCCCCGGCTAGGTCACGAGCTGGCGCGGGTGCGGAGCGCTTAGCTAAATCCCAGGTGAAAAACAGAAATGCGACCGTATAAACGGCCATGGCGGAATAGACGGCAAAGAGGGAAAGACTCGCGAAATCGGTCATCGTTGTTCCATTCTAGATTCAGCATCCTGTGAAAAATCGGCCACCATTTTTTCTAGCTCCACGGCGAGACCCGGGTCATCACCGCGCGCTAAAGCCGCGAATTCCACGATCGTTCCAGAACCTTTAGCGCTACCCTTTCGCACCCGAATCCACACTCGACGCCTAGTCACAAACAAGGTGACGCAGAGCCCTGCGAAAATGAACCCCGCTGAGAGGGCAACGGGCAACTGGGTGGGATCACGATGAACATCAACGCTGATGAAGCGGCGTAGCTCGCTAAATTCAACACTCCCTCGACCATCGGGAAGCTCTGCTGATTCGCCCAGAGCGAGCACTAAGGACTTTGTCCCCGTGTCGCCACCGGTGATCTGGGTTAGGCCTTCGGTATCAAGGGCATAGACGTTGCGGGGGATTCCTTCGTCTAAGCCCAAATCACCTTCAAAGACGTTGAAGGTGAGCACCGGCTGGTCGGGTTCTGGATACACCGAAGCTAGAGCGCCAGATTCCAAGGTGATAGCGGAGGGGTAAAAAAAGCCCACCATGCCCAGCTGTGTTTCCAAACCATCGGGAATTTTGACCACACCGAGACTGGTCAGATTGCCATCTTGGGGTAAAAACGCAACGGGCTGACTAAAGACCAGTTCTCCCTCAGGCGAGGTAACGCTCACCCACGGAGCAAAACCATTACCCAAAAGGTAAACAGACGTGCCATCAACATCGAGGGGCTCATTGACTCGTAGGACTGAGCCCGTCGTTCCAGTGGCATCTGTGACGCGAATATCCGCTGCGAAATCAAGCGGGTTCGGTCGTCCCGTGGCGAGATCGAACTGGTAGGTCGGTCTAAAGGTGGTGAGCGTCAAAGAGTAGGGCTCCAGTGAGGCCTCAGAAAAGAACCGCCCTGGATTGAACGTGTCATAGCTAGTGAGCTGGTTGGTGAAGCTCTGACCTTCGATGATGATGCGCTGGCCTTGATACTTAAACCCTGTTCCCAACCCCAGTGCGATCAAGATCGAAACCAGCGCAAAGTGGAAGACCAAATTGGCTGTTTCTCTCAAATATCCGCGCTCACCAGAAACACCCTCCTGAGTTGAGGCGATGCGATAGCCACGTTTTTTGATAACCCGGGCAGCACTGGCGACCAGGGTTTCTGGGTCCCCCACAACTTCGACGCTGCGGAAGTGCTCCAGGCGCTCCAGCCTTGCCGGAATAGCTGGGGGTGGCTGGCGCAGCGCCTTGAGGTGGTGGCTGGTCCGGGGAAGGATACATCCGATGAGTGAAATGAACAGAAGTAGGTAGATTGCGGAGAACCACACAGAACTAAAAGTGTCGAAAAGCTGCAGGCTATCAAGCAACGTAAAAAGTTCGGGATCATCCCGCTCCCAGGCTTTGACCCCATTGGGGTCACTGGAGCGTTGAGGAACGATAGAACCGGGAATAGCCGCCAACGCCAAAAACAGCAGCAACACGAGAGCGGTCCGCATGCTCGTGAGCTGACGCCACACGAAGCGGGCTAGCCCCACGACACCTAAAACGGGTTGCTGGGGCGGCGGGGCAGACGTGCCATCGTCATAATCAGAGGGGCGTAGTGGTTCCACCGATCACCGCCTGCAAACTCGTCATCCAGAATTGCCACACCCCAGAGACCATCGCTGTTCCGATCGCCATCAAAATGACACCACCGGTGATGTTGATAGCCCTGATGTGTTTTTTCAACCAACCCACCGCGCCGGTGACCCAGCTAAAACCCAGAGCGATCAATAAAAACGGTATCCCTAGCCCTGCGCAATAGGCCAGGGCGAGTGCTGTGGCACGGGGAACATCTCCCACACTAAAAGCCAACGTGTTTACGGCGATGAGCGTCGGCCCAATACAGGGCGCCCAGCCCAAACCGAATACCACCCCCAGAATCGGGGCCCCCAGAAAACCATTGGCTGCACCCAGGGGAAGCTTGGTGGTTCGTTGCAGGAATGACACTTGGCCAATAAAGACAAAGCCCATCAAAATAATCAGCAAGCCCGCAATGCGCAAAATTACATCAACCCACGCAATGAGTGCCGCCCCGAGCGAAGCAAAGACAATAGAGAAACTTACAAAGACACTGGAAAAGCCGGCAATGAAGAGCAAGACCCCGATTACTAATCGAAGCGTGGGTCTAGTCGATTCGGTGCTACTGCCAGAAAAACCGCTGACATAGCCCAGGTACCCGGGCACCAGGGGCAACACACAAGGGGAAGCAAAGGCTAAAAACCCCGCAGCAATTGCTATTGGCAGAGCGATCAGAAGTGGGCCAGAGAAGACCAGTTCGCCCACAGAACTCACGGAGAAACCTCCTCACTCAGCGTGTCCTCAATAATGCTGGCTAAAAGTTCAGGGTCACTCAAGATTCCCGAAATACGAGCGGCCACCCGCCCTTGACGATCCATCACCAGGGTCGTTGGCACGGCATTGGGTGCGACCTGTCCAGAAAAAGCCAGGCGGATCGCGCCGGTATCAACATCCATGATGGAGCCATAGGTGACTCCAAAGTCCTCGGCAAAAGCTTTCGCGGTGGGCGCTTGGTCCAAAATATTCACGCCCACGAAAGTGACGGCTTGGGCAAGAAACTGTTGATGCAGATCTTCTAAATCAGGCGCTTCTAAGCGACACGGTGGGCAGCCGGCATACCAAAAATTGACCACAACAACCTCCCCAAGGTGGTCCTCACTCGAGAAAGAACCACCAGTATCAAGCTCGCCCGAAAACAAAACAGGGGCTGTTCGTGAATCAGTGGCCAGGATGGTCAGCGCACCATCACCTGAAATGTAGTTCGCCCCGGTGCCCTCTCGATACTGCTCGGCAAGGCCATCTCCGCCATTCGAGCACGAAGCGAGAAGAAGGGTCACCAGCGCCACCGTGACCACGATAGGCCCCTTCACTTAGACAGCTCCGAAGTCAATCGCGTCTTCGAGTAAGTCAGCTGCCGGTTCTCGGTAGCTTTCTTCCTTCCAGCGATCCGCCACCTTCTTAACCGTGGTGATGCTCGAAAGTGAACAACGTCGTTGGTGGGGCAGATGTGGAAGAGGGATACCCGCAATGCTTCGGTGCAAAATCCAGATCACCACTTGGTGGCTGACTAACACCACTTCACCGCCGTCAACCGAATTCCAGGCATCTTCTGCCGCCTCCATCACGCGGGCAGAAACTTCCCGATAGGGCTCGCCCCAACTGGGTTTCCACGGGTTTGCGAGCAACTTCCATAGGGCAGGGTCCGTAAGTATGCGCTTAAAGTTCAGCCGGGTGCCCTCAAAGCTATTGAGCCCTTCGATGAGTCGATCATCTATTTCGATATCGATGCCCAGCTGTTTAGATAGCGGCTTGGCAGATTCGATGGTGCGCTGGAGAGGGCTAGAAAGAATTCGCTTGAGTGGCCTCGTCGCCAGTGCACTGGCGCTCCGAGAGGCCATGTCCACTCCGCGCTTTGATAGGCCAAAACCATCGAGTCGGCCATAGAGAATGCCATCAGGATTATGTACTTCTCCGTGTCTAACGAAGTGAAGGAGGTCTGCTGGCACACCCTTATTCTAGGAGTCCTTCGCCTAAGAGACGCTGGGGCCCGGGCTAGACTCGTTTTTCATGGCCTCTAGAACTCAAATAAGCAAGCTTGCGTCCACTCCTGATGGCTCCACTGTGACCCTGGGTGGTTTCGTTGACACTGTCCGTGACCAGAAAAAGGTCCAGTTCGTCATCCTCCGCGATGAGTCCGGAGCGGTCCAGTTGGTTAATCCAGCCCTTCGTGAGGACGATCCCGAGGCCGGGGCTTCACCCGAGCGACGCGAACTTACTGACCTCATTTCTGCCATCAACCAGGGCACCTTCGTCACCGTCGAAGGCACGTTGAAACTGGATGAGCGGGTCAAACTTGGCGGCCTTGAGGTCAAGATTTCCTCCATCACACCCAGTGGAACCGCCCCCCATGAGTTGCCCATCGCAGAGGATTCCAGCGTTGATAAGCGCATGGATTGGCGTTTTCTTGATCTGCGTCGCCCCGGCGCAAATCTCATTTTCCGCGCCCAAACAGCTTTTGAACATGGCATTCGTTCGTGGTGGGTGGAAAACGACTGGATCGAAATTCACACCCCAAAACTGATGGCCAGCGCCAGTGAATCTCGCGCCGAACTGTTCGAGGTGGGTTACTTCGACACCACCGCGTATTTGGCACAGAGCCCCCAGTTCTTTAAGCAGATGGCGCAGCCAGCGGGCTTTGGCGCCGTATTTGAAATCGCCCCCGCCTTTAGAGCGGACCCGTCTTTTACGATTCGCCACGCCACCGAATTCACCAGCGTTGATGCGGAAATGAGTTTCATCGATTCTCACGAAGACGTGATGGCGATGCACGAAAACGTGTTGGTTGCAGGCATCACCGCTGTTGTGAACAAATATGGCAAGGCGATCTCCAGCACCCTGGAAATCGATCTTGCCATTCCCACCAGCCCATTCCCTCGGGTGAGCCTGGCCGAGGCTCGCACCATTGTGGCCAGTGGCGGCTATGACATACCGCGCCAAGATGGCGACTTGGACCCAGAAGCAGAGCGCCGACTGTGTGCCCACTTCCTGGAGACGACCGGTAGTCCTTTCGTTTTTGTCACAGATTACGATTCGTCGATCCGCCCGTTTTATCACATGCGTCACGATGATGACTCGTCGCTAACCAATTCCTACGACCTGCTCTATAACGGCATGGAAATCTCCACCGGAGCACAGCGTGAGCACCGCATTGACGTGCTGATGGCTCAAGCCGCGGAAAAAAGTATGGACCTTGAGGAACTAGAGGGCTACTTTGACTTCTTCCGCCACGGCGTGCCCGCACATGGTGGATTCGGTATGGGCCTAGCCCGAGTCATGATGCTCATGTTGGGCCAAGCAAGTATCCGTGAAACCACTTTCCTCTTCCGCGGGCCTAACCGTCTGACGCCTTAGCTAATACGGTGTAGCTGCCACCCGAGAGACTCTTCAAGGGTGTTCATTACCTGCGCGATGACCCGCTCCAATACGTCGCCTTGATCGTGGTGGCAATCCAGGGTGAGCGGGAGGTCCTCACCAAACTTGGGCACCTCGATGCTGATTCGCACACCTTCGGCAAGTGCCAAGGTGACATCAGAGGGATCATCAGTGACCCAGGGAGCATCTAGAGACCGCGAGAGAACATCTAGCGCTTCGGCTTTAGAGAGATAGACCGAGGTAACAATCGTGGCGGTAGGCATAGGGAAACTATCCCAGCTCTCGGCCACGATCAGCAGCAACCATTACTCGAGACTGCCGAAAAGCGTCCGTCGCGCCCCATCTGTGTCTTACTTCTTCATCGAAAGCGCAATCGCCACTGGGTTTACTCACGCAGTCCCGTCCCACACCGACCACCCCACGGCAGCAGGGCGCTGATCGAACCACCAGCGCTAACGAGAACTGATCGACTGGAACTTACGAATCGACAAAGGCACAAAGATCGCCAACATCACGGCCATCCCCACTAGGACGGTCAGCACAGGATTTTGCGCAGTCCACGTTTCTCCCACCGGAATTCCTTCGGGCACATTCCCGAAAAGCTCCCGTGCAGCCTGCACCAGAGCAGAAACAGGGTTCCATTCGGCAAAAACCCTCAGCGGTGTGGGCAACGTATCGGAGGGAACAAAAGCGTTGGAGATAAAGGTGAGGGGGAACAGAACCAAAAACGAGACATTGTTGATGATTTCAGGGCTGCGCACGCTCATGCCAATAAAGGCCATCACCCAGGAAAACGAGTAGGCAAAGAGCAACAACAAGACCACAGCAAATACTGCCTCCAGGAAGCTCGAGCGAACCCGCCAGCCCACAATGAAACCTGTGAGCATCATGACCGCCATGGAGCTTGCGTTAATGAGCATGTCGCCATTGGTTCGCCCCACCAATACCGCAGCCGGGCTCATCGGGAGTGTCCGGAATCGATCAATAATGCCGTCTTTGAGATCCTGTGACATCGCCGATCCGGAATAGGTCGAGCCAAACACCACAGTTTGGGCAAAAATACCGGCCATTAGAAACTCCACATACGAACTACCCGGGATGTCGATCACACCGCCATAGACATAGGTGAACAACAACACGAACATGATGGGCTGAATCAAGGTGAAGACAAGAATGTCGGGCACTCGACGAATCTTGAGCAGATTCCTTCTGGTGGTAATCCACCCGTCCGAGAGAAAACGACTCACTGGGGTCCCTTGAAGCTCCCTCTGCCCACTCATGCGTTCACCGCTTCGACTTTGTGCCCCGTTAGTTGCAAGAACACATCATCAAGAGTGGGCCTGCGCATTCCCGCATCGTTTAGTTCAACACCAGAATCGGCCAAATCTTTGAGCACCACTTGCAACGTCTTTGCCGCATTGACAACAGGTCCCACCAAGGTGCGCTCATCCGCACCGGTAGTGATCTCACCATCAACATGGCGGGCCAATACTTTTCTCGCCGCCTCCACCTGGTCAAGATTGTGAACAGTAATTTCCACGCGTTGCCCACCAACTAACAACTTGAGTTCATCTCCGCTGCCCTGAGCAATAACCTTGCCCTCATCAATGACGGCAATGTTGTCAGCCAACTGGTCGGCTTCTTCCAAGTACTGGGTAGTCAATAACACGGTGGTCCCGCCCGCAACCAAACTCTTGATGACATCCCAGAGAGCTAAGCGCGAACGAGGGTCAAGCCCTGTGGTGGGCTCGTCGAGAAATAGCACCGGTGGATTGACGACCAGCGCGCCCGCAAGATCAATACGGCGCCGCATGCCTCCTGAAAAACCTTTGACCACACGATCGGCCGCCTCGACCAAATCAAACATTTCGATCAGTTCCAGAGCTCTTGCTTTCGACTGTGCGGGGCTCAGGTGATAAAGACGCCCGACCATATCCAAGTTTTCAAAACCCGTGAGGTTTTCATCAACCGCCGCATACTGACCACTCACCCCAATCATGCGCCGAATGCGCTCAGGGATTTCCATCACATCAATGCCATCGATGTGCGCGCTGCCTGAATCAGGGCGGATCAACGTAGTCAAGACTTTGACCGTGGTGGTTTTCCCTGCCCCGTTTGGACCCAGTAGCGCTTGAACAGTGCCCTTAGGGATAGACAGGGATAACCCGTCTAAAGCAACCACAGTTTTCTTGCCCGCTCGATAAGTCTTGATGAGGTTGTGCGCCTCGATAAATGCTTCGCCCACGGTGTGTTGTTCTCCCAACGTCTGCGCCTAACATAACCGATTGACCTGACACCTCTCTTCGCGCGTTGAGAAGCTTTGATAGCGCAGAATAGAGCCATGACAAAACCCCGGGTTGGCTTAACCACGTATCGAACCCACGGCCAAATGACCATCTATGACACCGAAATGGCGATGTTGCCAGCTCAGTATGTTGCAGGTGTCGAACACGCTGGCGGACTGGCCCTGTTGCTTCCCCCTCAAGCCATCACAGCGGATGATGCCCGGACGCTGCTTGACGGGCTCGATGCGCTCATCGTGACCGGCGGAGCAGACATCAACCCAGAGCGTTATGGGCAAGCCCTGGGAGAACACACCCAAGCCTCTGAAAACCTGCGCGATGAATATGAAGACACTCTCCTTAGTGTTGCTTTGGCGCAAAAAATGCCTGTACTGGGAATCTGTCGCGGCGCCCAGATGCTCAACGTCCACCTAGGTGGAACGCTCCATCAACACCTCCCCGATGTCTTAGGCCATGACCGCTATCGGGTCGGCGACGGTGTTTTCCATCCTGAGGAGATGACCGTGGAACCAGAAAGCCTGCTTTATTCACTACTGGGTGGAGAAAGAACTGTCCAAGGCCCCGTGTATCACCATCAAGGAATCGACTCCGTCGCTGACCGGCTCCTGGTCACCGCCCGAGGCTTCGATGGTCAAGTCCAGGCCGTTGAAATCAGGGACTATCCCTTTGGCCTGGCAGTGCAATGGCACCCCGAAGAGAACTTAGATGATGTGCGTATTTTCCAGGGGCTTGTAGCAGCCACCAGACAGTAGGACTCTCAGGCGCCGTGGTTTCTCGTATCGCGGTTAGAAGGTGCTTGCATCAATGACAAACCGGTAGCGCACATCACTGGCGACCACGCGATCCCAGGCAGTGTTGGCGTAGCTGGCGTCGATCACTTCCACATCGGAGAGGATGTTGTGCTCTCCCGCAAAGTTCAACATTTCTTGAAGTTGTGACACCGGGCCAATCATGCTGCCAGCGATGCGACGTCGCTGGGCCAAAATCGAGAAGGCTTTAATGGGATAAGGCTCAGCGGCCAAGCCAATCATCACCAAAGTTCCATCTAGGCCCAAGAGCTCGAGATAAAGATTGAGATCCAGGGGTGCGGAAACAGTATTAATCAACAAATGAAATTTCTTCGCGTGGTCAACAAAAACCGATTCGTCACCGGTGAGAAGGAATTCATCAGCACCCATGGCCAACGCGTCATCCCTTTTTGAGGCACTATGAGACAACACGGTGACGTGTGCACCCAATGCCTTGGCAAATTTCACGCCCATGTGGCCAAGGCCACCCAAGCCAATAATGCCGACCTTCACCCCAGGACCGACACCCCATTCTTTGAGCGGTGAATACAAGGTAATTCCCGCACACAGGAGCGGTGCTGTTCGGGCAGGATCCAGGCCATCAGGGATAGAGACGACATAGCCTTGGTCCACCACAATCGAGGTCGCATAGCCGCCCCGAGTGACTCCCTTTCCATCTCGCTCCGGCGCGTTATAGGTACCCGTCATGCCTTCTAGGCAGTAGTTACTCATGCCGGATAGGCAATTCGCGCAGGTGCGGCACGAGTCGACATAAACCCCGACGCCCACCCGCTGACCCACGGTGAACGTGGTTACCCCAGCACCAACTTCGCTCACGCGTCCCACAATTTCATGGCCAGGAACGAAAGGAAAGTGCACACCGCCCCACTCGCTGCGACCGGTGTGGATATCAGAATGGCACACGCCAGAAAACTCGATAGCAATCTGCACATCATCGCTGCCCACGCTGCGGAGATCAAAACTCCACGGCTGTAGCTCTGTGTTTTCCGCCATCACTGCATATGCGCGAGTTTCCATGGTCAATCTCCTCATTCAACGTTGTGGAATCATTGTGCCTGATTACTCCTAGGCTTGCCTAATGGACACCGTGGAACTTGAGATTACAACCATGGCTCACGGTGGGTCCGGTATCGGCCGCCTTGATGGACGAGTCGTTTTTTGCCCCGGTGTCATCCCTGGTGAGGTTGTTAGCGCGCAGCTCGTGGAGACTTCCAAGAAATCCCTGTGGCGAGCAGAAGCGCTCTCGATTATCTCTCCCAGCCCTCATCGCAGGCCTCACATCTGGGCTGAAGCCGACATCTCCCAAGACCCCGATAACCGCGCAGGCGGAGCAGATTACGGTCACATCGAACTGGGCCACCAACGTGAGCTGAAGACCGGAATCTTGCGAGATTCGTTGCAACGCTTTGGCGGGCTAAGTGGAGAGATCATCGAGCAGATTGAGGTTATCGGCCTGCCTGGTGATGATGAAGCCAACGGCCTGGGTTGGCGAACGCGGGTAAACCTCCACGCGAACGACGACGGGGTTCTGGGACCCTTTGCGGAGCGCTCACACACAGTAATCCCCGTTAGTTCTTTGCCCCTAGCCTCCATTGCCATCAGAGAATCAGGGGTGTTGGATACTACCTACCGGGGCGCCTCCTCCGTTCGAGCACTAGATACCAGCGGTTCGGGTGTGCGCTTGATCATTGACCAACAAAGCCCTAGCGACATCACCGAAACGGTGGGTTCAACCACGTTTCATCTCAGCGACCACTCCTTTTGGCAAGTTCACGCCTTGGCCCCAGCAACCTTGAGCGCTGCCGTGACAAGTGCCGTGGTGACAGAGCACCTACATCCTGATGCCCCCAATGCCGATCTCTATTCCGGGGTGGGATTACTGGGTCACGCGCTAGCTGAACTAGCTGGCGAGACGCTCTCACTCACCGCCGTCGAATCCGATGATGCGGCCCTAAATTATGTCCAACGCAACCTTGCCGGGGTGGCCGATGTCACTGCTGTTTCAGCCCGAGTGGACCGGTGGCTTAGTGAACAGGTGACCAGGCTGACACCGTTAGAAAAACAACGCTGGTCTAAGGCCACCGTCATTCTTGATCCCCCACGCAATGGGGCTAAAGGTGATGTGATCAAGGCGCTTGTCGCCTTAGGTGTTGGTCAGATTGTGTATGTGGCGTGTGACCCAGTTGCCTTAGGTAGAGACGCTGGCATGTTGACAACCTCCGGTTATGAGCTGGTCTTCGCCAAGGCCTGGGATCTCTTCCCTCACACCCATCACATGGAAACCGTGGCGACCTTTATCAAAGCTGGCGGGTAGTAGTGACCGCGCTGTATCTCGCCTCGACCTCACCCGCTAGAAGAAAAATACTTTCTGACATCGGTTTGACTGCCGCACTTCTCACTCCAGACGTCGATGAAGAACAAGCCACGAAGGCTATGAGTGGCGACAAGAGCGCGCCGGGGGTGGCCCTGCACTTAGCGAAGCTGAAGGCAGAGAGCGTGTTGAGCCCTTCAGTCGCTGGGCTCGTTATTGGTGGAGATTCTGTTTTTGAATTCCAGGGCGAGCTTTTTGGCAAACCTCACGAACCCGAGGTTGCCCGTGCGCGATGGAGAGCCATGCGGGGCCAATCTGGAGTGCTCCATTCCGGTCTCTGGGTAATCGATCACACCAATGGTGTTCACCAAGGCGGCCGAGGTGTGGTGGCAAGCGCCACACTTCATTTCTCGGCCACCGTCACCGATGACGAAATCGAGGCCTACGTCGCCAGTGGCGAACCACTCAAAGTGGCCGGTGCGTTCACCCTCGATGGCCTTGGCGCAGCGTTCATCGACCGCGTGGAAGGGGACCCCTACGCGGTCGTGGGAATGTCCGCATCAGCGCTTCGATCCCTCATTCTTGAACTCGGTCACGACTATCACTCACTGTGGAACCACCAACTGTGAGAGCGGTTTCATCGCCTGCTTTAGCTCTCCCTTGATTGTCGTTTACTCTCCCAACACCCCGGTTAGTTAGCCACTCGCATAGGTTTTTTGGCTCAGTAAGCACCGGTAATGCATCGCGCTAGACACTTCCTTTCATGAAAAAGTCGGTTGACCAAACTTGATTACCGGACACAATCTGCGATCGCAGGCGCGCGCGCAAATGAAAAGGAAAGTGCAGGTCACGTGTTGGCCCCCATTTGGGGTTTGATAAGGGCATACTGTGCTGGTGGAGATAGAAACCTGGCTGCTGTACGCCGCCGCCGCCGCCGGCCTTTCCCTCACCCCCGGTCCTAATGGCTTGCTGGCTTTGACCCACGGAGCCCTCTATGGCACCCGGAGAACCGCTCTCACTATTGCCGGCGGCGCACTCGGTTTTATGGGAATAATCGCAATGTCCCTTTTTGGTATCGGGGCTTTGCTGGCAGCCTCTGCAAACCTGCTTACTGTCCTGAAGTGGTTAGGGGGTGCCTATTTAGTGTGGCTGGGGATTCAAGTGTGGCGCTCACCGCCCGCGGGGATTGCCGAGGGCACGATTCACGCCGAGGTGAAAAACTTCCGCTTGTTTCGTCAGGGCTTTCTGGCGGCGGTTACCAACCCCAAAGGCATCCTGTTCTTTGTTGCGTTCCTGCCTCAGTTTCTCAACCCAGAGAAGGAACTACTCGCCCAGTTTGCCATCATGGCTGCCACCTTTGTCGGCATTGAAATCATCACCGAAACGGTGATCGCTGCCACGTCGGCAAGAATCCAGCCCGTGTTGGCTCGGTTTGGCAAACGCTTCAACCACGTCTTTGGTGGGCTCTTTATGGTGATCGGAATTGCCCTGCCCCTGCGGGCTTAGCTTCCATCACGCTTTTTCACGGCCATGGCGGCAAAAAATTCCCAGATTAGCCGGTGGGCATTATTCACGGTGATATCGGCATGGTCGTAGGCGGGAGCAATCTCCATCACGTCAAACCCGACAACATCCAGCTCCAAGGTGAGCCGGCGAATCATCCGCAGTAAATCAATCGGGGCAAACCCACCGGGCTCAGGGGTTCCGGTTGCCGGGGCAAAACCTGGGTCCAAAACATCAATATCAATGGAGATGTATGCCTTGGGGGCTCGCTTTTTTGCTTCCTCGATGACGTCATCAAGAACGGGCATCGCGCCTCGCTCCCAGAATTCCTGCATCCTGTAATGCTTCAGGTTGTTCTCTCGCATCCACTGCTGGTCTTCTTCCCCAGGCCAATACCCTCGAAGCCCGAGTTGCAAGAATCGATCTCCGGGAAAAGCGCCAGATTCCACAAGCCGGCGCATCATGGCACCGTGGGAGGCGAAATTACCGTCAATCTCATTGGCGGTATCAGCGTGGGCGTCAAAATGAATCATGGCGACATTGCCAAAACCGTGAGCCTCAGCCACGGCGGTGGCGCTGGGCCATGTCACTGAATGGTCTCCACCAAGAATCACGGGGACTATCCCTCGGGTGGTGATGGCACTGACTCGGTCATAAATAGCCTGCCTGGATTTCTCCCACATTCCATGGCTAATGATGGCGTCACCAAAATCAACAACGCGAAGGTGATCGAAAATTTCTATCCCCAAATCAAGATGGTAGGTGCCAGGGTCATAAGCATTAGCCCGCAGTGCGCGAGGGCCAAACCTGGCTCCCGGCCTATTCGTTGTGGCACCGTCCCACGGGGCCCCCACCACGGCGATATCCGGTTTCAGGGCATCAAGTTGGGATGCTTCGGTAATGAAAGGCCGCATGCCAAAGGTGGCAAGGCCTTGGTATGAGGGGGAATCTAACTGCTCGCGCATACCCGGTGTGACAACATCATCTGAATCCATGGCTTCCACAGTAGGACCCCCACGGCCACGTTGGAAAACCCAACGGGCACGTGAACTACCAACAACTGTTCAGGCCCACCCCACCACGTGACTAATTTGACCTAGCCTGAGGGAATGGGAGCGCACCTCGAGGAAGCGAAAATTCACTTAGCCGCATCGGGTGAAGTGATGGCAAGGCTCATTAAACAGTTTGAGCCACCTCGAATAGATCCAAAACCGCCCAGCGCTTATTTCGATACTTTGGTTTCGACCATCATTAGCCAACAACTTTCCGTCAAAGCAGCCGACACTATCGAAGCAAGGCTTCGTGGCGGCGTGAACGATTTTTCTCCCGCAAACGTTGCGGCATTGCCGGTATCAGAGTTCAGACTCCATGGGATTTCTGGGTCCAAAGCCAACTACATCATAGGAATCGCCGAAGCTTTTGTTGATGGTCGTCTTGACCCCCTTGAGCTCGAAGCTATGGATGACAAGCAGATCACCGCCGCACTCACGGCTTTGAAAGGTGTTGGGCCTTGGAGCGCTGAAATGTTTTTGATGTTTGGGATGGGGCATCCCGATGTGTGGTCACCAGGTGACTTAGGGCTGCGCAATGCCGTTCGCTCGCTCTTTGGTGAGGACATCGATGTTCTCGCCACGACAGAGACATGGCGTCCGTATCGGACCTATGCCGCCTTGTATCTGTGGAAATACTCTGACTCCACTCCAGCGCCTCGTTAACAAAGAAAAAACGGCTAAAAGGGCGCAACTTTTGCGGCAGGGCTTTTCGCGCTACCCTCGAATGCATGCGAGCGAAAACGCGGTGGTTAATAGGCCTTGGTACAACTGTTGTTCTCGTTGCAGGGGGAGGCTTAGCTCTCGGTGACTACGTCTACCGCGAGGGAACTTCAGTACCATGTGCCATCAATGATGATGACTTGGCCAATAGCCCTGCAGAATTTTTCACCTCTGGACCTGGTGAAGGCCCCTTCGAGGGAGAAGGCTGGGACAAATGGGTTGGCTATGACCTCTCCTCCTGGTGGCTAAGCGACGTTCCAGTGGATACGGTCACCATTCCTGGCGCCGACGGGGTGGAACTAGCTGCCTGGTGGATTCGGCCCACTTACCCCGCCGCGCAAGAAACTGTCATCGTGACCCATGGTTATGGAACCTCGCGACGTGACTACAACGCGTTACTACCTAGCTCGATGCTTGCGAAAGCTGGTTTCAACGTTTTGCTCGTCGACCAGCGAGACACTGGTGAATCCACGTGCGTTGATGGTCGCCATTCCGCTGGCCAGGACGAATCCGATGACTTTGCCGCCGTTGCCGACTGGTTGGTGACCGAAAAAGGAATTAGCCCCAGCAAGATCGGAATGTTTGGTATTTCTGGTGGTGCAATAGCGACGGCAATCTTGCCCGCAAAAACTGACAACGTCGTTGCGTTTGCGATGGAGGCTCCTATCTTTGACTTTGGCGACACCGCTCGAGAAGAAGTGGAATTCCAAGGCTTCCCTGGTTTCCTCTGGCAACTAGCCGACATGGCCGCAAAACTGCGTGGGGTGAATCTAAATCAGACCCCCATCACCGCGGGAATTGAAGCAGCCGGTGATCGGCCTCTGCTCTTGCTGCACGGGACCAACGACCAGCGTTTGGCCTATGAGGGGTCTGTGAAGTTCAGAGATTATGCCCAATCCTTGGGAGTAGACGTCCGTTTGGAAACTTTTGATGGCGCCGATCACACCGAGGGAATGCTCAGCGAGACCGAACGGTACGCAAACGTGTTAACCGGCTTTTTCGCCAAGGCTCTGGACCAACAACAGCCCTAAACAATTACCCACCAAGGAAAAGAAACTCCATTATGGCCATTGAATCCCGGATGGCCCCTTTTGATTTGGCTCTTGCCATCAGGCGGCATCAGCTCGTCAATGCCCGTGAGTCTCTCTGTCTTAAGGGGCAACAGTCATTTCGGAGCCAGCGAGTTTCCCGTTAGTTCTTTCTAGCAACCACAGTGGGAGTGGGACGCCGCGGTCCTCTAGTTCGTAACCGTTATCTCGGGCCCAGTGATAGACCTCAGACCACGCCCATACCTGCGAAGAACCAACATGGGCAAAACGGTCTGGAAAATGTCCGCGACGAGATCCCGTGCTCCACAACCGAACAGTTTCGCGAGACACATCTAGCTCAGTAGCGATGTCGGAAACCGACATCAAGCCAAGGTCATAGCGGCGAATTCGAATTCCAAGGCCACTGATTTCGCGGTGAAAACCATCTAGGGCATCTTGGGGAGTCCCCGCCGAGGCTTCGGCGACGAGCGAACAGGCGTTTCCCACCCAGTGGGGAATAACGAGAAAAGAAAGGTCACCCAGTTGCGCAATCACTGTGTCGTCATCTGGACTCACAAAGTCCACGTCGGCACTGATCGAATATACGGTCATCACGCCCTCCTGTCACCAGAAGCCTAACATAATGTTGGCATTTGGCAACCTTGTTACCACTGCCTTCCCTTGGGCGCAGAACCATGCGGGCAACGCCTAGCGATACGCCAGATCACCCGGGCGGCGTTGATGGATGTGGACAGCACTGAAAACTGGCAGCCCCCACGACCGAACCCGCATCGCATCCTCCCGGCGACATGCGCATGCCCACCCGCGCTCGGCACGAACTCCCACCCATATCGGTTCTGTAGGGCAACGATGCATTCGCGAGCTTCTTTATCCGGTGGTAAAGCACCCATCGCGACCCCCCGTGACCTATGAAGGAGGCCAATTCTAGGTTTCACAAAGGTTCACAAGGTGAACTTATTCACACCTGCCACAGAGAAAATTTGGCACGCCCGGAGGGATTCGAACCCCCAACCTTCTGATCCGTAGTCAGATGCTCTATCCGTTGAGCTACGGGCGCAAACTTGGGTGCACTACTCGAGTGCCTCGCAAGCTTAGCAGGGTGGCATCACCTGTAGTCCTGAAAACCTAAGCCTTCGACTTCTTCTTCGCGGTTTCTGGCTTTTCCTCTTTAGCTAACCCTCCCAGGCGGAAGGTTGAGAAGAATCCAAGCACCAGGAAGCCGGCAGCTGCGTAGGCGGCTAGCTGAGCGCCATCAGTAAAGGCCTCGCCACTGGCGAGCTGAATCGAATCAGCGGTGGCGCTATCCACACCAGAGGCCTGGGCAATGTCAGAAAGCTGCGGAATAACTGATCCGGCAGAATCCACGACAGTCGTCACGATCTGACCCTGAATCGCAGCGGGGACGCCAATCTCATCTAAACGGTTTTCCAAAGACGCTTCGGTTCCGGTGAACAGCATCGTGCCGATCACGGCAATGCCGAGGGCTGAACCAATTTGGCGAACAGTGGACTGTGAGCCTGAGCCCTGACCGTTTTGCTCCATGGGGACATCGACCATGATGACGCCCGTTAATTGAGCAGTGGCAAGACCAACACCGATTCCATAGAGGAACAAGAACGGCGCAATTGCTTGCCATCCTGTGTCAGTTGAGGCCACCAAGGCAAATCCAACAATGCCCAGAAGCTCCAACAGCACACCTAATTGGACGGCTCGTGCGGGGGGCAATTTGCCCGAAAGTGCGCCACCGATTCCAGAGGCGAAGAAGGCGCCACCAGCAAGCCATAACAACACCAGCCCGGCACCAATAGGTGTCATACCGATCACGTTTTGCAGCCACAGAGGAATAGCAAAAATTAGCCCGAACTCACCCATGGAAATAATCAACGCGGCGACAGATCCATTCCTAAATGAGGCGATCCGGAACAGGTTCAGATCCAGCAACACGCCCTGGTCTTTTCTCTGTCGATTAGTTTCCCACCAGACGAAAATGATTCCGGCCACAAGAGCAATGCCAAGCGCGACAGGGATGACCGAAATTCCCGACTCAGCCCAGGTGAAATTGCCAATCGCAAAGGAACTCTTAGGGTTAACACTCCACCAGCCATAAACCCGGCCTTCGATCAAACCAAACACCAGAGGGCCAAAGAGCAACACCGAGAGCACTGCACCCACCCAGTCAATTGCTTTACGCGCGCCTGGTGATTTAGATTCCGTGGCAAAAAGCAACAAGCCCACAATGATCAGGATGCCCAGTGGGACATTGATCAAAAAAGCCCAACGCCAGGTGAAATCGGTGGCAAGCCACCCACCTAAAACGGGTCCGACTGCGACCATTCCACCGATGGTGGAACCCCAGACAGCGAAAGCAATTCCTCGCTCGCGTCCTTGGAACGTTGCGTTCACCAGAGACAGTGTGGTGGGCAAGACCATGGCTCCACCAACGCCCTGAACAACCCTGGAAAGTATCAAGCTACTGGCGCTATCGGCGGAACCAGCCCATATGGACGAGGCAATAAATACCACAATGCCCACTATCAGCAGGCGGCGGCGGCCCATTCGATCCGCAAGCGAACCCCAAATCAAGAGTGTGGAAGCGAAAACCAAGATATAGCTTTCTTGCACCCACTGCACCTCGGTCGAAGTGAGGGCTAGGTCCTTAATCATCTCGGGAAAAATCGTATTGACGATAGTTCCATCGATAATCACCAGCGATATCGCTAGCGAAATAAAGAGCAGTCCAATCCATCTAGTTTTTGTGGATGCCATGGTCGAACTCCTGGTTCTTGGGAATCAAGTGAGAAGACTATCGGGGTTGCGCGCGAATGATTCTGGGCGCTGGCTCAGTCTAGAGCCTGGCTAAGGCTTCGATGTCTTCCAAGAATTGTCCCACCATTTCCGGGGATACGGTCATCCGAGTTTCCCCAATCGCGACAAGATAATCCTCCGTGGCAGGCCCATCGGGTGGGCTCTCGGGTGAATACACGGCAGCTTCTAGTGCGCGCTGGGATGCCTTGCGTGCTGCAAACTCGATATCCGCAGGAGAAAACCCCTCCGTGCGCTTTACCAGCTCTTTAAGGTCCACGTTCTTGAGCGCGTGGCTTGGGATATACCGGGTCCAAATCGACTCCCGTGCCCCAGTGTCTGGTAACCCGATGGGGATGACGTAATCAAAACGGCCATGGCGCAAGAACGCGTCATCTAAAGCGCGAATGAAGTTCGTTGCCACAATGAGAAGCCGTCCTGGGCGCTCGCGGAACATAGGAATGAGCTTCAACAACTCATTAGTCACGCCTTGCAGGGCCGTGGGTGGTTCACCACCTCTTTGCGCAGCGATTTCTTCCACCTCATCAATAAAAACAACGACGTTGTCCAAGTCCTCAATACGAGTAAAGGTGTCTCGTAAACCAGCCGCCAAGCCTTTGGCGTCGCCGGCTAAACGCGCAGGGAATACCTCAACAAAAGGCCAGTGCAATCTGGAGGCGACCGCCTTGGCGAAAGTCGTTTTACCAGTCCCAGGAGGGCCAAAGAGCACGATTGAGCGGGGCGGCTCCACCCCATATTTTTCGGCTAGAGCACCATCGGACAGTGGGAGCACTAAACGACGCTCTAGCATTTCCTTTTCGCCCTGCATGCCCGCAATTGCCGGCCATAAATCAGTAGGCAGCAAGCGGCCCCCGAGCTCTTGAAGAATGCTGCGCTCTTTTTCGCTAACCGGAATTTCCCGCTCGAAATAACTCAAATGGTTTCGATCGACAAATCCAGCGCGACCTAGCACCGTTTTCCTTTCTTCCTGAGAATCCGGGACCAAAATCGACAATTTAGTTAAGCCCAACGGTGCCATCCTCGCCTCTAAAGCGGACAACAATGAGCTCCCGATGCCTTGCCTCCGGTATTCCTCCAGTGTTGAGAAAAAGACAATCCAGCCCTGCTCGTGGGCGGCACGACCTACCGCTGCACCCACGATTTTGTGATCGACTACCGCCACAACAGCATGGTCTTTCTCACACGAGGCCAAGATTTCCGCTAGGCCATAGACAGGTTCATACCCTGAAGCCTTAGCCCGATTCCACAAATCCAACACAGCATCGGTGTCGCCTGGGTGGTACTCACGAATACGAAGAGACACTTTTTACCTCACATCACTGGGTCAACAAGAAGCCACAAATAGAGAGAGCGGCTTGAAGGGGGAAATCAGCTACCGGGGTGATGGAGCTTGACTTGGTGAAAGGGAACTGGTGGCCCCTGACATCAATGCAAAAGATTATGGAGTAACTCTACGTCCACCTGAGCAATCCCACCTGAATGATCCCCGAGTCTCCAGAACTTTTATTGCTGGACACAGAGATTTCCTGAGAGCGGTGGCGTGCGGTGAACGCTTCTATGGCCCAAAACAGCTCAACGCGAGGCGGCGAAAAAGAGCGGAGACGGAGGTGTGTTCTTTCAGGACATAGGAAACCCATCTCTCAAGACATAGGAAACTTTCCACCAGCATCAATAGATGTCGAAAAACCGCCTCATCATCACCGCAGTCACCCTCGAAGGCAGATCCCAAGCCACCGTCGCCCGCGACTACAACGTGTCAAAAAGCTGGGTTTCTAAACTCATCAACCGATACAAACAAGAGGGCGAAGCCGCCTTCAAACCCCGATCCGCACTACCCCAGGCCAGCTAAACCAGGCAAAACACGGTCCGAATGGCGTACGATTTACGCTTGCCGAACCCACGCGCGAGCCCACGGCGTAGTCCTCATCCAAGACCTCAACGTTCCAGTCGTCCACGCCGCCACCGGCGAAGTTCTCACCGAGCTAGAAGTCGACCCCACCCGGGACTATCTACCCAAAAAACAGAAAAATCCAGAACCCCTGAGGGTTCAAGAGTTTCCTATGTCTTGCGAGATCACAAAGCGGAGACGGAGGGATTTGAACCCTCGGAACCCTTGCGGGTTCTCCACCTTAGCAGGGTGGTGCACTCGGCCGGACTATGCGACGTCTCCTAAGTGAAGCCTTCGCTTCGCTTAGGGAACCACTATATCGAGCAAGAGAACTAGCGCGGAACCGTGCAAGTTTCATCGCCCGCTGTTTGGCCCACAAGTCCTTCGACAACGTCGGACTGGGAACCCGAGTCTGACCCCTGGGATGCATCAGAATCCGCAGCGGTGGAACCATAACCTGACGACCCTGCGGCAACTGTGAATGATTCATCAGCTTGCAACCTCGCGATCACATCAGCGGCCAGAGACTCGTTTGGCACCACCCGCCCTGGATATAGCTCAGGGTCAGCATCTATAACGGGGTATTGAATAAACACAATGTCGTCATTGGGAATCCCTCGCAGTGCTCGAGCCATCGCCACCATCACATCAACGCTGCCAAGGCTTGTGGAGAGAACCATGGTTTGGGCGGCAACTTGTGCGAGGCCATAGAGCTTGCCCACGTCATTGAGCACGCCATCTTGTTGCAGAGTTCGAACCAAAGCTGACATATAGACCTGTTGGGAAGAGATGCGAGAGAGGTCACTGCCGTCACCGACTCCTTTGCGAGTGCGCAAGAAAGCCAAAGCTTCATAGCCTTCGAGGGTGTGATAGCCAGCCTCTGGGATATTGATTCCCGACCACGGATCAATTAGCGGCGCCGCCACACACACTTCAACCCCACCCACGGCCGTAGAAAGCTGCGCAACACCGGCGAAGGTCATCAATCCCGCATAGCCGATTTCTAAGCCCATCAGTGATTCAAGCGTTAAGGCCACGCAGGGTAACCCGCCAATACTCATGGTGGTGTTGAGCGGCTGCATTTCTCGCGGCTTTGATTGGGTGCCATCGGTTTTGGGGCAGGCTGGAATATCGAGCATGAGGTCTCGGGGGAAACTGACCACCACAGCGTAGTCATGGTTTTCTGAAACATGCACCATCAAATTAACGTCGTTGAGTTCTGTGTCGACGAATTCGAATCCATCGCCCTGACCAGCTCGGGTATCAGAGCCGACGACAAGAACATTGAAACCGCCATCAATTTCGCCAATGGTGGGCAATACGGCATCTGGTGCACTGGGTAACTCAACGGTGACCAGGCTTGATTGAAGATTTTGAACCGTGAGGCCCAGCACCGTGCCGATGCTCAGCACTAAGACGGCAATAACGCCTAGCGAGAGGGACGTAACAAGTTTCCAACCGCCCAGACGCGACCGAGTGGTGTGTAACGGGTCTGGGTAATCATTTTCTGACTCGTAGAGCTCTGGTGCAGCCGGCTTGGGCTTCTTAGCCACGGGCTCCCCCAATTCTCTCAAAATGGTGATTTTTGGCGGAGGGCGTGGGATTCGAACCCACGAGACATTTCTGCCCACTAGTTTTCAAGACTAGCTCCATCGGCCGCTCGGACAGCCCTCCACCCTTAATTCTAGGGCACAGCGCTCTAGCTTCAGTGGGGAAGGGTGGCCAGCGCCTTTGCAACGCCGTCGGCGAGGAAATCATCCGTTACCTCACTGGCGTGGATTTGAACTTCCTCGGGTGCTTGACCCATGGCAACAGCTCGGCCTTGCTTAGCGGCCCATTGGAGCATTTCAATATCGTTTCGCCCATCCCCGACGACCATCACCCGATCGAGCTCAAAGCCAAGCTTGGTGCGAACCATTTCTAGCGCCGTTGACTTATTGATGCCCTCGGGTGCAATATCGAGCCACGCTGTCCAGCCCACCGTGTAACTCACCTGGTGAAGACCCATGTCTTCCACCACTTTGAGAAAGTCATCAATATCGTGACCGGGGGAAATCACCACCACTCGCGTTGCCACGGTAGTGAGCAATTCATCAAAAGTCACCTGCTCGCTCACCGCATCGAGTGCGCCTTCGGGAAACCAATCTGTGTAGCGATAGAGACCCATTTCGTCCTCGACCGCGTAGTGTGCCTGAGGAAGGCGTTCTTTGATTCTGGTCAAGACGGATCTGGGATCAAAGTGTTCAACATGGAAGCGACGATAGCCAGCGGGGGCACTGCTATCGCGCTGCAACGTGATGGCGCCATTGGAACAGACAACATATTCCGGCGCGATATCGAGCCGATCCAGTATCGGGATCGTCATAGACACGGAGCGGCCGGTAGCAAGTGTTACTTCATGGCCCTCGTCTCGAGCCTTGTGGACTGCCTCAATGACCGCCGGAGCAAGGGTTCCATCTTCATGTAAGACGGTGCCGTCAATATCGAGGGCAATCAGCCAAGGCCGCACAGAATCAGTCATGTCACCTTCAGTTGTATCAGCCAGAAATTAGGAAACGCTGATGGTGGTGCGCCCATGAAGGTAGGGCTGGAGTATTTCAGGAACGGCGACGGAGCCATCAGCTTGTTGGTGGATCTCTAAAAGCGCGACTAACCAACGGGTTGTGGCCAACGTGCCATTGAGGGTTGCCACCGGTTGAGTGCCCGAATCTTTGTCTGCACGGTAGCGAACATTAAGCCTGCGCGATTGGAATGTCGTGCAATTAGAGGTCGAAGTGAGTTCCCGATAGGCCTTTTGGCTGGGAATCCAGGCCTCAATGTCGTATTTGCGAGCTGCGCTGGAACCTAAGTCCCCGGCTGCAACATCAATCACACGGTAACTAAGCCCCAGAGATTGCAGCATTTGCTCTTGCCAGCCCAGCATGCGCTCATGCTCGGCTTCGGCTTCTGCCGGGTCGATATAGCTAAACATTTCGAGTTTTTGGAACTGGTGGACTCGAATAATTCCCGCGGTGTCTTTACCATAGGAGCCTGCTTCACGGCGATAACAAGTCGATAGCCCCGCATAACGCAGGGGGCCAGCAGAAATATCGATGATCTCGTCACTGTGATAACCAGCAAGCGCTACCTCACTTGTTCCCGTGAGATAAAGGTCATCTTCCCCAAGGTGATACACCTCGGCTGAATGCTCGCCCAAGAAACCTGTCCCCTGCATGATCTCTGGCTTAACGAGCGTGGGCGTAATGAGCGGCGTAAAGCCGTTATCTAGTGCGACCTTCATGCCGTATTGCATAAGCCCCATTTCCAACAAGGCTCCAGCGCCTTTGAGGAAATAGAACCTAGAGCCCGAGACTTTTGCCCCTCGCTCCATATCCAAAATGTCCAGGCTTTCACCAAGCTGGAGATGATCCTTGGGCTCCCAGTCGAAAGAGGGAATAGCCCCCACCTCTTTCAGGGTCACAAAGTTTGCTTCCCCACCAGAGGGAACACCTTCGAGGACAATGTTGGGCAAAGCCCCCATGGCGAGCGCTGCCTGCGCTTCCACTTCACTCACTACGGCGCTGGTTTCTTTGACTTTGACCGAAAGCTGCTTCGCCTGAGCCAGCAGGGCATCCTTTTCGGCACCCGAAGCTTGAGCAACATCTTTACCAAAAGCGTTTTGTTCACCACGCAGCTTTTCGAAAATGGCAATAGCGTCACGCCTTCTGCGATCGGCCTCGAGCGCACGATCAACGAGTGACTCGTCTGCCCCTCTAGCGCGAAGAGAAGCTTTGATGGTCTCTGGCTTATCGCGCAGAAGTTGGGGGTCAATCACCCCTCTAGTCTCTCACGCGCCTTCGGGCGAACCGGTGCGCAATGCCTCTAACCAAGCTCTGGCATCAACAAAGGCGTCATCGCTATAGGGCTTTGCCACATCGGGGCGGTGACCGTTCGCCCTGGGGTAGGAACCCAAGAAAACAAGCTTGGGGCTAAACCGTCGAAGGCCCATGAGTGCATCCGCCACGCGTTCATCATCGATGTGGCCATCAAGGTCAATCACAAAGCGGTAGCGACCCATCGCATCACCAATGGGCCTGGATTCCAAGAGGCTCATATTGACACCGCGTGTGGCAAACTGTTCCAACATTTCGAGTAAACGTCCAGGAGCATCATCGGGTAGCTCTGCGATGATGCTGGTCTTATCCGCACCGGTTCGCTCCGGAGGGAGGCCGCCATTTTGGACCAACACAAAGCGCGTTTGGGCGTTAGGGTTATCGCCAATATTTTCTGCCACCACCGTGACATCGGCGTGCTGGGTTATTCCAGGAGGAGCAATCGCCGCATCGGCGAGGCCATCGTCGCTCATCGATTGGGCGGCATGAACGTTGGAGCGCGCCGGAACATGGGAGTGACGTGGCAGATTCTTTTCCAACCACGTTCGACACTGTGCATAGGCGACCGCATGAGCGGCAACCGTGGTGACCGAATCAAGTGGCGTCCCTGGCTTAGTGGCTAAGACAAAGCGGACTGGAACCAGATACTCGCCCACGATTCGAAGGCTGGGGGCTAGGGCAAGTGCGTCTTGTGTGGCACTAACACCACCCTCAATGCTGTTTTCAATCGCGATCATCGCGTATTCACTGCGATCATGCAGCACATTCTCGAGGGCTTCGCCCACGTTGTTGACACTGACCCATTCGCCTTTTTCGGCGCCAGAAACCTGCCCGAGTGCCTCCCACGTGAAGGTGCCTACGGGTCCTAGATAGCTATAACGCGGTTCTTTGGGGGCCACAGCTCAAGTCTAGTGAGCGCCACGCGATAGGCAGTGGCAGACTGAGAGCACGCCGCACCAATAAAAAGGAGCGCCCTTTGGCCTCTCACCGCTTTGATGACATCACCGTAGAAGACCTCGTTGCTCGAGGCAGCATGAAGTGGACCCGGATGCCGGATCACTTGGCGGCTTTCGTTGCGGAAATGGATTTTGGTATCGCACCCGAAGTTGCTGATGCGCTTCACCAGGCCATTGACACCCCTCAGCTGGGATATTTGCCACCGGGGGTAAAAACCGACATGGCGCAGGCCACCAGCGATTTTCTTCACACACGATATGCCTGGGATGTAGTACCCGAGCGGATCTACCCCACCGCAGATGTCTTGAGTGCCTACGATCTGGTCTTGGAGCGTTTCGCGAAGCCTGGGGCTCCCGTGATTCTTCCCACACCGGCCTATATGCCCTTTTTTACCATCACCCCTATGCGCGGGCGCGACGTCATCGAAGTGCCCATGGTTACGGGCGAAAACGGCCGAGCTGAGATGGATTTAGAGGGAATCGCACGAGCTTTTGGGAGCGGAGCCCACGTGCTAATTCTGTGTAACCCGCATAACCCGCTTGGTCGCGTCTACACCAGGGATGAATTAGTCGCCCTCTCCCAGGTTGTGGAGGCACACGGTGGCCTAGTTTTCTCCGATGAGATCCATGCCCCCCTTACTTTCCCAGGTCATCACCACGTGCCCTACGCATCAATTTCTGAGACCACCGCGAACCATACGATCACAGCAACCTCCGCGTCTAAGGCCTGGAACATCCCCGGCCTCAAATGCGCGCAGTTAGTTATTTCAAGCGAAATTCACCAAGAGGCCATGAAAGATCTGGCATTTGTGGTTTCCCACGGCACGGCAACCCCCGGGGTAATCGCCAACACCGCGGCCTATAGGGATGGTGGGCCCTGGCTGGATGATGTGATGTCCTACATCGATACAAATCGGACTCTCTTAGCTGATCTGCTGGCAACACATTTGCCAGAAATTACCTACCGTGCACCTGAGGGCACCTACATCGCCTGGTTGGATGCCACCGGTTTGCCAGATATCAAGGGTGAGCGATCGTGGGCACAGTTTTTTTCTGAACAAGCCCATGTCGGTCTCACCGATGGGGCAGCGTGTGGTGTTGCAGGGGTTGGACACCTGCGCATGATGCTTGCCACACCGCATCACATTGTCGAAAAAATCGTGTTGGCGATGGCGGAGGCCATCAATCGCCACCGCAGTTAGGAGCAAGCCATGAATATCACCCACGAACCAGAGGCACAGCGCTACATCCTGAGCCGAGATGGCGAGTTTTTAGGCGAGGTCGAGTATTACCGCGAAGGGGACACTCTTTCGTTGGTGCGAGCCGAAGTGCCCAGGGAACTGCGCGGCCAGGGTTTGGGTATTCCCCTGGTCAAGGGAACGCTCGAGGCCATTCGTGACCAAGGCGGCCTGAGCATCAAACCGGTGTGCCCCTACATCGCCAAATACATGATGAAAAACCCTGAGTTTGATGACCTCAAGGCCTAGACCCGCTACCCCCTAGAAATTAACGCTGGGGCAAAATAACGGGGCGCTGTGGGTTTCCCACCGATTCAATATCGACATCGACCCCATACACTCGGCTCACCCGGTCAGCCACGATTACCTCATCGGGTGTGCCAATCGCATCAAGCTTGCCTCCCACGATCATGGCAATCCGATCGGCATATCCCGCAGCAATAGACAAGTCGTGGAGCACCACAACAATCGCGCAGCCCGCATTGGCAAAAGTTCTGATCGCTCGCATCACACTTTCTTGATGCCGAAGGTCTAAAGCAGCCGTTGGCTCATCGAGTAACATAACCGGCGTTCGTTGAGCCAGCACCCGGGCGAGCGACACCCGCGCTTTTTCACCACCAGAGAGTTGATTGAATCGACGCTCCACTAGGTGTTCAACATCCGCTAGGCGCAAAGCGTCCTGAATCAGGGCATCATCATCAGCCAATTCTGGCGTCCTCGCCCAGGGCGCCCTGCCCATCTCAACAATCTCTTGCACGGTAAAGGGGAAAGAAACCTGATTGGACTGCATCAAAACGGATCGAACCCGAGCGGCCTCATCGGGGCGGTACTTGCCCACATGTTTGCCTCCCAGGGTGGCAGTGCCACTAGTGGCTCGAACGTCACCGGCCATCACCGAGAGGATGGAGGACTTCCCAGCTCCGTTGGGTCCTACCAAGGCCAGTACTTCTCCCGGAAAAACCTGCAAGGAAACATTTTTTATGATCGCTCGCCCATCGAGTGCGAGGCCAATGGAATCCAGTTCAATCAACGGTTTTTGCTCGTTCATTAAGCCCACCCACCACTTTTGCGCCGCTGCTGATAGAGCAGGCCAAAGAAGAATGGGCCTCCCACCAAAGCAGTCAACATTCCAATGGGTAGATCGGCGCCCGAGACCAAAGTTCTCGTAAACAAATCAGCAACCACCAGTAGAGCGCCGCCGCCCACTGCGCTAGCAAGTAGTAGCCCGCGGTGAGCTGGGCCTAGAGCCATGCGAATGATGTGGGGTACCACAAGGCCCACAAAGGCAATGATCCCAGCAAACGCAACAGCGACACCGGTCAAGAGGGCCACCAGAATAATCGCCAGAATCCGCAAGCGCTCCACATCAACACCTAAGTGTCGAGCGTTTCGCTCACCCAGTGCCAACAAATCCAGCTTGCCCGCCATCATCAGTGCGAGGGCCGTGCCGACCACCAAAACAGGCAACACCACCAAGACCTCTGACCAGAGCGACCCGGCTAGGGAACCTAACTGCCAGAACACAATTTGTTCTCGACTGGCGGTATCTGCCAGAAATAGCACGAAAGCCAATCCCGCTTGAGCAAAAGCGTTAATGGCTATCCCGGTGAGTAATAGGGTGACGACCTCCGTGCGGCCACCCGCTCTGGCCACCGCATAGACCAGCAGTGTTGCGCCTAGCCCACCAAGAAAAGCGAGCAGGGCAACTCCGCCACCTGAGGCCGAAATTCCAAACACAATCGCCGTGGAGGCACCTAAGGCAGCACCAGAAGAAACACCGACCACGCCGGGTTCCGCCAAAGGGTTACCAAAAACAGCCTGCATGAGCGCTCCGGCAACAGCCAAGGCCGCTCCCACAGCCAGTGCCATCACAATTCTGGGAAATCGAACCACCTGCAGGGTGGATTCAATCACGGGGTCATCGGGGGCAAGGGCGGTGGAAATACCAAGCCAGCCCAGAATCGAGCCCAGAACATCACCAGGGGAGATAGCTAACTGTCCGGTCACGGCCGAGACCACAACGGCCGCGACCAGAATCAACCCGAGGGCGAAGGACAAGATGATGGTGCGCAGGCGAACGCGGGCGCGAGCCGAGACTGGCTTAATCACGGAACTCGGTAGAACCATTCGGGGGTGGCGAATTTCTCGCTGGCTAACGCTCTAGCGCGGGCCATCTCCGCCGGTGTGACGCCACCATCGCGCAATCCATAGAGACTGCGGAAAGTGGAAACCAGGTGGTTTTCAATCGCCACCTTTTCCAGTCCAGTGTGTGCTTTAAGCGGGTCAACCCGCTTGTTAGCACTGGCCACACCTTTGTCGCTCATTTTTTCCCGCCCGATACGCAACACTTCGAGCATGCGATCGCCGTCCATGTCATAGGACATGGTGACGTGGTGCAACACGGCACCACTGCCGAGCCTTTTTTGAGCAGCGCCACCGATCTTGCCACTGGGACTGGTGATGTCGTTGAGTGGTTGGTACGTGGCATCAATCCCCAGGCTTCGAAGTGATTGGATGACCCAGTCATCTAAGAAGGCGTAGGAATCCTGGAAGCTCATTCCGGACACAAGTTCGGCGGGTGCGTAAAGGGAATAGGTAATCGCGGTACCCAGTTCCATAAACATGGCGCCGCCACCGCTTACTCGGCGCACGACCTCCATGCCATATTTTGCGGCACCCTCTAAATCAACTTCATTTTTGACAGACTGAAAACTACCGATTACTACCGCAGGCTTTGCCCACTCCCACAGCCGCAGCGTGGGGCCACGGTTTCCAGCGCCGACTTCTTCAGCGAGCACCTGATCCAGTGCCATCTGCTCGAGAGGCTCCAGTGGCTCGGGTGCGATGTATTCCCAGTCGTAGTCACCAAAAGTGGTGGCATGGGTAATGGCTCTGCGCACTACTGTGCCAATGGCTTCGGGGCTAAATCCCATCATGACCACATCAGGCGATAGGGCCTGGCGCACCGCCTTGGCCACATCGTCTGCGGATGAGCCAGAGGGCAAACCGACAATAGCTGCGTTAATGTCCTCTAGAGCATCATCGGGTTCGAGAAAAAAATCACCCGCTAATTGGCACGAACTAATCCGATGTTCGGTGATCTCGAGGTCGATGACCACGAGCTTTCCACCGGGGACTTTATATTTAGCGTGCACGCTCTCAGCCTACGACGTTGAACTAAGAAGCCTGCTTGTCAGCCAGGTCATAAGGTCTGCTCTGACCTCAGCCTGGTTAGTTTCGTTGAATATCTCATGTCGGGCGCCTTCATAAATGAGAACTTCCACGTCGCTTAGTCCAACACGAAGGTAAGCATCAGCAAGTTTCTTCACGCTCGCCTCGCCACCAACCGAATCATCGGAGCCGATCATGATCAGTACTGGAATATCTGCATCCATGGGCTTGGGCGTACCCATTAGCCGAAGTGCATCGATGGGGCCCAAAAGTTTGATGCTGTTGGCCACGAAGGTGAGCGGGTCATCTCGCCACGCTTCATGGACCAAAACGTCGCGGCTTAGCCATTCAGCCCCAATGGAACCTAGGTGCTTATGACGAGCATTGAGATTGCCGGCATTCGTATAGCCAGGGAGTCGATATGCCGTACCCGAGAGAATCACCCCGGCATACTTGCTCGCACTACCTCGATTGAGAATCATCTGAGCGATGATGGATCCCCAACTGTGGCCGAGGAAAAACAGGGGCACTCCCGGGCGTTGCTCACGAATGAGGTCGCTAAAAGCTTCCACCGCCTCAATCGTGGCCCTCATTCCACCAGGTCCCAGTTTGCCCAGTTTGCTGTGATCGCCATCCCACTGCTCTAGCCCAGTTGCTCCGTGCCCGCGAAGTTCATCAGCCCACACTTCATAACCGGCTTTGACTAGTGCGCCAACGAGGTTGTCATAGCGCAGAGCGTGTTCGCCTAAGCCGTGTGCGATCTGGACAATCGCCTTTGGCTGGGACTTGGGTGACCAGCGGTGATAGTGAATAGTCACGCCATAGGAATCAACAAAAATATCATCAATGCGCGCCAGTGCAACCATGGCTCCATGTTAGGCGAGGTCGTCACAAAAGGTGAACTAGAAACCAAAAAGGTCGAAGGCTACAGTGTGATGAACGGCCTCAGTGTCACTGGGGTGATAAATTCCAGCCAGCACATCGCGCTGCAAACGACTTAGTTCATGGCCATTGCGATATCCCGAGCCACCGACAATACGCATGGCCTGATCTACTACCCGCCTACTGGTTTCCACACTCTGATGTTTAACACCGGAGAGCAAACGAAACCAGGTTTCTGGTTTCGTCATGCTCTTATCAACCCACGAAGCGTAAGTTTCTAGCTGGGGAGTAAGAGCGTCCAGGCCAATGGCGGCATCCGCTGCTCGCCACCGAATATCCGGATCTTCTGCATGAGCAGCGCCCCCGGCCAGTGCGCTCTTTTTCTCAATCGCAGCGTCCACCGCGAGCTCTAAAGCACGATCGGCAATTCCGGCATAGACGCTGGAGACTAGCAGGAGGAAGTTTTGGAATATTGCCACGGTGAAAGGGTCGCGATTGGCCCCCACCGGAAGCACTCTGGCCACTCGCTCCGGTGTCACCACAACTCCGTCTAATTCGGTGGTGTAGCTCTGAGTGGCCCGCATACCCAACGTGTCCCAGTCTTTGGTCTGGGACCATCCCGGTTGATCGCGCGAAATAAAACCGTGGACCATCTCCTCGCCCATTTTGCCCAAGACACTCATCCTCGTCCAGGCAGGCGAAGTGGAGACAAAGATTTTGGTTCCAAAAAATTCATACCCTTCGGGCGTGCGCCGAACTTCGGTGAGGGAATCTGAGAGCACCCGATCGTTGCCGCGCTCGCTCACACCAAAAGCGAAAAGTTCACCAGCTTTCCCGTCATCGAGAACCCATTTCAGATGATCGTGGCCCAAAGCGACCATGTCCCGGGCTACGCCCATCCAGGTCAAATGCATTCCGACACCCAACGCCGTTGCCGGTGCGTGGGCTGCAAGTAACCGCTGGTCGTAGACCATCTGAGAAAGAGACCTCGGTGCTAAATAACCGATACTTTTTAGCACCTCGAGATCGTCACTAAAGAACTCGTTGCGCTGGTCGAATCCGGGCGCCCGATTGCGAATGGCCTCTAAGACTTGAGGAGTGAGCACCGTGGTGGCACTGAGGTCGCTGATACTTGGCACCCCATGAGCGTAACGCGGGTTATTCCCCTGGAACCGGAAAAACCAAAGCTGGGTGTCGAAGTGCTAAATGAAAATCCTGGCCGACGGTGGGCAAAAATGGTGCAGCAATCCGAGCGCGAACTCGCGCACCGGCTTCTGCTAGGTCAAATTCGACTAAGGCATCATGTCCGGCATAGGAAACACCGCGCACTTTAGCCGGGATTCCCGCAGCAGAGGGGACCAACCATTCTGGTCGCACTACGACCCGAACAGGGTCTCCCGACTGGGGTTCGTGCCCACGGGCGGTAGCGGCCACATCACCCAGGGCGCACTCAACGTGTCCGCTACAGCCAAGCCAGTTGTCGCCAGGGCCACAAAAATCTTTAGCCCCACACTGTTGGCAATCCAAAGCATCATCACGCCAGATTCCAGAAAGTTCCACGGTGTCACCCACAAACGATGCCACCCACGGTGTCGCCGGGGATTCATAAATTTCTACGGGTGTCCCCACTTGAACAATGCGCCCAGCATCCATCACGGCAACAAAATCTGCCAAGTCCAAGGCCTCTTCCCGGTCGTGTGTCACGAGAATGGCAGTCGTGTCAGACTCGCGCAAAACTCGGGCAACATCTCTGGCCAAACTATGGCGCAACACGCTGTCGAGTGCGCCAAAGGGCTCATCGAGTAGTAACACGTCGGGGGATGGGGCTAGCGCCCGTGCCAGAGCAACACGCTGAGCTTGCCCACCGGAGAGCCGATTCGGGGATCGATCCTGATACCCAGAGAGGCCCACCAGGGCGGCAAGCTCATCGACTTTGTCATTGCGGCGACGACCCGCTGATAGGCCAAAACCAATGTTGTCGCCCACGCTCAGATGGGGGAACAGCGAAGCTTCCTGGGGAACCCAACCCACACCGCGCTGCTCGGGTGGCACCCTTTTTGTTGCACTAGAAAGCTGCCTGGAACCAACCGTAATGGTTCCCTGCTCGATGCCCACAAGCCCTGCAAGCGCCATCAGCAAACTTGTTTTCCCACACCCTGAAGGTCCCAGTATCGCTACTAAAGAACCTGATGGAACCACCAAAGAAACATCCCTCAGCACTTGAGTGGTGCCATAGGAGAGGCTGAGGCGATCAATTGTCACCGTTGTCATAGTGCCTCTTTCGCCCCTGGTCGCACACCCGAGAGAATCATCGCAGGTATCGCTGCAACCAGTACGAGGATGGCCGCATAGGGTGCTGCGCCACCAAACTCCCCGGCAGCGGTGCGGGTCCATAATTCAGTGGCCAACGTGTTCGCTCCCGTGGGTCGCAACAGCAAGGTGGCCGGAAGCTCTTTCATCGTGGTAATCGCGACCAGCAGCGCTCCAATACCGAGTCCTGGCAAAGCCAGGGGGAAAGTAACGCGGCGCCAGGCAGAAAAAGGAGTAGCTCCCAAGGTTCTTGCCACATGAACAAGATCGGGCGAGACAGCTTCAATGCTCGCTCGCGCTGTGCCTAACGCTTTGGGCATAAACAAAACGGCGTAGGCGAAAACCAGAATGATAAAAGTTTGATACAGCGCTGGCACCACTGCGAGGCTGAAAAAAACTAACGATAATCCCACCACAATGCCCGGCAGTGCGTGGGAGAGATACCCCAGGCTTTCTAGAACCCCAGACCATTTGGTGACATAGCGTGCAGCAATCGCTGCAAGGGGCATCGCCAAGCCCAGCGCCACGACGGCTGCCCCCAGAGAAACCCCGATGGTTGTTCCCGTGGCAACTACCAGGCGCGAACCATCAATAGCGCGCACCGTGTCTGCGGTGACCAGGCGAATTCCAAGCCCCACCAGGGGCACCACCACCCCCACCAACGGCGGCAACGCCACCAGAGAAACCACCACCAGTCTGGTAAGTCGTGAGATGGGCTCCAAAGGCGATTGCACCGAGGTAGTGGGGCTAACTAGTCCTCTGGCGCTGCGCTCAGCGATCACAACAACGAAGGCAATGACCACCAGTAGCAGCGCGAGAATCGATGCCTGAGACCGGTCAAAACTTGAGGCATACGCCTGCTGCACACCCCAGGTCAGAGTGGGAAATCGCAACATGGAAACCAAACCGAAATCACTGAGCGTGTACAAGAAGACAAGAAGCGCTCCGGCGATGGCGGCGGGTCTCACCCTCGGCCAGGTGACTTGCCAAAAAGCCGCTATCGGCCCCCGACCCAGCGTTCTCGCCACTGCTTCGGCATCGGCCGAGGTGCCGCGCAACGCTGCGGCCACAGGGAGAATGACATAGGGGATGGTCACGGCCGTGAGGAGGACATAGCTTGGAAAAAAACCATGCACGCCCGGGGTGACCACTAGCCAACCGTAGGAGGCAAGATATGAGGGAACAGCTAGGGGGAGGGCCGATATCAACAACCACGTCCGGTTTGCCCCAATTAGCAAACGTTGAAGTATTCCCGCAATCATGGTTCCCAGCGTCAGCGCACTGAGTGAAACGGATATCGCCAGAGCAATCGTGTTGAGTGCGACCGTGGCGACTTGGGGCCTAGAGAGTATTTCCACAATCTGAGCAAAGGGAATCTCGCCGGCTCGCACACCCAAATACACCAGTGGAATAGAAACAATCGCTAGGGAGATTAGAGCTAGCGCCATCAACCACGCTTTTGGCCGTGAGCTCAGCCCACGAGACACAGTGGCATAGCCAGTGTTAGGTCGCGCCACAGGGTCTCTCCAAACCGGGGATTAGAAAATCAACCCATACTTTCTCAGTAATTCCTGGGTTTGCGCCAGGGTTCGCAAATCTGAGAGGTCAAAGTCTGCGGTTGCCAGCTCGCTCAACGCGGGCAACCCTTCGGGCGGCGCAATACCTGGCACCAGGGGATACTCATAGGTGGTCTCCGCAAAATATTGCTGAGCCTTGTCTGAGACTAAATAGCTCAGTAGCTCATAGGCGTCGAGATCATAACTTTGGGCTTTCAGGATTCCTGCCCCCGAAACATTAACAATCGAGGTGGGATCGCCAGCTTGGGTGAAATAAAGCTTGGCGCGCATGTTTTCAACACCCCGCTCGGCTTGCATTTGATACCAGTAATAATGATTAATCAGTCCCAGCGCAATGGTTCCGTCATTTACCGCTTCTAAAATGGCGCTGTTTTTTTCAAATATCTGGGGGTCATTAATGGTCAGTCCTGATACCCATTGATCAGCCGCCCCTTCTCCCCGAAGCACTCGGTAAGCAGTGACGAAAGATTGGAAGCTGGCGTTTCCAGGTGCAACACCGACTTTGCCCGACCACTGCGGGCCGACAATGGCATCCGCGGTATCCGGTAGGTCCTCCACTGCCACGGTTTCACTGTCGTAGACAATAACCCGGGCTCTCCCGGTAACACCGACCCACGTTCCATCGAACGAGGTAAACGAAGGGTCCACACGAGCGGTAATTTCTTCGGGAAGGGAGACAAACAACCCCTGCGCGCTCAAGGCGCCTAACGCGCCAGCGTCTTGAGAAAGAAACACTGCTGCGGGGCTCTGCTCGCCCTCTTCTAAGAGCTGTGCTGCGAGTTCAGCGCTTCCGGCATAGCGAATATCTACTTCGATACCCGTTTCGTCGCTGAACTGGTCAATCAGGGGCTGAACCAGGCTCTCTTCGCGGCCCGAATACAAGATCACATAGTTATCCGCTTCAGGCTCAGGCAGGAGCTCTGCCTCATTTTGCACCACGTCATCGGCGCCAACATCGCCCCCAGGATTCGGGCTAACGCTGGAACAACTTGCCAGTAGCAACGCCAAAGCACCCCACGTGAAGGTTATGAGTGAGCGCGCAGAAAGTTTCATTGTTCTCCTTGGAGACGAACACCAGGTGTGTGTTCACCCCGCCGTGAACTCGTGTTACTTAGGCTAGCCTAAGCTTGCTTCCCTGCCAATAGCCAGCGGAGCTTTATGCGAGCCTCAGTTGCGCCAGGACCGCCTCAAGCTGATCTATGCCCCAATCCAAATCTTTCTTGGAAATAACGAGGGGCGGTGCCAGGCGAATGGTGGAACCGTGGGTGTCTTTAGCCAAGACCCCCCGTGCCATCAGAGCTTCACAAACTTCACGCCCGCTAGCCAAGGTGGGGTCGATATCAATTCCTGCCCAGAGCCCAACCCCTCGGACCGCAAGCACACCTTTTCCGACTAAAGCATTGAGTCTTTTGTGAAGGTGCTTGCCTAGCCGCTGCGAATGCTTTTGCATATCACCCTTAGCCAGCATCCGAACAACAGCAAGTCCCACAGCAGCAGCCAACGGATTTCCACCGAAAGTTGACCCGTGCTGACCAGGTTTGAGAACTCCCATTACCTCGGCCGTTCCCACCACAGCACTCACCGGAACGATTCCGCCGCCAAGCGCCTTCCCGAGGATATACATATCGGGCTTCACTTTGTCGTTATCGCACTGAACCGTGGCACCGGTGCGACCCAGGCCAGATTGAATTTCATCAGCGATAAACAACACGTTGTTGTCTTTGGTGATTTTGCGCACCGCCTGCAGGTAACCCTTAGGTGGGGTCACAATGCCGGCTTCGCCCTGAATGGGCTCAATCAAAACCGCGACCACGGTGTTATCGATGGCTTTTTCCAACGCGGCTGCGTCGCCGAAGGGAACCTTCACGAAGCCAGGAGTGAAAGGACCGAAGTCCTTTTGGGAGCTCTCATCCGAAGAGAAGCTCACAATAGAAATGGTGCGACCGTGGAAGTTATTCTCCGCCACAATAATTTTGGCTTTGCCGGCAGGAACACCTTTAACCCGATATCCCCATGCGCGGGCCACTTTGATCGCACTTTCGACCGCCTCCGCCCCACTGTTCATGGGCAAGACCATATCCATGTCCACTAACTTCGCAAGCTCTGTTGCAAAGGGGCCCAACACATCGTGGTGAAAAGCCCGAGAGGTGAGGGTGACCCGATCTAATTGCCGCTTGGCTGCTTTGATTAGGATCCGATTGCTGTGGCCAAAATTCACCGCGGAGTAAGCGGCTAAACAATCCAGATACTTCTTGCCCTCAACATCAGTAATCCAGGCACCTTTGGCCGTGGCCGCGACGACGGGTAGCGGGTTGTAGTTGCGGGTGAGCGAACCCATCTCGAGTTCTAAGGCACTGGCGGTGGTCACTTTGGCGCTCATGAACGCAGCTCCAAGGTGCAGCACTTGACTCCGCCGCCGCCGAGCAACAGCTCGGAGAGATCAACGCCAATGGGGTTGTATCCGCGATCTTGGAGATCCTTGGCAAAAGTCGTGGCGCGAGCAGCAATAACAACATTGTGGCCGTCACTAAAACTGTTAAGTCCCAAAATAGAAGCATCCTCTTCGGTGGCGATGATGGCGTCAGGATAGCGCTTGCGCAAAATGCTAAGCGATGCGTCATCAAAAGCGCTGGGAAGATAGGCGATTGTTGTGGGATCAATCACGGCCAGGGCCGTATCGAGGTGGTAATAACTGGGGTTAATCAGCTGCAACGAGACAACCTCGCGACCATAAATGGAGGCGATTTCTTGGTGGCTGCCACTGTCACTGCGAAAACCTGAGGCAGCGAGAATCGAATCCCCTACGAGAAGGAAATCCCCTTCGCCCTCATTGACCTCTTGGGGTTCTGCGACCTGAAAGCCGTTTGCCCGAGACCACTCCATATAGGCAGGTCCTTCGGGCCCTCGTTCTGGATAGTGAAACTTTGCGCCATAGGCAATGCCATCTAGGACAAAACCGCCGTTGGCGGCATAGACCATATCGGGCAGCCCCTGCAGGCCATCAATGAGATGAACATCGAAACCTAAATCCTGGTACGTGTCATAGAGCGCGTTCCACTGCGTGAGCGCCAACGAAGTGTCTGTGGGCTCTTCGGGGTGCATCCATGGATTGATCCGATAGCTGACGGTGAAATGCTCGGGACGACACATCAGGACACTCGGCTTAGTGGCCTTAGTGTCGGTGGTGACAGCGATGTTTTCGGGAGCAAGAGTATTCGTCATGAAAGCAGTCTCTCACGCAACTATCGAGTATTTTTGCCGTTTGGGCGCGGGTTTCCCGCGTTTGAGGGTGCTTTTTCAGAGAATATGTGCGTAAGCTACCAAAATGGACGCAATCGACCATCGCATCATTGGGGAGCTTCGCTCCAACGCGCGAGCGAACTACGGCGACATAGGTGCAAACGTGGGTTTATCTGCCTCCGCCGTTAAACGCCGCGTGGACAAAATGGTGACCGAGGGAACTATTCGAGGGTTCACCGTTGACGTGGATCCCAGTGTTGAGGGCCTCGCTGTCGAGGCCTATGTGGAGCTTTTTTGCCAAGGCACCGTTTCTCCCAAAGAACTTCAACGGATGCTGCTGACTATCCCCGAAGTTATGGAAGCAGGCACTGTCAGCGGTGACGCTGATGCCATCATCCACATGAGAGCTAAAGATATTGGCGCACTAGAGGACGCCCTAGAAAGAGTCCGCCTTGCTCCTAATGTGAATCACTCGAAAAGCTCTATCGTGCTTTCTCGCCTGATCCACCGACCAAGGAATTAGATCGACAGGTTGGCAAACCGTGGGTCAGGTGCGCCAAAACGGTGGGCAGTTACCGACACTGATTGCTCCTTGACAAACGGCAAAATCTCAACGCGCCCCGATTCGGTGACCTCGTTGCCATAGAGAGAAATCTCGGGATTGCCGTCAAAAGCCACCGCCATTGCGTCAGCGCGGGCTGCAATCAGGCGGATCCGCTGAGGTGGGTCACCCTCGACCCGCGCGACGAACTCGCGATCTATTTCGACCTTGTAGCTGGCCAGGGAGCCAAAACCATCAGGAACACCGCGAAGTGCCTCCAGGACATCATCCGGTAAGGGGTCATGGAGGGAGAGTTTGATGCGCGCACCCGCACGCATCCCGGCTAGGCAGACACGCACTGTTTCAGAGACAGGAACAAAGCCTTCAGCGCGAATGGTCACATCCGTTGGGTGGTAGCGGAAAACATTTCGCTCCACACCGAGACCGCTGGGGTCCACTGAGGCCCCAAAAACGCCTTCCCACGATTGCTGATCGCTAGCGAGGCTGCGGCGTAAGAAACTTGCCGTGCCTTCGTCCTCTGGTGCCACCAGATCAGCAACACCGGCAAGATAAGGATCCACCTTGATTTCGGAAAAATCCGCAGTGGCAGCTTTTCTGCGCCAGGAACCCAAACCAAAGAGGTAGTTGGGTCCGCCAGCTTTGGAACCTGGTCCCACGCTGGATTTCTTCCAACCGCCAAAGGGTTGTCTCTGAACGACGGCTCCCGTAATACCTCGGTTGACATAGCAATTACCTGCTTGAACCCGGTTCAGCCAGTACTGCACTTCGGTGGGATCCAAAGAATGGATACCGGCTGTGAGGCCGTAGGCCACCCCATTTTGCATGGCGAGTGCCTCTTTGAGGCTTCTGGCGTGCATGATGCCAAGTACTGGGCCAAAATACTCTGTGAGGTGGAAGGGGCTCTTGGCTCGCACATTATTGCGAACACCTGGCGACCACAACCGGCCTGTCTTGTCCAGCGCCTTGGGCTCTAACAGCCAACTTTCTCCCTTAGCAAGGTAGGTGAGACCGCCTAAGAGCTTTCCCTCCGCCCGTTCGATAACAGGGCCCATCACCGCTTGAGGGTCTTTGGGGTAGCCCACGCGGAGCGTGGTAACCGCATCGACTAGTTGTCTCTGGAATTTCTCCGACTGGGCGACAGATCCCACAAGAATCAACAAGCTGGCGGCCGAGCATTTTTGGCCAGCGTGCCCAAAAGCGCTCTTCACCACGTCGGCTACCGCTAAATCAAAATCCGCACTCGGGGTGACAATAAGCGCGTTTTTACCGCTGGTTTCAGCCAAGAGGGGAAGATCGGCTCGCCATGAGCGGAACAGTTTGGCCGTTTCAAAACCGCCGGTGAGAATCAGGCGGTCCACTCCAGGGTGTGAAATGAGCGCCCGGCCAATCTGACCTTCCTCCATGTCCACAAGCTGCAAAACATCTTTGGGCACGCCCGCTGCCCATAGCGCTTCGACCATCACCGCTCCACAGCGACGAACCTGCGGTGCTGGTTTGATCACCACGGCGCTTCCTGCTGCCAAAGCCGAGAGGACCGACCCTGCTGGAATAGCCACGGGGAAATTCCAGGGGGGCGTCACGACGGTGAACTGGGCGGGATGGAATGAAGCCCCATCGACGGCCTCGAGAGCAATCGCCTGATGCGCGTAATAACGAGCGAAATCAATCGCCTCACTGACCTCAGAGTCGCCCTCTTGAATCGTCTTACCTGCTTCTTGCATCATCACCGCAAGAAGTTGTTTGCGTCGAAGCCCTAATTCAGCTGCGGCGGCCAACAAAATAGCTGCTCGTTCGCTCGCCGGCTTGGCGCCCCATGAAAGCCCAGCTTTACGACCTCTGGCGACTAGGTCATCAACCGCAATCCTGCCGTTGATAGGACCCAACGATTCCGCAAGCTCCGCCTTTTGCAGCGAAGTTGCACCTAGAGCTTTGCCCTGGGTTGAGGCAGCCAGTGCCCGAATCTGGTCAACCCACTCGCGGTTTTCTGGCAAAGAGGGGTCCGTGTCAGCTTCATTATGGAAGCCATCTCCCGGCGTGAGGGAACTGCGAGTTTCAGTGAGGCGATTTTGATTCCGATTAACTTCAGGCGCCTTGGCGGTCAAGGCGGCTAAGGACTGACGGAAACGTTTTGCTTCCCTAACGAAAAGCTCAGTGTTATCGTGCAGATCAAACACCGCGGACATAAAGTTTTCGGTGCTGGCGTTCTCATCGAGGCGACGAACCAAATATCCCACGGCGGCATCAAATTCCTGGGGATGTACAACTGGCGTATACAAAATCAAACGCCCGACTGTCTCCCGGACCGCATCCGCCTGGTCTGGTGCCATACCAATCAGCATTTCAAAATCAACTCCCGCACTCACCTCGCGCCTACTGGCCAGGAGGTGGGCAAAAGCAACATCAAAAAGGTTGTGCCCCGCAACCCCAATGCGCACTGCCTTAGTCCGCTGCGGGGTGAGCGCCCACTCGAGAACGCGCTTGTAATTAGTATCACTGGCCTGCTTGGAGGGAAGCACCGCCAAAGGCCAATCGTGCACTCGGGCGTCAACCTCTTCCATCTGCAAGTTGGCGCCTTTAACGACCCGAACCTTCAGTGGTGCGCCGCCACGCTTGATGCGCGCTGCACCGAAGCTTTGGACCTTCTCCATCGCCTCGAGGGCTTCGGGAAGGTAAGCCTGGAGCACGACCCCTCCGGTGTAATGCAGAAGACTCGGATCGCTCAAAACCCTCTGGAAAACATCGAGGGTCATATCGAGGTCCTTGAACTCCTCCATGTCGAGATTGATAAAAGTAGGAGGAGTGGTCGCGGCGGCGAGTTGGTACAGAGGGATAAGGCGCTGGACAACCCGTTTCACTGTTTCGTCATATGCCCACATGGAGAGCTGGCTGGAAATCGCAGACGCCTTGACTGAGACGTAGTCAACGTCCCCACGGCGGATCAGCGCCTGAACGCCAGCGAGACGGCGATCTGCTTCCTGATCACCCAAAACTGCCTCACCCAACAAGTTGATATTAAGGCGGTCCCCGCGACGCCTGAGGTGTCGCAGTGATCTGCGCAGCTTCCTGTCGCTGGCATCAATAATCAGATGGCCGATGAGAGACTTCAGTGCTCCTCGCGCAATGGGCACCACAATCTTGGGGAAGATGGGAGCGAAAAAGCCACCGACACGGATCAGCAGACGAAGCACACCGGGAAGAAAAGCAGGGATGTCTCTCGATAATTCTCGGAAATTCCGTGCCGCAACAGAGAGGTCCTCGGGCCGTGCAACGCGATCAACAAACCCCAGGGCAAAAGCGGGGCCTTGGGGGTCTTTCAATACTCCCGCGAGGCGCTCAGAACTGGCATCGGGGCGGCGGTGAAGAACGGCAGCGCGGTCAAGCCATGTACGAACTTGGACCACGGTCTCATCGGCGAGGCTCTGTGCAAACCCTACGCCCGAAACTGGCTTCTTTGCTTTAGCATCTGACGGTTTGGAAATGGCCATATCCAGAATCGTAGGGCTTATGGCGCCGAAAGTCGCGCTGAAATGAGTGCCACCACAGGAACTCGCGCGCGAGAATTCACTCACCGTGTGCCTACTTATTTGCCCAAATCCCACCGGACCGGGTATTGCCCTACGCAATCCCGCGACCGCGGTGCAGACTTGAGAGCTAGTTCACTGCTTACTTAGCTGCGGAGACCGGGCCGGCCCATGGCATCCCAGCCGCCAAATCCGTCAAAGCCCTGCACTGCCGAGGCAAGGAAAATGACCCAGCCCACCACAGCCAAGACACCCAAGACAATGAGGACGGAGCTCACCACCACAGCAACCTTGGCGGGAACGTTGTTTACCCCGGCCTTGTTGGACCACATCCACGCGATGATGCCGAGAACCAAGGCGGGAACTTGGGTGAAAAATGCCAATACTAATGCGACGATTCCCATGGTTTGACCCGGGTATTCAGTCTTATCGCTTAGGGCTGTTTCGGTGGTGGCCCCAAGGTCTTCGCTTGGCGCTACTTTCTTGGTTTCGGTTGCCATCACAATCTCCTTCATAGTCGAATTTTTCCTACGTTAGTGATCACAGACTAGGTCTCCCACCTATGAGGAGCCTTGGTGAATCCTATGTAAATCCCTTCACATTGGTGCCCTGCGTTCTACAAACCAGGGCAAGATAGAACGTATGAAGATTGGCATTCTCACCAGTGGTGGCGACGCCCCAGGCCTCAATGCGGTTATTCGTGCGGCCGTGCTCAAGGGAACCCGAATTGATGGACATGAATTCGTGGGTTTTGTCGGTGGTTATAAAGGTTTGTGTGAGCCAGACATAATGCCCCTGACCAGGAGCGAAGTTAAGGGCATCTCGAAACAGGGTGGGACCATTCTTGGCACCTCCCGCACTAACCCCTTCGATTATGGCGGCGCCGAACGAGTCCGCGAGGTTCTGAGTGAAAACCAGATTGATGCCATCGTGGCTATTGGTGGTGAAGGAAGCCTTGCGGCTGCCAAAGAGCTCAGCGACACCGGAATCCCCATTGTCGGTGTCCCCAAAACAGTGGACAACGATCTCAATGGAACCGACTTCACGTTTGGTTTTGACACGGCCATCAGTATTGCCACAGAAGCAATGGACCGGCTTCGCACTACGGGAGATTCCCATTCACGCTGCATGGTCGCCGAAGTCATGGGTCGACACGTCGGGTGGATTGCCCTGCACTCGGGTATGGCCGCTGGCGCCCACGCCATCTTGATTCCCGAGCGCAAAACCAGCATGGAGGAACTCACCCGGTGGGTCCGGTCCGCTTTCGACCGTGGTCGAGCACCACTTGTTGTCGTGGCGGAGGGTTTCACCTTGGACACCATGGATGACCCTCATTCCGAGAGGGGGCTTGACGCCTTTGGTCGACCCCGACTCGGTGGCATTGGTGATCTCTTGGCTCCCATGATTGAGGAAGCAACCGGCATAGAAACCCGTGCCACGACTCTTGGCCACATCCAACGAGGGGGAACACCCAGTGCTTTTGACCGAGTGCTGGCTACCCGATTTGGCATGAGTGTCATCAACTTAGTCAACGACAAACAGTGGGGCCACATGGTCGCCCTCAGGGGCACCGAAATTGTTCGGGTGGACTTTGTTGACGCTTTGGGAGCTCTGAAAACAGTCCCCGAGGACCGCTATGAAGCGGCGGCGCTCCTCTTTGGCTAGCACCCAGACTGGCTGGTGGATAACCGATGACGCGTCGGGTTCCCTAGGCGCAACCCTTCGGGACGACATCCTTGAGGAGGAATTAGGCGATGGCGCGGTCACTGTCGAGATTCATCATTCGGCACTCAACTACAAAGACGCCCTCGCCCTTACTGGTTCCACCGGTGTAGTCCGAACGACCCCTTTGATTCCGGGAATAGATTTCGCAGGGCAGGTGGTCGATAGCTCAGACCCTGCTTTCACCGCAGGTGAGCACGTTGTGCTCACCGGTTGGGGCTATGGGGAAACCCGCCATGGCGGCTTGGGCACCCGGGCGAAGGTGGAGGCTCAACACCTGGTGCGCCTTCCTGCTTCGTTATCCACTTTCGAAGCCGCCGCGCTGGGAACCGCAGCTTTCACCGCAGCTCTAGCTATCGACGCCCTCGAAAAATCGGGAACCACACCAGATCGTGCGCCCCTGCCCATTGCTGTCACCGGTGCCGGCGGCGCGGTGGGATCGTGGGCCATTGTGCTCTTGGCCCACCGCGGCTATCGGGTAGTCGCGGTAACGGGCAGGAGCGAACTAGAACCTTACCTTCGCTCACTCGGGGCAGAAGGAATCATGCCCCGTAGTGAGATTCTCCAGGCCACTCAACGCCCACTTCGCGCCGAAACCTTTAGTGGCGTAGTCGATCAAGCTGGAGGTCCGCTACTGGCGTCATTATTATCCATGGTCGCCTCGAACGGCGTCGCAGTAGCCTGCGGGCTTGCCGGCGGCGTGGAGCTTTCCACCACAGTGATGCCCTTTATTTTGCGAGGAATCAGCTTGGTGGGGATCAATTCAGTGACCCAGCCTCCCGAAGTGCGCGAGCGGGTGTGGAGCGAATTTGCGAAAAGCGCATCAAGCTTTCCCTTCACAGAGATCGCCTCGAGCATCCGGCTTACCGAGGCACTCGCTACCGCACCATCTGTGCTCGCTGGAGAAACGAGAGGTCGAGTCGTAGTGGAGGTTGGGCCCTAGTCGTCATCGCTTAGTGCCCACAACACGGAGGCAACAATGCCAATCAGTGCGATGCCGCCGCCAATCAGCCACGCCATGGGGTTTTTGTCATAAGAGCCAGAAACCCATGAGATTCCCGTCTTGGTCACGTGCGCAGGGCTCATTCGATGCTCAATTTCATCCAAAGTTGCCCCTAAATCATCACGGGTGCTCTCCACGTAAGCGTGAACTTCTTTCTTACTCATCTACTTCTCACCTCGAATGGTACGAATATCAGCTCGGATGCTCTCCACTGTTTCACTCGGCACAGGTGACTGTGAACCCGACATCGTTTTCGCCGCAACCGCGGCAATAACGAGGGCTACAAGCAGAACAATCCCAGCACCGATGAGAGCCGCTGCCCACAGTGGCACGACCAAAGACAACGCGAAGACGCCGGCGAAAACCATCAGCAACAGTGCCAAAAGTATGAGCGAGAGACTGATGATAAAAAGCCCCAGACCGATGCCCACCGCTTTAAGCTTGGAAACAATCTCGGCCTTAAGAAGCTCAAGCTCTGCCCTGACCAGCGAAATGATCAGATGCGGGATGTCCGTAATCAAGGAAAGAAAAGGCTTACTGCGCGCCCTCGCCCGGGCGTTGTTGTCAGACAAGGTTTTGGCTAGGCGTCGCTTGAGCCACGAGCATTACGAACGCTCGTGGTGACTTTTTGTGCAGCCTGAGCTGCTTTGTCGGCTAGATCCGGCGCCTTCTCTTTCACAAAGCCTTCGACGTTCTGCACTCCGCGTTGAACGCGGGGGTCTTGCCACACCTTTTGGGCACCAGCTCGGATTTCTTCATATCTCTCGCGACCAGCCCGCGTACCCAGCACATAGCCAAGCACTAGCCCCACGACCAAGAGAATCTTGCCCTTCATAACAGCCTCCGATAAGTATTCCAATTTTGGAATGTACTTGCTATTGCCACAGCCTAACCCTGTTTTTCGACGATTACCAGATACTCACACGCTCACTGGGTTCCATCCAGAGCGCATGATCCGACGAGATGGAAAATGCTTCGTAAAAAATGTCCAGGTTGCGCGCAATCTGATTGCACCGAAATTCTGGTGGTGAATGGGGGTCGATCTGTAATAGCCGTTTTGCTTCTTCGACGCGGACAGCTAACTTCCAGGATTGCGCCCACGAAAGGAAGAAGCGCTCCTTCGCACTCAGGCCATCCACGACGGGGGCTTCCGACTCGCCTAATGACATTTCATAGGCTTTCCACGCGATGGCCAAACCGCCAAGATCACCGATATTTTCGCCAATGGTGAGCTCACCATTGACGGTATTACCGGGAAGGTCTCTTGGCTCGAGTTCACCAAATTGCGTAATGAGTGCCTTAGTTCGTGTTTCAAAAGCTTCACGGTCACCATCGCTCCACCAATTATGCAGCCGGCCATGCCCATCAAAGCGGGAACCCTGGTCATCGAAGCCATGACCAATTTCGTGGCCGATCACGGCCCCAATGGCGCCGTAGTTTGAAGCGGCATCCCGATTCGGATCGAAAAACGGATACTGCAGAATTGCTGCGGGGAACACGATCTCATTGAAGCCTGGGTTGTAATAGGCATTGACGGTCTGAGGAGTCATGAACCACTCATCACGATCAAGCGGGGCGCCAATCTTGGCAAGCTCGCGCTGGAATTCAAACTCATTGCCCGCCATCACATTGGCCAAGAGGTCATCTGAGGTGACGCTCAGTGACGAATAATCCCGCCACACTTTGGGGTAGCCAATCTTGGGACTAAAGAGTGCAAGCTTTTCTAAAGCTTTTTCTTTTGTTTGCTCGCTCATCCACTCCAGCTTTTCAATGCTGTCGCGGTAGGCCTCGAGGAGCATGACGACAAGCTCATCCATTTGTTCTTTAGCCTGGGGAGGGAAGTTTTCTTCCACATAAAGCTTGCCCACCGCTTCCCCCATAACGCCTTCGACAAAAGAAACGCCCCGTTTCCAGCGGCTTCGAATCTCGGGAATCCCAGAGAGCTTCGTGCCAAAGAAATCGAAGTGCGTCTGAACTGCCTCTTTGGTTAAGTAGGGCGAAAAAGCTTTGATGACCTGCCACTGTAGCCAATCTCGAAGAGCCTCCAGAGGCAGTCTCTCCCAGATATCAGCCAGGGCTTCAACGAAACTGGGCTGGCGAATGATGACCTCGGTTACTTTGTCCAGTGCAATGCCCGTGGCCTCACACCAGGCCTCAAAAGACACCTCTTTGAGCGCGGACGTGACCTGATTGAGTGTCCATAAGTTGTAGGTGGCTTCAGCGTCACGACACCGAATTGAATCCCAATGCTGGGTGGCCAGTGCCGATTCAACTTCCAGCACCCGCGACGCCCTCAGGCCGGGTTTCGAAAAATCCACCAGCGTGAAGACTCTTTCCAAGTGAACCTGGAATGCTTCACGAATTTCCCCAAACTCTTCTTGCCGGTAATAAGACTCATCGGGTAGCGAAATTCCACCTTGTTCCAAAAACACGACATAGCGCTCTGGGTTACCCGGATCGTTATCAATAAACAGTTGCCAAAGGCCTCCCACACCGAGGCGCTCGAGTCGACCCATCACAAAAAGCAGGTCTTGGCGAGAGCCCGACGCCGCATCTACCTCATCCAGTAGCGCCACCAGTGGCGCCAACCCGACTGCTTCACTGCGCTGCTCATCCATGAAGCTGGAATACAAGTCGCCCACTTTGCCGGCCTCGCTGCCCTCATCGGCACTCTGAGAGCGCTCGATTATTCCTCGAACAGCTTTCTCCGCTTCTTCAGCAAGAACAGTGAAGGAGCCATAGCGTGCTTTATCCGCAGGTATCTCGGAGCGCTCAATCCACCGGCCATTCATATGGAGATAGAGATCATCCCCGGGATGTAGTTCCAGGTTTCGTTCGTCTAGTTCTATACCGCTTTTGGCCACACACACCACCCTAATCGGCTAGGCCTAGAGGTACCTGCGGGTAGCGTTGCGTTTGTGAGTTCTCCTCCCCTACATCGCCGGATCCTGGCCTTGGCTCTACCGGCCTTGGGCGCACTGATCGCCGAGCCGCTCTTTATCGTTACCGACACCGCCATGGTCGGTCACTTGGGGGCGCAAGCCCTGGCAAGTCTCGGACTTGCCAGCACGATTTTGACGACTGTAGTTGGGCTCTTGATTTTTCTGGCGTATGCGACCACACCGATTGTGGCCAGAAGATTAGGTTCTGGAAACCGGCCTGGGGCCATTAGCGCGGGCATTGACGGCATGTGGCTCGCAGCTGGGCTCGGCATCGTATTAGGCATCGTTGGCCATGCCACCAGTGGGGCGATAGTGGGAGCGTTTGGTGCCGAAACCGCAGTGGCTTCCGGCGCGAATGACTACCTAGCGATTTCATGGTGGGGGCTACCGGGAATGCTCATTGTGATCGCTGCCACCGGAATGCTCCGAGGTTTACAGGATACGAAAACTCCGCTCTACGTAGCCCTCGGTGGATTTGGTGCCAATGCAGCACTCAACGCGGTGCTCATTTATGGGTTCAATTTGGGCTTAGTGGGCTCAGCATTGGGGACGGTGATTGCACAGTGGCTGATGGCGGCGGTATTTATTGGCCTCGTTGCAATCCAAGCCGTGCGCTATCGAGCGAGCGCAAAACCTGGATTAGTGGGGATCAAAAACGCGGCCGTCTCCGGCGGTTGGCTGCTGATTCGCACCTTGAGTCTTCGAGTCGCTCTCGTCGCCACGGTTGTTGTCGCTACGGGCCTGGGAACAAGGGAGCTTGCCACCTGGCATATCGTTTTCACCTTGTTTTCCTTGCTAGCCCTGGCCCTGGACTCCCTCGCTATCGCTGCTCAAGCTCTCATTGGTCACGATTTGGGCTCCAGCAATGTTGAGAGCGTGCGCGAGGTCACCAGCGTGTTAATTCGGTGGAGCTTTTTTGCTGGTGGGGTTCTTGCACTCGGGGCGGGACTACTTTCACCGCTGGTGGCGATGATCATGACCTCGGATGATCAGGTACGCCAGTCATTGGTGTGGGTGTTGGTCTTACTGGCATTCACCCTGCCGCTGTCCTCTTATGTTTTCGTGCTTGATGGAGTGCTGATCGGGGCAGGGGATGGAAAATACCTCGCCATCACCGGGGTCATCAATGTTGCGATTTTTGCGCCTTTTCTCTGGCTCGCGAGCACCACCGGGTGGATAGTTTCGGGCGTTAATCTGGGGGGTCTGCTCATGCTGCAGGCGGCCTTTGGAATCAGCTACATTGGGGCGAGAGCTCTCACCCTGGGGCTTCGAGCAAGGTCGAACGCATGGATGGTGCCCGGTGAATCTCGCTAGAAATTCCACGATAACAACGTGGCGCAACGCACTCTTTGTGGTCTTTATGATCAACGGCCTGAGCTTTTCCAGTTGGTTGGCTCGGGTTCCCGCCATTCGCGACGGTCTGGGGATTTCCACCTCCGAGGTGGCAGCGCTTCTTTTCACCGGTGCCATAGGTGCCGTGACCGGGTTAATTTTCTCCAGTCACGTCATTGCCTGGTTAGGCCAAAGGCGCACCATCTTGTTCTTTGGTCTCCTGGGACTCGTGGGGCTTGCAGCGATTGGCACGAGTGCCCAGTGGCTCTCAAGCTATCCCCTGGCCCTAGTGGCGATCATTATCGCCGGCGCTGGAAATGGCATCGCTGATGTGGCGATGAATGTTGAAGGGTCCTCTGTTGAGCGTGAGATTTCACGAAGCATCATGCCCTGGTTTCATGCCTTTTGGTCTTTCGGCACTGTTGCCGGTGCAGCAATCTCGGCGGCTATGAGCTTTCTCGGCATCGGAATTGGCTGGCACACGCTCGTGACGGCGCTGGCGCTCACGCCGGTACTGATCTTTGTCTGCCGGTTTATTCCCAAAAGCTCCAGCGCTACCCAGCAGGATGAAACGAAGACCACCACGACTTTTGCCGAGAGGCTTGGGGTCTGGAAAGAGCCCCGCACGCTGGCGATTGGGCTTATCGCCTTGGGTATGGCCTTTGCGGAGGGTTCCGCCAATGACTGGTTGGCCCTGGCCATGGTCGATGGTCGAGATTTTAGTAATGGCCAAGGTGCTCTCTGGTTCGGCTTTTTCACTCTAGGAATGCTGGGCGGTCGCATCGGCGGGGTTTATTCCCTCGACCGCTTCGGTCGAGTTCGAGTGCTGCAATATTCCGCCGGGCTTGCCTTTGTTGGTCTGGCGTTGGTCATCCTGATCGCACACCCGGTTGTGAGCGCCGCCGGAGCAGTGTTGTGGGGGCTGGGCAGTTCACTTGGTTTCCCCGTTGGTATGTCTGCTGCTGCCGATAACCCTCGCGGCGGGGCTGCGCGAGTCAGTGCCGTAGCCACCGTGGCGTACGGTGCCTTTTTGATTGGGCCCCCGCTGATTGGTTACGTTGGTGCGCAGATAGGTATCTTGGGTGCGCTCTGGATCGTTGTAGCGCTGATCTCACTGTCATTTTTTGCGGCCCCCGCTGCGAAGCCACCGCTTACCCCCGCTGTCAACGCCTAAGCTTTTTACTGTGCGAGTGCTCATTGCAACCTGTTCTGCTGATTACGCCGGGCGGCTCAGCGCACACCTACTGCTCGCGACCAGGGTGATCATGGTCAAAAGCGATGGAAGCGTCCTCATCCACTCTGATGGGGGCAGTTACAAGCCTTTGAACTGGATGTCCCCGCCCTGCTCTCTGGACTATCTCACCCCGGATGAGGATCAGTTAGCTCTTGGGGTTCGAGAAATATGGAAAGTGCTCCACCACAAAACCTCCGATCTTCTCTTAGTCAACATTCATGAAATTCATTCCGAAACCAGCCACGAACTGGGCGTCGACCCGGGTCTAATCAAAGACGGAGTGGAATCGGACCTGCAAAAGCTATTAGCGGAACAAATCGAGGTGCTGGGGGAGGGCTATTCGCTGATTCGCCGCGAATACATGACCGCGATCGGTCCCGTGGATATTTTGGCCAAAGATGCATCCGGTAAAACTGTTGCCGTTGAGCTCAAACGCCGAGGCGACATTGATGGGGTTGAGCAGCTAACCCGTTATCTAGAATTGCTCAGCCGTGACCCACTCCTCGGGCAGGTGAGCGGGGTCTTTGCTGCCCAGGAAATCAAACCGCAAGCGCGTACCCTGGCCGAAGATCGCGGAATTCGCTGCGTCGTCTTGGATTACGACGCGATGCGCGGCATGGACAACCACGAGCAGAGACTGTTCTAAGGGCCATCCTCTAGTCTTTTCAGGTGCCTAACTACAAAACCGTTCTGCTTGATCTCGATGGCACCCTGGTGGATTCGGCCCCAGGAATAGTTTCCACGATTGCTTTCACGCTGGAGCAGATGGGTGTACCCGTCCCCACAATGATGGATCTTTTGCGCTGGATAGGGCCGCCTCTCCCGGAATCTTTTCACACGTTCGCCGGACTTGATAAGAAGGCCACGGCAGAAGCACTCGTCATCTATCGAGCCCGTTATTTGGATGTTGGAGTATATGACGCAAAGCTTTTTGATGGGGTCGCCAAGCTGTTGATGACCCTCCGGGACGCCGGGACTCACCTTGCTATCGCCACCTCAAAGCCCACTACCCCAGCAACGGTGATGATCGAACATTTCACGTTGACCGATTATTTTGATGTGATCGCCTGCGCTGCCGATGATGAATCCCGTGGCGCCAAGGAGGACGTGATCGAAGACGCTTTGGGTGGTCTGCGTGATTTAGGCCGGGATACTTCCAGCATTGTGATGATCGGAGATCGCATTCACGATGTTGAGGGTGCGAGAGCTCATGGAATTGACACGATCCTGGTGGCCTGGGGTAACGGTAGCCAAGCAGAATGGGACCAAGCGCACCAGGTCATCCACACCCCTCGTCAATTGCATCAGGCCTTGGGGCTTCCCGGTGGCAACCGGTGAGTAAGAGTCCCGAAGCTTTAGGCATCCCCCTTCCGATCACCGGTGCCATTCCGATTATCCGGGTCGAAACTCCTCCGGTTTCGAAACCAGCACCCCCGCTTCTCTGGTGGGTTCTCATGGTGGCAGCCGGTGGAATCCTCACCGCGATGACTTTTCCCGGTCAAACTGCGGGCTTATCGCCTTTTACTGACCCCCTTCTAGCCACCTTGGACATTGATCGCACGGCTATCTCCGTGAGCTACCTGATCGCCACCCTCACCGGTGCTCTGACCATGCCGTTGCTGGGTCGCCTGATGGATCGCTATGGCACTAAACGGGCCATTGTGTGGATTGGCGTCGCGCTCACACTGGTGCTCGTTGGCGCAAGTTTCATGAGTGAAATCGTTGGTTTGACATTCTCCTATGTGGGCTTGCGGATGACCGGCCAGGGCGCCTTGACTTTAGCTGCCACCACCCTCATTGCCCGCACTGTTACTCACCGCCCAGGGCTTGCCTTAGGCATTGTTGGCGCCATCGGCTCGGCCGGAATTTCCCTCACCCCAGTGGGGGTTGAGCGTCTTATTGCCTGGACTGACATTGCCACGGTCTGGCGAATAGAAGCTGGCCTGGTCGCACTGATTGTGATTCCCATCGCCCTGGCGCTTCCCCGCGATGTTCCCCAAACCACCACCGACACCGGGACACATATTGTCGTGGTGCCAGAATCTGGCTACACGCTGCGCCAAGCCCTTCACACCGGCATGTTCTGGGTCATCTCTGGTGCTGGCTTTATGGTCGGCATGCTCTCTACTGGTTTAGCTTTTCACCTCATCTCCATCCTCGGTCAGCAAGGCCTCACCACGATCGAAGCTGCCGCGAACTTCATCCCCCAAACTGTGGCAGCACTGCTGGGAACTTTGGGTCTTGGCGCCGTTGTGGATCGAATTGATCCTCGATGGGGAGTGGCGGCATCGATGCTCACGATGGCGGGCGCACTCGGCATGCTTCCCTTTGTGGGATCAGGAATTAGCGGAATCATCTTTGGTGTTTTGCTCGGTGGTTCGATCGGGGCCTTGCGCGGTGTGGAGGCGGCAGCTTTTGTTCGCTACTACGGCAGAGGCCACATCGGTTCCATCCGCGGTGTTGCCACTGCTATTGGACTTGCCTCGACCGCGTTGGGGCCGCTCTATTTTGCCCTGGGTTTGAGCCTGACGGGTTCGTATACGGGCCCCAGCGTTCTGGCCGCCTTTTTCCCTTTGCTGGTCGCACTCGCTGCGATTTTTATTAGACCACCGGCGGGGATTGATACTCTCAAGCCATGACGCATGAGCCCATCGATCTTGATGCGCTACCTCTTAGATTTAATCCCCCGGATGGCTGGCGCATGCCCCATATGAGGTGGATTAGTTTGTATCAAGGCTTTATTCCCCCAGAAAACTGGCAGCCTTTTCCGGGAGCACCATTTATTCCTGCAACCTGGCCCTGGTGGGAAGAAAATGGCACATCCTGGTATCGATTCTTTCGAGATCGGGCTCCCATGCCCTCGCGGGCACTAGGAAACTGGTTCTCCCTAGGCGCCCTGGGCCTTTTTGGCCTGGTTGTCTCCCCCTTTGCCGCCGATGGTTGGTTAGCCCTCACTGGCGGCGCTCTGGCGCTGATACTGCTGGTGTGGGGGCTTAGGGGAGTCGTGAAAACACTGCGGTCCCAGCATCAAGGGCCTAGTGAACCCTTGGAGACGATTAGGGATTGGGCGAGCGAACGTCGCGACGCCTATTTCGCCCAGCGTTACCCCGCCTGGAAAGTCGGTAAATCTGACCTGTGGTCTATGGAAGATTTTATGAACGAGCAGCTGGCGTACTGGTGGCGCGAAACCGGCGAAGCCTCAGTGAATTAGTGACCACAAAGACTGAAGAAAAGGCCATCGCTAAGCCTGCGACCATCGGGTTCAGTAGCGCCGAAACTGCCAAGGGAATTGCTGCCACGTTGTAGGCAAAGGCCCAAAACAGGTTCCCTCGAATAGTGCCCAGTGTTCGCCTGGCTAAGGCAATGCCATCGCTCACGCTGAGAAGATCTCCGCTGACAATCGTCATATCCCCAGCACTCATCGCAGCATCAGTGCCGGTTCCCATGGCGATGCCCAAGTCTGCCGTGGCAAGAGCCGGCGCATCATTGATCCCATCGCCCACCATGGCAACCTGATGTCCCTCGCTTTGCAAGGTCGCCACCAGGTTCGCTTTGCCCTCTGGGCTCACACCGGCATAGACGGTGTCGATTCCCACTTGGCGGGCAATATTTTTAGCTACCACTTCATGATCTCCGGTTGCCATGACGGGGTGCAGACCCAAATCTTTCAAGCGCTGCACAGCCAGAGCACTAGACGCTTTGACGGTATCGGCGATGACCACTGCCCCCACAACCGTCTTGTCATGTGCCACACCAATCACGGTGTGGCCGCTGGCCTGCGCCTCATTCACCTGTGCAACAAGTTGCGGATCCGCAACAAAACCTTGCTCTTCCAACCACTTCATTTGACCCACCGCGGCAGGTTTTTTCGCCACATCGGCCCTAGCCCCTAAGCCAGCAGTAGCAACAAAGTCCCGAGCTTGCGGGACCTCGACGTTTTTGCTGTGGGCATATCGGAGCACGGCCTGGGCGAGGGGATGCTCGGAACCTTTTTCCACGGCTGCGGCAAGCGCCACAACCGAGTCCTCAGTGTGGGTGGCGATGATGGAGGTCACCGTCATTTCACCGCTTGTTAACGTTCCGGTTTTATCCAGCACGATGGTGTCCAGAGCGCGCGAGCGCTCCAACACTTCAGGCCCTCTGATTAACAATCCCAGTTGTGCACCTCGGCCAGTGCCCACCAACAAAGCAGTTGGTGTGGCTAAACCTAGGGCGCAGGGACAGGCGATGATCAGTGTTGCCACTGCGGCTTGGAAGGCAATGTCGACACTTCCGTCAAAAACCATCCACCCCACAAAAGTCAGGGCTGCCACCGCCATGACAATAGGCACAAACACTGCGGCTATGCGGTCAGCTAAGCGCTGAGCTTCAGATTTGCCTGTTTGGGCTTTTTCGACCATCGCGGCCATGCGGGCAAGTTCAGTGTTGTTACCAACGCGTGTAGCGACTACGGTAAGCAAACCTGAGGTGTTGATGGTTCCACCGAAAACGCTGTCTCCCAGGCCCACCTCACGAGGAAGTGATTCCCCGGTCATCATCGAAGTATCGAGTGCCGCGTTGCCCTCTTCGATGGTGCCATCGGTGGGGATACGACCACCGGGGCGAACCACCATTCGATCGCCTGCTTGTACCTGCCCGATGGGGACAACAATTTCTTTGCCTTCACGAAGGAGCGTCGCCTCTTTCGCGCCAGATTTCATCAGTGCTCGTAGCGCGGCACCAGCGTCTCTTTTTGCGCGATGTTCCAAGTAGCGGCCCAACAACATAAAGGTGGTCACCGCGGCAGCAACCTCTAAATAGATTTCGTGACTACCAGCTCCAGGCGTTCCAAAAAAGGACAACGTCATGGTCATGCCCATATCGCCAGCACCCCCGAAAAACAACGCATAGATCGACCAGCCTGTGGCGGCGAGAATCCCCAACGAGATCAAGGTGTCCATCGTCGCCACACCGTGTCGGGCATTGAGGGCCGCTGCTCGGTGGAAAGGCCATGCGCCCCATAAGGCAATCGGCAAGGCCAGCGCTGCGACAACCCATTGCCAATAGTAAAACTGTGCCGCGGGAATCATCGATAAGACGATTACGGGAAGAGTGACACCGGCAGAGATCAACAACCGCCTGGTTAGCGAACGTGAACCCTCTGGTCCTTGCTCGTCATCGCTATGAAGATGGGCGCCATAGCCTGCGTGCTCAATCGCCTCTAATAAGGCCCTGTGATCCAGTCGAGCCCCGGTAATGGTGGCCCGCTCGGTCGCATAATTAACTTCCGCGCTAGCCCCCTCAACTTTGTTGAGGGCTTTCTCCACTCGCGTCGCGCACGAAGCGCAGGTCATCCCCTCGATGTCGAGCTGGAGTGAGGTGTTCACGATCGCCGCAAATCTCCCTGGGTCTCATATCCGGCCTCGGCAATTGCTGCGCGGATCACCTCATCAGAAATATCGGCGTTGGTCTCGATGGTCACAAGCGAGAGCCCTTTGGGGTGAAGTTCGATATCTACCCCCGTGACGCCAGGGATGGCACCCACCTCAGTAGTAACGGAACCCACGCAGTGTTGACAGGTCATTCCCTGAACAGAACTTACGACTGTTGTCATGTTTCACCATTCCTTTCTATCCACACTAACCCCGCACTAGTCCAGAAAATTCCCCTAGCCGGGATTTTGCGCCACCATATAGCTATGTCACGCAACGTCGCTTCGTCAGGTGTGCCCCAGAACCCGCTGAGTCCGGAACAAATCTCCCGCTGGGCGACAATGGTCTCGCCTGGTATTTCCGCTCAGGACCACTTTTCGCCCCTCGATGGCTCTCTCATTGCTTCCCTGCCCCAGTCCACACCAGAAAGCGTTGCCGCAGCATTCGAGCGAGCCCGGCTTGCGGCAGCTTCGTGGACGAGGACCCCTCTCAAGCATCGCGCTCGCATCATGCTGCGCCTGCACGATCTGATCTTGGATCACCAGAAAACCTTGCTCGATGTGGTGCAGTGGGAAACTGGTAAATCTCGGGCCTCTGCTTTTGATGAAGTTGCCGATATTGCGCTCAACGCTCGGTACTACGCCCACAGTGCGAAACGACACCTTTCACCACAACGGCGAACCGGGGTACTCCCGCTGGTGACCTCAGCGCAGGAGCGCTACGTCCCTCACGGTGTTGTGGGGATGATTACCCCCTGGAACTACCCCCTGACCCTTCCCATCAGTGATGCCATCCCCGCCCTGCTCGCTGGCAACGCCGTCGTCCTTAAACCCGATGCGAAGACACCGTTGAGCGTTCTCTGCGCCCTGGAGCTGCTCCATGAAGCGGGATTGCCACAGGGCCTGTTCCAGGTTGTCCTAGGAGATGGGCCCACTATTGGCACCGCAATTATCGACAATGCTGATTTTGTGATGTTCACCGGCTCCACGGCAACAGGCAAGCTCATCGCCGCTTCATGTGGTGCCCGCATGATTGGGTTTTCAGCAGAATTGGGTGGCAAAAATCCCATGATCGTCCTCGAGGACGCTCCTCTCGAAAGAGCGGTCCAAGGGGCGCTAAGCGCCAGCTTTTCCAATGCGGGTCAGCTGTGTGTATCGATCGAGCGCCTGTATGTGCACGAGGGAATTTACGACCAGTTTGTGCCACGCTTTATCAGCTCGGTAAAGAAACTGCGTCTTGGTTCCACTCTCGATTTTGCCTACGACGTGGGGTCGCTCATCTCGCAAGACCAGCTTGAGAAGGTATTGGAGCACGTAAAAGACGCCACGGCAAAAGGTGCCACCGTGCTCGCAGGGGGTAAGCATCGGCCCGAGATTGGCCCTTACGTGTTTGAACCCACGGTGCTAGAAAACGTCAGCGAAGACATGGACTTGGCTCGGAGTGAAACCTTTGGCCCCGTCGTTGCGCTGTATCGGGTGGCATCAGATGATGAGGCTATCGCCCGAGCAAATGACACTCGTTACGGACTAAACGCGAGCGTGTGGGGCGGCCGGAGAAACGCCACCGCGGTTGCGCGACGTATCGAGGCGGGAAGCGTGAACGTTAATGAAGGATTCACTGCATCGTGGGCATCCACCGACGCCCCCATGGGTGGCTTCAAAGAATCCGGGATGGGTCGCCGGCATGGTCGCGAGGGGATCATCAAATACACCAACATTCAAACCATCGCGACGCAACGACTGCTCAATGTGGGCCCCCCACGAGGAATGGGACCAGAAGGGTTCGCCAAGACAATGACGCTAGGTCTTCGACTTTTGAAATATTTGCCCTTTAGAGATTAGGAATAGACACCATGGAACCTTTTAGTTTGTGGGGAAAACATGTCCTCATCACTGGTGCAGGCAGTGGCATTGGTCGGCTCATGGCGCTGGGGGCGGCCCGACGTGGCGCCTCACACATTGTGCTGTGGGATCTCAACCCTGCCGGAATCAAAGCCGTGGCGGAAGAAATTTCAGCGCTGGGAGTCAAAGCCTCAATTCACAAGGTAGACGTGTCACAACGAGCCTCCGTGATCGCTGCCGCTTCGGCGGTCATCGAAGACATCGGGCACCTTGATGTCTTAGTTAATAACGCCGGAATAGTGTCAGGAAAAAGTTTTCTTGAGCTCAAAGAAAAAGACATCACCTCAACCTTCGGGGTCAATACCTTGGCGCTGTTTTGGACCATCCAAGCATTCCTGCCGGGGATGCTGGAGCGCGATTCGGGCAGATTAGTCAGCATTGCCAGCGCTGCCGGCATTGCTGGCTCCACCAAGCTCACCGATTATTCCGGAAGCAAGTTCGCTGCGGTGGGCGTCATGGAGGCCTTACGCGCTGAATTGCGAGAAGCCGCTAGTAGCGTCAGTGCGCTAACGGTCTACCCGTTCTATATCAACACCGGCATGTTCGATGGCGTGAAATCCAGTAGCCCTCTGCTGAGAATTCAAAACCAAGACGTTGCCACAGCAAAAATCCTGGACGCCATCGAATCACCAAGGCGGGAATTATTTCTTCCGGGAATGGTCTATTCGGTTCGAATATTCAGGCTTCTCCCAGCAGCTGCCTTTGACTGGATTGCTGACGCTTTCGGGATTAACAAAGCTATGAAAAATTTCCGAGGTCGGAAAAAGTAATCCTACAAAACGTGCGCGAGAGGGGACTTGAACCCCCACGCCCTTGCGGGCACTGGCACCTGAAGCCAGCGCGTCTGCCATTCCGCCACTCGCGCAATGATGGTCACCCATCAACGTGCCGAGATTACCACAGTAGTTCCCTGGCGCATGGGGCCGGCCTTCGAGGCTTCCTTCTAGTACCGCGCTAGCATCGAAGTGAGGCTAATCCCTCGCACCGGGAGGGCTAGATGGGGTTCTTGGATAGTTTCGAGCGCACCCTCGAGCGTGCCGTTGGGGGCGCTTTCGCTAAAGCATTCGCCAGCGGAGTCCACCCCATGGAAATCATTGCCTCCCTCAAGCGCGAAATTGATGCGCGAGCCAAAATTATTTCCAGGCTGCGCACGCTAGCTCCGCACCATTTCTTTGTCGGGCTCTCAGCCCTTGATTTCGACCGACTCGATGCGCTCGGTGATGCCTTTCGCCAAGAACTAAGGGAAGAACTCAACGCTTATGCCCTTGCCCAAGGCTACGGGCTGGCCGAGGCAATCACAGTGGGACTTGAAACCGTTGCTTCCTTGAGCGAGGGAATGGTGGAAACACGCAGTGTGGCCCTGGCTCGCGTGGTGTGGGTTCCCACCCTGAGCTGGAAATCCGTGGCGCACGTGGTCACGAAAAAATCTACTCTGTTAGGGCGCGGAACAGATGCCGATATTCATGTGGTGGCGTCGGGGGTTTCTCGCCACCACGCTCAGGTGAGATGGAATGGCAAGCGCGCAGAAATTGTCGACTTGGGCTCTACTAATGGGACAACACTGGATGGAGTCGCGGTTTCTCGAGCCGCATTGCCAGAGCGCTGCACCCTAGGAGTCGGTCAGGCGCGTATCCTGTTTCAGGTGGTTCCACGCACCGAATCGGCCTACCACGCCCTAACCCATAATCCCCAAGCGCTGGCGGAGGAGACATCATGAGCGAACTTACGCTCTTCCTGCTGCAGCTCGCATTCTTGGGGCTTCTCTGGGCTTTTATCTTCGCCATCGTCTACGCCTTGCGCACGGATTTATTTGGCCCCGCCAGACGTCGACTGGATGAGGGTGCAAGCGCCAGTGGCACGGAAAAACCAGTGAGTAGAACCCCCCTGACTCGCGCACCGACAACCCCCAGCGGGATTGCTTCGACTTTGTTGGTAACCTCCGGCCCTAAAGAAGGCAGCGAAATCGAGCTCGAGCCTGAGGACCAGTTCACGATTGGTCGATCAAGTGATTCCAGCTTGGTGGTCCGCGATGACGTTACCTCCACACATCACGCTCGATTGATGCTCTGGAATGACCAATGGATGATCCAGGACTTGGATTCAACCAATGGGACGTTTGTGGATGGCAAGCGCGTGAATATCCCGACCCCCGTTCCTCTCAACACCCCGATCACGGTGGGTAGCACAACTTTTGAACTTCGACGGTAATGGCTATGGCTCCTGAGCAGGTGTTGAGCGCAGCCTCGTCCCATATCGGGAAGGTCCGCGCGAGTAATCAAGATTCAGGATCGGTAGGCCGACACCTTTTCGTGGTTGCTGATGGAATGGGTGGCCATGCTGGTGGAGATGTTGCCAGCGCTTTAGCCGTCCAACACCTCTACGGGATTGATCGTGCCTATGACAGCGCGGATGAAGCACGGGAAGTTCTTTTCCGCAGCGTCCTCGAAGCGGGAAATGATCTCACCCATGCTGTGGAGGAGCATCCTGGGCTGACCGGCATGGGCACCACTGTGAGTGCCATGATTCGAGTGGGCTCTCAGATGGTGATTGCCCACATTGGCGACTCTCGTATTTATCGCTTACGTGAGGGGGTGTTGGAGCAGATCACCTCCGATCACACTTTCGTCCAACGCCTTGTCGATAGCGGTCGCATCACGCCTGAAGAAGCAGCGGTCCATCCAAGGCGTAGCGTGTTGATGAGGGTTCTCGGTGATGTTGACGCTGATCCTGAACTGGACACCCACATTGTTGATACGCAACCTGGCGATCGCTGGTTGCTCTGCTCTGATGGCCTCAGCGGTTACGTCTCCGAGCGCGATATCGCCGAAACGCTGCTCACCGTGGATGACGTCGAACTTGCTTGTCACAAACTGGTTACCCAAACCCTGAGCGAGGGGGCACCAGATAACGTCACCGTGATTGTGGTTCGCGTTGCCGAAGACAGTGACGTCTCCCCTCCAGCAGAATCCCGAATGGTGGGAGCTGCCGGCGGAGCCATCACATATGAATCTGGCCCGATTATGCGCAGACCGGCACTGCCAGCCTTGCTCTTTCACCCGCTTCGCGCGCTGCCCTCAGCGGATGAACACTTCGAGCCGGAAGCGAACTACCTCGAGGAGCTCATCAAGGAGGACCGGCGGCGTTTGGTTCGTCGCAGAGTGGCATGGTCACTATCGGTGATCATCATCCTTGCCGGCATTTCCGGTGGCGCCATCGCTGCTTACCAGTGGACTCAAACCCAGTACTTTGTCGGAGATTTTGACGGCGTGGTCGCCATCTATCAGGGCGTACCAGAAAACGTCGGCCCCTTCCCTCTGTCAACCCTGTTCGAAGAAACCAGCATCGAGCTGGATGCTTTGTTCCCTTACGAGCAAGACCGGATTCTGGATGCCCTTCCCGCGCAATCACTAGAGGAAGCTCGCGCCATCGTTGAGAGACTGCGGAGGTGACCATCGATGCCCGATACTGATCAAGCGCTTCCGCCGGTATCCCCGATCACCGGTCGAGTGGTGTTGCGCGTGAAAATGCCCCAGAAGCTTCGCAACCTGGAACTGGGTTTGCTCATCTTTGCTCTGGCCTTGAGTGCCCTCGCCCTGGCGCTCGTCCAATGGGGTGCCCTTGGGAGACTGGATTGGATCCTGCTCACCTACGCGGCCGGCCTGGCCGGGCTCACCTTCGGTGTACATCTAGCGCTTCGCGTTGTGGCGCGTGACGCTGACCCTTTTATCGTTCCCGCTGCCACCATGCTCAATGGCCTGGGTATCACCATGATTCACCGCATCGATCTTGCTACCGGAGCTAGCGGTTGGTCAGCAGCCGGTGTGCGCCAAATGGCGTGGACGGCCATCGCACTGCTGATTGCTATGGCCGTGTTGCTCCTGGTGCGCAATTATCGGGTGCTATTGCGCTATCGCTACGTGGCGATGCTTGTTGGCATTGTCTTGTTGACCATGCCACTGTGGCCTTCCATCGGTAAAACCGTGAACGGCGCAACACTGTGGGTTGAAATAGCGGGTATGACATTCCAACCGGGAGAAATTGCCAAGATAGCTCTCGCTATTTTCTTTGCCGGCTACTTGATGACTGCGCGCGAAAGCTTGCAAAAGGTGGGCACCACCCTCTGGGGTATCCGGTGGCCACGAGTTCGTGACATGGGCCCGTTGTTTATCATTTGGCTCGTTGCGATGGCCGTCTTAGTTCTCCAGGGCGATCTGGGAACATCGCTGTTGTATTTTGGTTTGTTCTTGGCCATGTTGTATGTGGCAACTAATCGGGTGTTGTGGCTGGGCCTCGGTGGTGGTCTTTTCGCTCTTGGCGCGATTATCGCTGCCAGCCAATTGAGTTATGTCCAGGGCCGGATTAGCGGCTGGATTGACGCTTTCAATCCCGAAACGTATGACGCTGTAGGTGGTTCGTACCAACTGGTGCAGGGACTTTTTGGTTTTGCTGAAGGTGGCTTCCTTGGCCGAGGGCTTGGCCAAGGTCAACCCAGTCTTGTCCCGTTAGCTAGCTCGGATTATGTTGTGGCGGCGTTAGGTGAAGAACTGGGCATTGTGGGAATCTTTGCCCTGTTGGCGCTGTATTTACTGCTGGTGAGCAGAGGTTTTCGGGTGGGCTTCACCGGCACTGACGATTTCGGTCGCCTCCTGGCCACAGGTTTGGGTTTCGTGGTGGCACTCCAAGTTTTCATTGTGATTGGCGGCCTCACGCGCATCATTCCCGTAACTGGGTTGACTACCCCGTTTTTGGCGGCGGGAGGTTCCTCGCTGGTGGCCAACTGGATTATCGTGGCGCTAATTTTGCGCCTGAGCGATGACGCCAGAGCTTCCGTTCGAGCAGATGCGGGGGTTCGAGCATGAGTGGCCCGCTTCGTCGCGTGGGGATTGTCGTCCTCGCTTTGTTTATGGCGCTCTTTATCTCCGCCAGTTGGATCCAAGTCATTGATGCTGAAAACATCGCTGATGATGACCGCAACGTTCGCAAGCTTTACGAAAGTTTCTCGGCACAGCGCGGTGAAATAGTAGCCGGCGGAATTCCTATCGCCACCTCTGTGCCGGTGGATAACCAGTTTAAGTTCTTGCGAACCTACCCCTTTGGTGAGCTCTATGCCCCCGTTGTCGGCTACTACACGCTCAACCAAGGCAACGCGGGAATTGAAAGCGCACTCAATCCTTTGCTGACGGGGCGCGCTAGTGCACAACTGATTAGCAAAATCACTTCCCTCGTCACCGGCACCTCCCCTCAGGGCGCCAGCGTGATGCTCACCCTTGATCCCGAGATCCAGCAGGTTGCCTGGGATGCTCTGGGCGATAACCGAGGATCGGTAATAGCAATCGATCCGGCTACTGGCCGGATTATCGCTATGGTCTCCACTCCCTCGTTTGACCCCAACCGACTGGCTTCGCATTCATCCTCTTCAGTGCTGTCGGCCTATTTGGAATTAGCCGAAGACCCCGGTAACCCTCTAGCAAATCGCGTTATCGCAGGGGATCAGTATTTCCCCGGCAGCGTGTTCAAAGTCATCATGGCCGCCGCTGCGTTGGAATCGGGTCGCTACGATGCCAGCAGTGAATTTCTCAATCCGGCGCAATTACCTCTGCCACTATCAACCAAGGCGATCACGAACTCTGGCGGTGCTCTCTGCGGCGGCGGCGAGACCGTAACGCTCGAGGATGCATTCCGGCTCAGTTGCAACATTCCCTTTGCTGAACTGGGGCTGGAGCTTGGCGAAGCCCAGATTGCCTCCGTTGCGGAATCCTTTGGTTTTGGCGCGACGCTGGAAATACCCCTCAGTGTCACCCCCAGCTCATTCCCCCGGGGAATGGACCAAGCACAACTGATGTTGAGCTCGTTTGGTCAATTTGATGTCCGCGTTACTCCCCTGCAAATCGCGTTGATCTCTGCTGCCATCGCAAATGAGGGCACTCTCATGAAGCCAACACTGGTCGATGACATCATTGCTCCCAACCTCAGTATCATTCGCTCTGTGGAGCCCAGTATTTACTCCCAACCACTCTCTGCTAGCACCGCACAGGAACTGACTCGCATGATGGTCGGCAATGTCGAAAGGGGAGTGGCCAGTGGCGCGTCTATTCTCGGTAGAGGGGTTGCAGGTAAAACGGGAACAGCGGAAACGGGGATTGGCAGTGGGCGCACCTTCTGGTTCACCGGTTTTGCTCCGGCAGACTCGCCCCAGGTCGCCATTGCCGTGGTTATCGAAGGCGATAAAGCCGACGGCAGCGGAAACACCGTCGCTGCCCCCATTGCGAAAGCCGTGCTAGAGGCGGTGATGGCCAAATGAGACCCACCACAGGACAGGTTTTTGGCTCCCGCTATGAGCTAGTTTCTCGCATTGCCATTGGTGGCATGGGTGAAGTGTGGAAAGCCAACGATTCTGTCATTGGTCGCATTGTTGCAATCAAGATTCTGAAAGACGAGTACATGGGTGACCCCGGATTTCGGGAACGCTTCCGTGCCGAAGCACGCCATGCCGCCTTAGTGAATCATGAAGGCATTGCCAACGTCTTTGACTACGGCGAAGAAGATGGCAGTGCCTACCTTGTGATGGAGTTAGTCCCGGGTGAGGCGCTCAGCAGCGTCCTAGATCGGGAAAAAATTCTGCCCGCAACCAAGGTGCTGCATATTGTGGCTCAAACCGCTGCGGCCCTTCACGCCGCCCACCAGGCAGGCCTGGTCCACCGCGATATCAAGCCCGGCAACTTGCTCATCACACCCGATGGTGCAGTAAAAATCACCGATTTTGGTATTGCCCGGCTAGCCGATCAGGTTCCCCTCACCGCCACCGGGCAAGTAATGGGCACGGTGCAATATTTGGCACCGGAACAAGCAAGTGGAAAAACGGCTTCCCCCGCCACCGATGTGTATTCCCTTGGCATCGTCGCCTATGAGGCGCTCGCTGGTAAGCGACCCTTCCGCGGTGAATCCCAAGTGGCCATTGCCATGGCGCAAATCAAAGAAGCGCCCCCGGCGCTGCCCACTTCTATTCCCGAAGCCGTCCGCAAGCTTGTCCTTTCCTGCATGGCTAAAAAGCCAGAAGACAGGCCGGCATCGGCGGCAGATCTGTCCCAAGCAGCCCTCGCTTTAGCTCGCGGTGACGACAAAGCCGGCCTGGCGCTGATTCCAAGCGTTGATGATCTTGCGGACTCCGACCCCACCGACACTGCTGGCAAGCCAGCGCGCCAAAAGAGCACCGCTTCCCCCTCGGAGAGAAAACTAGGCAAGAACTTCTGGATTTTGAGTGGCGTTGGGGCAGCCGTAGCGATGGCTCTGATTGTCACTTCGTTGACTGTGTTGTTGCGGACACCCGCCGAGGATCTCGTGCAGGACCCCCTTTTGCCCATGGTCGTCCCCGAAGAATCAGGGGCCCTAGAACCAGAAGTAACAACCCCCACGCCCATTCCTACCAGCCCGGAGACAGTGACGACGGTGGAGATCACAGAAGCCGAAATCGTGGGCAAAACACGAACCCAAGTCGGGGAGGTGCTCAGCCAAAAAGGCCTTCGCCTGGATGACATCACCGGCAATATCGCACCGGCGGCAGACCTCGTCGCCACGGCCTACCGGGTTAACCCCCAAGGCACCGTGGCCGGCAATACGCTGATCGCTGTCTATTTCTATGCCGAAATTCCCCAGCCACCCAAGCCTCGCGCAATGGTGATTACGCCAGCTTCTGGACCTTATGAGCCTCTTAGTGAAATATTGCTCGAATGGCCTGGCTACGCCCAGTGCCCCTCTGGTTTTGCCCTGGTGAGCTACAACTTAGAAATCGTGGGGGGAGAGATCGTCGATGGTGATGGCGCAACGGTGTTGCAGCCCGAACAAACCGCAGTCAATATCGTTCTAGGTGAGGGCGAAAGCTTCACCGCTAGCTATCTCGTGAAGTGTGGGACATTATCTTCACCGATTTCTACCCAGCTCAGCATCGACATCACCACACCCACCGCCGAGGCCGACCCACCCGTCGTAGACTAACGGCGTCCCACTCCAACTTTGAACCAAGGATTATCGTGAATCAGACTTCCACCACCGGCGCCTGGACGGGCCGTCTTTTGGGTGGACGCTATGAGGTTCGCGAGATTATTGGCCGCGGCGGGATGGCCGATGTCTATCTAGGGGTGGACGCACGACTTGGTCGCCAAGTTGCCATTAAAGTGTTGAAATCGACGCTGTCCTCGGATGCTACTTTTCGCAATCGTTTTCGTCTCGAGGCTATGTCCGCATCAAAAATGTCACACCCCTCGATTGTGCGAGTTTTCGACGCAGGGGATGAAGAAAATGGCCCCGATGGGGCAACCCCTCCGGGTAGCACCACCCCTTATATCGTGATGGAACACGTCGATGGCCATCTACTCAGCGATGTGATGAAACGTGGTGCTCTGGAAGAACGTCACGTGCTTAAAGTTGCTGACGGGGTGCTGACCGCTCTCGAAGTGTCACACAAGGCGGGAATTGTTCACCGCGATATCAAGCCAGCCAACATCATGATCACCAACGATGGCAGCGTCAAAGTAATGGATTTTGGCATTGCTCGTGCAGTCTCTGACGCGACCGGCAACATGGAGCAAACCGCATCAATCTTAGGAACCGCACTATATATTTCGCCCGAACAAGCTCGGGGCGATGAACCTGACACCCGCACAGACCTTTATTCCCTGGGTGTGGTGATGTATGAATTACTCACCGGCACGCCGCCTTTTAACGCTGAATCATCTGTAGCGATCGCCTTCAAGCACATTAGCTCGGAGCCACCGTCGTTGGCCGAAACTGCCCCCCATGTTTCGCCCGATGTGCGGGCAATAGTCGAAACGGCGCTCAAGAAAGACTTAGACGAACGTTTTGCCACGGCGCAGGCTTTTAGAGCTGCCCTCGATGATGTTGCCAATGGGCGTCCCCCCAAGCTCCCACTTCCAGGAACCAGATTCCGCGTGGAGCCTGTGGTCACCGGAAGTGTCCCCCTCGCGACGGTTGATTCCACCTATCGCAGGCCCGTTGAGGGCTTTGAGATCTTTGAATCAAGGGGCATCAATCAGCAAAGTGTGCCGACTTTGGCCATTGGTCTTGGGGCTTTTTTGGCCGTCTTATTGGTCGTGGGAATTGTCTTGTGGGTTTTCACCCTCAACCCCGCAACCACAAGCACGAACGCGGTTCCTCAAGTTCCCGATCTCACCAGCCAAAGCGAGACGATAGCAACCCAAACATTAAGCCAATTGGGCCTGGATCCCCGAGTGGAATACGAGGCCAGCACTACTGTTCCCGAGGGCGTCGTTATTCGCACCATTCCCGGCTCGGGAATTCGCATCGCCCCCGGAGAGCCCGTTCGCATCATTGTTTCCAGCGGAGTAGAGACTTTTGCTCTACCGGATGTACGAAACATTGACCTCCAAGAGGCCCGCACTGAGTTAGAAAGTCGTGGTTTGGTGATTTCCCAGGTGGTCGAAACCTACTCACCGAGTTTGGCTGAGGGTATTGTCATGGCCACCACGCCAGAGCCCGACGGAGCGATGCGCCCGGGCGATACCGTTGTGCTCACGGTATCTAATGGTTTGGTGCTGGTGCCAGACGTGGTGGGTTTGACTGTCGGGGAAGCAAACCCGTTCCTTACTGGGCCCTCCATGCAGCTCTCAGTAAGACTAGAAATAGCCACCGACTGCATTGGCCAAACGGTAAAAAGTCAATCTCTAACCCCAGGAGATCACCCACAGCGCTCTGAAATCACGCTCGTCTACTGTGGCTCCGTGGCTACCGAGGAGCCCGCACCCTGAAATTAGGCTTTAACAACCCTGGGGCTCAGGCCTTTAGCCCTCTCGCTCGCTCCGGTAAGTCCCGCAACCTCAAGCCAGTTAGCGATCATCGTGTAGCCACCCTCGGTGAGCACGGACTCCGGGTGGAACTGAACGCCGTAAATGGGCGCGCTACGGTGATGGAGTCCCATGATGACTCCTTCTGAAGTTCTGGCCGTGATAGCAAGATCGTCGGGAACAGTGCCCTCCACCACAGCGAGGCTGTGATAGCGCGTGGCCCTGAATTCTTCCGGGACACCCTCGAATAAACCGCTGTCATCGTGGTGCACCTGGGATGTTTTACCGTGCATGAGCTCATCAGCGTGAGCCACGGTGGCTCCGAATGCTTCCGCGATAGCTTGGTGACCCAAGCAGACACCTAGCAATGGGATTTTTTGTGTCAGCGCCTCACGCACAACGGCAATGGACATTCCCGCATCAGCGGGAGTCCCGGGTCCCGGAGAAACCAAGATGCCGTCGTAGCCAGAAATCAGCGTTGCGATATCTGGTGCAGCAACATCATCATTGCGGATGACATCGGTGGTAGCACCTAGTTGGTGAAGGTAGCCATTGAGCGTATAAACAAAGCTGTCGTAGTTATCCACGACCAAGATGTGTGTCACAGGCCATAGCCTAACAATCGATGTGCTGTTTATTGCTGGGCAAGTTTAGCCCTAGGCTCGCATCCCAGTAGACTATTGCCCATGTCAAAGCGACCAAAAAATCCTTCTTCCACCGGCAGCGCCTACCGCGAAGAAGGCGAAAACCCCGCCTGGTTTAAGCCAGTGATGTTTGGGTTGATGCTTGCGGGCTTGGCTTGGATCTTGACCTATTACATCTCCGGCGCAGGGTGGCCGGTCCCCGGTCTGGGAGCGTGGAACATCGCCGTGGGGTTTGGCATCATGTTCGTAGGCTTTATGATGACTACCCGCTGGAAATAACCAGCTTTTTTAGTCACACCGATGTAATTCTCCCCAGTGGGGATAACCTGTGGATAACTTTCCTAGAGCAGGACGCCCAGCACTGTGGCTGCAACAAGTCCAGCTCCCACGAGCACCAACTGTGTCCGGCGAGCGCGCGAGCGATCTCCTTGGCGTGTGCGCACCAGTATCCAGGCCACCAGTGCCCCTGTCAGCACGCCACCTACGTGGGCCTGCCAGGAAATGCCCGGCACGATAAATCCCATGGCGAGGTTTAGCGCTAGAACGATCACCAACTGGCGATTGGCTCCCCCAAAGGAGCGCTGAATAACAAACAAGGCGCCGAAGAGACCGAAGATCGCCCCGGATGCCCCCACTACTGCCGTACTCGGTGCCAACCACAACACGGCGAGGGATCCACCAAATCCGGAAAGCAAAAATAGGGCCACAAATCGCCCTGGGCCAATGAGGCGCTCCAGCAGGGTGCCCAAAATATAGAGCGAGTAACCGTTGAAAAGAACGTGAAATATTGACGAGTCAGAATGGACAAAAACTGCGGTCATCATCCGCCACGGTTCCAAAACCGTCAGTGGGGGCCAATAGGCTGCCCATTGTGTCAGGGCCCCACCGCTGAGGAACTGTGCCACATACACCGACACGATGATGCCTAAAAGAACATAGGTTGCTCGGGGCTGAAAACGTTCCCCCCCAGCGCGGGATGACCTAGCCCCTAACAGTTTCGCGGGTTTCCCTAAAGCCTTATTCCCACCGGCGCACTCCGGGCAGTGCACACCGACCGCGGCAGAAACTTGGCATTGCCCACACACTGTTTTGCCACAGCGTTGACAGAGCACATAGCTTTCTCTATCCGGATGGCGGTAACAAAAGCCATCGCCATTACGACCCTCGGTCGTCACTAGATAGCGGTAACACTCACGTGAGAAATGATGACTGGGCTGTGGGGTCGATCACTGCCATCAGTGTCAAGGCCTTCGATTGCACGCACAACTTCCTCGGACGCCTCATCCGTCACCACGCCGAAAATAGTGTGGTTACCCTGGAGCCAAGTTGTCGGTCCGGTGGTAATGAAGAACTGGCTGCCGTTGGTGCCTTGGCCGCCACGCTTACCTGCGTTTGCCATAGCGAGCACGTAGGGCTTCGTGAAATCCAGTTCGGGGTGAATTTCATCATCAAACTGATAACCCGGTCCGCCCATGCCTGTTCCTGCTGGGTCGCCACCTTGAATCATGAAGGTCGGGATGATGCGATGAAAAACAACGTCCTGATAAAGTGCCCCTTCACCCTTTGCGCCGGTTGATGGGTCTTTCCATTCGCGCTCGCCGTTCGCCAAACCAACGAAGTTGTCGACAGTCTTGGGCGCATGGTTGCCATAAAGGCCCAAGTTAATATCGCCGTGGTTGGTGTGCAGAGTCGCGGTGTGAGTATGCATAGTCATAGCTACATTCTGCCAGGTGGAACTAAGAGAGCGCTCCAGAGAATTGCCCAGGAATTTCTTACCGGTATCTGAAATAATGGAAACCGACAGTAGGAAAAGGGGCACCGTCATGGATCGTAGAAGCCAACGCGAATTCAACCGTCTTTCTCGTGAAGCAGCGTATCTTTGGGAAGAAGGGCGCGATGTTCTTTCCCACGCGAAAAATGTCGCGCGTCATGCCTCTCGCAGCGCCAGCGACCTTGCTAAGCGCGAAATGCTGCCCCTAGCCCACGACGCTTACCGAGACAGAATTGAACCAGTTCTCTCAAGAATCCCTTGGACGAAGGCAGTTCCCATGACAAAGTCCACGAATCCTTTTGTTTACGTCCTCATGGCCATTGGCACGATTGCCCTTGCCGTCATTGGCTACGCAGCCTGGCAAACATTGCGCGCAGATGATGAACTATGGGTCGAAGAGAACGATGCTAACTAGCTCTACATGCCTTTGGGTTTGAGATAACGCTGGGCCACAGCGCCCAGGAAATCAAAAACCAGGGCCATAATGGCGACCAACACCGCACCGATCAAAATCGCAGGGCTTCGATCAAGCTTGAGGCCGGAGTTAATGGTTTCACCTAAGCCGCCGCCGCCAACTAAGAAGGCCAGTGCGGCCATACCGATGTTGATCACGATCGCGGTTCGGATACCGGCAATGATAATCGGCACTGCCAGTGGTAGTTCAATTTCAAAAAGTACTTGGCGTTTGGTGTAACCCATTCCGCGACCGGCCTCAATAACGGCCTGATCAACCTGTTCCAACCCCACAATCGTGTTGCGCAAGACAGGCAAGAGGGAGAACACCGCCAAAGCCATAATGACCGTGTTGATTCCAGCCCCAAACCACGAAAAGAAGATCACAATGAGACCATAAGCGGGGAGTGCCTGAGCGAGCCCCAAAGTATCCACCAGAAAGTTCTTAAGTCGTGGCAAACCTCGCCTGGTCACCGCAATACCAATGGGTATGGCCACAATTATGACCAACGCAGATGAAGCAAATCCAAGAATCATGGTTTGCACCAACTGGTTCTGAATCTTTTCCGGAGCCAAAATTGCTGTCGTGGTGCCATCGATATCGGAATACAGCCAGACCGCACCGCCCACCACTGCCAAAAGAAAGGCAAAAACGGGCGCTACGATGAGATCCAGCCGCTCAGCTAGGTTGCCTCGACTCACCGCGGACGGCGTTACGACGCTCATGATTTAGCGGACCCACTCGAATCACTAATGATTAGTGACGCCAAGCTCTCGATACTGCAACACCCCAGGTATTTGCCGCTTCGGTCTACCACGACTGCCATTCCCACCGATGATTGCAACATCACTCCCAGCGCGTCCTGGAGCGTATCTTCAGGCTGGAGGTCGATCGTAATCGGCTTACCGCTTTTTTCAATCGGTTGGGTTGTTCGATTAAGCGATGACTCGCTAATCCACCGCAGCGGTCGGTGGTCTTTATCCAAGAGCACCGCAGTTTTTTCGAGGGAATTCTCTAAGACTTTGAGAGCTTCATCACGCAGCACAGGCATTTCTAAGGCAGGGATATCGTGCAGTTCTATATCGCGGACCTTTTTCAGCGTCAGGCCTTTAAGGATCGCGCCAGAGCCGAGGAAGTTCTCCACAAACTCATCGGCGGGTTCCGACAAAATGACCTCAGGAGTGTCGATCTGCGCAATTTCGGAACCTTCGCGCAAGATAGCGATCCGGTTGCCCATCTTGATGGCTTCATCTATATCGTGGGTGACGAAAACAATGGTCTTTTTCAAGTCCTGCTGCAGGCGAAGAAACTCATTTTGTAAACGATCTCGGGTAATTGGATCGATGGCGCCAAAGGGCTCATCCATCAGCAACACGTCAGGGTCGGCAGCAAGCGCCCTCGCCACGCCAGCGCGTTGGGCTTGGCCACCCGAGAGTTCTTTGGGGTAACGGTCGCGATACACCGCGGGGTCCATCGAAACCAAATCGAGCATTTCGTCTATGCGCTCGTCTATGCGCTTTTTATCCCACCCCAATAATTTAGGGACGGTCGCGATGTTTTCCGCAATCGTGCGGTGGGGGAAGAGCCCAACTTGCTGAATAACGTAGCCAATCTTGCGACGCAAGACGCTGGGGTCGATGTCTGTGACGTCCTCACCGTGGAGGTAGATTCGGCCCGCGGTGGGCTCGATAAGACGGTTGATCAGGCGCAAAGTGGTGCTCTTGCCACAGCCGGAAGGACCAACAAGGACCAATACTTCGCCTTCGTGGACGTCCAAGGTTAGGTTGCCCACCGCGGGTGCTGCTGTGCCTGGATAGGATTTGCTCACATTTTCTAGCCGGATCAGTGGTTCACTCATCGGATTCCTTTCGAGATGGTTGCTCTCTTCGCCAACTGCAGCGCCAGATCAATGACCAGAGCTAATAACAGGCACAGGATTGTTCCTGTCCAAATTGATTCCAAAGAATTGGGTAGCGGCAATCTGGCTAAACCGCTCTTGATAAAGTCCCCCAGCCCACCGCCAGCAACGAGGGTGGCAATGGCCGCGACTCCCACAATGAGCATGGAAGAAACCCGAATTCCAGCCAAGATAACCGGCCAGGCCAGGGGTAACTGAATACGCAGGAGGATTTGGCGAGACGTCAACCCCATCCCCTTAGCTGCTTCCAAGACGCTGAAATCAATGCCGTCAAGGCCGGTGATGGTGTTTCGAAGAATGGGAAGTAGCGAATATAAAAACAAGGCAATGAACGAAGGGGCAAACCCAAGGCCCACCAGGGGAATAAATATTGTAAAGAGTGCCAAGGACGGCACCGTCAAGAACACAGAGGTGATTGCTAAAGAAAGCTCACGGGCGAGCACGTTCCGCCGGGTCACAACACCTACGGTGATCGAAAAAATGCTAGCAAGGCTCAGCACACTCACTACATAAACGGTGTGCTCAAGCGTGCTCTCCTGGATTTGATCCAGACGGGTCGACATGAAGGTCCACCAGCTCATGAAAAAGTCCATAGAGTTCTCTCCGCTCACAACAGCGAATGCTGGGGGAGCCTTTCGGCCCCCCCGGCTCGCGATTGATCTAGCCGGCGATCAAGCCTTCTTCCACCAGGTATGCCCTGGCGACGTCAGCTGCGTCCTGCCCTCCGGCGGAGACCAGGCCGTTAAGCTCTGCCATGCGAGTGTTGTCCAACGGAGCAAGAATGGCGTTGATGATTCCATCAAAAGCCTCTGGTGCTTCGTTGTACTTCTCTTCACGGATGGTGCCCGAGATGTTGTAAAGGAAGTTCACACCTGGGTCAGTGACTAGGGTGAGCTTCAACGCGGGGATGCGACCATCAGTGGTATATGCCTCACCGAAGTCACAGTTATTTGCTGCGGTTTCGGTGTAAATGATGCCGGTGTCGAGAATGAGTTGCTGATCAACAGCCAACTTGATGCCCGTTGCGTTCTCGGTCAAGATGAGGCCATCGGGACGCGATGGGAACTCAGACTCCATACAGACTTTGGCCTCGGGGTTATCCCGGACGTATTCCATCATGGTCTGGAGAGTAAAGGCTCCGCCGTTTGCCTCGGTCACCTCAGGTGAAGAAGTAAAAGCGTAAGTGTTGTTGAACGGTGAACGTCCTACCCACACGATGCCATTCTTTTCCAGGTCCATTTCACGAACGCTGGTGGTGAGCTCCTCGGGGTCAAAGCTGGGGTCATCTTGTCCCAGGTGGACAGCCCAGCCGGTGCCGTTGTATTCCATGTAGATGTCAATGTCGCCAGATTCCAGACCTGCGCGAGCAATGCTGGTTCCTCCAAGGTTGACCTTGTTATCTACTTCTGCGCCGGCTTCCTCAAAAGCGGCGACCATGATCTCACCAAGGATGAGCTGCTCGTCGAAGTCCTTCGAGCCCACAGCTACAGATACGCCAGAAAGGTCGTATGCGGCCAGTGCGCTCATCGGTGCTTCATCAGCGACAGGTGCGTCGGTTGCCACATCAGCTGATCCAGCAGCTGCGCAACCGGCGACTGTGAGAAGTGCCGCAGCGCTTCCCATTGCCAATACGTTTCTTATTGATTTTTTCATTAGTTAGGTATTCCTTGTCTAGTATCGATACCTCCACCGTACGGAAGCCCTATCCCGATGGCTAACCTGGTTGTCCATATATCAACTCGGGCTAGGGTGGTGTCATGGCTCTCCACACCTCTGGTCTCGCCCGGGACCTCGAAGTGCTCGAACTGCTGGGCACCGATGAAGCCTGGCAAGAAGGCGGATTTGGCGTTCAACAGATCTCCGAAAAACTCCAGCGCGACAAGGGTCAAATTTCGCGTGTGTGCCAAACGCTTCATAAATCTGGCCTCGTCAATCGCGACCGTCTCACTCGTCAATACACTCTCGGTCACCATCTATATGCCCTCGCCATGCGAACTCAGGAGGCCCACCTGGCCCTGCTTGCCCGGCCCGCTCTGCTCGATCTGATGGCCCGGGCGGAGGAATCCGCTCACCTCACGGTCCTTCGTGGCGGGGCCATCATGACAGTGCATACAGAATTGGCCCAACACCCCGAACGTGATGACAGTTTTGACGGGGTCTCCATCCCGGCCCTTAAGACCGCGTCGGGGCGGGCTATCCTCGCTACTTTCACCTCAGACGAACTAGCCGCTTGGTGGGAAGAACACGGCAAATTCAGGGAACAGCCAGAGTCTCTCGAGTTCCGGCGACCAACGGACACATACCTAGTGAAAAAATTGCGGGAAAATCCGGGCAGCATCCGGTCGTTATCCAAACTAGTCCGAGTCACCCGTGCTACCCGGAGAATCGGTTACGCAATCTCTGATGGGGAACTCACCCCCAACATCGTCGACGCCGCAGCACCGCTTCGCAACAGTCATGGGGTTGTTGTAGGAGCCATTGCGGTGGGGGCAAGAAGCAGTCGAATAAGGGACGGTTTTCATGGGCTCGGCGGGTTGGTTAAAGACGCCGCGCAGGCCCTGTCATGGGAGCTTGGCTGGACAGGCAAGTCCTAGACTTTGAGCATGAACACTTCTCACAAGGCAATACTGTTGCCCCTCCTCGGTCTCACCATGGGCTGGGTATTGTTTATGTTTGCCTCATGGTCGGACCTTTTCATTCAGCCTGAGTATGACCCAACCGGTGCCTGGCTCAATGACGGCCCGGCCATACGACCCTCCACCTACCTCTACCTCTTGGGCATCACGGTTTACTCGGTCTCCGCACTGTTGGGACTCCAAGCATCTGCCAAGGAGATGGGTGGAAACAACACCAACGACGGCGCTACCCGGGCTGCGTATCGATTTGGCAATTTGAATGTGATTATCGGTTTAGCCGGCGGCGCCATCTTTGCCATCATCAATTTCTTGGGTGCCTTTGGCCAAAACCAAACTGACGAGGGCTTGGTGTATCGTCTCGTCGCCGTCTATCTGCCGATTCTGCTCTCCACTGGCTTAGTAGTGACCATCCTGCTGTTTGGTTTTGTCTTCCGAAAAGACCACTCCAGCGCTGCAGCCGAAAGATCCGAAGGTATGACCAAGCGCCAGAAGGCGCTGGGTTTGGGCTACTCGATTCCGATCATTGCGGCCGCTATCGCCATGATTTTTGGCCTTGTGGTCTTTCAGGTAACCGGAACCACACTGGATGCCTGGGTCTGGGTTATTATCCAGGTCATCATTGCCGCGGGGATTATCCTCGGCACACGCTATGCGCGAATGGCCAAGAGCGAAAAGGCTGCTGCGCCTAAGCCGCGAACTGTGTGGGCCAGTGGCGCATGGAATCTAAACTTCGTTCTCTCCATTGTCTTTGGCGGCGTTGTCTCAGTCATGGCGTTCGTGTTCGGCTCGGGATCTTTCGAGAAGCTGCGCGATTACAACTTTGATGGCGCCGGCTGGGAAGTACAGCCGATAACCATCGGCTGGCTCGTCGGTGACTTTGCGCCCGCTTTGTTTCTCATTGTGTTGGTGGTCATTGGTCTCTATGCCACCATCACCGAGCGCCACCGTAACGAGTCGCCAACGAACTAGAGAGTCTCCGGGATTTCCTGACCTTTTTCCACAACAGTTTCGCCTCGTTTGTTCTTTCGAACGTAAGCCATTCTTCGCCTGCTAGCTAAGTAGCTTCCCACAACGACTAGGGGGAATCCCACCAGGATTCCCGCAGTGATGGCTTCGTCTAGGAAAACAACCCCCAATACAGCTGCCACCGCGAGGTTCACATAGGTAATCAAACTGGCCCGTGCCGGACCGATCTCTCTAATCAGTGTGAAGAAAATAACGAAGGCCAGAGCCGAACACAGCGCACCCAAGACAATGACCGAGGCCCAGGCCCCAAGAGACGGTCCCACTTGAATGTCCTGCGTGAGGGTTACCGCCGCGAAGGGTGCATAAATAAGACTGACCATTGCTAGGGACACAGCAATCACCCCCAGGGTCGGCACGTCGGTGGGCATGCGATTGGCGATGATGGGCGCCACCGCATAACCGACTGCCGCGACAAGCATCATCAACACCGGGGTCACCATGATGTGTCCGGCGAATACATCAATTCCAACCAAGGACACCACCCCAGCGAACCCGAGAACAAGGCCAAGAATTGTTAAAGGGTGCCACGCTGAACGATCCCCAAGTAAACCAACCAAGAACGCGGCAATAAAGGGAACCGTCGTGATGAGAAGCCCCGCAAGGCTTGAATTGATCGAGCGCTCGGCTTCGGTAATCAAATACCACGGGCCCACCATTTCAAACACCGCAAATGCCAGCACAGCTGGCCACGCCTTAAGTGTGCGCCCCAGCATGCCCTTTTTGATGGCAATAGGAAGAAGAATGATCGCGCCGAGGAAGACTCTAAGGAACACGATGCTGGGCGTTTGAAAGTGCTCAATCGCTATTTCAATAAAGAAATATGGTGTTCCCCAAATCACTCCAACGGTAAGGAAAAGTAGCGGGGCTTTTTTGGACACCAGCTCAGCGTAGTGGGGATAGGGGACCCTGCGCGCCTAGTTGGTCTCGCCTTGATCGTCAGTATTTCGCCGCCTCACTACGGAGCCAAAAACCACCGCCAACAAAGTAAGCACCATCAAAAGCGAACCCACAAACACGCTCATGGTGCCAAGGGCGAGCGCCCAAAATGGCTCCACGAGCCAGCCCTGCTCATCTACAGAGGAGCCAGTCAACTGGTAGAAGAACAACAGCCCCACACCTATCACAATCAAACCCCCCGAGACCAAGAGGGCCACGCGGGGTTTTCGGCTCATCTCAACATGATAGGTGAGCTCTGATCAGTCATGCCCCGTGGCAGGATTGCCCCATGTCTAAACCCAGCACGTGGTTGCCAAGCTTTCTGGCTCTAGGCGTCGCGTGGGGAGCATCCTTTTTGTTCATCGAGTGGGAGTTAGGGTCGATGGCTCCCATAGGGGTCGCCTTCTTACGCTCCCCCATGACAACGCGGCGCTAGCGACTGGCCAAGTCTTGTCTTAGGGGGCCATCGTTATGGTCGCAGCAGCTATGGTTCAGCAACGATTAGTGATAATCGGTCGGAAGTAACTTCTAGAGGTCGATGGTCCTTTATAGCCCTAGCGAGAGCAAAAGGTTTTGCACCATGGCCACCGGCTCATAGTTCACAAAAACCCACATGGCCCCCCCGCCAAGAGCGAAGCCAATAACAAGGCCTCCAGACATTGCTAGCTTGCGAGATCGAGCAAGCTGCTTTTCAAAAGGTCTGGGGCTAATCCTACGCAGACGTTCATTTAGGTAGTCGCCGTCAGCGCTCTCAACGCTGAGGTCCTCGTAGATGGTCATAACTTTTCCTTCACCAGATTAAACCAATCCTTGAAGGTATCACCCAGATTGTTCTATGTCCAGACCGAGGTTTGTTTTCCAATATTTTCCTACCGACCGGCGACCTCGGGCCCGGGTAAAACCGGAGAATGCGAACCGATAAATAGTCGCCGGGAATCAAAAAATTCGTGGAGCCTAGGAGAATCGAACTCCTGACCTCCTGCTTGCAAAGCAGGCGCTCTACCAATTGAGCTAAGGCCCCCGGTGGGGAATATTTAGTTATATGTGGGGCTACCAGGACTTGAACCTGGGACCTCTTCGTTATCAGCGAAGCGCTCTAACCACCTGAGCTATAGCCCCCTAGACCGCATACGACATTAGCGCACCCAGGCGCCAACGTCACAATCGGTTAGGTGTTGGTAAAGCCAACCCCGAGTCCTCCAGTGAGCCTAGCAATCAAGTTGTAGAGTAGCGCACCGAGCGAACCCAGCACGGTGAGCGAGACCAAGTTGATCAAAGCGCCAACAAATCCCAAAAGGGCTACCTGATTGAAATCAAGCAGAGCCAACAAGCCTCCACCCCCCTCGCCCAAAATGTCACCAATGACGCCTTCGAGCGCGCCGACAACTCCTACGGCGCTAAGAAGCAGCCAGGTGAGAATTACGGATAAGAAGACCGAAATCGAAACAGCGGTTGAAACCAAGGAGGACACTTTGACCGCTGACCACAAGTCAATATAGACCAGGTTCAGTCGAACCTGTTTATCAACAGGTTTGGAAGGCGCCCCTGCTCTTCTTGCCTCACGGGCCGGCGTTTCATACGTCATGTGGTGGGCTCTTTCTCGGTGGCTGGTGATTCTGCTTCATCGACACTACTACCGTCGTCTTGCTCTGCAAGATCACGCTCGGAATTTCGGGCGATGCCAAGAATTTTGTCCTCGCCATCCAACCTGGCGAAGACAACCCCCATTGTGTCTCGACCCTTGGCGGGTACTTCCGAAACACTGGAGCGCACGACCTTGCCGCTTTCCAAAACAACCAAGACTTCGTCGTCTTCCCCCACAATCAGGGCGCCGGCTAAATCGCCGCGATTTTCGGAAAGTTTGGCGACCTTAATTCCCAAACCCCCACGTTGCTGTGGACGATATTGCTCCACAGCGGTGCGCTTGGCGTAGCCGCCTTCGGTTACAACAAAAACATAGCCTTCGTCTGTAACCGTTGCGGCAGAGAGCAACTCGTCTTCGCCGCGAAAGTGCATACCAATGACGCCGGCAGTCGAGCGACCCATTGGGCGCAAAGCCTGGTCGCTGGCGGTAAAACGTAGTGACATTCCCGCCCTAGTGACCAACAACACGTCGTCGCCATCGTTGACCAGGCGCGCAGCTACAAGCTCATCGTTTTCTTTGAGGTTAATGGCAATAATTCCGCCGGCTCGGTTGGTGTCGTACTGGGTTAGTGCCGTCTTTTTCACCATTCCCGACTTGGTTGCCAGAACCAAGTATTTCGCTGCCTCATAGTTGGCAATGTCGAGTATTTGAGCAATTTCTTCCCCCGGCTGAAGGGCTAGAACGTTAGCGACGTGCTGTCCTTTGGCGTCTCGCCCAGCTTCAGGAACCTCGTATGCTTTCGCGCGATAAACCCGGCCTGTGTTGGTAAAAAACAACAGCCAACGGTGGGTAGTGGTCACAAAAAAGTGCTCGACGACGTCATCGGCGCGTAACTGGGCGCCTTTAACCCCTTTACCACCGCGGTGTTGACTGCGGTAGTTGTCACTGCGGGTTCGCTTGATATAACCGCCGCGGGTAACGCTAACGACCATTTCCTCTTCGGGAATAAGGTCCTCATTCGACATTTCACCGGCAAAGCCCATGAGAATCTCGCTACGGCGATCGTCCCCAAAGCGTCCAGTAACCTCCGTCAACTCTTCGGAAACAATGGAGCGCTGGCGTTCTTTACTGGCCAGGATTGCCTTGAAATCTGCAATCATCTTCTCCAGCTCAGCGGCTTGATCAATAATCTTCTGTCTCTCCAAAGCCGCCAAACGACGCAATTGGAGGTTCAAAACCGCAACAGCTTGATCCTCGTCAACACTCAGCAGCTTCATGAGCCCCGCTTTAGCTTCATCAGCACTGGGGGATTTCCTTATGAGGGCAATCACCTCATCGAGAGAATCTAACGCTTTGAGATATCCGCGCAAAATGTGGGCATCAGCTTCAGCCTTATCCAGGCGGAACTGGGTACGCCGGACGATCACCTCTATTTGGTGGGTGACCCAATAGCTGATGAAAGCATCGAGTGTGAGGGTCCTAGGCACACCATCAACAATGGCGAGCATGTTGGCGCCGAAGTTTTCCTGCAGTGAGGTGTGTTTGTAAAGGTTGTTGAGGACAACCTTGGCAACAGCGTCCCGCTTAAGAACAATGACCAACCGTTGTCCGGTTCGACCTGAGGTCTCGTCCCGGATGTCCGCGATGCCGGTTAGTTTGGCGTCTTTGACCAAATCGGCGATCTTTATGGCGAGATTATCTGGGTTGACCTGATAGGGGAGCTCGGTCACCACCAGACACGTTCGCCCTTGGATCTCTTCAACCGTGACCACGGCCCGCATCGTTATCGATCCACGACCGGTGCGATAAGCGTCCTGAATTCCGCGCGTTCCAAGAATTTGCGCCCCAGTGGGGAAATCCGGTCCCTTCACTACCGCCATGGCAGCTTCAAGGAGCTCTTCGCTCGAAGCCTCAGGGTTGGCTAAATGCCACTGAGCCGCCTCGGCAACCTCGCGAAGGTTGTGGGGAGGAATATTGGTCGCCATTCCCACGGCAATACCAACGGAGCCATTAACTAGCAGATTGGGGAATCGGGCAGGCAAGATGCTCGGTTCTTGGGTGCGTCCGTCATAGTTGTCCTGGAAGTTGACGGTGTCTTCTTCAATGTCGCGGACCATTTCCATGGCTAAAGGGGCCATTTTGGTCTCGGTATACCGTGGCGCAGCAGCACCGTCGTTACCGGGGCTACCGAAGTTTCCTTGCCCGGACGCCAGTGGGTAACGAAGGCTCCAGGGCTGAACCAGACGAACGAGTGCGTCATAAATGGCACTATCACCGTGAGGGTGGAACTTTCCCATCACGTCCCCGACAACGCGAGAACATTTGGAGAACGCTTTATCGGGACGGTAGCCACCGTCATACATGGCGTAGAGAACGCGTCGGTGCACCGGTTTTAAGCCGTCGCGAACGTCGGGTAGTGCGCGACCCACGATGACGCTCATGGCGTAGTCCAAGTAGGACCGTTGCATTTCTACTTGAAGATCGACCTGCTCGATTCGGTCCCTGGGTGCTGCGGATGCTGTTTCGTCTGCCATTGTCCTGCCCTAAATATCTAAGAAACGAACGTCGCGGGCGTTTTGTTGAATAAAGGTTCGTCGGGCTTCCACGTCCTCACCCATCAGGGTGCTAAAGACGGTGTCCGCGACAGCGGCGTCCTCGAGTGTCACCTGCATCAGGGTACGAGTCTCGGGGTTCATGGTGGTATCCCACAGCTCTTGGTGGTTCATTTCGCCAAGGCCTTTGTAGCGCTGCACAGAATTATCTTTGGGAAGCTTCTTGCCGTTTTTCTTCCCGTCTTCGATCAGGGCATCTCGCTCGCGGTCGCTAAAAACATAATCGTGCTCGGAATTGGACCACTTGATGCGATACAAGGGCGGCTGAGCCAAATAGACGTAGCCCTTTTCTATCAGTGGCCGCATGTATCTAAACAGCAGCGTTAGTAACAAGGTGGTGATGTGCTGACCATCAACATCGGCATCGGCCATCAACACGATCTTGTGATACCGAACTTTCTCTACGTCGAAATCTTCCCCAATACCAGCACCAAAAGCCGTAATCATGCCCTGGATTTCTGTATTGCCCAGCGCTCGATCGAGTCGAGCTTTTTCCACATTCAGGATTTTTCCGCGGAGCGGAAGGATCGCCTGGGTTTCCGGGTTTCGCCCCGAGACGGCACTACCACCGGCTGAATCACCCTCTACTAAGAAAACTTCACTCAATGCCGCGTCCTTGGACTGGCAATCCTTGAGTTTTCCAGGCATGCCACCGGATTCGAGTAGCCCTTTACGTCGGGTTTGTTCGCGGGCTTTTCTTGCAGCAATACGGGCTTGCGACGCCTGAAGCGCCTTACGCACCACATCTTTTCCTTGAGCGGGGTTTCTCTCAAACCAATCACCAAGGTGTTCGCCGGTGACTTTTTGAACAAAAGATTTCGCCTCGGTATTACCTAGCTTGGTTTTGGTTTGGCCTTCAAACTGTGGTTCACCAAGCTTGACCGAGACAACAGCGGTGAGTCCTTCGCGTACATCGTCTCCGGTGAGGTTCTCGTCTTTTTCTTTCAATATGCCTGCGGATCGTGCAAAACGGTTGACAAGTGTGGTTAGGGCTGCCCGAAAGCCTTCTTCGTGGGTTCCACCCTCGTGAGTGTTGATGGTGTTGGCGTAGGTGTGCACGCTTTCGGAATAAGCGTTAGTCCACTGCATCGCCACTTCTAAGGAAATTTTTCGTGTGGTGTCTTCCGCCTCAAAAGAAATAATGTCCGGGTGCACAACTTCAGTCTTCTTCGCGTTGTTGAGGTACTCCACATAATCAACAAGACCCTGTTCATACATGTACAAATCTGTGCGGCCCTCGGCACTAGGCCTCTCGTCTAAGAGCGTTATCGTCAGACCCTTGTTCAGAAAAGCCATCTGTTGAAAACGGGTACGAAGAATCTCGTACTCAAATTCCACTGTTTCAAAGATTGTCGAACTTGGCCAAAAAGTGATGGTGGTTCCTGTGTCATCCGCTGGTCCCGCCTCGATCAGCGGTGCGTCAGGGACACCATCTTGGTAAGACTGGGTCCAGGCGCTCCCTTGGCGATGAACCTCCACCATAAGTTTCTGAGAAAGAGCATTAACCACGCTGCTGCCCACCCCATGAAGTCCACCGGATACCGCGTAACCACTACCGCCAAATTTTCCGCCGGCGTGGAGCGTGGTGAGCACAACCTCGACCGAAGATCGCTTTTCCACCGGGTGCTCGTCAACAGGAATGCCTCGGCCATTATCGACAACCTTGACGCCACCATCAGCGAGAATGAGTACGTCAATGTGGTCGCAATGCCCGGCAAGCGCCTCATCAACGGAGTTATCGACAATTTCATACACCAAATGGTGCAATCCTCGGGGGCCTGTCGATCCGATATACATTCCCGGGCGTTTACGAACCGCCTCTAGCCCTTCAAGAACCTGGATATCGCTGGCGCCGTAAGATTCTTCTTCGGAAGTTTTTTTCGGCGCACTAGTCATGGTCTCGACGTCTCCTGAAATGAAATTAAGGCCACATTAAGCACTGCTTTTGGCTACTCGATGCGGTTGGCCTTCAGTCTACCAAAAAAGGCCCCTAAAACAGCTGATTTCGGCCCTGTGGGGACAGATATTTTCGGTGACCACCAATTAGGGGTTTCTAGCCGTAAGTATCCCGCGGGCCACGCCCTGGGACGGAGCGGCGACCATGTTTCCAAGAGGGGGCACCCGGTGCTTTGACGCTGATGTCGCTGATGCCTGCGTGAGGGAATCGATCCGAAAGAGATACCAGCAGGCTGCTCTTCATTAGTCGCAACTGGGTAGCCCATGCGCTGGAGTCACATTGGATCTCCAAAATATCCTCGCTACACCCCGATGGTGTGGTGTGAGCGGCGACATCATCACCAACAATGTCGGCCCAGTGTTCAATCAACTCGGCCTGGGCGATGTTGGCATTCCATCCCATCGTCTCGCTCAGAAAGCCCACGGCGTCAGCGAAAGACTGTGGGTCGCGGCGGTTTCCGAAAGGAACTGAATCTGACGTGGGCTCGCCTGGGCCAGCAGAGCGACGATAACCACCAAATTTCTGGCGCAATCTGCGATACACCTTAGCGGCCTCTGAATCTGTCATCGAGGTGTCACCACCCCGCCTGCCACATCAAAAACCTGGCCGCGAAGAGACTGAGGAACATCCTCCTCCACAGCACTCGTAATCAAAATTTGTTCATAGCCGCTAATCATCTCCACCAAATGCCCACGACGCTTAGCATCTAATTCCGCAAAAACATCATCGAGCATAATGATCGGGTCTCCGCTGGGCCTCTCCTGCTTGAGCCACGTAGCTGTTGCCAAGCGCAAAGACAATGCCAACGACCAGGTTTCTCCTTGGCTCGCGTGTGATCTAGCTGGGCGTTGTGAAATCAACAATTCGAGATCATCGCGTTGTGGGCCGATCAACGACATTCCGCGATCTATCTCGTCTTTCCTGTGCAGAGCGAGGGCTGCGGTCAAAGCACTCTTGATTTCTAAGCGCTCCACGCGATCGGAAGGTAGAGAATATCCCTTAGGAATATAAGTCGCCTGGACTTCATCCCCCCCAGCGATGGTGGCGTAGTTGCTATTGACCAGTGGCAAAATTCCCAAGAGGTGCTCCATCCTCTGATCAACAATTTCAGCACTAAGGGAAATAAAACTTTCATCCCACACATCGAGAGTAGATAACTCGCCCCTCGGACCGTTTTTCCGTAAGGACTTAAGCAAACTATTGCGTTGTTTGAGCACGCGATCGAAGTCCTGGTACACCGCAGCCATACTCGGTGATCCACTAATCACGAGATGGTCTAGAAAAGCGCGTCTGAAACCTGGTTCACCTCGCACAATCGCAGAATCCTCGGGCGCAAACAGCACCGCCGAGACCCATCTGGGAACCTCGGAAACTTTGGCCGTGTTACCCGAGACGGTCGCAGCACTTGCGCCACGCCGCTTTAGCGTAAGCCCGACGGTTACATCCCTTGATTGGTGGGAAAGTGTGCCAAAAATGGTGGCATCATCATGGGTGTCGCAAATCAACGCTTGGGCCCCGTTAACGCGATGCGACGCCAGAGTAGATAAGTAGCCGATAGCTTCCAAAATGTTAGTTTTACCCTGGCCATTAGGCCCAACAAATAAACTGACCCCTGGTTGCAACGAAACCCGAGTCTCTTTGTGGTTCCGCCACCTTGTTAGCGCTAGTTCCCTAATCCACACAGCTGGGGAGCTGGCTATCGCATCAACAAGTTGGGTTGGAGCAAGTATCGATAAGAGTGTGTGTCATCACTGTCTTGAGATTTCTGCGCAGTGATGAGAACAGGACCGGGCTTATTGGGGTTATCCGTTTGAGTGAACGCAACCCGGACAAAATCGCTATGTGCTGAAGATAATCCGTCGATGAGAAATTGTGGTTTAAGTGAAACGACGCAATCTTGTCCAACAAGATGGCCGTCGATCGTCTCTGAAGCCTGGGCTTGTTCGGAACCTAACGCTTCTAACCCGACGCCGTCCGCGTTAAAGGTAAATCGAAGAGGTGCTTCTCGATCAAGAACTAGTGCGACCCGACGTGTGGCTTCAATGAGGTCGTTGGTGTTAACCACTGCGTAATCAGGTGTTGATGTGGGGAAAAGTTTTTGCACCGGCGGGAAGGAACCCTTAATCAGCAGTGTGGTAACGGTGCGCTGCGCGGAACTAAAAGCGACCAGTTCCCTTTCGCCACCAACATTAATAGTGATCGTGAGCTCACCAGCATGAGAAAAAGTTTTACCAATTTCCGCTAAGGTCCGAGCTGGAATCAGCGCCTGCAAGCCCTCATCAGTTACGCCATCCGCCTTCCAGGCCACCTCTTTAGCTGCTACCCGATAGCGATCTGTTGCCATCATTGTTACGGCTGTCGAGGTGACGTCAAGCAGTACGCCAGTGATGACCGGTGTTACATCGTCGCGTGATGCGGCTGTAGCCACCTGGCTGACTGCGCTAGCAAATTCGTCTCCGGGCAAAGATCCAGAAATGCCCTCAATCTCAGGAAGGTTGGGATATTCCTCAATAGGCATTGTCGCCAAAGTGAACTTAGCTGAGCCTGATTTCACGCTCATGGAAGTTCCGACCAGTTCGAGACTTACCGTGTCGTCGGGTAGGCGCTGTGCGATCTCAGCTAAGAGCCGGCCAGAGACTAAGACTTTGCCCTCAGTTTCGACTGAGGCTTCGACGCGCGTCTTTGCCGATACTTCATAGTCGAATGAGGAAATGGTGACGGAGTTATCTCCAGCCACGACCAGGACACCACTTAAGATGGGCAAGGTGGTTCGCTGAGGCAACAATTTAACAGCGAAAGACACCGCGTCACTGAATACGTCTTTATTGACTTCAACTTTCACAACACACCTGACCTAACGTGACACAAGTAAGTACTTGATTCTGGCACAAAGCAGTGCTGCTGGGGAGCCCTTGGTTATTAGGCACTGGAAATATTTAAGTTAAAGAAATACTCATAACCTTTGTGGATAAGTGGATAGGTCTTGAAGAAATCAGATTCCATAAGGAAACTACAATCGTGTTAGTTGTTGATAGAGGGTTGCATAACATGTGGCGAGTGTGGATCAATTTTTGGTTCAGAGCACTAGGAAATTTTCGTTGTGGATAACGAGAGCGTGTCGTCCCCAGGCCACCTCTACTTGTTCACAGGTTATCCACAGTGTGGGAAACCCTCAAGTAGAGGTTTATTTTACGAGCTAGTAATTGTTGTTTTGTTTGACTTTGCTTGTGATTTCCGTCACCTGGTTATAGAGCGACCGGCGCTCTTTCATAAGCTCACCGATTTTTTTGTTCGCATACATCACGGTGGTGTGGTCGCGATTGCCAAAAAGCTGCCCAATTTTAGGCAGCGATAAGCTTGTCATTTCGCGGCAGAGGTACATCGCAACCTGGCGCGCCAAGGCGGTGCTTTGAGATCTAGAGGACCCGTAGAGGTCTTCGACCCCTAATTGGTAAAAGCTTGCTGTGATGCTGATGATGTCTGACGGTGCGACAATGTTGGTCTCTTCGGTGAGGACAAGGTCCTTGAGTACCGTCTTCACTAAAGACACATCAACGATTGTTTTGTTCAAATTAGCGAAGGCTGTCACCCGGATAAGGGCGCCCTCTAACTCCCGGATATTTGAAGAGACTTTCGAGGCCATGTATTCCATAACCTCATCGCTCACGTCTATTCGGTCACTAGCGGCTTTCTTGCGCAAAATTGCGATACGGGTCTCGAGATCTGGCGCCTGAACGTCTGTGATCAAACCCCACTCAAATCGACTGCGCATTCGGTCTTCAAAACCGGTGAGTTGCTTCGGTGGTAAATCGCTTGTCACAACAACCTGTTTGTTGTGGTCATGGAGAGTGTTGAAGGTGTGAAAGAAAGCTTCCTGCGTGGAGTCTTTACCCTGTAAAAACTGGATGTCGTCGATAAGGAGAATGTCGATTTCTCTATATCGTGACTGGAATTCTGGCGCTCTGTTATTAGCGATGGCATTGATGAAGTCGTTGGTGAATTCTTCTGAGCTCACATATCGAACACGAAGCCCCTTAAAAAGTGTTTGAGCGTAGTGGCCGATCGCGTGGAGTAAATGCGTCTTACCGAGTCCTGAGCCCCCATAAATGAAAAGCGGGTTGTAAGCCTTGGCCGGCGACTCGGCTACAGCCAGGGCCGCTGCGTGGGCGAACCGGTTCGAAGAGCCAATCACGAAACTATCAAAACCGTATTTTGGATTAAGCCTTGACTGGTGTTGGGCCGATGACGATGAAAGTTCGGCTTCGACGTAGCTGGCTGCTTCTGGCGCCATCGCGCTGTCTGTAGGGATTCGAAGTACGTCGCTGTCGATTTCAGGGTTAACCACGATCGCGAAACTTGAGATTTCGGAATCCTCTATAACTTCGAGAGCGGCGAGGAGGGGGAGCCTGACGCGTTGCTCCAACATGCCCCGAGTTAGTTCGTTGGGGACCTCAAGGTAAAGAACACCAGCCATGACACCGCGAGGCTCGACGAGGTCAAGAAAGCCCCAGAGCTGCGGTGATATGCGGTTGTCTGTGGTGAGGTGACCCTTGATGTTATGCCAGAGAGCGAGCACGTCGGTCTCTGAATTACTCACGGGACGCTCCTTAGAGAACTAAACGATGTACCAGAGTCACACTCTATTGAGCCAAGTGTTGGCCTTGTGGTCACCCTAAAGAGTACCTGTGGATAACTGCAAGTAAAAATCTTTATTTGACCTCGGGTGGTTTCGGCTTTATCCTAAGATGTCCCCGATTGGGGCTAAGGTTTCCGGTAACTGCCGGGTCGCATCTAGGAGTAACTTGCCATGAGTAAGCGTACGTTCCAACCCAATAACCGCCGTCGTTCGAAAGTTCACGGATTCCGGTTGCGTATGCGTACCCGTGCAGGTCGTGCCATTCTTGCTGCGCGTCGCCGTAAGGGCCGCACCAAGCTTTCTGCTTAGTCCAAGGAGTGCCCCGTGTTAGCGCGGGACCATCGCATTGTCACCGGAGCTAATCTGCGCAGTGTTCAGCGCCGTGGGCAGCGTCGTGTCACCGAATTTTTTGTGATGACTTCTCAAGCGACCTCAGAAGAGTCTCCGAGTAGGTATGGTTTCGTCGTATCGAAAAGTGTCGGGGGCGCTGTGGTGCGCAACTTAGTCAAGCGGCGGTTGCGTTACTTAGCTGCCGAAGCGCTGCGGATTCACCCCGTAGGGGCAGATGTCGTGGTGAGGGCTTTAGCTCCTGCTGCTACCGCAGATTTTGATCAATTACGGGCTGCTTGGAATCAGGCCACATCGAAGGCATCGAGCCAATGAGGCACCTCGGCTTGTGGGTTGTTTTGCTTCCGCGCAATATCGCCTTGGGAATACTGTTGGTTTACCGCGCGGTGATTTCTCCGTTATATGGCAACGTGTGTCGGTATTACCCCAGTTGCTCGCTCTATTCACTTAGAGCTATTCAGTACCATGGTGTTCTTTGGGGCATAAGCTTGGGGTCGCTGCGACTACTGCGCTGCAACCCCTGGGCTAAGGGTGGGATTGATGATCCACCCGAGAGACTTCGCGCGTCTTACGAAATTGGGCGCCTAGGATTTGTTCGGGTAAAGGGAAGGTAAACCATTGGGAATTTTCGACACTATTTTGTGGCCCATTCGTTGGGTGATTGAAGCGGTGCTCGCGGGCGCTCACTCGACCCTTGAGTCCCTGGGGATGGATCCCGCTTCTGGCGCTACGTGGGTTCTGGCTATTGCGACGCTGGTGTTGATTGTGCGAGCCGCCTTGATTCCAGTTTTTGTCCGCCAGATCAAGAGCCAGCGAAGAATGATGGAAATTGCTCCTGATCTCAAAAAGATTCAGGACAAGTACAAGGGTAAGAAAGATCAGTTCTCCCGCGAGGCTATGTCGCGTGAGACCATGGCGCTCTACAGCAAAGCCGGAACAAATCCGTTTTCGTCCTGTTTGCCATTGTTGCTACAGATGCCTATTTTCTTTGGTTTATTTCGCGTGCTCAGCACAGCCGCACTAGGCAATGCTGGAGTCTCTTTCATGACCAAGGAACTTGCTGACCAGTTTGGTCAGGCAGCTTTGTGGGGCTTAGCGCCGCTTCAAGCAACAATGTCCTATGCGTTGAGCGCTGAGGCGACACTGTCGTCATCGGCCACGGTCGCTGTCGTCCTAACCGCTGCCGTAATGGTGGTCACCATGTCTGCATCACAGTTCATCACCCAGCTTCAGATCATGTCGAAGAACCAGTCGCCCGCTATGAGAGAAAGCCCGATGTACCGCCAGCAGAAAATGTTGCTGTACATGCTTCCTTTGGTGTTCTTGTTCTCTGGTTTCTATTTCTCACTCGGTGTTATGACCTATTGGTTGGTATCCAATCTCTGGACCATGGGTCAGCAGTTCATCGTGATTCGCAACATGCCCACCCCTGGCAGCGACGCTGCTATAGCTCGCGATGCTCGCATGGCGAAGCGAAGTGAACGCAGAGGGATCGTCTTGATCGAGGACGACTCTGAAGAGAAGCCTGAAGAAGAAAACCGGCAGCGGGAACAACCAGTTAGCAAAGACCGCGCCAAAAAGAAAAAGAAGAAGAGGAAGTAATGGCCAGCACTGACAAAGAGATTGTGGTTCCCGACGAGGGTGAACTCGCGGCAGATTACTTGGAGTCTCTTCTTGATATCGCCGACCTTGACGGCGACATTGAAATTGAGGTTCGTGGAGAGCGCACCTATGTAACGGTCGGCTCCCCCGACACCAATGATTTGGGGGCCCTCTCGACTCCGGACGTAGTCAGCGCTTTGCAAGATCTCACCAGGCTCGCGGTTCAGCAGAAGACTGGGGAATTTGCTCGGCTAGTTCTTGATGTGGCCGGCTCCCGCGAGGCGCGGGTCGCCGTTCTAGAGAAACTCGTAGACGTCGCTATCGAAAAGATTGAGGGTGGTTCTAAGTCCGCAGCGCTCCCCCCCATGAGTAGTTACGAGCGCAAGTTAGTCCATGACATGGTGAGCGAGCGAGGGTTCCAGTCTGGTTCAGAGGGTGAAGGCAAAGACCGTCACACGGTCATCACCCCTGCACCGTAGGGAATGTTTCACGTGAAACATTCTGGGATTGAGGCCGAGCCCCCCGCAGCCGCAGCTCTGTGCGGGGAGGTGCTTCCTGTGATGCGCCAGTTTGCTCAAGACATTCACACCTGGGGAGAAGAGCTGGGGCTCGTGGGCCCTCGCGAGCTAGATCGTTTGTGGACAAGGCACCTTCTGAACTCAGCCTTGTTAGCGAAGAAGCTCCCTGGCGGGACGCTGGCCGATATTGGATCTGGCGCAGGGTTTCCGGGCCTCGTGGTGGCCATACTGCGACCAGATATCCACTGCACTTTGATTGAACCTTTAGGGCGTCGAGCAACCTGGCTTACCGAGGAGGCAGCGAGGCTTGGTCTGACTAATGTGACGGTGCTTAATCAGCGCGCGGAAGACGTTGCTGGCCACGTGCTGGTTGACTCAGTTACGGCGCGTGCAGTGAGCGCCCTCACGACGCTCCTGCCGATAGCGGTCCCCTTGCTCAAAGCAGGAGGGGAATTGTTGTTAATGAAGGGGCAGCGCGTGGACCAGGAGATTCGCGACGCCGCAAAGACCATGGTTAGGTGGAATATCACCACACCACGGGTGGAAATTACGGGGCCTGAATACGAAACCGAAGAGACACGTATCTTTCGGGCTACAGTGGGTAAATAGTCATATGTTTCACGTGAAACATTGGAGGGATATCACCGGTGAGCCAAGCGCAGTTTGACGATTCAACACCCCTTGCCACAGAGCTTGCCGACCTCACCAGCCGCAGATCCTCGTTGCGGGAAGCCACGGCCCCGTTACCCGCAGCAACGAGAATTTTTACCGTGGCCAACCAAAAAGGTGGCGTGGGCAAAACGACGACGGCTGTGAACATTGCCGCAGCGTTAGCGAAATTTGGCGCCCGGGTTTTGGTTATTGACCTTGATCCTCAGGGGAACGCTTCGACCGCTCTGGGGATTGACCACCATGCGGAAATAGACAGCATTTATGACGTGTTGATTGGCTCCACCCCTCTAGCGGACGTTATCGCAATAAGCCCGGAAAACGAGCTCTTGGAATGCGCACCATCAACGTTGGATCTAGCGGGTGCAGAAATCGAGCTGGTCTCTCTGGAGGCTCGGGAGTATCGCTTGCAGCGCGCTCTACAAGCTTATTTGGCCACGCCTGCGGGAGCGGGTGTCCACTACGTCATTATTGATTGCCCACCATCGCTAGGGCTATTGACGGTTAATGCTTTTGTTGCAGCCAAAGAGGTGTTGCTGCCCATCCAGTGTGAGTATTACGCGTTGGAGGGGGTCAGCCAATTGGTCCGCAATATTGATCTTGTGAAAGCTCACTTGAATCCGGACCTGAGCCTTTCCACCATCTTGCTCACCATGTTTGATCGGAGAACCAACTTGGCCCAGCAAGTAGTTGATGATGTGAGAGAACACTTTGCTAGCCAAACACTGGCCACGGTTATTCCGCGCTCGGTTCGGGTTTCTGAAGCCCCTAGTTATGGCCAGAGCGTGGTGGCGTATGACGCCGCCTCACCAGGGGCAATCTCGTATTGTGAAGCTGCACTAGAAATCGCTGACAGAGGAGCCGCGACCTAATGGCACAGAAAAGAACGGGTTTAGGCCGAGGTATCGGCGCCCTCATTCCTCAAGCACCGCCACCCGGGGAGCGCCCCGTGGATGTTTTCTTCCCCACCTCAGCGCAAGGCGAGGCGTTAGTGGCGGTCCCTGGTGCAACATTGGCCCAGATTGCTCCCAGTGCAATCCGAGCTAACCCCCAACAGCCCCGCCGCGAGTTCCGCGCCGAGGAATTAGAAGAGCTGATTCATTCGGTACGAGAGTTTGGTGTCTTGCAGCCCATCGTGGTGCGCCCACTAGATAAGCCGGATGGACCCATCCGCTTTGAGCTGATTATGGGTGAGCGCCGATTGCGCGCCTCGATCGCCGCTGGGTTGGCAACCATCCCCGCTGTTGTTCGCGAGACAGCAGATGATGCGATGTTGCGCGATGCGTTGCTGGAAAACCTACACCGCGCCAACTTGAATGCCCTTGAGGAAGCCTCTGCCTACCAGCAGCTGCTCTCTGATTTTGGTATTACCCAAGACGAGCTTGCGACTCGTCTGGGCCGATCAAGGCCGCAGGTTACGAACACTCTCAGGTTGTTGAGGTTGCCCCTTGATGTGCAAACCAAGGTCGCAGCGGGAGTAATCAGCGCTGGTCACGCCCGCGCTTTGCTTTCTCTGCCGGACGAAACGGCTATGTCTCGTTTAGCAACCAAGATTGTGTCCCAGTCTCTGACTGTTAGACAGGTCGAAGAAGAGGCTGGCTTAGCTAAAACCGCCAAGCCGGGTGCTAAGAAAGTGCGCAAGGGTAACCGGAGCGAACAGCTTGACGAGATTGCCGAGCGGATGGGTGATCGTTTGAATACTCGTGTAGCTATCAATCTTTCGACAAAGAAGGGCACTCTCGCGATTGATTTTGCTACAGTCGCCGACTTGAACCGCATCCTTGCAGAGCTTGGCGAACCAGGCTTTCAATAATTTAGGAAGCAGCCGAGTGCACTAAGGCCGCGTAGACACCACCGAGGTCGTAGCCAGCAGTATCGAGCGCTAGAGCAGTACTAGAAGTTTCGGTAAGCCCAGGCATGGTGCTGGCCTCTAAGAACCAGGGCAACCCGTCGGCGTCAACGATGAAATCGATGCGGGCAAGGTGTCGTAAACCTAGAGCGTTAAAGGCAAGCAAGGCATCAGAGGTGAGCCGCGCGAGGGAATCGCTGGCCAGCCTGGGTGGAGTGAAGAATCTCGTTGCCCCGGCCGTGTAACGAGCTTCGAAATCGTAGTGCCCGGAGAGGGGTTCAATCTCCACGGGCTGGATAGCGATGGGGCCATCGCCCGAGTCGATAATGGTCACGCACACCTCAGGGCCGATGATTCGCTTCTCGATTAGCGCGATATCGCAGTAGGTGAATGCGTGGACCATCGCCTTACGAAGATCATCAGTGGATTCCACCCAACTCACTCCCTGAGCTGAGCCACCCTGGGCAGGCTTCACAATCAGCGGCATGCCGAGGCTGTCACCGACAGTGGCCAGCACGCTTTCAGCGCCGAGTTCCCTAAAGGCATCCCGAGAAAGCGTGATCGACTCTGGCGTCATCACGCCGGAGCGCTCGACAAGTGTTTTGGCCACGGGCTTATTCCAGGCAAGTCTTGTCGCGTCAGCATTGGGTCCCACATAGGCAATGCCGAGCATGTCGAGCAGACCACGCAGCGCGCCATCTTCTCCCGAGGCCCCGTGCAATACCGGCCAGACCACATCGGGCTTTTCCTGGCGCAGGTAATCAATCAGCCCAGCATCGGGATCTCTTAGGGTGACAGTGAGCCCGTGAGCACTCAAACCATCAGCCACCTTGCGACCGGATTTGAGTGAGATATCGCGCTCATGGGATATCCCTCCCGAGAGGACAAGGACGTGGGGCTGGGTGGCCATGATTAGTTCACTCCCGGTGATGAGGAATCCACGTTCGTTGCCGGAGCAATTTCTGATGCTGGGGGACCAAATGTCGACACCAGTTCTATTTCCTCGGTGATGACTTTGGCTAAGCGTTTAATGCCCTCGGTGATGAACTCGGGTGTGGGGTAACAAAAAGCGAGACGCAGATGGCGCTGACCTTCGCCATTGGCATAGAACGCGGTTCCTGGCGTGTAGGCCACGAGTTCCGTCACTGCCCGGGGCAGCATCTCTTTGGAGTCCAATCCCTCAGGGAGGGTTAGCCACATATAAAAACCACCTAGGGGCATGGTGTGGCTCACGCCGGGCAGGAAAGAAGCTAAAGCTGCAGCCATGGTGTCGCGACGTTCTTGATATAGGCCACGGAATGTATCGATCTGGCCTTTCCAGTCTTGGTGCTCGAAATAGTCGCTCAGGATCATTTGAGAAAAAGAACTCGGTGACAAGATAGCCGCCTCAGACGCCAATACGAGTTTTTCTCGGATACCGTGGGGGGCAACAACCCACCCCACTCGCAGACCAGGCGCAAAGGTTTTTGAAAAAGAACCCAGATAGATCACGCCGGAGTCATCGGCAGATCGAATGGCCGGTGGGGGTGGCTTGTCGAACCAGAGCAAACCATAGGGGTTGTCTTCGAGCACCAAAATCTTGTGAGCCTTTGCAATATCAAGAATGTCCAGGCGACGTTTGGCAGAGAGTGTTACCCCGGCGGGGTTTTGGAAATTCGGGATGAGATAGAGAAACTTGATGGGCACGTTCTGGCGCGTCAAATAGTCAATGCGTTCGGTAAGGGCCTGAGGAATCATGCCCTGCTCATCCATGGCGACGTGTTCGACTCGGGCTTGATAGGACCGAAAAACACCCATAGCGCCGACGTAACTGGGGGATTCGGTCAAAATGGCATCGCCGGGATTGACAAAGAGTTTGGTGATCAGATCAAGTCCCTGTTGAGACCCGGTAGTCACCACAACATCATCGACCCCGGCTCTAATTCCCTCCAAAGCCATAATTTCCACGATGCGCTCGCGCAACTGTGGCAATCCCTGCCCGGAGCCGTATTGCAGCGCTGAGGGACCCGAATCTTGCAAGACGCGATCGACTGAGGAACGAACCTTGTCAAAGGGTAAAGCCGCTACAAAAGGCATACCGCCCGCGAGGGACACCACTTCGGGTCGGCTTGCCACGGCAAAAAGGGCACGAACTTCGCTCGCGCTCAGGCCACTGGCACGATCTGCGTAGTTATCAAACCACGGGTCAAGCGAAATACCTGATGTGGGAGACGCCATGGCAACACCTCAAGTTTGTGTGGGCTAAGGCCCCAGAATACGCGGTGAAAGAGGATTTAGCTAAGGAACTCAGCCAGATCTGCTTCCAAAGCCGGCTTGGGTTTCGCTCCGATGACGGTTTTTACGACCTCACCGCCGCGGAAAATCTTCATGGTGGGGATGGAAGTGACCTGGTACTTCATGGCTGTTTCTGGGTTGTCATCAACGTTGAGCTTGACCACATCAATCTTGTCGGAATGCTCGGTGGCGATCTGGTCCAAGATCGGAGAAACCGCGCGGCATGGGCCACACCATTCAGCCCAAAAATCAACCATGATCGTTTTTTCGCTGGCGAGGACTTCGGTGGCGAAGTTCTGATCGGTCACGTCGCGTGCGGCACTCATGGTTTTCTCCTTATGTTGGGTGATACGGATGGTCTAATTTTCTAGGACTTGGGCAGGGATTCCAAATAATGTTGCGCATCCAGGGCCGCGACACAACCAGAGCCAGCGGCAGTGACCGCCTGACGATAGGTGGGGTCGATGACATCACCGGCGGCGAAAACACCCGCGAGGTTCGTTTTCGAGGTGCGACCCTCAACCTGGATGGTGCCCAAATCAGTCAAGTCAATCTGCCCGTGAATGACGTGCGTTCTGGGGTCAGATCCGATCGCGATGAACAAGCCGGTCACATCGAGAGTTTTTTCCTCACCACTGATGGTGTCAACCAATCCGATACCCGAAACGAGTTCGTCGCCATAGATGTGGGCAACGCCAGAGTTGAGGATGAATTCTATTTTGGGGTCATCCTGCGCGCGCTGCAGCATCACAGCGGAGGCACGCAAGTTCTCCGAGCGGTGAATGATGTACACCTTGTCAGCAAAGCGGGTCAAGAAGGTGGCTTCCTCCATGGCGGAGTCCCCTCCACCCACGACAGCCACGGTTTTGTTGCGGTAGAAAGCACCATCACAGGTGGCGCACCAGGAAACTCCGTATCCACTGAGGCGATCCTCATCAGCCAAACCGAGCTTGCGGTAAGCCGAACCCGTGGCCACGATGACGGTCTTTGCCTCAATCTCATCGCCATTACCCAGAGTGAGCGTCTTCGTCTCACCGGCGAGGGATACCGAAGTGACATCGTCGTAGACGATCTCTGCCCCAAATCGTTCCGCCTGCTTTTGCATGTGTGTCATCAGCTCAGGGCCGGTAATGCCTTCGGCGAAGCCTGGAAAGTTATCGACATCGGTCGTGTTCATTAGGTCTCCGCCAAATTCCACGGAAGACGCTATGACTAAGGGCGCCAGATTAGCGCGCGCGGCATAGATGGCCGCCGTGTATCCGGCAGGACCTGATCCAATAATGACGAGCTCGCGCATGATTCTCCGATTGTTTGTTACTCGGGCTAACGCAAGTCTAGGTCGAACTATTCCCGCGACCTCCAAGGCGCAGGCGGGAACGAATTCCTGCGGTCATTTCTAGAAATTCCGCATTGCGCAACAACCAGAGAAAGAGAGCGTAGGTAGCACTCATGGCACACGTGATCAGAGCCATCAGTAGTCCCGCCACGAAGGAACTACTTGTGAGCACACCGTTCGCACCGGCGTTAAACCACACCAGGATGCCCACTCCTAGTGCTGATGCGGGCAGTGCGGCCAGCGCATAGGTCATAAATTTGATGCCCAGGGGCATTAACCCAAGCCCCCCGAGTTTGCGACGCAAAACGAAGAGAGCCACTGCGGTTTGGAGCGTCCCTGCTGTGCTGGTAGAGAGCGCCAGACCATAAGCAATCTGATTAAGTGGCAGGGTCGACACCCCTAGAGCTAAAGATATGAAGACAGTGGCCTGGAATACCTGCAAAAAGAAGGGCGTCTTGGTGTCTTCCAATGCATAAAAGACGCGTTGAACGATGAACAGAACACTAAAGGCGACTAACCCGAGGGCGTAGAGGCTAATTACTAGCGCCATAGCCTGCATGGTTTCGACTTCGCCACCAAATTGTCGAGCAAAAGGCAGAGAAACCACGACGAGCCCGGCTGTGGCCAAGACCATAAAAAAGCCAATTCGAGACACCGAAGATAAGAAATCAGCCCTAACCCCGGCCAGATTTTTGTCTCGGGCGTGAGTGGACATGCGGGTGAAGTAGGCGGTGGCGAGGGAGACGACCACGACGGAGTGAGGCAGCATAAAAATAAGCCATGAGAAGCGCAGGATGGCCAAGCTCGGTGCTTCGCTGCCCGCCGCCAGGGAGGCGACATTGGCTTGAACCACACCAGCAATTTGGGCGACCATAATCATGCCAAACATCCAGGACACAGCTCTACCAGTCCGGCCCAGTCCGACTCCTCGCCAGGCGAAATCCAGCTGATAGCTCAAGCCGGCACGGCGCCAGAAGGTAAATAAAATCGCCGCCTGCATTGCCACACCCGCAGTGGCGGAACCAGCTAAGACGGCCACCATGGCCGGTGTCCACTCCAGGGCGTTGCCGGTGTCCAGATTAGGGAAGAGAAAACCAAAAATGATCAGCCCGCTCATGGCAACAATGTTGTTCAGCGCGGGCGCCCAGGTGAAAGGGCCGAAAACTTTCCTGGCGTTGAGGACTTCGCCCAGGAGGCTATAGAGCGCGTAGAAGAGCACTTGGGGCAAACACCAGTAGGCAAAAGCGGTCGCAAGAGCGATGTCCTGGCTAGAGAAACCTCGGCCTCCATCGCCGCCTTGTTGGGCATAGAGCGCCACTAGAGCAGGGGCTAGCAGGGTTGCGATAATCGCCACAGCGAGGAAAATTACTAAGCCAAGCGTCACAATCTTGTTGATGAAGCTTTGGCCACCATCCTTATCTAGGCCTGCTTTAACAATGTGGGGCACCAGGACTGCGCTGAGAACTCCCCCAGCCACAATGGCGTAAATGTTGTTAGGCAGTTGGTTTGCCAGCGCGAACGTATCGGCACCCGCCCCGACGGTTCCCAGAGTTCTTGCCAAGATAATGGCGCTGATGAAGCCGAGAATTCTCGACACCACTGTTCCTGAGGCTAAGCGCATGCTGGCCCGGCCAAGCGAGGAATCGCCTCGGTTAGCGTTGCTCACTCTGTGTCCTCAGGACCTCGTCGTCGACGCTGGATGGCCCGGATCAGCCCGAAGGCGAACGTTCCTCCCACGAGGGCCGTCAACACCAAGCTGATGACCCCTTCCCAGCCTGCGCGAATGGTGACGGGGATGATTACCAGTTCGCCTATGGGGGCACCACCTGCTGAGGCGAGACTAAATTCCACTGGCACGGTCCCATTGGCCAGAGATTGCACGTTCACAAGCGCTCTGGCTGATCCTTGAGCGGGAATAGTCATAGTGATGCGGGGTTGTTCCACAGCCAAAATTCCTGTGGTCGGTCGAACCACCAGGTCCACCACCACCGTGGAGCCTAAATCGTTGATAACCGTGACCGGGAGGGATGTCTGATCGGCAAGAACAGTGATGGCACTACCCTGTTCGATGCGCACCGAGTTATGAAAAGCACGGGAGTCTTCTTGCGCGCGGCCCCATTCGGCTGAAAGTCCCTCGGGATCCTCACTCCAGGTGGAAGACAAGAGCGCCTGGTATCTGGTCCAACGCCCATATACGGCGCTCTCGGGGTCTTGAGCGATGGTGGCAAAGGCCACGTCGCTTTCCCACAGCGTTTTGACATCGCCAACAAACTCTTGCCATTGCCTGGTTTGAGCAACGGTCGTCACTCCCGGTAGTTCTTCTGTAGGTGCGGCCTGAAGCGGAACTGCGACAGCATTGGCCATCGGCATCGCCTGGAAGCCAGCCAGAACGGCTTCAAGCCGGGGAGCGATAGCGGTTGCGGGCAAACGCCCGGTGCTAAAGATCAGAATCTCTGTGTTCTTACTGAGCGCACGGTAGGCGATGATTCCTTGAGCCCTTTGCAAATCAGCTTCTGCCTCAAACGGCGTTGGCGCCTGTAGGGCGGCACGAGCCAGAGCTGATAACTGGGCATCGACCCGGATGATGCGCGTATCCCCGACTACGACGACGGCCCGGTCAGAGGGCAGGCTGTCGCTGGAGAGCAACACGGCCGAGGCTGACCGGGTGGCCAAGGTAGCCAGCTGACTATTGCTAATTGTCTCACCGTGAATCCAGGGAAATTCCCCTAAACGCGCATAGACGAGAGTGTCAATCGCAAGTGATGCCAAGGGGTCAGCGTCAGCCCACGGCAAAGCGAACTGGGTCAAACCCAGAGACCCCAGCGTGCTCGCCCATTGGAGCGATTCCGCAGGGGCGAGATCGCCCAAAACTGAAATGGAGGCGGTAATCCGACTATCAATGGCAACCGTGGCGGGATAGCGGGCCAAGGCTTCGGTGACCTTATAGAGCGCCCCATCCTCGATGGTGAGGGCTTCTAGTTCCTCTGGTCGGAGTGCCACGCCACCACTGGCACTGGTGGTGAGGGTCACAATCGGAGCGATATCGGCTTGGCCGAGCAGGGCACCATTTGGCTGCACGATGATGATTTGGCGCCCTGTGAGCTTGCGAAGTTCGGGCGAGCGGTTCGATGAATGCGTGTAGGTGGTTTCTAAACCAAATATTCCCACGCGCGCCAGGCCAAGAGGTGCATCAGGGTCGTCCTCGGTGGAAACTTCCACGGGGATGGCGGGAACCCGCTCACTCAACACCTTTGAGCTCAACACGAACGGCAGTTCTCGGGTTTCTAACTGAGGCACTTCCGGCGATTGCGCGGTGGCCACCTCGGTGGCAACGGGGGAGCTTTCTCCGGCAATAAAGCGTCGAATTTGGTCTTCACTGGTGAAGGGGTCTTCGGTGAGACTGACGGTGATGTCTCCACTACCGAGTGTTCCTGACTCATCGGCGCGCAAAATAACGCTGAATTTTCCCTCGACTTCGGGATCAACAATCCCATTGGAGCCCACGATGATGTCGATGCGAGCACTCGAACGACTTTCGGCGGCAAAAGCGGGCAGGACAGCCGAACCGCTATGGAAAAGGATGGTTCCCAACGCAAGAGAAGCCAACGCGACACGAGCGAGGTCACGATAGGGACGTTGGGCAGGTGTTTTATCCACGCCTGCGAGTCGCTATCCCCAAAGCTGGCATGCATCAGAGTCTAGACTCTGAACACTATGTCAAGCGTTGCGAATGCCGTGGAAACCCTGCGTTTAGCAACCACCCGAGAACCTATCTCCCGCCTCGCTAAGGCTTTCGCTGCTGCCGGATTTGAACTGGCGTTGGTGGGGGGACCGGTTCGGGATGCTTTTCTGGAACGCCCGGTCAACGACTTTGATTTCACAACCTCAGCCATGCCGGATGAAATAGAAAAGATTGTTAAGCCCCTAGCTAGCGCCACCTGGGATGTGGGACGTGACTTCGGCACTATCGCTGCTCAATTAGGTGATTTCCGGGTTGAAATAACGACGTACCGCGCGGATTCTTACGACGGAACCAGCCGAAAACCGGAGGTAATCTTCGGCGACAGTTTGGAAGCAGATCTTTTTCGCCGGGATTTCACAATGAACGCGATGGCACTGACTCTGCCGGAGCTAAAACTGGTGGACCCGTGTGGCGGGTTAGCCGATTTGCTGGCGGGTGTACTAAAAACGCCGATCGCACCGGAAGAGTCTTTTAACGACGACCCACTGCGCATGATGAGAGCCGCCCGGTTTGCTAGCCAAATAGGGGCGAGCATCGAGGCATCGACGCTTCAGGCCATGACCGATATGGCGGGGCGGATAGAGGACGTCTCGGCTGAGCGTGTGCGGGATGAGTTATTGCGCATGCTGGCTTCTGATAATCCACGGCTGGGATTAGAGATTTTGGTGGAAACGGGTTTAGCTGAGCGAGTTTTGCCCGAGCTACCGGCGTTGAAATTAGAAACCGATGAGCACGCTCACCATAAGGATGTGTACCAACACACCTTAACCGTCCTTGACCAGGCCATTGCCGAGGAAAAGCTCCGAAACCCGCGAGCACAAGCCGATGTGACGCTGCGTCTAGCGGCGTTGCTGCACGATATTGGTAAACCAGCGACGAGACGTTTTGAAGCGGGTGGCACTGTCACGTTTTATCACCACGATGTCGTGGGAGCCAAGCTTGCTACGAAGCGTTTGAAAGCTTTGCGCCTAGACAAGGAGACCATTACCGCAGTAGCCACTCTGATTGAGCTGCACTTGCGTTTCTTCGGTTATGCCGATGCGGCGTGGTCTGATTCTGCGGTGCGCCGATATGTGCGGGACGCCGGAGCGCAATTGGATCGACTCCATATTGTGGTGCGCGCCGATGTGACAACGAGGAATAAACGCAAAGCAGATCGACTCTCTTTTGCCTATGACGATCTTGAAAACCGCATCGCTGAGCTTGCTGAGCAAGAGCAGCTCCAGGCAATGCGCCCGGACCTTGATGGGGAAGAAATCATGAAGATTTTGGGAATTGGGCCAGGCAGGGACGTCGGTCAGGCCTATCGTTTCTTGCTCGAAGTGCGCCTTGATGAGGGCGAAATCGGCGCCGAGGCAGCGACCCAGCGGTTATTGGAATGGTGGGCGGCTCGGTAACTCTGTTGCGGGGCCTAGATAGTTGCGCCTAGACTGTGGCGGTTGCCTTATCAACGATTGGGCAACAGCACTAATCCCTCCTGTTGCAGAAATTCTGTGACCGTTAGTCCGAAGGAGGTGGGGTAGCCGTGCAGAATTACGAACTAATGGTCATTCTCGACCCAGAGACCGAAGAGCGAACTGTTGCTCCCAGTCTGGAAGCGTTCCTCGAGGTCATCCGCAAGGATGGCGGCTCGATTGAGAACCTTGACATCTGGGGCAAGCGTCGTTTGGCCTATGAAATCAAGAAGAAGACCGAGGGTATCTACGCCGTCGTCAACTTCACCGCATCTGCTGCGGCAACCGCGGAACTGGATCGCCAGTTGCGTTTGAGCGAAGCAGTGATGCGCACCAAGGTAATGCGTCAAGAGCAATCTGTTGTCAGCCTTGGCGCACCGGAAGCGTCTCCGGTGGCCCAGCGAGTCTCACTTTCTGGCGGTAACAAACGCCGCAAATCGGAGTAGACCATGGCTGGCGAAACCATTATCACCGTGGTCGGCAACTTAACTGCTGACCCTGAACTTCGTTACACCCAAAACGGTGTTGCCGTTGCAAACTTCACTGTTGCTTCGACACCGAGAAACTTTGATCGTCAGTCCGGCGAATGGAAAGACGGCGAAGCGCTGTTTATGCGTGCAAGCGTGTGGCGTGAATTCGCTGAGCACGTCGCATCGTCTCTGACAAAGGGTTCTCGTGTTGTGGCCACTGGCAGGTTGCGTCAACGTTCTTATGAAACGAAAGAGGGCGAAAAGCGCACCTCGATCGAACTTGAGGTCGATGACATTGGCCCCAGCCTTCGCTACGCAACGGCGCAGGTTCAGCGCCAAGCCGCTGGTGCCCGCACTGCGGGTGCTGTGGAAGATTCGTGGAGCGCGCCCGGCGCAGGCGGAGCAACCCAGGACCCTTGGGCTAATGCTGCACCAGCTCAGGCCCCACCCGTTGAGGATGCACCCTTCTAACTAATGACCTTGAGGCTAGCTAGCGTGGCTAGTTAGCCCTGAATGAGAGAGAACACACACCATGGCAGGAAAATCCAGCGGCGACCGCCGCAAGCCCCGCGTAGCGAAGGGTGGCAAGCCTCAGGCTCCGGTCAAACCCATCACCGTGGGTGTCATTGACTATAAAGACGTGGCAACACTGCGCCGCTTTATCTCCGAGCGCGGAAAGATCCGTGCTCGCCGCATCACCGGCGTTTCAGTCCAGGAGCAGCGTTTGCTCGCCACCGCCATCAAGAATGCGCGCGAAATGGCTTTGTTGCCTTACGCCGGCGCTGGACGCTAGGGGGAACGATTATGGCAAAGCTCATTTTAACGAACGAAGTAACCGGTCTCGGTTCACCTGGCGATGTAGTGGACGTGAAGAACGGCTACGCCCGCAACTTCTTAATCCCTCTAGGTTTCGCGGTGACGTGGAGCAATGGTGGCCAGAAGCAGGTTGACCAGATCAAGAACGCTCGAGCTGCCAAGGTTTTGGCATCCCAGGAAGAGGCAGACGCGCTCAAAGCTGCTCTCGAGAAGGCCACTATTTCTATCAAGGTTCGTGCCGGAAAAGAGGGACGCCTGTTTGGCTCCGTCACCCGCAACGATGTCTTGGCAGCGATTGAGGCCGCCGGTATCAAGGGCGTGGATAAGCGCTCGATTGAATTATCGGCCCCGATCAAAGCTGTCGGTGCAGCGGAAGCACTTATTGCTATCCACGCCGGCGTAGTAGCAAAGGTCAAACTTTCGGTTATTGCCGAAAAGTAGCTCCGAATACACGCTAAAGAGGTCCTCCCAGCGGGAGGGCCTCTTAGTGCTTTAAGCATGATTTTCCACACAGGCCTGTGGTGAGCGTCAAACTCTCAAGTCCTACTTTATGCAGATTAAGAGCCGATCGATTGTGATAACTAAACCGGGGTAGATAGCTGTTTTTCTTCAAAATGTTGTTAATCAGGGCCCAGACAATCCCCAGTCTTTCCACAGGGCTGTCGGCGTTTCGCTCGAGTACTCCACAGGTCTATCCACAAGCCTGATTGTGCTGTTACCGGTGGGTGCATAGAGTGTGGGAAAGCTTGTAGTCCAGATGCAATTGAGGTCTGGAAAGTGCCTACGCAGTGTCGGTCGATGGTGATAGACCTGGGTACGCAAGTATGAATAGGGCGTTACTTGTGTTGTCCCAAAAACGGAGGAGGTGGAGATGTCCATAGCTCAGCTAGGAATCGTTCCAGATTCTTCTCCTCAACGTGCTTACGGGGGAGAGCGCACGCCGCCCCACGATGTCCTGGCAGAGCAGAGCACCCTTGGCGGCATGCTCTTGAGCAAAGATGCTGTAGCGGATGTCATCGAGGTAATTCGGGGCAGGGATTTCTACCTACCCAAGCACGAACTCATTTTTGACGCGGTTCTCAACCTCTATTCCCATGGTGAACCTACCGACGTCATTACCGTCACTGAAGAGCTGACTAAAACCGGAATGCTCTCGAGAGCTGGCGGTGTGGATTATCTACACACCATCGTCTCTGGCGTTCCCACCGCGGCAAGTTCTGGCCACTACGCGACGATTGTGGCCGATAAGGCGGTACTTCGCCGGTTGGTAGACGCGGGAACCCGGATTGCCAATATGGGTTACGCCAGCGAGGGTGAAGTGACCGAGCTCGTTAACTCTGCCCAAACTGAGATTTATCAGGTGGCCGGCGGTATTGAGGCCGAAGATTATGTTCCCCTCAATGAAGCCGTCACCTCTGCAGTCGATGAGATTGAAGCCGCTAGGGGCCGCGACGGTCAGATGATCGGTGTCCCCACCGGATTCGCGGATCTTGATTCGCTGACTAACGGCTTACATAAAGGCCAGTTGATTCTCATAGCTGCCAGGCCGGCCCTCGGTAAATCAACGCTCGCTTTGGATTTAGCCCGATCAGCAGCCATTCGCCACAAACTTCCGACAATTTTCTTCTCACTCGAGATGGGTAGAGCAGAAATTGCGATGCGGTTGCTATCGGCCGAGACCACCATTCCTCTGCAGAAAATGCGCAAGGGAATGGTGGAAGCCCACGATTGGAAATCTATCGCCGCAACGCGTGGGCGCATAGAGTCTGCACCACTGTTTATCGATGATTCACCCAATATGACGTTGGTGGAAATTCGGGCAAAGTGTCGCCGATTGAAGCAGCGCGAAGGTCTCAAGATGATTGTGATCGACTACTTGCAGCTGATGACTTCGGGTAAGCGGGTGGAATCGCGCCAGCAAGAAGTTAGTGAGTTCTCGAGAGCGTTGAAGCTTCTCTCCAAGGAGCTACAGGTACCTGTTGTGGCACTCTCCCAGCTCAACCGTGGTCCCGAGCAGCGCGCGGACAAGAAGCCTCAATTGAGCGACCTGCGCGAGTCTGGTTCCTTGGAGCAAGATGCTGACTTGGTGATCCTGTTGCATCGCGAAAGTGCGTACGAACGCGACAATCCCCGCGCCGGTGAGGCTGATCTGATTGTCGCAAAGCACCGTAATGGGCCCACTGACACCATTGTGGTTGGTTTCCAGGGGCAATATTCGCGCTTTGCGGATATGCCCAAGACCTAGACCAGAAGTCTCGAGGATTTAGCGGGCTACGCTGGTCGAGTGAGTGAAAATTCTCCGGCGAAAGAACGGCCCCTGTCCTACTTTGTGGTCTCCTTGACCAGAGCCGTCATTGTGGTGGTTACAGGTCTTGTTATTACCTTCAACCAAGACCACAGCGCTCTATTTGGGCTGGTGGCGTTGGGCATTATGGCCACTGTCAACGCTTTGGGGTTGGCTTTGCTGGCCGGGGGGTTGCCACCTCGGGATTCCTCACGGGGCCTTCACCGATGGCAAGCCTTGGTGTCACTGGCTGTAGGAGTCTTGGTCTTGGCCCTTTCACACGGGGGCATCCTCTTGTTGCTGTGGGCCATCGTTTTCTGGGCGCTGTTGACCGGTGTGGCAGAGGTTTTTGCCGGATGGCGCTCAGCGAAGGGTTCGGCCTTGCGACGCGACTGGATTGTCCAAGGTTCGCTCACGGTTTTGTTAGCCCTGGTGGTGATGACCCAATCAGGAGATAGTGTTGCCGTGGTCGGCTTCTTAGGTTCCTGGGCTATCGTCCAGGGTGTGTATCTCGCGATTGCGGGAATAAGCCAGCGCAGCGCGCCAGGCGCCTAAAGGGAAGCAGAGCAGTGATGAACACACCAAGCCGCAGAGAACGGTTACGCCCGCTCGAATATGTGATGCTCTCGGGTTTTGCTGCACTGTTCGCCGGTTTAGTGATCGTCATGGTAACCAGAAATCTGGCCACAGGCTTTATCGTCTCGGGCCTTGTCTTCGTGGTCGTCATCATTGGTATCGCCATGCTCGTCCTGGCAACTTCACCAAATTCCATCCCCGAGGGTGAGCGCAAAAGTCCCGGAACGGGAAACGACTAGCAGTTAGTCGAGGTAGTTCACTAGCTCGCTGGCTAGGCCGACATACTCTTCGGGTGTGAGAGCGGAGAGGCGCTTTTTAGCGCCCTCTGAAATATCTAGCTCAGCAATAAAAGCTCTCAGCACTTCTGTGTTGACTGCGTTACCGCGGGTGAGCTCTTTCACCACGGCGTACGGATCTTTCAACGATGAGGACCCGCGAGTAATTTCGGCTCGAATCACCATTTGGATCGCTTCCGCAAGGACCTCACCATTTGCGGCGAGGTCGGCCCTCAGTGCCTGGGAGTTGAGCGCAATATCGCCAAGCCCCTTCTGGATATTGGTAAGGGCCAGAAGAGAATGCCCAAAGGCAACGCCAAGGTTTCGCTGGGTGGAGGAATCCGTGAGGTCACGTTGAAGCCTGGAGGTGACCAATGTCGAAGCGAGGCTATCGAGCAAAGCATTGGAGAGTTCAAAGTTCGCCTCAGCGTTTTCAAAACGGATCGGATTGATTTTGTGAGGCATGGTGGAGGACCCCGTGGCACCCGCTTCAGGAATCTGGGTCAGATAGCCCAAAGAAATATAGGTCCAGATGTCCGTGCAGAGGTTGTGAAGGATTCGATTACCGTGAGCAACGGTGTTCAGTAATGCCGCGAGCGCATCGTGGGATTCAATTTGGGTTGTCAGGGGGTTCCAGACAAGACCTAAGCCCTCCACGAAGTTTTTACTCACTAAGGGCCAGTTCACCGCAGGCTCAGCAACCACATGGGCTGAAAACGTTCCGGTCGCCCCGCTGAATTTTGCTTGGTAGGGGATCAGGGCGATTCGTTGGGAGACAAAGGCCAAGCGGTGCGCGAACACGGCCATTTCCTTGCCCATAGTTGTCGGCGTCGCTGGCTGGCCGTGGGTCCTCGAGAGCATGGGCTCATCACGCCACTTCTTGGCCAGAGCTTTGATGGTTTCGCTTACTTGGTCAAACGCCGGCGTCCACACGTTTTCCATGGCTTCTTTAGTTACCAGTGCATAGGAGACGTTATTGATGTCTTCGCTGGTGCAACCAAAGTGCACAAGTTCGTGCAAGGCCGCTAAATCGTTGTCCGAGAGCACATCGCGCACGAAATACTCAATGGCTTTTACGTCGTGGCGGGTAGTGGCTTCGTAGGTGGCAATCGCGGCTAGCTGCTCGGGGCCAAAGTCTGTGACTACCGCACGAAGGGCACTCACGGTGCTCGCGGGAAGCGGTGCGGTCCCGGCGACACCCTCCTTGCATAGTGTGATGAGCCATTCCAGCTCTACGTGAACTCTCGCGCGGTTGAGCGCGGCTTCAGAAAAGTACTCGCCTAAGGCTTCGGTGGCAGCGCGGTAGCGGCCATCGAGAGGGCTGAGCGGTTGGTGGCCTAGACGTGACATAGTCACCTTCCTCTGGCGGCTGATTCCTTCCTCATTCTTCCCTACTTCTTCGCTGTCCACGAGGTGCCACCCCTGAGAGCTTGTGTCCCTTTTGGCGTTACTGGTCCCTACGCAAGCACGGCATTAGGCACTATGCGCATGTCGATATGTCTGGTCGGAGGAATCGTGGACGCTGCGGTGAGGCAAGCAGCCCTGGAACAAGCGGGGGTGCTGCGCGGTGTTGTGAGCCAATTGAACCAACAACGCATCGGCGATCGCTGGCAAAGCCCGGCGAGGGATCAGTGTGAGGCGCGCTTGACCGAATTGGAGGCGGCACTTCTTAGCTCCGCCAGGCGGCTAGAAAATTGGGCGCACCGTGCGGACATTGCCTCGGTAACAGTGGATTGGGCGTGAGCGAGGGTCTGTGGATTTCCACGCCCGGGTTTCTCTGGGTCAGCGAAGACCACGTCCTTGCCCTGGCCGACGTTCTTTGGCACTCGGCGCGAGTTATCGAGGGTGTCACCTCGCACCTTGCTGGTTTAGACACCAGCTCACCGGACCTGGTCTTACCCCTCGCTTCGCTAACTGGGGCGGACTTAGTGGGAATTCGCACGGGGCTGGCACACCTGGGTGATGATACCCGGTGGCTCTATACCGCCTTGGCGGCATATGCCCACTCCACTGCGCAGAGTGAACGCTCACGGGTTGCCTTTTTCGATGGCCCCCGCGATCACTTGATTGCTTTGGCGATCGTCTCGGCCACTGGTTATCAACCGAGAGTTGATTACCAGGATTGGGGGGCTGCGGAGGCCGCAAGAGCAGTGCTGGGCGATGACTTCTCACCAGGGCCGATTGTTGTCAGCGCGATAGAGGGCGTGGAAGACGCTGGGCAAGGGAGGGCAGTGACGATGGAGGCGCGCATTGAGCGGATTCCTTCGGGGGAGAATCCCATCCGGATTGAGCGATTTACCAGGGTTGATGGTGCCGACGATTTTGATGTCTACATCGCTGGCACCCAGGAATGGAGCGTGGGAACGAGTTCTGAACCTTTTGACATGGAAAGTAATCTCGCCCTTGTCGCCGGCGTATCCGCTGCTTCGCTGGTGGCGGTGGAATTAGCAATGAAAAAATCAGGCATCCGCCCCGGTGATCGGGTCAGTTTCACTGGTCACTCCCAAGGGGGGCTTGTTGCCGCACGATTGGCCGAGTCTGGTCGCTATGCCACCACGGGATTACTTACTGCTGGTGCACCGTTGGGCAATACACATATTCGAGGCAGTTACCCCGCAGTTGCCCTCGCCCACAGCGACGACGTGGTGCCCCGTTTGGGTGGGCATCAACAGGAAAGCCAAGCGACCACGATTGAGCGAAATAGTGGTTCACGGCCGGGCGATGTCGCGGGTGCGCATTCCCGAAAGGCCTATGCCACCACCGCCCGCATGGCTGATAACTCGCCCGCCCATAGCCAACTCCCGATTTTTCCCACATCGGGAGAACCGGCGAGAGTTGAGGTGTTCACCGCGGTGCGGAAAGAGAAGCACTAGCGCCTGGTTTTCACCAAAGGACGCAACACCATTCCGATAATCCAGCCCGAGAGGCTGAGAACGAGTGCGCCAATGATCCCCCAGTAGAAGTCCTCAACGAAGAGACCAAAGCCCAACCATCCTGACACGAGAGTGACCAGTAAGAGCAAAGCGGCGTTGACCACCAGGGAAATGAGTCCCAGGGTCAGAATGTAGAGCGGGAAGGCCACAATCCGAATCGCGTTACCAATGATGCCGTTGATGAGGCCAAAAACTAGGGCAATGAGCAAATAGCTGAGAATCAATTCCAGGCTAGGTCCGCCAACGACGACGGGTTCACCTTGTGCGTAGGGGACCATGGTGAGACCCGGTACCACCCATACGGCGATGGCGAGAGCCAAAGAATTAACAATTAGGCGAAGCAGGAAACGAAACATGGTCTAACTATGCCCTGCCCGACGGTCAATTGCGAATGAATAGTAGGCCCCCCACGTCGAGGGGGCCATGTCGTTGTGGGAAAGCATGACCCCAACGTCCATGGTGCTCTACTAGATTAGAGGGATGCCTTACACGGACGCCACGCTCAGTTTGTTGGCACCGGATGGAACCCTGGTCAACAACGACCGCAATGCGGTCTATCACCAGGCGATCTCGCATTTGAACGAGGGCGACTTTCGTGAGTTCTATCGGGTGATGACCATTGTGAGGCGATTCGACATTGAGGCGGGCAATCTGCAACGCCAAGGTCAAATGGCCTTATGGGTGCCCAGCATCGGCCAAGAGGGCGCACAGGTGGGCTCTGCCTTTGCCACCAGAGCCCAAGATCATATTTTCCCGGCATATCGTGAGCATGCGGTGGGGTATATCCGCGGTCTAGACCTAATTAACATCATCCGGATGCTGCGCGGTCTGACCCACGGTGGTTGGGACCCTAAGCAGACCAATAATTTTCACCTGTACACGCTCGTTATTGGCTCCCATACCCTCCATGCCACCGGTTATGCCATGGGCATTGGTTTTGATGGCGCCTGTTCCACGGGTGACCTAGAAAAAGACGAAGCGGCCCTGGTGTATTTCGGAGATGGCGCTACCAGCCAGGGCGACACCAATGAAGCCATGATCTTCGCCCAGAGTTATCAAACCCCGCAGGTGTTCTTCCTACAAAACAACCACTGGGCTATTTCTGTGCCCGTGAGAGTTCAGTCGAGAACGCCCTTATTTGAGCGCGCAGCCGGTTTTGGTATGCCCAGTATTCAAATCGATGGCAACGACGTTTTGATGAGTTATGCCGCAACCCGTCTGAGTATGGATGCCGCTCGTTCCGGTGAAGGGCCGCGCTTTATTGAAGCACTCACTTATCGAATCGGTGCCCACACCACCAGCGATGATCCCACCAAGTATCGCGATGAAGATGAATTGGCTTTCTGGCAAGCGCACGACCCGATAGATCGCTTCCGCACATATTTGAAGGGTCTGGGCGTAGAGCAGAGCTTCTTTGACGCCGTTGATGCCGAGGGCGAGGATTACGCTGCCGATATTCGTAAGCGGACCATGGCTCTAGAGGCACCGCCAGTTTCTGACATATTTGCCCACGTATATAACGATGAGCACGCAGGTATTCAGGCGGAAGCGAAATGGTTGGAAGAATATTTGGCCTCATTTGAGGAGGGTTCATCGTGATGGAACTCCCCATGGCCAAGGCCATCAACGCAGGTTTGCGTGCGGCCATGCTCGCCGACGATGCTGTGATGCTGATGGGCGAGGACATCGCTCAGCTCGGTGGCGTTTTTCGGGTGACAGAAGGCCTGCAGGAGCAGTTTGGGCCTAGTCGCGTGTTGGATACCCCACTGGCCGAAGCGGGAATTGTGGGTACTGCGATTGGGTTAGCAATGCGCGGTTATAAGCCAGTGTGTGAAATTCAATTTGATGGTTTTGTTTATCCTGCTTTTGACCAAATTGTGACTCAGCTGGCAAAACTCACTTCGAGGCACGCGGGAACGCAGTCTTTCCCCGTTGTGATTCGAATTCCTTACGGGGGCCATATCGGTGCTATTGAGCACCACCAGGAAAGTCCGGAAGCGTATTTTGCTCACACTGCTGGTTTGCGGGTAATTTCGCCGGCTACCCCTCATGATGCCTATTGGATGATTCAAGACGCGATCTCATCCTCCGATCCGGTCATTTTCCTTGAGCCAAAGAGCCGTTATTGGCATAAAGGCCCCGTAGATGATGAACAAGCGGGGGCAACGATGACTCAGGCGCGTATTGCTCGCTCGGGCACGGATGTGACCCTGATTGGCCACGGTGCCGCAGTGAGCATGATGCACCAAGCGGCAGAAATTGCCGAGGGTGAGGGAATCAGCATCGAGATTGTTGACCTTCGTTCGCTCTCACCGCTCGATATGGATACCGTCCTTGAATCTGTTCGGCGCACAACCCGGGCTGTGGTGGTGCAGGAAGCACCGGGCAATGTCAGCCTGGGCAGCGAAGTAGCGGCAGCCCTGGCCGAAAAAGCCTTTTATGTCATGCAGGCACCGGTCTTGCGGGTGAGTGGATTTAACACACCTTTCCCCCCCGCCGGCTTAGAGACGGTGTTTTTGCCCGATACTGATCGCATATTGGACGCAGTCGACAGAAGCTTGGCTTACTGATGGCTGGGGAGAAGGAGTAATCATGGCGGACTTCACTTTCCCCCTGCCCGATGTGGGCGAAGGCTTAACCGAAGCCGAAATTGTGTCGTGGCGGGTAAAGCCTGGTGACCTGGTTGCCGTAAACCAGGTCGTAGTCGAAATCGAGACAGCGAAATCGTTAGTGGAGCTGCCATCCCCTTTTAGCGGGATTGTGCGGGAACTTCTTGTGGCGGAGGGCGACACGGTTCAGGTCGGCTCCCCTATCTTTTCAGTCCAAGGCGAGGGCGGCCTGGAGCCGGTGACGCCGGATACCGGGGTTAGCGAGGCGATTGCCGATACTTCGAGCACGGTCACCAAGGATGCGGAGACTCCTGAAGTCAAAAACCTGGTTGGTTATGGTGCTGGGTCAAATGAGCCGACAAGCCGTCGCCGTCGCCATGGGCGACCCGTGCCCGACACGGAGCCCGCTGCTGCTGCTCCGACCTCCGATTTACCTGTTACCCAGGCCCTACCCGTTATTGCCAAGCCCCCTATTCGCAAGCTTGCTAAAGACTTAGGTGTTGATCTAACCCAAGTTCCCCCCACGGGAGCTGCCGGTGAAGTCCTCCGTGGGGACGTGATGGGCCACGCTGAACAAGCCACCGTGTTCAAGAACATTGAGACCCCTGCCTGGCCGGAAAACCGGGAGGACCGCATCCCGGTTAAAGGGGTCCGCAAAGCTATCGCTCAGGCGATGGTCAAGAGCATGTTCTCCGCCCCCCACGTGTCCGTCTTTGTCGATGTTGATGCCACTAGGACGATGGAATTCGTCAAACGCTTGAAAGCCTCACCAGATTTTGCTGGCATCAAAATTTCTCCACTTTTGGTAATGGTTAAAGCCATGATTTGGGCGGTGCAGCGAAATCCCACGGTGAACTCCACCTGGACGGATGAAGAAATTCTGGTTCATCACTACGTGAACCTGGGTGTGGCCGCTGCGACACCGAGAGGCTTGATTGTGCCTAACGTCAAAGACGCACACACTCTGAGTTTGCGTGATTTGGCGGCAGCTTTGGAAAAACTGACGGCGACCGCGCGCGATGGTAAAACCACCCCGGAGGAGATGTCCGGTGGCACCATCACCATTACCAACCTGGGCTCGTTTGGCGTTGACACGGGAACGCCTATTTTGAATCCTGGCGAGGTCACCATCGTGGCGCTCGGCACCATTAAGCCCAAGCCTTGGATTGTTGAGGGAGAAGTTCGCTCGCGCATGGTGACTACGGTGGCGGCCAGTTTCGATCACCGCGTGGTCGATGGCGATGTCGCATCTCGTTTTGTTGCCGATGTGGCCAGTGTCATGGAGGAACCCGCCCTGCTCCTTGATTGATTTTGACAATCATTATCAATAAGGGTTACACTCGGCGGTATGAAAATAAAGAGAAACGAACGCTTGCTGGGGGCCACGGTGTCCCTCGTTGGGATGCTGGCTGTCGCCGGCTGTACTGCAGCTAGTGACGAGATTGTCCAGGCAGACTCTGTGCCAAGCGTCGTGGTGACCACGACCATTTTGGGAAGTGTAGTCAGTGACATTGCTACCTGTGCGGTGGGCGATGATTCCAGTGTCACGGTGATGATGCCGCTTGGGGCAGATCCGCATGATTTTCAGGCATCGTCAGCTCAGGTGGCTGAGATGGCTCGGGCCGATTTGATTGTGGCTAATGGCCTGGGTCTTGAAGAGGGCATGATGGATGCTATTGAAAACATTGAAGCCGATGGCGGAGCCGTGATGGAGATCGCCTCGCTTCTGGACCCGCTTCCTCTGGGGAACGTAGACGAGCATGCTGAGGACGAACACTCTGAGGACGAACACGCCGCAGAAGAGCCTGCCGCTGAAGAGGATGGGCACGCCCACGGCGACTTTGATCCTCATTTCTGGTTTGATATGGAACGCATGGCGAGTGCTGCGCAACTCATTGGGGCCGAACTCGCCCTCACCGGTGGCGAGGCCTACGACACGTGTGGTCAGAGTGTTGCCGCCGACATTCGTGCCACGGAACTAGATGTCATCAAAACCCTTGATGAGATTCCTGAACTAGATCGTATTTTGGTCACCGACCATGATGCTCTTGGTTACTTTGCTACTCGCTACGACTTCCGCATTGTGGGTGTTGTGATCCCCGGTGGTTCCACTTTGGGTGAAACCAACTCTCAAGAGCTTGCTGATCTGGTTGCCACGATGGAGAAAGAAGGCGTTGTCGCAATCTTTGGTGATACCGCAACCAGTAGCGAACTCTTAGATGTCCTTGCTAGCGAGTTGAATCAGGAAGTTAGCGTCATCCAGCTCTATGTGGGAGGCCTCGGTGGCCCTGACTCGGGTGCCCAAACATACGAAGAGATGATGCGAACCAATGCCACGATGATCGCTCAAGGTTTGGTTGGCTAAAACCTGGAAGACTAACGATCATGGAATGGTGGAGTGCCCCCTTTGAGCTGGCTTTTCAACAGCGAGCTCTTTTAGGGGGCATTCTTGCCGCACTGATGGCCTCCACCGTGGGGACCTGGCTGGTTTTGCGGGGGATGAGCTTTTTTGGGGATGCTTTTGTCCACGGCGTGATTCCCGGTGTCGCGGCAGCCGTGGTGCTCGATATCAACCCCCTGATTGGTGCTGCTGTTGCAGCGGCAGTGATGGTTGCCGCTATAGAACTGGTGCAGCGCAAAACAATTCTTGGCGAGGACACCTCCATTGGGCTGCTGTTTGTGGGAATGCTCGCCTTAGGTGTGGTGATTATTTCCCAACTTGACTCTTATGCCGGGAGTTTAACCAGCATTCTTTTTGGTGATGCTCTGGGTGTGAGCTGGCCAGACATTTTTTCCCAACTCGCTGTTCTGGCTGTGGTGTTAGTAATCTCCGTGGTGTTGTATCGGCCTTTGGTGGCGCTCAGCCTCAATCGGGACAAGGCTGAATTGCTGGGGATGCGACCGGGGTTGGCTCACGCAGCTTTGCTCGTGCTGATTGCTTTAGCGGTGATCGGCAGCTACCAATCGGTGGGAACCCTGTTGGTTTTTGGATTACTGGTGGGCCCTCCAGCCACAGCAAGTCTGCTCTCTCGCACCATCACCCGCATGATGGTCATTGCCGCCATCGTGGGCGTGTTCTCGGTATGGGCGGGTTTGACCCTGAGTTATTACCTGGGCACTGCGGCCTCTGCCACGATGGCACTGGTTCCGATTGTGTTGTTCTTCCTTGTGCTGAGCACCCAACAGCTGATTCAGAGCCTTAAACCAAAGGTGGCCTCATGACCAACGTGGTGGAGGGTGCGGGTGTGGTGGTGGTCCGCGATGGCGTTATGGCTCTTTCGGCATCAGATTTCACCATCCCGGCGGCAAAAATAACGGCGATCATTGGTCCCAATGGCAGTGGGAAATCAACCCTGCTTCATGCACTGACGGGCCTTTTGGAAACCGAGTCAGGAACTCTCAGTATTTTGGGGAAAACTCCCAAAGCCGCTCGAACCAGTGTCGCGTATGTGTTGCAGCATATGAACGTCCACCCCGGTATCCCCATGACGGTTCGCGAAGTGGTCTTGATGGGGCGCTATCCAGGCTTAGGTTTACTGCGACGCCCCAGCGCGAAGGATCGCGCCAGCGTGAAAGAGGCCATGGAGTTGCTCTCCATTGATAATCTCGCTGATCGGCAAGTATTTAGACTCTCCGGTGGTCAGCGCCAGCGAGTGTTTGTTGCCCAAGCATTGGCTCAAGACCACACGGTGTTGCTAATGGATGAGCCTCTGACTGGCCTGGATATTCATTCAGCACAAACTATTGACGACATCATTCACGATGAACCAGCTCAAGGCTGCTCGGTGGTCTTCACCACCCACGACTTAGAAGAAGCCAGGGCGGCCGATCATGTCCTCCTGGTCAGCGGATATGTGGTGGCCAGTGGGGCACCGGAGGAAGTCCTTACCCCGGAAAATCTGGCGACCGCATATGGCTTAGGCCGTTTGCACCCTGAAAACGTCGATGCCACAGGCCCCATCGATGACGCCTACGAATCCGACCACCATCACGACGGCGAGGGATAAACACGTGAAACGCAACACCAAACAACGCGAAGAAGTCTGGCAAGCACTGGAGGCCACCCCTGGTTTTGTGAGTGCTCAGCAGTTGCATCAAAGCCTGCGGGAGCTGGGCTCCAGTATTGGTTTGGCCACGGTCTATCGCAGCCTGAATTCGCTGTCCCAAAATGGTGACGCTGATTCGCTCTCACTCGAAGGCGAGAACCTGTATCGAGCCTGTTCGCCCGGGCACCACCATCACCTAATTTGCCGCCAGTGCGGGCATACCAGCGAAATTGAAGCCAGCGCGGTGGAAGCCTGGGCGCAGTCTGTGGCCGCACAGCACGGTTATGCCAAACCGCAACACATTGTAGATATTTTTGGTCTGTGTCCCACATGCCAAACAGGGGTTGCCCAGGAGCCCACAAGCGCGTAAGGTGGACCTTTGGTTGAGCGGTTTTCCGCTTTTCTCTGTGCGCACACCAGCGTCACTTCCTCTGGAAGAACAAAAGTGTTTGCGCGCCGACAAGTGACCTTGGGTAGGGCAATAGTCCTACGGTAGCCATAACAGGAGGAAACATGGCAGCAGTCTGCCAAGTGACCGGAGCCACACCCGGTTTCGGACACGCCATTTCACACTCGCACCGTCGCACAAAGCGTCGGTTCGATCCCAACATCCAGAAGAAGACCTATTACGTGCCCTCCTTGAGGCGCAACGTAACACTGACTCTCTCTGTCAAAGGCATCAAGACTATTGATGCTCGCGGTATTGAATCAGTCGTGAGCGAGCTGCTTGCTCGTGGGGAGAAAATCTAATGGCAAAAGCACAGGACGTGAGGCCCATCATCAAGATGCGCTCCACCGCAGGCACGGGATACACCTATGTAACCCGTAAGAACCGTCGTAATGACCCTGATCGCTTGGTCTTGATGAAATACGACCCCGTAGTTCGTAAGCACGTTGAATTCCGCGAGGAGCGCTAAAGCATGGCAAAGAAAAGCAAGATTGCGCGCAATGAACAGCGCAAAGTAATTGTCGAAAGGTATGCCGAAAAGCGCCTGGCACTCAAAAAGGCCTTGGTTGACCCCAATGGCAGTGATGAATCGCGCGATGCAGCACGCTTGGGACTTCAGAAGCTCCCCCGCAACGCTTCACCGGTGCGCGTTCGTGGCCGTGACTCAATCGATGGCCGCCCTCGTGGTTTCCTGAGCAAATATGGTGTTTCTCGTGTCCGTTTCCGCGAAATGGCACACCGAGGCGAATTACCGGGGATTACCAAGTCCAGCTGGTAGTTTTTTATTGGCTCGGAAGTGATTTTGAGCCGAGCCGAAACACTTCAACCAAGTCCTAGGAGGACACAGTTATGAATCGCTCAGAACTTGTAGCCGCAGTAGCGGAGCACACTGGTCACAGCCAGGCAGCAGTAAACGGCGTCGTTGACGCTATTTTCGCAGTGGTGTCCAAAGAAGTTGCTTCTGGCAACAAGGTCACCATCCCAGGTTGGGTATCTTTCGACCGCACACACCGTGCAGCTCGTCAGGGACGTAACCCCCAGACCGGTGCAACGATCCAGATCGCTGCATCCAAGAGCGTCAAGGTTTCTGCTGGTAGCAAGCTGAAAGCTTCTGTCAAGTAGTCACTGACAAACTCGAGATTAGGGACGACCATGACGGTCGTCCCTAATCCGTTTAAGCCCTCTGTCTTTGCAAAGAGGCGCCTCACCTAAGCTTTTGATGTGACCTCCCGATTTAGTTCAGCTGTGGCTGGTGTCACCTTTCTTATCCTCGCTGGCCTGAGCGTCGCGATATTTGCGGGTTTGGCTATTGGCGGCGGGGCACAACCACTGCTTCTCGCGGATCCTGGTGCCCTCGTGCGCTATGGATTACCCATCGCTACTGCTGCGGTTCACTTGGGCGCCGCTTTGAGCATTGGAAGCTTGATGGTGGCAGCGATGGTGGTGAGCTCGACCTACCGTGGGTTTAGTCAGTCCCTGATTGTTGCCGCAATCGGTGCCGGGGTCACGACGGTCACCTCTGTGCTGAGTGGGTTTTTGACGTTTCTCGCGATTTATGTGGAGCCGGTCAGTCTTGACCAACGTTTTGGCGAAGTTCTGTGGCTCTACATTCAAGAAACTGAGGTAGGTCGCGCCTGGTTGCTTACCGTGGGGCTCTCGGCGGTTGTCACGGTATTGGCCCTAGCGGTGCGAAGTTTTGCTGGGGTCTTTGCCACTGGGTTGCTTGCCGTTTCATCGCTGTGGCCTTTGGCGGAGCAGGGCCACGCTTCGGGCACAGCGAATCACGAGGCCGCCGTGAGCGCTTCTTTTCTTCACAGTGTTTTTGCCGCCATCTGGATCGGGGGGCTTGCGATGATGGCGATCATCGCCTGGAGTAACAAGCCAAGCCCTGAACAGTTTCACACGATGCTCCAGCGCTACTCCACGATTGCCTTGGTCAGCTTCCTGGTTGTGGCAATTTCTGGAGTTACTAATGCCTGGCTGCGGGTGGGCGAAATTCAGGGCATGTTCTCCGCCTATGGAGCCTTGGTGGCAGCAAAGACGCTGACCCTCCTGGTTCTAGGACTTTTTGGCGCCGCCTATCGCGGGCGGTTATTGGGCTCTCTGGTTAGTGGAAAACGCAACACCTCAGCGGTCACATTGCGTGTGATCGGCGCTGAACTTGCGCTCATGGGGGTGGCGTCTGGGTTAGCTAGCGCACTAGCTCGAACACAGACCCCAGTGCCACAAGTGCCCGCTTCGCAGCTTTCCCAGGCCACCCCGGCGGAAATATTGACCGGAGAGATGCTGCCACCAGAATTTCACTGGTCAAACATTTTGCTGCTGTGGGAGCTGGATTTGCTGTGGACGCTCATTGTCGTCTTCGGCATTGTGTATTACATCTGGGGGCATGTTCGCCTTGCCAGGCGCGGGGATTCGTGGCCACTGGGTCGCACCATTGTGTGGGTAGCAGGCCTGTTGCTTTTGGGCTTCACCACCAATTCGGGTCTAGCCGTATATGGGACCTATCTTTTTAGCGTTCATATGGTCGCTCACATGCTGCTGAGCATGGCGATACCGGTTCTCTTGGTCCTTGGCGCCCCGGTGACACTAGCTTCGAGGGCGATTATTGCGAGAAAGGATGGCTCGCGTGGGCCTAGGGAGTGGATTCTGGCTGCGGTGCACTCGCGGTATTTGTTGGTCTTAGGGCATCCGGTGGTCGCAGCCGCCATTTTTGGCATATCGCTGATTGTTTTCTACTATTCACCGCTGTTTGAATGGGCACTCAAAGATCACCTGGGTCATCAGTGGATGGTCTTCCACTTTGTGGCCACTGGCTACCTGTTTGCTCAATCGTTGGTGGGAATCGATCCGAGCCCGCACAATCCGCCGTATCCACTTCGGTTGATCATTGTGCTGGCGACTATGGGCTTTCACGCGTTCTTTGGCTTGAGTCTTATTTATGGCACCGCTCTACTGGTCCCCGAATGGTACGGGGCGATGGGGCGTGATTGGGGAGCCACTCCCCTGCTAGATCAGCAAAATGGTGGCGAAATAGCCTGGGGTTTGGGGGAGTTCCCCACCCTGGCTCTGGCTATTTTGCTGACATGGCGATGGTCACGCAGTGATGATCGCGCGAGTAAACGTCGTGATCGGCGCGCTGATGCGGTCGGTGACTTAGAACTCGATGCGTATAACGAAATGCTGCAAGCCCGGGCGAAAGCTAGCCAGAGGCTCAATCGAGGTTGAGTACCGGCTCATCAATGGTGGTGCCTCGGACCTTCCCTGAAAGATTGAAATCGAAAGTTTCTACTTTGGTGGTGATCGTCCCATCGAAAAGGGACTGGACTTGCACGTTCACCTCTACAACACCGCCGCTAGCAAACATGGACCAGGCCGCCCGGTCAGTACTGAGGCTCAAGGTCACGGAGGGGTAGTCCACTATCTTCCAGGCGGGTTCCCCAATCACGCGATCATCAATAGTCACACCAAAGGGACAACTGACGGGTTGCAAAATAGCTTGATCAACACAGTCGTGCAGAAAATCTTCCACCGCCGAAACGGTGACATCGACGAGTTCAACCGTGGGTTCTAGGCGCAACCGGATAGATGTACTGGAATCCACTTCGGTCATGACGCTGCGCTGCTTGGCCGCCTCAACCCACGGGGTCGCCCAGCTCGATTCATACACCCCGGGAACAAGGACATTTTCCCGTGGCGGCACACCCATTGCGCGGGCATCCAATTCGACCCCGTTGACGCTTAAGCGATAATCGCCAATAATCGCAAACTGCAAACTTGATAGCGGGGTGCTGGTGAAACGCCAGGTGTCAAAAAACCACAGCACGGATTCGCTTGGTTCGACCACAAAAACGGTCTCAGATTGTGCGCCATCAAGCTCATATTGAGCCTGGACTAAGAGATTTCCCGACGCGAGGGAGCTGGTGGCGATAATCTGTGGGTCGGAAAGCTTTTGAGTATCCACGGGTAATACTCGTGGCGCCCTGGAAAGACCGGCTTTGGTGGCGGCTAAACCATAGTCACCCGATTCCATGGCGCGCAGATATGAGAGCACATGGCCACCAGCAGAAAAAACGGTGAGATTTAGTATCAGGACGCTGACTAACCATAAAGCGACCACCGTGAGGGCGAGAAGCCCAAACCTGCGAATGAGTGGCCACATAGATGACATCCTAGGTTGGTTGACTGTGACAACCAGGGTGAGAAACAGGCAGGGAAAGGAAGCCAATGATGGGTGAGGTTGTGCTGAGCTCCCAGCAATCAGAAGTGCTCGACCAAGTAGAAAACAGCGTTGATCATGTTTTTATCACCGGTAGAGCGGGAACAGGCAAGACCACCCTGTTACAAGCTTTCGTGGAAAACACCACCAAACAGGTGGCGGTGTGCGCCCCCACAGGGGTGGCAGCGCTTGCCGTGGGTGGCCAAACTATTCATTCCCTCTTGCGCTTGCCCTTGGGCATCATCGGCTCGAGAGAGCTTGGTTTCATCCCCAAAGAGTCCTTGGCGGTTCTTGCCCACTTGGACGCGCTCGTCATTGATGAAGTTTCCATGGTGTCAGCCGACGTTCTTGACGCGCTGGATAAGAGACTGAGACAGGCCAAGAGACGCAGGAACACTGCCTTTGGCGGAGTGCAGTTAGTCATGTTTGGTGATCCCTACCAGTTGGCCCCGGTGGTCTCGGGCCAGGCGGAGAAAGCTTATTACCAGGATCACTATCGCTCCCCCTGGTTTTTTGACGCGCGCGTTTGGTTAGAAACCGAAATGACCATCCATGAGCTTGACACCATTCATCGCCAGGCAGATTCTGAATTTCGCTCCGTGTTGAATGCGCTTCGCGAAGGCCGCATGGAAGCCGACATGGGTCGGATGCTCAACGAACACGGTATGCGCGAACCAGAAGACCCCGAATTAATTACCCTGGCAACGACCAACCAGTCCGTCACGCGCATCAATAAAGCTGCCTTAGAAGGGCTGCCGGGCAAGGCGAAGATTGCCCATGCTGATATTGAGGGCGATTTCGGCTCGACGGCGGCTTATCCCGCAGATGATGAACTCGTGCTCAAGCCTGGGGCGAAAGTAATGTTCTTGCGCAACGACACCGGGGGAACCGATGGCCCCAGGTTTGTTAATGGAACCCTCGGCACGGTGGTCAAAATCACGGACACGATTTTGGTTGATGTTGAGGGCGAAAGTGTCCTGGTGGAGCCTGTTACCTGGGAAAAGGTGCGGTACGAGTATGCCTCTGCCACAAAAACCCTCACCCAAGATGTAGTGGCCGAATTTACGCAGTTCCCGTTGCGCTTGGCCTGGGCAGTCACCATCCATAAGGCCCAGGGAAAGACTCTCGACGCTGCGGTTATTGACTTAGGTCCGAGAGCTTTTGCGCCGGGTCAGACCTATGTTGCTTTTAGCCGACTCACTAGCCTGGAGGGGCTTTATCTGAAAAGGCCGCTGACGCCGGCAGACATTATCGTGGACGAGCACGTGGTGCGATTTATGGCTGAAGATCGAGGCAGTAACCGGCTAATCTAACACTCTACGACCCTGGGCCAATAGCCGCCCCGAGACATGGTCAGCTCGAGTTCACCATGCGAAAGAAAAGCCTGGAGTGGCCAGCAAGACAGTGTCCTGCGCCAGGTCCAGAATTACCAGTTCAGTGCTGGCCCGAATCAAGTCATCACTGAGGCCCGGATAACCTAACGCCGTCGCAATCGGATTGATTTCGACAGCCAAATACTGGCCATTGGGAGAGAGCTGCAAATCCCCGACGCTCTCCGGTGTGCTGAGGCTTCCGAGTAGATGCCGGTGGAAGCCTTCTGCGTCGCCTTCTGTGACCAAGGAAAAATCAGGTCCGCCAACGACGCTTGGGAAAAGCACTCTTTGATAACTTAGCCCCTGCGGCGAGAGCGTCGTGAGCTGATGGAAAACCGAATAACCCTCCAACTGACCTACCGGAATTCGCGTTTCTACTCTGGTCGCCACATCAAGAGCAATAGTTCCTAAAGCGTCTACGAAGATTACGCTGGTGCCAGAGGAATTGAATCCCCACAGTTCCGCTGCCGAGCCGAGGGGAATCACTGTCTGGGTGAGTGGTTCAAAGAGAACCAGGCTTGAATCTCGAAGCCACACAATAATGTTTCCGCTAACCGAGGAGACCGCTACCTTCCCGACTCCCAAAGAATCACCGTCTGGCCCCAAAACAATTTCGGGTGTCCGAGAGCCGAGGGTATCCACCAGAGCCAAAATGCCTTTTTCCGGTTTTCCCTCGACTTTCCGGTCTAACTTGATAATCAAAGATGTGCCCCATGAAGCACTAGCGAGTCCAGTAACAATCACGTCAGGACCGAGGGCCATTCGATCTACCGCTCCTGAACTCGGTTCCACCAACTCGAGCAGGCTCTCGCCCGCCCAGATGCGGTGAACGGCAAAGACGGCCCCAACGGGAGCAAAACTAGTTATTCCCGGAGCCCGATAAATCACCTCCGGGCGCGAACCATCAAGAACTAGTCGAACCAGTTCTGTATCTACACCGGCGGCTCTGAGGTATGCCAACCCTTCGGAAGGGGTGCTAAGGCTAGTAGCCCAACTTCCGCTGGCGCCAAGGCTGGCGGGTTCAACCCCATCGATTTCGATCTCATAGTCGGTCCCTGCCAGTAGCGGCTCATCGAGAATCAGGCGGAGGTCCAGATCTTTTTGCGTCACCGTAAAAGGTATTGCAGGGTTGATGCGAATAGAGGTTTGCGGGACGCTCGCCAGGGCTCGATCGCTGCGAAGCGTGATTTCTCCGGCAGACCGGATAGAACTCGTTTCGTCAAGTGTTATCGATCTTAATTGAGGGCCTTGTGTCAGGGTCAAGAGGCCAGCACCGAAAGCGACTACACCCAGGAGCGCAATTGTTGACCAGAGACCCCTACGAAAGGCTCTGGCCCCCGCAGTTGTTCCGCGATCAGAAAAGGTAGGGATCACGAGGAACCTCCTCTTGACTTATCTTCACGGGAACTAACAGCAGAGGAACCGCTGCTATGCCTTCGGGTGACGGCGCAAAGCCTCCCTCGATACGAAGCCATGAGTTAACCGAAATCGATTCTTGCCATCCTGGTTGGTAAACCGGGATGCTCACGGGTCGAGCGTCCACTGCACAGCACGTGATGACGAACCGAGTGAGGTTGAAAACATCATCCGATGTCCCACTTGGGGTAACCATCCCGATGGCATTCACTGGTTTACCGCGATAGTAAGAAGGGTTTTGGTTCTGCATCAATAACACGGCCCAGTCTCTAACCGTAAGGGTTCCAAATAACTCGAGGCTTGCTTGATCGTCGAACGTTTCGACCGAGCTCAACACTGCCACATCGTTAGACGAACGATTCTCGGCAGTCGCGCTGCTCAGGGTTGCCGGGGGCAGGATGATGAGGACCAACAGTAATCCGGTTGTGACTGAGGCAGAGAGTACATCCGCTACACGGTAGCGGCGCTTGCGCAGTTGGTCATCATGGTCGTGATTGTGGGTTTCCCTCGTTGCCGCGGCGATCACAACCAACATCAGTCCAACACCCGCCATGGCCAGGGTAAAAAGGTTGTAACGAGGGTGAATATAGGAGCTCAGTTTGCCCTCGAAACCAAGCCACAAAGTCACCGTGGCAAAGATACTTACCGCAAGCATTCCTCGCGACGCCAAGACTTTAGCCCACATAGTTCATCACCATTCCCAAGGATAAGGAAGCCAGCCCTACGACTCCCGCAATGACACCAATGGTTCGCCCGGCATAGGTCGTGCGCAGAAGAGCCAACATCTTGATGTCGACTAGTGGGCCAAAAACTAAGAAGGCTACCAAGGAACCCGGCAAGAACGTTTGCGCGAAGGGCAATATGAAAAAGGCATCCACGTTGGCGCATACTGAAATAACAAATGCCAGAAACAACATGGCGAGGACACTGATGATGGGGTCCGTGCCGAGACTTATTAGCGCCTCTCTCGGAACGCCGACCTGAATAAATCCGGCAACTAGGGCACCCACTATCAAGGCTGGCATCAAGGTCGCGGACTCAGTGGAGAACATGCGGCCCACCTGCATTAGTTTGGCCTGATCTTTGTGGCCACCTGGTAGGCGGCATTCCCGGGCAAATTTTCTTGTCAAGAGCAACTCCGGTTGAGGGTGCAAGGAGAGCAGCCAGCCCAACAAATTGGCGATGGTGTAACCCGCTAAAAGCCTCGCCACCAAAATTCCGTCGTCGAAACCGAAAGCTTGGTGGGTGGTGATGATGGTGACAGGGTTGATAATCGGGGCCGCCAGCAGGAACGCGACTGAGTCGCCCACGCTGTAACCGCGACCCATCAAGCCACGGGCCAGTGGAACATTTCCACACTCGCACACGGGCAAAAACATCCCCAAAAGAGAGATAACCGCACGTCGCCCAAAAGGGTTTTTGGGTAGCCAACGCACCAACCAAGAATCTGGAACAAAAACTTGAACCAAAATTGACAAACCGATACCCAAGATAACGAAAGGTAATGATTCCACTAACAGGCCAATGCTCAGTGTCAGTGCATCTTGCATCGGGCTTTGCAGTGGCTCGAGGTTTTCGTCGGTCCATATTCGCGCGGTCAGAACCCCTGCCAGTGCCCCCAGGACGAGCAATGGGCGCCACAGCTTCATACCTAGAGGTTACCCGGTGGGCAGCTGGCCAAGAGCTAGTTTTTCAGTTGGCAGAACTCTTTGTCTGGGACCAGCTCGTGAGCGCACCATGGAGCGAGTGACGGGAATCGAACCCGCGCTATCAGCTTGGGAAGCTGAAGTTCTGCCACTGAACTACACTCGCAAAGGCCCAAACTGGGGGCCTTCAAAGTTGAATCTCAACTCTACTAGTCTGGTGACGTGCTGCTTTCAGACCGCGATATCCGCCAAGAGCTTGAATCTGGTCGGGTGGGGCTTGATCCCCTGGATATGTCTATGGTTCAGCCCTCGAGTGTTGATGTTCGTTTGGATAAGTTGTTTCGACTTTTTGACAATCACAAATACCAGCACATTGATCCAGCACTAGATCAACCTGATTTGACCAGACTGGTCGAAGTGGAACCCGGTGATGCTTTTGTGCTGCACCCGGGCGAATTTGTCTTAGGTGCCACCTATGAGGTGGTGAGCCTGCCCGATGATATTGCTGCCCGCCTAGAGGGCAAAAGTTCGTTGGGACGATTGGGTTTGCTCACACACTCCACTGCGGGATTTATTGATCCCGGCTTCTCGGGGCACGTGACTTTGGAGCTCAGTAATGTCGCCACACTGCCGATTACGTTGTGGCCGGGGATGAAAATAGGGCAGCTGTGCTTTTTCAGGCTCTCTTCGCCCGCGGAGCACCCTTATGGGTCAGAGAAGTATGGCAGCAGATATCAGGGCCAAAGAGGACCGACCGCATCGCGGTCGTTCCAAAATTTTCACAAGACCGACGTATCCAGGCCGTAGTGACCAATCCACTGATCCATCTGCTCCACTAGCCACGGGCTGAAGATAAACGGGGTTTTCCCCACTGATTCCGCTAAATCTCGGGGGTTGACCCACTCCCATTCGCAGACCTCATCCGCTGCAGGCCTGGGATCTGATTCCGTTTGCGCAACAAACACGGGACACACTTCGTTTTCAACAACCCCTGAGGCATCAACTGCCCGGTAGCGAAAATCTGGCAGAGCCGTGCTGATCACAGAAAGTTCCATACCGAGCTCATCGTGAGCTCGGCGACGAATGGCGTCTTCCATGGATTCGCCAGGTCCCGGGTGGCCACACGCTGAATTTGTCCACACTCCAGGCCAGGTCTTTTTACTCAGCGCCCGACGGGTGATCAGCACGTCCCCTGCGGTGTTGAAAATGTGGCAGGAAAAGGCCAAATGCAGGGGAGTTTCCGTGGTGTGCACGGTGGCTTTTTCGGCCGTGCCGATTTTCTGGCCTTGGTCATCTAGCAAGATGACAAGCTCGGAGGTTTTCATCGTGTTCTCGCGCTACTCTGCAAGGGTGAAATTTTGGAATGACCGCGTAGTCGTGGTCCCCGACAGCCTAGCTAACAAGATGGCGAAAAACTCTTGGCAAAGGACTCACTGTGGCGGTTGAGCTGGATACCCGAATTGATCTTTACACCAGCGTCGCAGAAGAAACTGCGGCGGTCGTTATCAGGCGTTATTCCACATCCTTTGGTTTAGCCTCACGTCTGCTCCCACCGCGTATGCGCACCCATATCGGCAATTTTTATGCGCTGGTGCGTTTAGCGGATGAGATTGTCGATGGGGTAGCCAGCGAGGCGGGTGTCTCGAACAAAGAAGCTGGGGCAATGTTGGATGCCTTAGAGGCAGAGACTAAGCGCGCTATGGCCGTTGGCTACAGCACCAATCTGATTGTGCACGCTTTCGCCCATTCGGCTAGAGCGGTGGGCGTTGGGGAAGATTTGGTGACCCCGTTTTTTCATTCCATGCGGATGGATCTCACCGAGACCACGCACACACCTGAGTCTTTCGCCCACTACGTTTATGGCTCAGCTGAGGTGGTCGGCTTGATGTGTTTAGAGGCATTCCTTGAGGGCCAGAGCGTTGCCAAGAAAGATAAGGCCACCATGGTTGCTGGAGCGAGGGCGCTGGGAGCAGCTTTTCAGAAAGTAAATTTCTTGCGAGACCTGGGGGCTGATGTTCAGGCTCTGGGGCGGAGCTACTTTCCAGGCGTGAGTGTTGCGACTTTGGATGAGGCCACCAAGCATCGGCTCCTCGATGACATCGATGCCGATCTTGGTTTATCGGCTCTCGCCCTACCTCTGCTTCCCAAGGGCCCAAGGCGGGCTGTGTCCTTAGCGCACGTTCTTTTTGCGGCCTTAGGGACTCGGATTCGCGCTACACCTGCGTCCGTGTTGCAAACAAAACGCATCAGTGTGGCTGATCTCACCAAAGCTTGGCTCGCCCTTCGAGTTCTCACCGGTTATGTCCCCCGCGCTCCTCGTGGCGTTAGAAAGGTTGCCCATGTCTAAGTCAGTCGTTGTTATTGGTGGCGGTATTGGTGGAATGGCCACCGCTGGTCTCCTAGCTAAAGATGGTTATCAGGTGACCCTGGTCGAGGCTAATGCCAGGCTTGGTGGCAGGGCTGGGTTGTGGGAAAAGGATGGCTTCCGCTTTGACACGGGGCCTTCGTGGTATTTGATGCCTGAAGTGTTTGACCACTGGTACCAACTCATGGGCACATCTGCCAGCGAACACTTGAAGCTCACAAAGCTGGACCCGGGCTATCGGGTGTATTTCGAACCAGACGGTGACGGTTCGGCAGAATATGTTGATGTTCGGGCCAACCGCGAGGACAATCTTGCCCTACTGGAGAAAATGGAGCCAGGGTCTAGAGCTTCAATGGAAAAGTACTTAGATTCGGCGGAAGAGACTTACAACATCGCCAAAGAGTTTTTTCTCTATACGTCGTTTCAGGATTTGCGAACGCTGTTGGTCCCTCAGGTTCTCAAGCGAGCGGGAACTCTCTTTCGCCTGCTGACCACCCCGATTATGACCTTTGCTAAGAAATACACGTCTAATCCCAGGATCCAACAACTTTTGGGCTATCCGGCAGTTTTCTTGGGTTCAAGCCCTTACATTGCCCCCAGCATGTTCCACCTGATGTCTCACTTGGATCTTCAAGATGGTGTCTTGTATGCCGAGGGCGGTTTTGTTCGGGTGATGGATTCGATGAGAGAGATCATTGAGTCCAGCGGTGTCACCGTGCTCACCAATTCCCGAGTCAGTGCCATTACTACTCAGCGCTCTGGCGGTAAAGCTAAAGCCACAGGGGTGACGTTCCTTGATGTCGAAGGCGATAGTCACACCCTGGTGGCCGACCTAGTCGTATCAACAGCGGACTTACATCACAGCGAAACAACCCTGTTGCCATCTGAGCTGCAGACTTACCCACAGTCCTGGTGGGACAAAAAAGTCGCTGGCCCCAGCGCCACCCTGCTGTATTTGGGTATCAAGGGCGAAGTACCCGAGCTGTTGCACCACAGTTTGTTCTTCACGAAAGACTGGGATGACAACTTCAGTCGTATTTTCTCGAATCCGCCCACTATTCCTAACCCGGCGTCGATTTATGCCTGCAAACCTAGTGAGACAGATTCCTCGGTAGCGCCTAAGGGGCACTCCAACGTTTTTGTGCTGATTCCTATGCCCGCGGACATCTCCATGGGACACGGCGGCCTTAATGGCTCTGGCGACGCACTGGTAGAAGAAATTGCCGATCGAAGTATTGAACAAATCGCTCGCTGGAGTGGAGCAACCGACTTAGCCGAGCGGATTGTTCTGCGACGCAGCGTGGGACCCGCTGATTTCGCCATGGACTTGGGCGCCTGGAAGGGCACCGCTTTGGGCCCCGCCCACACCTTGGGTCAGAGTGCTCTTTTTAGGGCAGGCAATGTGTCCAAAAAGGTGCAAGATCTCTACTACGCGGGCTCTTCCACTATCCCTGGTATTGGGTTACCGATGTGTTTGATTAGTGCCGAAGTAGTGCTCAAACGCATCCGTGGTGATGTGTCAACAGGACCGCTTCCCACACCGTTGACGCCGGTGGCGTAGGCGACGCACGTGCCCTTTGTCTATCTAGCCGCGCTGGTTTTTTCCCTGGTGGGGCTGGGCCTGTTGGATTACCGCCACAAGCTCGCCCTTTTTGGTGGAGCACCCGCAAGAACGTTGGCTGTTGTGGGTATTTCCGTCGCGTTTTTCCTGGTGTGGGATCTTGTGGGCATCCAGGCGGGTGTTTTCTTTCGGGGGTCTGGTCCTTGGATGACCGGAATTGTGTTGGCTCCAGAACTTCCACTCGAGGAACTCCTTTTCCTGATCGTGCTCTCGTATTCAACACTTGTGGCCTACCTGCTGGCCGCAAAAGTCCTCCAGAGTAGGCGGGCGGCATGACGTATTGGCTGATTAACCTGCCATTTCTGGCGCTGGCGCTGGTGGTCTTAGTGGCGGCTCTATCGGCCAAGAAAGCCCCTGCAATGCTGGCCTGGCTGGTGGCAGCTGGAGCCATGGTGGTACTCACTGCAGTATTTGATAACGCCATTATTGGCTCGGGCCTTGTCGCGTATAACGAGGACTTGCTCAGCGGCTTTTATCTAGGAGTGGCGCCGTTAGAAGACTTTGCTTACACCGCAGCAGCGCTAGTGATAATCCCCGCGCTGTGGCACCTGTTCTCCAGAGGCCAGAAGGCTTCATGATGACAACACTGGGCACCCTAGTTCTCAGCTCACGACCGTTGAGTTGGATTAATACGGCTTTCCCCTTTGCGCTGGCTTATTACGTCATCACCGAGCGTGTCGATGCCGCTTTGGCCGTGGGGTTTTTCTTTTTCCTCATCCCCTACAACCTGTTGATGTATGGCATCAATGATGTTTTTGATTATGAGTCCGACATGCGAAACCCTCGCAAAGGCGGGGTAGAGGGCGCCCTGTTACCCCCAGAGCTACACCGCGTCACCTTGATCACCAGCGCCCTAGTGCCCATCCCGTTTCTGATCCCCCTCCTTGCGGGGGGTTCCTTTAGCGCCGGTGCCGTGTTGGCCTTGAGCCTGTTTTTTGTGGTGGCCTATTCGGCAAAACATCTGCGCTTTAAGGAAATTCCGGTTCTGGACTCGATTACCTCGAGTGCGCACTTCGTGATGCCGGCTGTTTATGGAATTTTTTTGGCGGGACAAGGAGTTAGTTCCTTGGGGATCACCCTGCTTATCGCCTTCTTTTTCTGGGGGATGGCATCTCATGCTTTTGGGGCTGTTCAAGACGTCAAGGCCGATCGCGAAGCAGGCGTAGCCTCGATTGCTACCGCCATTGGCGCTAAAGGAACGGTCCGTTTCGCAGTAGTTCTCTACGTTCTAGCAGGCGCTGTGTTACTGATCACGCCCTGGCCCATTCCCTTGATTGCACCGGTAGCGCTTGTTTATATTGCGGCCATTTCACCGTGGTGGACCGTCTCGGATGAAAAATCCGAGGACGCCCACCGCGGCTGGAAATGGTTCCTATTGCTCAACTTTGTGACTGGAGCCGTGGTGGTTCTGGTGTTGTTTCAGTGGTGGCAGCTCAACCCTTAGCCACGCGCGGGGGCGCCTTCACGAAGAGCAACATAATGCCGCCTACCAGGAGCACCAAGGCAATACCGAGTAGGCCATAGATGGTCTGATTGGCTGCTAAAGCAATCAATACACCCCAGAGCAGCGACGCCATCCACCCAGCAGCACGGCCAGTGGTCGCATAGAGGCCGAACACTTCACCTTCCCGACCTGCGGGAGTCACTCGGGCGAGGAAAGAACGTGAAGCTGCCTGCGCTGGCCCGGTAAAGATGGCAAGGACAAGTCCTGCCGCCCAGAACATGGGGGTTCCCAAGTCGACCAAGAAGAACACCGTTAGCGTGCACGCGACAAGCCCGAAGACCGATACCAGGATGACGTTCTTGGGCCCAAAGTGGTCATCCAAGCGGCCCGCGAAGATGGTCGAAATACCGGCAACAATGTTGAGCGCTATGCCAAAGATAACGAGGTCCGTGAAAGTGAAGCCAAAGACGATGCTGGCGATAACTGCGCCAAAGACGAACACAGCGGAGAGCCCGTCACGATAGACAGCGCTAGCCAGGAGGAACCAGAAAGTTGATCGGCTCTCTTTCCACAGCCTGAGGATGCTTCGCCATAGTTCCAGATAACTGCGGAAAAAGCCCACTTTTTCTGCAGTATTGAGCTTCGGCGGCTCGGGTACGTAAAGGAAGATAGGGATCACGAAAATCAGGGTCCACACTGACGAGCCCAGGGCGATAACTTGGAAGGTCCAGGCAACGGTGCCATCTAATACGCCGCCCAGGATTAGCCCGACCACGGTGGCCAGCGCAATGATGCCCCCTAGATAGCCAAACCCCCAGCCCAAGCCCGATACTTTGCCAACCGTCTTCGGGGTCGAGACAGAAATAAGGAGCGCGTTGTAATTTACTCCCGCTATTTCGCCAAAGACACTTCCCACCGCGATGAGGGCTACCCCCATCCAGAACCATTCCGCACCGGGCTGCACGAACGCCATGCCCAGTTGAGCTGCAATGAGCAGAGCGGTGAACATGAGGAGCTGAAACTTTTGACGACCAGCTCGGTCGGCGCGCTGTCCGAGAACGGGAGCAACGAGAGCAATAAGCAATCCCGCGATGGTGATTCCATAACCTAGGTTGCTCGCAAGCTGGCCAAGAGCCGCCTCCTCCCCGGCAGATCCGATTACTGCTGGATCGACAAAGAAGGTGCTCGTGAGGTAGCTCGGCACCCACACGAACGTGATGAGGACCGTGTTGAACGGCTGGGTCGCCCAATCCCACAACGCCCACGCCCACACTCTTCGCTTGGGGATTACCGCCCCCTCGTTGGCACTCAGACCGACCAACGGGAGTGCGTCGGTGTCAGTAAATCGGCTGGGGTATTTCGGTGAACCTTCATTGGCCATAGATAAACCGTAGCCCGCAGCGGACAACTTTGGGTAAACCACGCGTAAATCCCGAATTTCCCGCGCTTCGTGCGCTCTGGGCGAAATGTGAGCCAAAGGCGCTCATATTTGACCAAATTAACTTGACAGGGGTGGTCTCAACCCACAAACTTGAGTCACACCAACTCATATTTGGTCGACACAACAACGTAAGGAGCAGGCCACATGGCACGCGCAGTAGGAATTGACTTAGGAACCACCAACTCGGTGGTGTCCGTGCTCGAAGGTGGAGAACCCACCGTAATCGCCAACGCAGAAGGTCTTCGAACGACCCCCTCTGTTGTTGCCTATACCAAAGATGGCGAAGTTCTTGTGGGTGAAACCGCGAAGCGCCAGGCTGTCACCAACGTGGAGCGGACCATCTCGTCTGTTAAGCGCCACATGGGAACCGACTGGAAGCAAGAAGTCGACGACAAGAAATACACCCCACAGGAAATCTCAGCGCGCATTTTGGGCAAGCTCAAGCGTGATGCTGAGCAGTACCTCGGTGAACCTGTCACCGATGCTGTCATTACCGTGCCCGCATACTTCAACGACGCTGAGCGTCAGGCAACTAAAGAGGCCGGCGAAATCGCCGGGCTCAATGTGTTGCGCATTATCAACGAGCCCACCGCTGCGGCCCTGGCCTATGGCCTCGATAAGGGTAAAGAAGACGAACTAATCTTGGTCTTCGACCTCGGTGGTGGAACATTTGACGTGAGCTTGCTCGAAGTGGGCAAGGACGACGAGTTCTCGACCATTCAGGTGCGCGCCACCTCCGGAGATAACCGACTCGGTGGAGATGACTGGGATGAGCGCGTGGTGGAATACCTCGCTACCCGTTTCAAAGAAACCACTGGTGTGGATGTCACCAAGGACAAGATCGCTAAGCAGCGCCTCAAAGAGGCTGCTGAGCAGGCCAAGAAAGAGCTCTCCACCTCGTCCAGCACGCAGGTGCAGTTGCCTTACCTTTCTTTGACCGAGAGTGGCCCTGCCAACCTGGATGAGACTCTCTCTCGTGCGAAGTTCGAAGAGCTCACCAAAGATCTCTTGGAGCGAACCAAGAAGCCTTTCGCCGATGTCATCAAACAGGCCGGCGTCAAGCTCTCCGACATTTCACACGTGGTGATGGTCGGTGGTTCCACCAGAATGCCGGCGGTGACCGCACTGGTCACCGAGCTCACTGGCGGACAAGAACCCAACAAGAGTGTCAACCCGGATGAGGTTGTTGCCGTGGGTGCCGCACTGCAAGCTGGTGTTTTGATGGGTGAGCGTAAAGACGTTCTGCTAATCGATGTGACCCCCCTGAGTCTTGGAATTGAGACCAAGGGTGGCATTATGACCAAGCTGATCGAGCGCAACACCGCTATTCCCACCAAGCGCAGCGAAACCTTTACGACCGCGGATGACAATCAGCCATCTGTATCGATTCAGGTATTCCAGGGTGAGCGTGAATTCACCAAGGACAACAAGCAGCTAGGAACCTTCGAACTCACTGGGATTGCTCCTGCACCTCGGGGTATTCCCCAGGTTGAAGTGACCTTCGATATCGACGCCAACGGCATCGTGCACGTGTCCGCTAAGGACAAGGGCACGGGCAAGGAACAGTCGATGACCATCACCGGTGGTTCGTCACTGCCCAAGGAAGACATCGAGCGCATGGTTCAAGAGGCTGAAGAGCACGCTGCTGAAGATAAGCAGCGCCGCGCACAAGCCGAAGAGCGTAACTCCGCTGAACAGCTTGTCTACTCTGTTGAGAAGCTGCTTAAAGACAACGATGAGAAGCTGCCGGATGACGTCAAGTCTGAAGTGCAAGCGGATGTGGACTCTCTTAAGTCAGCGCTTGCCGCTGAGGATGAGAGCGCCATTAAGAAAGCGGTCGAAGCCTTGAGTGCAAGCCAGACAAAGCTGGGCGAAGCTCTCTACCAGGCAGAGCCTGATGCGCAAGCAGGCGAAGAGGACGCTACTGAAGCCGAGGATGAGGACATTGTTGATGCTGAGGTCGTGGAAGACGACGCAGATGACTCCGATTCAGGCTCCAGTGATGACACCGCTGGAAAGAAGAAGAAGTAGCCATGTCGAAATCACCGAAGCAGAATCCTGCAGAGGATGAAGAAAACACTGAGCCCTTAGTCACAGACAAGCGACGCATTGACCCCGAAACGGGTGAACTCCGACCTGAGGCAGCTGCGGCTGCCTCAGGCGAGGACATCTCTGAAGAGGACATTGCCTTACTGGCAGAAGCCGAGCGCGATTTGGTTGCGGAGTATCGTGACCGTGCGGCGAGGGCTGAGGCTGAGTTGGCTAATTTCAGGACCCGCGTGGAACGCGATCGGGCGGCAAATCGTGAAGTGGTCGTAGCCGAGGTATTGCGTGCCATGCTTCCCGCCATGGACGACCTGGATCGAGCCGAATCGCACGGCGATTTGGTGGGCACGCCGATGGAAATGGTCGCGCAGAAACTGCGCTCTGGTTTCGAGCGCTACGGGGTTACCCCGGTGGGAGAGGTTGGGGAGCCATTTGACCCCAGCCGTCATGAAGCCATGGTGAGACTGCCTAGTGCGGAGGCCACAAGCGAGACCGTCGCAGAAGTTATTGAAGGTGGTTACACCCTCGGTGAGCGTCTACTGCGACCAGCCAAGGTTGCCGTTTCGGTTCCTGCCGACGAATAAGACAAAGGGGGTGGCGTGATGGCGAGTCAAGACTGGTTAGAAAAAGATTTTTATGCCACTTTGGGTGTTTCGAAAGATGCATCCGAGGCAGAACTAAAGAAGTCCTATCGCGGGCTTGCTAGAAAATTCCACCCAGACTCTAACCCGGATGACCCGGGTGCCGAAGCTCGGTTCAAGGAAATTTCCGAAGCCTATTCTGTGCTCTCCGATGCGACCCAGCGCGCTGAATACGACCAGATTCGCACCATGCAAGCCGGCGGACCTCGGTTCCGCTCCGGTGGTGGCCAAGGCGGTTTTGAGGACGTTTTTGGCGGCAGGTTTGGAGCTCCCGGTTCAGGAATGCCCAGGGGCGGCCAAGGCGGCGATTATGGCGACCTCTTTTCTGGACTTTTTGGCGGTGGCGGCTTTGGCGCTCAGCGCGAGCCAACAAAGGGCCGTGATGTGATTTCCCGGGTGACGCTGGATTTGAAAATAGCGTTAGCTGGGACCGAAGTGAGCATGGAAGGACCAGGCGGTAAGAAAATTACTGCTCGCGTCCCTGCCGGTGTGAAAGATGGCCAAAAAGTGCGCCTTCGAGGCAAAGGTCACCCCAGCCCCGATGGGGGACGACCTGGTGATGTGATCATCACGGTGGGAGTTCCTAAGCACCAAATTTATGGACGCGACGGTGATAACTTGCGCATCGAGGTGCCCATCACCTTTGGTGAGGCAGCTTTAGGTGCCACCGTGGAAGTTCCCACAATCGACGGCGAGGTTGTCAAGGTGAAGATTCCCGCTGGAACCCCCAGTGGCAAAGTTTTGCGGGTCAAAGGACGCGGAGTCCGTGGTGGGTCTGCTCTCGGTGATCTCCTTGTCGAGCTCACCGTTGCGGTTCCCTCCCACCTCTCTGGCGCGGCCAAAGGGCACCTGGAGAAATTGATGGCGGCTCTCCCCAAGGAGAATCCGCGGGAGGAACTGCTAAAGAGGGCAAAGGGGTAGGCAATGAACATGGATGAGCTCACCCCTCTCTTTTCTATTACCGCTGCTGCGGAATTAGCCGGTATGCACCCTCAAACCCTTCGCCAATATGACCGGTTGGGCTTGGTTAGTCCAACAAGAACTGCGGGTAAAACCCGGCGTTATTGCTTGAAAGATGTGGTGCAGCTTCGAGAAATCCAAAACCTCAGCTCCCAAGGTCTCAACTTGGAGGGTATTCGAAGGATTTTGGAGCTCGAGAGTGAAGTACAGCGATTAAGCACACGAGTGAGAGACCTCGAGAGCGCTCTTGCCGATGAGATGTTGACCAGATCTGGTAATCGAGTATTCGCTGCTGGTACGCAAGGGGATGTCATTCCTCTTCGGGCGGGTCAGCGGGCCAGGAAATCTAATCAAGTGGTGGTGTGGAACCCGTTGAGATGGGCCCTGCCCCCCACGATGAAAATAGAGAAATAAGGGAAGAGCGACTATGGGCAATCCCGGTGCGCAACAAGAGGAGCAAAAAAGTGCTCTCGAGCAATATGGTCTCAATCTGACCGATATCGCCAGAGAAGGAAAGCTCGACCCCGTGATTGGGCGCGACGCTGAAATTCGTCGAGTGTCCCAGGTTTTGACTAGGCGAACAAAAAACAACCCTGTGCTTATTGGTGAACCCGGTGTGGGAAAGACCGCCGTGGTCGAGGGCCTCGCCCAGCGTATTGTCGCCGGTGACGTCGCTGATTCGCTCAAAGGTAAGCAGCTGATTTCCTTGGATCTTGCAGCTCTCGTTGCCGGGGCCAAGTATCGCGGTGAGTTCGAAGAACGACTAAAATCGGTGCTAAAAGAAATCAACGACGCAGAGGGTGAAATCATCACCTTTGTTGACGAACTTCATACCCTTACGGGAGCCGGTGGCGGGGAAGGCTCCGTGGCGGCGTCCAACATGCTCAAGCCGATGCTTGCTCGGGGTGAGTTGCGCTTGATTGGTGCCACCACCCTGGATGAATATCGCCAATACATCGAAAAAGATGCTGCTTTAGAGCGTCGATTTCAGCAGGTGTTTGTCGGGGAACCCAGCGTGGAAGACACGGTCGCTATTTTGCGCGGATTAAAAGAGCGCTATGAAGCCCACCACAAAGTAGTCATTGCCGATAGTGCCCTGGTGGCTGCTGCCACCTTGTCGAATCGATACATCACCTCTCGGCAGCTGCCCGATAAGGCGATCGACCTTGTCGATGAAGCGGCGAGCCGGTTGAAGATGGAAATTGAGTCTTCGCCTGTGGAGATTGATGAACTGCGAAGGGTTGTCGATCGCTTACGCATTGAGGAACTGGCTCTGAAGAAGGAAAAAGATGATGCCTCAAAAGACCGTCTCACAAAACTTCGCGAAGACTTAGGGGTCAAAGAAAAAGAGCTCGCAACGTTGCAGGAGCGCTGGGCGAGCGAAAAAGCTTCCTTGCAAGATGTGGGTGAGCTTAAGACCAAGCTCAACGATGCACGTATTGAGCTAGATCGCGCCATGCGGGAAGGAAACTACCAGGAGGCGTCGAAGCTTAACTATGAGGTGATTCCGGGTATTGAGGAATCCATCACCTTGGCTGAAAACACTGAGCCCACCGAGGACCGCATGGTCAATGATCAAGTCACCGATGATGACATCGCTGCGGTAGTTGCTGCCTGGACGGGCATTCCGGTCGATAAGTTGACCCGGGGTGAAAGCGAACGCCTGCTCTACCTTGAGGTGGAACTTGCCAGGAGGTTGGTGGGGCAAAAGCCCGCCGTTGCTGCTGTTTCTGAGGCTGTGCGCAGAACTCGTGCTGGTCTTAGTGACCCTGGTCGCCCCACGGGTTCCTTCTTGTTTTTAGGCCCCACCGGTGTCGGTAAGACCGAGTTGGCCAAGGCGTTAGCTGATTATCTTTTTGATGATGAAAAAGCACTAGTGCGCATTGATATGAGTGAATACGGGGAGAAGTTCTCGGTCTCGCGACTGATCGGTGCGCCTCCCGGATACGTGGGCTACGAGCAAGGCGGTCAATTGACTGAAGCTGTTCGCCGGCGTCCCTATTCGGTCATTCTCTTTGACGAAGTAGAAAAAGCTCACCCTGAAGTTTTCGACCTGCTTTTGCAAGTCTTTGACGATGGCCGCCTCACCGATGGTCAAGGTCGCACGGTCGACTTTAGAAACACCATTCTCATTTTGACCTCCAACTTGGGCTCCAGTTATTTGATGGACGAGACCCTCTCGTGGGATGAAAAAGTCGCCTCGGTCCATGACGAAGTGCGCAAGGCGTTCAAGCCTGAATTCATTAACCGACTCGATGACATCGTTGTGTTCCAGACCCTCACCAGCGAAGATTTAGGCCAGATTGTGGAAATCACGGTAGATCGTCTTCAGCGCCGTCTAGGCGAGCGACGACTGGAACTTGCCGTCACACCGGCGGCCCGCTTGTGGCTTTCCGAACACGGTTATGACCCTGTCTATGGTGCACGGCCACTTCGCCGGCTGATGCAAAAAGAAATCGACGATCGACTGGCACGGGCACTCCTTGGCGGAGAAATCCACGATGGCGACACCGTCAAGGTTGATCTTGCAGACGACAAGTCAGGCCTCACTGTGGCACCATTTTCAGTGGAGTAATCGCGATGACCCGAGCGGGACAGATTAATTGTGGAAACCGGGAATAACACAGGTCAACTCTTGGTTATCTACTCCGAGCCTCTATTGAGCACAACTGAAGGATAAGGAACACATGTCCGAGCCAACCACAGAGCACACCTATGAGATTGATCCGGCGCTGGCAGCGCGTTGGAGCCCCCGTGCTTTTTCGACTACCGCAGAGTTGAATCAGGATTTGCTCGGCCCCGCCTTTGAGGCGGCCCGTTGGTCAGCCTCATCCGGAAACAGCCAACCATGGTCATTTGTGGTCGGCTTCAGGGGCGATGACGTGTTCACCATGCTGACTGATTCGATGAACCCGGGCAACTCGGTGTGGGCCGTTAACGCCAGCGCGGTCGTGGCAAGCATCGCTCGCACCCACAATGACGAGGGCGAAGCTCTCTCCCACGCGCTCTATGACCTAGGGCAAGCAGTGGCCCACTTTAGTGTTCAAGCCAGCGCCAATGGTCTGGTTGTTCATCAGATGGGTGGTTTTGATGCCACTGCGCTGCACGGGTCATTGGGCCTGGATGACCACCACGCTGTTGTCACCCTTTTCGTGGTGGGAACTCTCGGTGATCCCGCGGAGCTCTCAGAACGTCTGCGCGAGCGGGAAGCTAAGCCTCGGGTCCGTAAGCCGCTCTCTGATTTTGTCAGCGGCAGCGTTTCTTATCCCTGAAGCTCGGCTTCGATTAGATCAACGAAGCCTTCAATGTCCGCTTGGGTAGTGTCAAACGAGCACATCCAGCGAACTTCGCCGCGTGCCTGATCCCAGTCATAGAAGCGAACCTTTTGACGCAGCCGATTTGCCACCTCTAAATCGATGAGGGCAAAAACCCCGTTGGATTGTGTGGGGTAGCTAAATTCAAGATTCTTGATCGAGCCGTTTGCGATGCGTGCTTCTAAGGAACTTCTGAGCAAACTGGCCATGGAGTTGGCGTGTTGGGCGGATCGGATTCCCAGTGAATCCTCGAATAGCGCCAGGAGCTGAGCGCTCACAAAACGCATCTTGCTGGGCAGTTGCATATTGAGTTTGCGCAAATAGATCAGACCCTCGGATGCTTCTGGGCTCAACACGACAACGGCTTCGGCGCCTAGGAGGCCATTCTTTGTTCCCCCCAAGCTCAGTACGTCCACTCCAGCCTTGGTGGTGAAATCGGCGAAAGGCACCCCGAGGCTTGCTGCGGCATTCCACAATCGGGCGCCATCCATGTGAAGAAGCATGTTTTGGCTATGAACGTAGTCGGCTAGTTCTCGCACTTCAGCCGCCGTGTAGACCGTGCCCACCTCAGTGCTTTGAGTGATGGAAACAACCATCGGTTGGGCGCGGTGTTCATCCCCGAAGCCATAGGCCTGGGTGGCCACAATCTCGGGGGTGAGCTTGCCACCTTCATGAGCGACGGTGAAGAGCTTAAGCCCGCTGACTCGCTCGGGAGCGCCACCTTCGTCAGTATGAATATGGGCCATAGTGCTGCAAATCACGGCACCCCAGCGCGGCATCATCGATGTCAACGCCGTGACATTTGCCCCGGTGCCATTGAACACGGGAAAGGCTTCTGCCTGTGCGCCAAAGTGGGTTTTGATGGTCTTGGTCAGGGCAGCTGTGTAGTCATCCCCGCCGTAGGCAATTTGGTGGCCTTCATTCGCCTGCACCAAGGCTTCGAGAACTTCTGGGTGCACACCGGAGTAGTTATCGCTAGCAAAACCTCGCCACTTGGGGTCATGTATTCTCACGCCACCATCCTCCCAGTTTCTTAGCCCAAGCCCGACCGGATGGAGGACTCTCCGGTTATGCCACTGGTGGCGGCAATGACGGGTGAGAGCTTCTTACCGAGAGCTTCGTAGAACATCGAAAGCGGAAACTCATCATCCATCACCGCGTCGGTGAGTTGTGAAGGTGTCCCTAGCAGGGGTAGGTCTTGGGCGAGAAAACGTGATGCGGGATGAGGGGCGAGGACCTCGGATACCAAAGCATGGGCGGATAACCAGTGAACGATTTTCGGCCGATCGATGCTCGCCCAATACAGCTCGTTGATCCGATCAGATAGTTCCACCACAGTGGCGGGGAGCTCCGCCCAGTCGATGGTGAGAGTGGTGTCTCGCCAGTGCAATACCCGTTTTTGGTGGAGCCAGGCGAATAACAGTTGGCCGGCGACGCTGTCGTAATTTCGAGTCCTGGAACCGGTGAGAGGAAAACGGAAAATACGATCAAAGACGATGGCGTACTGCACGGTCGCGGCGTGTTTTTTCACAACCGCAGAGGCTTTCTTATCCCCTTGCAGCGCTACGGCCTCCCGAAAAGCTGTGAGGTCGCAGCGCAACTCTTCCAACCCGTAGAGGTAGAAAGGCATGCGTTGTTTGATCATGAAAGGGTCAAAAGGTAGATCCCCACGCATGTGGGTTCGGTCGTGAATCAAATCCCACATCACAAATGTTTCCTCAGCGAGATGTTGATCTAGTAGCAAATCCCTCGCCCCGGCGGGAAGCTCCAGCTTGGTAACTGCGACCGCGGCCTCGACAACTAGTCGAAAACGGGCAGCTTCGCGATCGGCAAAAATCCCGCCCCAGGTGAAGGCCGGCAGAACAGCTGGCCCATCGGCGGGTCCAGCAGGGTCAACTCTCGCTGTGATGGCCACCGACTCGGGAAATAGTACGGCGGAATTGGTGTCGTATCCGGCGGTGAAGTCAATAAAGCGAACCGGGATGAACATGGGGTTGCTATAGGTCTTTTGTTCTAGCGAAGCAACAAAATCGGGCCAAATGATTTCACACAGTAGTGCCTCGCAAAGCCGATTAGTCGAGCCATTCTGCGTGTACATGGGAAACACGACCACATGGAGGGTGCCATTGATGCGGTGTGCTTCAGGATGAAAGGCAACAAGGGAATCATAGAAATCAGGAACCTCAAAACCACCCTGAGACCAGGCGAGAAAGTCGGCAGCGCAGGCGAGCAGATAATCTGCATCGTGAGGGACCTGGGGCGCCAGCTCACGCAAGGCTGCGACGATCTCTTCGGTGGCTTTTTTTGCTTGAGCGTGGTCACCGCGCCGGGGAATACTGCCATCTGAGGCCTGCAGCGCTTGCAGGGTGTGCGCAGAATTTTTGATGGCGACCCATGCTGGGGAAGTGCGCAAGCGCTCGGCGCTTGGAGCCTGGTTGAGCAGCGTGGTTGCCATGGGTAGCTCCTTCTTTTGGGTGAGCCTTGCCACAGTGTAAGTCGACGTCTCGCGGCTTATGGGTGCGTTTCGCGCTACTTTTTGCCGAATATGGCGGTTTAGGCGCACAAAAGTTGCGTTGACGCTACCGGCCATGTTGCTGGTGGCCTTCTTGTTAGCGCCCGTCTAGACCAGTCGCTAGAAGATCATGGGACGGTCGTCCTCATCCTCGCTAGCTAGATCAACAATGACGGGGACGTGATCGCTGGGGCTTTCACCTTTTCGGGCATCGCGGTGAATAAATCCACCCTCGACTAGTTCAACAAAAGAGGGAGAGCCATAGATAAAGTCGATTCGAAGGCCCTCGTCTTTGGCAAATTTCCCTTGTTTGTAATCCCAGAAGGTGTAACCCTCGGGCTGCAAAGGCCGCACCACGTCAGCGACCCCGGCGGTGGTCTCAAACTGTGCGAGAGTTTTCCTTTCAGCCTCGGAGGTGTGTGTTGTCCCTGGTTGCAAGAAAGCCGTGTCCCCAACGTCAGAGTCCACAGGAGCTACGTTGAAATCCCCGGCGATGGCAAAAGGCAGCGCATGAGGGCTTTGGGCATAGTCCCTAAAGGCTTGGCCTAAGTGATCTAGCCACGAAAGTTTGTAAGAAAAGTGGGGGTCATCAAGGCCTCGCCCGTTGGGAACATAGACAGAACACACTCGAACGCCCTCGATAGTGGCAGAGATTGCCCTGGCTTCCAGCGGCGGTGGGAGCTCACCAGTTTTAGAAAACCCGGGCATACCGGGAAACCCTTGCTCAATGTTGGAAAGGCCTAACCGAGAGGCAATAGCTACGCCATTCCACTGATTAAGTCCAAAGTGGGCCACTTCGTAGCCGGCAGCGTCAAACTCGTCAAAAGGGAATTGGTCATCGCGACATTTTGTTTCCTGCATCGCCACAACGTCTACGTCGAGCTGATGCAGGAAATCTACGACGAGTGCTTTCCTGGTGCGAATCGAATTAACGTTCCAGGTTGCGATTCTCATGAACCCACCTTATGACCCGCCAGTAGACTAACCAGGTGTCCAGCGCCCGTGAAGACCTGATTCAAGCCATAACCTCTCAGGCAATCCACCACGGGGATTTCACGCTCACCAGCGGCAAAAAGGCTTCTTTTTACATCGACTTGCGAGAAATAAGCCTGGATCATCGGGTTGCGCCACTGATGGGCGAAGTAATGCTCGAATTGGTCCAAGAGTTCGAACCCGTGGACGCTATTGGCGGTCTCACCATGGGTGCCGACCCGATTGCCGCAGCGATGATGCACCGCGGCATTGCTCTGGGTAAAACCTACGATGCCTTTGTCGTGCGCAAAGAGCCCAAGGATCATGGTCGTGGACGCCAGATTGAGGGACCAAGTGTGGTCGGCAAGCGCGTCATTGTGGTCGAAGACACCTCCACCACTGGAGGTTCCCCGCTCACGGCTGCGCGGGCTGTGGAGAAAGCCGGCGGCGAAGTCGTTGCTGTGTGTGTGGTGGTGGATCGCAATACCGGAGCTGACCTCGTCATCGAAGAGGCCGGTTATCCCTATCGGGCAGCGATTCGCTTGGCAGACCTGGGACTCTAAATGCCAAGCGATACGCCCCAGGAAGACTCGTTAGATACTCCGATCATCGATGATGCTCCGCTGAGGCGACCCAGGAAACCCCTCAGCTCAACAGCCACAGGCCAGAGCGTTTTCATTGGGCTGGCGGTGCTGTGTACATTGGGCGCTTTGGCGTTACTCGGTGGTGCTTTCTATTTTGGTTTGCACTACGGGGCGCCTGATGAGCAGCCCGTTGTTGTCATGGCGGAACCTGAAGAGCCCGCCATTGTGTTTCCAACCCTGAGCGGTGCGCCAGCGGGGGTGGGAACGAGGGACTGGTTAGAGCTTCGGGGCGGAGAGTGCATTAGCTCTTTTAGTGAAGCTTTCGCACTGGAGTTTGAGGTGGTCTCTTGTGATGGTGCCCACCAAGCACAGTTAGCCAGAACTACGCTGCTCTCGAGTGAGCTCAGCGAAGAATTCCCGGGTGAACCTTTCGTGGCCGCGAAGGCTCGAGAAGTATGTCGAGTGGATGATCTAATTAATCGTGAAATTGCGCAAAGTTTTGATGATCTGGTGGTCGAGTTTTCGTATCCGGTTGATGCCACGCAGTGGGATGCCGGTCAGCGGGGTGTGTATTGCTTTGTGACCAGTAGCTCGAGGGCAAAATTTGAGGGCAGTCTGCTGTATTAGAGATACGGCTGGAGTCTGGTCTTAGCAATCTCGAGTGCGTCCGGATTGGCATCCATGGTCACAAAGTGGCGGCCAAGATCGGCAGCAGCGTGAGCCGTGGTTCCACTGCCACAAAAGGGGTCTAAGACCCAATCACCCTCATTGCTCGACGCCTGAATGATGCGCCGGAGAACACCAAGAGGCTTTTGGGTTGCGTATCCGGTCTTTTCTTTACCCGTGGGGCTCACAATCGTGTGCCACCAAACATCAGTGGGTAACTTGCCCCGCGCTGCCTTTTCGGGGCCGACCAATCCCGGGGCCATATAGGGTTCGCGGTCGATGGCCTCAGAGTTGAAAATGTATTTCTTCGGGTCTTTGACATAGACCAGGATCGTGTCGTGCTTGGTGGGCCATTTGGACTTAGATTTTGCGCCATAGTCGTAGGCCCAAATGATTTCGTTGAGAAAATGATCTCGGCCAAAGATGATGTCCAGCGCCACTTTGGCATAGTGAACTTCACGCCAGTCCAAGTGCACATAGAGCGTGCCCTGGGGCGCCAGTAGTCGCCACGCCTGCTCGAGGCGAGGCGCTAGAAAAGCCCAGTAGTCGGCAAAGGAATCGTCGTAGCTGGTGAGACCCTCAAGAGTGAAGTCATACTTTTTTCCACCAAACCCGCCACGGCTGCCGCCAGGAGTCGCCTGGGCGCTAGCCGTTGTGCGCTTTTGTGTCCGACCAGTATTGAAGGGTGGGTCCATGTAACACAGGGTGAAGGACTCGTCGGGGAGCGCCTGAAGTAGGGGAAGATTGTCGCCTTCGAGAAGACGGTTAGGTCCTGACACCGACCACGCAAGCTCCTCCACTCCCTCAGGTTAGCGCGGCGAAATCCATTTCGCGCAGGGGCCTATTTAGCTAGCAACCCGCGCTCCCAAATACCCCACACCACAGCTGTGTTGTTGGTGACGCCTGCTTGCAGGTTGCTCGCTTCGGTGGGTGGCGGTTGCAGCGAAGCCTAGGCTAGGTGGGTGACCGAGAATAATGCTCATCCGGAACAGTCGACCCAAGGTGTGGGGCCCTGGGTGGGGCCCTGGCCGGAGGGGGATCACTACGACCCTGAGTTGTTGCGTGAGGGCGATTCTAGAAACGTTGTAGATCGATATCGCTACTGGAGCATGGTGGCGATTGTCGCGGATTTAGATACTGTGCGCCATTCGTTTCACGTGGCCATTGAAAATTGGCAACACGATTTGAACATTGGTTCCATCGTGCGCACCGCTAATGCTTTTCTTGCCAACACCGTGCATATTGTGGGTCGGCGTCGTTGGAATCGACGCGGTGCGATGGTGACCGACCGCTATCAGCATGTTCTTCACCACCCCACAATTGACGACCTCATCGTCTACGCCAGCGAGAATTCGCTGCCGATTATTGCGGTGGACAATGTCCCCCACTCAGTGCCCATCGAGACCCGAGAACTGCCCGAGGCGTGCATCATTCTTTTTGGGCAAGAGGGACCTGGGTTATCCCCTGAGGCCATTGGCGCAGCTGATGAAGTAATCGAAATTACCCAGTTTGGTTCGACCCGATCACTTAACGCCAGTGCTGCTGCTGCCATCGTGATGCACCGGTGGATTATGCAACACGCGACGCTACCTAGCTAGGGGCGCAGCTCTTACAGCGCGGCCCTCAACTCGAGCAATCAGTTGGGTGATGCCGTTTTCAGCGGTGGTTCGGCTCCACTGGTCTGGTGCAAAAAGGTCCAAGTGATTGGTTCCGAGGCCAATGCGTGAGCTTGGCTTGGTTGTTCCATTGTTACGAATGGTCAGGATAATCGCATCGGGCTCAACAAGGAAAGTGACGCGCACCCAATCGGAACCGCCGTGGCGAACCGCGTTATTGACTCCGTCCACGATGATCGTGTGGAAAGCGGCATGGAATTCTTCCGGGAGGTCGGTCAGTGGCTTTTCCACCGCGATGTCGATAATTCCCGACCAGTTATCTAGAAAAGTTCGAAGTTCATCAAGTGCGGCGTGATTTGCTACCGCAAAATCTGAGGATTCCAGCAGGGAGGCGCGTAATTGATTAATCGATTCTCTAGCGCCAGCAACGTCTCCGCTGTCGATGTTACGGCGGAGGGTGAGAACTGCGGCTAGGAAATTACCACGCACATCGCCGTGGAGGTGGTTGGCAATTTTCTGAGAAACGATAACCAACTGGCTCTCGACGTGAAGCTGTTCCAGTGTCCGGGAGTCAATCGTTGCGCGGAGCTGATCCAGAATCCTGCTCTGCACCGCAGAAATCGCGGGAGGCAGTGACAAACAGATGGTACTGAGGACAGAAATTGCATGCACTGTGGCAATTCGCAAAGCCGAGACTTCCGAAAAGCCGAGTGCGCTACCCAGCATGATCAGCGGTGCGGAGGAGGCAAGGTAGGCGATCAGAAGGACATAAAACAGCGCTGTGGCCACTGGTTTCAGGCGAGCCAGCATCGAGTTAGCGATAACGGCGACTATGCAGGCTCCAGCAATCCAGAAAGCGGCCAATACTCCCCCCTCTTGAGGGCCATAAACACGGGAGTAGACCAACATATACAGGAACAAGCCAACGATGACGAGATAGAGAGGGCGGAAGGGGTGAGAAATAGCAAAGAGGGCAACTAGTTCCCGAAGCTTCACCCGCGGCGCTGCTGCGGGCGCCTGCGACCACAACTCGCCACTGATGCGCTGCCACGTCTTATCGGAAAGCTCTCGCAAATCATCGAGGGCAGGCATGGGATCACTTCGATCACCCAGCGAGCTCTCCAAACGGTCGAGTGCTGCAGAGGTGCTCGCTTTGGATTGGGCAAGTTCGGAATCAACTTGGCTCACCAGGGTTTGCTTCATCGATTCGACTGCCGCTCGGTGGGTGGCTAGTTGCCCTTCACCCTCCAGAAGTTGTTGGAGCGCGCGGGCCCTGTGTTGGGTAAAGATGTCATAAGCGCCCAGCGCGTAGGCGCCAAAGCCATAGCCGACTGTTACGAGCACCAGCGAAACGAGGGCTCGAAGTGGCGCCGGAACGGGGTCATCTAAATCAAAAAAGACTAAGCCGCCAAAGGGTGCAGCCCAGCGCCCTAAGCCAGAAAGTCCCCACACAGTCATGACGCGCCACAGCGCCACCGGGTGTTCTGATCGGTGGCGCAGCACGCTGAGGTGGGCCAACCAGAGCACCAATCCCATCGCGACTTGACCGGCAATGGCAACAACCCCCACCAAGAGCGCTCCACCCAGGGATGTGTAGCTCGCTGTTTCATTGAACACGAAACCTAGAATCCAAAAAGGTGAACCCACCAGAAAAGCGGTGAGAGAGACAGCCCGTGGGCCGCCCACGCGGGATCGGATTTCGCTCCAGGAAACCATTAGCGCTGCGAACCAATCAAGTCAAAATACTGGTGGATCAGCAAACCCCGAAGATTTGTGCCCGAGCTGCCTTCCAAATCTAGGCGTTTAATCATGCGGTTGATGTTTTTAGCCACCGACTCCTCCGTAATCGACATCTGTAAAGCGATGGCTTGGTTTGAAAACCCCTGCGCCAGCAGGCGCAAAACGATAATCTGTCGATCGGTCAAGTTGGCCGCGGGGAGTTCACCGCGAGCAGAAAGCTTCGCCCTCTCCATCGAATAGTTAACAGCATCGACAAGCTCGGAAATTGATTCCACCTGTTGCTTGATCACATAGACCAGACCGGCAGGTGCCGTGGGGAGAGTCTCGGAATGCAAGCGCGGGTCACCGTAGGAGCTCAAGACGACAATGCCCATATCGGGCATGGTGTTTCGCACTAACCTGGCCACATCGAGACCGGTGGGCCCGGGGCCAAAGTCCAAATCGGTAACCAGAGCGTCGGGCTTGAGCGATTGGGACAGCTCAATCGCCTCGTGTGCAGAAGCGGCTCTGCCCACGACGGTGATGCCGTTTGCCTCCAACGAGTCGGCAACACCGGAGAGGGTGAGTTTGTGGTCATCAGCCACCACCACTCGTGTTTTAGTCACATCCATGAGTATTCCCTCTCTGTGTCCGCACTCCAAGCACATCCGCAGCCAATTCCCGGATTTCGCTAGACTAGGGAAGTAACAACGGCTTAAACAAAGGAATCTCGATGCCCGCCGTGGTAATTATTGGAGCTCAATGGGGCGACGAGGGCAAAGGTAAAGCAACCGACCTCATTGCCGATCGCATTGACTATGTCGTCAAATTCAACGGTGGTAACAACGCTGGTCACACCGTCGTCATCGGTGATGAAACCTACGCTTTACACTTACTCCCCTCGGGCATTTTGACCCCCGGGGTGATTCCCGTTATTTCTAATGGCGTTGTCATTGACCCCGAAGTGTTAATGGAGGAACTTGACGCCCTAGAGGCTCGAGGGATTGATGTTTCCAAGCTCGTGGTGAGCTCTCACGCCCATGTCATCACCCAGTATCACCGCACCATAGACCGAGTCACCGAAAGATTCTTAGGTAAGCATCAAATCGGCACCACCGGGCGGGGGATTGGGCCAACCTATGCGGATAAAATCAACCGGATCGGTATTCGCATCCAGGATATTTTTGATGAAGGTATTTTGCGCCAAAAAGTCGAGGGTGCCCTTGATCTCAAAAACCACCTTTTGGTCAAGATCTATAACCGCCGGGCTATCGAGGTTGATGAAGTAGTCGCGGAGTTGCTCTCTTACGCCGATCGCTTGCGCCCCATGGTTCAAGACACTGCACTGTTGTTGCATAAAGCACTCGAAGAGGACAAGATCGTTCTTTTTGAGGGTGGCCAAGCAACCATGCTCGATGTTGACCACGGCACCTACCCGTTTGTGACCTCGTCGAATGCTACTTCTGGTGGCGCTGCCACCGGAGCGGGCATTGCCCCGTGGCGATTGACCACGGTGATTGGCATCATCAAGGCCTACACGACCCGGGTGGGCTCTGGACCCTTCCCGACTGAACTAGAGGATGAGTTCGGGGAATGGTTGCGTGAGCGTGGGCACGAATTTGGTACCACCACCGGCCGGCCACGACGCACCGGTTGGTATGACGCCCCTATTGCCCGGTATTCCGCTCGGATTAACGGTGTGACAGATTTCGTGTTGACCAAACTCGATGTTCTTACCGGTTTAGAAAAGATTCCGGTCTGTGTTGCCTACGAGGTAGATGGTCAGCGCGTGGAAGAAGTCCCCTGGTCACAATCTGACTTCCATCACGCCACCCCGATCTATGAGTACTTCCCGGGTTGGCACGAGGACATTTCTGGCGCGCGCAGCTTCGAGGAACTTCCCGATGCGGCACAAAGTTACGTTCTAGCCCTCGAGGCAATCAGTGGCGCTCGAATGTCCGCCATTGGTGTTGGGCCCTCACGCGATGCCATAATCCAGCGTTATCCATTACTGGACTAGCCAGCACCGAATAACCCTGGGTAAAATCACGGTATGAATGCTTTTCCTCCCGGCCAGCTTGTCGAGCTCCGCAAGAGCATCGATAACATCGATGCAGCCCTAGTGCACTTGTTGGCGGAGCGTTTTAAGACGACCCAAAAGGTGGGGCGACTCAAAGCGGACCTTTCGATGCCGCCCTCAGATCCCGCCCGCGAAGCCCTGCAATTGGAGCGTCTGCGAGGCTTAGCCAAAGACGCTGATTTGGATCCGGCTTTTGCCGAGAAGTTCTTAAGCTTCATCCTCGCTGAAGTTATTCAGCATCACGAAGAGTTAGCTGCTGGCGAGAGGTAGTTCTCGATAAAGATTGTGAGCGACTTCGATGAGTCGCTCAATGAGTGCCTCATCCCGTTCTACGACCACAAACTTGGGGCCTGGCCAGCCCGGAACCATCTCGCCGCTCTGGGTGACACGGAGCATCCATCCAAAAACGCAGCTGGTTGCCCCGGTTACATAGAGCTGCCATTGGACTTGGCGTTGGTAGTGCCCTGGAACTCTCGCCCATTCACCCCAGTCACGACCGGTGGTCTTTACTTCCGCGATGAGTTCATGATTAGGCGAGAGGCCATCGGGGGTGGCCATCTGCCATTTCATGTTTTTCGCGTCCCGAGCAATCAACCAGTCGTTGGGTTCTAGTTCAAACTGGGTGGCAAGTTTTTCGATCAGGAACTCTTCTTGTTCTCGGCCAAAACGCATGTAGTCGTTATCGGGGATGGCCCGGGGTCGCAGCATTTGATCCACGACCGATCGAAAACCATCTGGTGTGTTGGCTTTAGAGACCGCTGTGGCAGTAACACCGGTGGCGCGTACCGCTAGCCATTTGTCGTAGTCGCTGGAGGATACGAGAAAGCGTGAGGAATCAATCATGGGCCCTTCCACCGTAGTGCCAGCCGGAGACACTCATCACGTTCAGGGCCCTATCCCGTGGGCGAGGGGTTGTAACCCACAACGGCGCCCAAAACATCGGGCAGAGTGCGGCGTTGTAACTGCACCAATTCGTCAATCGACAGCTGGAAATACTCGGCGATATCGAGCGCTTGTGAGGTGAGGTCGGTCACGCCGATGCGTGCCACAGGGACACCGCGGCCTTCACAGAGGCCCCGGAATTTGACGTCATCTTCACGCGCCACCGTGACCACCATACGCGCAACAGATTCAGAGAAGAGGGTTTGGGTGATGTCGATTCCACCACCCTCCATGATTTCAGAGACCCACACCCGGGCCCCAACGCCGCGGCGCAAAACGCCTTCGACCAACGTTTGAATGAGCCCGCCAGTGGACACGTCATGGGCGCTGGTGACGAGCCCATCTCGTGCTGCGACAACCATCAAACCGGCGAGAGCTTTCTCGGCACCGAGGTTGGGTTCTGGGGGCATTCCTCCCACGTGCTGGTGGATTATTTCCGCCCATTCCGAGCCACCCAGTTCAGCATGGGTGTCGCCGAGGAGGTAAATATTCTCACCATCGTCTTGCCATCCACTGGGGAGCCTGCGCTCCACAGTGTCGATTACGCCGAGCACCGCGACAACGGGAGTGGGGTGGATTGGCGAAGTCCCGGTTTGGTTATACAAGCTGACATTTCCACCCGTGACAGGAACCTCAAGCTCCAAACAGGCATCAGCTAGACCACGAATGGATTCGACTAACTGCCACATCACTTCGGGGTCTTCGGGGCTACCAAAGTTCAAACAATCACTGACCGCACGGGGTTCGCTTCCGGTGGCAGCGACATTGCGATACGCCTCCGAGAGGGCAAGTTGGGCGCCACGGTAAGGATCGAGCAGGCTGTAGCGGTGGTTAGCATCGGTTGCCAGGGCGACACCTAAGCCGGATACTTCATCCACTCGAATCATGCCAGCGTCATCCGGAAACGAGAGAGCCGTGTTACCCATGACATATCGGTCGTACTGGTTGGTGATCCACTCGGTATTGGCAAGATTGGCTGAGGAGATAACGGCCGCGACTTGCGCCTGGAGTTCCTCGGCATCACTGGTGCGATCAAGCGCATCGGCAGAGTTGGCCTGCAGGCCATCAAGCCAGGTGGGGCGGTGGTAGGGGCGCTCATACACCGGTGAGTCCACGGCGACCGTGGCTGGATCGACATCGACAATGATGTCGCCCCGCCAGGTGATCACCAGACGCTTGGTGTCGGTCACTTCCCCTAAAACGCTGGATTCCACATCCCATTTCCCGGTGATGGCAAGAAATTGTGCCAACTTATCCGGGGCAACAATGGCCATCATGCGCTCTTGACTCTCGGACATCAAAATCTCTTCAGCCGTGAGGGTTTCATCCCGTAACAGCACATTGTCCAGAGTGATGTCCATGCCACTGCCCCCATTGGCGGCTAACTCGGAGGTAGCACAGCTAATTCCCGCAGCACCCAAATCCTGGATACCCTCGACCACTTTGTGGGCAAACAGCTCCAAACAGCACTCGATGAGAACCTTTTCGGCAAACGGGTCTCCCACTTGGACCGAAGGCCGCTTGGTGGGGCCACCCTCGTCAAAACTTTCACTAGCCAAAATAGAAGCCCCACCGATACCATCCCCACCGGTTCGGGCGCCAAAAAGCACTACCTTGTTTCCAGGCCCAGTGGCACTGGCTAAGTGAATATCTTCATGGCGTAGGACGCCGAGCGCGAGCGCATTGACCAGCGGATTATTTTGATAAACCGGGTCAAACCAAGTCTCCCCGCCAATGTTGGGCAGGCCTAAACAGTTGCCATAAAAACTAATCCCACTGACCACGCCGGGTAAAACTCGGCGGGTGTCAGGATGGTGGAGATCCCCAAAGCGCAAGGCGTCCATCACGGCAACTGGCCTTGCGCCCATAGAAATAATGTCGCGAACAATGCCACCAACACCGGTAGCAGCGCCCTGGAAGGGTTCGATGAAGCTGGGGTGGTTGTGACTTTCAATCTTGAAGGTCACCGCCCACCCTTCACCAATATCGACTACACCCGCGTTTTCTCCCATGCCCACCATCAAGTGTTTGGTCATGGCGTCGTTCATTTTTTCACCGAATTGACGCAGGTGAATCTTGGAGGACTTGTAGGAGCAGTGCTCGCTCCACATCACCGAGTACATCGCCAATTCACCCGAGGTGGGCCTGCGGCCTAAGAGGGAACGGATTTGTTCGTATTCGTTGGCCTTGAGACCTAAGGCCTCAAAAGGTTGTTCCTTTTCAGGAGTTGCCTGCGCGTGGGAAACAGAATCGATGCTCATGCGCTGCTGCCCCATTGCGTGGGGGGTCCAATGCTCAACAGGGTGGTGATGACCACTGCCATTCCCAGCACGATAGTGAAGAAAAACAACACGGGCCGCGCCAGCCACCATCTCAGGAGACGATCCAGTGCACGATCATCGCGCGGGTCATCGGTCTTATCCAAGCGCCAAGCGCCTTCTAGCATTCCGCGCTTTTCAAGCCAGCGGTCAAAGGGGTAGGTGGCCCAGGGGGGCAATGCCAGAACACAGGCCAGGACAATGGTGCCTACCCGCCAGCGCAGATTGAGACCGACAACAATGGCGGTGAGGCAGTAGGCAATGAAAATAATTCCGTGGCTGAGACCGGCGACAAAAAACAGCCCACCGTCATAACCAAACCCGTAGCGGGCGACCATGGCGATAATCAATAGCGTCCAGGTCACCATTTCGGCGAGAGCTATGCGGCGGTACAGTGCTGCGGGGGTCAGGCTCACGCGTTCACCACCGAACCAACAATCGACTCAAACACTGTGAGCCCATCGATTCCGGATTTCATCGCAACAGAGGTATCAGGGCCAAATCCTGGTTCCACCGCATGCTCGGGATGGGGCATCAGACCAACGATGCGACCTGATTCGCTGCGCAGGCCCGCAATGTCGTGAAGCGAACCATTGGGATTGAGATCCACATAGCGAAAAGCGACCAAGTTCTCGCCTTCAATGCGACGAAGTGTCTCGTCATCGGCGATGAAACCACCTTCACCGTTTTTGAGTGGGATCGTGATCTCTTGACCCGGTGTGTAACCTGAAGTCCAGGGGGTGTCGGTGTTCTCGACTCGCAGTCGTTGATCGCGGCAAATAAACTCACCGTGGTCGTTACGAATTAGGCCACCGGGTAATAAACCAGCTTCCACCAGAATTTGGAAACCATTACAAATGCCCAGCACCGGCATTCCCGCGTTGGCCGCATCGATGACTTCGGAAACAATGGGGGAATGGGCGGCAATAGCGCCGCAACGCAAATAGTCACCATAGCTAAACCCACCGGGCAAAATCAGGGCGTCCACACCCTGTAGGTCATGTTCGCCGTGCCATAGCGCCACTGGCGTTCCACCCGCTAAACGAACAGCCCTCTGGGCGTCGCGATCATCCAGGGATCCTGGAAAAGTGACAACCCCGACTCTCATGCCGGGGAGTCCACCACTCGGATATCAATAACGTCCTCAATCACACCATTAGACAGAAGATCATCCGCCATCGTTTGCGCTTGTTCGAGATGGGTTTTGGTGACCTCCCCCTCGACATGGAGCTCAAAGCGCTTGCCGATACGAACCTGGGAGAAGCTTTCGACACCGCTGCGGCGAAGCGAGCCTAAAACAGCCTTGCCCGCAGGATCCAGAAGTTCCTTCTTCGGCATGACCTCGATGACAATGATGGCCACTAATCACGCTCCGAATTACAGGCACAGGGCAAGGAATACACCACAGTCTACCGAGCGCTCAGGCGGTCGAGCACACCACGTTCGATGGCGTCACCCAGAGCAAACCGAGCCCAGTCGCGATACCCATCGACACTGGGGTGAAAACCGTCGTGGGCAAAAAATGTGTCGTGATACCTAGGTGGTGGCGGTGACATGACCGCAAATGGGTGGGACTCAATCAGGGGCCGAATGGACCGCTCTATGGCTTGCGAGTGTGCATAGAGCAGCGATCGCAACGGTTCGGGCAGTGTGGGGAACAGATAGAAGGCAGGGAGGGAGGAAAAAATCATGACAGCGTCAGGGTGGCCCTCATGCAAAATTTCCAGTAGACGTTTAAACCGGCCTTTAGTGGCACCTAGGGGCATCAAATCTTTAGCGTCGTTGGCGCCTAAGGAAACCACCAGCACATCCGCCGGCTGGGCCAGCACATCGGGAATAAAGCGGCCCAAGATGTCCTTACTGGTGGCCCCACTTTCTCCCACCGAGCGCCAACTCACACCGCGGCCGAGGTGCGCTGCTAGCGCCAGTGAAAACTGCGCGATCAAACCATCGTCCATGGTGGACACACCCACGCCGACCACAGTGGAGTCCCCCACCCCCAATACCCGCAGCGGGTTGGGTCCTTTGGTGCTGCCCGCGGTGACTCCCGGTGCGGGCGGGAGCTTAGGGACCCCGCGGCGAACACTGCGGCCTTGGGCGATAAGAAGAGGGCTTATTCCCATGGCGAGCGGCCAGGCGCTGCGCTGCCAGAGCGTAGGGGAGGTTTGCGGTGCGTGTGGGTGTGCAGACATCGGACTCCTCCTCGCTAGTGCTTACTTGTTAGTTTCCCTGAAAGCTCTTGGTATCTGCTTAGAGTGTGTGCCACGAGCTCATCAGGCAAGGAAGGCGGCGCGCCTTGACCATCCCAGTGGGCACTCAGCCAATTGCGCACCAGTTGCTTATCAAAGCTATCGAGGCGATCTATTCCGCCAGCGGCATATAAGCCGGCATCCCAGTAACGACTGCTGTCTGAGGTCAATACTTCATCGCCCAAAGTGATGGCATGGGTCACCCGGTGCCGGCCAAACTCAAACTTCGTATCGGCAAGAATTAAACCCTTCCCGGCGGCTATGTCGCGTGCTCGGGTGTAGATGTTCAGGCTCAGGCGACGCAGCTGCGTGGCGTCATTCTCTCCAACAAGCTCGCAGAGGGTTTCAAAATTAATGTTTTCATCGTGATCGCCCAACGCAGCCTTTGTTGCCGGGGTAAACAGGGGTTCTGGAAGTTCATCGCCCTCTTTCAATCCAGCAGGAAGATCGATTCCGCATACTTGGGAGGTGCGCTGATACTCTTTCCATCCGCTACCGGCAAGGTAGCCACGCACCACACATTCCACGGGAAACATGTCCAAAGGCTCGACCACCATGGCCTGATGGGAGAGCTCCGCGGGCGGCTCCTCGTGCCGGCGGTGATTAGGAATATCGGACAACGTGTCACACCACCAATGACTCAGCTGGGTTAGCAGAGCACCTTTACCGGGGACTTCCGGTGTGAGGATGTGATCGAAGGCACTGATCCGGTCACTTGCTACGACCAGCAGTTTTTCGGCAGAGTCAATGCTAGATGCCGTTTTTGGAATATATAACGTTCGGACTTTCCCGGAATACACCGGTTTCCAGTCCGCGAGCTTGGACACTAGTCAACACCGAGCGCAATGTCACTTCGGTAGTGCGATCCTTCGAGTTCGATCACATCCAAAGCGGCGTAGGCGCTGGCTCGAGCCTTGTCAAAAGTTGCCCCTGTGGCAATAACGCTGATGACTCTGCCTCCGGTGGCCAAAAGGGTGGTGCCATCCCATGCCGTGCCGGCGTGGGCGATGCTGACGTTGGCGAACTTATCGAGCTTGTCGAGACCGATAATCTCTTTACCCGTGTGGGGATTTTCCGGGTAGCCCTCACTGGCCAACACGACTGTGATGGCGCAATCTTTGGAGAACTTAGGCGCAGGGCTGGCATCTAGATTTTCTGTCGCTGCGCTGAGCAATAAGGGCGCTAACGGCGACGTAAGTCGAGCCAGGACAACCTGGGTTTCTGGGTCACCGAACCGCGCATTGAATTCAATGACTTTCGGGCCATCGTCGGTCAGGATCACACCGCAGTAGAGCAAACCAATAAAGGGCGTTCCCCGCGAAGACATCTCGGCGATGGTGGGCTGCGCAATGATGGTTTGGATGTTCTTGGTGAAGTCTTTTGGCAACCAGGGCAAAGGTGAGTAGGCGCCCATCCCACCCGTGTTGGGCCCCTGGTCATTATCTAGGGCACGCTTGTAATCCTGCGCCGGTTCCATCGCAACAACCCGGGTTCCATCGCTAATGAAAAACAGCGACACCTCGGGGCCGGTCAAGAATTCTTCGACCAGCACGTCTCCATGCTGCAGGTAGAAATCGGCGTGCTCGATGGCTGCATCCAAATCCTCAGTAACGAGGACGCCTTTTCCGGCAGCGAGCCCATCGGCTTTGACCACATAGGGGGCTCCCACGCGCTCCAGAGCAGCCATGAGTTCCACATGATCTGACACACTCCAGGCCATTCCGGTGGGAACCGACGCTTTAGCCATGATTTCCTTGGCGAAAGCCTTGGAACCTTCCAGGGCCGCGGCGGCACGGTCAGGCCCAAATACGGCGATACCAGCGCTGCGGAGTCGGTCGGCAACGCCGGCGACGAGGGGGGCTTCGGGGCCAATGATGACGAGATCTATTTCGCTGGCGAGGGCAAACTCGGTGACAACTTTCGGGTTGGTCGGATCTAGCCCCACGATTTCAGCATCTGCCGCGATGCCGGCGTTACCGGGGGCAGCCAAGAGCTCGTGTTTCTCGCCATCACGCAGGAGCGCTTTGATGATGGTGTGCTCTCTGGCACCTGAACCCACAACCAAAATCTTCACGCGCCAACACTACCGGCGTCAGGTTGCTAGCGTGTGGGCTGTGGCTGCTCGCAAAATATCTGATGACTTGGGAGGCCAGTGCCTTGAAGCCTGGCAGAAGGGGCACGCAAATCCGGAGCAGGTGGCCACTGCCGTGCGATTCTGTCTCCAACTCCTTCGTCTGAGAGCACCCGGTAACAGTGTTGAAGTCAGGGTTCCGCCCTACGGAGCCGCCCAGGTGATTGCCGGCCCGCGCCACACACGGGGAACACCACCAGCTGTTGTGGAAATGTCGCCTGAGGTGTGGCTCGGCGTTGCCACCGGGTCCAGGACGTTCTCCGAGGCGCTAGCGTCAGGGTCGATTTCTGCCTCAGGTGAGAGGGCAGAGCTCACAGCTTGGCTTCCGATTTGGCCATTAGCCTGAATCTATGGCCACGCCCCCTCGCAACAATTCTCAGAAGGTGACTCTTCGGCGCTCGCCCAGGCTCAGCGCTTTTGTTGTCGTGTCGGCCGTGTTGGGGTTTTTTATCACCCTTTTTCTCACGGGCCTCTACCCCTCAGATCCGAGCGTCGGCTTCGCCACACTTTTTGCCTACTTTGCCCTCTATGGGATAACGGGCACGGTAGGACTCGGCATTGTTCTTTGGCTCATTATCGACGTGCGCTCGAGGACTCGAGCTCGACAGGTCCTAGTAGAACGCGCTCGGGCAGAAGACCCTAGCTAACCTGGTTGTGCTCGACCCACTCCAGATATTCTGGGGTAACCGTGCCCGTGACATATTCCCCGGTGAAGCAGCTCATATCTAATTCGGTGACATCGGAGCCACCGATGATGGCTTCCTTCATGTCTTCGACTTCCTGATAGATCAGGTGGTCGGCGCCGATTTCGCGGGCAATTTCAGGAATGGTGCGACCGGCTGCGACGAGTTCTTTTTTGCTGGGCATATTGATGCCATAGACGTGTGGGTAGCGAACAGGTGGTGCAGCGGAGGTGAACGTCACCGAGAGTGCGCCAGCTTGGCGTGCCATATCCACAATCTCTTTGGAGGTGGTGCCTCGAACGATGGAGTCATCGACAATCAGAACATTCTTGCCGGCAAATTCACTGGACATGGCGTTGAGTTTTTGGCGCACGCTTTTGGTTCGATGTGCCTGGCCGGGCATGATGAAGGTGCGACCGATGTACTTGTTTTTATAGAAACCTTCGCGGTATTCAATGCCGAGCTTTCGGGCCACCTGCATCGCTGCAGGCCTGGCTGAATCCGGTATGGGCATCACCACATCGATGGAGTCGGTGGGGGCATAGCGGGCGATCGTGTCGGCTAGTTTTTCACCCAGGCGCAGCCGGGCCTCGTAGACAGAAATGCCGTTCATGATCGAATCCGGCCGGGCCAGGTAGACATACTCAAAAGCACACGGAGCCAGGCGTGGATTCTCCGCGCATTGCTGCGCACTCATCGTGCCATCTCGGGAAATGAAAATGGCTTCTCCCGGTGCAACATCACGAACAATCTCATATCCGCTGGCTTCGAGAACTAACGATTCACTGGCAACAATCCATTCCTCGCCAACTAGACCTGTTTGGCGCTTGCCCAAAATCAGTGGCCTGATGCCAAACGGGTCTCTAAAGGCGAGAACACCGTGACCGGCGATGAGCGCAATAGCGGCATAAGAACCCTCAACCCTTTTGTGCAGGGTAGAGATTGCAGCGAAAGCGTCCTCAGCGCTGAAAGCGTCAGCCGAACCACGACCCTGAAGTTCGCTGGCTAAAACATTGACTAACAGTTCAGTATCGGAGGTGGTGTTGAGATGGCGACGGTCTTTTTCCAGAAGCTCTGCGGTTAGCTCACGAGTATTGGTGAGGTTGCCATTGTGAACAAGCACAATCCCGTAGGGCGAATTTACATAAAAAGGTTGGGCTTCTTGTTCTTTTTTAGCGTTACCCCTGGTGGCATAGCGAACATGACCTAAACCAATGGTTCCCAAGAGCCCACGCATGTCTCGGGTTCGATAGCCCTCACGGACTTGTCCTCTTGTTTTGTGAATATGAAGAGTTTGATCATCCGAAGTGGCGATGCCAGTGGAGTCCTGGCCGCGATGTTGCAATAGCGCTAGAGCGTCATACACCTGCTGATTTACCGGCGATGACGAGACAATGCCCACGATCCCACACATTGAAGGGGCTTATCTCCTGTTCTTCGCGCACCAGATAGCTCAACCCTATCGCCCACGATTCGATGGGATTGCCTCCCTCCTTAGAAACCTTCTTCGATGCCCGGCTCGCGCATCCGGCGCCTTCTGATCAGCGCAGTCAGCCCACCGGCAGTTGCTAGGGCGGCCCCGGAAATACCTGCGAGAGCCCCGGCAGGTTGGGGCTCGGGTATTTGTTCACCCAGATCAGCGGGGGTCACATCATGGGGAGCCCGGAGTTCAGGATTCCAGGGGGAGGGCTCCGCCTCAGGAATCTCCATAACGGGAACCGGGATGTCCTCTGTTTCTGGGGACTTAGCCGTTGTGGTGAGAGGCGAAGGCTCGGTATCTGGCACTGCCACTTCGAGTGCGCTGGCACCACCCTGGCTGGGCGCCATGCGGTTAGTCGTGGAGTTAGGAACTTGTGTCGGTTCCGGCTCTGCTACTGGGGTGGGCGGCGCTGCCAGGACTGTGAGCGTGGCCGTGCTGGTGGCAGGTTGCGAGATTGTTTCCACTCCACCGAGTGTCGTTTTCTTCGCTGTGCTCAGAGAAATTGGGTACACACCGGGGGCGACATCAGACCCTGCGGTCACCCGCATGTGCAGGTTGGAACCGGAGTCGTCTCCTCGCGCCCAGGTGAGTCCAGCGGGTAGCCCACTCAGATCTAACGTTCTGATTGCCCCTTCGGGCAGTGAACCCACGGCACTATCGAAGGGCACAACGAGGTTTTTGGATGCTTCACCATCAGCGGTGATGCTCCACGAGGGTGAACCCAGACAAGAGGTCACGCTCGGCCACGTGGTTCCCAGAACACCGGCTCGGGAACCAGCGATGCTGGTGGCTTCATCGACAGAGCAGGGGTCATAGTCGATCAGTCCCACCGTGATGGTGACGGTGAAATCCATGTCGCTAGTGGAGTGGGCGTAGAGAGTCGGTGTTAGGTCTCCATCGACTAAAGGTTGGCTATAGATTCCATCCCCACCCCAGTCCACCATTCCGGCTGTGGTGGTGGCCTGGGCAATAACACTGGGGTGGCGATGAAGCGCATCATGAATGATGAGCGTCCCCGCTGCGGGGCTCGAATAAGTCGGTTGGTAACTCGCGGGTAATTCGCCTTTCCAAAAGAGACGCTTATCGGTCATGACCCCCGGGTCCAGAGACTGCAGACGCACCACAAATCGTGCCTGGTCATGACTTAGTGTCACCGCGTTGGTTGCGTAGACGACATTGCGTGGGTCAGAGTAGATATTTCCGGCGGTCTCCCAGGTGGATGCGCCACCTGGAACCAGGTTTTGACTCATTACGGATCCATCGAAAACCATGCGGCGCGACGGCTCTGTCGCACTTGTCCACTCCAGACCAAAGGCGCCTAGTGCCACAAAAGCGTCTTTCGCCCAGCCTTCCACGCCGGTGGTGTAATCACGCGAGGTGCCACCACCGAGTACAGCGCTAGTGAGCTCGGCACTTGACCACAGGGTCGACGAGGTGGCAAGCCCACCACTGGCCACGGCGGGGATAACGGGAGCACTGGCTAAACCTGAGCCCAGTATGAGCAGGCCAAGCCAGGTGATCCAGCGGGGGAACGTAACGGGTGTGCTCGAGGTTCGCGGCGTCATGACACGAGGCTAAAAGTGAAGTTCGGGCGACGGTCAAAGTTATACACAAGGCAGTCATGTGCCCCTCGAGTAGAGTGTCAGCGTGATGGAAAATTCCCCCTACGCCGCGAGCGGGGTGGACACCAGCGCTGGGGATCGCGCTGTGGAGCTCATGAAAAATGCTGTGGCGGCGAGTCATTCCAGCCGCGTGATAGGTGGAATTGGTGGTTTCGCGGGCCTGTATGACGCTTCGTTTCTTTCGGCTTATCGCCACCCGGTCTTGGCTACCTCGACCGATGGGGTGGGCACCAAAGTCGCCATTGCCCAGGCGTTGGATGTTCACAACACGATCGGTTTTGACCTAGTCGGCATGGTCGTCGATGACATTGTGGTGGCCGGAGCCACCCCATTGTTCATGACCGACTACATCGCCTGTGGGTCGGTTGTTCCCGAGCGCATTGCCGCCATCGTCGAAGGTATCGCCACCGCCGCTAAGGAATGTGACGTATCCCTCATTGGCGGTGAAACAGCAGAGCATCCGGGCTTGTTGGGCCCCGATGAGTATGACGTGGCCGGTGCCGCTACCGGGGTGGTTGAGGCAGATCGGGTGCTGAGCCCTGATTCTGTGAAACCGGGTGATGTGGTGTTAGCGATGGCATCGAGTGGTTTGCACAGCAATGGTTTTTCGCTGGTTCGAAGAATTATTTTCGATGCCGGCCTGGCCTACACCGACACTCGGCCTGAATTTTCCCGGGAACTGGGATGGGAACTGTTGGAGCCAACCAGGCTTTATACCCGCGCACTGGTTGCTCTCTTAGCGGCACACCCCGGGGCGGTGAGGGTGCTCAGCCATGTGACCGGTGGCGGTATTGCCCAAAATCTCTCCCGCGTTCTTCCTGTGGGGCTCGCGGTTGAGGTGGATCGATCCACCTGGATGCCACCAACAGTGATGCGCGTGTTGGCCGATATTGGCGGGTTTGGCCTAGACCGAGTCGAGGACACCTGGAATATGGGGATCGGCATGATTGCCGTGGTCGAGCCATCGAAGGCCGGAGCGGTGAGCGCGATGCTCGGCGAATCAGGTCATCAGGTCTGGCAGGTTGGCGAAGTTCGATTTGCCACAGCTGGCGATTCAGTTACTGCAGTGACCAGCGCCAAAGGGGTTGATGGCGGTGCGGTCAGCCTAGTTTCTGACTACGCCGATTCTTCTTCTGCGTCGTTGTAGTCCGCCCAAGCGTCCTCACTAGAGGACGCACTATCGGCCGGTGTGGCGGAACTAGCTAGTTCTTTTTGCAACTGAGACAGGTCCGTGTTGGGGCTGTAATACTTCAGCTCACGCGCAACTTTGGTGTTTTTGGCTTTTTGCCGACCGCGACCCATAGGTCACCCCTCACATTGACATCGACCCAGGCGATGGTGACCCGTCTGAGGTCTTCTTTAGGGATAGAGAATCGATGGAGTGTATCACGCAAGCACCCGGTCCCACTGAGGTATTCCACAGAAACAGTGCTCTAGAGAGCCAAGGAGACTAGGGAGTAGGCAATAAAACAACTACCGATCCCCGCTGCAACATGAACAAACGCGAGCATCACCCGTGCTCTGGCCGGGGGAGCGCCTTCGACCGATATTAGTTGAAGCGCCAACGTGGAAAAAGTGGTGAGTCCGGCGCAGAGCCCTGCAGTGAGAGCAAGGGTGAGCTCCTGGTGAGGAAAAGCTAACAGGCCGCCACCTAGAGCAGATCCTGCAATGTTGACAAGGGCAATGGCTAAGCGCGATCGGCCAAGAGGATTAAGAAAAAGGCCTATGAGCCACCTCAATACAGCGCCAAGGGCGCCGAGGGCAACGGTGAGAGCCAGCACGCCGAGGCTCATGATCGCGCACCGGATAGGCGTTGGATTTTTTTCCCGGATTGCCAGCCCAGCCAGGCAGCTGCCAAACCGAATACGAAAGTGATGATCAGGTAGCTGATGGTTTCAACCCAAGTTGAGGAGATACTCAACATCGAGATGGCAGAAAAAGTTGTGTAAGAGCCAAAAAAACCGACAGTAATGCCGCTGCGTACGCCTTGAGATAACCGAGGCAAACCGTGGGCCACCACGAATGCTAAGCCGAAAGCGCCCAGAATATTGACCGACAATGTGGCTAGGTGCTCGGCGTAGGCCCAATCATCGAGGGCTTGATCGACACCGACCCTTGCCAACGTTCCCAAGCCGCCGCCGAGGGCAACAAGAAGCCCTTCCCGCAGTTTCATAGTGGTGAGATTACCCCGAAGACGGTGCCTACACTTGACACATGGCTTCTCCCTCACATCGCTTCAGAGCGATAGTGGTGTGGAGCTTAGCCATTATTACCCTTGTTGTTCTGGCCCTCGTGGCGTGGCTTGTGATCCCCATTCTCACCAGTTCACCAGCAGGATCATCCGGGCAGCCACTCGAGGTTGAGGGCTATCCGCTGAGTGTTTCGGCCACCGCGGATGACTTGCGAACCCGCACGCTTAGTGCCCGCTTTGATGGCCCGAGCGATCGCGGTCTGGATCAGTTGGTAATCGGTGATCGCCTGATTGTTTCTGGTGAAGGGTTTGATTCCACAAAAGGCATCTATGTGGCAATTTGTTTGGTCCCCACCGAGGTGGACATCAAGCCTGGCCCGTGTTTGGGAGGGGTACCCACCACGGCGGTTTCGCCAGCGCAGGGTGAAGAGGTCATCGAGTACGCGGCCTCTAACTGGGTTAATGATGACTGGGCATGGCGGCTCTTTGGCGCCCGGGGCTTTGATGACCGGGAACTAGGGACTTTTAGCGCCTACATCGAGGTGGTGGAAGATCGTGAATCAGGCCTGGATTGCGGCGTGGATCACTGTGGTCTCTACACCCGAAACGACCACACGGCCTTAGATGATCGAGTCCAGGACCTTTATCTGCCCGTTTCCTTGGCCGAATAGTCTTCGACGCGAAAGACCTTAATCGCTCGCTGGGCAAGAGGCCCAATCATCAGGGCGAACACAATAGTGCCGACCCAAAATGAGCCACCCAGAGCCCAGCCAATCGCGAGCACGGTGGTTTCCACCACTGTGCGCACAGCCCACATTGGCCAACCAAAACGGGCGTTAAAGCCGACCATGAGGCCATCGCGGGGACCTGGGCCAAAACGGGCACCAATGTAGAGACCACTGGCGATGCCCAACATCAACAATCCCGCGGCAAAGAGAATCACACGCTGAATCAGTGTTTCCGGGGTTTCGACCAACGCCAGCCCGACCTCCATGCTGGGTCCCACCAGCAGGGCGTTCAAGACGGTGCCCACCCCTGGCTTTTGACGCAGGGGAATCCAAATCAGCAGCACCACAAAGCTGGAAACCACAACAATCCAACCGAAGCTAAATCCCCATTGGACCCTTATTCCGTCGGCAAACACTGTCCATGGGTCTACACCGAGATTGGCCCGGAGCATCATGGCCAATGAGAACCCGAATAAGAAAAGCCCAAAAAGTAATTGGCTCCAACGGCGCAAGTAGTGGGGGAAGCGAAGCACAGCTCACTCTAACCCCGTCACACGCCCGTGCTCACCACTGAAAGAGGGGCTGTCTATTCTTGGGCAGGCCTGGTATCGTAGGTAACGGAACAAGAGCGGACTGCCATCGTCGGTGGCCCTCGAGGGCCGCCGCCTCACTATCGTGAGTCGCCCGCATGTGTAGACGAAACAGCCCTGGTCTGGCAACTGGTGATCTGGGTTGGGTGTCATGTTGACACCTCATCTCCCCATTTGATCATCAGAAAGTTGATATTCCCATGCCACAAAAAAAGCAGGCTCCTTCATGGCGCCCACCATCAAAACGCACTTCCTACCAGGACGCCAAAAAGAGCCAAGGGCGCGGACCGGGCTTCTCTGAGGACCGCAATGGTTCAGACGAACGTCGCGCTCCCCGCACTGAGAGCAACCGCAGCGAGCAACCTCGTGGGGATAGCGTCAAGCGTTTTGGCGCGACCAGCGAAGGCGGCCGATCCGATCGGTCCAGAAACGATGGCGCTCGCTCAGAGGGTTACCGATCTGATCGTTCACGAGGAGAAGACTCCAGGAGCGACAGCTCCCGCTCGGAGCGCCCCAGATCCGACAGTCCCCGCTTTGATCGCTCACGTTCGGAGCGCCCTAGCTCTGATCGTCCCGGCTTTGATCGCTCACGTTCGGAGCGCCCTAGCTCCGATCGTCCCCGTTCTGATCGTCCCCGTTCCGATAGGCCCGATTCTGATCGACCCAGGAGCGAAGGCTCCAGGGATTACGCCTCAAAAAACCGCGGCCCAGGTGGCTACGCTCCACGTTCGGAAGGCGGTCGCCCACAGCGCTCCGAGGGTGGACGCCCACGCCACAATGATGCTCCGCGCTATAACGATCGCTCCTCATCGCGCTCAGAATCTAAAGGCCCCAGGGCTAACGTTCACCACGATGCGCTCCAGGCCATTTCGGTTACCGCAGATTCCGCTGACGGTGTCGAATTTCGCGACCTAGGTCTTGGCGAGAAGATCGTCGAAGCCATTCAGGCTCAGGGAGCCGAGCGTCCGTTTGCTTTGCAGGCGGCCACGATTCCTGTTGCGTTGACCGGCCAGCACGTTCTGGGTAGAGGTCGCACCGGCTCGGGTAAAACCATTGCCTTCAGTGCGCCCCTAGTTGAGCGCTTGCTGCGCATGTCCAACAAGGGCGTCAAGCGAGCTGTGGGACGTGCACCGCGCGCCCTTATTTTGGCTCCTACCCGCGAGCTTGCGTTGCAGATCGATCGCACCGTTCAGCCCATTGCGCGAAGCGTGGGCTTGTTCACCACTCAGGTTTATGGTGGCGTTCCGATTGGCCGTCAGATCGGCGCCCTCGAGCGCGGTGTCGACATCATCATTGGTACCCCCGGTCGCATCGAAGACCTGATAGCCAGGCGCAAACTTGATGTGTCTCAGATCATGATCTCTGTTGTTGATGAGGCAGATCACATGTCGGAGCTGGGCTTCATTGAGCCTTTGCGCCGCATCCTGGAAGCAACCTCGAGCGAAGGCCAGAGGATGTTGTTCTCGGCCACGCTCGACGCTGGTGTTTCGGACATCGTTCGCGAGTTCTTGCCGAACCCTGCTGTGTTTGAGGTTGCCGGCGAGGATCAAGCATCGTCGACCATTGATCACCGCGTGTTCGTGGTTGATCAGCGCGACAAGCGCGAAATTGTGATCAACCTGGCACGCACCAGCGGTCGCACTTTGATGTTCACCAGGACACGTGCATTTGCTGAGGAATTGGCTGATGTCCTTGATGACTATGGGATTCCCGCAGTGAGCTTGCACGGTGATCTGAACCAGGCACGACGTCAACGCAACCTAGACAAACTTTCCTCCGGGCGAGTCAATGTCCTCGTTGCTACCGATGTTGCCGCGCGTGGTATTCACGTCGATGACATTGACACCGTGGTTCAGGTCGACCCACCTGATGACTTCAAGTCCTACGTCCACCGTTCTGGTCGTACAGGACGTGCGGGAAAGACCGGCACCGTGATCACCTTGACCACGCGGGCACGTTCTCGTCGAGTGCAGGACCTACTTAAGCAGGCAGGTATTTCTGCTCAGCTTGAAGACAAGAAGCCCTCGGATATTTCCAAGCTCGCTCTGGTCTAAAAAGCCAGAAGTGCACTGGCGCCTAGCGCCAGAAATAGTCCACACCATTGGACTATTGCGATGCGCTCTTTGAGTACCACGTTGGCCAAGAAAATTGTGCCGGCGGGGTAGAGCGCAATGAGCACTGAGATGACGGATAAATCGCCTTGGCGGAGTCCGTAGATGACGGCAACATTGGCGAGCACATCGAGCACGCCAGCAATGGCGATCATGTGCCACACCGAGAGTAATTTTGTTGCACCGGGTAGCCGAGGGGTGCGAGACCGGGCTACCCGAAATGCCATGAGGACAGCAATGCATGCCAGCAACACCGTGGTGGAGACAATCCGATTTGCCAGTAAAGGAATAAGCCCGGAATCGGCTGGGGAACGATCGATCAGCACGATGGTCAGACCAATAGAGGTCCCTGACCCCACTGCCATTAACAATCCCAGAGGCCGTGGACGAAGCGCACCTTTTTCGGGAACGAAGCCGACAAGAATAATGGCCACCAGGGCAAGCGCTAGAGCAATAAAGAAAGAGGCTTCACCGCCTTCGCCTTGATACAGTCCAACACTTACGGGAACAATCGCTGAAATAAAAGCAGTAGCTGGCGAGAGAATACTCATCGGACCAATGGCCAAACTCCCATAGAGCAGGCCAATTCCAATCGCTCCGGCGATTCCCGAAGCACCCCCATAGAGCCAGGCGTCTGCGCTCGAGATGGCCGGAACAAAGACCGAGGCGATGACAAGCCCTACGAGGCCCACAATGGCGACACCGGCGGTCGTGAGCAGTGTTGAGGATCGCCTGGCGGCAAGGCCACCAAAGAAGTCTGCGCCGCCATAGGTCAAAGCCCCGGTCAAGCCCAGCAAAACGGTTAGCATGTCATCGCTTTCATGGACGTAACAGTATTACCTCCCACACTCTCGTTTTCAGCTCGGGGGGCTAATCTGGGGGCTTCGCTAGATATATGGCTGATAAAAAAGGGAGCCCCCATGTCTTTGGTTTATGGAAACATCACAGAAGCTTTTGGTAACACTCCTTTGGTTCGCCTCAATCGGGTGACCGAGGGCGCCGGTGCGACTGTCTTGGCCAAACTTGAGTTTTATAACCCCACCTCGTCGGCTAAGGACCGCCTCGCTGTCGCCATTGTGGATGCTGCGGAGGCTTCGGGAGAACTTGCCCCTGGGGGCACCATCGTGGAGGCAACCAGTGGTAACACGGGCATCGCTTTGGCCATGGTCGCCGCAGCGAGAGGCTACAAAGCAGTGCTGATTATGCCGGATAGCATGAGCACCGAACGGCGCATGCTCTTGCGCGCCTTTGGTGCCCAATTGATTCTCACCCCCGGCGCTAAAGGTATGACTGGGGCAGTCGATGAGGCCGAAGCAATTGCGGCTAAGACACCCGGTGCGGTTCTAGCCCAGCAGTTTGCCAACCCCGCAAACCCTGAGATTCATCGTCGCACCACGGCAGAGGAAATCTGGCGGGACACTGATGGAGCGGTGGATGTTTTTGTTGCCGGTGTGGGCACCGGTGGCACGCTGACCGGAACCGGACAGGGGTTGAAAGCCAAAAAGCCCGGTGTGAAGGTAGTCGGCGTGGAGCCACTTGAGTCCCCTTTGCTCACCGGCGGGCAGGCTGGGCCTCACAAGATTCAGGGCATCGGGGCAAACTTTATTCCTGAAATTCTCGATCGTAACGTCTATGACGAGATCATCGATGTCACGGCCGAGCAGTCAGTAACCATGGCCCGCAGGCTGGGCTCAGAAGAGGGTATCCTCGGAGGTATCTCCTCAGGTGCGACAGCCCACGCTGCCGTCGAATTAGCTCATCGTCCCGAGTTTGCTGGTGCCACCATCGTGGTCATCCTGGCAAGCTTCGGTGAGCGTTACCTGTCCACCGTTCTCTACGAAGGCCTTGATAGTTAGATGACACCCACCAGCCGCATCGGCGAAGATATTGCTGCGATGCGCTTGCGCGACCCGGCTGCGAGAAGCAACCTGGAAGTTTTTTTGACCTCCCCGGGTATCCATGCACTCTGCTGGCACCGGGTTGCTCACTGGTTGTGGCGATGGGAGTGGTTCCTCGCCGGGCGCTTAGTTTCCCACTTTTCACGGTTTGTGACCGGGATTGAAATTCATCCGGGCGCTCGCCTTGGCCGGCGCATTGTGATTGATCACGGCATGGGTCTGGTGATTGGTGAAACCGCGATTGTTGGTGATGACTGCCTGCTCTATCACGGTGTCACCCTCGGTGGTAAAAATGCCACGGCTCGGGAAGAAGTCCCTGGCCGACGGCACCCCACCGTGGGGAACCGAGTATCAATCGGTGCGGGGGCAGCAATTTTGGGGGCCATTACCGTGGGGGATGATGCGGTCATTGGTGCTTCGTCGGTAGTGCTCAAAGATGTCCCCGCGGGTTCCCTTGCAGTGGGTATTCCCGCTAAGGTCAAGAAGCGAATCCGACACCCTTAGGTTTTTAATGCTCAAAACGGTGAGTCGTCTCACCCTTGGCCCTCTGGCCAGGGCGATGTTTCGCGCCAAAATCGTTGGCCGGCAAAACGTGCCAAAGTCGGGCCCTGTTCTCTTAGCCAGTAATCATTTGTCTTTTATTGACAGTGTGATCATTACGTTGTTTGCCCCGAGACCTGTTTCTTTTCTGGCCAAAGATAGTTACTTCAACGGGAGCGGATTTAAAGGCGCACTCTCACGCACCTTCTTCACCAGCATTGGTGCGATCCCGGTGAAACGGGGTGCTGGTCAAGCAGCCCAGGACGCACTCGATGCGGGGCTGTCATTGCTGCGAGAAGGCGAAGCGTTTGCGGTCTACCCCGAGGGAACCCGATCCCGTGATGGACGCCTGTATCGGGGGAAGACTGGGGTGGCCTGGTTGGCGCTGAACGCTGGAGTGCCCGTGGTTCCCGTCGCGTTGATTGGCACGGACAAGGTTCAACCCATTGGCAGCAAGGGGATTCGTCCCGCCAAAGTAACTATTCAATTCGGTGCGCCCCTCGATCTTTCTAGGCACGGCAAAGCAGATTCGGGTCGAGCTCGCCGCCACGCCACGGACGAGGTCATGGACGCGATTGCCGCCATGTCGGGTCAAGCCCGCGCGAAGGATTACAACGAGACACCGGCGACCACTTTTGTGGAGAAGGTTCGACGAACCTTCCGCTCACGAAACCAGCTTTAAGCCTGGGGGGCTTCCGCCGCCGCCTCTTCGACCTGCTTGCGAACATCCACCATATCTAGTGCCTTCACCGCGGTGATCACTTCTTCTAGCGCTGGAGCAGGGAGAGCGCCGGGCTGGGAAAAGACGAGGATCCCATCTCGAAATGCCATCAGAGTGGGGATGGATCGAATGTTGGCAGCCTGAGACAGGGACTGCTGCGCCTCGGTATCGACTTTTCCAAAGGTGACGTCGGGGTGCTTGCCGCTGGCTTCCTCATAGACCGGGCCAAACGCTTTACAGGGCCCGCACCATTCGGCCCAAAAATCCACCAGGGTGATGCCCTCGGAGGCGACGGTTTTTTCAAAGTCTTCGTGGGTGAGTTCGATTGTGCTCATCGGTGTTCCTTTCGTTCCATAAGACGATACCCCATGGGGTATAGGGCGGCATCTTTGTTCGCCCAGCGCTAAGTGCTGTGGAGGTCTTTAGTAGGAAAGCGACAAAAAATTGGCCACGAGGGGGCCATTGATGGTGCTCGAGACCTACTGAGTGGGTGATGTGTGGAAAATTTCTTAGTCTGGGATAGTCGCAGTCGCGGCCAAAGAGATGTCATCCATAGATGGGCATGAACGTGGACAAAGCAGCCAACACACTAGAACACGCTCCGAGCGAATCCCTCAGCGTTGATGCCGCCGCATTGGGCGAGCAGCTCCTGGGTCGCTGGGCGGATATTCGCACGCGGGCGAGAGCGCTATGTGAGCGCCCCGAGATGTGGAAAATTGAGGGCCAACCCGTGGCCGAGCACCGCCAAAGAGTCTTTGATCAGTTGCACCATCTCGTTGATGCCGGCGGTGTTCTCCTCTCTTTTCCTGAAAGCGTCGGGGGCAAAGCCAACCCCGGTGGCAATATCGCCAACTTTGAGCAGCTTGTCTTAGCTGATCCTTCTCTCCAGATTAAATCCGGTGTTCAGTGGGGCCTCTTTGGTGCCGCTGTGATGCACTTGGGTACCGAGGACCAGCATAAGAAATGGCTGCCAGGGATCATGAACCTGGATGTTCCCGGTTGTTTCGCCATGACAGAAACTGGCCATGGATCCGATGTGGCCTCGATTGCCACCACGGCGACCTTTGACGAGTCCACGGGTGATTTCATTCTCCATACCCCGCATCGAGGGGCCTGGAAGGACTACATCGGTAATGCCGCAATTGACGGGAAGGCTGCGGTCGTTTTTGCGCAGCTCATTGTTGGGGGAGAAAACCACGGGGTTCACGCCCTCTATGTTCCCTTGCGTGATGAGAAAGGTTTCTTACCCGGTGTTGGGGGCGATGATGATGGCCCGAAAGGTGGCCTGAACGGTATTGATAATGGACGCCTGCACTTCACGTCGGTGAGAGTGCCCCGAGAGAACCTCCTTAACCGTTATGGCCATGTGGATGAAGATGGCGTGTATTCCTCCCCCATTGAAAGCCGTGGCCGTCGTTTCTTCACCATTTTGGGCACCCTCGTTCAAGGTCGGGTATCTCTTGTGGGGGCATCCGTCGTAGCGTCTCAACTGGCCTCGACCATTGCTCTGAGATACTCCCTCGAGCGTCGACAATTTCCGGTGCCGGGAACCCAAGACGAACAGGTCCTGCTCGACTACCAGACGCATCAGCGGCGCTTGCTGCCTCGCTTGGCTAACACCTATGCGATGAGCTTTGCCCAAAATGAATTATTGGGGCTTTTTCATGATGTCTTTAGTGGCGAAAGCGACACCGAAGAGGCCAGGCAGGATCTGGAAACCTTAGCCGCGGCCCTCAAGCCCTATGCGACGTGGAGCGCCTTGGACATCGCTCAAGGCGCGAGAGAAGCCTGCGGCGGCCAAGGGTTCTTGGCAGAAAATCGTTTGGCGACCCTGCATGCGGATCTTGATGTCTATGCGACGTTTGAAGGCGATAACACAGTGCTACTGCAGCTGGTGGCTAAGCGACTATTGGGCGACTACGCCAAGCAGTTCGCCGGAGCTGATATTGGCGCGATGGCGGGCTATCTAGCGGAACAGGTCAGTGATTTAGCGTTCAACCGCTCAGGCCTTCGCCGGCTCGCCCAAAATGTTGCCGACTTTGGTTCCACAGCGCGCTCTATTGATTATGTGCGCTCCACTGACTCGCAGCGCCAGTTGCTGACCGACCGCGTTCACACCATGGTCGCCGCGGTGGCGGATCACCTCAGACCGGCAACAAAGCTTCCTCCACACGAAGCCGCCGAGCTGATGAATCAGCACCAAAGCGCCCTGGTTGATGCAGCCTGGGCCCATGCTGAGCTCGTGGTGTGGGAAGCGTTCACGAATGCGATTGATGCCATGGATGAGGGTGCCAACAAACAGGTACTGCGGTGGCTTCGCGACTTACACGGTTTTACTTTGATTGAAAAGCATCGCGATTGGTATTTGATGAATGGGCGGTTGAGCGTTCACCGGGCTGAAGCCATTACTGACTACATCCAGTACCGCCTCTTCCCCAGGATTCGACCCCATGTCGGGGCACTGGTGGCAGGATTTGGTCTCTCTGCGGCGAATGTGAGAGCACCAATTGCCCTTGGTCAGGAAGAGCAGCGACAGAGCCAAGCGCGCGAATACGAGAGAGGCCTGTCCTGAAACCTTCGATGGCCTGGGCGTTAGTGGTCGCACAATTTGGGTTACTACTACTCCTTGTGCTGCTACCGACCGGGAGCCTGTGGGCTACAGGTGTTCTGACTTGGGTCCTTGGTGGTGTTCTGGTCATCACTGGCATTTCCCTGGTCGCAATCGCCGGGTTCGGTTTGGGACGTAGTTTGACCCCGTTGCCGATTCCTAAAAGTGACGGCGAGCTTGTGACCGATGGCCTCTATCGATTTGCTCGTCACCCGATCTACACCGGGGTACTGATAACCGCTTGTGGTCTTTTGCTAGCGGGAGCATCACTGGGGCACCTGTTTGCGGCGGCAGCTCTCTCTGTGGTCTTGGTGACCAAAGCCCACTTTGAGGAGAAACTCCTGGCCCAGCGATATAGCACCTATGGGGCGTATGCGAGGGCAACGGGTAGATTTTTCCCTCGCCTTCCCCGCAGGGCCTAGGCCGCCACACTTGGTCAGCCAGTCGCGCGGGAAAACGGCGCTTTATACCGCCTAGCTTCGCGAGGGCCAGAGGCACATCTGCTACGGTAATCATTGCTCGTCCTTGAGCAGGGGTCTCAAGGGATGTCCGTTAATAGTCGAGGGTGAATCAATGATTGTCGGAGTTCTTAAAGAGCCAATTTCTGGCGAAAAAAGGGTGGCAGCCACACCCGAATCGGTGAAGCAGCTCATTGCTTCCGGGTTGAAAGTGACTGTTCAAAAGGGTGCTGGCGTTGCGGCGGGTTACGCCGATGATGACTACAAGTCAGCCGGCGCCACGGTTGCACCGAGTGTTGATGTGGCAAAGCTTGATGTTCTCACCCACGTGCGACCACTGGCACCTGCCACGATCAAGAAACTGAAAAAGGGCACGATTACCGTTGGCCTTGGCTCGCCGGCTTCTGAAACAGCTGCGGTCATTGCTTTACGTGATCAGGGTGTAACCAGTTTCGCGCTCGAGCTCGTTCCTAGAATTTCTCGCGCACAGTCGATGGATGCTTTGACATCTCAGGCGCTGGTTGCGGGATACCGCTGTGTGTTAGAAGCAGGCATGCGTTTGCCACGGTTCTTCCCCTTATATATGACCGCTGCCGGCACGGTTCCGCCCGCAACAGTGTTGGTTTTGGGTGCCGGTGTCGCAGGCTTGCAAGCCATCGCCACCGCCAAGCGCCTCGGAGCCAAAGTCAATGCTTACGATGTTCGTTCAGCCTCTGGGGATGAGGTTCGGTCCATGGGTGGAACGTTTATCGAGTTAGAGCTTGACGCTGCAGCTGATGGTGCCGGAGGTTACGCCAAAGAATTGGGCGCAGACCGTGTGAAGCGCCAGCAAGAATTGCTTACTCCCTTTGTCAGTGCAGCTGACGTCATCATCACCACTGCGGCCATCCCTGGTCGCCCTGCGCCTCGCTTGATTACCGCCGCGATGATGAAAGACATGAAACCAGGATCGGTCATTATCGACCTGGCTGCCGAGAGCGGCGGAAACGTCGAAGGCTCCAAGCCTGGTGTTGATGTGTCTGTCCCCGTTGGCAAATCAGGTGGCGCCATCACCCTGGTGGGAATGAAAGATGTTCCCTCGACCATGGCTTATGACGCCTCCAGGCTCTATGCCAAGAATGTGTCCAATCTGTTGGGTCTAATGACTGATGCGAAAGCAGTCAAGCCTGACTTTGAGGACGAAGTGGTCGCTGGTGCTTGTTTGACCCATGCGGGTGAAATTCGCCACGAGCCCACAGCCGAAGCCATCTCCCAGTCCAAAGCTGCCAAGAAGGGGACAAAGTAATGGAGTCCATCAATATCTTGACGTTTTTCGTCCTGGCAGTCTTTGTCGGGTTCGAAGTTGTCGCAAAAGTATCGAGCACTCTCCACACACCGTTGATGTCGGGGGCTAACGCCATCCACGGCATCATTTTGGTTGGTGCCATCATCGTTGCCGGCCATGCAGAAACTGCCGGCTTGCTGATTCTTGCCCTCCTGGCCGTGCTGATGGCCACCGTCAACCTGGTTGGCGGTTTCGTCGTTACGGACCGGATGCTCGAAATGTTCTCCGGTGCCAAGAAGCCTTCGGAAGGAGCTAAGAAATGAGCCTGATTACGGTAGAAGTCGAAGCACTTCTCTATCTTTTCGCCGCGGTGATGTTCATCATGGCGCTCAAGGGACTCTCCTCCCCCAAGTCCGCACGTCGAGGCAACCTGCTGGGTGCTCTGGGCGCACTCGTAGGAATCGTGACCGTTTTCCTCGCGGAAGAATTACACAACGTCGGTTGGATTTTGCTCGTGATTGGTGTGGGATCGATTATTTCGGTTCCCGCTTCTCGCATGGTCAAGATGACCCAGATGCCTCAGTTGGTTGCTTTGTTCAACGGCGTCGGTGGTGGCGCTGCGGCCATCGTGGCGTTGCTTGAGTTGCGTGCCGCGAACACCCCTGGGTTCCTCATCGCTGTTGCGTTCACGATTTTCATCGGTAGCGTCTCGTTCGCGGGTTCAGTCATTACTTTTGCCAAGTTGCAAGAGATGATGACGACCCGTCCGGTGATCTTCGCCGGGCAGCGTTACGTGATGGTGATTCTGGCGGCGTTGACTCTAGCGGGCGCTGTGCTCGTAGTCCTCGACGGCGACCTCTTGATCGCAACATTGCTCCTGGTCGTGGGTCTGGCCATGGGCTTGTTGCTCGTGCTGCCCGTTGGTGGCGCTGACGTCCCCATCGTGATTTCTTTGCTCAACGCCATGACCGGTCTCGCCGTGGCAGCCTCTGGATTGGTGCTCAACAACACCTTGCTCTTGGTGGCAGGAACGCTCGTGGGTGCTTCGGGAACTATTCTCACAAGGGCCATGGCGAAGGCCATGGGGCGCAGTGTCAACAACATTATCTTTGGCGCTTTCAAGGGTGGCTCGACCGCCGGTTCGACAGAGATATCCGACCGGCCCGTCAAGTCCGGCACGGCAGAAGATGTCGCCATCTTGCTCGGTTACGCCCAGAAAGTGGTCGTGGTTCCTGGTTATGGCCTCGCCGTTGCTCAGGCTCAACACACTATGTATGAGCTGGCTAAGGCTTTGGAAGAAAAGGGCATTGAGGTTGTCTTTGGTATTCACCCGGTTGCCGGTCGTATGCCTGGCCACATGAACGTTTTGTTGGCTGAAGCGAATGTTCCCTACGAGGTGTTGCAGGAAATGGACGAGGTCAACCCTCAGTTCAAGACTGCTGACGTGTGTCTCGTTGTCGGTGCAAACGACGTGGTGAACCCGGCGGCCAAGACGACGCCAGGTTCGCCTATTTATGGCATGCCCATTCTCGACGCTGGGGATGCCAAGCAGGTTGTGTTCCTAAAGCGCTCGATGCGACCCGGTTTTGCTGGGATCGAAAATGAGTTGCTCTATGAGCCCAACACGACGCTGCTCTTTGGTGACGCGAAGGAAACACTCTCCAAGGTGCTCAGCGCCGTCAAGGCAATTTAGAGCCGACTGACTATGGCCCTTTTTGCGGTTATCTATCGTTACGCAGATCAGCCTGAGGTGATTGCCGAGCACCGTCCTGCACATCGCGACTTCATTGTTTCCTTGCTAGAGGGGGGAGGCCTGATTGCTAGTGGCCGAACCGAGGGTGGGTCAGGTGATTCTGCCCTGTTACTTTTTGAGGCTGAATCTGCCGCTTCGATAGAGGCACACTTGGACAGGGACCCCTTCTGGAGTCTGGGTGTTATCGATCAACGGGAGATTGTTCAGTGGCACCTCTCTTCCGGTTCGATTGGCGCAGACCCTCATGGGCACTAGCCCAGCTGTTTCCTCCGGCGCGCGTCGAGCGCTGGTAACGGGGGCAAGCTCTGGCATTGGTGCAGCCACAGTTCGAGCCTTAGTGCACAAAGGGTATGACGTTATTGCCCTAGCCAGACGTGAGGACCGACTAGAGGGCTTAGTGGAAGAAACCGGCTGCTCGATGGTGGTCTGTGATCTAACGAGTGAAGCTGATGTTGACCGCGTTCGTTTGCACCTGGAGGGCCTTGGTTCTCTCGACGTGTTGGTCAATAGCGCTGGCGGGGCCATTGGTGTTGACCCGGTCGCCACGGCAGATTCCGATGACTGGGCTGAGATGTTTAATCTCAATGTTTTAGGTACACAGCGGATGATTCGTGCGCTATTGCCTCTGCTGCGCCAGGGTGCACGGGCTCACGGGGTGGCTGACATTGTCGCTATATCTTCCACCGCAGCTTTCCTTAGTTACGAAGGCGGTGGGGGCTATAACGCCGCCAAGGCGGCCGTCCACGCGATGGTGGGGGCGCTCCGACTCGAGCTGGTGGGCGAACCCATTCGGATTATCGAAATCGCTCCCGGGATGGTCCACACGGAAGAGTTCGCTCTCAATCGATTTGATGGTGACCAGGCACGAGCGGATGCTCTATATGAGGGCGTTGAGTCACCACTGGTGGCCGATGACATTGCCGACGTGATTGCCTACGCCCTGGGTTGCCCACCCCACGTCAATTTAGATCTCATTCAACTAAAGCCCGTTGCGCAGGCAGCCCAATATAAGTTGCATCGAGGGCCGCTCAAGCCCAAAGGCTAGGGCTTTCTCTCAACTCTCGCCGATAGAGTGGGCTCGTGATTCGGCGCTTAATTGAAATCTCCAGGCCTGTGCTCTGGGTTAACACCATTGGCACCACCGTCATTGGCATGTGGCTGGCGGGGGAACTATGGACCTGGTCGATTGTGCCCATTTTGTTGTGGGTTTCCTTCCCCTTCAACTTGCTGATTTATGGCATCAACGATATTTATGACCAGGACACCGATGCGGATAATGACCGCAAGGGCGGATATGGCGGGGCCAAGATAAAGCCCTCGGAAACACGCATGATTGCCTGGGGCGTCGTGGCTACCAACATCCCCTTCCTGATTTATTTCGCGATTACGTTGCCCTGGCCTGCGGTTGCCTGGATGGTCGCCTACGCCTTTTCTTTCTGGCAATATTCGGCCACGCCACTGCGTTTCAAGGGCAGACCGATACTGGATTCGCTTTCCAATACTGACTACGCGTTTCCCCTAGTCTTTGTTCCCTTCGCCTTGGGGGTTGCCCCGGTCTGGTCCGCAGCAATTGGTTTGATGGCCTGGTCGATGGCTAAACATGTCTATGACGCCATTCAAGACATCGACGAAGATCGTGACGCTGGTATCCGCACCACCGCTGTTGCTTTCGGTATTCGCGGTTCCCTGATGTGGTCGGCGGCATTCTGGATTATTGCCACGGTCTGGTTTGCCTTTGTTAATTGGCCGGTTGCGATAGTTAACGCACTCCTGGCGGGCTGGCTTGTTATTGCCTTGTGGCGTAAGCCAACCGGTGATCAAGCACGCAAGCTCTATAGCTACTCGGTGAGTTTTCCCTATGTTGCCGGTGCTGTGGCGGGGGTTCAGTTGGTTGTGAGTTTGACCTTGGATTCGTTCTAATCCGATGACCTCCAAAGTTGTGGTGATTGGGGCGGGCCTGGGTGGGCTTGCCGCCTCCGCTTTACTCGCAAGGCAAGGCCACGAAGTGACTCTGCTTGAGGGCCAAGACTGGGTGGGTGGCAAAAGCCGTCGGATAGAACTAGATGGCCAACGCATCGACACGGGACCTTCGTTGGTGACTTTCCCGCACGTGTGGCAGAAAGTCTTAGCCACCTATGACGCCTTAGGTTCTGGTGGCGAAGGCGCCGCCGAGATCGCGGGGGTAACTCTAGAGCGTCTGCCCGAAGTCGGGCGTTATTACTTTCGTGGCCAACAAGCCAACCTGCCGGTTGAGCTAGGCCACCCTTGGTATGAGCCCTGGCAGCGTTTTGAGGCAGAACACGGAACATTAGGGCCCGCTATAACCCATCTGCTCACGGCCGACCCGTGGGATAAGGGAATCCTGCCAGCGCTTGGCAGGTTGCTCTCCCGCTATGGGACAAGGCTCACCACCGCCGCGTTTTTGGACGGTCTGGATTGGATGCCACAAGACCTCAAAGACGTTATCGCCATCCACACTCTCAACGCCGGTGTGGCCCCTGAGCAGACTTTGGCCCTCTACGCCAGCATGGCTGCGGTTATGGCTACTGACGGCGTCTGGGTGCCTCGTGGCGGCGTATACGAGATAGCTGCGGGACTAGAGAAGTTAGCCATTCATGCCGGTGTGGAGATTCACACCAGCGAACCGGTTATCTCAGTGAAACCGCGCGAAGTCACCACGGCACGCGCCACGTATCGAGGCGATTATGTGGTCAGTGCGCTTGATGGTGGGATTCTTGAATCCTTGATGGGACGCCCTGCCAGAAAACCTCCGGCCCGGCTTTCCTGTTCGGGTATCGCCATTTTTGGGGTGCTAGATCGGGAGCTCCCCTCTGAAGTCGTGACCCACTCGGTGATGATGCCCCGTGACCCTGGGGCACTCTTTGGCGCACTGGGTAAGCGCATCATGCCGGATGAGACCATGGCGTTTTTGAACTACTACCGCGCAGGTGAGATTTATCCCAATAAAAAACCGGTGGCAGCACTATTGCTCACTGCGCCACCCAATGGCGCCTCCGCTGAGATCACCGATCCTTTTGTCGTGGCAGAGTCGGAGCGGTTTTCTGATCTTTTGGGCTTAGAGCAACCCATTACCGAGATGATGAGCCAGCACAAGATTTTGGACCCTGAATACTTTGCCAGTTTTGGTGCCGTGGGCGGAGCGCTCTATGGCGAACCAGCTCCCTGGTGGCGAAGTGGACCTTTCCACAGCCCGGCTTATAACAGTGTGAGAACTCCGTGGCTGTGGCGCGTGGGTTCGTCTGTGCACCCCGGCGGAGGGATCCCCGCGGTTCTCGGCGGGGTACTGATTTCGATGCGTCGAATGCTCGCTCGGATGAGCTAGCGAGAAAAACTACTAATGGTGGCTCCGACGGGCGTCGATCCCGTGACCTTTCGATTTTCAGTCGAACGCTCTACCAACTGAGCTACAGAGCCATGGCGACCAAAGAGCCTCTCTTTCGAGAGGCTCTGATCTCCGCGACCCTGACGGGACTTGAACCCGCGACCTCCGCCGTGACAGGGCGGCACGCTAACCAACTGCGCTACAGGGCCTTGCGTATTAAATTATAGTGACCCCAACGGGATTCGAACCCGTGCTACCGCCGTGAAAGGGCGGCGTCCTAGGCCGCTAAACGATGGGGCCTTGAACTCTGACAAAGCATAGCAACAGGGACTGAGTCTAGAGAGCCTTAGCCCCTAATGCAAACGGCTGGTGCCTTAGTGCCCGCCCGCGCGCCAGCACAGCAAATGATACGGCTGTAGTTATCGTTGTTTTTTGTGAGATTGTCTAATCCACGCGTGCCCTTGATTGTTGCCGCTGCCTTTGTTGCCCTGGTCTTGTTGATGACCGTGGGCCTTCCTTCGACCTCTCCTGCCTATGCAGACGAGTACCCGACATGGGAAGAAGTCAAAGAAGCCCGCAAAGATGTTGCCTCTGCCCAAGCAAAGGTGAAAGAGATTACGGCCCTGCTGGCAAAGCTGGAAGTGGCTGCTGCAGAAGCGGAAATGGAAGCCGCCAGATTGGGTGAAATCTATTATGAGGCGCTGGCTGAACTCGATGATGCCACCTATCGACAGGAGCTTCTTCAGACCCAAGCAGATGAGGCGGCGGGGTTAGCTGAAGAGTCCCGGATGAAAGCAGGACAGTTTGTGGCTGAACTGGCCCGGGTTGGCGGCGCTGACTTGACTGCCACACTTTTTGTTAGCGGTGAGGATGCCACGGAGCTGCTCAGTCGGATCGGGTATGCCTCGAAAATCGCGGAGCAAACCGATGGCATTTACGCTCGGGCGCTGGCTGATCAAAACGCGGCCCAGTCACTTAGTGATCAGGCCGAGGTGGCCCGCGATATCCGGGAAGAACTCCAGGTCGTGGCTGAAGCTGCGTATGAGGCAGCTAACCAAGCAGCGATGGCCGCCTATTCTGCGGTCGAAGCCCAATTTGAGAATAGTGCCCGACTCGAAGCACAGCTAGAAGTCCTCATTGAGCAGCGCGAAGCGACAGAGGTCGACTACCAAAAAGGGGTTGTTGCCAGAGCTCAAGCCGCCATTGCCGGCATGATTGACCCTGGCCAAATTAGCTCCTCGGGTTGGGCAAGGCCCACAGGCGGTTATATTTCGAGCAGTTACGGGATGCGTGTCCACCCCATTTATGGTTTTGCCCGGCTGCACGCGGGAATTGACTTAGCAACGGGGTGTGGAAACCCTGTCTATGCCGCCAACGCCGGACGTGTGAGCTACTCCGGCTGGCTGGGGACATCGGGGAACTTTATTCGCCTGACCCACGATGATGGCTACACCACGGGTTATGCCCACTTACAAAACGGTTCGCTCTATGTGAACCTGGGCCAAACCGTTGTTACCGGTCAGCTCATTGGGCGCGTTGGCTCAACCGGCGGTTCCACCGGGTGTCACTTGCACTTAGAGACTAGAAAAAACATGGTCGCCCAAGATCCTTACCCGTTCTTCATCAACCGAGGAATCCGGTTGGGCTAAAGGGTTGGGGCTTTAGTGACCAGGAAACGCTTTCACGCCAGCTTCGACAATGGCTTCGGCTTCTTTGGCCGAGCCCCAGCCTTCCGTTTTAACCCATTTGCCAGGCTCTAAATCTTTGTAGTGCTCAAAGAAGTGCTCTATTTCTTTGCGGGTGTATTCGGGAATGTCGTCTACGTCCTGAATGTGATCCCATCGTGGGTCACCAGAGGGCACACCGACTACTTTCGCATCACTTCCACCGTCATCGGTCATATTGAATACTCCGACGATGCGAACGGATACGCCAACACCGGGAAAGAGGGGGTACTGCGCGAGCAGGAGAAGGTCCACCGGGTCGCCATCGAGGCCCAACGTGTCCTCGAAATACCCGTAATCGGTGGGGTAGCTAAAAGACGTGTAGAGCACACGGTCTAAGAACACGCGACCTGTTTTGTGATCGACCTCATACTTGTTTCGGCTACCACGGGGGATTTCAATAACGGCGGGATACTCGGCCATGAACTAGCGCTCCTTATGTCTCAAAACTTTCGTGAAGTAACCTTACCGGGTGGCTGTGTCGGACAAATCAGAAAACGCTAAACGCCCGCGGTTGAGCCCCGCGATGGCGGATCTTCGGCGGGCCGTTCGCGAATGGGCGAAACGGCGCGGTGTGAGCGAGGGCTCTTTATATCTTGTGGCACTCAGTGGCGGCAGTGACTCTCTAGCTTTGGCCTGGGCGCTGGCGCTCGAGGCGCCAGGGCTCGGTATTCGAGGCGGTGCCGTGATTGTGGATCACCAACTCCAGCCACATTCAGCGGACGTGGCCAGGGCAAGTGCCGATCAGGCGAGCGATGTCGGCCTAGCACCGGTGATGATCAAAACGGTCACCGTCGGTGTGAACGGCGGCCCAGAAGAAGCTGCCAGGCAGGCTCGCTATCAAGCATTTTCTGAAAGCGTGAGAGAGACTGGAGCCAGTGGAATCCTGCTTGGGCACACCAGGGATGACCAAGCAGAGACGATGCTCTTAGGTCTCACCAGGGGTAGTGGGCCCTCCGGGCTCAAAGGGATGGCACCGACCAATGGGTCGCTGCATCGTCCGCTTCTTGGTCTTACCCGCGAGAGTTTACAAACCGCGCTGGTGGATGCCGGGCTCACTTGGTGGGATGACCCCCACAATGATGATGAGTCCTTCACTCGTGTGGTGGTTAGAAAGTCGGTCCTGCCCTATTTGGAGGAAAAACTGGGCCCGGGTGTGGCCGCATCACTAGCGAGAACGGCGGAGCTGTTTCGCAGCGACTCGGAGACTCTGGATGCATTGGCCGAAACATTTTTTGATTCAGCAGTAACTGTTCACGACCTCACCCACCAGAGCTTGGAGGTGGCAAGTCTTGAGCAACAACAGCCAGCCATCGCCTCTCGAGCATTGCGCAGGCTTGTGATGGCAGTGGGCGGTGGCGCGCCTGGTTATGCCCAGATGCAGCAAGCCTTAGGCCTGCTGCAACGCTGGAGCGGCCAATCTGCTCTGGATCTTTCCGGCGCTAGTCTGGAGCGTAAAGACGGGCATATCCATGCTCACCAGAGCCAAGCAGTCCAACGAAAGGGCGCCAGGACATGAATTTCGATGACGTATCGGCGGATATCGAATCGGTAGTGCTCACTCCGGAGGAAATCGCCGAGGGTATTGCCCGTATGGCTCGAGAAATTGAGCGCGATTTTGCAGGAGAGACTCCCCTACTTATTGGCGTGCTTAAAGGCGCTGTCATGGTGATGGCAGATTTGGCCAGGGAATTGAACATACACGTTGAAATGGACTGGATGGCGGTATCCAGTTATGGCAAATCGACAAAATCCAGTGGTGTGGTGCGGATTGTGAAAGACCTCGATATTTCTCTCGAAGGCCGTCATGTGTTGATCGTCGAAGACATTGTGGATTCTGGGCTGACTCTCTCGTGGCTTCTAGAAAACTTCTCCAGTCGCCAAGCGGCCTCCGTGCGGGTAGCCACTTTGTTACGCAAACCTGATGCGTTGAGCGTCGAAGTCCCCATTGACTATTTGGGTTTTGATATTCCCAACGACTTCATGGTTGGATACGGACTTGATTTCGCTGAGGCCTATCGCAATCTGCGAGGCGTGGGAGTCCTGAAACCATCGGTGTATAAAGACTAAAAACGTGCCCTCTGCCGGGGGCGAACACCTCGCCACTGGGGCCACTCTCACGCTAGCCTGGTGTTTTGGCCCCGCGCGGCACGAAAGGCACAAATAGCCCTATGGCTTCGAAGAAACCGACTTTTAGCTCACTACTCAAGGGTCCACTGCCCTATGTCATGGTGGGCGCCTTGGTAGTTGTGGTGGGAATTTCGCTCTTGACTGCGGGCGGCTTTCGGCCTGTCACCACGCAAGAGGGCCTTGAGCTACTCAAAGATAACCAGGTTGAATCGGCCACCATCATCGATGGTGAGCAACGCGTTGATTTAGAGCTGCGCTCCTCCTACGACGGTTTGGGCACTCAAGTCCAGTTCTATTTTGTGGCTCCTCGTGGCGGCGACATTGTGCAAGCGGTGAGCGCATCCGACGTGGGCGAGTTCACCGATGAGGTTCCCCAAACCAATTGGTTTTTATCGTTCCTTGGTCTCATTTTCCCCTTCATCCTGATCGGGCTCATTTTCTGGTTCCTGATGAGCAGCATGCAAGGTGGCGGCTCTCGCATCATGCAGTTTGGTAAATCTCGGGCCACGTTGGTGTCCAAAGAGATGTCGAGCGTCACTTTCGAGGACGTAGCTGGTGCGGATGAAGCTATTGAGGAACTGCACGAGATTAAAGAGTTCCTCCAGGATTCCGAAAAGTTCTTGAAAGTCGGCGCGCGGATTCCCAAGGGGGTTCTGCTCTATGGCCCTCCTGGAACCGGTAAAACACTCTTAGCTAGGGCCGTGGCCGGCGAAGCTAGCGTCCCGTTTTATGCGATTTCGGGATCCGACTTTGTGGAAATGTTTGTCGGCGTGGGAGCATCTCGCGTTCGAGACCTTTTCAAAGAGGCGAAAGAAAACGCTCCTGCGATTATTTTCGTTGACGAGATTGACGCGGTTGGTCGCCACCGCGGTGCGGGTATGGGCGGCGGTCACGACGAACGAGAGCAGACACTCAACCAGCTTCTGGTGGAGATGGACGGGTTTGACCCCAAGACCAACGTCATCATGATTGCTGCGACTAACCGTCCCGATATTTTGGACCCGGCCCTGTTGCGCCCGGGACGCTTTGATCGTCAGGTGCAAGTTGACGCTCCGGATATGAAGGGTCGCGAACAAATCCTCAAGGTTCACGCCAAGGGCAAGCCCATGGCTAAGGGTGTTGACTTAGCGGTCCTCGCCAGGAAAACTCCTGGATTCACGGGTGCTGATTTGGCAAATGTTCTCAATGAGGCGGCCCTACTCACCGCACGTGTTGATGCGAAAAAAATAACCGACGAGGTCTTGGATGAGGCCGTTGATCGGGTTATGGCAGGTCCACAACGTCGTTCGCGGATGATGAACGATAAAGAGAAGCTGATGACGGCCTACCACGAGGGCGGTCACGCCCTGGCAGCCGCGGCTATGCGCCACACTGACCCGGTCACCAAAGTCACCATTTTGCCTCGAGGCCGAGCGCTGGGTTACACGATGGTGATGCCACTGGATGACAAGTATTCGATTACGCGTAATGAACTACTCGATCAGTTGGCCTACGCCATGGGCGGCCGCGTTGCGGAAGAAATTGTCTTCCACGACCCCACCACTGGCGCGTCCAACGACATCGAAAAGGCAACAGCGATTGCTCGTCGGATGGTTACTGAATTCGGGATGAGCGCCACCATTGGCGCGGTCAAACTCGGGTCGGCGAGTGGTGAAGTCTTCCTTGGTCGTGACATGGGTCACCAAAGGGACTATTCCGATTCGCTTGCTGAGGTCGTGGATAAAGAAGTTCGCGCATTGGTTGATCACGCTCACACGGAAGCGTGGAAAGTGTTGAATTCCAATCGCGCCATTTTGGACGCTTTGGCTACGGAGCTTCTAGAGAAAGAAACTCTCGACCACAACGCTTTAGCCACCATTTTTGCCAACGTGAAAAAACTGCCCGAGCGTCCACAGTGGCTCTCCAGCGGCAAGCGACCAGTGTCCACTAAGGGACCTGTTGCGATGCCAAAACCTAAAGTGACCCCTAAGAAGGCCACCGCTAAGAAGGCCGCTGCCCCAGAACCAGCGGCCAAGCCAGCTACCAAGAAAACTCCGGTGGCGAAGGCCGCGCCAGCAGCGAAACCTGCCGATGGCACCCGTAAATAGCGAGGCTATTGCCAAAGCGGTAACCGACATTCTGGTTGCTGTGGGCGAAGACCCCTCCCGTGAGGGGCTAGTGAATACCCCCCAAAGGGTCGCCGAGTTATTTGCCGAACTTTATTCCGGCGTGGGGGTTGACCCCCTTGAAGTATTGACCCAGGCCCGCAAGGTGGCATCCAAACCCGACGAGCGTGGGGATCTGGTTGCTTTGCGTGACATTGCTTTTCACGCCTTGTGCGAGCATCACCTCTTGCCTTTTGATGGTGTGGCCAGTGTTGTGTATCAACCAAGCGAAGCCATTGTGGGGCTTGGCACCTTGACCACCCTGGTCAAGGTGGTGGCTAGTCGGCCCCAATTGCAAGAGCGCGTGGGCGAGATGGTCGTGAGCGCCTTAGTTGATTCGGGTGTGGCAAGCGGAGCTTTAGTGATGATTTCTGCCACCCATGGTTGTGTGCGCTATCGCGGCCCTCAACAGGAACTCACTGCGGTCACGGTTGCAGCCCGGGGAACGCTTGCTTTGGGGCAGGCCCGGCATGAAGCGCTGATGATGGTCGGGGGAGCGCAGCAGGAGTGAACGCTGCGCAAAGGCCCGCGCTCTGGGGTGTGTTGAACGTCACCCCTGATTCTTTTAGCGATGGCGGCGCCTACCTTGACTCAAGGCGCGCCCTAGACCACGCCCATCAGATGGTGGCCGAGGGCGCCAGTGTGATTGATGTTGGCGGTGAATCAACCCGGCCTGGGGCCGATCGCATTAGCGCCACCGAAGAGCAATCACGCATTATGCCCCTGGTTGAATCTTTGGTAGCAGCGGGAATCACCGTGAGTGTCGACACGATGCGAGCCAGCACGGCCGCTCTCGCCCTGGAGGCCGGTGCGCAGATTATCAATGACGTATCGGGGGGTCTAGCTGATCCGGAAATGTTCCCCGTGATTGCAGGCGCCCGCTGTGATTATGTTCTTATGCACTGGCGTGGTCACAGCGAGACCATGGATTCTTTAGCCAATTATGACGATGTCGTGGGTGAGGTTGCTGCTGAGTTATCAGAGCGCACCACTGTGGCGATTTCGGCTGGGATTGAGGCCAGTCGCATCATGGTGGACCCGGGTTTGGGTTTTGCTAAAACGCCAGAGCACAACTGGGCGCTACTGCATGATCTTTCGGCGTTAGTGAAACCAGGCCAGCGCATGGTGGTGGGGGCTTCTCGCAAAAGATTCCTGGGGGCATTATTGCCACCAGGCCATCGGCCAACCGAGCGTGATGCCCTCTCGGCCACGCTGGGGGTGCTGCTAGCCGATCAGGGGGTGTGGGCGCTGCGGGTTCACAATGTTGCAGCCCACCGTGAGGCCCTGGATGTCTGGCAGGCTGTGGGGCATGGAAACTTCGATGCGTGATGTGATTCGCCTGAGTGGCATCGAGGTTTTTGCTCACCACGGCGTCTTTGATCATGAGCGACGAGATGGCCAGATTTTTGTCGTGGACCTTGAGGTGGAATACGACGCCTCAGACGCCGCGCAATCCGATGATGTTGGCCACACTCTTGATTACGCGGCCATAGCCCAAAGGGCTGCTGCGGTGGTGGGCGGAGAGCCAGTGAATTTACTGGAGAAGCTCTGTCAGCAAGTCATTACGGCTCTCTGGGAGTTTGAGCGAGCCCAGGCGATAACGGTCACCATTCATAAGCCCCATGCACCGATGCCCGTCACCCTCGCCGATGCGTCGGTGACGCTGCGCCGGGTGAGGCAACAATGATTAATCCCGAATGGACTAGATGCGTGGTGGCCTTGGGCACAAATCTTGGTGATCGCCAGGACATTGCTTTTCGGGCACTGGCCGATGTTGCCGCCACCGAGGGTTTCCGGGTTGTGGCCTCGTCATCTCTTCATGAAACGGTGGCGTTAACCCACAACGGTTTCGATTCCAGCGCCCCCGGCTATTTGAACCAGGTCATGGTCCTGGAATCGGCTTGGTCACCACAGCGGACATTGGATCACCTTCTGGCCATCGAAACCGCTCATGGGCGCGTGCGTGAAGCTGGCCAGTACGCCGATCGAACACTAGATCTAGATCTCATTACCTATGGGGATTTGATCCACCACAGCGAATCGTTAACCTTGCCCCACCCGCGCGCTCACCAGCGCCGCTTTGTCTTGGAACCTTGGCTCGAGATTGACCCCCAGGCAACAATTCCTGAAAAGGGTAAGGTGGCAAAGCTCCTCGGAGCTCTGCCCACCACGAGCTGATGACCCACACCCGCTTCACCACACTGCTGGCTTTTGGCCTCGGGGGAGGCGTGCTGTTGTGGGCTGCGCAATTATTACTTACCCGTGTCGGCGAGCCAGCTTTTGTCCCGCCGCTCAGCGCCGGTGTGGCACTGGCACTGGTGGGGATCATTGTGGCCACGATGGCCTGGCCTATTCGTCAACTTGTGCGTGGTGAAAAGAAATCAGAACCCATTGACCCGCTCTACGCAACTCGGGTGCTGTTGCTGGCTAAAGCGAGCGCCTTGGCAGGAAGTGGGGTGTTTGGCGCCACCGTGGGTGTGATGGTGTTTTATCTCACCAGGCCGGTATTACCTCTGGGTGCTCTATGGCTCTCTCTGGCGATGTGTGGTGGGGCCCTAGTCTTGACGGCGGGTGGTTTAGTGGCCGAGCGCTGGTGCACTCTTCCCCCTGATTCCAGTGATCCGGCTGGAAATGCTGCTTTAGAAGGGGAGCCATCATGAGTGATGCGGGAACCGACTGGCAGGCCATTAGCCCGAAGTATGTGATCGAAGCTTTTGTGGAGCTGGGCTTAGTTGCCGCTTTGCCACTGGCGGCCTCCACTCTCCCGTTCTGGCTGGATGACGTGAGATTCGGCTCCTTGGCCTATCTCCCGGTAACCGTTGTGGTGCTTATTGTTGCCGCGGTGGCGTTGTTCGTTCCTCGTCGGGTGCGCGCCGTGGGTTACGCGTTGCGCCAAGATGACGTTGTTTTTAAGCGTGGGGTTATTTTTCAGCGTCAGGTGGCAATACCCTATGGGCGCCTCCAACTTGTCGATATCTCCAGAGGCCCCGTCTCTCGCTCGCTTGGCCTGGCGGAGCTTCGCTTGGTTACCGCGGCTGCCTCCACCGGGGTCTCTATTCCAGGACTGCCTTTTGAGGTCGCCCAGCAGTTGCGTGACCAGCTCATCGCAGTGGCAGAAACTCGCAGAGCTGGGCTCTAAAAGTGGCGGTAGCAGTACTACGTGATGCGGGCGACCTGCGCGATGGTCACTGGCATCGACTCCACCCCCTCACCCCGTTGTTTCAGGGCGGGGTGGTCTTTGCCGCACTCTTTGGTGCCGCTTTCGCCACCCTATGGGAGAGTGTGATTCTTCGAGCTATCGCGGAGTTCCTGGGCATTGATGATGACGAGCCAGATTCTTTTATTCTCGCCTTGGTTGCAAACTCGTTGGGTTTGGTAGCCCTTGGTTTCATGGCGGTGCTGGCCATTGTTGGGTTCATCTTTTGGTTGCAGTGGCGAGTCCATCTGGTGCGGATGGATGATGATGTGATCGAAGTCACCAAGGGCATCTTGGTGAAAAGCTCCCGTCAGGCCAGGCGTGATCGGGTCAACACCATTGGTGTTCGCAGACCCCTTATCCCCCGGCTGTTTGGTCTGGCGAAACTGGATATCCAGGCGGCGGGAAATGACGCCAGCGTCGTGTTGGCTTATCTTCCACACCGGGTTGCCCAAGCGCTCCGGCGCGAAATTTTGGAACCCTCCGATTCCAGGGAAGAAGAACCCGCCACCGAGTTGGTCACCCGTGAAATCGAGGTGTCTCTGTTTCGATATTTAGCATCCCTGGTGATGAGCGTGGAAACAATAGTGCTCGTTAGCGTGATTACCGCAGTGACCATTTTTGCCCTTCGTCTGGGTGAGATTGCTCCCTGGTTGGCCCTGGTCTTAGCCCTGTTTGTCTATGTGATTTATTTGGCGGAGCGTTTTTTGCGGGTAGGGAATTTCACCATCGATGCAAACGAGGGTGATGTTCGGGTGTCACTGGGGCTGTTATCGACCAGCGTGGAAACCATCCCGCCTCAGAGAATTCATGTTTTAGGCATAAGCCAGCCGTGGCCGTGGCGGCTATTTGGTTGGTGGCGGGTTCACGCCAATCTCGCCTCTAGCCCAGGGGCGCAAACCAGCAAGACCCCCGCTCACACACTGATTCTCCCGGTGGCCACAACGAAAGAAATGCACAGGATCGTCCAGCTGTGTTTGCCCACTCTTGCCGAGGACTCAACGGGTGAACTCATCGACACTATTCTCACTACTCCTCATCGGCATTGGAATAGAGATGAGGGCCTCGAGGCGATCACCTCACCGCCTCGAGCGCGTTTTAGAATTCCTTTTAGTTCCGGTGTGAATGCGGTTCTTTATCGAAACGGTGCGGTGTTTCTCAGAACGGGAGTGTGGGTGAGACAACTGGCCTTAGTACCACTTGAGCGCATCCAAAGTGCCCGGGTCGCCAGAGGACCGTGGCAGCGCGCCCTGTCGCTCCAAAGTTTTGCTCTGCAGAGTGTTCCAGGCCCGGTCGCTACCACCGTTTCGGCCTTAGATCACCAGGAGGCCACCGCCTGGTGGGAGCATATTAGTCACCGCACGGTGGCAGCGATTGGCCAGGCACCCACGAAAGCTAAAGCTCGTAGGAAGGCCAGCGGATGAATCCCACCAGACTCGGTGTTGGCGTCATTGGCGCTGGCAAAGTGGGACCCGTCTTTGCCCAGGCCCTTGCCGGCGCTGGACACTTTCTGGTGGGGATGACCAAACCGTCTGATGACGATGTGGATCGCCTGTATGCCGTTGTGCCAGGGGTGCAACTAAAGGACCCGCTGGATCTGATTGCCAGTTGCGAATTGGTTATCATCGCGATTCCCGATAGTGAGCTTGTGGGCTTCATTGAGGGAGTGAGCAAAGCTGGTGGTTGGCGAAGCGGCCATATTGTTGCCCACACGTCAATCGCCCACGGTCTTGAGGTCCTCGATTCCGCCAGGGATGCTGGTGCGATTCCCATTACCTTGCACCCTCTGATGGAATTCACCGGAACCAGCATGGATCTTGCCCGAATGGCTCAGGCATGGTGTGTGGTGAGCTCCCCACCCGTGGCAGCACCGATTGCCTCCGCCTTAGCTGTGGAGATGGGGATGGAACCGCTCACGGTGGCTGATGATCAACGCCCCCTGGTGGCCAGTGCCATAGCTCTTGCGACAAGTTTTTCCCACACCACCATTGCTGAAGCGGCCCAACGACTGGTGCAAGCAGGTATTGGTAACCCAGGAGTCGTACTGGCGGCCCTCGTCAATTCCAGTGTCGATAATGCGCTGCGATCTGTGGCCGGCAACGCGGTGGAACTAGGCGATTTATGACGACCCCTGTGATTGTCACTACCCAAGAAGAACTAGAAACCCTTACCCAAGCTTGGGTGCAAGCTGGCGAAAGTATTGCCTTTGTGCCCACCATGGGGGCGCTGCACCAAGGCCACCTTGCCCTGGTGGAGCAGGCATCACAGAATGCGGACCGGGTGGTAGTCAGTATTTTTGTCAACCCACTGCAATTTGGGACAGGTGAAGACTTTAATCAATACCCTCGCGATATCGACAAAGATGCCAGGGCGCTTGGCGACTCACCAGCCGATCTCGTTTTTGCGCCCACGGTTTCTGAAATCTACCCCGAGGGACCAGGGGCCACCGCGACCCAGTCGGCTGGAGTTATTGGGCGGCTGTTTGAAGGGGCATCCCGACCGGGTCACTTCGATGGGATGCTCACCGTCGTCTACCGACTGTTTGATCTGGTGAAACCTGATGTCGCCGTTTTTGGCCAGAAAGACGCTCAGCAACTATTCCTGATCTCGCAGATGGTGGACACACTCGCACTTCCCATCCGGATCGTGGGGGTGGAAACAGTGCGGGGAAGTGATGATCTGGCGTTATCGAGCAGAAATGCGTACCTATCTCCCAGCGAGCACCAGATCGCCTTAGCTATCCCGCAGGCTTTAGATGCCGCAGGTGTGGCCCGTAACTCCGATGAGGCGAAGAAGAACGCACGTGCGGTGCTAGAAAAAAGCGAGGGTCTCGAGGCGGATTACATCGAGATTGTTGATCCTGATAGCTTTCTTGCTCTTCCGCCGGGCTCCCCAGCACACCAGGGTCGCTTGATTATCGCGGCACTAGTTGGCTCTACCCGGCTTATCGACAACCAGCTACTGACCTTTGGTTAGTAGGCTAACGGGGGATTACCTGCACCCCCTGTGGAAAGAAACACGATGACCGATTCGCCAGAACTGCCCCTCGAGGGTGAAGAACTAGATGAACAGCACGCTGTTCGCCTGGGCAAGCGCGCTCGGATGGTGGAGGCGGGATCGGACCCCTATCCCGTGTCGGTGCCAATTACGACCACGATCTCTCAGGTCAGGGCCGACTATCCCGAGCTAGAGCCCGAAGCCGCCACTGGTGTCACTGTGGGTGTTGCGGGGCGCGTAGTACACATGCGAGTAACCGGAAAGCTCGCTTTTCTTTCGCTCCAACAAGGCAACGGTGAGCGCTTGCAAGCGATGGTTTCTTTTGCCCAAGTGGGCGAAGAATCGTTTGACGCACTCCAAGACTTGGTTGATTTAGGCGATCATCTTTTTGTTTCCGGTGAGGTGATTGCTTCGAAACGTGGCGAACTTTCTGTGATGGTCGATTCGTGGGCGATTGCTTCTAAAGCGCTGATGCCACTGCCTAATTTGCACAGTGAGCTCAATGAAGAAACTAGGGTCCGCCAGCGCTACCTTGATTTGATTGTCCGCGAGCAGGCACGAGTAACAGTCAGACAAAGGGCGCTTGCGAACCGTTCGTTGCGCGACACGTTTGACCACCATGGCTATATCGAGGTGGAAACCCCGATGTTGCAAACCCTCCATGGGGGTGCCACAGCGAGGCCGTTTACTACGCACTCCAATGCCTTTAGTACGGACCTTTTCTTGCGCATCGCACCGGAATTGTTTCTCAAGCGCGCTGTAGTCGGTGGGCTAGAGCGGGTATTTGAAATCAATCGCAACTTCCGTAACGAGGGTGCTGATTCGACTCACAGCCCAGAGTTTGCGATGCTCGAGGCCTATCAGGCCTATGGCGATTATCACCAAATGGCTGATCTCACCCAAGAGCTTGTCCAGAATGCGGCTAAGAATATTTCCGGTAGTCACGTTGTCACCTGGGTCGATGGCACTGACTATGACTTCGGTGGGACCTGGGATCGTTTGTCGCTCTATGAAAGTTTGAGTGAGGCCTGTGGCACGACCATCACGCCCGAGACTGAGATGGCCGTTTTAGTGAAGATGGCTGGCGGCCTGGACATTGTGGTTGCTCAACCCACGCACGGCAAACTGGTGGAAGAGCTGTGGGAGCACTACGTCATTGATTCGCTCAAAAGCCCCACTTTCGTGATGGATTACCCCATCGATACTTCTCCTCTCGTGCGCGAGCACCGCAGCATTCCAGGGGTAGTGGAAAAGTGGGACCTCTACGTGAGGGGTTTTGAATTGGCCACTGGCTACTCAGAGCTCATTGATCCCGTGATTCAGCGTGAACGGTTTGTGGAACAAGCCAAGCTTGGTTCCAAAGGTGACGTGGAAGCGATGGCCTTGGATGAAGACTTTTTGCGAGCACTGGAACACGGCATGCCACCCTCAGGCGGGATGGGAATGGGAATAGACCGCCTGCTGATGGCGCTCACCGGGCTTGGCATTAGAGAAACAGTGTTGTTTCCGCTGGTGAAATAAAACTATTCGGTGGGGGGAAGACCGCGTTTAGCGCGTTCCTCATCTTCTAATTTTTTGTAGACCGTTCGCTCGCTGCGATCTGCCCGCAAGATGGAGCGCATAATCAGCCAGAAAACAAGGCCAACCAAAATGGTGGGGGTTACCGAATATGCGGCATTCGCCCAAAAGTTTTCGATCACGCGTGTGTCCTAACCAACCATCACAGCAATGCCATAGATAACAAACCCACCAAGGATGACCAGCAGTCCTACCCGAGCGGGAGGAAAAGCTGTTCTTTTGGGCACTTTACTCATCACCAACATCCTAAGACCGCTGGCGTTGGGGTTGCCTGTTAGCGATTGGCCCGTGCGCGCAGCTTCACACCGGGCATCTTGGGGGCATTCAAAGCGGGCATGTGGTCTAGATGGCCAAAACGGGCTGAGCCTGAGGTGATGCCGGCTTGCCACTCGCGCCGGAATTGCTCGATGTCATCGTGGGTTCGACCGATAAAATTCCACCACATCACAATCTCTTCCTGGAATGGTTCCCCACCAATCAGGATTCCCACCGCTTGCTCATCGCCAGGGTTATGAATTCTAAGCGAGGGCACCCCTGGGGGGATATAGGCCAGCTGGTGGGTTTCTAGTGCCGCTCCTTCGATGTGGAGAAGGCCCCGATCCAGTAACACTGCGTGCTCATGTCTACCCTCGAGCACAAGTGTCATGTTTGCGCCAGATGGAATCATGATCTCCGCACCGACAAGTTCTGAATACGTGGGGACGTCGATTCTGCCAAGCCCGGGAAGGGAACCAATGAATAACAACACCGTGCCCTCATCGATGTGGTGGAGTGTTGCCAGGGCGGCATCAAAGTGGGCCTTTTGATGGCGAGCGTGGTCGGGGAGTGCAATCCAGAGTTGAACCCCATGAAGTGATGCGGAATCCTGAGTCGAAATCTCGGAATGTTGGATACCGCGCCCGGCGGTCATCAGGTTCACTGACCCTGGACTTACCAGCGCAGTAACTCCGGTGGAATCGCGGTGCTCGATGTTTCCCGAGAATAACCAACTCACCGTTTGCAAGCCAGTGTGCGGGTGGGGCGCAACCTGCATACCGGCGGAACCCTTCTGAGGGTCGGGACCATAGTGGTCCAGAAAACACCAGGCTCCGATCGTGGTCCGCCCGCGGTTGGGTAGCGTGCGCCGGACGTTCATGGCCCTTATTCCGCCCAAGGGGACATCGCGGGGGTTGGTAATGCTGGCAACGGGGCCAGAGCTTATGAGCTGGTGTGAATCTGACTCCTGGTCAGTATCAACGCGACTCATGCCCACAGGGTACCGGCTCACGCTTGGGGCGAACACTGCCCCACAGGCGCGCTTGAGCAATTACTCTCAGATAACGAGCCCCAGTGGAATTGTCCCCTGAGCGGCTTCGCGAAAGAAGGAGTAGAGAAGATGTTTGAGCGGTTTACTGACCGGGCCCGCCGGGTCGTCGTGTTGGCACAAGAAGAAGCCAAGATGCTCAACCACAACTACATTGGCACCGAACACATCCTTTTGCGTCTCATCCACGAGGGTGAAGGTGTTGCCGCCAAGGCCCTGGAGTCTCTCGACATTTCTCTCGAAGCCGTTCGCGAGCAGGTTCAAGAAATTATCGGCCAGGGGCAACAAGCTCCCACCGGCCACATCCCTTTCACCCCGAGGGCAAAAAAGGTTTTAGAGCTCAGTTTGCGTGAAGCATTGCAACTGGGCCACAACTACATTGGCACCGAGCACATCCTTTTGGGTCTTATCCGTGAAGGCGAAGGCGTTGCTGCTCAGGTACTAGTGAAACTGGGCGCCGACCTCAATCGGGTGCGCCAGCAAGTTATTCAGTTGCTCTCGGGCTACCAGGGCAAAGACCCTGTATCCGTGGGTGGTTCTGAATCCTCCAGCGATAAAGGCTCCGCAGTCCTTGATCAGTTTGGTTCCAACCTGACCCAGGCTGCTCGCGAAGGAAAGCTTGACCCCGTTATTGGGCGCGAGAAAGAAATGGAACGCGTGATGCAGATTCTTTCGCGTCGTTCCAAGAACAACCCTGTTTTGGTGGGTGAACCAGGTGTTGGTAAGACTGCTGTGGTGGAGGGCCTTGCCCAAGCCATTGTCAAAGGTGATGTTCCAGAAACCCTCAAAGACAAGCAGCTCTACTCGCTAGATCTTGGTTCTCTCATTGCCGGTAGTCGCTACCGCGGTGATTTTGAAGAGCGCCTCAAGAAGGTCACCAAAGAGGTTCGCACCCGAGGCGACATCATCGTCTTTATCGACGAGATTCACACTCTGGTGGGCGCCGGTGCTGCAGAAGGCGCGATTGATGCTGCCAGCATTTTGAAGCCACTTCTGGCCCGGGGCGAACTCCAGACCATTGGTGCGACCACACTGGATGAATACCGCAAACACTTTGAAAAAGACGCTGCTCTTGAGCGCCGGTTCCAGTCGGTGCAGGTAAGCCAGCCTTCCCCCGCCCACACCATCAACATCTTGAAGGGATTGCGGGACAAATACGAGGCGTTCCACCGTGTTTCGATCACGGATGGCGCTATTGAAGCCGCCGTGAACCTTTCTGATCGTTATGTTCAGGATCGCTTCTTGCCCGATAAGGCCATTGACTTGATTGATGAGGCCGGTGCACGTCTGCGCCTTTCTATTCTTTCTAGCCCACCAGAGCTGCGCGAATTCGACGAAAAAATCGCCGATGTTCGCACCCGCAAGGAAGCAGCCATTGAGGGTCAAGACTTCGAAAAGGCAGCATCGCTGCGCGATGAAGAGAAGACTCTGTTGGGTGAGCGCTTGCAGTTGGAAAAGAAGTGGCGAAGTGGCGAGGCCGCCGCAGGCGGTGTCGTCGATGAGGGCATCATTGCTGAGGTTCTCGCAGCCGCCACCGGTATCCCCGTGTTCAAGCTGACTGAGGAAGAAACTGCTCGCCTGATGTTTATGGAAAAGGCCCTTCACCAGAGGGTCATCGGTCAAGAGCAGGCCATTTCGGTGCTCTCTAAGACCATCCGTCGAACGCGTGCTGGGTTGAAAGATCCTAAGCGCCCCAGCGGTTCGTTCATCTTTGCTGGTCCTACCGGTGTGGGAAAGACGGAGCTGGCTAAGGCATTGGCTGAATTCCTCTTTGACGATGAAGATGCGTTGATCGCACTTGACATGTCTGAATACGGTGAAAAGCACACTGTTTCCAGGCTTTTTGGTGCCCCTCCAGGATTCGTCGGCTTCGAAGATGGTGGCCAGCTCACGGAAAAGGTTCGTCGTAAGCCCTTTAGTGTCGTTCTTTTCGATGAAATCGAAAAAGCTCACCCCGACATCTTCAACACTTTGTTGCAGGTGCTAGAAGAAGGTCGCTTGACCGATGGTCAAGGCCGTGTCGTGGACTTCAAGAACACGGTCATCATCATGACCACTAACTTGGGGACAAAAGACATCACCGGTGGTCCGGTGGGCTTCACCCTCGAAGGCAACGTGGAAGCTAGCTACCAGTCGATGAAGGCCAAGGTTGTCGAGGAACTCAAGAAGAACTTCAAACCTGAATTCCTCAACCGCGTCGATGACACCATTGTGTTCCCCCAGCTCAACGAGGACGAACTCTTGCAGATTGTGCACCTGTTCCTCAAGCGTCTGGGGGATCGCCTCCTCGATCGCGACATCACCATGTCGGCGACCGAGGCCGCCAAGAAGCAGCTAATAAAGCTGGGCTGGGATCCCACCATGGGTGCCAGGCCGCTGCGTCGGGCTGTTCAACAACAAGTGGAAGACCCTTTGAGCGAGCGCATCCTTCAGGGTGAGCTGTCTCCGGGACACAACGTTGATATTGATTTCGATGGTGAAGAGTTCACGTTTGCTTCGAGCAAACGCGAAATCGAGCCCCTCGAAGCGGCCGCAGTGGAATCCTAGGCGTTACTCTTTTGGAGTGAGCACTTCGAATCAGCCATGGGCCATCAGGCGCGCGCGAACGGCCGATATTCGCCCGATCGCTGCCCTGATGGAGCCTTTGGTGGAGACTCGGGTTCTTTTAGGCAAAGACCTTGTTGTGCTCTTTGAATCGGTCCAAGAGTTCACGGTTGCCATCGATGACGCGGGAAACATTGTCGGTTGTGGCGCCCTGCATGTCTTTTGGGAAGACCTAGGTGAAATTAGGACCCTCACGGTGGACCCCGATAAGAAAAACACCGGTATCGGTCATGCCCTGTTGGAGGCTTTAGAAGTAGAGGCAAAAGAGCTGGGGCTCACCAGACTGTTTTGCCTGAGCTTTGAAACTGATTTCTTTACACGCCACGGATTTCGTATTCATGACGACGAGCTGGTCGATCCCGAGGTTTATGCCGAGCTTGTGCGCTCGCCTGATGAGGGGGTTGCAGAGTTCTTGGATTTAGCGCGGGTTAAACCCAACACCTTGGGAAACTCACGCTTGGTCAAAAATCTGGACTAAGTCAGCTGTGTCTTCAGGCTCGCCGAGCTAGAGGCCATGATTTTGGCCATCTCAGTCGTAATCTAGTTACATGGCTCAGACACTTCGATCCTTGCCAGCATCGGTGTATTGGCGTCGTCGTTTAACGGTGCTCGGCGGTCTCCTTGTGGTCATTGTCATTGTTGTCCTAATTTTTGTGGCACCAGGTTTTGGTGGCACGAGCCCCACTGAGGACACCACAGCAGAGGAAGCACTCGAGCTTGCTCTGCCCCCTACGTGTTTACCCAGCCAGGTCGAGCTCACCGCACAAACAGACCAGTCGACCTATAACGCCGGTATCCCGCCCCAGTTATGGCTGAGCGTGAAAAACATTTCCGCGGTGGAGTGTTCACTCAGCGTGGGAACCGACGTTCAACGCTATGTCGTAACCTCCGGTGAAGAGAAGTACTGGGCATCAGATGATTGTCAAATAATTTTTGATTCCACCGTCATCACCCTCACTCCCGGTCAAGAGCAGAGCACAACATCCTTGAGTTGGGATAGAACGAGGTCAGCCCCTGAAACCTGTCAGGATGTGAGTCGTCCTGGCGTGCCCGGTGGGGGAGCCAGTTACCACCTTCGGGTTTATCTAGGCGATCTGCAGTCCAAGGACACTAAGCAGTTTCTGCTCAACTAGCTAGCTAGCTGGCTGCTTTGTCCGAGCGGGCGTGCTCGAAAAAGCATTTTTTAGCGCTTGGCCAATACTGACCTGAGCCTTATCCAAGACAACGTCGAAGCCTAAGCGTTTCGCCTCTGAGGAACGCTGATCTGCCTGTGTTACCGGCCGTATTTCACCGGCCAAACTAATTTCGCCGATGGCAATGGTGGTCGGAGGCAGGGCGACATTTTTGGCAGCGCTGGCAATCGCTAGCGCGATAGCGAGATCGGCACCGGGTTCGTGGATGCGAATACCCCCCACTGTTGATACGTAGACATCTGCTGAGGCCACGGCAATCCCACCGCGACGTTCCAGCACCGCTAAGAGCATTGCAACTCGTGATGATTCCACGCCGTTGACGACTCGGCGAGGTTGTGGAGCAGAGCTAGGAATAACGAGAGCCTGAATTTCTACCGGGAGGGCACGCTTGCCCTCCATTGCCATGGTGGTGCAAGTACCGCTAACAGGTTCCCTCGTACCTGATCGAAACAGTTCGCTTGGATCAGGAACCTCGATGATTCCTTCACCGCTCATTTCAAAACACCCCACCTCATCGGTGGGGCCAAAACGATTCTTGAGCGTGCGCACAAACCGAAGTGACGTATGGGGGTCGCCATCAAATTGGCACACCACATCGACTAGATGCTCGAGTGTTCGAGGCCCGGCGACCTGGCCATCTTTGGTGACGTGGCCGACCAGGATGATGGACAACGTCGTTTCCTTGGCAACACGGATGAGCGTCGCTGCTACTTCGCGAACTTGAGCAACACCTCCGGGAGCGCCATCTAAAAGGCCAGACGACACCGTTTGCACTGAGTCCACAATGAGAAGCTCTGGTTTCACGTGTTCAATTTGGCCAAGGACTGAACCTAAATCTGTGTCGTTGGCTAGAAACAGGTTTTCTTGCAAGCCGTTGGTGCGCGACGCACGCAAATAGACCTGTCCGGCGGATTCTTCTGCGCTGACATAGAGGACTCGCTTGCCACTGGCGGCAACCCGGGATGCCACATCAAGGAGCAGCGTGGATTTTCCCACCCCTGGTTCGCCCGAGAGCAAAATAACGGCACCGGGGACAATTCCGCCACCGAGAACTCGATCAAATTCACCTACGCCACAGGGTTGGTGGCCACTGCTGGTTCCATCGAGCTCAGTAATGGGCCGGGCTAGACGCCCAGCATTGGGCGACACTGCTTTGGCCTGCCGGGAAGACGTTGTGGGCTGGGCACTCTCAACTACCGTTCCCCATGTCTGGCATTCGCCACAGCGCCCGACCCATTTGAGTGTGGTCCAACCACATTCGTCACACCTGTAGGGGGCTTCGCTCTTTGCCATGGTTCGAGCTTATGGGCATCGACTGACGAAGGCTGGAGCAATCCCACAGGTGTGAAGACCCGCCACGGTAGCGCGCGTGTAAACTCATTCCCGGTACCGTGTCCGAGCGGCCGAAGGTGCAACTCTCGAAAAGTTGTGTGGGTGAAAGTCCACCGTGGGTTCAAATCCCACCGGTACCGCCATGTGATGTCGCAAGACATCGGAATACCCCGAACCCACGGTTTCGGGGTATTTTTCTATTCCTGGCGCTGGTAATCCCTTGCGGGGTCAAGGGTTAGTTCTCGAATTAGCTCCCCGGTTTTCT